>PJUD01000006.1_pt1 | contig 517506 bp, 387 predicted proteins | sample 1512341 | NCBI WGS metagenome assembly PJUD01 (sample SAMN08177675, study PRJNA422409) | Feces metagenome, whole genome shotgun sequencing project. | isolation source: Chicken feces (3) enriched on wood chips: beechwood xylan treatment | host: Gallus gallus | place: USA: Madison | collected...
ATGCGCTTCAACTTCCGTATCCGCTGTATTCCGATGGCATTGCGCCCTCTTTTATCTTTTTTTGTTTCTCCGCCGTTTCCGACGGGACTGCAAAGGTAGGAATCTTTTCCGGACTTCCAAAAACTTTCTGAAGTTTTTTTTGGCTTTCTTTTTCCGGTTTCCGCGTTCAGCTACCGTTGAACCCTTCTTTCTTTCATGGCTGCTTTTTCCGGAGCAGCCCGCCCTCCCTTGCGGAGTGGTGCAAAGATAGAAACTTTTATAACAAACTTCCAAGCCTTCTGTGCTTATTTTTTCTGTTTTTAACCTAACCCGCTGGACAGGTGGACGATTCTTTTTGAAACCGGCGGCTCCGCGGCCGCAGAACAGGGGCCGAAAGGCCTGAAAGCCGCCCGGAGCTGGGCGGGCAGAGCAGCCAATTCCCCGGAAAGATGGACGTTTGAGACGGGGCCTGCTCCAAGGCCGGAAAATCCGGCCCGGGGCATACGGTCTGGACGGAAAGACTTCGGCCCACCGACAGGCGGACAGCATCCGCAGACCATGGCCAACAGCGACGCCCCCCGGAGCCCGGGCAACAGATGCTGAAGACGGATTACCAGAGCCGGCAATACTCCGATAATCCTTGACAGCAGCATGGACTCAGCACGGTGGCTCCGCCCTGTTTCCGTGCTGAGTCCGTGTTGAGTCCGTGTTGAGTCCGTGTTGAGTCCGTGTCCTGCACGCTCTCAGCGCCCCCTGACCTTGTTCTCACTACACGGTCATCCTGCCCCGGATGCGGATAAGCCGCGGAGCAGCAGTGGATCCCCGGTGCACCGCAGCCGGAGAAAACACGGGGCAGCACGGACACACGCACTCCGGACAGACAATAAGCAAATCCGCAGGCCGATAAAAGGAAACCTGTGCGGAAGCAAACTGAGGACCTGGAAGTCGCTTAAGGTCCGTCAGGATGTACCTTCTGTTCCTACTGCTGACTAACTTTCATTAAATTATAATCAAATTTAAAGCTAACACGGAAATAACACCGGGTTAACAGGGGGTTAACAGGGGTATTATAGGGATATACCCTTGTTAATCCCCATTTATACCCATTTAAGATGTCTAGAAATCCGACTTTACTAATAAAGTTGGTAGCAAGTTGAACATACGTTATCCAGACCCCTAAATCGGACAATAGTAAAAATACCAAACCAATTCTACATCCTGGTACTCTTGCCGCTCCCGATGTGCAGAAGATCAGGTAATAATTCTTTGATACTTATTAAAAAAACTTGTTTATCTATTTTTTTATGTAGATTTATCTTCTCAATAACCGATAGCGATGAGCAGAACCACCCTGAAAGATATTGCCTTAGAATTGAACATCTCCGTTTCGACTGTTTCCAAAGCACTGTCAGACAGCTATGAAATCAGCGAAGCAACAAAAAAAATGGTTCAAGAATATGCAAAAAAGCATAATTTCCATCCAAATAAATTAGCACGAAGCCTAAAAATCGGAAAATCGAACACAATTGGCGTTATCGTTTCCAATATCAGTAATACTTTCGTATCACAAATCCTCGATGGAATACAGATTGCGTCACAACAAACGGTCTATGACATCATTTTTATGCAAAGCCGTGAAGACGAACGTATCGAAAAGAATTGTATTGACGTGTTAAAAATGAGAGGCATCGATGGTTTAATGATTGCTCCTGTCAGTTTCGATTCAAACATTGAAGAACTTAAAGCACTGATAAAAGCCAAAATACCGGTGATAATCTTCGACCGTATCAACCATGCATTGGATACCTTCAAGGTCGGGGTCAACAATTTTCAGGGCGCTTATAGCGCGACGCAGCATCTTATCCAACGCGGGAAACGCCGTATATTACACATCACCGGAAAAAACCTGGGGGTTGCACAGGAACGGCTCAATGGTTTCAAAGCCGCTCTAGCCGACGCAGCCATTCCATTTGACGAAAAGCATTATATTGAGTGCAGTTTTAATAATACAGCTGAGTTAGACCGTACAATAAAAGAAATCTTAACCAAAGAATATATCGAACATAAAAATATAGACGCGATTTTTGGTGCAACCGATGTCATCACCACAAGAACATTGGGCATCTTAGCCGAACTTCAGATCGAGGTACCTGCACAAATAGCTGTCATCGGGTTTTCAAACACGCAAATCGCAGCTTCGTTGAACCCCGCTCTGTCAACAGTCGTACAGCCAGCAACAGAAATAGGGGAATTGGCGACAAAAAAACTGATCGAAACCATCAACCGAACGAGGCCCGTCCATGAATTTGAAACGATTGAACTGCCTACACAGCTTATTATCCGAAAATCATCCTTATAAGGTTGTACCAATACGCCGATCGATACAGCAACAAAAAAACAGCCGAAGATAGATGTCAAAACATCATTTCTCCAAGCCGTTTTTTGTTGTCCAGCAAAGGATATTAGCCATCCGACTTGATAAGCTTCCTCCTACTCGCCTATTATTCCGTATTCTAAACCGCGTAATTCAGCCAAGCCTCTTAACCGGCCGATCGCGGAGTACCCCGGGTTCGTCACTTTATGCAGATCATCCAGCATCTGGTGTCCATGATCTGGCCTAAACGGAATCGCTTTGGATCGTTGCTGATTTTCAGCAACAAGAATTCTCATGATCTTGTACATATTAACATCGCCATCCAGATGATCCGCTTCGTAAAAGCTACCGATAGCATCTTTCTTCACGTTGCGCAGATGAACAAAATTCACCCGATGCTTAATCTCTTCCAAAATTGCCGGTAGATCATTTGTCTGACTAGCCCCCAAAGAGCCCGTACAAAAACAAACGCCGTTAAATTGTTGCGGAACCGCATTCAAAAAGTAGTTAAAATCTTCGCCATTGCTCGCAATACGCGGCAGCCCCAAAATAGGATACGGCGGGTCATCCGGATGAATTGTCATATGAATACCGTTCGACTCACAGGTCGCCGCAATTCCGTTTAAAAAATAAACCAGATTTTCACGTAATCCTTCTTTCCCTATGTGTTTATAGGTATCGATACTCGCTCTCAGCGAATCGAGTTCCACACTCTTCTCCCCGGGAATGCCCATCAACACAACATTGGCCAAGTCCTGTTTTTGCTGTTCTGAAATTTGATCAAATCGCCCGCTCGCCTGTTTGACAATATCTTCTGAATATTCTCTATCAGCACCTTCACGCTTTAATATAAAAATATCAAAAACAGCCAGATCAATCCAGTCAAAATAAAGCGCCTTCGATCCGTCTGTCATAAGCAGATCAAGCTGTGTACGCGTCCAGTCGAGTACCGGCATAAAGTTGTAACAGACTGTCTTGATACCGCATTCTGCAAGATTGCTCAAGGTCTCGCGATATTTCTGGATATACTCATCGACTTTGGGTCCCTTTGTTTTGATTTCCTCATGTACAGTGACGCTTTCGACTACGGACCAGGTAAGTCCGGCCTCTTCGATAATTCTTTTACGTTCTTGGATATCTGCTAATGGCCATACCTCACCATGCGGAATATGATGAAGAGCGGAGACAATGCCGGTTGCCCCTGCTTGCTTAACATCTTGTAAGGTTACTGGATCATTGGGGCCATACCAACGCCAGGTTTGTTCTAATTTATTCATTTAAAGTATAATTAAACGCCACACCATGCATTAAATCCTCCGTCGACAAAAACGGTCTCGCCGGTCACAAAGGCCGACGCATCGCTCAAAAGATAAACCAAAGTTCCCTTTAGCTCACGCGGGTCACCCAAGCGGTTGTAAGGCGTGCCACTGAGGATCCGCTTGGTACGGTCACTATACGTACCGTCAGGGTTTGTCAGCAAAGTTTTGTTTTGTTTCGTCAGGAACACTCCTGGTGCAATGGCATTGACACGGACCTGATCACCGTATCGCTGTGCGAGCTCCGTAGCCATCCATTTGGTATAGCCGTCAATTCCATGTTTGGCAACGGTGTAGCCAAGTACGCGCGTGAAGGGGCGGCTCGCTGCTAGAGAAGAGATATTGACGATCACGCCCTTACCGCTTTCAGCAATTACTCTACCAATGACATGTGTAGGGATCATCGTACCATAAAGATTTAGCTCAATGGCTTTAATCGTATCCTGAATATTGCTGGCGAACAGGTCCTGATCCGCTCCAATGGTCGCCCCGGGAATATTTCCTCCTACCGCATTCACAAGACCGTCGATCCGCCCCCATTTTTTGAGAATTTCATCCTTCGCCCGGTTAACGTCCAGTTCGTCCATGATGTCAACTTCGACAAATATGGCATGCCCTCCCAGATCTTCAACCTGTTGAACACGTTCGGCTCCAGCCTGCGCATTGCGGCCCAGGATCGCAACTTTTGCTCCCGCTTCGGCTAAAGCCTCGACGAACGCTTCGCCCAGAATGCCTGTCCCCCCAGTAATAACGACAACCTTATCTTTTAATGAAAATGGATTATTATTCATGTTTTTTATTTCAAATTGGTATTTATTCCCAATTTTATTGATAATAACCTTAATTACAAAAAAAAGCAATTGATTTAATTACGATAACGTTTTAGTTATCGTACGTCATTCCGGATTCCCTTCATCCGCTCTGTCATCATCAAACAGAATCCGTACCGAAGGCGTGTAGGTGTCATTATGCTGTCCAGTTTCGTTTGCCCAAAAAAAGGCACAAAGAAAGACCAGAGCCAGAAAGACACTGCAGCCAATCAAGATATACATGATTTCCATAATTATTATAGTTTATGCCGTTTTGCATAGCATCTTGTCATAAGGCTGGTAAAGGATATGATTGTAACCGTACTAATAGGCATCAAGATCGCCGCAAAGAGTGGCGACATAGTTCCCTGCACAGCAAAGCTCAGCCCAATGATATTATATAAAAGCGATATGCCGAAGCTCATATGTATCACTTTCACCGCATCTTTGCTGAATGCAAAAAAACGGGGCAGCTTAGCAAAAGAGTCGCCGTCGAGTATCGCATCGCAACCCGGTGAGAAGTTATTGATATCATCACTCACGGCGATCCCCAGATCTGCCTTGCGCAACGCTCCCGCATCGTTCAGTCCGTCTCCCACCATACAGACATGTTTCCCAGCACCCTGAAATTGCTGAATTGCGTCAAGCTTTTCCATCGGCGACCGGTTAAACAACAGAGTGGCATCTGATGGGAAGATAAGCTTCAACGCGTCGAGGCGTCTGTCATTGTCACCAGATATCAAATGAAGACCGTAATCTTCCCTTAAATCTTCAACTAATGTCGATAAGCCCTCACGCCAGGACTGCTCCACTGTAAAATAGCCCTTAAGGTCCTCCCCTATGCGGATAAAGACAACCGAACCATCAGACTTTATATTTCCAATTCCCATAAATGTGGCGCTCCCGATTCGCACCTGCTGCCCTCCCACATTGGCGAGCATTCCCCTACCCGGAAATTCCTTAAAATCCGCCACCTGAGAATTCGATAGGCCATGCGCGGATCCCAGCCACTTGACGATTTCACGGCTCAATGGATGACTCGAATTTCGGCAAACAGCACTGAGCATATTTTTTTCTGTTGCCGACAACCTGCCTTCAAAATAAATCGAAGCTGCTTTAGGAGAAGAAATTGTTCCGGTTTTATCAAACACGAGCGTATCAATTGATGCCATCTGTTCGATGGCGGCGGTATTCTTCACATAAAACTTATTCCGGTCGAAGATACTCAAGGCTGCAGAAAGTGTAAATGGGGAGCTTAGCGCCAACGCACATGGACAGGCGATAATCAATACCGCCGTAAAAGCTCCCCAAGCCTTATTGGCATTACCATCAATAGCCCAGCTTGCTGCGGCAAAAAAAGCAATCGCCAATAAAACAACAGTAAAATATTTGCTGATAAAGTTGACGAAGGTCTGGAAATGCCTATCGTAATCTTTATAGTTTTCGTTATTCCACAATCTGGTCAAATAGGATTGCGAAACCGGCTTAACAACCTCAAGTTCAATAGCTTCCCCGATCTGCCGTCCTCCAGCATAGATAATTTCGCCCAGAATTTTATGTACGGGACTGGATTCGCCAGTCACAAAGCTAAAATCGATAGCAGCCTCGCCTTTGAGCAACATGGCATCCGCAGGTATAATTTCGTTATTGCGCACCAGAATACGGTCACCGATACGCACATCCGCCAATTGCACGGGCTTATCGCCAGATTCAGTCAAGACCGTTACCGCGACAGGAAAGTAACTGCGATAATCGCGTTCAAAGGATATGTGGTAATAGGTCCGCTGCTGCACCCATTTGCCGATCAGGATAAAAAACACCAAGCTGCAGAGTGTATCCGTAAACCCAGCTCCTGTCTGTGTAATCACTTCAAATGCCGAGCGCATGAACAGGACCAAAATGCCCAGAGCCAGAGGCACGTCGAGGTTTAGCCGTTTCTGTTTCAGGCTAAGAATTGCGGATTTAAAATAATCGGAGGCACAGTAGAGCAAGACCGGTAGGCCAAACGCTAAATTGACGTAGCCAAAAAAGCTGGCATACTCTTTTTCAAATGCTCCCATGCCGAAATAGTCCGGGAAGCTAAACAGCATGGAATTACCGAAACAAAACCCTGCAACAGCTATTTTGGCAACCAAGGGGTTCAAATTGCGTTTATTCCCCTCCTTGACCACATCCTGAAGAGTGATCTTTGGATCATAGCCGATATTGCTCAGCAGATAAACCAGTTCTTTCAGCGGAAGCTGACCGTGGCTAAATGTGATGCTGGCCTGCTTCTTCATAAAGTCCACACGGGATTGCAGCACATGTGGGGTGAGTCTGTACAAGTTTTCGAGCAGCCATATACAGGAACTACAATGAATTGCCGGTATATAAAAAGTAATGATCGTGATTTTGTCATCCTTAAAGTCGATTAGCTTGTCAGCGATCTGAGGCTCGTCCAAATAGGAAAAATCTTCTTTTTCTGTGCGGTTCGATTTTCCAGGGTGCTGATTATAACGGTAGTACTGCTGCATCCCGCTCTCGTGCAGGACCTGATAAACGGTCTGACATCCCAGACAGCAGAAATCGTGGTTATCGAGGTGATATCCCCTTTCTTCGATTTTATCGCCACAATGGAAACATTTTTCCTCCAACTGTACATCTTGCTTAATATCTGACATATCCCTACGATTAAATTGCCTGACTAAAAAGCTGTTTCTGTGTCTGAGCGTTGCGCAAACGCTGGTCAAAAGCCATGCAGATATTACGTAAAAATGAACGGCCGGTAGCTGTACATTGAACATGATGATCGTCGATGACCACAAGCCCGTCCACAGCAAGTTGGGACAAATCCGCTTTAATCCGCTCACTCAGCGCTGCTTCCGGCTGTAGCTGCACTCTTCCTTTACACATCATATCCAATATATAGCGCCTTACTAACAGGTCCTGTTCGTTGAGCATATGACCTTTCACAACTGGCAGCTGCCTCGATTCAACAAGTTGGTGATATTCTTCAACGGTTTTGACATTCTGTGCAAAGGCTCCCCAAGCGTCGCTGATAGAAGACACACCTATACCGATCAGCAAGGGACTGAAGCGATCGGAGTACCCCATAAAGTTGCGATGCAGTCTTTCCTGCTGAAACGCAAGAAAAAGCTCATCTTCCTTTTTTGCAAAATGGTCCATGCCGATATCCTCATAACCCTGTTCAAGGATCAGTTTTTTGCCTAGATTGTAGAGTGCGAGCTTCGCTGCACCACTAGGCAGGTCTGCTTCTGTGTAATGACGTTGCCCAGGCTTTATCCATGGTACATGCGCATAGCTATAGAAGGAAATGCGGTCTGGAGAAAGCTTCATAGACTGGAGGATCGTATCTTCAACAGAGTTCAGTGTCTGTTTCGGCAATCCATAGATCAGATCGAAATTGATGGAATCAAAGCCGATATTCCTGGCGTTAACCATTACGGCTTCAACCTCTTCCAAGGTTTGGTGTCTGTTGATAACAAATTGCACTAGTGGATCAAAATCCTGTATCCCTAAGCTCAGCCGACGAAAGCCCAGATCATACAAGGTCTGCAGATGAGCTATATCTGTATTCGCCGGATGTGCCTCAAATGAAAAGGAACTGTCCGGCGCCACATCCGCATGATTCAATAGACCTTCGATCAACACTTTCAGATTTTCCGGCCGGAAGAAAGTCGGAGTGCCCCCGCCCAGATGAATTTCCGAAAGCAGTGGTCGCTCGCCATTGAAAATCGCAAGGTACATCTCCCATTCCTTTAAAAGAGAAGCAATATAAGGCAGCTCTACCTGATGATTTTTAGTAATCCTCGTGTTGCACCCGCAGTAGGTACAGAGGCTTTCACAGAACGGCAGGTGAATATACAGGCTGATCCCTTTTTCTTTCGATCGCTGAAAAGTATGATATACCTGTTCACGCCAAGCTTCAGCGGTAAATGTGGACTGATCCCAAAACGGGACAGTCGGATAACTGGTATATCGCGGAGCGGCCACATTATATTTCCGAACCAATTCCGCCCTGATAACTTCTGATCTATTCATTGTCAGTTATTTTTTTGCACAGTCGTTCAGGCAGCAGCATGCTTTGCCAACGCATTTCTCTATGCCCCAAAGGTTAAGATTCCGCACGGTTTGTTCGGCCAGTCCCTTGGGACTCTGGTCTTCAAATGGTGCATTGGCAATCTGAATATTTAGTTCTCCCGCCTTCACCAGATCGATATGGGCGGTATCCATGCTTCTTGTCATGATTTTGTTGATCCCCAGCTGCTTTAGATTAAGTAGCATGGTGGCGTCCAGAATATCTTCAGGGGTAACTACCACGGCGTCCTTTCCGCGGGCATAATGCTGCGTCTCTGCATTTAATTCATTTGAAATCAAGGTAAGATCATGCTGTTTGGCATTTGCCAGCGCCCAGAATTCTGTTTCGAATGATTTTACACTATATACAACTACTTTCATGCTGAATTCTACAATTGCCTTCAATAAGGCTATCCCAAGACAAAAGTAGTCGAAGTCTATCATCAAAAAGATGATAGACAACCACAGCTTAAAATGATATAAATCACTATTTGTATAAGGTAAGTGTGAAGGGAGGAGATGTACTGCGGCGAGCGCCGCAGTCCCTACTGTTTCACATCGCGCAGGTTTTTGATGGAATTGATATAAATCTTTCCTTTTTCCTTGGTAATCAGCTTCTCTTCTTTAAAATCGGAGAGCATACGCGAAACGGTTTCATTCGCAGTTCCAGCAATGGACGCCAGACCATCCCGGGTGACATCAATGGCACAGGCATTGACCTCATGGATGTTGATACCGCTTTTTTCGGCTACACTGATCAATGCATTCGCCACCCGCTTGCGGACGGAATGGTACGCAAATCCCAGCAGCTGTTCTTCTTTCTCACGAAGATCTACGGACAACAGCTTGATAAATTTGCTGGCAATAGCTGGTTTTTTCCATAATAGTTCCAGAAAGCTATCCTTAGGAATCAGCACAATCTCGCTAGCTTCCACCGCTTCGGCATAGTCCTCGTAATTCTCATTCAGAAGTACGGACGCGTATCCGAAATAGTTTCCACTAATATAAATGCCTGTCGACAGCTCACGGCCATCTTTATAGGATCTGAAGCTGCGGACTTGCCCAGATTTCACAAAATAGATATACGTAGGTGAGTCGTCTTTTTCATAGATCGTCTGCTTCTTTTTCACTGTCTTGACCCGAGAATTGGCAATCAATTCGTCCAACACGAGCACCTGTTCATCCGCGCTTAACCCCAGGTCAAACTCTTGTGCTGATTCGGCCGACAGCTGTTCATGTTTTTTAAGTCGCACTTCAATAGCATTCATCAGTTCGACATCATCAAAAGGCTTGGTCAAGTAATCGTCGGCGCCCATTTCCATGGCTTTGCGCATGTCCGCCCGCTCGGCCTTGGCGGTTAAAAAAATAAACGGAATTCTGGCGGTACGTTCAATTTTACTCAGCATGAATAGCACACCATAGCCATCCAGTTCGGGCATCATGATATCACAGAGAATCAGATCAGGAATATGTTTGGTTGCCAGATCGACTCCTATCCGGCCGTTTTCAGCGGTGATCACTTGATAGCGCCCCGTAAGCTCCAGAATTTCGCTCGTTCCCTCACGGATATCACTATTATCTTCAATGATCAGAATTGTCTTTTTATTTTCCATTCGAATGCAATATTTTTTGCTCAGATCTTAATCTTGTTTAAAACTGACACGAAATGATGTCCCTTTATGTACTTCCGACTCAAACTCCATATTTCCTTCCATGAGTTCTATATACCGTTTGACGATATTCAATCCTAAACCTGTGCCCGGTATATTTCCCGTATTATGTGCCCTGAAAAACGGTTCAAATAAATGTACCTGGTCTTCTTCCGGAATACCGATACCGTTATCTTTGACCGATATCGTACATCCGTTGCCATCGATGCAGGTCGTAAATTCGATCAATGTATCCTCTCCCGAATACTTGATTGCGTTGGATATCAGGTTGACAAGCGCATTTTTCAGCAGGTTGGGATCAAGGGAAAAATGTCCCGACTCCCCCGTATGTTGATAGACAATATGCTGGTTTTTCTTGCAGATCAACTGCATTTCTTCGGTAATTTCCTCCGCCAGTTCAACTAGATTAATATATTGTTTGTTTACAGCTACAATACCAGCTTCCAGCTTTTCGAGGGACAGAAAATCGTTAAGAATACTTGTCAGCAACTGCACCGCTCCTTTGATCTTGTTGGTATGCTTGATAATGTTGGCCCTTTCGTCGGGACGTTCTGAATACTTCTCAATCAGTGAAGCGGACAGCTGTACTGAACTTAAAGGCGTACGAAATTCGTGCGAAGCCATAGAAACAAACCGTGATTTGAGCTGGTTCAGTTCGATTTCCTTCTCCAGTGATTTTGAGACTTCGGCTTTTGCTTTTTCGAGTTCGGAAACCAGCGATATCAGGTCCCGTGTACGTTCACTAACCTTATGTTCCAGTTCCGCTGCATGCTGTTTGAGCATATCTTCAGCGGCTTTTTCGCGGGACAGATCGTGAATAAATCCTGTGAATATGTTCTTGTCTTTCAGCCACACCTCGCTTACGGCCAAACGGAAGGGAAAGGTCTCGCCATTCTTCTTGAGCCCCATGACCTCGCGCCCAATGCCGATAATTTTTTTTTGGCCTGTGGTCTGATAATTATGGATGTAACCGTCGTGATTACTGCGATCAGGTTCGGGCATCAGCATAGAGACATTGTGCCCGATCACTTCGTCGGCTTCGTAACCGAACAACTCAAGAGCAGCAGGGTTAATGCTTTCCACATTCCCCCTGTTGTCTATTGTAATGATACCATCAATTGCATGGTCTATTATGGCGGCCAAAAGTCTTCCGCTTTCCATAAACGTCTCCTACTTTACGAGTTTTTTGTATTTAATACGGTGCGGTGTGACATCACCGAGGCGTTTTTTCCGATTTTCTTCATATTCCGAATAGTTACCCTCGAAGAAGTACACTTGGGAGCCGCCCTCAAAAGCGAGAATATGAGTACAGATACGGTCCAGAAACCACCTGTCGTGGGAGATGACCACAGCACATCCACCAAAATTCTCCAATCCTTCTTCCAAAGCCCGTAAGGTATTCACATCGATATCATTGGTAGGTTCGTCGAGTAGAAGTACATTAGACCCTTCTTTCAATGTAATGGCCAGATGTACGCGGTTGCGTTCACCACCGGAGAGCACGCCTACTTTCTTTTGCTGATCGGCGCCATTAAAATTGAATTTAGACACATATGCTCTGGAATTTACCATACGGTTGCCCAACAACATGTTGTCGTTTCCGCCTGTAATATTTTCCCAAACCGACTTTTCAGGATCAAGGTCATGATGCATCTGATCCACGTACCCCAATTTAACTGTTTCACCGACCTTAAACGAGCCGGAGTCCGGTGTCTCCTGTCCGGTGATAAGACGGAACAAGGTCGTCTTACCCGCGCCATTCGGACCGATGATACCCACAATACCCGCTGGCGGCAGCATAAAACTGAGATTTTCAAATAAAATACGGTCGCCATATGCTTTGGAAATATTGGTTGCTTCGATGACAGAGTTACCCAGGCGCGGACCGGGGGGAATGAACAATTCCAGTTTTTCTTCCCGCTCTTTCGTTTCTTCGGAAGCCAGTTTCTCATAGTTATGCAAACGCGCTTTCGATTTGGCATGACGGGCTTTAGGCGCCATGCGCACCCATTCCAGCTCACGTTCGAGGGTCTTTTGACGTTTGGTTTCCTGTTTTTCTTCCTGCGCCAGACGCTTCGCCTTCTGATCGAGCCATGAAGAGTAATTACCTTTCCAAGGGATACCCTCGCCGCGGTCCAGTTCAAGAATCCAACCAGCCACATTATCGAGGAAGTAGCGGTCGTGCGTAACGGCGATGACGGTTCCTTTATATTGTTTTAAATGTTGTTCCAGCCAGTCGATAGACTCAGCATCCAGGTGGTTGGTTGGCTCGTCGAGCAGCAAGACATCTGGTTCCTGCAGCAAAAGGCGACATAATGCTACACGCCTGCGCTCGCCACCTGACAAATTGACAATTTTAGCATCCGGTTCAGGGCAGCGCAGCGCATCCATGGCCCGTTCCAGTTTTGAATCAATTTCCCAGGCATTTGTCGCATCGATTCTGTCCTGCAATTCGCCTTGTCTGGCCAATAGCTTATCCATTTCGTCCGGATTTTCATAGACTTCCGGCAGTCCGAATTTTTCGTTGATTTCTTCGTATTCCTTTAAGATGGCAGTAATTTCAGCGACACCTTCCTGCACGATTTCGAGAACCGTCTTTTCAGGATCCAATTCAGGTTCTTGAGCCAAATACCCCACAGAATAACCCGGAGAGAACACCACTTCACCTTGATAAGACTTGTCGAGTCCCGCAATAATTTTCAATAAAGAAGACTTACCCGAGCCATTGAGACCGATCACGCCGATCTTGGCACCATAGAAAAAAGATAAATAGATATTTTTTAGAACTTGTTTTTGAGGCGGATGGATTTTGTTGACACCAGCCATCGAAAAAATAATCTTCTCGTCTGACATAAAATTTAAAAAAATTGGAAAACTCTTGTTATATTAACATACAAATGTAATCTTTTATACTGACATTTTGGACGTATTATGGTCATGGCTTAATTGTTGATGACATTATTTAAAATAATTTTAAGGTTTGAAATGTAGAATTTACTACATTTATATATCCTTAATATAAAACAGAAAGGTATTCAATGGAAGCAAAATTTTCACCGCGCGTAAAGGATGTCATATCGTACAGTAGAGAGGAAGCTTTGAGATTGCGTCACGACTATATCGGAACGGAGCACTTGTTGCTAGGATTGATTCGTGAAGGCGATGGAATGGCGATCAAAATCCTGAAAAACATAGGCATTGACACTACAGCCCTACGTCAATCTGTGGAGGACGCAGTGAAGGGGGCATCTGTATCACGCGCACCGATTGGCAATATGCCGTTAACAAAACAAGCTGAAAAAGTTTTAAAAATTACGTATTTAGAAGCGAAGATTTTCAAGTCAGATATTATTGGAACGGAGCATTTATTATTGGCAATCCTGCGGGATGAAGACAATATTGCTTCGCAGATATTACAGCAATATAATGTCACTTACGACATCTTCAAGTCTGAAGTAGAGCAGAACAGGACAAGCATCAAGGATGAAGCTCCTGGTTCTCCTACTGGTGGCGATGACGATTTTGCGGAAGACGATCAATATATCCAGCCCAAGAAGGTTTCGGATATCAAATCCAAGACGCCGGTACTTGACAACTTTGGTCGCGATCTGACCAAAGCTGCAGAGGAAGGCAGACTGGATCCTATTGTCGGCCGCGAGAAAGAAATCGAGCGTGTGTCTCAAATTCTATCACGACGCAAGAAAAACAACCCGCTTTTGATCGGTGAGCCGGGAGTCGGTAAATCAGCGATAGCGGAGGGACTGGCACTGCGTATCGTACAACGTAAAGTGTCCCGTGTGCTATTCAACAAACGGGTAGTCACTTTGGATCTCGCTTCCTTGGTAGCAGGCACAAAGTATCGTGGACAATTTGAGGAGCGCATGAAAGCCGTCATGAATGAGCTGGAAAAATCACCGGATGTGATCTTGTTTATCGATGAGATCCATACCATTGTCGGCGCAGGTGGAGCATCAGGCTCATTGGACGCGTCCAACATGTTCAAACCAGCCTTGGCAAGGGGTGAGATTCAGTGCATCGGTGCTACGACATTGGATGAGTACCGTCAGTACATTGAAAAAGACGGCGCATTGGATCGTCGTTTCCAACGGGTGACTATCGAGCCTGCGACACATGACGAAACTGTGGAAATCCTGAACCGTATCAAAGAGAAATATGAGGATCACCACAACGTGACCTATACACCAGAAGCGATTGAGGCCTGCGTGTCGCTGACCACACGCTATATTACCGACCGCTTTTTACCGGACAAAGCGATAGACGCATTGGACGAGGCCGGGTCACGTGTACACTTGAACAATATTCATGTACCGCAGTCCATCATTGACATCGAGAACAAAATCGAGGAAGTCAAATTGGAGAAAAATAAGGTGGTGCGCAGCCAGAAATATGAGGAAGCAGCCAAATTGCGCGATACCGAGAAAAAGCTGATCGAGGAACTGGAAAAAGAGAAGATTGCATGGGAAGAGGAGACCAAGTCCAAACGCTATACTGTATCGGAAGAAAATGTGGCTGAGGTGGTCGCGATGATGACCGGCATTCCAGTGCAACGTGTCAGCCAGACGGACAGCCAGAAGCTGTTGAACATGGCGGAGCTGATGAAAGGACGGATCATCGGTCAGGACGATGCTGTGGGTAAATTAGTGAAGGCTATCCAGCGCACACGTGCTGGGCTGAAAGATCCGAAAAAACCGATCGGTTCCTTTATCTTCTTAGGCCCTACTGGTGTAGGTAAAACTGAATTAGCGAAGGAGCTGGCGCGCTTCATGTTTGACACGGAGGACGCCTTGATCCAGATCGATATGAGTGAGTACATGGAGAAGTTTGCCGTTTCCCGTTTAGTGGGAGCGCCTCCGGGATATGTAGGTTATGAAGAAGGTGGTCAGCTGACTGAGAAAGTACGCCGCAAACCTTATGCTGTTGTGCTTTTGGATGAGATTGAGAAAGCTCATCCCGACGTGTTCAACCTATTGCTACAGGTATTGGATGAAGGACAATTAACGGATAGTCTGGGCCGTAAGGTCGATTTCCGCAACACCATTATCATCATGACGTCCAACATTGGCGCACGTCAGTTGAAGGAATTTGGTCAGGGAGTCGGTTTCACTACCGCAGCCAAAGCACAGCAGTCGGATGCGCATTCCCGAGGTGTGATTGAGACAGCGTTGAAACGCGCGTTCGCGCCGGAGTTTCTGAACCGTATTGATGATGTGATTGTGTTCAACTCATTGACTAAGGAAAACATCTTCAAGATCATTGACATTGAATTAAAATCGCTGTTCAAACGCATCGCAGACTTGGGCTATGTGATCAACTTGACGGATGAAGCCAAGGATTTCATTGCGGATAAAGGATACGACAGTAATTTTGGGGCACGTCCACTAAAACGGGCAATTCAAAAATATCTCGAAGATCCAATTGCTGAAGAGATCCTTAAAGGCAACGTACAGGCCGGTTCAGTATTGACCGTAAGCATTAACCCAGAAACCAAAGACATAGAGGTATCTAGCTCAGATCCGAAGTCTTCAAAAGATACGGCAGAGAAATAATTCGCCTGCTGTATTCGAAATAATTTTAAAAAATGCACCATACTGGTGCATTTTTTGTTATATACCAAGTTAGCGTTAAACTATCGCAGTATTTTATCGTCATATAATAAAAAACGTCACAAATAATACACATAATATGAAAAGACTTTTATTAGCAGCATTAATTGGAACCGCAACGTTGGTTTCATTCTCTTCTTGTAAAAAGGAGTATATTAATAATCCTCTTCCAGGTGTCACTTATAAATTTTCAGTGCCTGGCGACGATTATCAATGGAAGACCGAAGGAAATCCGAGGACTTTTGTTATTTCAGTCCCTTTCAGAGAAATAGACGCCAAATATTTTGATTATGGCCAGGTCTCAGTAGCGATCTCCTTTAAGGATTCACCAGACTTCTACATTAATCTTGGAGCCAACAATGTTCCAACCAAATTAGGCCCATATAATTTCAGGGTGGAATATTCCTTTACTGACGGAAATATTGATGGAGATTTAAATATCTATGCCGACTATCTAGGCACCGGTACAGCAACACCGCCACCGCCATTTACGGCGAAAGTGACGTTGACTGATGGTGAAGATGGTGGCAATTAAAAAAGATCTATCAAATTTTTCGACCATGTAAATGAATAGGGATCAAATTATGTAAATTTGATCCCTATTTTAATGATAAAGCTTTTTATTATATTTTCCCTAAAAGCTACGCTTTCAATAACAATTCCGCATGCTCGAGTGCAGCATCCGTAGGATTTGCCCCGCTGAGCATCTGTGCGATTTCTCTGACCCTACCCTCTTGATCTAGCCGGACAATATTGGATATCGTACGATTCGCTTTATCCTCCTTGTATACCTTGAAATGTGCTGTGCCCTTCGAAGCGATTTGCGGCAAGTGCGAAATAGCGATCACCTGCATATTTCGAGCCAGATTTTCCATCACCTCCCCTACACGTAAGGCTACTTCACCGGAGATACCAGTATCGATCTCATCAAAGACAATCGTCGGTAAGGCAGAAGTCTTCGCCACGAGCGATTTTATTGCCAGCATCACACGTGAAAGCTCCCCGCCGGAGGCTACGCGATGAATGGACTGCAAAGCCTGCCCTTTATTTGCCGAGAATAAGAACTGGACGGTATCCAGCCCAGACTCGCGCATATCGCCGTCTTTAAGCGGCTCCAGTACAATCTTAAGAGCTGCATTAGGCATACCTACATTCGACAATGTACCTTGCACATCCTGCGCAATCTGATCTAACACCAATCTTCGTTTATCCGACAATTCTTGAGCATTCTTGCGGGCTTCCTCAAGTTTGAACTCCACCTCTGCTTCCAGACGTTCAAGCTGTTCGTCCGACGAACTGATGGCTAGTAGTTTTGATTCCAGATCATCCCGCAACTGAATTAATTCTTCCACCGAATCGACGTGATGTTTTTTCTGCAGAGAATACAACAAACTTAAACGTTCGTTGATCTCCGACAGTGTTCCCTCGTCCAGTTGCGTATCATCTGCCAGAGAAGTCAGCTCACCCGAGATATCTTTCAATTCGATCCATGCACTTTTCAGGCGGGCAGCAAGATCTGCTGCTTCCGGTGTAAATGTTGCAATATTTTCCACCTGGTTCAGCGATTCTTTTAACTGGCTTAGTACTGCAACTTCCTGATTATCCAACAGGCTCGAAGCAGTATGAAGAGCCCGTTTGATTTCCTCCGCATTTTCGAGCTGTCGCTGCTGCTGCTCCAAGTTCTCCTGTTCATCAGCCAGCAGTTTGGCTGCATCCAGTTCATCAAACTGAAACTGGAAGTAATCCTGTTCTATAGCGGCCTTCTTGACGGATTCTTTGAGTTCATCCAGCTCCCTTTTGGCTTTTTTATAAGCCTGGAAGCTTTCTTTGAAGGTTTGCTTTAACCCAAAAGTACCAGCTACACTATCGAGCACCAAAAATTGAAACTCCTCTGTATTGATCTGTAAAGTCGCATGCTGTGAATGCACATCGATGAGCTGTTCGCCCAATTGCTTAAGAACCACTAATGTGACAGGAGAGTCATTGACAAATGCCCGCGATTTTCCATCGGGAGTTATTTCCCTACGGATAATAGTCTGATCAGCATAATCCAGATCGTTCCGCTCAAAAAAGTCGGCTAGCCGATAAGCGCCAATGTTGAATTCGCCTTCAATCACACATTTTTTTGATGGATCAAAAAAATGTTTTCCCTCTGCCCGATTGCCCAAAATCAGCGAGAGCGCACCCATAATAATGGATTTACCTGCTCCAGTTTCCCCGGTTATCATATTCAGCCCTTTATCAAACTGTATCTCCAGTTCGTTGATAAGGGCATAGTTTTTAATATGTAAGGTATCTAGCATATTGTTGAAGGTCTATTTCTTTTTCTAACTCCCGTCGCCGCTTACGTAACCAATTTAATTAAAAATCAGCCTATTTCAATGTTTTTTAGTGATAATAGACGATTTATTTGGTGGGTCAGCCATTAACCGACTACTAAATACTAAAAATAATATCATTTTTCCAAATTAAACTAACATTTATAGTTAAGCAACTCTTCAGGTCATGAAAGTTATCTATTCGGAGCAAGGGAAAATCACCTTCATATCGCTACAAACCAAAATTGGAATCCCCCGTCTACCATGAGCATAGTGCTCTTATTGGCTGTGCATCACGCTGATTGCTCTATAAAAAATACCATTTTGACAGAATAATGTTTGCCGATGACAAAATAATGTTGTCAGCTTATGAGGCAAAGCTGAATAAATCCTTATTTTTATGACATGCAAGATTACAGTGCTACCCTAAAAAAATATATGCCCGAAGAAGCTGCCCCGATTATATCCAACTGGATAAACGATACGGGCTGCTTATTTAAAATCTCCCGTTCACGCAGCAGCAAACTCGGCGACTACCGCGCTCCATTTAGGGGCAGCCCACACCGCATTTCGGTCAATCATGATCTGAACCCCTATTCATTTCTGATAACGACTATTCATGAGTTTGCGCACCTACAGACCTGGAATAAGCATCAACACCGTGTCAGGCCCCATGGTAGCGAATGGAAGGATCATTTTAAACAATTGATGGATCCGTTTCTAAAACTATCTATTTTTCCAGCCGATATTAAACAGGCGATACTCAATTATATGGAGAATCCGGCGGCCTCCAGCTGCACTGACCTACATCTTTTCCGGACGTTAAAGGCTTATGATACGGCAAAGTCGAGCGCGCTTACCGTAGAGTCCCTGGAGGACGGCCATTACTTTGCCCTGAAAAACGGACGTTCTTTTCAACGGATTGGCAAGATCCGCAAACGCTACAAATGCATGGAACTGAGCACTAGACGTATATATCTTTTTAACCCGATAGCCGAAGTATTTCCGCTCGAACGATGATTTTTAACAAATACAACTATTATATTTTTATCTTTGCTAACTTAGGAAACAATTAAAGAGAGGTTTTATGTTACACTTACACTCGACAATAGCAATTGTCTTATTGCTAGCCCTGGTGATATCTATTGTGATCACCTTAACGAACTACCTAGGCAACAAACCATACAATCGTAAGATTGCCTTGTTAGGTTTTATCGTATCGCATATTCAGTTATTAGTAGGACTGATCCTATACTTCTATCTGAAATATCCATCCATGATTTCTGGCGGCGTGATGAAAAACGCGGATTTGCGTCTTAAAATCATCGAGCACCCGCTGACGATGATTATTGCCATCGTGCTGATCACCATCGGTTACTCCAAAGCCAAAAAGATGGAAAATGCCAGAAAAGCAAATCAGACTGTTGTAATCTTCTACATCATTGGTCTTATCCTGATGCTTGCACGTATTCCTTGGGGTACATGGTCATTCTTTGCATAATCAAACCAATACATAAAAAAAGGCATCAAAAAAATTGATGCCTTTTTTTATGTATTGATCCGTTTTTTCATTTAGCGCATCGATGAGTTGGCTATGCTCCTATTGATCCATGTCCATTAAAACAGCGATGGACTCTCTATACGCGTTTATTCGTAGGAACGGCCTACAGTTGGATTTCTTAGCTTATTGTACATGGAATAGCAGGAGCGTCTTATCGCCAAGTGCATTGCTGAGGGGAAATCATAAAAAAAAGCCTCAGTTCCTGAGGCTTTCATATCTTAAATAACTGTTCGTTAGTCGCGGTTTTTTCCAAATCCCAAAATACCGAAAACGGTTTTGAAAGCAATAAGAGATCCTACGATCATCGCAATATTCGCGATTGCAGAGAACAAAAATGTTTGTTGTCCCAATGCTGGACATACATCCGGTACAAAACGGATAAATGTACCTATTAAACCTAAAGCGATAGCCACTACCAATGTTTTGTAGTAATGAGTTTGATTCGCATTATTATCTGTTGTCTTTGGAGCTCTTGGTTGTACAGTATCTGCCATTTCTATTTCGATTTTATTCGATACAAATGTACAAAATAATCTATGTATGAAAAATAAAATTGAAAAAAGCGGGTATCATCTAAAAACCGTTTATTGCGATCCATTTTCCACACTCCATTTTTCACGTATAGACCCAATTTATATCTTCATGGAATCTGATCGCCACCCAGTTATGTTTATCTTCCGGCAGAAACCTCTTTCCGTTCCTTTCATTATAGAAAATATCCAAGTAAACGATGACGAATTCGTTAATCGAAATAAGTTAGAAAAACAGATAGCTATCAGGATAAGAATTAATATCACAACTCATGGCGGAAATATTCGGAGTCGGCAACTAAAATATCCGCGGATAATAGGATAGACTGAAAAGGAAGAATTGCTGTATATTATTTACACTCACCTGTCTGACAATATTATCTCGAAGGACAGTGCGGACTGTTCTGTTGTTCCTCAGAATGTCGTATCCGGATATTTTGATTTCAAGCTGCTCCTTTTTTAGCATACGATAGTACAGCTCGATATTCCAGAGATATTGTTGGTTTGAGGACAGGCCGCCGGCATAAAAATTTTTACTGACAAATCTACTTATCAATGTTGTACGTCGCGGCCAGGTCAGCACAACATTTAGACCAAGGCTATGACTGCCTGCCCGCACCGCATCGTTTCCCGTATGGTTCCAGTTTGAACTAAATGCACCCAGAACACCGATGTTCAGACGTTCGAGCAGACCATATTGCGCCCGTGCATCAAGCCAGGCGTCAGTCAACAGACTTTTATAACGTGCCCCATCGCTGAAAAAATAATACTGACCTGAACTGAACCGGCTTGTCAGTTCAAGATTGAGCGCTCTATTCCAGACTTTCTTGCCCGTCCGATACTGATAGTCACCCTGTAAGGCTGGAAGTCCATCGGTATTGACGGTCTGGGTGAGTATGCCGCCATCCGTACGGTATGTGATATTTTCGGCCAGTACATTTCTTTTGAGAGAATAGGTGAGGCGCAGACGTTGCGACATATTCCTGGCATACCGCAAATCCGTAAATTCGAGTGAAAACTGATACTGTTCTTCAGGACGAAGGCCATGATTACCAATACGATTATAGTCTTTTTGAGTCGTATCCATCAGTGCCGTCAGCTGATAAATTTCCGGCTGCTTCAACAGTGAACGAAATGTAAAGGTGAACGCCTTATTCGAAAGCTGCTGTGCGCGCTCATACCTTAACATCGCTGTTGGCAGAGCATATAAAAAATGCTGATCCACGATACGTAGCTCATGGCTGGATACATTTTTTCGGATAAAGGTTTGCATCCCCAATGCTGTCATGGCAAACAAGCTGTTTCTGCCCTGCCCAGTGGGCCTGACAAATCCTTTTGACACACTCAGTTGGGGAGTCCAGAAGACCTCCTTTAGGCGGTCAGTATAGGACAACGCCTCATTTTTGACAGTATACGTGTTTTTTATTGTATCAAGGAACTGATCAGACTGAGTTTCGTCGGCCTGTCTGAAAACCAGATTATTGTTCATTTCCAATTGAAGACCGGCCGGCCATCCGAACAAGTTCCTGAAGAGCTCATTGAGACCAACATCCGTATCGAGCTCGTGACGGCTGCTATTTTGGTCAGTCTGTTTTATCCGGCTGAGTGGGTTTCGCCCATTGAAAAGAATATTCTCCCGCCTTCCAAGCTCATTCCTTTGCATTTCAAATTTATAATTGAGTTCCAGTTTTGAGACAACAGAATCTGTTTGTCGCAGATTAAAGCCCAGTCTCCCGTTGCGTCGATTCTCATCATCGTAAACGCTTTTGTTTAAAGCCGACAATGCCTCCTCTTCCTTGTCAGTTACATATCGTTCATGCCGGTTCACCCCGCTTGATGCTGTCTGTCCGGCTTCACTATTGATGCGCAGATCCCACTTGCTGTTTCTGTATCTAGCTAAACCGAGATAGGATCGGCCGGAACCGTCATTGCTGCGCTGCTGCTTTTCCGCAATATACTGTTTTTGACCGTCCTCGAGCAATCTCATCTCTTGGATTTCCGTTACATTTTCTGATCTTCTGTCGTTGAGAAGAAACTGTATATCGGTATTAAATCTCTCATTCCATTTCCGTTCAAACTTTGTCCCCCCAATAACATATCTGTTTAATCCGGACTGTCCGAACATCGGGGTGTTGGGCTCCAAACGTTCACCTCCGGGCTTGTATACGTTGGCTGCCAGAAAATCTCCCACATTTCGGACGATTTTATTGGTGTTGTTTCCGCCCGCAAAAAGACTGAGCTGGTTTTTCGGGCTAAATGCATTGACCAGAAATGTACCTTCCCTATGGTCTTTTGTACCCTGACTGTACGATATTTTCCCGAATAAGCCCCTCTTTTTTTCGTTTTTAAGAGTGATATCGATTTCAAGCTGCTGCTCTTGATATGCAGTGTTTTGTGGGCTCTCATACACCTTTACTTTATCAATGGCATCCGATGGTATATTGCGCGTCGCAATGGTGGGATCCCGTCCGAAAAAAGGTCTACCTTCAACCAGTACTTTAGCCACGTTTTTGCCATTGACCGTAATCTTACCATCCCCCCAAACAACAATGCCCGGCACTTTGGTCAATAGATCTTCCACCACAGCATTGGGCTGCAGGTCAAAAGCCTCAGGGTTGATTTCCAGGGTATCCCTGTTCATCAGCATCGGCGGTCTGTTTACAAGCACTTCCTCGATCCTCCTGGATCTCTTTTTCAGGAAAACTTTAGCCATATCAGCCTCGGACTGTCCACATACGACCTTCAGATCCATTTCTGCCTTCTCATAGCCGATATGCGAAATGCGGATTTGTAACAGGCTATCCCGCAACGGTAAGTTGGACAAAGCAAACGAGCCAGTATTATTCGTAAATCCGTATTGTAATATTTTACCGGCTTTCTTATGGTAGACACTCACCGTAGCAGCAATGACAGGTTGATTGGTGAGGCTGTCCAGCACCTGCCCCCGTATGCCAAGCTGTCTGTTAGAGCTGGGCTGACAATAGGCCATGATAGGTATTGTAAATAAAAGTAAAAGATTCAGCAACCTAATCATTTAGTACAGTCTTGACATTTTCCAGATATGCATCTGTCTGTTGAGGATATTCCTTAAAAGGAATAAAAATCTTGTCTATCCCGAAGAAGTCCGGATTCATGACAAACAAAAACGGTAAATTCTTATTTTCCAAACTTATTCCTAAATATTGGCTATCAATAAAATAAGGTCGTATCTTTAAATTTGAATCCTTATTCTTAATTCGAAAGTCTCTCGGGGTCATTCCATCAACAATCAGGCATACTCTACTCTCATGACCTTTGAAAGCTAATTGTAATTTAACCAGTATTTGGTTAATACAAAGATGGCAGTCATATTGAGAATACCTGAAAATTAATAATGGCAATTTGGGAGACAGCTCTGCAAGTTTTATTTTATTGTTATTTATATCTACAAGATTAAGCTGGCCATTTAGTATTTTGCCAGAATTTGGTATAACGAGCTCAGGATAGATATCCCAAAAAAAATCTCTATTATCGTTCAATTGAATCCTATTTTTACTTATTGCCTTAGATTGATTGAACCACTGAATACCAATTAGAATAAAAGTCGTAGCAATAATAAAATAGAGTATAAAAATATGAATTTTCTGTTTTGACATGACAACTTTTTATAAATCTGTTATTTTCTTAAGTAGGACAATCTGAGAATGCTATTATGGGACTTTTTGTCCATCAACACACTTAACTGAGCTGGAAATAAGCTTGCCCGTTCTGATTTTGAAGCTTCTTCGTATTTTCTTTTTAACGAAAGGAAAGACAGCTCGGAGATCAGCGCGCCCCGATCATTACCAATCACAGGCTTCAATCGTTCTACAATTGGAAGACCTGTCGCTCCGTCTTCAATTTCTCCAAGATTGAATAAGTCGCCTGTTATCAGGTGATATAAAAAGGTACCTCCTTTCCGGGTGGGAAATAAATGAAAAGTAAGCCAATTCTCCGCTTGATAGACAGCCTGTATGGAATAGATGATCGATTTACTTGATCGTAAATATTCACTCCACTTATTATAGTATACGGCATTGCTCAAAAAGTCAGGGGGAATTACGTTTGATAATGGTAAAATAAATCTGTACCGTATAAAAGGTACTGCGTTGCTGTCAAATCCATAGACGGTATAATCATAGGGTCTTGTAAAAAGGAGGTGCCCATGGTCAGAATGATAGAAATGATGAAAACTCTCCGCCAATGAAACGTTTTTCCGCGCTGTGTCGGCTGGCAGATAAGAACCAAGTCTTCTACCAGTTTTTGCGTCAAAGCGTACAATACTGGCAAAATCAGATCCTATATCCTCCTGTAAATGATAGTATAGCTGATAACCGTTAAATGAAATATAATCTCTATAGCTTTCATTCCGCGGTTGATGTGTCAAGGAATTTGTGTTCAGATCTAAAGTATATCTTCGCGAATTCATGAGATCATCAAAAGACAGAACATCTTTTTCTTTGTCGATAGTAAATCGGGAAATAGATGTAAACGGCACATTCGCATTGTATTTATCTAATTTGTGACTGAAGCTTCCATCTTTCCTAAAAAAAAATAACGTGTTTAAATTGCGATCCAAAATAATATAATAATTTTTGTATACCTCCAGTTGTGATATCGCAGAGAATTCTGATTGTCGGTTGGTTTCAAGAGGAACATACTGAATAGAATCAAACAGGATCGCGTCTGTTTCTCCGTTCGCTGAGGCAGGATCAATTCGAATGTCAAGAGCATTTGTGACGGAATCTCTCCTAAAAAACATCTTTGCTTCGCACACGTCCACCTGAACCATGTATACAAATGCAAAGAGAAGAATCCAAAAAGAGTTTTTTTTAGTTATCAACATTATAAATAATCTCATTTTTAGGTTTAATTAATGTTAAAACCGGATTTTGGTGATTTCCTTTTTTATAGAATGTCAACAAATTAGCTGGTAACGAAGACAAGTACCCTCCAATTTTAATATTGCGCGTTATCGCTTGAACAATTCTTGCTGCTGGAACTGACGAAATATAACGATCACCATCAACGCCCAAAATACTGTTGTTAGCAATAGGCAGAAAATAAGTAGAAGAATCAGAAAGATAATTTCTAAAATCAATAGAAAGTCCGATTTTTTGGGAATGCAGAAATGTGCCTTTATATCTAGAGCCAACCAATTTAAACGATAGCATCTCCCCGACTTTATAGACATCTGTTATTAAATATATCTTTGATGAATTGACATCTAGATACTTACGTCTTTTACCTGTGTATCTATTATTAGATAAGAAATCACCAGGCAACTTAAACTTTTCAGGTAAAGATATACTCATTGATTTGTCTATCCGTCCTTTGTTGAATTCATAAATATTGTAATCTCCCGGACGGGAAAATAATAAACTCTTTTCTGATTTGAAAAAATATTTTCTAGAATCATAAATATCGTCATAATTAATTACAGAAGGATTAAAAAATAAATAAGACTCCGATTTTCTTTCACCTTCATTAACAATTATTGCTGGTGACCTTTTCGTATCAGAAACAATACTTTCGTAAGAAAAATAGTTGATTGTGTATTTTCCCAAATGATAAGTTTCTCGAATTTTATAATCAATAGGCTTTTTATTTCGTAAATTTAAGAATCTACCGGATAGATCAAATTCATAAATGTAAGCCGACTGCAGGTCAAAAAAATATAGAATTCCGCGGTTAGAATCTATTGAAAACTTAGAAATATAATGATACGGAATAGGTATATCTTGATTTTTCGGGCTGATTTTTCTAACAAAATCTCCATTCTTTTTGAAGAATAAAATTTCATTTGAGATCCTGTCCAAAATCACATAAAACCCATCTATAATTTCAATCTGAGATATTTCACCAAATTCAGATTCAGACGTTGTTTCCAATGGAACAAATTGTATTGAAGCTATAAAATCACTTGTTTTCAAAGACAAAAGTCGATCGGGGTGTACCCAAACAACATTTATATCGGAGCGCTCCTTCGCAGCGCTCCGATTAACTGAATTTGAACATCCTAATCCAAAAAGAATGATACAAAACCCAAAAGGTGTCAAAGATAAACTTGTCATATACAACAATTATCTTGTTTCCAAACACTCAGGATGCTCTTCTGTCGTACAAGGTACAAAATGATCAACGCAAGTCGATCCTTCAACCTTAATCGATGTATGAGTACATTTTTGCGACTTATCATTTACATATTGGCAGGTGATGTCCTTCAGGACTACCGGTTCTGAACCAAGTTCATACGTATACAACGTTCCCAAAAAACGTCCGTTTACATCGTACATTTCTTTTGTTGTTGTCAACTCACATACGGGACACTCAACGTCAGTTACTTCACCGTTTCGATAATATTGAGGATATTCGACTTGTAGTACTGTACAATTGATTATTCCAGAAGGAGGGTCATTTGAAAAGCTTGTTCCAAGAATCAAAAAGGACAGAAACCCTACCAAAGCAGATAATTTTTTAAAAAAACTCATAATGTTATAATTTATTTAGTGATTAATATTAATTTATACAGAGCATTCAAAAAAGGTTAATAGATGGACATTTTCTAACAAAAAGAATCAGAACATTATCACATCTTTACCCTAAACGATTAATTATAGCAACTAATTTAACATGAAAACTTAAAAACAAATATAAAATAAAAAAAAACATTAACAGTAAACTACATTTTGTTAAATTATTATTAAGAAACACAAATATACAACATACAATACTCAGCCGAGTCTATCGAATATTGTGTCCCATTCCAATTGTGAACGCAGTGCGTTCACAATTGGAAATGTACGGTAAAACTGGTATACACGGTATTTCAGAAAGTTTATTTAACTTCACTTGCTAACAACAAGTCGAATGAAAACAGCGGTAAATTATATTTCCGCCCTCAGAAATGCGTACTATGAGAATGGCGGTAAAAAAATATGGGACAATTTTGAAAAAATCAAACATGGCGCAAGCGACGAGAATATCTACAGACTCAAACAGATTTATCCAGCCATACCCGAAACCTTAATCGATCTGCTGCTCTATGTGGATGGCACTTATTGGAGGACCTACAATGACGAGAAAATTGCTTTGTATTTCATGGGATCCGATGTCTTTGAGTACCCATATTATCTGCTTTCATCGGAGCAAATGATAGAGAATCAAGGGGTGGCCACAACCTACTATCGGGATTATATCAATCGAGAATACGATCATGTGGAGATCGGCCCGAAAATCACGGATAATGTCGTCCATTTAAATTGGCTTCATTTCTCTGATTGTATGAACAACGGTGGAACTTCACAGTTATTCATTGATTTCAGTCCCTCGGAGAGAGGCAAAGCTGGCCAAATCGTACGCTTCCTGCATGACCCCGATGAGTTTCGTGTCATCGCAGACAACTTTGATGAATATCTTCAAAAATTGATCGACAATCAATTTGACTTCATTATCGAAGATTATCTGGAGTAGATTACCAAGCAAATAGCCAGACATAATTGGGGAACAAGAAAATAACCATAAATTAGCACCAAAAGCCGTATTCAAGAAATCCGATAAATGCCGGCACAAGAGTCAGAAAAATGAATCAGGCACTTTACAAGATATTCAGTTCAACTACCATTTAAAAGAATCCCCTCCACTTTCAAATTAAAGTAAGGGGATTCGTTATTATTTGACATTGACAGTAAACGTAAATGTAGCCTGAACAGCTTTCGTTGCGCTGTACGTATACACCAGTGCTTGTTTAAAAGTATATTTTTTTCCAGCTGCCAGAGCGCCTGGATATTGTCCAATGGAAAATGTAATGGTACCGGCATTAAATTCTGAGAACAGGGCCGAAGCAGCTCCCCAGTTCGTTACATTGCCAGTCTCGGTGAACCAATGGCCGTAACCGGTAGCTGTGTTATTGGGATTTAAGCTTCCATTCGGCTCCACTCCATAAAATTTTATTTCTCCCCTGGTCATCATATTTTCCAGATCCGCGGATGGTATTGCAAAGGCCTCACCAAGTTGAGCTGCATTGACGCTTACTTGTGTGCCCGAATAACCTGTGGCATCGGCAGGGAAGCTGACATCATAATTCAATGCGATATCTTTCGGCTGACCACTCACATCATTGTATCCTATCGCTGTTGTCTGCTGAATTTTAATTTCGTAAGGCCATTGCTCATCATTGCTATCGTCATCATCCCAGGCATGTGGTTCATAGACAGCTGGAGCACCAGTGACGACAAACCACAGATCGCTACAATTAGCAGGAACAGTAAAAGCGACCGTATTTTCTGTACCCTGCGCCATATCACCGTATACCCGCGTGCCATCCTTCAATAAAGCTACGTAGCCGTATCGCCACCCTGCACGACTGGCATCCACCTGATTGAATCCAGAAGCATTTGGCAGTCCCTTAAAAACCACGGAAACCTGGGTACCCGCTGCGGGAACTTCCAAAGGGATCACATTATAACCCGTAGTACCCGGACAACGATCATAGGTAACGCGAAGACTTCCGTTGGACTGTCGGGTAAATTTCGTCGTCAGCTTACCGATATAATTCTTTCCATAATCCCTAATACTGTTCAGATCCCAGGTGACAAAATGGGACGCAGCTTCATAGATCTCACTATTGAATTGTTTCACATCGATACCGGTCATACGCATATAAGCCTGAACCGGATCTTCTGGTTTTAAGGCTTCACGCCAGATCCGGCCAATCATATCGATGCCGTGTTTACTGGCCCAATACCAATGAATGAAATAGCTGGCATAACGGTATTTCTCGTGATGGATATGCCGATGGTAATTTTCGGTATAAACGGGAAAATCAGCACCCGAAAATGCCTGTGCCGGATACGTTTGATAGGCTTGCCATTGCGCTGTCTGCTCCCAAAATCCGTTGCCGCTCTTTCCGCCAAAGCCGTACCGAAAGCCATGGTCGCCTTTTAGGTCTGCAAATACCTGATATTGAAAACTGTGCCCAATCTCGTGGGCAATCACAGCGCCTACGGGCTTGCAGGTCGCCGGATTAATCCACAGTGCTCCGATCGTATCGTCGTAACCGCCACCATAAGCCATCCACTCCGTCGTATAGTGCACGAAGATCATCATTTTATATTTATCCAGATGGGATCGGTTCACCTTACGTTCTGCAAATTTCAGCGTCCCGACGTTCAATGCGTAGAACTGTTCGGCCTTGGCCAAAAGATCATCAATATCGACGCGATATTCTTCGGGGACATTGTTCGAATTGGGATCGTTCTTCCCATAACTTGCCCCCCAGAAGACGATAAAATGCTCTGACTGACGGCTACGCGAATAAGACCATTTACTGTCTTTATCGTTATAATCCATCCCTTCAAATTCTTTGGGCTTATATATAGTCAAAGAATCTGTCCCTACGGTGGTGGGCGGAGTAGTTGTCTCCTCCTCTATGGGAAGTTCTATTTCTTTCTTGCTGCATCCCTGCGAAAGTACCACAAGCACTGAGACCAATATCAGCAGAAGTTTATTCATTACTGTTTTTTTCATAATTTAAACCGTTAATAGACTAGATATCAACTATGTGTGATTGCTAGAAAACGGAAGCGAACGATGTAGGTACCGCTTCTGTAGAATTTGATGGTCGATACCGGATTGAGATTACGCCCCAATGAATTTGCCGTACCCACCACACGGTAATAAGAAATGGGATCGCCCGACCAAAATTCCGTGCCTACATAGGTACCGTTCATAATGGGATATACCAAGCCCGACACGTCCGGATAGCGATACACCAAAGCCGTATCCGTGACTTCCTCCGGATAATAAGGTGACCAGTTTTTGAAAGTTGGCCGATCCCCACGTTTGATGATCTCGCCTTTTTTTGGATTGAAAGGCTTGCCGTTTTTATCTTCCCATATATAGACAATTTTGTTTTCTCCTTCGGCCTGATGTCCAACACTGATCTGATAATCGGTATAAGGCAAAAAATTGGATTCTGCACCGTAGTCCGAACTTGTGCACGATTGAAATAAAATATCCTCTTTCTTAGCGCCGATGACGGTAAAATCCAGGATATTCTTAACTATTTTCTGACCGGCGATATTGTTCACCTCCACATCGATCGTGTACTGCCCCGGAGTCACAAATTGCGTTGCCTGCGTAAATCCCACCCGGCCACCGGTGGCATTGAGCATCATCGGTGGATATTTAGCCTTCCCAATTTTAGCTTTCAATTGATCCAGAGTGGTATCCCGCCAGGTAATCTCAGCAAGGTAGGTGGATATCTCATGCTCTTTTGAAAATTCTGTTGTCAGTTCACCGGTCTCCTTATTCCGTACCGCGAGTAGATTCACCGTCAACGGGGTTGTGCTTCCATTGGCGACCAGAGCTTCTGTATACACCACCGCCCCCTGGTTGACTTGTAAGTTTTCAACATTATACCGTATATTTTCACTTAAATAACCTATTTGGTCACTCTTGCAGGAATCCAAAATCAACACGGATAAACCTGCTAAGCCTAGGATAAAACTTGGTCTTTTCATCTGTTTTATTTTTTCCTTTGTAACGAAACTATCCGTTTAATCCAGCACTGCCACCGGATCATCCAGATAGGTTCATAATTTATTTGATCTTAACATTGAATACAAAAACAGCATTCAAATCACCTTTTGTTTTGGACTTGTATACGAGGGACTGTCTTACGGTATAGGTGCTGCCCACTGTTGTTTGCCCAGGATATTGCAGTACATTAAAGGTCATCGTTGAGGTTGACAGCTCAGACACGATGCGTGCATCCGTACCCCATGAACAGGTTTGTCCTTTGGCATCGAACCAGTGCCCCGGAGCATTCGCTGTACTATTTGCATTCAGGCTGCCATCCGGCTGCACGGCATAGTACGTGATATCCCTCCCCACCAGCGCGGATATAGCCCCACTCTCCACGCCATAAAAGCGGGCTAAACGTGGTAGCAGCAGATCCACTGTGGTGCCTGTATAACCGGCTGCATCATATTTGATGCTCAGATCATAGGTAAATGTCAGTGTAGAACCGGTTTCTACGATTTTAGGGCCCGTGATGATGCGCGGTACAAAATCACCTATAAACGTATGGGTATTGGCCAGCACATTCAGCGTGGTTCCTGATGTTGTTTTGATGCCGGTAGTCTGGCAGTATACCCGCATATCGGCCTGATCATCTTCTTTGACCGTAACAATGCCGTCGGGACTAATCTGATCCGCCTCGCCACGCACTTTCACGTAATACAGGTAATAAACGGGCTGTGAAGACCAGGCCGCTTTGGGCTGCCTTTGCCTATGATAGAAAAATCCGCCCACATTGGCCGCATTGCTGATCGTCGTATACGCTGTGCTAGCCGTTTCCAGATCGTAAGGAGCATCGTTGTAGATGTACGCCCTAACCGAATCTAAGGGGATGTCGTTCAAAAACTGGTCGAAAGAATACTGTGCATTTTCATCCACATACTTGACCGAGTCTTCTTTTTGCTTATAATAACGCTTAACCGAATAGTCCGAAGGTGCCCAAAAGGTTTTTGCCCTGTTAATTTCATCTTTTAGTTTAAAATGGTCGATTACCAAGAGCAAGGTATCAAACATCCTATTGGGATGAGCAGCGAGGTAGTCGTAAGTAGACAGATTGACTTCGGCTACATGGAGACCGTCATCCGTCAGATAAGCTGCTTTCTTGCAACCGATCACTGTCAGTCCAAAAGCCAACAGCAATGCAAATCGATATAAGGTTTTCATCTTTTTCAAGTTTAGTGGTTTACATATTGACAGTTCCCCAGTATGGTGTCTGATTCAGCATTGGATTGGATGACAACAACGATGGGTCAAATGGCCAAAGGTATTTCTTTGCATTAAATTGAGCCTGATTCATTTTTCCCTCTGGAAATTTATAGATATTGAAGTGCTTATATAGCCTAACGAGATCGAAATAGCGATGGCCTTCCAAAAACAGCTCACGTGCTCTTTCATTAAAGATAGCTTCAATGAGCGGCTCCTCATTTGTATAGGCGGGCAATCCCGCTTGGCTCCGGATTTCATTTAAAATGCTTTCTGCCGAACTAGCCTTACCGATCGCTGCCAAGCCCTCTGCCATCAGCAGCTTGATATCCGAATACCGGAAAATGATGATGTTATTTTTAAATATTGCAGTGGCATTTGACGCATTACTCGAGAACTTAACATTCGCATATTTCGTACACAGCGCATAGTTATTGTTATAAGCAATATCAAATACACTTTTAAATCGCTTGTCATTGCTGTCTTTGAAAAGCGTTTTAATATAATCCTGACTGATTCTAAGTACCGGATCGGTTAACAAGCGGTAATAGGGTCCTGCCAGTGTAAACGCACCGATACCCGAGGTTGTACCTTCGTTTTCACCGTTTTGGGAGATCTCAAAAATACCTTCATTGGATTTTCCCTGATAAATACTGCGGTAGTTCAGGCTGTCCCTTCCCACAAAAGAATACTGACCGCTTTCCAATACCGATTTAGCCGCCTCGACGCAGTCGGCATATTCGCCTCTCCAGGCACTCAGGTGCGCCTGTAGAGCAAGCGCCGCTCCAGTATTCCCACGCAATGCAAAATCATCTTGGTCGATATTGTCCCATTTGAGCAAAGTCAACGCTTTGGATAAATCGGCCTGACTCTGATCCAGCACATCGCTCTCCTTGCTTGCTGGAAGATTTACCGCATCTATTGGCAACACAGACTCTGTTATAATTGGTACTGTTCCCCATACCCTAGCCATATAGAAATACGCAAATGCTCGCACAAAATAAGCTTCGCCGATATAATAATCTCTGACCGATACGTCATCAAAGGCATTTTCATCCATTTTAGGAAGCCTTTGGATCACGCGGTTGGCCTGGTCTATGACCTGATAGAAAACATCATAGCGGCGCAGCTGATACGCGGGCCGCCACGTTTCCGAAGCTGCTACGGGCGTGTTGAGCTGCATATTGACAATCGGGGCAAAGTCCCCATTGGTCGAAGAAGTAATTTCGTCCGTGAGCAGATCGCCGTAGGTATAGAAAGCCATACCATTGGCCTGATTTAAGGCCTTGCGCAGCAGCGCATACATGGCGTTGGTCGCGCTAGTGGCATCTTCCTGCGTTTTCCAAAAGTTCTCATCCGTAGCAGAACTTACAGGCTCAATATCCAGAAACTTGGAACAGCCTGAAACGAGATACATGAAAGCACTCAGCATTAAAAACAATATTTTTCTTTTCATCTGTAAATAATTTTGATCCACCGTTATCCGATGAAACTGACATGATTAAAAGGTAACATCCAAGCCTATTGTCCATTTCTTAGGGATCGGATAACCATTCCCCGTAGAATAACCGTTAGCTTCCACAGCTTCAGGGTCCGGCACCGACGACCACGACTTGACAGCCACATTATCCACCACACCATAAATGCGAAGCATTTTCAACTTAAGTTTCTTCATCATGGCCTGCGGGAATGTGTAGCTCAGCTGAATATTTTTCAGGCGTACAAAACTGGCATTTTCCACAAAAGTACTATTGGCGATATGCCAATTATCTACCGTATTACGAAACAAAGTCGGGTACTTGGTCTGATCCCCCTCTTTCATCCAGAAGTCGCTGGGTTTAAAATCGCCTGCAATGGCGGAATTGGTTCCCCAAGTAGTATACAAGGCAGAAGAACCAGCATCCTGTAACTTGTCAGACAGGTAGCCGTTCCACAGGGAGCGTCCGAACACGAAGCTCACGAGGGTGGATAAGCTAAAATTCTTGTAGGAAAACTGGTTAATAAATCCGCCAACGAGGTCAGGATTGGGATTTCCCATATCAATTTTATCGTTGTAGTCGATCACATAATCCCCATTGACATCCCTTCTGCGCGGATCACCGGCCTGATAAAGGACTGACCGATTAAAGTGCGCTATTCTTCTCCCCGTCAATGGATCGACAGGCACATCAGCATTGGTTGCATAAACCCCATCCACATCCCACACTTTAAATGGAAAAATAGGCTGACCTACATTCAGGGCGCGTTGCATCCAGGGTGGCCCCACCTGTATTTCCTTTCCACCGTCGGGGAGGCTGGTCACATAATTTTTATTGTAAGCGATATTAAAGTTGGTCGTCCACTGGAATGCCGATCCGGGGGCCATATTTCGGGAAATAAGCGTCATTTCCACACCGCTGTTTCTGACACTGATAAAATTGTTGGAGACCGTGCTGTATCCCGAGGTCGCTGGCATGGTCAGATCGTATACCAGCTCTTTGGAGTCGCGCACATAAAAATCGGCAGTCACGGTAACCCGGTCGTGCAGCAGGTTCATATCGAATCCGGCATTAAACTGCGGCGATCGCTCCCATCGGATCGTCGGTGATGTTGCCGCCGCCGCATAATTAGGAGATACTGCTGGCTTGCCATTATACGAGAGTACCGAACCACCGATGCCATTTTCCAGCACGGCGCCTGCATAGGATGCATCAAAAGTCAGCCCTGTATAGCGCGCGTAGTACGAACCCGGATCGCGTCCCGTAATACCGTAGCTGCCCCGCACTTTAAAAAAGGATATTGCATTTTTGATACCCTGAAAAAATGGCTCTTCCGAAATTACCCAGCCTGCAGAGATCGAAGGGAAAATACCCCAGCGGTTGTCCTTGCTGTAACGCGACGAAGCATCCATCCGGTAGCTTGCAGAAAGCAGGTATTTGTCCTTATAATCATAGCCAAAACGTCCGAACACCGATACGCGCGAGCGCTCACTGATGGAAGTCGTCGCATAGAGATCAGGCCCAGAAGGGATACCGGTTACGGTCTTTACATAATTCCCATTATCGTTATAGCCATACATATAATTATTGTTGGACGTATTGCGTTCAATGCCAGTACCCAAAACGGCACTAAAATTATGGATATTCCGAATGCTTTTGATGTAGTTAAAGTAGGTTTCCCATTCCCAGCGTTTATTTTGGTTTACCCAATTTTGCGCAAAGTTTCTATAGCCTGTAAGCAGTTTGGGACGGAAGAGGTCACGTGTATTATTATTGACATTAAACGAAAACTGCGAGCGCAGGGTCAGGCCATTGATTAGAAATTTCTTGAGTGTACCGGCGAAATTTCCATTCAGGCTGAATGAGTTGTCACGGTCCATCAGGCCATCGTAGCGCCCCGTATAGATCTGCTGGTCCACATCCGTAATCTGATAGAAAGAAGAAGGAAATCCCCAGGTATTAAATGGATATTTCGCATCGTCCCCCGAGCCATGTTTCGCTTTAGTAAAACCTGCGAACAAATTTGTTTCAAATTGGAAGTTGTCCGTCGGGTTGGCTTGCAACATCAGGCGCGGTGTCAGGTTTTCATTTTCAAAGCCCATCATTACGCCCTCCTCATAATAACGCTGTGCCGAGAAACGGTATAGAAATTTCTCCATGGTGGCACCGATACTCACATTGACATTGTTGATATTGGCCGACTGCAGAAAGAGCCCCTGCCAATCGGTATTATTGTTAAAGGCGGGGTTTAAACTATCCGTCAACATGGGGCTGATGGAGCCGTTGTTGAACCAGTCGTACGATCCACCCTGATAGAGCAAATTCATTTTCAGCCTGCGCTCGGCGGCTCCCACGGTAATGGGCTTCATGGCCGGACGGCTGGAAACTCCGTTGTAGGCGGAAATCCGTATCTCGGGTTTCCCCTGCGCCGGACGTTTGGTTTTGATTATAATGACTCCATTTGCAGCACGGGCACCGTAGATGGCCGATGCCGAAGCATCTTTCAGGATATCGACCGATTCGATGTCATTGGGGTTAATCGCCTGCAAAGGGCTCGCGTTGCCATAAGCAGCCTGAATATCACTCACGTCGTAAATGATATTGTCGATCACATACAGCGGTGCCTGCAGCTGGTTGTCTGCTAAGCCTAGGTTGCTCGTGCCGCGAATATTGACAATATTATTGGTACCCGGTTCGCCCGAAGTACTCAACACCGTCAGACCAGCGACACGCCCCTGCAACATGGCATCGAAGGTTGCGTAAGGTGTATTTTCAAAATCTTTACCTTTTACAGTAGCAATAGCACCTGTGGTCTTCCGACGCTGCACGTCCTGATAGCCCATGACGACCACCTCATCAAGTCCGGTCCCATCTTCTTTCATCGTAATCTGCAGCATATTTTCACCAGTACGTAGCGTCCTTTCTTGTCGGACGTAACCAACGGAGCTAAAAATCAAGGTCGGATTTGCCGATTTAAGCTTCAGGGAGAACTTTCCATCGGCATCGGTCTTAGATGCGTTTCCCATTCCTTTTTCGAGTACACTCAAATCAGATAAAGGAATTCCTTTGTCATCTTTCACGACCCCTGTGATCATTCGTTGTTGCTGTGCACTTAGCTGTTGACATACAAACAGCAACAACATTAAAATACCAAATAGGATTTTTTTTGGATAGGTTTCATACATATTCATAATTTATTAAACAGGTGTAATTCAGTTTAGCACAGGCTCAGTTACATCGTTCATTTTCTAGAGAGACTACATTCCCTCCTTTGCCAGATAGATACTTGTAGTATCGTTCAAATTGATTAGTTGCGTTTCTGATAAACCAAAAATAGCGTTTGGACATACGCTATTTTTATCAGATTTTACCAACTGCTTCTACTATTTTAACAGGAGTATAATAAGGAAATGTTCGAATAGCCGATTGGGCGCGGCATTTAATTAATCAATTATCAGCCCAGATCTTTACATGGTCAAAATCTCCATATCCCAATTGATCGGAACCTGCAAGTTGATATAAACCCACTCTTAATTTTTTACCACGAAGATCTGTTCTCAAAAAGGGTGTATTCGGAAGATCATTCCACGTAATACCGTCTTTTGAGCAACGCAAGAAGAAGTAATCACCGGCTTTTTGGACCTGTAGATAGGGTAAAAAATCTAACCCTGTACCTGTATTTCCTTCCTGTAAAATGCCTTGACTTGTACTTCGGGAAAGATTGCCCAAGTTCCATCCGGTTAAAATATTGTTAGTGATATAGGCCTCGCTGCTGTCTACAGCCTGTATCATAATACCTGCTTCATTCGATGTCCGGTGTTTACTGCGCTGTCCGGCGACATCTTTTATATGCACCTCCATGGTAAAATCACCGGTGATTTCTTTGAACAAAAATGGTGGCTGGAAATTAACATCTCCCCACTTCGTATACCGGGATTGAATTCTCCAAGATTCTCCCAGACCAGTGATAGCTATTTGCGCGCTATCTATTAGCAAACTAGCCTGATATCCGTCCCAGAAAGGAATGGTATTCTCCTCAATCGTATACTTTTGGGTGAGCATGGAACTGAAACATTTTGGCTCCAGTGCAGGGACATGCATGGTCTTCGTGTAACCAACATTTCCAAACTCGTCCTTTACGTAGATTTCAATTGCATTGCCTAGCTCTGTCCTGTTAAAAAGATGATGATTTTGCATTATCCACCCTGAATGCTCTCCGTTACTACGAAAGAGATACTGAAGCCCGTCGCGTTGCTTTTTGATTTGCACAAATACATTATCCGCATTAATATATCGGACTGAGCCAAGGATTTCCGGTGTTTCGGGAACTGCATAAGCGGCCATTTTTTCTTTCCAGTCCTGCCACTTCGCTTTGATTTGATCATCCCTAAGTTGATCAGGATAAGCTTGCAAGAAGTTAAAAGGGTAAGTCAGGCTGACTTTTTTATTGGCAAAAGAAAACAGTCTGTCGAAAATTTCTTTATCTACCACCGTGCCATTTTGATAAAAGGTCCTTTTACCGCACTGAGATATTAGCAGACCATGTTGCCAGTTCACTCCATCGTACCAATCAAATACAAAAGAATAGGCCGGTTTCTGGAGGATTTCTGTCAAAGAACCATTATCAATACCAATGCCCTTTAATGCAATTCTACCTCCGAGAATAAGTGCTTGGGCACCGTCAATGCTGACCGAGGTATCCACTGATGTCCCCTGATTTCTTAATTTACTTACCTTTCCAAGGTTGAGGTCATCTGTTTGCAGGGCAAAAAAGCTGTCTTTTGCAACGTTCAATGCTGCCGCTTTAATTGTCTCTTCATCCCAGTTATAATCATAGATCTCTATATTCGAAATGTATCCTGAAAAGTTATCATCTAACCGATCAGAGGCTCCGAGTATAAAAGCATCGGCCGGATTTACAAATAGCATTCTGTTTTCCCTACGCTGCATTTTACCGTCAATAAAAATAGACTCCTGATATCCGTCGAACGATAGCACAATATGATGCCATTCATCCTTCGAAGGAATGACAGAAAATCCCATGTCGGGCCAAGAGCCGTGGATAATGGCTCCACGCTGTGGATCGCTTCCAAACCCAAACACCGCCTTGCTCAGATCCTGGTTTCCCGCAGACCAAGCCACCAATTGTTCAAATCTACTGATGTCGGGGTTATTGACCCACATCGAGATAGTGAAAGAACCGTTTCCCGAAAACGACGGTGGTACGGCAAAGGTGGAACGCAAGCTTGTAGCACCATTAAAAAAGAATGCTTTTTTGCCTTGATAATTTTTAACGACCACAGGCTTTGTTGCGATAAGATCTCCAGGCAGCAGACCTTTGTTTGCAATGCGATCCAACCGCTCGCCCTCGCGATAATCATTAGCTTCTATCCGTAATATATTCCCATATTCGCGGTGATGCTTAGGCATGGGTTGGGGCGATGACCACAGTGTTTCCTGAGCGACTCGCTTAGCGTAAACCCTTAAATTCCAAACGCCTAACGGCAGACCATTCAATTGAGTACGGCATAGCTGCAGACGTACAAATCGCGCATGGGCGTTTCCATGTTCTATAACAGGACTTGCCCATCGATCGTTTTCTGAACGATCAACGAACGATTGCCAAGATTTGCCGTCCAAAGAAGTCTCTATCCGGTATTGATAAGCATAAGTTGGATATTCAAACTGGATAGATATCGTAGATATTTTTTCGGATTTACCGAGATCTACTTGTATCCATGCTGGCTTTTGATTATCCTTTGCCCGCCACAAAGTGCCATTATTATTATCCACCAAAAATGAAGGTCGAAAATCATCATTATAATAGGATGAAGCAGTTACTATCTTTCCAAAGGCTAAATCTTCATCCCGACGTTGCAGTTTCAGCAGATCGCCTACCCCTTGATGAGTCGGGACGACTTTTTGGATATGGCCATCAGCTGTAAAGTGCAATTCATCCACCGCCACCTGCCGATGAAAACCGCCACCTGAATGTGGGTTATTATGCCTATGGTAAACGATAAAATAACGATCATGTTCTTTCAGAATACTATGATGTCCGGGCCCATGAACAGTACCATCCTCGCTCGTTGCCAATATTGGATTGCCTTCAGGATATTCAAAGGGTCCCAGAGGGCCCGTTTTACTCATCACGTATTGGACACGGTAAGTATCATTTTCACAATAGCCAGAAGAGTACATCAGATAATAAATCCCATCACGCTTAAACATATATGGTGCCTCAAAGAAGTCCTTTGCCACAGTATTTGGAATCAGATCTATACTTTCAAAGCTCTTCATGTCCTTATTCAGCACACCAACAGCGCAACCATGTCCAGGATATATGCCCCATGTGCCCCAGTACATGTATATACGCCCATCATCATCCTTAAATGTCTGTCCATCCAGCGTAATTACACCGGGGATCATATAATTTTGGATGATCGATTTGCCATCTGCAACCAACGGTTTCCAAGGCCCTATTGGCTTCTCTGACACCGCACCAAAAATCTCAACAGGCTGGCTATAATACAGGTAATATCTTCCATCATATCCTTGAGTGACATCCGGAGCCCAGTACCAGTGTGTATTTGGCCAATTCATTGGCTGTATCGTCCAGCTACAAAAGTCTTTGGAACTCCACACCTGTGACGGTCCCGCTCCCCAACCATTGCCATCTGTAGTTGCATAGATATAGTAGGTGTCTCCAATTTTTTTTATTGTCGGATCTGCAAAATACCCCGGTAAGATGGGATTTAGGACGTTGGGCTGTTGATGTGGCTTCAGGTGCTGGCCGTAAGCGGGTCCAATGCCTAATGCAATTATGGCCAGGACAAAAAGACAATAACGGTACATAATTTTCACTGAAATAGGCTTTACAGGATAATGGAATAGATATACGCCAACCTATTGGTACAGATAGCTTTTATAATTGCTACTGTAGATTTTAGGAGATATGCCCAGTACATTTCGAAAAACACGGTTAAAATTAGCGATGCTATTAAATCCCGAGTCGTAAGCAATCATAGATATGCAGTCATGCCGGTCACCCAATAATTTACAGGCCTCTCTGATCCGTAATTCGTTTAGATAAGAGACAAATGTCTTTCCGGTACTGATCTTAAAATAACGGCAAAAAGCGTGTGGGGTAAGATTTGCCTTCTCTGCTATTTCACATAAGCTTATATTTTCTTTAAAATGCTCTTCCAAAAATTTGCATATTGTCTCAATACGAAATGGTTTACCGACTTCAAGCCTATTGATCTGCACACCGGAAAGAGGCTTGAGCTCGGCAGAAACGTTGCTTAACACCTTCAATAAATAGAAAAAATTCACAAGCTGATCGAGCTGATCAGATTTCTGCAGGATCTCAATGCGGCGATGTATTTGTGTGAGATATCGGCTGGGAACTTTAAATCCCCGATGACTTTTATCAATAAAATCAAGTAGATGACGAAGTTCGGGCATTCTTGCCATCGTAGACAGTGCTCCTTTCGTATTAAAGAATACGGAAATGGATCTCACTCCCTGACCTACGCGGGTACTTTTAAATACATGGGCTTGATTTGCACCTAACAGAAAAATATCACCTCGTTGAAAATTGTGTAGATTATCGTCTACCAATAGCTGGCCAATACCCTCTTTTATCCAAACTAACTGGTACTCTTCGTGACGATGCATATGCGGATAAAATTTATCCAACACGTCTTCCTGTACATAAACAGACTTATCCTGGGGAGCAGGTACTTTAAATTGAACTGGCTTCATAACAAATTAGATTTATAATAAATGTCAATCTAACATTAAATTTATAGTTTCGGTATTAACATTACAAATTTTAAGACCGATCGGTTAAGAATCGTGTACGGTATGTTAAAATACTCCCATATCGTCATACGAATACTCCATTTTTGTAGTTATCGATCGCCAATTGAAAAAAGCCCCAAATCTTAAAAAGGCTATTTTCTGGTACAACTCCGGCGTTCCTTGTTGATAGAAGCTAAAAGAGGAGGAGCACTACATACTATCCGTCACTCCGGGCTTTATCAGAATAGAGGTATTAGCTATCTGGGTATCTTAAGTTACTCAATCTAGTATGGTTACAGAAAGTTTTCAGCTTCATCAAAAGATGGAGAAAATAAAAGCAAAAATTCGTATCTTACCATAAATCACAGTCCTATGGTACGCATATATATCCTATTCAGTTTTGTACTGTCCATCTCTACAGTAATTGCCAAAAACAAACTTTCTATTGGGCAACCCAATATAAAAATGTTGACTGATACACTTTCTGACGATATACGAAAGTATGTTACAAAATTAGCTGCTTCGGAAGGCTTAGATAAAGGCTCCATTAAAATACAAACTGATAGCTGGGGAGATGTCATCGTTTCAGACAACTGGGGTAGAAGTATCAAATACCGTAAAGACCACTGGGACGGATATACAAAAACGGATAATAACGGGCTTAAAACATCGATAAAACAAGATTATTCCGGCAATATAGTCGTAAAATATAACAACGGAAAGGAAAAAACGGTCAGAAAAAATATAAGTGGGGATTTTGATATTACTGATCACGACGCGAGTCCATCCACTGCTTCCATAAATACTCTCGATAACATGGAGATCCGTGACAGCCACGGCAACCTTACTACTGTATCAAAAAATATTTTCGGGGGTTTGGATGTTCGAGATAACAGAGGAAACAATACAACAATATCGAAAGACATCTTTGGAGGCTTGGACATCCGGGACAACAAAGGCAATTCAAGTAAAGTATCCAGAAATATTTTAGGTGACCTTACCATTGAAAGTAACAACGGTAAACGTACAACCATTAGAACCGACATATTGGGAGGCAAAACAATCGAAGATAACAAAGGGAGCCATGTTTCCGTAAGAAAGGATATCTTTGGGAATTATGAAGCCAGCGATAACAAGGGAAACCATGCGTCTATCAAAAAGGATATCTTTGGGAAAGTAATCATTGATGATCCAAAAGGGATCTTGGAAAATGTCAAGTTTCAACTGATCGAAGATTTATTGAAACAATAAAAACTACATTCCTCATTGTCAGATATGGATTTTTCAACCATGAAATACATGCCGATTCATTTGTCAATGAAATCGTGAACTGATAGCATCATGATTTCAGAAAGAAAATCCAGGATGAATAAACGTCCTCAGACTAGGAATATGCCATCAGAAGGTCGCGACTTCTTCCAACAAAGGCTGCCAGTCAAAACCGAACGGCATAGCGATCAGCTTACCGTTTGGTGTTAGAATATACTTGCTTGGATAACCTCTGACCTGAAAGCTTTTTTCCACCTGTCCATCTGACATCAACACCGGTATGGTATAATTGTTTTTAGCAATAAAGTTTTTCACTTTATCTGCGGTATCATTGCACGCAATACTTATAAAACCAATCTTGTCTTTTCTTGATTTATCATTCTTCAAGTGCTCAAAAAAACTATTGAGTTTAGGCATCTCTGCAACACATGGACCGCACCAGGTTCCCCAAAAGTCGACCAATGTCCATTTGCCCTTTAGGTCCGTCTTTTGGATTTTCATATTCTCGAGATTCGCCAAAGCGAAATCTGGCGCATCGGGTAATTGAGGAACGACCTTCTGAATGAAAAACTCACTGAATTTCTGTTCCGGATAGTAATGCTGGTAAAAATCACGTAAGCCCTTATAACTTATACCCTGAACGGTCAAAAACTCATCGACATATTTCTGTAAAGCGACATCTTTCCTACCGCCTGCGGCCAATTCTGTAAGGTAATCTTCCGCATAGCTTTTCTTAGATTTCAAAAACATAATATCATAAGACGAGTTGTACGCAGTCTCCGCCTCATTTTTGGGAGAGTATATGGCCGCTTTCTCCAAATAGTGCAAGGCCTCTCCCTTATTGCTTTTATCCATCATTTGATAGGCAAAATAGCAAGCTGTAGCAAGATGCGCACGAGTTATATTCCGATACACCGTCTTATCTGAATCATAAAGCACCGTTAATTTTGAAATAATATCCATTAGCAGTTGGTGGGTATAATCCTGATCTGCAGAAGCCAGACGTTGATATGCCAATAGTGCGTATCTCCCAACATTTCCATTGATCCAATAATCATCGTTAAGGTTAATCAACTCATTAAGTAAATTTTTGGCCTGTGACAGATCGTCTGCCTGTCGCATAATCCGTCGCCCCAAAATCATCGGATAGGTATATTGCTTCTCATTTTCGGAAAAATGATTTATTAATAAATCGGCTTTTTCATCAGAAGACAGCGTTCCATCTGCAGCTGGACGCCCCAGGTCTTGATATAAACCATTCTGTATCCAATCATATCGCTTTTCGTTGTCTAATAACGGTATTACGGTTATAAATTTATCCCTTGACAGGGATCCATTGTAGAGCAGGTTCGAAAGATGATGTGTTCCCGAAAGCAAGTTGACTGGCACGTCGTTCAAGCTCAAATTATACAGTTTATTGTTCTTAATCTGCTGAAGTAGATCTAACTTTTTCTTTACGAATATCCTATCATTCGAAAAAATAGGCTCATTTTTAGTGATGTATTTCATGACCTTCACACTATCCATTGTCTCACCCGAATACAACGCCTTACTAACAAAACTACCTGACAATAACATCTCCGCATAGGCTTGATCGTAAGTACTAGATACATTCGTATACAATAGTTGCATCATAGCGGTATTGACAAATGAACGATTATCTTGGATATATGTAATTCTTCGAGAGAGAGTGATTGGCTGAAGTGTCTTCTTATCAACGACAAGTTCCCCATCCAAATGCCGGGAGGTATCCCTAAAAGTGAGATACAAATTTTTCTTATCGTTTTTGACAATGTTATACAGTTGACTTTTGATTAGTACAGGTCCGGATTGAAGTCTCTTTAACATATCTTTACCTAGACAATTATAATTTAACCAGCCACAAATAAACCCTGCTCCTACCGTAACATTGTTCCTTACCATCTCTGCGATATTGTCTGTTAACTGCCAGTCCTTGGCCTTTAACAGAATCTCTTTTCTAAGTGATGAAGTATCTATAATGGTTTCTTCACGCTGGAAATTGAAACGGATAGGCTGTTGTAAGTTCATCAAAATATCAGCCAGTATGCTGGAAGACAAAACATTTTGGTTACTGTCAGGATGAAAACTTGAAAAGAAAAATGGATTGCGGAAATCCTTATATTCAACAGCATTAATCTTTATTTCTGAAGGGAATTCTTTTTTTGACGCTGATTTATTGGGAGACAAAGAAAAATAGGTTGATTTTAACTGTATTAGCTTCCCTTCGGATATGGATTCCTCGGTTATTTTATAATTAACGCTCTTTTGACCAAAACACAATGAATTAAACAAAAGAAATACGAATACGATTCTTTTCATCAATAAATAGTTTTATATGGTAATTTATTAAAATTAACAAAAATTCGTCTAAATACGAATTACCAATTAAAATATACAAAATAAGAGTATAATTCCGAAGGGAAGTTCCTTTACTAATACAAAAGAATGGGATCTATATCAAGAAATGAATGGAGGAAAAGCGATATTGATATCCACAATCAGATCGCTACAGGAATTTATCAATATAGATTTTTTGACATTGAAGTTTTCGATTAAAATCAGCCTGGAATAATTTAACATTTCCGAAACAAGATTAAAATTCCTAAAATTGCAATCTCATTTTGAATGGATGTGTTAGGGGTTAAGCTGCTCATTTATTCGGATGGGGTTAAATCCGCTAGACAATTTATAGGATGAAAAAGATTATATTTTTTCTATTATTGATCCCTTTCTGGGCAGCTGCGCAGCAACAAAATATCCAGAATTTCGTTGTCAAAGAAAACCTATCCAAAAATGGCAAGCTTGCCATCGTGGCACTGGATTCTTTAGGCCATACCAACGAGACGATCAATGGCAACTATACATTTACGATCAACGGCTTTTCACAGGCACTGCAATTTCACGACGGTGTGGCGGTACCCAACCAGAAAATTGAGTCGTCGACATTTGTTTTCTTCAGTCACAAAAATCAGCAAGGATCCAAGGGCCGACTATTTTATATCTTCAAAAGTGACAGTGGTCTGTCCCCTTTCGCCATTAGCGGCCTGATGTTTTTGATTATTCCGGCAATTGTGCTGGGTATCGCCTATATGTTTAAAAAAGTCATTATGACCGCCATAGCTTTAGCAATCGTTTTTTTTATCTTCAACCATTCACAAGGATTAGATCTGAGCAAAATTTTTGAGTCCATCTTTTCCAGCCTGAAAAACCTCATCGGATAGCTGCTGCTCTGAAACCGACGAAACAATATCAAGCCTCACTACTCTAGGCCCAGTTGTCCCTAAAATTGCTCCCACTAAAATGGCATACCGATTCCAAAATTATACTGAATGAAATTATATCGGTCGGGCCTATGCGTGTCATAGTACTGTTGCTTAAACTCTTTGGAATCAAAGAAATGCTTGATCACCCACTGGTCACTACCGGAAAATTGCGGGTCTTTGACCTTGAGGCCTGCATCCAGCCGGATGACAAAGTAATCGGAATCAAAACGGAGTCCAAAACCGGTACCTATAGCCACTTGCCCCAAAAATTTGTTGAACTTAAATTCACCACCGGGATTTAGTTCTTCATCTTTTTTCAGCCGCCACACATTACCCATATCGACAAACGTCGCTCCGTTCATCTTAGCGCCCAGAAAATTGTTGAGCAGCCGGAAGCGATATTCGGCATTTGCCTCCAGTTTGATTTCACCCAGCTGATCCAGATTCCGCAAATTGAGCCGGAGGTCTTCACTAAGGTTTTGCCTATTGTACGAGCCCGGCCCCAAAGTGCGCGCCTGCCAGGCCCGTATGCCGTTCATGCCTCCGCTATAGAAGCTCTTTTCAAAGATCAATAGCTTCGAATTGTTTCCGTAAGGGATTGCAATCCCGGGATTAAAACGAAAAACAAATTGCCTGTTGCCGCCCAGATTTCGGTACAGACGGTAATCAAGCTCGGTCTTCGCATATTGAAGGAAAGGCACACCAAAGATTTTTTTTTCACCGTCAGCATTTGACGGCAGCTTGGCCAAGCTGCTGATTAGATCCAGCACATTGCCACTGAGGTCTATGGTCCCCCGAAAATACTGAAAGTCCTCCTTGCTGTTGAGCTTCTTGCCGTTCAGAACAAAGTTATACTGGGTTCCTAAACCAAAGTACTGCCTGTCATTGCTACGCACATACAATTGGTAGCCCTGCTGTTCGAGTTTTTTTCGAAAATTGGAGTCCAGTCTTCCGTCCCGGTACTCCAGTACGATAGGCGTAAAACTATGGTACTTATTTTCGGTCTCGTACCACGAATAGTTCAAGGAGGTGATAAAGTAACGGTTTGAATAGGTCCTATCTTGGTCAAAGAGCTGCAAAGTCATCGAATAGGTCGTCTTAGGCAGACCAAACTTACCTCCCGGATTGATGCGAAAAGGCACCATCAGACGCGGGATGACGAGATTGACTCCCGCCTGAAAATCATTATTAAAGATCTTGCTGGAAAGCCCCCCCGACAGACGCGGATCAAACAGTACTCCGTAACGCAACTTAACTTCCAACTGCTCCGATCCACCAAAAATATTGCGCTGTGAAAAGGTATTGCCGATATTAAAACCGCTCATGCCCGAACTGAATGTATACTCCCCTTCGATCTGGTTGCCCATGCGCGGACGCGGCACAAAATCATAATGTACATTGAGCTTATTGGAGCCCTTTTTCACAAATTGTATTTTAACCGACCGGAAACCATTCATCTCATAGAGACGATCATAAGACTTATTCTCTTCAGCAAGTGAATAATATTGTCCTGCGCGCAGATACATATAACGTTCCAGTGGTTTATACCTGAAACTATTGGTTTCATCAATAAAGAGCAGACGTTTGGCCGTGTCCAAAATCTGGCGCGGAGCTTTCTTGGACATCGATCCATAATTCCTAACAGTCATATAAACACTATCAATCTGATACCTTTTATGTATCGTAGAATCACTGGGATTTTCGACGTTAATTTTTAGATCAACCAGACTACCGCTGATCGCCGAATCAATCCCCACACGCATGTACTGCCGCAGATAGTCGTAATAGCCATTATTGCGCATCACGACGTACATCTTTTCCCGCTCATCCAGCAACTTGGCGGCATCATACTGTGTATTCGGCCTGACATTGCTGGAAGGCAGTACATCACGCTCAAACAACGCTTTCACGTCGTTGTCATCAAACTTGCGGCTGATATTTCTGATCTGGTAGGCATTACCAGCAGCTACTTGAAAATCGATGCGGGCCTTTTTTTTGACAACACGGATTTCCGGATCGACTTTGGCATTAAAATATCCCTTGGTGAACAAAAAGCGTTTAATCTGATTGGCAGACAGATCCACCATGGCAGAATCCAGCAAATGTGGGGGTTCGCCCACATTCCGGATGTTTTTGGTCTTATAGCGTCCTTTTTTGGTATTGAACGTGTTATAGATAAATAGATTGACACGCGAGTTGGGCCTGATCTGATTGGAAATATACATTTCAGCGGATTCCTTCAATGCTGGCTCAACGCCAGAAATCTGTACTTTTGTAACCAGAGCCTGGTCGTCATCGATATATTTTGAAGACCGGCAAGATGCAAAAAATAGCGTCAAAAGCAGTATACTTGCAAATCCGATAAAACGAGGATACTTAATCATCAATAAAAATGTTGTCAAAAGCGCAAATCAGTCTAATAACGTCTCTACAAAATAAAAAGTATAGAAAGCAGCATGGCCTATTCATCGTTGAAGGCATAAAGTCCGTTGCAGAATTTGTGTCCTCCAGCTATCAGGTCGAATCTATTTTCTATACAGGCGACGCAAACACAAAAGTGGGTAAAATCTCGCATAATATAAAATCATATGCACTCACCGAGGCTGAATTTCAAAAGATTAGTACGCTAAAATCACCGCAGGGTATTCTCGCGCTGGTCAAACTCCCGGCAGCGCAGCGTCTGGATACTGTAGATCTAAAAAACAGCTTTACTATTGTACTGGATGATGTACAGGACCCCGGCAACTTGGGTACGATCATCCGTACGGCCGAATGGTTTGGCATCAGCCATATCATCTGCTCGGTAGGAACAGTGGATGCGTACAACCCCAAGGTGGTACAGGCAACCATGGGCTCGCTTGCCAGAATCCAGATACACTATACGGACATTCAAAAACTCATTGCCGAAACACAACTGCCGGTATATGGCGCGCTGCTCCGCGGCCAGTCCATCTACCAAATGGACTGGGGAAATGAAGGGCTCATCGTGATGGGCAATGAAGGGAATGGCATCAGCGCCGCTATCGAGAACCTGGTAGACCATGCCGTCACGATACCACGGATCGGACAGGCCGAATCCCTAAATGTCGCTGTGGCGACAACGGTATTCTGCAGTGAAATCGCGCGACAAAAACTATCCTGAACAAAGGCCTTTTTTCGCGCCATAAGGGGGGGGATCCGGGGTGCCGTGTCCCACGACGGGACATCTTAATTTCCAGCAAAAGCGAAAATTTATCATACCAAAACTGTACCTTTGACGATCCGTCGCAGAGCGTGTAGGAATAGCAATCATTCCTCCACTTTCGGGCGATCATACATCAGAACAGTATATCATGCCAGCTGAACAGAAATCCATCTATACGCTTCAATTTATATTACTTTGCTTAAGCTCCCTCTTATTTTCGTCGAGTTTCAATATGATTATCCCCGAACTGCCCAATTATCTCAGCAGTCTGGGGGGGGCCGAATACAAAGGTCTGATCATTGCATTGTTCACCTTGACAGCCGGAATCTCAAGACCCTTTAGCGGTAAATTGACGGACCGCTGGGGACGTGTCCCGGTCATGGCCATCGGCTCATGTGTATGCTTTATCTGTGGTTTTTTATATCCTGTTCTCACCTCGGTGGCGGGCTTTCTGTTTCTTCGCCTGATCCACGGATTCTCCACGGGCTTCAAGCCGACATCGACCTCAGCTTATGTGGCCGACCTTGTTCCCCAGAAAAGGTGGGGTGAAGCGCTTGGCATGCACGGTCTGGCATTCAGCATCGGGACGGCAGTGGGACCTGCTATAGGCAGTGCTATTTTCGAAGCTTTTGGTATCAATGTTATGTTCTATTGCTCCTCGCTGATGGCGCTGTTATCGATTGTCATCGTCATCAATATGAAAGAGACTTTGATTAAAAAGGAAAAGTTTACCCTCTCCATGCTTAAGATCGACCGCAAGGACATTATTGAATGGCGCGCCCTCCCTGCAGGTATCGTTACCTTTTTATCGTATACCGCATACGGTGTCATATTAACGCTGATACCCGACTGGAGCGAGCACCTCGGGCTCAAAAACAAGGGGCTGTTCTTCTTAGCATTCACGATCGCTTCGGTGATGATCCGATTTGTATCGGGTAAAGTGTCCGACCGATATGGCAGGCCCAAAGTCATTATCGTGGGCCTGGTCATCATTGCGATCGCCTTGGCCGTCATTGGTGTGGGTGACAGTTTCATCGGCCTAATGACAGGTGCCAGTATTTACGGTATTGGTACCGGGATACTTTCGCCCGCAGTCAATGCCTGGACCATCGATCTCAGCCTGCCCGAACACCGTGGCAAAGCGGTGGCAACCATGTATATTTCGCTGGAGGCAGGCATCGGACTCGGCGCCCTGCTCGCAGGACTTTACTATGGCGATGTTATTCTCCGCATTCCTTTAATTATGTATGCGAACGCGACCGTCCTACTCATTGCGTTGCTGTATATGGCCATGTGGCAGAGAAGGCACAAGGCTTAATCAACGCGGACCGGCTCTGTGCGCCAGCTTACGTAAAAGATTTGAAGATTGGCCCAAGTGCGGAAAACAATTCGACCTGATAGCCGCCTGTTTTAACTTTGATTTTTTACTTTTGCTAGCATGGTAAGCAACTATTTAAAACTCCAGTATAGGTTACTATCCCGTCATATCAAGGATACAGGCCTGCCTGTTGTGGCCGCTTTCCTCCTGTTGCTCGCATTAGGTTATGCAGTCTACCACGCTCTGGCTCAATACCCGATATTCGGCTGCTATGCTATCGTACTTGGCAACTTTCAGATGCTTTTCCTCCTGACAGAAAAAAACAGAAATGATTTTCTCAAAAATACATTTCGTAAGGTAGATTTTCACAAAATCAGATTATGGGAAAACAGCCTGCTGATCTTGCCCTCACTGATCATTCTTCTGCTCCATGATCAATGGTGGTATGTATGTTTATTAGCGATACTGTCCATTGTTTTTGCCTTTTTGTCCTTTAGGACCTTCGGCAGATCCATTCCGACCCCATTCACCAAACAACCTTTTGAATTTATTATTGGATTCAGACGGAGTTATCTGCTGCTGCTCGTTCTCTATGTACTTGCCAGCATTGGGTTTTATGTAGCCAATCCCAACCTTGTCTTGTTCTGTGTTGCCTGTATTGCCCTCACCTGCATTTGCTACTATCAACTGCCCGAACCTATTTTCTACCTCTGGAATGACCACCATACAGCAAAAGGTTTTCTGATGCGAAAATTGGGAAGGGGCGTCCTGCATTGTCTGATATTAACGCTTCCACTCCTGCTGATTTTTGTGCTGTTCTTTCCCGCGGACTGGTTTAACGCCGGCATCGTTTTAGCTGGCATACTCCTTCTGCTTCCTTTTGCCATCACACTCAAGTATGTTGCTTTTCCAAGGGAGATCAATTTTCCGGAGGTATTCGTCCTGATATTATGCTTTAGTTTTTATCCTTTGATATTGGCGCTGTTGCCGTTTTATTATATCAAAGCAATCAGCAACCTAAAAAATCATTTATGATCGAACTTACCAATCTTAGTAAATCTTTTGGGCAGCATCGTGTTCTCCGGCAGATCAGTTATACCTTTGCCAGTGGTAAGGCATATGGGATTGTCGGCGAGAACGGCGCAGGAAAGACAACACTCTTCCGCTGTATAGCAGGGCTAGAAAGTGCCGAGGGCGGCATTAAGTCGGATCTACGGCCCCTTAAAAATAATCTCGGGTACCTAACTGCCGATCCTTATTTCCTTGCAAAACTAACAGGCGAGGAATATATCTATCTGATGACGGATGCCCGTGGAAAGAAAATCAGAAATCTCAACGAAAGAAATATTTTCGACCTTCCACTACGGGAATATGCCAGTTCTTATTCGACCGGTATGAAGAAAAAGCTTGCCTTGACGGCCACTCTGCTACAGGATAACAGTTGCTACATTCTGGACGAGCCTTTCAATGGCATAGACTTACAAAGCAGCGTCATCCTGACGGAAATCATCCTTCGGCTGAAAGGGATGGGAAAGACCATATTGATTTCGTCACATATCTTTTCGACTTTAAAGGATACCTGCGATGACATATTGTTATTGGAAGCCGGCGGCATCAGTCAATCGGTGAGCAGCGACGCGTTTGATCACTTTGAAGAGGAAATGAAAGAGCGGATTCTGAAGAAAGACATCGACAAGCTGTGGCAGCAGGATTTCTAAACAAGAAAAGCAACAGCCTTTCAAGAAGATTGTTGCTTTTCAAGAGGCATCTTTGCGGTGCTGCACGCTAATGTGCCTTATTTAAGAATGTCCGTTTACAGGCAGGGCTGCAAAATCTGATGGTCTGGCCATCCTTCACCACCTGTTCCGATTCGGCTGTTGCGCTGACCATCATTCCGCACACGGGGTCTTTTGACGTCGCAAGCGCTGCGGATGTACCTGTTTCGCCTGTGTCCGAATGCGCTGCTGCATCTTCCTGAACAACACGATTGATCGCAGTGCTGTGTTCAAGTGTATAGTATACCTTGCTATCATCTGTCCAGGCCACCACTACCTGATCTTTTCCCAACGTTGTTATAACCGGATAAGAAGCATGTGATGACGGTAAGGAGACTTCTTTTTCCAGAAATTCCTTATCCTGGATTTTATTGAGCATGATTTTCTTAAATATCTTCCCACCTTGTTCATAAGTAACATCGAATGCGGCCACGCGGTCTCCATTAGGCATCATAGTGAGCTGTACAAATCGCCCTGCACGGCTGAGCTCACGTTTCACCAGCGTTTTGTTGTTGCCATCCAGCGCCGCGTAATAAACCCCGCCCTGCTTGGCACCTGTATACCAGGTGACATATTTTGTATCCTTATTGAATACAACGGAGGGGCCATTGTGCGGACAGCCGTCCACAACCCAGTGGTCTCCGCTAAACGGCACAGCCTTACCGAAGCTCAATCCGTTATCTGAAGAGACGCTGATGGAGATATCCCTGACAGATCCGGGCAGAAGATCCCGAAAGACCACATTGACCTGTCCTTGCCCATTTGTGCTCATCGCGGTACGACAACACTGGCAAGCTGCAGAATCCACCAATACAGCTTCGCTAAAACCGCTCTGTGCGCTGGTTTTTGCAAATTTCACAGGCCTCCCCAGTTCAGATCTTACAGGATCGGTATCCAGCCAGGACACCGCTACCTCCCCGTCATCGAGACGTATGATGTCTGCAAAGGACCGGGATCCCAGTAAGGCAGGATCTGACTGAATTGATTTTCGTTCCGTCCATGTTCTGCCACCGTTATAGGACATCGTATATTGAATATCGCTCAAGCCCCATTTACTTTTGGAAGAAGGCACGGAGGTCTCGTATATTGCAACAATAGTCCCGTCAGCCTTGAATGCGATTTTAGGCATCCCTTCCTCATGTATGCTGGTATTCGGTTCGATGGGCACGGTGATCGCGGATCCAAACCTGCCGGTAACTGTATCCCAGCTTGAAAAATAAAACTGTTTATTCTTTTTGCTATCCTGTTCGATCCAGCTGATAACCGGCAGGTCTCTATGGTCCTTTGTCAAAGACACACAAGATGCTCCAGCATTAGCTTTCGAAATCAGGACGGGTTGCCGTGCCGTATTTTCGTGCTCACCCGTATTACAGGCCTGCAGTAGGCTCGCGATGACCGTATATAAAAGAAGGAACTTTTTCATGATAAAAAAATATATAACTAAAAACTGTATTTTAAATTGAATCCTCCGTATCCATTCCTTCGCGGCGAAGGGTTAAAGTAGGGTGCCGGTCCACCATTCCAGCCGCTTGCATTCAGAGAAATCAGCGAACTATAGTTTCTATTGGTGATATTGTCCATCCCGCCATACACGTTGACTACAAAATGCTTCGCAAATTCTTTTTTCCATCCGATTTTCGCGTTGAGCAGCTGATAAGCAGCGTTGAATACCGTATTGGCGTCGTTAACAGGCAGCCTGTCGTTAAAGTAATAACTTCCAAAAAAGTAAATCCCCAATCTGGTTTCCATCTGTAGGCCTGCGTTTGCTACCCATGGCGCTATGCCTGTAAGATCGTTCCCATCGTACACGGCGGTTACCTCATTTTGAGGTCCGAGTATCTTATAATCCACGAATTTAAAGTCCGAATAAGTCAATGCGACATAGGGACGCAACAGCGTCACCATATGTCCATCGCTTGCTCTGACCGGCAAGTAAGCGATCGACAGTTCGGCTCCTTTGTGGTCTGTCCGGCCAGAATTATTATAAACCGTGATTCCCTGCTGGATGGACTGTGCGATAAGTTCACCCTTCATGTTCATCTTAAAGAGGTCAAGTTCATACGACAGCCGCGAGTCAAAGAAACTGCCTTTCGCATTCAGTTCGTAGTTGGTGCCCTTTTCGGCCTGTATCCGTTTATTGATGGACCGGTCTTCATTTTGTATCTCGGAGCTCGAAGGTGGAGAAAACCCTGCACTAATACTTCCATGCAGGGAGAGCGCATGGCCAAAGTTGTGACTTAAAGCTATTCTTGGTGAGGCCTGCGGATTAAAACGCTTGGTACCACTTCGTGTGGAGATCAGGTAATCCTTCACCTTGTAGCTGATACCAGTATAACTTACCCCCAGGGTCAATGCAGTCTTTTTACCGATGGCGGTAGTCGATTGATAGAACAAAGAATATAAGCCATTCTTATAATCGCTATTCCCGCTGATTGCCCCTTCGGTACCATGTTCGTTTACATACTGAACCCCTTTGGTAAGTGCTCGGTTGAACTCGGCCCCCACGGTAAACGTTGTGGGAAAAAGCTTTATTCCAGCATCATAGGTAAACCTGGTTCTACCGCCATAACTCTGATAGTAATTTCTTAAATAAGCGTATGGCAATGGATGATCCAGATCGTAGAAATAGGTGAAAATACTGGTGGAATTTGAAAAACGGTCATTGAAGAGATACTGTTGCCCCAGACCTATGCGGGTCCAATTTTGGTAACGTGCGGCTTGCTTATCCAGGTTACTGGCATTTGCCTGCTTCGGGTTGTCGTCCACTTGTGCCTGTGTAAGTGACCCCGGTATCTGTGAGTCCTGGGAAGTTCTATTGAGCAAAACAGTGACTGTACGTTTCGGAGACGGGAAAAGCTGGAAGTTACCCGTAAAGAAACGTCGTTTGTCTTCGCTATGATCCCGGTAGCCTTTATATTGTTGCCAGCCATAAGAAACATAGCTGTTCATTTTATCTCCTCCCGAACGATAGGCTGTCGCCAAGCGCCTGAGCCCATAAGACCCCGCTATGGCCGAAACCTCCAGACTCTGCTCCTGATAAGGAGAACGCATCAACTGAAAATTAATCACGCCCCCAGTGCCGCCGCCATATATACTGGAGGCTGGGCCTTTGATAACTTCTGCTTTGCCCAGGTCATTTACATCAAGTGCTTCGATGCGCGAAGTCCCGTCTGCCTCCGTGACAGGTATGTCGTTGACATATATTTTGACATTACGGATTCCGTACTGGGCCCTCACCCCATTTCCACGAATGGAAATACGGGCTTCTGACAGTGTACTCTGATCCATCCGGACGCCGGGGATACTGTTTAACGCGCCCTGCAGTGATACTCCGCTCCCCTGGCGGATCTGATTGTCGGTAATTACGGCAATCGCTCCTGCGGTTTCTTTTATGGATTTATTGCTCAGGAAAGCTCCAACGCGGACTTCATTCAGATGCACCTCATCCGTTTCGAGCTGAATATGAAGTTCCTTGCCGCCCGCGTCATACCGCACGGTTTGTTGTTTATAGCCCAACATGGCGATACTCAAGGTGCCTGCTGTACGATCTGTGCTGAACTGAAAATACCCCAGATGGTCAGAGGTTACCGTTTCCTGCGGCGAAATTTTGATCGATACCCCCTGCAATGGAACTTGTGTCAGCAGATCGTAGACCCGTCCTTTAACGTTATATTGCTGCGCGGCCGCCCATTCGCTGACCATAATGGCGACGGCACATAGTAAATAGCCTTTTAGTGATTTCATTAAAATAGTATGTGAAAGAAAAGATACTTTCCTTAGTTATTAAGCCCGGCAGATATGCCTTTCGAAAAAACAACCAGCATTCTGATTCCTGCCCGCGAAGGCGTGCAAAAATAGAGATGCCACAAATGAAATCTAGCTGATGGGTGGTTTAAAAATGGAACGTGGCTGTTCTATTGTTTTTACTTCGGGAAGCGCACTAAAGAGTCTTTCGCTTTCATCCATCGGAATAAAAGGATGGTCAAAGCTGTACGAATCAAAGCAGTAATACTCACTTCCCCTGTCGTTTCTCTTTTCCTGCTGCTTTTTCTCGTCTTCCTGCTGCTTTTTGATCAATTTGGAAAGCTGGCACTTTCCATCACAATGCAGCCAGGTTTTCAGCTTGTTTTCACAGTTTTTCGCATACCGGTCCGTATGAAGATAATAATCGCCCACAAGCAAGGTTTTATTGAATGCCTGCAGCAGCAATGCCATCAATAGAAGCGGGATGCCTATTCTCTGATATGTGATTAACGTCTTTAACACCTGCCACAAAACTATTAATAATTTTTCCGATTACGGCTTTAAAAATGAAAATACTGTATTCCCGTATCTTTAGAGAAAGCACTAAAGCAACAAAACTAATATCGTTAGCTTTTAAAGCTAATTTTTTTAACTTTTTACAGATTCACTGGGATAAAACAAAATGGTTTTGTATTTTTACACGTTCGAATAAAATAAAATTTGAATATTTCTGTATTGTACAATTTAATCTATTGCTGAGTAAATGAGTGACGAAACAAACTTCCCAACGGAAGACAATCCGGAAGAATTAGGATCAGAAAGAACAGAAAGCGGCAGCCAGACGATACCCTTGTCAGGCCTTTACGAAAACTGGTTTTTAGATTATGCGTCCTATGTCATCCTGGACAGAGCAGTACCCCATATAAATGACGGCTTTAAGCCTGTACAGCGCCGTATACTCCATTCTTTAAAGGAAATGGATGACGGAAGATATAATAAAGCAGCCAATGTGATCGGTAATACCATGAAATATCATCCGCATGGTGACGCCTCTATTGGTGATGCGATGGTGCAGCTGGGCCAGAAAGACCTGCTGATCGACTGCCAGGGTAACTGGGGTGATCCCATTACCGGAGATTCGGCGGCGGCTCCACGGTATATCGAGGGCCGGCTTTCCAAATTTGCCAACGAGGTCGTCTTCAATCCTGAAACCACTGAATGGCAGCTAAGCTACGATGGCCGTAACCGCGAACCGGTTACATTACCTGTAAAGTTTCCGCTGCTGTTGGCACAGGGGGCTGAGGGTATCGCAGTGGGATTGGCGACCAAGATCATGCCACACAACTTTATTGAGCTTATCGATGGATCGATTCAGGTCTTGAACGGCGAACGGCCTAACATTTTCCCTGATTTTCCAACCGGGGGTATGGCAGACGTTTCCAACTATAACGAAGGACAGCGTGGCGGCAAAATCCGCGTCCGTGCGAAAATCGAAGAACGCGACAAAAAGACACTGGCGATCACCGAAATTCCTTTCGGCACCACGACGGGCGGCCTGATCGAAAGTGTGGTGACGGCAAATGACAAAGGAAAAATTAAGATCAAGAAGATTGAGGATAATACGGCAGAGAATGTGGAGATCATTGTACATCTAGCTCCGGGAATATCGCCTGATGTCACTATTGATGCACTCTATGCATTTACCGCCTGTGAGGTTTCGATCTCACCGAATACCTGTGTGATCAAGGGAGAAAAGCCTCAATTTATGAGTGTCAATGACATCTTGATCGAGAACACCAAAAACACCAAAAATCTGCTGAAACAGGAACTGGAGATTCGCCTCAACGATCTTCAGGAAAAGATCTTCTTCAGCAGTTTGTTAAAGATATTCATCCAGGAAGGCATGTACAAACATGCGGACTACGAAAATGCGGGTGACTTCGATACTGTCGTCGAAGTGCTGAACCGCCTGTTCGAACCCTTCTTCGATCAATTCTACCGCGAAATCCGCCCTGAGGACTACAAAAAATTGATCGACAAACCGATGAGCAGCATTACCCGTTTCGATGTTAAAAAAGCAGACGAAATGATGAAAGCGCTCGAAAACGAAATCAAGGAAGTCAAACGCAATCTGCGTCAGCTCACGGAATATGCTATTGCCTGGTTTGAAAAACTGCGTGAAAAATATGGCAAGGACCGTGAACGTAGGACAGAATTGCGCATATTCGATAAAGTAGAAGCCACTCAGGTTGCGCTGGCCAATACCAAGCTCTATGTCAACAAAGAAGAAGGATTTATCGGCTCGGGTATGAAAAAAGACCTGTTTGTCTGCGATTGTTCGGACATTGATGACATCATTGTATTCCGTGAGGATGGTAAATACGTGGTCACCAAGATCCAGGACAAGGTATTTGTCGGTAAAGGCATCATTCATGTAGCTGTCTTCAAAAAAGGAGACGAGCGCACCATCTATAATGCAATTTACAAGGAGGGTGCAACAGGCACCAGCTACATCAAACGCTTTGCAGTCGTGGGGGTCACAAGAGACAAAGAATACGATGTGTCCAAAGGCTCTAAGGGATCCAAAATATTGTATTTTACCGCAAATCCAAACGGTGAAGCAGAAGTCGTCAATGTGCAGCTCAAGCCACATACCAAATTGCGAAAGCTGAACTTCGACATGGATTTTGCCGAAATCGCCATCAAAGGACGTGCTTCACAAGGAAATATCGTGTCTAAATATCCGATCAAGAAAATCGTGTTCAAAAGCGCCGGTGTATCGACGCTTGCAGGCCGCAAGATCTGGTACGATACGGTTATGAAACGGCTGAATGCAGATGAACGGGGACAATACCTGGGTGAATTTGACGGTGATGATAAAATCCTGATCGTGATGTCTGACGGTAGCTATGAATTGTCAAACTTCGATCTGAGCAATCACTTCGATGAAAAGATGATCCGGATCGAAAAATATTATCCTGAACATGTGTACACCGCCGTGCATCAGGACGGTAAAAGCGGAACCTATTATGTCAAACGCTTTAAATTTGACGAACAGCCAATCGGCAAAAGAGTTTCTTTTATCAATGAAGAGCCCGGCTCCAAACTGATCCTGTTGAGCAATGCTGCCGAGCCCGTCGTCAAATTGGATATCCTAAAAGGCAAATCTCAGACGGAAGAGACCCTGGAACAGCCATTAACAGAAATTATTGATATCAAAGGTATAAAGGCACAAGGCAACCGTCTCTCCTTCCATACCGTAAAAACGGTTTCACTGCTTACGCCTGATGAGGATCTCAGTGAAAAAGATAAAAAGAAAACGGCTACCGAAACGGAAGGAGACAGCCCTGCGAAGACCACTACTGCAGCTGAAGATGCGCAGACAGAGGACAAAAAAGAGGATGATATCAAATTGGAAATCACCAATCCGGACGATATACAGATTGATGATAATGGACAAATGGAAATGTTTTAAAGGTGAATCGAATATCTAAGTGATATTACAGGCATACGTATAGAATCGTAATAAAAAAGGTGCAGTCCAACCGTGGACTGCACCTTTTTTTATGATTTAAATTCTTTGAGAAATTTCTGAAGTTTCGGTGCAATGACCACCGAACAGAACGGATTTTCGGGGTGATCATTGAAATAATTATGGTGATAGTCTTCAGCCAGCCAGAAGGTAGATGCCGGCTCCACTGCTGTCACAATAGGATCATCGTATATTCCCTCGTTCTCTAGCTCGTCAATGAAATTTTTGGCCAGTATTTTCTGTTCTTCGTCATGATAGAATACCACCGAACGGTACTGCGTCCCTACGTCGTTGCCCTGACGGTTTAACGTCGTAGGATTATGTGTCCTGAAAAAAATTTTCAGCAGATCCTCGTAGTTTACCAAGTCTTCATCGTATTCGAGTTCAACAACTTCAACATGGTCTGTAGTACCAGTGCATACCTGCTCGTAAGTAGGGTTGTCCACATGTCCCCCCATATATCCCGGCAATACCGATGTGACTCCTTCGGTATGCTGGAAAATCACTTCAGTACACCAGAAACATCCGCCTCCAAATGTTGCTTTCATATTTTATTAGTATTGAGTAATGAGACAAATTTATAGAAAGATATCCAAACTTCGATTATCCTCTGTTTTTATGATGTTGCGATCAATCCTCCGGCTGATTATTTATAATAATGTTTGCCTTTAATCAACAAGTCCTGCTGTTTACCATCGCATACGGCATAAGAGAATCCCTGTTGCAAGGCATAGGCACCATATTCCCCTTTTTTATTGATCGCCAGAAACCCTACCTGTATTTCTTTGGCTATGGCGGGTTTCTTCTTGACGATACGCATGACGGCTTCTTTACAGGCATCTTCAGGCGAGTAGCCCTGACGCATCAACTCCACCACGAGAAAACTGCCCACATTGCGAATGACCTCCTCCCCCACGCCGGTAGATGTCGCTCCCCCAACTTCATTATCCACATAGAGGCCTGCACCAATAATCGGACTATCGCCTACCCGACCATGCATTTTAAATGCCATACCACTGGTTGTACAAGCTCCAGCGATATTTCCATTAGCATCCAGGGCTAGCATACCGATGGTGTCGTGGTTATATTGGTTGCCCGGCAGCCGTTCGGCAGCGAATGACTTGTTCTCAATATTGACGACTGGTTTGTATTTTTTTTCTTTCAGCCATTCCTTCCAGGCTCTTTCTCCTTCAGGGGTCAAAAGATTCTCTTTTTCAAAACCGTTTTCCAGGGCAAACTGCAAAGCTCCGTCGCCTACGAGCATCACATGAGGTGTCTTTTCCATCACCAGCCGGGCAACCGATATCGGGTGCCCGATGTTCTCCAGGCCTGCCACAGCACCACAATTACCATCCGCGTCCATAATGCATGCATCCAAAGTCACATGTCCATCCCGATCCGGATAACCGCCTTTGCCAACGGTCATATTCTTTAAGTCGGCTTCGGGTACACGGACGCCCTGCTCGACCGCATCAAGCGCTTTCCCTCCTTTTGACAGTACTTCCCAGGCAGCTTTGTTGGCAGCTATCCCAAAGTCCCAGGTGGATATAACGATCGGATAATTTTTCACCTTACGTTCCGTAGCGACTGTTATCCCCTTTGCATCAAACGCCTGCAGGGCGCCCATAGCCGTGGCAGCGAAAAGCCCCTGCTTTATAAAATTACGTCTCGAATTCATATCTACGTTATTATTACTTATTTATATTTTTTTAGCAAGCTTGACCTATAAGCTTACCTGGCTTTGCCGCATCGTACCCTGATCACGACAGCACCCGGGCGCATCGCGTATACTACAGTACGAATAGGGTAATCCACAGCGGATAGACAATAATACAAAATGGTTTTAGCAAATAGACAAATTAATTAAAATTAGACCTATAAATTCGTTTTTTAGCAACACCAGAGCCAAATCACTTAAAAATCGACAATTAACATTGACTTATATTATGAATTAATACTATCTTTAGAAACAAACTAATCAGCATGAGAAACACACTAAAATTCGCGATTTTAGCATGTGCAAGCCTTATTGGCGCGAGTCATGGCCATGCACAGCAAGTAGATTCGACGACTTATTTCAAAATCAAAGAGCTGCAAGAAAACGTAAAACGTGAGTTTGCGCCCGACCGCCGAACAAAAATTGTCGCTATTCAACACGCTGATATTCCGCAGAATCAGTATATCTTGGAGACCACAGAAAAGGATGCCCAATTTGTCCTTGAGCAGAAAGCGAAAGACATACCGGCTCATATCCAGGTCAAATTGTTACCAGATGCCAGTGTCGAGGGCAAAACCGCAGGTGTTATCCGGCTTTCGGTGGCCAATATGCGCACTTTTCCGGACAATGCCGCCGAGCTGACCAGTCAGGTCCTACTCGGTACCCAGGTGGATCTCTTACAGAAAAAAGGTGGCGAGTACCGTGTTCGTACACCGGACGGCTACATTGCTTGGGTGCCAAGTTCATCGATCGCTGCCATGGACGAAACAGAAATCGCAAGCTGGAGACAGGCAGAGAAAGTAATCTACACAACTGAGTTTGGCCGGTCATACTCCGAACCCAATGAAAAGAGTCAGCGAGTATCTGACCTGGTATATGGCGATATATTAAAGCTTACTGGACAAAAAGGCAATTTTTATGCGGTTGCTTACCCTGACGGCCGCAAAGGATATATCCGGAAATCAGAAAGCCTGACCTTAAAGAGCTGGCTGGATTCCCGTAATCCGACGGCGGAGAATATCATTGCCAGTGCCAAGTCCATGCTTGGCCTACCCTATCTGTGGGGTGGCACCTCAGTCAAAGGCGTCGATTGTAGCGGGTTTACCAAAACCAGCTTCTTTATGAACGGTTTTGTGATTCCCCGGGATGCCTCACAGCAGGTCCTGGCAGGCCAGCAGATCGATATTCTCGATAGTGAAGGGCATTTCGACCCGGAAAAAGCACTTAAAAACCTTAAACCAGCAGACTTACTTTTCTTTGCAGCAGGTAAAAACAGTAATCCCAATGCGCGTGTGACTCACGTTGCGTTGTATATTGGCAACGGTACCTTCATCCACGCAGCCGGATTGGTCCGCATCAACAGCATGTTAAAAGACGCTCCGGACTATGATGACTTCCAGACCCGCACCGTTGTGGCAGCCCGCCGTTACCTGGGCGTACAGGACAGTGCCATTCAAAAAATCGCCGAAAGCAATTATTACACTAAGAAATAAATGATGATGAGCAATCAATCTGAATGGATCAGCAAGGACTTCGGTGCCTTCAAGTTAAGGTTTCGCCCATACACGCTCAGTTTGCGGCATGTATTTACCGTTGCTTCCTATAGCCGGAGCACCACGCCTGTCGTTCTGACGGAGCTCGAATATGACGGTATTATCGGTTACGGTGAAGCGAGCATGCCTCCTTATCTTGGCGAATCTCAGGAAAGTGTGATCTCCTTTTTAAACCAGATCGACCTTTCGGCATTTGGTTCGCCTTTTCAAACGGAAGAAATCCTCCATTACGTCGACCGGGTGGCGGCGAAGAATACTGCCGCGAAAGCAGCTATTGACATTGCTTTGCACGATGTGCTCGGCAAGATTATGGGACAGCCTTTTTATAAAATATGGGGATTGAACCCAGAGCTGATCCCCCCCACCTCCTATACCATCGGCATCGACAGCGAAGACATGATTCGGAAAAAGGTGGCTGAAGCGGACCAATTTAAAATTCTGAAAGTAAAATTAGGCCTCGATACGGACAAGATGATTATCGATACGATCCGCCAGGTGACCGACCGGCCACTCTGTGCCGATGTCAACCAAGGCTGGAAAACACGGGAGGAAGCTCTTGAAATGGCACAGTGGCTCGCCGAACGGAATGTCGTGTTTTTAGAGCAGCCGATGCCCAAGGAACAAATCGATGACAACGCCTGGCTCACCGAACACAGCCCCATACCGACCATTGCAGACGAGGGATGCCAGCGGCTCATTGATGTGCCGGGATTAAAAGGTGTTTATAGCGGGATCAATATTAAGTTGATGAAATGTACTGGTATGCGGGAAGCAAAACGCATGGCTGAACTGGCCCGTTCCCTCGATATGAAGGTAATGATCGGCTGCATGACGGAAACCTCCTGTGCCATCAGCGCCGCAGCGCAGCTTGCTCCATTGACGGATTGGGCGGATCTGGACGGAGCATTACTGATTGACAATGACATCTATAACGGTATGAGCGTGGTCGACGGCCGGTGTATTCTGGCGGATCGGCCCGGAATTGGAATTGTAAGAAAATAACCTTAAATTCAGTGCAATGCTTTTATCTTAAAGAAAACATTGTACTGAATTTGCATTAGCCCGCTGAAGGCAACGGGCAAAAGCACCAACATATTAACAAACTAAATTAATTACTCCATACGACTATGGAATATCCTCCCCGACAGCCCAGAGGCGATGGTATCTAGCGGATATTCTGTATGGCCTTTAAAAGACAAAAATTCTTATGAAACAACATGTGCTCACAACGTTGTGTCTCTTAGCCTGCAGCTCTCTGCAGTCCTTACATGCACAACAGATTCAGATTGCTGGTAAAATAGTGGACGGCAACGGCAATCCGGTCAGCGGAGTGACCGTCAACATCAAGGGCTCCAGCCAGGGGACATCCACCAATGAAAGGGGTTTATTCACTCTGCATGCCAGCCCAGAGGCGACCCTAAGTATCTCCGCCGTTGGTTACCAGACGCAGGAAGTTCAGGTCAATGGTCGCAAGACCATCAGCATCACGCTCATCGGGGGCGAACAGGCACTGGACGAAGTTATGGTCGTTGCTTATGGTACAGCCAAGAAAAGTACCTATACCGGATCGGCAGCAACAGTAAAAGCTAAAGATATCGATGATGTTCCGACGACCTCCTTTGAGAGTGCCTTAAGCGGACGAGTCGCCGGCTTAACGGTTTCCTCTCCTTCGGGACAGGCCGGCTCAACGCCCAGCATCCGTATCCGTGGAATTGGCTCCATGAACGCCTCCAATGAACCGCTTTACGTCATTGACGGAGTGCCGGCAAACTCCGGTTCGGGAGGCCAGATGGCAGACTATATCTATACCTCAAACAATGTTATGGGAAACCTGAATCCCGACGATATTGAAACCATTACCGTGCTCAAAGATGCGGCAGCCTCCTCTTTGTATGGCTCCAGAGCCGCCAATGGGGTCATTCTGATTACCACCAAGAAGGGTAAAACCGGAAAACCGGCTGTCAACTTCAAAAGTTCAATCGGATTTACGCCAACTTGGGCTACAGACAATTATGAAACGGCTTCTCCCCAGGATCAGGTCAATATGTTATATCAGATATTTCATGACTACCGCACCTCTAACGTCAACAAAGAGACAGGCGTCAACTATACTGATGCCGAAGCCAGTGTCTATGCATTGGGGCAATTAAATAACAGATTTAACAAACATGGTTATCGATTTGAAGTCAACGATCCCTTAAGAATGAGCAATGTGCACATTCTGGGAATGACGGATGGCATAGAGAACCGCGAAGGCAGGTATTACGATTGGGATAAAACATTGTTCCGTACCGGTATTTATCAGGACAACAACCTATCGCTATCGGGCGGCACTGAAGCCACAAAATATTTTTCTTCCCTAGGTTATACCACTGACAAAAGCAGGATCCGCGTCAACGATTTCCAACGTATTTCTGGCCGTCTCAACTTAACGCAAAAAATCGTTGACAATCTTGAGTTCGGCGCGAATATCAATATCGGTCATAATAAGAAAAAGGGCTTCAACGATACCAGAAATACGGGAACAAATTATTTCATGCAATCCAGAAACCTCCTTTGGCCGCTTTACTGGCCGACGAACTATAAAACCGGAGAGGCATGGACAGACCGTTATGGAAGTTATGCGTATAACGCGGATTACTACGATAAACAATGGGACAACAGCTCCAAGACAAACAAACTGGGTGTCATCAGTAACCTGACCTGGACAATTCTTCCTGAGCTCACAGCTAAAACTGTATTCTCGTACGACTATACAGACATGAAGGACTATTTGTACTATAGCGCAAAACATTTTAATGGCATCAGTGATGGCGGCGTCGTACATCAATTCAATACGAATATGCTTAAACTGGTAAGTTCAAATACGGTCAACTACAACAAGTCGTTTGACAAACACAACCTGAACTTGCTCGCAGGATTTGAGGCTGAAAAAAATAAAACAGACTTCATGCGTACGACGGGCCGCGGGCTCGGTTCGGCCGAACTTCCTTACATTTCATCCGCTGGCAAGTTTGAAGCCAACGCTTACAGCTGGGGCTACAACCTGATGTCTTTTCTGGGCAGGGCGGAATATAACTATGACAACACCTACTTTTTGGCAGCCTCTTACCGCCGCGATGGATCGTCTAAACTAGGCCCCAAAAATCGTTGGGGAGACTTTTGGTCAGTTTCTGGAGCCTATAGTCTTAAAAGTCTTCCCGCATTACGGGAAAACGAGGCCATCAGCACGCTGCGGCTAAAGGCGTCCTACGGCGTCAATGGAACCTTACCTACTGACAATTTTGGCTGGAGACGCTTGGTCTCTTTCAATAATTTCAATTACAAAGGACAGCCGGGCGGTAACCTGATCTCCAACCCTGATCCTGATATTACCTGGGAAACGTCCTATACAACCAATGCAGGACTGGAGTTTGGCTTTTTGAACAACCGAATCACAGGTTCGGTAGAATATTTCAACCGCACATCCAAAAACCTGTTGCAGGATGTCCCTACGTCACAGACTACTGGGTTTAGCACAGTATTACGAAATGTCGGCCAGATCAACAACAAAGGTCTGGAGATCGAACTTGCCGGAGATATCATAAAAAAAGAAGATTTCCGATGGAGTGCTAATGTGAATGCCGCTTTCGTGAGTTCCAAAGTACAGAAGCTGAATGATCACCAGGATATCATCTGGTATGACCCAACCGGTTCCGTCGGCAATGACACGAAAGGAAGTGGTGATGCCCGCGCGCAATTTATTTATAGAGAAGGTCAGTCAACACTTGCCTTTTATGGTTACGAATGGGCTGGTGTTGACCATACCAATGGTAAAAACGTTTACTATACAAACAATGAGCAGTCCGGAGAAGGAATTTTCGAGTACAACGGCCGGAAAGCGACCTATGATTTTAATCAGGCAGACTATACGATCATAGGCAATGGAGTCCCAAAAGTCAGCGGCGGTATCAATACTGATTTCGCATATAAAAACTTCAGTCTGGGCTTCAATTTCGTGTACAAAATTGGCGGCAAACTCTATGACGGTGCCTTTAAAGACGTTGCCGATGACGGATACTACTGGGAACGGATCCGTTCGGAATATGCCTTTGAGCATATGTGGACCGAGAATAACACCTCCGGCACCCTGCCGAAACTGGATGGCAATGATTTGACGGACCCTCAAAAATACAGTTCGAGGCAACTGCATGACGCGACGTTCCTCAGACTAAAGAATATCAATTTTGGCTACAGGCTGCCTAAGACGTTCTTACATACTATTGGATTCAGCAGTGCCCGCGTCTATTTCAACGGCACCAATTTATGGACAGCGTCCAAATATAAGATTGCCGATCCTGAAGTCGGCCAATATTCAACTCGTGGCTGGGAAACACCAATCGGCAAAACATACACCTTTGGTATAGAACTGGGTTTTTAATCTTATAATTTAAAAAAAATGAAAATATTTAAAATATCGATCATAGCAGCTGCCCTATTGACATCGTTCAGCAGCTGCAAAGACTTTCTGGATGTGCAGCCGGGCAATTCCGTCGATGCTGGCACTCCCCTTAACAGTGCAAGCGATGCCCGAAACAGAATCAATGGACTGAGCAGGCTGATGGCTTCTTCCAGTTATTATGGCCGGAACTTTGAGCTCTACGGTGAGGTCAAGGGTGGGGATCTCACCGTATACTCACAGGGACGGGGACTTGATCAGCTGTATTCTTTCAATCAGGACGCCGAAACCAACAACTTTTCGGGATTCTGGTCACAGATTTATTACTGTATTGCACAGACCAATGATGTCCTGGAGAAAATTGAACAGGTAGCTGAAGGATCCAAAGCAGCATATGCGAATGCGCAGGGTCAGCTGTTGACCCTCCGGGCTTTATTCTATTTTGATCTGGTACGACTGTATGGTAGATCCTATACTCATGACAAAAATTCAAAGGGGGTCCCGCTCGTGGTCAATACAGCCTCTCACAGCCAGAAGCCTGGCAGGGCCACCGTGGAGCAAGTTTACACGCAGATCCTAAAGGACCTGAAGGCTGGGCAGGCATTGCTCCAAACCAATAAAGCTATTGATAATGGTTATATCAACTACTATGCTAATCTAGCTATTCAGAGCAGGGTATATTTAACGATGGCGGATTACGCAAACGCTTATACAACTGCCAATGAAATTATTTCCAGTGGGGTCTATAAACTCTATGAAAATGAAAAATGGACGAGTTCCTGGGCTAGTATGTACGGTACAGAGTCGATTTACGAACTGGGTATCAACGAAGGAGAGGCCGATTTAGGAACAGCTAGTTTAGGTTATTACCTGATGCGAAGAACAGGCGGACAGGGTGGAATGTTTTACGCCAGCGACTACTATCTGAATCGTATGAAAGAAGATAACGGGGATATCCGCTGGGGCATCCTGGGACGCGATGAAAGTTCTGCCACACGCATGGGGGCAGTTTATAAAAACCTGGGCAGCGTAAATACCAATAGCTCACTCCCTTTAAATTCGCTTGGAGACAAAGGAAACACGAATAATACAGCCGTCAATATCAAGGTCGTGAGACTTTCGGAAGTTTACCTGATTGCGGCTGAAGCTGCATTGAAAAAAACAGCTGCCGACCCCGCCAAGGCGGCTGAACTGTTAAATGCCATCAGCAAACGCTCCCCTAACCGTCTGCCCTATACAGCTGCAACAGTAACAGAGGACGCGATTATTAACGAAAAAAGCAAAGAATTATTTGGCGAAGGACATCGTTATTGGGATATGATCCGTCTCAATAAAAAGATCACCTACAATGACGATTTCCAGGGACTCAGCATCAAAACACGGCCCAAGGAAATAGACCGATCTTTTGAAAAATATATATTGCCGATCCCACAGTCCGAGATCAATGCCAATCCAACATTGAAAGACCAGCAAAATCCGGGTTATTAGCCAATAAGTACTCTTGTAAACGAATGGTCCTGTCCACTACTTGTTGAGGCAGGACCGTTTATTTATATAGCCCAGCAGCGCTTTCTTAGGCCGTACAAAAACATCTTTTAAACAGCGGACACCGCATTTTTCATTGGCCGCTCCACCAGATGGGCAAGATCGATCAAATAACCATTGACCACCGCAAAGCGGATCTCTTCGGCCGTACCGATAAAAAAGTCTGCATTCTCATTGAGCATCAGGTTATGCTTCAAAAGTGTATGGTCTGTCGTCAATAAACGTAGGGGGAGCGAATGCAGTCTTCCCATATCTTGCTTATCCGAAAGCAAGACAGCAGCATATCCTTTTTTTAAGAGTTCTACCGCCATGGTTGCCAGCAGTTCATTCAGCAAAAATCGTCGCTCCGTATATACCTTTGCCGGAATAAATTGCAAGCCCCTCACATCAACATCGGTATAACCATAGAAGTCCTGTAGATCACCAATATCTTCAATGATGCCATCCACATAATAATCAGTGCCTACTGTCTTTTCCGTTTGGCGGATTGCAACATCTACCTGCATGGTTTTACCATTGCGCACGATCTCCAGATTCCGGATCAGGACGTCATGTAGCTTTTCGTCGTTGAAGGGAATGGCGGCATAATCCGCGATATCATAACGCGTATAGGTTGCTGCCGCAATTTCCTGGAACGCGTGTAAGAGTGCTGCGAAATTACATCTGCGGACAGTCAACTTCTCCGGATCACCAGCATAAGCTCCCGATTCGATCAGGATGGTGCGTGCACCCCACTTTTGAAAATTATCGCCAAAACCGCGCGGGGTGTGCGCATCGTCATATCTGGCGACAGCTCCCGGTATAAGTTCCTGCAAGAGCCTATTGATCCCCACAATAACACGCATGGCATCTCCTCGCACCGTATTGATGCTGCGTTCGTAATCGTAGGCAGGAGCCAATAGCGAAATTGTCACTGGAGTGCCTGTACCGGGGATATTATAATAGTTGTTCTGATTGTGAAGGTTAAAAGCAAAATCAGGTCTGAGCGTCATGGCCTGTTCCTTTAGCAGCGCCGCTTCCACTGTCGCTGTCGCACGTGCATCTCTGTTCATGTCGACATCCATCGCTGTCCTGCGCTGAAAGCGTTCAGCCCCGTCAGGATTGAGCATGGGAATGCAATACAGCGTCAATTTCGAAGCTAGCTCTTCCCGCCAGCTGTCGAAACCATCCCCCTCAGCCTCAAAAAAATTAAAGAGGTCGAAAAGAGCCATCGTCGCTGTAGGTTCGTCGCCGTGCATCTGTGACCATAGGAGCACTTTGATAGGCCCTTCGCCATATTTCAGCCGAAAAATAGCACGATCCTCCACCGAACGTCCAATCTCATCCACCGTCCACCGTCTGCCCGCCGCACGCTTTTTCACTAAGGGCAGGATATCCCGATGCTTAAATCTCCTATGTGTCAACGCCTTTTCTTCGTATAAAGAAAAGGCGTTGATAAAATCTTCTTTTGTCAATAGCATTGTTCATCTGTTAACGCTGGATCCAATACAGTGATGGTACCCAAACGTGCATCCATACGGACTTTAGCCCCTACCGGCAAAATAAATTGCTCGGCAATATGTCCGATCATCGCACCTGCATACGCCGGGATACGCAAGGGTACAATATAATCATGAAAGAGCTGATCCAATGTCACCGAACCATAACCACCTGAAGGTTTGCAGTTGGTACATTTGCCGAAAATAAACCCCTTGATTGCCCTTAGTATCCCTGCATTTTTCAGTTGGCAGAACATCCGGTCCATACGTTCCATATCTTCATCCACTTCCTCCATAAAAAGGATTTTATCCTTAAAATCGGGCAGATAGGGTGAACCGCATAGTCCTGTCAATACGGTCATGTTACCGCCCAATAATACAGCGTCTACCGTCCCCGGATGGATGGTGGTAATTCGGTCCTTGGTCTGTACGATATTTTCACCTTTTGACTTTGGATTCTCAAATAACGCGGGATTATTGGCAACGAACTGTGCTCTGAACGCTTCTGCGAGCTTGTTCGTCCAGGTACTGATTCCCACGGCACCATGAAAACTCACGAGTCCCGTTTTTGCATATAAAGCGAGGATCAGCGCCGTGATGTCAGAATAGCCAAGTAAGATCTTTGGATTGCGGGCAATCATCCCATAGTCTAGCCGGTCAAGCAGTCTCGATGTACCGGATCCACCACGGATACAGACAATAGCTTTAACGCTTTTATCGCCAAACATCGCATGTATATCCGCAATACGCTCTTCATCGGTACCCGCTAGGTTGCCATAACGGCTCCGGATATGCTTGCCTTCCTTCACATTAAAGCCCAGCGCCTCGAAGATTTCGCGCGCGATGCTGATCGATTCCTCATCGTCCAGTGCGCCCGCAGGTGTGATTAAACCAACGGTATCGCCCAAATGCAGCTTTCTGGCCAGCAGAGCCGCATGACTGTCGAGCTGGTTTCCAGCCTGAGCTCCATTCCCCGCTCCCAAAACTGGAATAGACAAAGCGCCCAAAGCCAGGGACCTTATAAAGGCTCTTTTCTCCATGGATGAATAATCTATCGGTTAAATAATAAACGTTCCCCTGCTCCTTTCTCGATGATCTTTCCATGGGAAAAGGCAACCTTACCCGACACGACGGTATGCTCGATCGTCGAACTGAACGTATGTCCTTCAAATGGCGACCAGCCACATTTGGACAGTATATTGGATTTTGACACGGTATAAGGTTTATTTAGGTCTACCAGGACCAGGTCTGCCCAGTAGCCCTCCCGGATATATCCGCGGTCTTCGATCTGAAACAATGTAGCTGTGTTATGGGCTGATTTTTGAACAAGCTGTTCTAAAGTCATTTTGCCGGCTTTAACCATATCCAGCAGCGCCTGTAATGCATGCTGAACCAAGGGGCCGCCGCTAGGGGCTGAAGCATACGCCTGCATTTTTTCGGCAATGGTATGTGGTGCGTGATCCGTGGCGATCACGTCGATATGACCATCCAGCAATGCCTTAAGGATCTGGTCACGGTCACGAGCTGTTTTTACAGCAGGATTCCATTTGATAAAATTTCCTTTTGACGCGTAATCCTGATCCGAAAACCAAAGGTGATGGATACAGGCTTCGGCTGTAATTTTTTTATCCTTTAGCGGGATATCGTTTCTGAACAGCTCAATTTCTTTCGCCGTTGAGATATGAAGAATATGCAATCTTGTCTGGTGCTTCCTGGCGAGTGCAACCGCTTTGGAAGAGGACAGGTAACAGGCTTCTTCGGAGCGGATCAGCGGGTGCATTTCGATTTTCAGGCCATCTTCACCGTACTTTTCTTTAAAGTGAGCAAGGTTCGCCTTGATCGTTGCTTCGTCCTCACAGTGAGTGGCAATTAAAGTGGGGGCATTTGCGAATATACCTTCCAGCGCCTTCTCATTGTCGACCAGCATATTTCCTGTGGAGGAGCCCATAAATACCTTGATACCACAGACGGTCCTGGGATCAGTCTTCAATACTTCTTCGAGATTATCGTTGGCCGCTCCCATAAAAAAAGAATAGTTGGCCAGGGCATTTTTTGCCGCGATATCATATTTATCCTGCAGCAGCTCCTGAGTCAACGTGTTGGGTACCGTATTGGGCATTTCCATAAATGAGGTTGTACCGCCCGCCACAGCAGCACGGCTCTCGTGCCAAATGTCGGCTTTGTGCGTCAATCCCGGCTCACGGAAATGGACCTGATCATCAATTAAACCTGGAAAGAGATGTAACCCTTCAGCATTAATTTCTTGATCTGCAGGATGATTGATTTCCTGCGCGATCATTTCAATCCGACCATTGCTGATGTAAACGTCCGCTGCCTCAACTTTGCCTTCATTGACAAGCTGCGCGGATTTTATAAGAATAGATGACATGTTGATCTTTTTTACTTTGCTATATACACCAAAAGTAAAGATTTGCGCTGTTCTTAACAAGTGCGTTGTGAATCTCTGCTGTGGTGATACTGAATACAAGCGCGGGAGTCATCAAGCGATAACATGGTCGTACGTTCTGGTGAACAGGAGCTGAGGCTATGCGAAAAAAGAGGCTTTAGCCTCTTTTGTTATTCTTTATCAAACTTATATCCGACCCCCTTCACGGTAGTGACATAATCATCGCCTATTTTTTCGCGAAGTTTTCGGATATGCACATCAATGGTCCGATTGGTGACGACCACCGAATCTTCCCAGATACTCTTTAAGATCTGTTCACGGGTAAAAACCTTGTTCGGTTTGGATGCCAGCAGATAGAGCAGTTCAAACTCTTTCTTGGCAAGTACAATCTTTTGCTCGCCTTTATAGACTAGGAAGGAGTCCCGATCAATGACCAGATCCGCTATTTCAATTTTGTCCTGTGCAGCAGCATCCGATTCTTCCGATGCATTTCGTCTCAGAATTGCATTGATACGACTCATCAAAGCCCTTGGTTTAATCGGTTTGGCGATATAATCATCGGCTCCCACATGGAAACCGGCAATTTCAGAATATTCTTCGCTTCTTGCGGTTAAAAACACCATAAAGGTACTTTTAAACTCAGGCATCGCACGCATAATGCGACAAGCTTCGATACCATCCATCTTGGGCATCATTACGTCCAGGATGATTAGATCCGGGTTCACTTGTTTGGCAACTTGTATTGCCTCTTCCCCATTTTGCGCTGTAGAGACCTGATATCCCTCCCGGTTTAAATTAAATGCAATTAAATCCAGAATATCCTTCTCGTCGTCAACAATTAAAATCTTTTGTTTCGAAGAACTCATTTGTCTTATTTTTTTTGCTAAAATATAAACAAAATGATAATAATTAGTTAATCTAATGTTACCAAATTATTAAGTAATATTTCAATTAACAATAACATACAGATTACTTAATTGTTTTTTCCAAAAATGCAGCGAGCTCTTCTCCACGTAGATTTTTAGCTATAATAACACCGTTGGGATCCAGGATATAGGAAGTAGGCAAAGCCTTCACACGATATTCTACGACCACGGGCGAGCTCCACGCCTTGAGATCAGATACATGTGTCCAATCCAGCTTATCGTCTGCGATTGCCCGCATCCATGATCCCGGGTTGTCATCGAAAGACACCGAAAGTATATCAAAACCTTTGTTATGATAGGTATTATATAGCTTGACGAGATTAGGATTTTCCTGACGGCAAGGCATACACCATGAGGCCCAGAAATCCACCAACGTATATTTGCCTTTGTAACTCGATAACCTGACCTCCTTGTTAGATGGGGTAAACGATACCAGTTCTGGCGCCGGCTGCCCAATGGCCATCTTTTTTAGCTTCTGCGTTTCCTCTTTAAACTGGCTGACATACCTGTTTTCAGTAAATTGATCTTTAATCTTGTCGGCATAAGCTATGATTTCTGCTTCTGCGACCTCAGGGTCCAAGGTCGAAATGGCATAGAACCCAGCAAGATCATTGTGCTTATTGGAAAACTCCACGGCTTTTGCCGTATACGCCCGCAGTTCATCCGCAAATTTGGCTTTATATGCTGCGCGCAACTTTTCAATCTCATCGGCAGTTGAATTGGCCGTTAGCTTGGAAAAGACGGTTTGAAGCGAATCCTGAATATAGTCACGACGATTCCGCTCTTTGGCAAATGGCTGTATTGTTTTGGACAGTTCCGACCCTTCGATATGATAGTCGTTGACATCTTTGTGCAAATCTGCCTGAAACGAAATGGTTTCGCCCGGAGTGGCGATCAGATCATAGCGATTTTTGCCAACACGCAGCGAGAGCAGCCTTGACTGGCTCGCCGGACGGACAAACTGGAACTTATTATTGTCGCCAAAAAACATCGAATCCAGCTTGTTATCTCCTTCATACAAGGAGATAACTTTGATATTGCCTGGATTTTCTATCTTTCCTTCGATGGTGAACTGTTCCTTATTCTGGCAACTAAACATTAATCCTACTACACCAAGTGCTAAATAAATTGCCTTTTTCATCTATTCTTCCTTTTTATATAAACTCTTTTGCCCGTTCGATGGCTATCTTCAGCCCTGCAGCATGTTTACCGCCTGCTGTAGCGTAAAATGGCTGGCCACCGCCTCCGCCTTGTATATCTTTGGCTAGATCGCGGACGATATGACCTGCATTCAGTCCTTTCTCTTTTGCGAGCTCATCTGAAATCACAACGGTCAGGCTGGGCTTACCGTCAAATTCAGCGCCGATCACCAAAAATAGATTGTTAACACCGCCTTTTATCGCATAAGCCAGAGTTTTAACGGCTTCAGCATTCGGCAGATCAACGATTGTTGCCAAGAAATTGATATCCCCCACCTGTTGAATCTTAGCTTCCAGATCAGATTTTAGCGCAAGTGATTTTTCTGTGATACTCTTCTCTATTTCTTTTTTCAAGGCACCATTTTCATCGAGGACTTTTCCCAGTGCAGCGACAAAATCCTTCGGATTATTCAGTAGTTCTTTGAGATGCTGTACCAGTTCAAAATGTTCACGGATCACCGCCGCCGATTTTGTCCCTGTGATGGCTTCAATACGACGTACGCCGGCGGCCACAGCAGATTCTCCGATAATTTTAAAAAAGCCGATCTGCCCTGTAGCTTTGACATGAGTACCGCCGCAGAGCTCCTTCGAAAACTGGTCATCGAAGGTAATGACGCGGACAAAGTCACCGTATTTCTCACCGAACAATGCCGTCACGCCCGAGTCCAAAGCTTGCTGATAAGGGACATTACGTTCCTCTTTCAAGGGGATATTTTCACGGATCTTGGCATTCACGATATCTTCCACCTGCTTGATTTCCTCATCAGTCATCTTGGCAAAATGGGATATATCAAAACGAAGTATATCGGCGTTGACCAGCGATCCTTTTTGATTCACATGGCTACCAAGCACCTGTTTTAATGCCGCATGCAGCAAGTGTGTCGCCGAATGGTTATTCTCTGTATCCAGGCGTTTGTTTTTATCTACCTGAGCCACAAAGGTACCCTTTAGTTCGAGTGGAAGTTTATTCGCGAAATGGACAAATAAGCCATTTTCCTTTTTGGTATCGGTGATATAAATCTTCTCGCCCGTCTCTTCGGAAACCAGTTCGCCCGAATCTCCCACCTGTCCACCGCCCTCCGCATAGAATGGACTTACCGACAGCACGAGCTGGTACTGCTCTTTGTTTTTGGTGACCACCTTACGATATTTTACGATCTCGGTGGTGGCTGTCAATGTATCGTATCCGACGAATTCAAAGCCCTCATCCTCATTCACAACTACCCAATCACCGGTATCAATAGCTGTCGCAGCCCGTGAGCGATCTTTCTGGATCTGAAGGGCCTTATTGAAACCGTCCATGTCGACCGAAAGTCCCTTTTCACGGGCCAGTAACTCGGTGAGATCGATGGGAAAACCATACGTATCATAAAGTTCGAAGGCAAAGTCGCCGTCAATTACATCGTGATCTTCGACGTAATTTTCAAAGCGCTGTACGCCAGTAGACAAGGTCCGTAAAAAGGACACCTCTTCTTCAAGAATGACTTTTTGTACAAAATCCTGTTGCTGGATCAATTCATCGAATACGCCTGCAAACTGCGCTGCCAATACCGGAACAAGTTCATGAATAAAAGGATTTTTAAATCCTAGAAATGTATAGGCATAACGTACAGCACGACGCAAAATACGTCGAATGACATAGCCCGCTTTATTATTGGAAGGTAATTGTCCATCGGCGATAGCAAAGCTGACCGCACGGATATGGTCCGATACGACGCGCATTGCGATATCCGTCTTCTCATCATCACCATATTTCACTCCGGCCTTTTGGGAAATAAAATCAATAGTCGGTGTAAACACGTCTGTATCGTAATTGGAGGTTTTGCCCTGAATGCATCTGACCAAACGCTCAAATCCCATTCCTGTGTCGACATGTTTTGCTGGCAAGCTTTGCAGTGATCCATCTTTTAGACGATTAAACTGCATAAAAACGAGGTTCCAGATTTCTATCACCTGAGGATGATCCGCATTGACCAAACTTTGTCCGGACACAGCAGCGCGCTCAGATTCACTCCGCATATCGAAGTGGATTTCCGAACACGGACCACAAGGACCAGTCTCCCCCATTTCCCAGAAATTGTCTTTCTTATTGCCAAGCAAAATACGGTCTTCGGCGATCCATTGTTTCCAGAAATCAAAGGCTTCTCTATCGCGCTCCAAGCCCTCAGTCGAATCGCCTTCAAAAATAGTTACGTACAAGCGGTCTTTATCCAGCTTATAAATTTCTGTAAGTAGCTCCCAAGCCCAGGCAATAGCCTCCTTTTTAAAATAATCACCAAAGCTCCAATTGCCCAACATTTCAAACAGGGTATGATGGTAGGTATCGATGCCCACTTCTTCTAAATCATTGTGCTTGCCAGAGACCCGCAGACAACGCTGTGTGTCGGCAACACGGGGAAATTTAATTGGAGCTTCCCCAAGAAACAGATCCTTAAATTGGTTCATCCCTGCATTGGTAAACATCAATGTGGGGTCGTTTTTTACAACTACTGGTGCTGAAGGTACTATCTGATGACCTTTGCTTTTAAAAAAGTCCAAAAAGGCTTGACGAATTTCTCTACTTGTCATTTAATCTATCTAAAAATATGTGCAAACTTACTCAAAATTGGTAGGTTATGCAATGTGGAATTCCAGATATTGACGCGGATATGGCGATTTTGATCCGTCTTGGAGTCTAGGTGGGCTGACTTTTCAAACGAAAAAATCAGGATAGAAAAACAGTATCGCAGACTTGTCAGCATAAGTGTATGACAGAAATCACAGATACTGATTAAATACAACATTTTATAGCTATAATTTTCTGCAGATCTTTACCTCGAGATCGTTAGATTGAACACGCAAAACAATAAAAACAATTTGACTTATTGCCACTGACTATTGCATTTGTTTTATTACATTTGATAGTATATAGGAGCAGGAAACATAATTTCCGCAAACGCAGTTCCTGAACGATGGAAAAAATTAAAGTAAGATATTGTAGCTAAAATTCCTTCCAATGAAAAAAAACATTCTACTACCGGTAGATTTTTCGGCTCATTCCAACAGTGCAGTACACTATGCCGTCAACCTGGCAATACAAAAGGGGTATGCCATCCATCTTTACCACAATTATACCTCGGCATCCGCAGTCTTTGAGGAGGAAACCGGTCCCAATGGAAAGCAAACCTCAACATTTAAAGCCGACGTACTGATCAACAATCTTGCTGACGATATTCGTTCTGCACACCCCCAGCTGATTGTTACTACGCAATGTGAACGAGGCATGATTACCGAAACACTGCCGGAGCTGGCCACGCCTGAACGCTTTGACTTTGTCATCATGGGCACCAAGGGTATTACCAATGATGACAGCCAGCTGATCGGAAGTACAACCTATGTGATCAGCAAAAAAGCAAAAGTACCGGTACTGGCCATTCCCACAGAAGCGACATTCGGACCAATCGATAAAGTCGGTCTGCTGTCCAACTTCAAGGAAGAGGAAGTACAAACTGTACAGGATTTTGTCAACATTATCGGAAAGGATTTTGAGCTCAAACTGTTGCACGTACACTATGATCATTCGTCTGAAAACCGGATTGAGGAAAAGTTGGAAGTCTGGAAATACAAGATCAAAAAATATATCGGTGTGACCAATATTGCTATTGAGGTCGACTCCATACAAGGCGATGTTGAAGATCTGGATACAGTTCCGGAGGTAATCAATGAAATGATCCATCAAGAAAAGATCAAAATATTGCTGGTAACGCGTTCACGGAAGTCATTTTTTGAACGCGTCTTCACCAGGTCGGTGGCAAAAGCGCTTTTTAGTCACCCCTTAGTTCCCATATTTTTCACCAAAGCATAATACGCAAAGCTATGTCAAAATTATTAATACCTGTCGATTTTTCTGAGAACGCACGAGTCGCTGCCGACTATGCTGCTCAGATCGTTCAACACACGGATGATGAAATCACGCTCTTCCATTCGTTCACTTCACACGTCAATAAATTTGCAAATGCGAAGCATTTAGTAGACCCCACCGAGGAAGAGGCACATGCCAAAATGCAAAGTCTCGTAGCTGAACTGCTACAAAAATATCCGTCGATTAAAATTTCTACCCTGTTTGCAAAGGGAATTTTATCTGAATCTCTGGAAAAACAGGAGATCAAGGACAGCTACCAGACGGTGATTATGGGCACAAAAGGAGCCACGGGACTGGAATCTGTGCTGATCGGCAGCAATACCTACGACGTCATCAAAGAGTCCAGAATCCCGGTCCTGGCGGTACCAAAAAATGCTATAAAATTGAAAAAAGATAACATTGCATTACTGACAAATTTCAAACCCGGTGAACTGGAAGTGCTGAAACAAGCCATCCCGCTATATGGCAAAAACTTCCATTTGCAGCTCATCCATATCAACAAAAACGAACTGGATATCAACATATTAGACGACAAACTAAAAAAATGGATCGAACAGATTGTTGTCGAAACCGGAATCGAAGACATCTCGTACATTGTCAAATCGCCAAGCTATTTTGCCGGTTCACGAGAGAACATTGCCAACGGAATCCATACGATCATACGGGACGAAGATATAGACGTCATTCTGATTACAAAAAGCAGAAAAACTTTTTTTCAAAACATTTTTACAGAGAATATTGTTAAGCACATGGCATTTGAAATTGAGGTGCCCAATTTTTTTGGTCGTGTGGAATGACCAAATTTTTTTTGGCAAACTTATTGCTAAATGTCCAATGAAGTAATTTAACAACAGAATTATAGTAGAAAATTTTACAAAAACACGTTATGAAAATTAGCCTTAAAAAATCAGGATTACTTGTCGCAGCCGGAATCATCTCGACTGCGTCCTTTGCACAAAGCACAAAAGTGGCATCCATCGAGGGGACGACTCCACTGGGACCGGCAACGCAGTACAGAACCTGGTCTATCGGTGTGGGCGCCGGTGTAACAAGCTTGCAGAATATTGCCAAGTTAAATAATGGGGGATATGATAAACTGGACTGGAACTTAGGCTACAGTGCTTATATCAAGAAACAAATCTCCCCATCATTCGGTTTGAAAGCAACTTATTTTGGAGGAAAAACATCTGGCTATACTGCTGATGACAAACAAACAGGCTTCGAAACCAAAACACCTTGGTCTGTGGCTCTTTCTGGAGAATTTTTGGCGGCCAATACCAACTGGAGATTCTTCAATAGCTTTATCAAGCCTTATGCATCTATCGGTGTGGGTGTGATGAATGCCGAAACCGCTGGAATTACTGAAGGAAACCGAGGTGAGTATGGCGATTCGTACTCAAAAATCTTTGTACCAGCTGATTTCGGTTTTAAATTTGCCGTTGCCAAAGGTATCAACTTCGAATTGGGTTATCAGCTGAACTGGGTGAATCAACGCTTCGACAATATCGCTAATCCAGCTGCCGGACCGAAAATGGACAAAAATGACTTATTCACTTATGCACACGCAGGTTTAGAGTTTGCCTTGGGTAGCGGAAGCAAGCCGGCATTGAATAACTCAAACCCAGTGGCAACACTTGTCAACGATTACACGCTGAAATATGACGATCTAAAAGCGCAGAACGATGCTTTGAACGCAAAAAACCAAGCATTACAAAGTCAGCTGGATGGTCTTAACAATGAGCTGAAAGACGATGACGGCGATGGTGTTGCCAATAAATATGACAAATGTCCGGGTACACCTTCAGGCGTACAGGTTGACGGTTCTGGTTGTCCGATCGTCGTGAAAAACGAAACCAAAGTGGTTGAAAAAGTTGTGGTCACTGAAGCCGACAAGAAAGTTGTTGCTGATGCGATCAAAAACTTAGAGTTCGATTTAGGTAAAGCAACGATCCGCCCTACTTCTTACGCAACATTGAATAAAGTTGCTGAATTGCTGATTGAGAAAAACTTTAGCTTAAAATTAGCAGGTCACACAGACAATACTGGTTCACGTGAACTGAACATGCGTTTATCGAAAGAGCGTGCCGAATCTGTGAAAGCATATTTAGTATCACAAGGTGCCAACGCTTCACGCATCGAAGCTACTGGATACGGTCCTGATCAGCCAATTGCATCTAACAAGAATGCTGCCGGCCGTCAACAAAACCGTCGCGTAGAGTTTACACTTTATTAATCGATATATTCGATATATACAGTCCGAAAAGGCATCACCATCAGGTGATGCCTTTTGTTTTGACCACGCCGTGTGACGTTGGCTGGCCTATCGGCAACGATTATCCGATACCTCTGCCGAACATGCGTCAGGATTGAGTTTGTCGTTTACTCCTTCTCTCGATAGTGTCCACATTGACTCGCGACTTACTTTTTTAGCCAAACGTTGTCCAGACTATATCCCAACCCATCTACTGCGGTCATGCCATCAAAATCAAAATAAACGTCAGGTTCTTTTTGCGGGAGATAAACGATCCCAATATCTACTGTAAAATAGAAGAACAAAAAGACTTTCTGTCCATTGACAAGAACAGGTTTCAATGCTTCATCGAGTACCTCCGCCTTAAAGAATGCATGTGAAAACGGCTTTTTTGGCAATTTGATAAATTCCTTTGGAATGCTCTCCCCTATTACTCCTGTGGTCAAAAGAGGAGTCTGATCATAACTGACCAGATCCATGCCCCAAGCATCGTCAAAAACTAATTTACCTTTATAAATAGCTAACCGAATAGGTAAGCCTTCCGGTGAAATTGTCTTATTGTAGTTCAGGATCTTTACCTGAATAGTATCCGGAATAACAGGCAGGTCGGCGCCCAATGGATTTTCAGCAACGACCAAAGTGGGGTCTATCGGGCTTTTTTCGTGCACACCAAAGGTGTTCAAACCAGCCCGGATGGGGAGACGTTGCGCTAAGACATGCTCGTCTTTGCTATTATAGCCCAATACAAGCGATGAGTCCGTATCTTTGCTGCGTACAAAAACAAAGGTACTGTTGTCATCATTCGCAGCTTTGCCATCAACGGTTATCCGTTTTATATCGGGGGACACGGAGCCGTAAGATTTGAATAAAACACGGGCCAATTCTTCTGATTCTTGAACCAGTTCACCTTTTCGGCAGGAGAACAATAAACTTCCTACCGAGACAGTAACAAACACTAGAAATAGATTTTTCAACATAGTATATGATTCTTGCGGCCGCTCAAAACGGCCGCCATAAAACAAACATTCATAATTTTTTGACGCAGATCGAGTACGTAGCTTCGTCATGAAAATGGATCACACCAACCATTTTACGTTTTAAAAGCTGTAAGTGAATGATAGATTAAACCTTCTTCCATCTTTTTTACGGTAGGTAATAATATCTCCATCCGCTTTATTGTACCTGTTGTCCCCTTTTAATTTTTTGATTACATACAGGCCGTCTTCGTTACCGACGCTATATCCCTCGACATTCTGATAGTACCGTGTCCAGTCGTCAAGCAGGTTGGCCATATTGAGCTTAACTTCCAGCTTACTTTTGAGAAAGCGCGCATATAGCTGAAAATCCAGTTGCTTCGGTGCCAGTTCATATTCTATCCGATTAGGATCCACTGAAGTAATATTCGTCCTATACCCCCTGTGGTTGTAACTGGCCGTGGCTCCAAAAGAATCTCCCCAATACCCAATACCTAGATTCAATAACCAGGGCGACTGCCCTATCAGTGGACGGTCTTGGTTAGGTGCACGGTTTTTCATGCGTTCGGGCAGCTCTTTACCATCCACAACTTTGTAATTCCATAAACTCAGCGCGTTGACTTTTGACCTTAAAAAAGTTGCATTGGCGGAGACAAAAAGGTCCGTTAACCAATCTTTATCACTTATAAAACTTAAGTTTTTCCTGACCTCAAACTCAATACCTTTATTTTTAGCCGATTCCATATTGTTAAACACATAATTCCTGCCCTGGAACGACTCATTCTGCACCAATTCTATCGGTTTGTCGATATATTTATAAAATCCCGTTAATGAAATAATCTCTCCGGGAGAAGGATACCATTCCAGGCGCAGGTCAATATTGTCCACGATCGAGCTCTCAACCTGTTCTCCCGAAATATATCCGTCCAACTCGAAATCATACATTGCAAACATGCCCACTTCTCTAAAATCAGGTCGTATCACTGTACGTGAATAGCTTCCGCGGACGTTAAAAGTACTGGTCAGACTATAGGTAGCGTTTACTGAAGGTAAAAATCGCCAATTATTTTCCTCTACACGAAGATTATACTCTTGTACACCACTTATGTCGTCTTTTCCATATTTCCTTCGGTACAACTCTTCCTGCCGGCTAGCCAGATTGAAATACTCAGCCCTCACACCATAGACTAAGCGCAATTTTTGAAATAATTTTTGATCAGCCATAAGAAACAGGGCATGGGAACTCATGTCGCCATTATAATACCTGCCCCCGATCCCCTCCGCATAATAGTAGGCCTGTCCATCTCCATTTCCTATATTTTCGGCAGAAAACAGGTTTTCATAACTTGATTCGATAGGAGGAGCAGGCTTAGATATATCTCCGACCATAGTCGACCGTGTCATGGGCAGAAACTTATACAAATCCAACGATCTTTTTTTCGACCAAGCCTGATATCCCAACTTCAGCAGAGTTGATAGATTCGGGTGCTGATCAAACTTTTTGGAAAATGCCGCACTCCAATTGTAATCCGTTTCATCGATTCTCGTCCACATTCGCCAGTCTGTTATGGCCCCGTTATTTGACATTGCAGCAGTGGTCAGCAAATTAGGCGTCTGAAAATAAGGCTTCCCGTCTATGGTCGCCGTGATACGATAGGAAAGCTTCCGTTCATCTAAGATCTGCTGCTTAATTTTGTTGACAGAGAACATACCTTCTGCCTTTATCTGCCAGGGCAATATATATTCGCCCGTCAGCTGGTGCTGTTGCAGGGACATGGCCTCAGGCAATTGATACCGTAATTTATTAGCTGTCGGATTTGAATCGTTATATACTTTTCGAATACTCTCATTGTAGTTATCGGCATATGTCCGCGAATACATGTTCCGCAAAGAGATCTTAAATCCTTTTCCCAGCAGCCCCATATTACCGATGAAACCCGCACTGCTATTAAAACGGTAAGAGGTGCCGGCTCCATTATCTCCCACACCAGTGCTATCAATATAATGGCTGCCTATGATTGCAGAACCTCTAACGTTATTGAACTCAACGATATTCTGTTCATTTCGGAAATTTGCAGAGGCCACAAAACCAAAATGATTTCCATTGTTCAATTCGTATAAACGCCCTAAGGAAAAACGTACGTTCTGGTTGGGATACGCCTTGTATTTATAGAGCTTCATTGCTTCGCTGTTAAAACGTCGGGATTGAGCAATAGCATCCAGATCATTATACTTCACCCTGTCTCCGGATTCAGTCGGATTCAATGGTGTGCCGTTCAATTCAGGATCTGTTAATAGATAGCCCGGAGGGGCATCCAGCTGTAGTGCTCTATTATTCCATTGCCAGGTCTGTATTCCCTCCGGCATCTTTGCCGATTTGTCAAAAAAACCGAAATACTCACCTGTATGACGTTTTCCAAGCCGGTAGAAGTTTTTCCCCAATGTCCTGCTGTTACCTCCTGCTCCGACTTGAAGGGTGGTAAAATTCCGTTCGGGAATATCGAGCGTATTTACGGAAACCTGTCCACCCGAAAATTCGGCGGAGACATCGGGGGTAGCTGTTTTATTTACAACGACCGAACTGACTATCTCGGTCGGAATAATATCAAACGAAAAATCACGTCTATTCTGGGACGTACTCGGAATCACCACCCCATCCAGCATGGCTTGGTTATAGCGGTCCGACATTCCTCTAACGATCACATTTCTATTGTTGACCGTTGTTAGCCCTGTCACACGCTTCAGCACCTGTCCGATATCATTGTCCGGCGTACGGGCGATCTGCTCCGCAGAAATACCATCTGTCACCGAGGCTGCATTCTTTTGCGCAGCATACAGTCCAGCCACAGAAGCTTTCTTGAATGAGACGGTGACAACTGCGGCTTCCAACGCATTTACCTGTGCTTTCATAGCGATATTTAAGGCTATACGCTGCCCTGAATGAACGGTAAGGTCCGCTATACGCTGAGTCTGATAAGATAAATAACTGACCTCAAGCACATACGTACCGGGGTCGGCAAGCAATAGATAAATTCCGTCAATCCCACTTTGTGTCGTCTTGTTGGTTCCTGCCAGTTTAATGCTTGCATTTGCCAAAGGCCGCCCCCGATCATCTATGATTTTGCCTGATATACGGCCGGTCTGCTGTACTGGCTTCTCGACCAATGTTATATATGCTCCGTTGTCATGCGCTACCAAGTTTGTTTGCCGAAGCAGGTAATGCATGATTTCGCCGACACTACTTCCTCTGAAAACTTTGGCGTCCACCTTTTTCCGTGCCAGATTATATTTACTGGCATCAAAAGCTATATGCACACCTTGCAATTCCAGGCGTTCAAAAGCTGCAGGAAGAGCGGATTCACTGAAGGAAACAGAAATCTTTTTGTGAAGCAACTGGCCGTGTGCATCCGAGGCGAAAAGCATCTGCGCAGATACAGCCGACAGAAATAACCCGACCAACGATGTCTTTATCATAAACTTAATATCGTTTTGCGTAACGTATTGGTTAAATTTCATAAATTTGTATATGTATATAATAGCTGTCTATGTTGTTGTATATATGATTATCGCATCCTAAGGATGCCTATTGGAATCAGGGCTGACGATGGCGGTCGTCAGCTCTTTTCGTACTGACTAGTAGATGATCACTTTATTCCCCTCCTTTCTGGACCTATTGTGATGAATCTGCCTGATACTCTCCAGGGTAGCTGGCCACGATAGTTGTCTGGATATCGGCATAGTATAAAGCTGTCGGGCGACGCGGCCATTTGCCGCCTCCAGTTCGATACCATAGCTATTTTTAACGGCTAGTGCCAGCTCTGCAAAACCGGACTGCCGGAGGTATGTCCGCCCCTCCGTCCAGCTGTTGCGTGTGGTGAGATCGAAGCTGTGCTGTTTATTTTGGTGGCTGTTTTTAGAATAATGGATCTCCTGTCCCCGTTTCAGCACCCCCAGAAGATTGCTACTGCCGGCCACCTTGACCCGGCCGGTGAAAACAGACACCGAAATTTCATCCAGCTCCGCATAGTTTTTCACTGTAAATGAAGTGCCCAGCACGGTCGTCTGCAGTTCCTGAGTTTTCACGATAAAGGCCTTAGCGGCATCTTTTCTAACCTCAAAAAAGGCCTCTCCGGCAAGCAACTCGACAACCCTGTCCTTCCGGCCGAAGGACAGGGTGTCCACTTTCAGTTGTGTACGGGCATTTAAAATAACATTTGAACCGTCCGCCAGCAGCACCCTTTTGCGCTGGCCCACACCCGTCTCAAAAATTCGGTAACTGGGTTTAATAAGAACCTGCTGTTCATTCTGCCCAAAAATTGCATCTTTATTCCAGAATAAAATTCCGGCGCAGATCAGCAAACTGGCCGCGACTGCCGCGGTCCATCGGATGCCGTTGGAAATAGAGATTGTCCGAGGAAAAGAAGGAGTCGCGATCCGGGATTGTATCCGGTCCCACAACTGCGACTCGTCGAGATGTCCAGCAGGCAAATCCTCCCGGTCAAGCGCATCGTACCAGCGGTCGACCAGATCCCGTTCGGCCCTGGTCGCCTTATGCTGTTGATATCTATAAATTAAAAATTCAAATACTCTCCGTTTCACTCCGTACATGTTTTTTATATACAAGTCTTTAGAAAAGCGAAAAAGTACTTCAACAAATAATTAACGTATTATGAAAGAATTGTTAATTACAGCGCCATATCAATTAGACAGCTGATGCAAGGCAAAAATAAGCAGGAGGGTAAAACTGCCGTTCTGCGCATTCCGTTGGCCTAAAATGGCTTTTTTCAATCTTTTAGAGGCCTCGGTAAGATTATTCTTCACCGTCTGTTCGGAGAGTCCCATCCGGGCAGCGATCTCCCGGATCGACAGATGTTCCCATTTTAACAAAAGGATCTGACGCATGTTTTGGGGCATCACCTGCAGTTCTTCCTCCAGCATTTTTTCCAGTTCAAGATACGTTTCAAGGTGGCTGGGATGTTGCTGCACGTAACTGAAAACATGCTTACTCCAATGATCGAGCAGCTTGTCTTTTGCTTTATTGGAATTGAAGAAATCTATGATCTTATACTTCAGCGTGCCTTTTAGGTAGGCAGGAAGATTCATTTGAATATCAATTGTGTGCCGTTTTTCCCAGAACTGCACAAAAAGTTCCTGAAGGATATCCTCCACATCCTGAGGGTCAAGAATACGTCGGGCGGCATGTGCATATAGGTCTTTCCAGCAATATCGATACAATTGAGCATAGGCTGAGGCGTCGCTTCTCTCTTTAATAGCCTGCAGCCATTCCCGATATATAACTGGCACTTGATCCATACTTCAGCAAAAGTAAAACTGAAATATTAAGTTTTTATTAATAAATGGATAAACAAACCGCTTTAATAAAAATGTGTTCATCTTCCGGTCTACTTTTTTCAGAATTCATTCAGGCGACCGAAATTTGACTTTATCTGTATCCTGTGTCAGGCATTAAAAATCATTTACTTAAATTATTTGATTATTCAAAAATTATTTTTATCTTTGCAACGCCTTAGGCAATAGTGCCTATTGTATAAAATATTTCATGAACCCATTTTTAGAACTGGGAATCCGTCATGAAGTTGTTAATGCCATCTCTGAGTTAGGTTTCGAAAAACCTTCTCCTATTCAGGAAAAAGCCATTCCTGTATTACTGACTGGTAACGACGATTTTGTCGGATTAGCCCAAACTGGCACAGGAAAGACCGCGGCATTTGGTCTTCCATTATTAGAACAATTAGACTTTTCTCAAAAACACCCTCAAGCGTTGGTATTATGTCCAACACGTGAACTGTGTTTGCAAATTGCGAAAGATTTACAAAACTTTGCGAAGTATATTGACAATGTACACATTGTTGCAGTATATGGTGGCGCAAACATCTCTGACCAATTGCGTCAGATCCGTCGTGGTGTACAGATCGTCGTAGCGACCCCCGGTCGTATGCTGGACATCATCGGACGTAATGCGATCGATTTCTCCAACGTCAAATACGTGGTATTGGACGAAGCTGATGAAATGCTGAACATGGGCTTTCAGGAAGATATCAACAATATCTTATCCGAAACTCCAGAAGAGAAAAAAACTTGGTTGTTCTCAGCGACAATGCCAAAAGAAGTTCGTCGTATTGCACAAAAATACATGACGGATCCTTTTGAGCTCACTGTAGGAACAAAGAATACAGGTAATGCTAACATTGAGCACCACTATTATCTGATTAAAGCAAAAGATAAATATGCGGCGTTCAAACGTATTGTGGATTCCAATCCCGATATCTTCGGTATTGTGTTCTGTCGGACCAAGATAGAGACACAGGATATCGCCGAAGCATTGATCAAAGATGGCTACAATGCCGATTCGCTGCATGGTGACTTATCACAACAACAACGGGATAAAGTCATGAAGCGTTACCGTGAGCGTAGTTTACAGCTCCTGATCGCGACAGATGTTGCCGCTCGTGGTATTGACGTCAACGACGTTACACACGTGATCAACTTCTCTTTACCGGACGAAGTAGAAAACTATACACACCGTTCTGGCCGTACCGCCCGTGCTGGTAAAACAGGTATTTCTCTTTCTTTGGTTAACGTGAAGGAAATGAGCAAAATCCGCCACATCGAAAAGATCATCGGTAAGCCTTTCGAGCGTAAACAAGTACCTCAAGGTGCTGAAGTATGTGAGAAACAGCTATTCTCGATCGTTAAAAAGATTGAAAATGTAGAAGTAAACGACGAGCAGATCACACCATTCTTGCCTGCAATTATGGAAAATCTGGAGTCGCTTTCCAAGGAAGACATCATTAAGAGATTTGCTTCACTTGAGTTTAACCGTTTCCTGGAGTACTACAAAAATGCGCCTGACTTAAACATTGAAGCGCGTGAAAGTTCACGTGATGACCGTGGCGACAAACGTTCACGTGAAGGCTCCAAAGGGTATACCCGCCTATTTATCAACTTAGGATCTGTGGATGAATTCAGTCGTGGTGATATGCTAGGCTTTATCTGCAACAACGCGAATATTTCCGGAAAATCTATCGGTAAAATTGACCTCAAAGGTGTATTTACATTCTTCGAAGTTCAAGATGCTGAAGTGGATAAGGTATTTCAGGGATTCCAGAGCGTGGAATACAACGGCCGTCAGGTACGTATCGAAGTATCCAGTGACGGAAGAAGCGAAGGCCGTGGCGGCAGAGGCCGTGGCGACCGTGGCGGAAGACGTGATGGAGGATATCGTAGTGACCGCGGCGGAAGACGTGACGGTGGATACCGTGGCGGAGACCGTAGCGAAAGACGGGACCGTAATAGCGGAGGTTTCCGTGATTTCTCCGGTAAACGCAAAGAATCGAAAAGCAAGTACTAAATTTAGACTTTAGTATTGAATAAGAGTAAGAAGACTCTGATTACAAGGCGCTGACTTTGTATCAGAGTCTTTTTCGTTTATAAGGTATCAGCCTTCCTTTCCTGACCGTATACGCTAGCGGCAAACGGACTATTCTCGTGCGCCATGCTTCATTCTCCACAAAAAAAACGTAAATTAGCTTAATTACACGAACTGGAATTCCGCATGCCCACAGCAACAAGATTATTTGATTTAGCTTATCTGCAACAGGAGGTTGCACCCGGCTTCCCGATGTTTTCATACAAAAAAAATGGAGACTGGGTCACTATGAGCAATACCGTTTTTATCGAACAAGTAAACGAGGTATCCAAAGGCTTAATTTCTCTTGGTGTCAGATCGGGTGAAAAAGTAGCGCTGATCAGCGAAAACCGCATCGAGTGGAATATTTTGGATTTTGCAATCCAGCAAATTGGAGCAGTAGTCGTTGCGATTTATCCTAACATATCGGACTCTGATTATACCTATATTTTCAATCATGCCGAAATCAGGCACTGCATCGTCAGTTCAAAAAAAATTTATGACAAGATCGTCTCAATCCAAGCTTCGTGCCCGCTGCTGGAACATGTATTTACTTTGGACAAAGAGGCGGAGATACCACATTGGCTGGAATTTATCGAAACTGGTTTTGGTATTGCCGACGAACAGCTCCAGGTCTTACGCGAGGACACTACCACAGATCACCTAGCCTCCATCATCTATACATCAGGCACCACGGGAAACCCTAAAGGCGTGATGCTTTCGCATGGTAATCTGCTGGCCGATACCATGAGCAGCGAATATTCGTTCCCCGTAGAACGCGGCGATCGCGCGCTTTCTTTTCTCCCCGTCTGCCATGCTTACGAGCGTGTCTTTCAATACGTTTATATGTACAAGGGGTTGACCATCTTTTTCGCCCAATCCATGGACAGCATCGGTGAGGATTTCAAGTCGGTAAAACCCCATATCTTTTCGGCCGTACCCCGCGTACTCGAGAAGGTTTACGAAAAAATCCGCGCAACAGGTGAAGGCCTGCGGGGCGTCAAGCGCAAGATCTTTTTCTGGTCCTTACGTCTGGGAGAAGGTTACCAACTAGAAGGGCGGTCCTTGTGGTACAATCTACAGCTCTATATCGCCCGTAAGCTGATCTTTTCGAAATGGCGCGAAGCCTTAGGGGGTGAGATCAAAGGCATTGCATCGGGCAGCGCCGCATTGCAGGAAAAATTGATCCGCTTGTACATGGCTGCTGGCATCCCCATATATGAAGGTTATGGACTCACAGAAGCGGGCCCATGCATTGCAGTCAATTGCTTTAAAAGAGGGATGAAAATCGGCACCGTAGGGCTCCCCTTAATCCATATCGACATTAAGCTTGCTGCCGATGGAGAGATCCTGACCAGAGGTAAAAATAATATGATAGGCTACTACAAGGATCCTGAAGGTACCGCCGAAGTGCTCAAAGATGGTTGGTTACATACAGGAGATATCGGTCAATGGGTCGATGGAAGGTATCTAAAAATTATTGACCGCAAAAAAGAAATGTTCAAGACCTCTGGCGGTAAGTATATTGTTCCGCAGCAGATCGAATCCAAAATCGTGGAATCTCCATTCATTGAGCAGGCGATGGTCATTGGTGAAGGCCGTAAGTTTCCCGCTGCGCTGATCGTCCCCAGTTATAGCTATTTCGTGGAATGGGCCAAAGAGAAGACACCATCAGTGAACAGCCATTCAGCGGCTGAATTTCTGAAGAGTGCAGCCGTGAGACAGCAGCTTGAAGCCGAACTCGACCGCATCAACCGCAACTTCGGCAATTGGGAGCAGATTAAAAAATTTGCAGTTATTCCAGCTGAAATGACAATTGAAACGGGTGAACTCACACCTACCCTAAAAATGAAACGCAAGGTCATCCTTCAGAAATACGCCAAAGAGGTCGATGCAATTTACCAGGACTGAAAGTTCTCTTCCCGATTTGTTTATACTGCTTATTCGATCCTTCCGATATGATCTCATGATGAAGCGGTCCACGGACAGTCCGGCATGCCGGCTTCGGGCTGTTGCATTGCCAGAAGACAGAAGCATACAGCCCTGGCACGTATAAGGCAGTTTTTACCCCTGCGGAACTCATTTGAGCAACTGCTGCCTCCGCCAGAAAAATTATTTTGTCTTGCTGATCATCCGTTGGCGGATAGCCTCATAGATCACAACAGCTGCTGACACAGAAACATTAAGGGAACCGATTTCGCCGTACATCGGTATTTTGGCAAGGTTGTCGGCAATACGGATCAGGTCGTTTGATACGCCGACGTCTTCTGCGCCCATGATCACACAAGTCGGTGCTGTGTAATCCACGTCGTATATGCTTGAAGTTGTTTTTTCCGTACTTACAACCAGCTGCACACCCGAATCAATCAAAAACTTGCCGACTTTGGACAGACTGTCATGACGGCATACAGGTATTTTATATAGGGCACCCGCAGACGTCTTGATCGCATCAGGATTTACTTCTGCCGAACCTTTTTTGGGTACTATAATGGCATGTACGCCCGAACACTCCGCGGTACGGGCGATAGCGCCCAGATTACGTACATCGGTCACGCCATCCAGCATCAGAAGTAACGGGGTCTCTCCTTTTTCATAGATCTGTGGTAACAGCTCTTCGATATTCTGATATGTAATCGGTGAAATTACCGCGATAACACCCTGATGATTCTTGCGCGTGATACGGTTGAGCTTTTCAATGGGCACCTGCTGGTAAGCAATATTGTGTTCTTTCAACAAGGATTTCAATTCCAAAATCAAACTGCCACTTAATCCGCGCTGGATAAACAGCGACTCGATTTCTTTACCACTGTCGATCGCTTCAATGACGGCCCGAATACCGAATACCATCTGATTCACTTCCCGTCTTTCGCCGTGATCACGCTCACGTCTCTGAAAATTTCCTTGCATCATAAAATTAAAATATTGCCTGCCCCATACAGGGAATGCAAAGGTACAAAAATTTAATAGGAATATCGTCGTTTATTTAGCTCAGTCCCAGGTTAAATTCTTTACGTAATTGATCCAGAAGCGGATTCTTGTTGACCATAGCCTGATACTTCTCCTGAGAAGTGTAGGGCTTGCGTGTCACCGTATGTTCCATCATGACTCCCTGGATATCCAGAGCAAAGTTCTGTAATTTAACCCGCAGGTAGTTTAACACATCGATTTTGGCGCTTTGCAGCACGTCCATCTGTACGGCATTCTCGACATCCACTTCTATGAGTGTTCCCTGCAAGCGCGGTTGAGTAGCGGTCATCAATGTGTAGAGATTAATCTTGTTTTCTGCTTTCAGCTGTTCGGCATACATATTCCATAAACTGATAAATTGACTAAAGGTTACTTCACGTTGTTCTGTGCCTCTGATCAGTTCGGGCTCGTCACCCTCTTTAGCTACTGAATTGTTTTCATAAATGGTATTTAGATCGGGCAAAGAAGGAATGATCGCACTTGCTGCGACTCCCCATCCCCCTTTCTTTACTTTCGGAGGCACATTTGGAGCTGCATTTTTTTGTTCGGTTTTTTCTGTCAAATGCTTATCAGCTACGGTAGGATGCCCATTGGTCGGGAGCTCAACAGGAGCTGCCGGCGTGCTTATCGGTGTATTTTGTGCGCTGATATCGGAAGATACTTGTGCTGCTGCTGTCTGATGAGGCTGAACGGTTACTGGTTCAGGAAGTTTTTTTTTTAGGCCTTCAGCTGCTGAAGGCGTCTGTACAGCCCCAAGCTGACTCAACTTGATTGCGCTTGCGATATGACACATCTTCAATAGGGCCAATTCCACCTGCAGACGCTGGTTTTTGCTTGTTTTGTAATTAATCTCACACTGATTTGAAATATTCAATGCCGAGAGGAGCAATCCCGAGGACGCTCTCTGTGCCTGTTGCAGGTATTTTTGACGAATGCTGTCGCTGACTTCCAGTAGCTTGAGTGTCGACGGTTCTCTTGCCACAAGCAAATTACGGAAATGAGCAGATAAACCAGCTATAAAATGGCTACCATCAAAGCCGTGATTCAAAATATCGTTAAAGGTCAGCAGCGCTTGAGCAGCATCTTCGGCCAAGATGGCATCCGTCAGTTTAAAATAGTAATCGTAATCCAGAATATTGAGATTGTCGATTACAGCCTGGTACGTGACATTCTTGTTTGAAAAGCTGACAATTTGGTCAAACATCGACAGCGCATCGCGAAGACCGCCATCGGCTTTCTGCGCGATGATATGCAGACCGTCCTGATCGTATGCGATCGCCTCTCTGTCGGCGATACGCGCCAGATGGGCTGCCATATCTTCTACTTTGATCCGGTTAAAATCAAAGATCTGACAGCGTGACAAAATCGTCGGCAAAATCTTGTGTTTCTCTGTTGTGGCCAGAATAAATATCGCATAAGAAGGTGGTTCTTCCAATGTCTTTAAAAAAGCATTGAATGCAGCTTGCGAAAGCATGTGCACCTCATCGATAATATAGATTTTGTATTTTCCAGCCTGTGGCGGTATCCGTACCTGATCGATCAGATTACGGATATCATCCACTGAGTTATTGGATGCAGCATCCAGTTCGTGAATGCTAAAGGAGTTTCCGTTCTGGAATGATTTGCAGCTGTCACATTCACCACAGGGTTCAGTGCCCGGCGCTATGTTTTCGCAGTTTATTGTTTTGGCCAAAATACGGGCACAAGTAGTTTTTCCAACACCCCTTGGTCCACAAAACAAAAATGCCTGGGCCAACTGATTGTTGTGAATCGCATTCTTGAGGGTACCAGTAATATGTTGCTGGCCTACAACCGAATCAAAGGTAATCGGGCGGTATTTACGTGCAGAAACAATAAAATTATCCATTGCACGAAGATACGGATTTTAATATAATTTTTCTACGTAACATTCATGTGTAGCGGAAGTAGACTGTAGCACTCTTGCAGTATAATCTCATTTTCTGACATAAAAACAGCAGCGCCTATACTTTTTATGGTCAGGTAATTGAAAAGTTTTTTATATACAATGATGCGCAAGAATACTACACCAAAGTGTTCTAGACAAAGTCATTTTAAACTGCTATTTTTAGCAGTTTAAAAGATCATTCGGAAACATTTTTTATTTGATAATAAAAAAAACAATACATCCCTGCATCGGGACACCTTAGATGCAGCAGCTTGTTCATAGCGATAGTTAACTTAAAAAAACAAATTTTATGAAGCACCTAACACACCTATTTTACACTTTTTTATTTAGTACATTTTTATTTGTAGGCTGTAAAAAAGAAGACAGCTATGAGGAACTCACGAGTCTAGCGGCGGATAAAATCGAGCAGGCCGTTAAACTAACTGAAAATCTTTCCTGCAGTGATCTGAAAGAATGCCGTATTGACACACTTTATTACACCTATGTACCCGTACACCCGAGCATCGAGCAAGCCTATAATAAATTAATTGCCGAAGCCGCTGATCTCAAGGAGAGAGCACGAAAAGTATATAAGGGACCTATCGTTTACGACACAAGTGTAGCCCCCAATTATCTTCCTCCTCATTATGGGATACGATGCATTGCCGGTAAACTGAAAGTTGCTTCAGCTAGAGATCTAGAATTATCAGAAATCAATCAACGCCTGGCGGATCTACTCCCAAAACTGCAGACTTTTTTTGATGACGTTCCCTGCAACGATCCAAGTAAATGGCACATCACTACCTTTCGTAAAGACTGTGAATTTATCTCCATACTGTATACCGACAAAGAAAACTTCGCTGAGTTTGGAAATATGGCAGAGCAATATAAGCACTTGGACAACGCAAAAAGAATACTGGACAAAAGCTTAAATTGCAGTACGACAAATGACAAACCTGCTAAAGGTGTGGTTTGTGAAAATGGCAAGCCCAAAATCACTTATTAGAACCTCGATGTACAAAACGGCCAGTCTACAGCATATTGGTCTTTGTATGCAGCCCATGCAGCTACTTAGGAGGTAGAGATGCATGGGCTAATGCAATTATTTGGTTACGGTAACGACAATATCGTCTATAAAAATACGGTTGACGGTAGCAGGCCAGTTGCCAGCACGCTGGTCAAAGGCACCACCGAGAAACCACAGCTGAGTCTCAGCGGTAGCCCCTGTGACGACGAAAGAATAGGTCGCTTCCGGCGCCTGCCATGCGGCCCGGCACGACTCCAAGCTGGAGTTGGTCGCAGGTACATTCATTACATTAAACTGGCCTACACTGACAGTCCCGGGGCCTTTTACACCCACGCTCAGCAGATGATGGTCATTAGCAGCATAGCGTACAGCTTTAAACGTCACCAACAGGTTTTTTGTACGCTGTACGTTCTCGAGCTTAGGCGAGATGAGGTCACCACCATAATTTGTACGGCCTAATTTTATAAACCCCGGCCGCGCATAAATCGAAGCATAGCTTCCCCCGCCTTCAGTGGGATTTGGCGTACTTGTCCACCCTTTCGCCAGTTCATCGGGAGTCCATAGGGCAATCCGCGTCTCGCCGGAAGTGGCATTAAAAACTTCGCTTCCATACGTTAACCAGTTAAAATCTTCCCGTAGAACAACATCTCCGACTTCCTGCAGCGTCACTCCTTTCTGATGAACAACAAGAGGTGAAGGTTGCTGTACGTCGTTTAAAAATAAATGCAGATTTGCTGTACGTTCTATATCGGTATTTTTATCAACAGCAATGGTTATAGGAGTATCTCCTTCCCCCTCTCGGGGAGAGACGTCTACCCAGTCAGACTCATCCTCGATGACAACTTTCCACCTGCCGGTAGAACGGAGGACATACTGTCCTGTTATTCCTGCTTCGACAACTTCCAGACGGTCAGAGAGACCGTCGACTTTTAGATAAGGATCTTTCTCCTGCTCTTGGTCAGTGGCACCTGCCTGCTCTATTTTTAGCACGCTATTTTGCAACTTTCCATTAAGCGTGAAAAATAACGTCAGCGAGCGTAATTCGGGATTGGTATTTCTATTGACGGTAACCGTAAAAGTTCCATTGCCGTTTCCCTCCATCGGATCAATTTTAACCCAGTTTTCTTTCCGCAGCGGCTCCACTTTCCAGCTCCCACTTGCCTGCACGGTATAAGTCGCGGATGAACCGGCCGCCGCAGCTTCCAACTTCGAGGGGTTATCTTTCAAAGCAAAAGAACCCTCCATCTCCATATCGTCTTTACATGAGGCAAATAGCATCATGAAGCTAAGACAGAGCACATATATTGATTTTGGAAGTGTATCCAATTTGTAATAATTATTTCTGTTCATGGATTTCATCATTTTATTTAACCTGCATTTCAACCCGCTCCTTCATAATCGTTGTGACATTACCAATGGTGTACTGATAAGACAATAAAAACACGTTGGTTCGCATACCAAATGCTTCTTCCACCTTAAATTTATTGGGGTACATGGGGTCATTGTCCAATTGCACCACCTGTATATTTTTGTAAGGCTTTATTTTTACATTGTTAAATTCGTCCATTTCGAGTATCAGGCAATTCTTTTCGATATCGGGAACTTTGGAGACAAAAGTTTCGTTTCCGGCAACCATACGCACGCTGTTACGGGTCAGGGGAAACAGCTGTTTGTTCGCTGCAGTTGCCAGACCATTGGCAAAGCCCACCATGGAATACATGGTATTCTGAGCTTGTGATGCATACATATTCTCGATAATGACTTGGTACAACATGGTACTTTTCTTGGGTTTGATCTCGACACCGGAAGGACTTGTTGCCTTCAGCCCGATAAAATAAGTGGAATCTGGCGACAGTCCGTCTGGACGCAGCTTGATCATCGTACGCCCAGTAAGCTGCCCTGCCTTGATCACAATCTTATCGTCCATGATCTCATACTTTTCTTTAGGAAGTAATTTGGCATACAGTTCTTCTGCATTGTCATAAACTGCAAAATTATATTTTGCCAATGGCGCGGCATCTTCTTCTAATCCGATGACCAGATCTTTGGTAGGCGGATGTGTCCCTCCCGATGATGCTGCGACATATCCGATAACTTCTTCGCCCGTCAGCTGCACAACTTCTTTAAACGTATTGTGATAATCAGAGCTGATCAGCGCTACCTCGTTTTTATACATTTCCTTTTCGAACACTTCGTTATCCTTACAGGAATAAAGTACAGCCGAGAGTGCAAGTACTGCTATAAGACTTCGTTTCATATCTATTTCATTATGGTCCGCCGTCAATCAGCTGCCGGAAGACCTTTGTATTTTCTTTCTGTTGCTTACTCCTAATTATATCCCGGGTTCTGGTCCAGCGAAGGCAATCTTCGCATCTCGGCTCTTGGTATGGGTACCCAGATCAGCTTTTTGTCCACCTGACGAGTTAAGAACGATGAAGTACCCGGCGACACTCTTTTATAAAAAGTCTCGCTATTTGCGCCATCGGGATTCATGCCACGGATAGGCTCACGCTCAGTTTCCTCATACATTCCCCAGCGGCGCACATCATAAAAGCGCCTGTTTTCCCATAAAAACTCAACCATACGCTCACGTTCGATCTGCTTCTGAACGGCGGCTTTGCTTGCAAGCTGAGCGGATGACAGGCCCGGCAAGCCAGCACGGTAACGGACCGCGTTAAACGAAGTGCTGATCTCGTTCTGATCGCGGCTCAGGGTATAGCTTTTGTCGCCCAGTTGCACAGTATGGCTACCGGTAAGGTTATTTAGAGCCTCAGCATACGACAACAACATTTCCGCATAGCGGATGATGGGATAGGCTTTGGGCATCATCCGGGCACCGGTACCAGTAAGCGCATCGAAGGCGTGGTTCCATTTTTTGATTACATATCCAGTCAGCGGATAGTTGGGTGAAGAGGCCGACACCCCGCCGCGGCCATCAGGTTCCTGATAAAAGTATTTGGCAGTATGATTATTCAGTGTGGTGCTGGACAGGGCCTGCCATACGGCTCCGTTAAATCCGACCGAAGCATAAAAACGCATCTCGCGATTGGCATACATCTTAAATATACCCGCATTTAACGGATACCCAGAAAAGTTACGAGGCTGAGTCGTAAAAAGATCATTGAACGTGCCTCCCGCCGGAAGGTCAGCAACCGTTTCGAAATAAGTATCCCCCCGGGCTTCTTCTTTCGTACGACCATCGTCCATTAGGTAGGCGTCCACGACCTTCTGTGTCACGGAGAAACGTCCCCAGCCGCCCAGCGTTGGCGGGAATGCCCCCTGATTTAAATTCGTGTTCAGATAGGTCGTATTTCTACCCCAGATATACTCAGGGTTAATCGAGGCCACGGCCTCTCCTGTAAACACGTCAGAGTAGGATCTAAAGGCATCGATACCTTTTGCACCGTTCGGATAGCTGCCGTAAAAATTGGGATCTGTAGTCACACCGGCGGGTAATTCCGGCGTTCTTTCATCTGCAGGCACGGTATATAATTTATATTTTCCCATATCCATGACGCGCTTGGCGGCGGCTGCCGCTACAGCCCAGCGTTTTTCATCATATTGCTGCGAGACATAGTGAACGCCGTCAGTCCTGCGGGTCCAGTTGCCAAAATACGAACTCGCTACCGGTCCACCATTAAACAGCGGGCTGGCATGGATCAAACGTAGACGGGCAATCAAAGCATATGCAGCACCTTTAGTGGGCTTTCCAAAATCCAGTAACCCCACATCTACAGGTAACTGTACCGCAGCCTTTTCGAACTCCTCACAGATATACTCCATTGCTTCGTCGTAGGTCGCTCTGGGGCGATCATAATATTCTATGGTCTCATTGGTATTCACGATCTCGTCACCCAGCAGAATTGGCGGCCCGAAATCTATAATAAGATTATAGTAGGCATAGGCTCGTATAAAACGGGTATATCCTTCAATACGATTACGGTCGGCGTAGGTCATATCTCTGGGTTTATCGATATTTTTTAACACATTATTGGCTTTACGGATAATCTTATAGTATGTACCCCACTGGTTAAGGCCGCCGTAAAAATCCGGCGTGATGTTGCCCGTCACAAAGTCCATCCCGTAATAAATATTGGTTGTGCCAGCACCTGTCAGACCATTGATGGCCTCATCGGTTGCCATAGGCCCGGGGGTGTAATTGCTACGGATTGTATTGGATTCATCCGGAAACAGCGCAGCTGCTCCCCACATGTAAGCCTCGATATACCGCTTGTTGCTGTACGCCGAATCAATATTGAATTCGTCGTCAAAATAAGTGTCGATATTCAGATAGTCTTTACAGGATATTGCTGTAATTAACAGCATCAAAACTAGTCCAGTTTTCGTTATCCTTTTTATGATCGTTGACGTTTTCATGTCTATAATTGATATCTGTTCTACTAAAAATTGATATAAGCCTGTAACGAATAAGTTGTTGGAATAGGATATTTACGTCCGCCCCATGCCGCTTGTTCCGGATCAAAAATCTTCACGTTATCCCAGATATATAAATTGTTTCCAACAAATTGAAGATCCATGGATTTTATACCGACCCGTTTAAGAAAGTTTGGACTAACGTTATAGCTCACGGTCAGCTCCTGTAGGCGGATATATTTGGCATCCCCCTGCCAGAAGGTGGATAGTTGGCTGTTGTTGCTGTTATTTCCATACTGCAGCCGTGGGAAACGGGCGTTCGGATTTTCTGCCAGAGACAGATCGATACCGTGTTCCAGAGCATAGTCTCTTGGGATCCACCGATTTTTGGGGTCATTTACCAAAGAAATTAAATTGCCCTGTGTTCCGGCAAAGAAAGGCATATAACCCATCCCTGTATTTTCCACGACACCTTTATAGTTCATCGGCTGCCCTACATAGAAGAAGGAGGTCTTACCTGTCCCTTTGAAGAGCACGCCCAAAGACAGGTTTTTGTACCGAAACTCTCCGCCGAAACCAAACATGGTCAAGGGATAATTGCTATGCGTGAGAGGCACTTTGTCCAAGGTATTGATCACCCCGTCACCATTGACATCTTTATATTTGATGTCACCCGGCAAAACGGCTCCAAAGCTCTGGGTAGGGCTGTATTTGATATCGTCCTCGTCTTTGAATAAACCCAGTGCCTGGTAGCCACGGATGGAGTTATAGGGGTAGCCATTATACTCCAGATAAGGATACTCCAAGTAAGCCTGTTCCCAATTTTGCACCACATTTTTGGAATACGTAAAATTCCCCCGGAGCGTCAAGGTCATATCGTTGTTGATCTTGGTGGTGTAGGTAATATTGCCATCTGCTCCAGAGCTTTTCATACGCCCGACGTTGGCATAGGGATTGGAAATCACGCCTACATAATCTGGCACCTGTACACGGGGCTGGAAAATACCATTGCGCTGATCCTCGAAAAAATCAATTACAAAATCGATCTTGTTATTAAACAATTTTCCTTCGATTCCCAGATTGGATTTGATCGCTCGCTCCCAGGCCAGATTGTCGGCTCCAATACGGGTTTCGGTAATCGTTTCAATTCCACCGACACCCCAGACATCACTTCTATAAATGTCAGCTTTTGTCAGATAGGGAAAGCGTACTGCATTGATGATGCGGTCGTTACCGACTGTACCGTAGGACGCCCTGATTTTGAAGTAGTCCAGCCACGGCGCTGCTTCCTGCACAAACTTGTAGCCCGTTGGCACCCAACCCAATGCAATCGACGGGAAGAAGCCATATTGACGGCCCGGCTGGAAGTTTTCCGAACCTGTATAGCCGAAGTTGGCATCTAGCAAATACGTATCTTTGTATCCGTATGTGAATCGGCTGGACACCCCCTGATACCGTACAGGGATTGCCGTCAGGTTGTTTGTGGCATCATCGGTGTCTTTGGCATCACTCAGGTAATAATAGATCAACGCCGAAGTTCGGTGGTCTTCTCCAAATTTTTTGTCATAATTTAAACTGGACTCAAAGAAATATTTGCGGTACTGCCTCAAGCCTTTGGCATAGTCAGCAGGCCGTTCCTGTACTTTTTGCGCCATGATGAGTGAACCGTCCAAATTACGGCCTGTAGCTTCATATAGCGCAGGCTGCAGCCATCTGCGTTCCGCGAAATAACTATGAATATCGTAGGCACCCTGTGCACGTACTTTGAGCCCTTCGACCAGACTTTTTAAATCCTGATCTAGTGCAAGCGTTATTTTCCCTTTATAAATTTGCTGATTATAGCGACCGGTGCGGTTTATCATGACGTACGGAGACGAACGTTCTCCACTGCCTATTCCGGGCAAAAGTCCGTTTGAATACTGGATCGGTATAGATACCGGAGTTAAGGTCGACTGGGTTTTCCAGATATAGTCTGTATCTGCGATCCCCGGTTCTTTTCTATCGGAAAGAAAGCCATCCGATCCTAGGAAGACTTTGGTCGTCTTTGTCAGGTTGATATCCAGATTGACGCGATAGTTATAGGTATTGTATCCCACGTTGGAACTGTAAATAGAGTTTTTATCCACTTTGTAGGCAGCCGTTTCCGTGTTGCCCCCTAGGCTCAGGAAATAACGGGCAACTTCAGATCCGCCCCGGCCGGACGCATAATAACTCTGGCGCCAAAAGTTTTTATTCAATATTTCATCCTGCCAGCTGACATCCGGATACATATCGGGATCCAGATTATTTTTTATTATTCCCAGTTCAGTATCATTATATAAGGGTTCACTTCCCCTTACGATAGAGGCTTCATTCGCAAGCAGGGCGTAATCATAGGCACGAAGGTATTTTGGCAATCGGCTTAAGTGGGACATGGTTGAATTGACACGGCCCGTAATCTGTATACGGTCCACCGTACCGCGTTTTGTGGTCACCAGCACCACCCCGTTCGCTCCTCTGACACCGTATACCGCTGTTGCCGAAGCATCTTTCAGGATCGAGAAACTCTCCACATCCGCAGGGTCGATGGTATTCAGATCCCCTTCAAGACCGTCGATAAGGACCAACGCTTTCGCATTGGCTCCGAAGGTACCGATGCCACGCACCCAGAAGTCTGCAATATTTGCACCGGGTTCCCCGGATGTCTGCATCGAAATAACACCCGCTGCACGTCCGCCCAGTAAGTTGGCGATAGAAGGCGCAGGGCTTTGTAACTGTTTGACATCTACTGTGGTGATGGCGCCCACAGAGCTTATTTTTCGTTGTTTGGCACCAAGCCCAACGACCACCACCTCATCTATATTCGTACTTTTATCCAGCAGTTTTATCTGTAAGCCGGTTATGGATTCAATGACCAAGTGTTCTGCCGTTTCATATCCCACACTGGTAAACACCAGCCTATCCCCGTACACAGCCTGGATGCTGAATTTGCCGTTTTCATCTGTTGAAGTCGCACCAGTGGGTTTATCCTTGACATAAATAGACACCTTGGATATCGGCTGTCCTTTTTCATCAACAACAGTCCCCGCAACCGTGAGCTGTTCTTGCGTCTGCTGTGCAAACGTGACCGAAAAAAAGAAATAGATCGGTAGTATGCACAAAAAATGAATGATCTTCATGATAGTGTAATAGGTTAATTATTCGATAACTAGTTTACGGATACGGGCGTTGTTCCAGTCGGCTATGTATATATCCCCCTGGTCGTTAACCGCCACTCCCCAGGGCTGGTTAAATTGAGATTCTACAGGTCCGCCATCTTTATACCCAGCTTTTGTAGGCTGTCCAGCGACTGTGGAAACGATACCGTCTGCAGACAACATACGGATACAGTGATTCCCATAATCGGCAATAAACATATTACCCTGCTTGTCAAATTTGATATCTTTGGGATAGTTGAATATCGCATCTTTGACCGGCCCATCCCTAAATCCCGAACCTCCGGGTGCATTGATACGTTTAAACCCGCCAGTACCGTTAGGATCACGCAGATCCAGCACAGATATGCCCTGCGCGAATGTATTGGGACTGGCGTTGGAATGTAGCGTGATATAAAGTTCCCAGGGTTTGGCCGGATTGATCGCCTGTCCATACTGCGAACCATATGGTCCCTGATGCACAATGGTTGCCGCATAAGTGATCGGATGTATTTTAGCGACCTTACCATCACGGAAGCGCGTATAGAGATGGCCATCATAAGGACAGAATGTGACGAAGTTTGCATAGCGATCCGCCTGCACAATAGAGCCGTAATCAGCGGCAGAGAACTGCGCATTGCGCTGCCGCAGCGTCCAGGCTTCTCTCGGATCGAATGAGAAAAACACCTCTGCAACGGACTCGTGCGAAACGGTCATGATGCCTGTCTCCCGGTCCACAGTAACGCCATTGGCATAGGGATTGGGATTTGAGGTGGCAGAGTATAATGGCGTTACAATGTTTTCTTTCTCATTGATACGTGCGATACCATAAGAACCGCCATCACGCCAGGTCATAAATAAATTGCCCTGCGCGTCCATATCCAGGTATTTGCCATAAACATGCGCCTGATCGAGTGTCCCCGCCAAAAAATTCTTGTCTCCAGTTCCTGTCACCGTGCTTACCTGAGCCTGGATATGATAGGTAAATGACTTGTCGTAGACTACGGAATCTTGACCGATAACCACGGAAATTTTAGGATTGTCACCCGGTAATCGCGGCACAATAGCATAGATGCGCTCTCCACTGGAGGAGATTACTGCCGCCCGCGCATTATTAAAATACACTTTGATTTTACTCGGATCGGTTCCAAAATTTTCACCGTCCAGTAAGATTTTATCTTTCGCCCCCCCTTCTGTTGGGTAGAAAGAAGAAAGCACGATTGGTTTGCCGGGATCATGCCCACTTTGCTTTGTTGCAGCATCTTCTTTACAGTGAGAAAAAAAAAGCAACGATAACAAAGGAATTGTCAATTGATTGAATTTTTTCATAATGACGTCGGTTAAATGAATCTACAATTGGTTCTAATGTTAGATCGAATATAATTTACAAAAACAAACAAAACAAATATTTTAAAACAAAAAATGAAATAAAAAAAAGTTAATAACGGTTAATCTGAAAGAATTAGAAATAATAGACATAAGCTAATACAGGTTATCTTTTTAAAATTAAAACGCTGCAAAACTAACAACTAGCTTATATAATGCTTCAAAAACCTTATTATTATATTGTTAATAATGTTTTAAATTAATACTAAACATCGTAGCGGGAGAAGGAAAAAGAAACAATACTTCAAAAACGAAAGCAAATTCAACTAACAAATGAAAGTATATCAATTTGTAACAGCTATGAGCAGCAAACAATACGTACTGTCCAAATGGTTGTAGCATGGAGCTGATATTTAACGTTATCCAGGTTGGAAAGATTTAACACCAAATTATGAAAAAAAGAATAGCCCTATTTTACACCCTCTTATTGAGCGCTTTATTATTTTCCGGCTGCAAAAAAGAAGACAATTATGACGAACTCAGCAGGCTTGCCGATCTTAAAATCCAGGAAGCCATAAAATTAGCCACAAGCCGCCCATGCAGTGATCTGAAGGAATGGTATATTGATACATTGTACTATACCTACGCGGCCGTACATCCTAGTTTTGAGAAAGAGTACAAGCAATTGCTTGTCGAAGCAAGGGAGCTACAAGCGAGGGCTCAGAAAGTTTATAAAGGCCCCCCTATACTTAACGATCCGGGACCTCTTCCGCCCCATTTTGGTTTGCGATGCATTACCGGCCATGTCAAAGTCGCCCGGGCCACAGATCTGGAACTTGAAGAAATTAACCAGCGTCTGCATGATCTATTTAGCCAGATCACCACATTTTTTGATGATGTGCCTTGCACCGACGCCAGTAAATGGGGCGTTGTTACCATACGCAAAGATTGTGAGTTCGTTCCGATATTGATGACCGACACAAAGAATTTTGCAGAGTTTGGAAATATGATGGAACAATATAACCAGCTATATCACGCAAAAAGGTTGCTGATCAAAAGCTCCGACTGCCCATCCCGAAATGACAAGCCTGCTAAAGGTGTAGTTTGCGAAAATGGCAAACCCAAAGTGACATATTAATTTGAAACGCCAAACAGCCCAGTTCTCTACACTGGGCTTTACGATTCATATTGGAAGGCATTTCTCATATAAAGCTTCCTCCTTTGTTCAGCATCCGTTTTTATCCATTTGCAGCTATGAGCTTACCAAGGACAATAACACCTATCAATATCAGATCATTTTATATCAAATAAACACAAACATTTGTACCAAATACTTTAATAATTCCCAGACAATTATTAAATTTATATTACACTAATATTATTAAATTGTTAAAAATTGACTATCAATCGGATCCATATTGCGCTTTTGACCTTTCTAGTGTGGTTGACTTACAGTCCGCAGCTGCTTAAGGCGCAGCAGTATGAGTTCGATTTTTACGATGGGAAAGTCTCTGTTACTGTCCCAGTTAATTTTAATATTCCGTTCGATGACAGTTTAACAATTGCTCATGTGCAACAGTTTTACCAGACGGTCGAACAGACAGATTATTATAATTTAGTTAATAGTCTCTTGGACTATAAAGACAAACAGCATCTGAATGACTGGGTGTATTATCAGCTCATCCGGCGCACAGCTCAACAGATTGCTCCTAAAGCAGAAAACTATGCACGTTATACTTTGTATAAGTGGTTTCTTATGTGCAAATCAGGTTATGACGCACGTCTGGCCGTTGGCAATAATCAGATCATATTCTTTATTCAAAATAATGAGGATATCTCGGACATCCCCTTCTTTGAGATCGACGGTAAAAAATATACCTGTTTGAATTTCCATGACTATGGAAAACTATTTCAGCGAACCGATACCTATGTCCCAGTCAAAATCAAAGTGCCTGAGGCAACTAATGACTTCAGCTATAAAATCACAAAGCTACCCGATTTTGTGCCCGCCAATTATATAGAGAAGCAAATCGCCTTTAATGACGGACATAAAGCCTATCATTTTAACATTAAGCTGAATAATGATATCAGTGATCTATTTAAAAACTATCCCGGAGTAGATTTTGAAACGTATTTTAACATCCCTCTGAGCAAGGAGACCTATCAGTCCTTAATCCCAGCACTAAAGGAAAATTTGAAAGGAAAGAGTGAGAAGGATGGAGTAGATTATTTGATGCGATTTACCCGCTATGCATTTTTATATGAAAATGACGAAGAGAACTTTGGAAAGGAAAAACGCCTTTCTCCCGAACAAACTTTATTGAATACATATAGTGATTGCGATGACCGGGCAGCTTTGTTCTTTTATCTAGTTAAAGAGATTTACAATCTACCTATGATTACGCTTCTTTACCCCACCCATATCACAATGGCCGTCCAATTTGAGCAGCCGGTTGGCGATGCCATTTTATACAATGGTAAGTACTATTCTGTATGCGAACCTACTCCACAGGTGCAGAGCCTGGCTATCGGTCAATTATCAGATGAGCTTAAAACGCAAACCTACCAGATTGTGTACCATTATGAGCCAAGGTAAACCACGGCTCATAAGAGGTTAGCTTGCGGCAAATTGTCTTCAATATTCACGTATTTAATTTCAGTCTTATCTTCATCGTAGTGATATTTGTAAATTCACCCCAACCAGAAATCGCCTCAATTTTGACTTTGAGCCCTGAAGATTCCGGTCCAACTTCTATATTGTCGGATTTTTTACAGGCGAAACACAGAATAATACTCAATACAAAGAAACAGATAGTTTTTGCCATCGTGTTAGTTTATTTTACTTTGACTGTAGAACGAAAATAAAAAAAATCCCGCCCGTGGCAGGATTTTTTTATCAGTAACTATAACAATTAGTATTTATTGTTTTTCGGATCCCAGCTTGCCCATCCTTTTGTCCAGTCTGTCGTACCCATTGCTCCGATAAAAGTTTCTTTTGTCAGAGAAGCTAGATCTCCTTCGTACTTAGCTTTTCCGAGCGCAGGAGAGTCAGCTTTGAGAAGAAGGTTTGGAGCTGAAATACTCGAGCTAACTAGTCCTGCTCCATCAACAGAGGTTGTAGCAAAATCACCAAATCCATTTAAATAACCTGTCAAATCAGCGATTGAGGCAAAGGACGTAACATCCTTCAGTCCGTAGTTAGCTGTATTGCCGAAGACCATGTTATTTGACAAAATAGAACGACCAGCTTTTAATTCAGCTGCTGGAAAATCGGAATTAAATTCAACAGCACTTCCTTTAGCGCCGACAATGATTGAATTAGCTAAAACCATACGGCTATTCAAACCAAAATGAATGCCTGCACCATGTTGGGCAGCAGATTCTTTACCTGGACCAATGAATGTAAAGTTTGACAATACAGGCCTAGAATATAAATTATTTAATACATTCCCTTTATTTTCCAACTCTATCCCTCTAGATGTTCCTGCTGCATCTGAAATATTTGGATCCTTAATTGAAATTCCATATTGAATTTTACCACTGTAACCTTGATCGAAATCAAAATCATCATCAACACCTCTATACGCAATTAAATGTGACGCATTTACTGTTCCACCAAAAAATTCGAACGAATCATCGCCTCCATATGATACTTGTATATGGTGGATCTTAGTACCTGAACCAACACCACATAATGTTAGCCCATTAATCTCTTTATCTTTTTGAATTGCAATTCCAGCAAACTCAATGCGTGCATAAGTTAGTTCACCAGAATTGTCATCAAGAACAGGAGACAGGCCTCCACCATAGTTAGCAACAGTCGCTCCGAGCGCACCACCTTCATATTGTGAAGTTCCATCGGCTGTATTAACTTGAGATTTTCCGCAAATGATTATACCCGACCAATCACCTGTATCTTTATTACCGTCAGCTTGGTCGGAAGTAAACACGATAGGTTTATCTGCGGTACCATTTGCTTTTAATTTCCCCCCACGTTCAACGATTAACGCTCCCGCCGTTGCTTTTTCACCTTTTATAATTGTACCTGCTGGAATTTCTAATGTAGCACCATCCATTACCTGCACATAACCTCTTAACAAATATGTTTTCGAAGCGCTTAGAACTTTGTTGCTCGTAATTTTTCCTTCAATCACCTCTACTTCTCCAGTTCCAGGATTAGGATTCGGGTCAATTGGGTTTGAATCCGACTTACTACAACTCGCAATACTCATAGAGGTCGCAATCAAAGCTAATGCAAACCATTTTGAACTCGTGTTTAATTTCATAATTTGTTTTTTTACAAAGCTACTCGCTAAATGTAACTTTAATGTTAACTAATATTTATTTAATCTTTAAAACTTATAACCGAATGACAGTGAGAAGTTTCTTCCATATTTTACAGAATTAATTAGCTGATCTCCACTGACATTATATTTACCATTTTTATCGACATCTTGGTAAAAAATAGATTTTGAATCTAAAATATTACCCACATTAAGTTTTAGTTCCGCCTTATTAGAAATCAACTTTTTGGATAGTTGGAAATCTAACAAATTACGTGGCGCCTCATAAATCGTATGATATTCATCAACAAAAGCTGAATTTATATAATTCCCAAATCCCACAACATCAACGCGTCTTCCTGCTCTATTAAAGAAAATACTAGATTCCCAGCCTCTATTGCCACTATACTGTAATCCCAAATTGACTAGATAAGGCGATTGTCCATACAATGGTCGTTTATCTTCGGACAATAGTACTGAACCTTTAAAATCCACTTCCGATTTAATGATTGATGCATTTGCACTGAAGACTAATTTTTTCAAAATTTCAGATTCATCGTTAAAAATGCCTAAATCATGACGAATTTCAATTTCAGCTCCAGCAATATAGGCTTTAGGTGCATTAATAAATGTTACAGTTCTACTCGCTGCTGTAGAACCAGACCGTACGTTCGTTTCAATGGGATTCTTTAAGTCCTTGTAAAAACCAGAAACTGAAATCAACTTACCTAAACTAGGATAAAATTCATAACGAACATCTATATTAGAAATTTTAGTCCTTTTTAAGTCTGGGTTACCAATTTTCATGCTATTGGTAATAAAATCAAAAAAGCTAAATGCTGCCAATTCTCTAAATTGAGCTCTTGCGACTGTATTAGAAAAGCTAAACCTTAAATTAGTCTTTGGGGTCAGTTCATAAGTTAAATTCAACGATGGCAAGAAATCTGTATAGTTATTATTTACATTATTGTCTACATCAATGGAAATTGATCCTGTATTCAATTTTTCTATATAATTTTCAACTCTTGCTCCTATTGTCGCTTTCAATTTCTCAGATATATTACCCGAAATCATAGCATATCCGGCATTTAAGTCCCCTGTCCCTTCATAGCTATTTGTTTGATTGGTAATATCTTCTATAAATAACTTATTTCCTGCAATATTACTATTATCGAAAAGCTGATCTTGTGGAAGACCAAGTAATTCTCTAGACTCATTGAAGTCGGCTGTCTTATTCACGTACCCCAACACTCTAGCATCTACATTACGCTTTTTGTATTGCTTTAGAATGCCTATTTTAACAGATTGCTCAAGTCCCATTAGATTTAGCCCATGTGACCAATTCACCCCTCCACTGTAAATATTTTCTTTAAGATTACTATAAAATTTACCAGCCTGTTCCGGTGATGGGGAACCATTTGGGATAGCTGCCTGAAAAGGCACGTTAGGGTCAGTTTCGTCCACAGATTTAACATAACTCAACCTTCTCAAATCAGGTTCATTATCCCAAATTCCGCTGTAAGATAAGTTCCAAGTTAACTTTGACTGTTTGGAGGGGGCCAACAAATATTCCCCGTCTAATACACTATTAAACATTCTCTTCTCGAAAACCTCTAACATAGTAGTCTTGCGATAATTCTCGTTTACTATTTCACCTTCTCGAGAAATAAAATTTTGTTCTAAGCTTTGATTGAAGATATTCTTTAATGATATTTTAAATTTGTCTTTAATGTAAGATATGTTTGCCAATGCTCCTACCGAAGAACTAAATCTATAATAGTTATCTCTATATTTGGAGTAATAATTATTATATCCTTGGCTTGTGCCATTAAAGTCGTTTCGTATTTCATTGGATATACTTTCCGAATTTCGATAAGTTAATGAACCAATCACGCCCAATTTCCCACCGTTCTCAAGAAGGAATGAGTTACCATAAATAAATTGAAGATTTTGATAAGGTAACGATTTTCCAAGGTTTTTATACCCCCATGTATTTTTAAAGTCTTTTGTATACTCGGCTTTATCATTTGCGGGTAAACTTGTATATGATTCTTTATTCTTTGGAAAACTTGAAGGTAGATTATTATCTGGATTTTTTAATCCAAAATAATTACCTACGGTTCTTTTGCTACCATAAAAGTCCTTAAACGTTGTTTGCGTATTGCCTCCCAATCCAACACTAAACTCTACGGTCTTCCTATCTGGAAAATCTTTAGTTTTAATATTAATAGCCCCCCCTGTAAGATCGCCTGGCAAGTCGGGAGTGGCTGTTTTACTAATAACGATATTATCTATTAAAGAAGACGGAATAATATCGAATGAAAATGCTTTACGGTCTGGTTCAGTACTAGGTAGTGGGCTATTATTTAATAAGGATGAATTATAGCGATCACTCAAACCACGTATAATAATAAATTTATTGTCCTGAACGCTAGCCCCGCTGACACGCTTCAATACCTCACCTGTATTCTTATCTGGTGTCTTCTTTATCACCTCCGCCGAAATACCATCAGAAATCGATATACTATTCTTTTGCTGTGCATAAAGTGCACCTATAGATTCTTTTTTAAATGTTCCGGTGATAACAACCTGGTCCAAAAGCTTACCCTCAGAGTTATCAAGAACCACATCTAAATTCGTTATATCCTTATCTTTAATCTCTACATCAGTAATCTGCTTTGTTGCAAACCCCAAGTAGCTAAATTCTAAGGTATACTTTCCTGCGGGTACTGCTGGAATATTGTAATTACCTGTTACATCCGAACTTCCCACTCGCGAAGTGCCAAGTACTTTTACTGTCACCCCTGCAATAGTCTCCCCCGTCTTGACGTTTGTAACTTTACCTGTCACCTTTCCACTACCTTGTGCATAAACACTTGTTGACGCAGCTACCGCTAGAGTAATGACAGCAGCGATTCCTTTGAGTTGTAATTGTGATTCCAATTTATTTTGCTTTTTGTTTCTGCAAAGCTATCCCCAGAATATTATATTAACATTAACAACGAATTACCATTACGTAAACCACTTGTTAACTTAATGTTACGGCTCCACCCACAGTATCACAATTCAAATAAAAAATGCACTTTAAACACTATTAGACCGGTATTTCAGCCTTATTAACTACTGCACATTAAAGCAGTGTAATAAAATTATTAAGCTCAAAAGTTATTAACATTGTGCTCATGTTGTGTTCTGATGATGACTTTCCATCTGTACTGAAGTAGCTTTTTCTTTAAGGCTTCACAAAAACTTGCTGATATAGTTTACCCTTACTCCAATGCAGCGTACTTTTCCCTTCAGGCTTGGCAAAAACTTCACGACGTAGTTTACCCTTACTCCAATGCGGTGCACTTTTCCCTTCAGGCTTGGCAAAAACTTCACGAGGTAGTTTACCCTTACTCCAATGCAGCGCACTTTTCCCTTCAGGCTTGGCAAAAACTTCACGAGGTAGTTTACCCTTACTCCAATGCGACGCACGTTTCCTTCGAGGCTTTGTAAAAACTTTCTGATGTAATTTACTTTTACTCGAATGCGATGCACTTTCTCCTTAAATTCAACCTCGGTAGCTGGCCCGTCTCAAATATGCCGCTATGAACGCCAAAAGCCGTTTTTGAAAGAATACTTATTATATTTCAATAATAATACGGGATAAAATCCCGCCAAAAAGTCGTTTCCGTTTTTTGTATTTTGGCGGAATATTACCCCTTAGCGGCTTTCCCCGCTGTAACAAGATTGATCTATTGTTGCAATATTATTGCATATGCAAAGCAATTTCTCTAAGTTTGAATATATTTTCAATTCTGAGGTGTATGAGCAATCCAATCGTATCTACTGAACAGCTATCATTCCGGTATAACAAAGCCAAAAGCATTGTATTTCCTGACATTCATATCGAAAAAGGCGAACATACGCTATTGCTGGGGGATTCAGGAACTGGTAAAACCACCTTGCTCAATATATTAGGTGGCTTGTCCCGGCCTGAAACCGGCACAGTAAAGATAAATAGTCAGAACCTTGCCGAGCTCTCTAATAGTAAATTGGATCACTTCAGATCGCAGTATATCGGATTTATATTTCAGGAAGCTCACCTGCTCAAAAACTTAACCTTAGTGGAGAACATTAAACTGGCGCAATCTCTGGCGGGGGAGAAAGTTGATGTGCAACAAATTCATCTGGTACTGCAGCAGCTACAGCTGGAGCACAAAACCGAGGCCTACCCCAATGAACTAAGCCGTGGACAGCTACAACGGGCTGCGATCGCACGTAGCGTTATTAACAAGCCTGCATTGCTGATCGCCGACGAACCCACGGCCGCCCTCGATGACAATAATACCAACCGGGTACTGGAACTACTTCTACATATCGCCGATACAGCTGGATCGACCCTGTTAATCACAACACACGATAAACGGATCAAGGAAAGGTTCTCTAAAATGTACCTTTTGGCATAACCGGTTTACTTTATTTATTCATTATCCTCTTAGTTTTTAGAATTCGTTATGAACACAATACAACTGGTCTGGAAAAATCTAAGTAGACAGTTTGGATCTGTCTTCCTGAGTATCTTACTCACAGCGTTTGGCATTTCCATCCTTGCAGTCCTGTCCATTACCGGCGACACGTTTGAAAAGCAGCTTGACAACAACAGTAAAAATATAGATTTAGTAATAGGCGCCAAAGGTAGTCCGCTGCAGCTGATTTTGTCCAGCGTGTACCACATCGACAATCCTACCGGAAATATTCCCTTGGACCAGCTGGAGCCACTACGTGACAACCCTCTTGTACGCCTCGCTGTCCCTTTGTCTTTAGGGGACAACTTTAAGGGGCATCGCATTGTGGGGACCGATTCCAGCTTTCTGGTGATCTATGAAACTAAAGTAAAGGAGGGACGACTCTGGCAAAAGAATTTTGAGGTAGTTATTGGCGCCCAGGTCGCCAAAAAACAACAGCTCAAAATCGGTGATAAAATCAACAGCTCCCATGGGCTCAGCAAAGATGGTCATAGCCATGACGAGCACCCTTTTACAATTGTCGGGATCCTCCAACAAAACAACAATGTCACCGACAACCTGATATTGACCAATCTGGAAAGCGTCTGGGACGTGCATGGCATCGGCCACGACCACGCCGAACACGAAACTGCTGCGGAACGGGAACAGCGCGAACGTCAGGAGGACCGGGAAGAGACCGTGAAAGCACATCTGCATCACCATGGCGAAGACTTACCGGAAACGACCACTTCACCTGCCACCCAAGGTCATGACGATCACAACCATGCCCATCATGACCATGATCACGATCATGAAGATGAAGGCACCTTTGTTAAATCGATCGGGGCGGATATGATTACCCAAAATGGTCTCGAAATTACCGCCATATTGGTCAAGTATCAATCCCCTGCAGCAATAGGTATATTGCCCAAAATGATCGATCAGCAAACAGACATGCAGGCTGCTTCTCCTGCCATGGAAAGCACCCGCTTATTTTCGCTGCTAGGCGTAGGCATAGATTCTTTGGCAATTCTCGCCTATGTCATCATGCTGATCGCAGGGCTGAGCGTATTTATCAACCTCTACAACGCTTTGAAACAACGCAAGTATGACCTGGCAATCATGCGCACACTCGGCGCTTCTAAAGCAAAACTATTCACCATCGTATTGCTGGAAGGACTCGTAATCACTATTGTCGGTGGACTAGTAGGCTTAATACTCGCTCATCTTGCCCTGTATTACATCAGCAGCCAGACAAGCCAGAGCGCCGACTTTATCGAAGCTTTTAGGCTTCATCCAAAAGAATTGGTATTTTTGCTTGTTGCGTGCATCATTGGCATACTGGCAGCGTTGATTCCGGCGATCAAAGCGTACAGAACAAGTATATCCGGAACATTGTCAAATAAATAGTGTATAAAAGGTGATAGAGGAAAAAAGAAAATGAAAAAATTGATTACAACATTCGCATTTATTGTATTTTGTATAGTTAATACTCATGCACAGATCGGGAGCAATCCAGATGTGCCGGACCATACCCCCATGATGAACAAAACATGGGACGCCATCGATAAAATGGCGTATAAAGTCAGCTATAACGGTGCAAAGAAAGTTTATACGCCATATTATCCCAAAGAACTCAAAGCACTCGAAAATAAAGTCGTTGAACTACCGGGCTATATGGTGCCGCTGCACAGTGGACGCAATCACAAAAACTTTATGATGTCTGTATTACCTGTCATGCAGTGTCAGTTTTGTGGGTCCAACGGTATCCCCCCGATGGTTGAGGTCACCCTAAAGGGCGGCGCGATTAAATTTTCGGAAGACCCGATAAAGCTTAAGGGAAAAATGATCTTCACAAAAGATCCATTAAAAGGAAATTCGGAGATACAGATTGTTGACGCAGAAGTCGTTAAGTAGGCAAAAAGGCAGAATTAATAGCCTATCTATTCAGCAGCGAGATCTCCAGGCAAGCGGCTAATGCTGCTGTTTCGGTACGCAGACGTGCTTCACCAAGAGAAATGGGTTGAAACCCAGCATGTAGGGCAAGCTCAATTTCCTCAGCGGAGAAATCTCCTTCTGGGCCAATCAGTACAATATAATGCTGCCCAGGTTGAAAAATCTGATCTAAATACTTCTTATCAGATTCCACACAATGGGCAATAGCTTTTTGCACGCCTTCCAGAGGAACTGTATCCAAAAATTGCCGAAACGATATGGTAGGATTCAGCTTAGGCAAACAGGCCTTTAACGACTGCTTCATGGCGGCTACAATCACTTTGTTCAGCCTATCCAGCTTGACTTCTTTACGCTCTGAATGTTCACAGATGATAGGTGTAATTTCCTGAATGCCCACTTCCGTAGCTTTCTCTAAAAACCACTCTATACGGTCTATATTCTTTGTGGGGCCAACCGCGACATGTAAATGATACCTCGGCTGCTGAAAGTCCTCCTCAACTTTTAAGATGGACAATACAGTACGTTTGGGATGTGGATCTATGACTTCCGCTTCATATAATCCACCTCGGCCGTCAATCAGATGCAGACGATCACCGCTATTCATGCGCAGGACACGGATAGCATGTTTACTTTCCTCTTCACTGAGGATAAAATTTTTGAGTGAAGGATCGATATCGGGAGTAAAAAATAGTTGCATGACCTAATGCTTATGCTCTTATTCTTCCAAATCTTCATCAGCCGATTCGACCAATTCCAATTTAACAAACTCGATATTTTGCTGGGCTTTGCGGATGATGGTGAAGATATAACCATATTCTTCCTTCCGCTCACCGACTTCAGGAATCTTATCAAAAATTTCACTTACCAGTCCAGCCATGGTGTCATAATCCTGACTTTCGGGCAATTCAATCGGTAAAAACTCATTGACGTCGTGAATGCTCGCCCCCGCATCCACCATATACTCCGTTTCGGAGATACGCTCCACTACCGGTGTCTCCTCGTCATATTCATCCTGAATCTCACCGACCAACTCTTCGACTATATCTTCTAAGGTAGCCATCCCCGCCGTACCGCCAAACTCATCAAGCACAATAGCGAGCTGCAGACGACGCTGCTGAAACTCTGCCATCAGATCATTGATCTTTTTGGTTTCGGGAATAAAGTATGGCTTACGCATGATATTTTTCATAACCACCTCTTTACCTTTGGCCAGCAAGGGCAAAATATCTTTGGTATGGACGATCCCGACGATCTGGTCGATGTTATCTTCATAAATTGGAATACGGGAATATCCCTCTTCTGTCATCGTTTCGATCAGTTCCGAAGCATCTGCAGTGACTTCAACAGCGACAATTTTAGTTCGTGGTACCATGATATTCTTGACGATACGCTCATTAAAATCAAACACATTTTTGATCAGTTCGTGCTCAGAAATATCCAGCGCACCAGACTCTTTTCCCTTGTCCAGCAGATATTGCAGCTCTTCGGAAGAGTGTGCTGATTCGCCTTTCGTTACTTCAAAACCTAAGATTTTCAGCAAGAAATTAGCAAAGCCATTCAATATCCAGATGAAGGGTCTAAAAATAAAATAGAAAAATTGCAAAGGTACTGCAATTTTCATTGTGGTTGCAACTGGCTTCTGAATCGCAATCGACTTAGGGGCCAATTCACCAAATACGATATGCAACACGGTAATGATCGTAAAGGCTAATATATGACCTGCATTTTTTGCTATTGCTCCTGTCAGCTCAACCCCAAAAAAACCTAATGCCCCTTGCACAATTTGGGTCATTACAGCCTCTCCGACCCACCCCAAGGCAAGTGAAGAAAGTGTAATACCCAATTGTGTAGCGGCCAAATAACCATCCAAATGCTCTGTTATACTTTTGGCTATTGTAGCTACTTTGCTACCTGTTTTTGCCTGAACTTCAATTTGGGAGACCCGGACTTTGACAATAGCAAATTCGGCAGCAACAAAAAAACCGTTGGCCAATACCAAAAACAATGTCCAAAAAATATCGAGCGCCATGCTTGGGGTTATTTGTTAACAAATTCTTTTTTGTACAATTCGATAGCCTCAACCAAGATTCTCTGTGCTTCCTCTCTTCCCTTCACCCCTTCTACTACAACATGTTTTTTCTCTAAAGCCTTGTAGCTTTCAAAGAATTGTACAATTTCTTTCATCGTATGCGGCGGCAATTGATCGATGTCTTTGATATAATTGAATACAGGATCATTTTTAGCGACCGCAATGATCTTGTCATCTTGCTCACCACCGTCAACCATGTTCATAACGCCAATAACCTGAGCTTCGACTAAAGTCAACGGCAAAATATCTACCGAACAGATCACCAAGATATCCAGAGGATCCTTGTCATCGCAATATGTCTGTGGAATAAAACCATAATTGGCTGGATATACGACAGATGAACTCATCACTCTGTCCAAAAGCAACAAACCTGTTTCTTTGTCTAATTCGTACTTTCCTTTGGATCCGTTTGTAATCTCAATGATAGCATTTACGGCATTTGGCACATTCTCACCTGGAGAAACCATGTGCCAAGGGTTTTGTTTACTCATTTTTTATTTACTGTATATTTTGTTTGTTTTTTTTGTCTTTTATCCGCTTTTTAAGCAGGGTAATAGCAATAGGCATGAATGCAATGACGATCATCCCCACGATTACATACTCTACATAATGAATAATCCAAGGGAATTCAATCCCTAAAAAATATCCTGAAAGGGTCAATACCAAGACCCAGATCAAAGCGCCACTGATGTTATATAAAACGAATTTCTTGAAATCTAATTTTACAACACCTGCAAAGATAGGTGCAAAAGTACGAACTATTGGAACAAATCTTCCTATAATTAATGCCGTGCCGCCATATTTATGATAAAATTCCTCGGCCATCACTACATATTTGCGCTTGAAGATGAGACTATCCTTACGCTTAAACAACATGGGGCCGGCCCGGTATCCAAACCAGTACCCCGTAAAATTACCCAGTATACCCGCTCCCAATAGGCCGATACAAAGTGTATAAATACTAACATCTATCTTGTGAAGGGCACAGAATAATCCGGCTAGGAATAAGAGGTAGTCACCTGGGAGAAAAAAACCAAAAAACAGACCCGTTTCGGCAAATACGATTAAGATAACTAAATAAAATCCCCCTGAACTCAATAGCTCTTCGGGATTCATTAATTGTTGAAATGACAACAAAAGTTCATGCATAACTTTTAGTAAAAATCAATGTTGTTTCTCTTTTTTTAGAATCAAAATCTACTTTCTCGCCTGTATAATTTAAAACAACAAAGTACAAATATAGTATTCTTCTAAACAACGAAAGTAAATCAAGTGTAATATAATCTTTCGTCCTTATTGATTTTGAGTAGTTATGCTGATAATGGACTCCCTAATCGTCTCGGCGATCTGACTGAGTTCCTCATTGCTCAACGTTAGCTTTGGCCCTGCAAAATTTAGATCGCTGATCTTATTGATCGGAACCAGATGGATATGCGCATGCGCAACCTCCAATCCGACGACAGCAACACCAACTTTAACACATGGAATTACTTTTTTTATCCCTTGTGCAACAATTTTCGCAAACACCCAAAGTGCCATGTATTCATCATCATCGATATCAAAAATGTAATCCGTCTCCTTTTTTGGAATCACCAGTACATGCCCTTTGGCCACGGGACTAATGTCCAGAAAAGCCAGAAAATCATTACTTTCTGCCACTTTATAAGCTGGAATCTCTCCAGCAACGATTTTTGAAAAAATTGTCGACATATTATTCAATATTGGAATAAATCTTAATTTATATACGATCCACTAAAGCTGACAAGATACAGGAACATTGCCTTTTTCTAAATCATCAGCCCTTTCAGCGTTCATTGTTTTAACAAATATAAACAAAAAAGGTCGCGATTGCTATAATCGGACCTTCTTAATATAAAGTTAATTTGTGAATGTGCGGTTATGGCATACCGCACATAACCGACAAATGTTATCTTGAAATCTCTACAATCTCAAATTCAATTTTACCTGCAGGCACCTCAATGACGGCGGTATCACCTTTTGATTTACCCAACAACCCCTGTGCAATAGGAGACTTAACCGAAATCTTACCAGACTTAAGATCTGCCTCAGACTCCGCTACCAATTGATAGGTCATCACAGCACCGTTCTTTTTATTTTTGATCTTGACAATAGAAAGCGCCAAGACTTTGGACGTATCGAGCTTCGATTCGTCAATCAAACGCGCTGTAGCCAAGGTATTTTCCAAATTGGCTATTTTGGCCTCATGTAGTCCCTGCGCCTCTTTCGCGGCATCATACTCCGCATTCTCCGATAAATCGCCTTTGTCCCTCGCCTCTGCAATCGCATTGGCAATTTTAGCTCTTCCTTCCGTCTTCAGATAAGCTAATTCTTCTTTAAGCTTACGCAATCCTTCTTCCGTAAAATAAGTTACTTCTGCCATAATTTTATCTTTTTCTTATTTTCTACATTTTAAAAAAGAAACAAGACCATATTACCCTCGTCGGGTAACATGGTCTTGCTTTCAATCTATACGAAGATAATAATTGTTTTCAACAAAACAAATTCATCCGTATAAAATTTGTCTATTCACAGTAATCGGTCCTATCAGGACTCCTCATCATCGACAAATTTGTAACCCAAGCCCCGTACTGTCTGCAGATAATGCGGTTTGTCCGGATTGGTTTCTATCTTTTTACGCAGACGCACAACGTGCATGTCAAGCGTGCGTGTATTTACATTTGAACTGTAGCCCCACACCACTTCCATCAGTTCCTCCCGTGTGATCTCCCGCCCAAGGTTCTGTAGAAAATGTAACAGAATCCTGTTTTCCAAAATTGTCAGTTCCACCTTCTTACCATCACGTATCAGAGAGTGAATATTCGGATGATGCTCAGTCTGGCCGAATTTATAAATCTCAGGGCTATTTTTAGGCAAGAAAAATTTCACCTTGTTATCTATCATAGCGATCAATACATCCATATTGAATGGCTTGCTGATATAGTCCGTCACGCCAAAACTATAAGCTTCAATTTTGTCCACATCTTGGGATTTTGCCGTCATCATAATAATGATGTTCTCAAATCCTGCTTTGCGTACATCTTCACAGATCTCGTTACCTTCTTTTCCCGGAAGCATCCAGTCCAATAAAACCACATCGGGTCTTTTTTCTAGAATCAAACTTTCTGCTTCATTCCCATTTCCGCTTTGAATGACTTGATAGCCCTCAGATTCCAATCGATGTTTTACCAAGAAACGCAAGTTCTCATCATCTTCAATAACAGCAACAGTGATGTCTTTGTTCATATTTAAATTTATTTTTAAACCGGAAATACCAATGTAAAGGTGGTCCCATGACCCAACTGGCTTTTCACCGTAATGTCGCCGCCGATAAACTCGGTGATCTCTTTACAGAATGCCAGACCTAAACCAATACTTCCTTGCTGATTATATTGACTCTTTATCCTATAAAACTTTTTGAAGATATTGTTAAACTCCGCCTTCTCTATCCCAATGCCTTCATCCCTGAAAATGATAACAAAATTCTTCTTGTTTTGTTGTATGGCAATATCCAGGATTTTATGTCCCGATTTCGAATATTTATAAGCGTTGTCGATCATGTTCTGAAATACGCTGCTCAACAATACCGGATCCGCTAGCATAGATGTTCGTACATCAATTTTTGTGCTAATTTTGAAATCGGGATATTTTATTCTCGAAGAAGCGACGATATTTTCAGTAAACTCCTCTAGATCAACCTCTTCCTTATTCAATTTAATTGTTTTATTTTCAATCTGGCTAAACGACAATAATTTATTCATCAAATTGTTGAGCCGGTCAGCCTCCTGATCCAATATATTACCGTACATCCTTCTTTCATCTTCTGAAAGCACCTGCGCACTCTTGATGTTATTTCCAGCAATTTTAATAACGCTCACAGGTGTTTTAAACTCATGCGTCAGGTTGTTGATGAAATCATACTGCAATTTAAAAAGTCTTCCGTTAATTTCTAAATTTCTATAAATTAAATATAGAATCGCAATCAAAATAATGTAAATCAGCGATATACCACCCAAAACAGGCCAAAAACTACGGTTGATCTCGTCCGAAATAAAACTTTTGCTCGACCTAAACAGCAGTTTATAATCCGCCAGAGCTCCGGGCAAAGGCATTTCGGTGGAGATCTCATCATTCTCAGGCGTAATCGGTGCGCCTACTAAGGGTACAATTTCAATCTTTTCGTAAAGATTGGGATAACTGTTTTTGACTTCCAGATACATTGGATCGATCTGGAAATTAAACATATCCTGCTCATAACCCACCGTATGATCCAGATTGCCCTCCATTATGGATTTGTAAACGATCAGATCATTCACCCTCGGAATATTCAGGTAGGTGATCTGCCCTGGTCTGATGGTATAAAAAACCTTTAATATATCTTTATCCGACAACTTTGCATTAGGCTGTAGCTTATCGATATAAGTCGCCAACTTGACTCCTATATTATTGATATCTTCTGAATGCAAGCCCATTTGCGCACGATCACGGATCGTATTTTTATACAAACCTGACCGAGAAATGGAAAAAAAAGTGATCGTCTTGGGCTGGATCCGTAGATTATTAACGATAAAACCATAGTTCAGATTATGATCATTGTTTAGCTGAAGATCAAAAAAACCAATTTCACGTACGAAAGGATAGGAACTTAAAATGCTGTACGCATATTTCCCCGCCTGCACAGAATCCAGGAAGCCTTGGTAAAACGATACCTCAGGTATTCTGTTCTGAAAAAAATCGTTAAATGGGACTAATGTTTGATCAAAAATTTCCGATCTCCTGTTCGTAAATTCATTTTTAATATGAGACTCCGTATAATTTCTGGCCAAAAAAAGCGCAAACAAATACAGACCGCTGATCGCGATCAAAAATACCAACAGTAGACCATAATTTTTCCGGTAGCTGTATTTCGCTGCTTTCATACTTTGTCCCTAATCTACGAGATATTTTGCCAAAAATCGCTCCAGCTCGTTATAATAACCGAAAACATTCTCATCTTTTTTAAAGGTTCTATCCTCATCTTCCTTTAAAAAATACTGCACAGGAATATGGTTGTTTTTTAGTTTCTGAACAAATTGGTTTGCATCCGTCACGGAACTGAAACGGTCTTTTCCACCCTGGGCGAGCAATACTGGGATTCTTACCTTATCAGAATGGAATACAGGCGAAATATTTTTAAACAATTCGGCTTCTCGAATAGGATTGCCAACAATCTGATACATTTTCTGTACGTAGGACTTGAAATAAGGCGGGATGTCCCTAAAATAAGTGAATAGGTTGGTGTAGCCAGAATAGGACGCTGCGCATTTATAAAGATCGGAATTGAAACAGGCGGCATGCAGCGCCGAATATCCACCAAATCCTTTCCCTACAATAGCGATCCGGTTCCCGTCTGCAATCCCTTCTTTGATCAGCCACTTCACTCCGTCGGTAATATCATCCTGGATTTTACCTCCCCATTCCTTAAAACCCGCCGTCCAGAACTTCTTACCAAAACCTGTCGAGCCCCTGTAGTTCATCTGAAAAACCAGATATCCTCTATTGGCCAGAAACTGCGCTTCGTTATCAAACCCCCAAACCTCACGGCCATTGGGTCCATCATGGGGCAATACCACCATCGGTAAATTTTTTCGGTTTGAATGTACTGGATAGGTCAAATAACCGGTTATCTGCTGACCATCTCGCGCTTTATAGGTTACAAATTCATTCGGAGACAACTCCTTATCCTTCAAATCGGGGTTGTTATCCGCCAGCTTTGTCAGTTTTTTAGTCCTAAAATCATAGAAATAAATCCCTCCCGGATTGACATCGGTATAAGTTTTAATAATGATCCTGTCTCCTGAAACATCCGTATTCAGTACCTGAAATTCAAAGCCTTCAATTTGCTCCGCCAATTGATCGTACTTCTTTTTTGTTGCCACATCAAAAAAATGCCGGCCCTGTCTCGAAGTTGTATAATTAACAAACAACAGTCTGTTCTGCTCGGAAAAATATCCACCTGGACTCATATCCACTTCTTTATGGCTGAACAGCTCGCCCAGCTCCCTTTGGTGCGACAGATCGTAACTGACCAGAGCGAGCTTGTCGCGATTGATGTTGGACAGAGCATAAATAACTGACTGTGCACTATCCTGATATCCCAACGGAGTAAAACTACTTTCCACGTCACAACGGACAATCTCTTTGAACGATTCTTTTTCCGATGTTCGATAAAGGACAGATTGCTGTACAGAATCATTTGCGATTGCCAGCCGCACCTGCCCATCAGTTGATACGATCCACGAGCTCATATTGCCTGGATTTTGAAGCACGAGTTCGCGCGGCCGCCCGTCGAGATAAATACGATAAAGGTCAAACAGCGAAGAATCCCGGTCATTGATCCCTGCAATAAAGCTTCCATCCGCGGAGACCGTAGCGTGTACCCATCTAAAACGGGCACGTACCGGTTTGATCAGCGGCCAGATTTTATCTGTTTTGATATCTACCGCATATAGCCGCAGGCTGTCCTGCGAAGACTGTTCGGTCAAAAAAGAAATTTTTGAGCTACTATTCCATACAAAAGACTTGACATTAATATCATTCTGATAGGTCAGTTGTTTCGAACTATCCTGATGCTGCAGGTCGATGAGATATATATTTTTACAATGATTATCAATACCGATATAGGCAATATATCGGCCGTCGGGAGAAATCTTAAAACTCGATTTTTCGGGCGTTGAAAAAAAATGGTTGATAGGTATAGGGTCGGCATGATGTTGGCGACACCCCAGCATGACTACACAAAAAAACAAAACAGTCCAAAATTGCAACCTCATAATCCCGAATACGTCCTTATCAATTAACTCAAATATTGTAATTAAATACGAAATTGCAGCGAATGCAACCTTATTTTTACAAGATATCGTAAATCCAAATAACATTCAAACTTAGCTAAATTAGCGCTCATATAAAAACGTTTTATGACGTGCGGGCGATAACTCTGCTGGCCTGACCATTAGGTATGGGTATGCTTGACTTTCCTGTTAGCACTTTTTTCTATTGGGAGTCGCCGCATTTATACACATCCCCCTTTATCATTATAAGCTGTTATTGACTGGAATCTTTTTTACAATAGAAAACCTTATTTTTGTCTATGTTTTTATATAATGTCTCCGTCATAGCGGAAGAAGCAATCCACCAGGAGATTGTCGTCTGGATTCAGGATAATATTCTGCAATCCAAAAAATTTGAGGTTCATTTTCTACAGATGTTGCAGTCACCCCATGAAGGAATGACTTATTGCATACAAGTGGTACTCCCTTCAGAACAACATATTGCGGACTTTCAGCAGGTTCACCTGCTTCCCTTACAGGAGCTTGTTGCAGAAACGTACCAGAACAAGGTCTTCCTTTTTGACAGCACCATGAAGTACTTAAAAAAATAAAGAGCGTTCAGACGCTCTTTATTTTCTATATCACGTAACACAGCTTTATTTACTGCTTTCATTTTCGGATTGCCGATCGTTTTCCTGAATTTCCAAAGCCAGTTCGAACCGCGGGTCGTAGCTTATTTTAGGTGTCAGAAAATGAAGCAGAATCAGACGGGCATACCGGAAATTGAAAGGTGCAAAAAGCAAGATCGTCACCGCCAAACCGGCAAGATACACCCATGGTGACTCGCTTCGGCTCAGCACCGCTATAGCCACAGACACCGAAACAATTTCGGCCACGGACAACGCATAACTGACATACATGGCTGCATAAAAATACCCCGGTTCGACCTCATATTTAACGCCGCAATGCGGGCACACCTCATTCATATGCTGTTTGCGCAAACTGTAAACCTTCCCTTCAAATACGTTCCCCACATGGCATTTGGGGCATTTGGAATGGATCATCGCATGGAATTTAGATGTCGGCATTTCGTCTATTGTATCTCGTTAAAAAATTTCTTTGCAGGCACGTTTCGCTTGCGGTACTTTTTGTACCACAGAAAACCCAGACCTGCTGCTGCTAGATAAGGTATGGCCAGAAGAAACAGGATACCATCATTCAAGCCTTTTCCTTGCATATTCCCCTCTTTTGTAGAGTTTTCGGCATTCAAGGTACACATAGCGCATTGGGCCTGCGAAACAGATGCTGTAGAGCAGCTTAGGGCCACTATGATGACTAGATATTTAAACCATTTCATAGGACAAAGTTACTGAAAATTTAACGATTAGCGCAGCAGGGATTCAAATTTATCCCAAAAACCATCCTTGGGCAGCGATGCAACCAGTTCCGTCTTTTCTTTTTTGATGGGATGTGTAAACATAAGCGAACGCGAATGAAGACAGATGCTTCCCAGTGAACTGCCCCGGGGATACCCATACTTATTGTCCCCAACAATTGGGCAGCCCATGGCAGCCAACTGCGCGCGGATCTGGTGCGTACGTCCTGTCAGCGGCTCGATGCGGAGTAAGTAGAATCCATTGAGCTCACCAACAAGCATATAATCGAGTTCGGCGTAGGTACCGCCTTTTACCTCACGTGGAAAAGCTTTCGTAACACGGGTCTGTCGATTCCGGATCAGCCAGTTGATCAATTTCCCCTCCCTGTTGCGGGGACGCTGCCGCACGATCGCAAAATAAGTCTTTTTCACGGACCGGTCCTGAAAAAACTTATTCATTCTTTCCAGAGCCTTGCTCGTTTTGGCGAATAAGATCATGCCGCTGACGGGCCTGTCCAAACGATGGATCACGCCCACATAGGCATCGTTGGGTTTATCATATTTCTTCTTTAGATAGGCTCTTACCATATCTTCCAATGAAAGATCGCCCGTTTCATCCACCTGTACAATATCCCCCGCTCTTTTATTGATGGCAATCAGGTGATTATCTTCGTAGATTACATCCTTGTCTGTAATGTCCGGTTTATTCATATGTAATTATTTGGCGGTGCGGTCGACTCCTAGAAATAAGCTGCCAACACCTGTATTGTTCTTCAATAACAAAAGCATAAGCCTTCCTGCATAAAAAAGGCTCTACGCAAGCGTAAAGCCTCTTACCTATATATATCGCAGGCTTACTGCGCACTGTCTGCCTTCAGCTGCTCTGCTTTTTTGGCTTCTTCTTTCATTTTCTTTTTGAAAAAGCCGCGCAGCAGGAAATTATGTTGTAGGGCTTCCATATTTTCATCCAATCTTTCTGTACTTGAATTTAAATTATTGATTGCCGATTTGATCTGATCGGCGGACGCCGGATCATTCAATAGAACACCAACGGCATTATCTTTGTCATTTAGACGGCTCGACGCGCTATTCAAATTATTGATCAGCGCGTTGGCTGTCTGCGCGACACCCTGCAGCTGCGCAGCCGACTGACGCAAATTGGAGAAAATAGCTGTATCTGTCGTCAGATCATGAATTAAGCCTTTGTTACTGTTCAACGAATTGGTCAATGTCACCAGATTTGCCGAAGCCTTATTTGCGTTATTCATCGCAGCGCTGATAGACAATAATGTGGCACGCAGAGTATTGACCATGGAGGTATCTGTCAGCATTGCCCCCACCATACCCTTACCATCCGCCAGACCACGCGAGATTTCCACAAAATCTGTTGTTATTTTGGCCAGGTTCTCATTATTCACCTGCAATGTTTCCATCATCGCTTCCATATCAGCAGTTTTGGCCGAGCGCAGAAAATCACCGGTCTCCACAGTAGGCGCATTTTGAGATCCACCGGAAATAACCACAATTTTATTACCGATCAGACCGTCAGATCCCAATTTGGTCACGGCGTCTTTACGGATATACTCAGCAGACTTCTCTTCAATGGTCAGCACCACTTCCACGTCTTGCACACTTTTGAAATGGATATTTTTAATGATTCCCACTTTAACCCCCGAAAACCAGACGTTACTGCCGACTTTCAAACCTGCAACATCAGGAAAGGAAGTGGTAATCTCGATATTTTTTGTAAATTTCTTTTGCTGGCTGCCCAAAATAAAGATTCCGGCCAAAAGAATCAATACGCCTAAAAAAACAAAAATACCAACAATGATTGCTCTTTTATTTTCTGCCTTACTCATGTATATTATAGAATAAAATTATAATTATAAAACGCTTTTACGCGTTCGTCATCTGTATCAAAAATCTCCTCAAAAGATCCCTGTCTTTCAAATTTACCATCCAGCAACATCACGATACGATCGCCCACCTCCTTTGCGCAGGCCAGATCATGGGTGATGATAATGGAAGCGGTCTTGTAACGTTCCTGAACTTCATTGATCAGACCATTGATGTCCAGACAAGTAATGGGATCCAGACCAGCAGTAGGCTCGTCATACATCATAATTTCAGGTCTAAGGATCAATGTGCGTGCAATACCGATCCGTTTACGCTGTCCTCCGGATAATTCAGAAGGCATCTGATTAATGGTCTGTGACAGTCCTACACCATCCAGCACTTCCTCTATAGCATAGTTGATCTCTGATCTTGTCAGCTTGCGCTTATTGCGCACCAACGGAAATTCCAGGTTTTCACGGACCGTCATACTATCATACAAGGCACTGTTCTGAAAGGAAAAGCCAATTTTGAGCCGCAATTCACGCAGCTGACGGTCATTCAAGGTGGTCACCGAATCACCTAGCACATTGATGGTTCCTTCGTCAGGTCGCAGTAGGCCGGCAATCAGCTTGATCAGAACCGACTTACCCGTTCCGGATCTTCCAAGCACGACAAGGTTCTCTTCTTTATATAAATCAAGGTTTACCCCTCTAAGCACATGATTATCGCCGAATGACTTGCTGACATTGCGGATCTCAATAACCGATTTAGAACGATCTATATCCAATTTAGCCTTTTCCATATACCTTTATCCAAAGAACGATAAAACCTGTACAATAATTATTTCCTCGATAAATACAAAGAACATCGAGGCTACTACCGCCGCATTGGCTGCCTTTCCGACACCTTCTGTCCCTTTTGACGAAAAATAACCGCAATAGCAGCTCACCGCGCCTATCGTAAAACCGAAGATTACAGCACGAAGCACCATGGCTCCCAAATCCTTAAATGCAATGGTTTCAAAGACCTGCGTGAAAAAACTCAAAAAACTGAGATCATCCTTGCTCATCATACTTAGGTAACCACCTAATAGACCGATCCCTGCTACATAAAAACAGAGCACCGGAATTCCAATCGTTGTAGCTAAAATTCTACTAACAATCAAAAATTTATAAGGATTAGTCCCGGAGACTTCCATCGCGTCGATCTGCTCCGTGACATTCATTGAACTGAGTTCGGCACCGATCTGAGACCCCACTTTACCAGAGGCGATCAACGCCGTCACCAAGGGTGCAAGTGCCCGTACAATGGCAATGGAAATCAAAGATGGCAACATTGAGGTCGCCCCAAACTCCTCTAGTGAAGGACGCGATTGTTTTGTGAATACAAATCCCACAATAAAACCGGTCAGACTGATTAAAGGCAGTGATTTATAGCCTATTTCATAGCACTGACGGATAATCTCTTTGAATTCATATGGTGGAGTGACCAATTCGCGCCAAAACCGCAACAAGAAACGATGAATGTTTGCGAATTCTAGAAAAAAAGTCTGAAGTTTTTTAGCCATTTAAAATGATGTCTATTTCAAATTAATGTGTCATAAACACGTCGTACGCTGAACAAACACGTAACAATTCGAGCGGTAAAGGTAAATAAAAAATATGTATCTAAAATTGTCGTTTATGTAAAAAGATCATGAAATTGACTTTTATATCATAAAAATCAGAATTATAGTGTACCGATTAAACCATTCTATACGTTATGCTGTCATAATAACAAAGACAATAGCATAGAGTTTTGTCGCATTAAAAATATTACAGAGATGAAAAATTTAGGCAACATTAAATATTGGGTATTGGGGTTGATCGGTGTCGCATCTTTTTCAAGTTGCGCAACTTCAATGGCCCAGAGAGGCGGCTATGTAGGTTATAACAACTACAATTCGGGGGTCTCTTTTCAAATGTTCTACGACGAACTTTCGCCTTATGGACAATGGATCAACGATCCAAACTATGGCTATGTCTGGATTCCGGACGCTGGGCCTGATTTTCAGCCCTATGCCACCAATGGTTACTGGACCATGACAGACTACGGCAATACATGGGTATCCAACTACGATTGGGGATGGGCTCCTTTTCACTATGGTCGCTGGAATTACAACGACCGCTATGGTTGGGGTTGGGTCCCCGACTACGAATGGGGACCAGCGTGGGTCAATTGGCGTCAAAGCAGTGATTACTATGGCTGGGCTCCTCTTGGCCCCGGCATGAGCATCAATGTTTCGGTCAATATCCCAATGAACTTCTGGACTTTCGTCTCCGTCAATCATTTCATGAACCGGAACATGGATCGCTATTATGTAAACAGACGCAATTACAACAGCATATACAATAGAACCACGGTAATCAACAATACCACCATCATCAACAACAATTATTATGTGGGAGGTCCAAGAAGGTCAGATATTGAACGTTCGACAGGAAGGAGTATTGCCGTAAACAGAATCACAAATGCGGATAGACCCGGTTCGGCCCGCACGAGTGCAAGTCGCACGAGAACCGGTGAAATCGCCATGTACCGGCCGGCAGTAGACCGCAACACACGTTCGTCGGCACGTCCTACCAATGTGGTTGACGTTTCTACACGAACACGTAACAACAACAGCTCCATCGCCCACCGTAACAATCGCGTCATCTCCAATCGGGACAATATTAATTCGAGATCAGGAAACCGGGAACTGTATATCGATAATAATGGTAATGCTTCGATAAGATCACGTAGCGAAAGTAACAACAATGGCGCAAGCCGCGGTTCGACTAGCAACAGCAGAACCAGAGACAACAGTTCCGTGGACAGAAACAATGTGAGCAGACAGCCTAATAACACGAATTACGATTTTAGAACGCGTACGTCAAATAGCAACCCTACTTCTACCAGTAGAAACAGACAGGACGGCACTGCTGACAACAGCGGGGTTGTCAGCAGCAGAACCCGTTCGGGACAGCCAGCCCCACAACCTGATCAGACGATACGTAACCGTGGCTATGACAATGGCAGCAGAACGCGCTCCAGTCAGCCCGTAAATCAGCCGATGCAAAACCGAGGCTACGAGGGCGTTAGCAGAACCCGTTCGAGTCAACCGGCTTCGCAGCCGAGTCAACCTGCTCAGACTAGAGGCTACGAGAATACCAGAAGCAGATCTTCTGCCCCATCCGTGGAAAGATCGACCCAACAGGGGGCATCCTCTTCAAGAAGCCGGTCGTCCGAAAGTTCAGGCCGGGGTGGCGGTTCGGAAAGATCTTCTGGCGGCAGAACGCGTTGAGAATAACTTAAGTAAACAGAACAAAGGCGGGACAGTACATCTACTGTACCCGCTTTTTTGCTAGGCTCATCATCAATCTATCTTTTTCAAATCACAAGAAATGTATTCCCCAATATCGCCGTTAGTCGTCCGCTGACCAACCAACGAATTGCAGCCACATCAACACGGAACTTGTATTTGTACTGAACAATCCGTACTTTTTCATGTTAATTAGTAAATTTACCCCTTCAAACAAAATCAGACAGAATGGCATCAATAACCTCTATATTGGACAACGATTTTTATAAATTCACGATGCAGCATGCTGTGGTCAAGCTATTTCCTAAGGCAAAAGCCCGCTATCATTTCATCAACCGTGGACACCATAAATTTCCGGAGGGATTTGACATCCTTCTACGGGATGCTGTCCACGAAATGGCTGACCTACGGCTCACTAAAGCAGAAAAAACCTTTTTTGCACGCAACTGTCCCTATATTGATCCTACGTATTTCGACTTTTTGCAAGGCTATCGTTACGATCCAGAAGAGGTCAAAATTACGCAGGACGGACCCGACCTGGAAGTCGTCATTGAAGGTTACTGGTACCGCACGATCTTATGGGAAGTACCGCTGATGTCGCTGATCTGTGAGCTTTTCTACGAATCGCAGGGTCTGATCCGGGCCCGCGATGAAGAGGTGATAACTACGGCAAAAGAAAAAATTGAGAAATATAAAAAACTGCGTATTACCATTGCGGATTTCGGTACCCGCAGACGGCATTCTTATGAGGTTCACGACCTTGTCGTGCGCACCTTAAAGCAGTATGGAGAGAAGACCTTTATCGGTACAAGTAACGTTCACCTCGCCATGAAGTATGAAACTAAACCGATCGGCACACATGCCCACGAATGGTTTATGTTTCATGCCGCAAAGTACGGCTACAAAATGGCCAACTTGCTGGGACTGGAGCACTGGTCCGATGTCTACAGGGGTGACCTTGGAATAGCACTTTCGGATACCTATACCACCGAAGTTTTTTTCCAGCAATTTGACAAAAAACTAGCCAAGCTGTTTGACGGAGTACGTCATGACAGTGGCGACCCTTTGGAATTTACGGACAAAGTCGTTGCTCATTACAGAAAGAATGGTATTGATCCGCTATCCAAAACAATTATATTTTCTGACGGGCTAGATTATGACAAAGTTGAGCGGATCGCGAATTATTGCGAAGGGAAGATATTACACTCTTTTGGAGTCGGAACCAATTTCACAAATGACGTTGGTCTTAAGCCCATGAACATTGTCATTAAAATGACGGATGCACTTCCCGAAGATGAGCTCTGGACGCCGGTGATTAAATTATCGGATGAACCGATGAAGCACACCGGAGATGAAGACTCCATTTATATCGCAAAAAAAGTTTTAATGATCGACGATGACAATGTATAGAGACGTATATGGTGAGGCACTGGATGACTATTTTGTACATCAGGAAGAAAAATTTCCCCTCGTTCTTCATACGAGCTATGGGGATCAAGACGAAATGCCTGTCGAGGTGTTCTTTAGAGATGCCGTGGATTTCCCGGAGCTCGAATTCATCGGGCTATCGCTATGTGATGGCCAGGTGCTGGATGTCGGTGCCGGTGTAGGCAGTCATAGTCTTTATCTCCAGGAGAAAGGCTTTCGTGTTGACGCTCTGGAATTGAGCCAACCAGCCTGTCATATCATGCAGCAGCGAGGCGTCCAAAATATTATTTGCACGGACTTCTATGAATTCAGTGGCCAAAAATATGATACTCTTCTGTTTCTGATGAACGGCATTGGTATCGCCGGCGATATTGCGGGGTTCAAAAAGCTCCTTCAGCATAGTCAGACCCTATTGACCGACCGCGGGCAGCTTATTTTCGATTCCTCAGATATCAGTTATCTCTATAGGGACTTTAATATTAAAAAGCCCGATCATTATTTTGGAGAAATTCAATACCAATATGAATATAAAGGCAAAAAAGGCAATCCTTTTAAATGGCTGTATTTAGATCAGGACACCCTGATCAACATTTCCCATGAACTGGGCTGGGTCGTTCAAATCTTGTACGAAGATGAAAATGACCAATACCTGGCTCGTATGGAACCAAAAAAATAAGCCCTCAGCGGGCTTATTTTCAAAAGTACTACTTTTGGGTTCGGATGTAAATATCCCCCATGGATGTCTTTAAAATCACGTCCTGTCCGCCACCGTTCATTTTGCCTTTTACAGTATTCGACATCCGGAAGCTGTCCTTAGGCTCTTCAGCAGGCTTCTCAAATTGAAATTCATCTGCTGCATAGATATTTCCCATAGACGTTTTCACGTCGACATTAGCACTGAATTTTTTAGGGAAAGCCACATCCACTGCCCCCATGGCCGAGATAAGCGAAATCGGTCCTTTTACAGGCTGGACAAATTGGGCGACCACATCACCTTGCGCTACTTTTACACTGAGTGGCCCCGTAATATTGATGACTTTGACATCGCCCATGGTACTGGAAACCTCCACTTCAGCGCGGATGTCCTTTATTTCAATTCCACCACCATTAAAAAATCCACCACGGCCTCCTTTTACACTCACGGGCAGATCGAAAGGAACGCGCACATGTACTGAATCCTCCAAGGGCATACCAACCATGCTAATTTCGGTAACACCACCGTTGTTCTGGATATTCATCCCTAATCCTGAATTGTCAGCCAGACCCGAACCATTGACCACACGCAAACCTTTGGCCCGCTCATTTGTTTCCCGCTCTTCCACCTTCGCCGTGATCAATACATCTTTACCATTATAGCCTTCGATCGCGATGTTATCGAATTTCAGCAATAACTTATTTCCTAAACCGGGAACCTTGATCTCTTTCCAGACCTTTTTTGCGTCGCGGTCAAAAGAACCACTTATTCCCCTCGGCGCTTTGGGCGGTTTTGGCGGAACCGCTCCTTCCATTTGCTCACTCACCTGGGCCTGCAATGCGTTCGCAAAAAGCAGTGCCATTCCCATAATCATTATTCTTATCTTTTTCATTGCTATAATTATTATTCTTTCCTATTTACTACAGTAAGATTCCCATCCTTCATATTCTTTGCGGACCCAAAACTCTGGTATTTCAGGTTAGCATCCTATTTTACTTCCTGCTACTGACTGAGCAGTACAGCATATGCTTGTTCCTTCACGAATTTCAGAGCCAATGGATCATCCACAATGGCATTTAACTTCTCCTTGGTACTTGATTTTATTTCCGGATCTGTCTCCGCAATCATCTGCATCAATTCGACCTGCATTGTCGGATCATTTTGTGCCACGAAAAAGTCCTGCACCTTTTGTTGCCTCTCTTCTGGTGCTATGCTGCCTAACAGAGTTTCTATGGCAGCCATTCGGACATTACTGCTGGCATCGGACACCGCCATTTTCTCCAGCTCATGTACAGCATGTTCATTCAAGTGCCCCTGTTTCTGAAGCGCGAGCACTGCTCCAAGACGGGTGCTTGCCGAACTGGAATCCTGAAGCATTTGCACATAATCATCCTTATGTAGGTCCAGCGCCTGCTCCTTATCTGCCCGCTGTCTTTTCCTGTTAGCCGCAAGCTGTACTTTCGCTCTGCTTGTCATGGTCTGCATCGACCAGCGCAGCTCGTTTTTCTCCGTCACTTCATCCACCTGCTGCTGCGAAGGCTTCGTCACAACGTCCTTCTGCTTGATCTGAACTGTGTTCAGATCAGCTACCTGCGCTGTGTCCGCTTTTTGTTGGCTGAAGATCCAGAAAGCCACAGCTCCTGTCAATACGCTAGCCGCGGCAATGCTTGCCCATCGCCACAGAGGTCTAATTTTCTTTTCCTGTACCTCGGGTACGACCTGTGGTCTGATCTTATTCCATAGATCCGCAGATGGTTCTCTGTGGTCAAACGCATCCCGATTGGCATTCACAAAATCCTTCAAATTATCCCGCATAATTATACCTCTCCTTCAGTTGTTCATAAATTTTCTTTTTCGCACGATGATATTGGCTACGCACAGCAACCGCTGTCATTCCCAAGGTGTCGGCAACCTCATCGTGACTCATATCTTCAAAAAGATACAGGTTGACCACCATTTTTGGCACGCCTGTCAATTGATCGATCACGGCTTCGAGATCCGTCAGCTGACATTCCCGCCATTCTTTTTCCAGCAATTCATCTTCGCCTTCGTCCCGAATCTCCAGATCTTCTATCGGTGAAAAATACTGCTTATTCTTGCGCAATAAAGAAATCGCTTTATTGACGCCCATCCGGCGCAGCCAAGCTTCGACACTAAGCACGGCCTCCCATTTGTCTGGCCTTGAGAAAAACTCTACAAAGGTCTCCTGCAATACATCTTCGCTCTCTTCCTGATTAGACAAAACCCGATAGATCGAATTAAAAATCTTCTTCGCATAGCGATGATAAAGCTGTGCAAAGCCCAACTCATTGCCCGATTGGCACATCGCTAATAAATCTTTATCGCTAAGTTGATCCTGCACGTTTTGCTAATTAATACTGTTATTTCCTATGTTCTATTCAATAGTCGGACAGCTGCTGAAAATGTTGCAATTTAATTTTAATTTTTTTTATATAATAAATAGGCTATCCCCGTCCCTGCTTAACAAGCATTTCTGTTTAAAAAAAAACACCCAGAATAACTCCCGGGTGCTTGCATAAACAAAATATATTGTGCAGCGGTTTTATAGTTTCCTTGGCGACAATAATCACTTTATTTTTAGATAGGTTTCGATGATCAAGTGTTTAACGCCCAATTCTGGCAAATTCTCTTCACCTTTTTGAATCAGTGTGTCTCCTTTAAACTCGAGTTCGAAATCAAATGCATTATTTTCCCAATCGCGTAGGCTGCAATACTGCAGACGTTCCTGGTACTTTTTACCGTCGAATGAATAAGTCCCACCACCTGCCAAAAAGTGAGGCTCTTTGCCCTTCCCTTTTTCTTTGTCATGGTTGAAAAAGGAGAAATGGTCATCGTTGAACATTTTGAACATTTCGGTCTTGCTGCTATCTGTAAAAGCTGTTACTGTATCTTTTCCTTTGATGGTCATACTTTCGATCAGCTTATAGGTACCGTTCAGTGCGAGCTTCTTGGGCAATTCGCTTTCATTCATCTTTTTGTCTACTGGATCACAGGAAAAAGCAATAAAAGGCAGTGCTGCAATTAGTAAAATTTGAGTTTTTAGATTCATAATTTTATATCGTGGTTTATAACGGCCAAACTACAAAAGTTTGGCCGCAAAAAAAACTTTGGATTATTCTTTGTCCCACCAGACACGGCCGGTATAGGTATCCCCGCCGGGCACAGAGTTGGAAGCAGCCCTATAGTGGTCAGGATTATTGGATGCTTCACTTATTGGATACGGGAATCGTCTCGGAATTACCCCTCCCGTGCTGTTGTCAGGATGTTTTACCGGTGTTAGAACAGGAAAGCCCGAACGCTTCCAGTTGTTCCAAGATTCATAAAAATCAAATAAGGTATTGGTATGTGCCCAATACTGCTCGTTAATTTGCTTCAATCCATCTGCGTCATTGTAAGGATTTGCTTTCAGAAAAGCCTCGGCTTCTGCATCCGAAATAGCCAATTTTGCGTCATATTGATTCAAACAGGTAATTGCTGCCTTCACCCCATTTTGATAATGCTCCCGCGCTGTGCCACCAATGCCCCAGCGTCTTGCGGCCTCTGCTTTCAGTAATTCTGTCTGACCATACGTTAAGATCAATGTGATACCATCCCGTTTAAACATATTGGGATTAGGAGAAGAATAGTCGGGATAATCCGTAAAGCTGGGATCCTTCCGAATATCAAATGCATCCCCATTGGCTGCATCCACCTGCTTCCCATTAGGCATTCCTTTTTGGATCGCCGGATTCGATACATAATTTTCATTCTGATTTTTGTTGGATAGGCTGGTATATATATTGGTCACGGCAATCTTTCCAAGCCTGGGATCATTTGATTTTTTTAAGAAAGAGATAAAGGTATTGGACCATTTTCCGTAATAATAATCCTGCGATCCGACATCTCCCAATAACACCTGACTATTTCGGTTTTGCGTTATACGCGCTCCTTTTTCATTATGCCTTACGAAGGCATTGTCTTCATTGGATGTAAACGTATTCGAAACTGCTTTCTGCGCATATTCTTTTGCTTGCGTTTCGTCCACTTTCACCAAGCGCATAGCCAGCCGCAACATAAAGGAATGCGCAAACCTCTTCCACTTGCTAATATCACCAGCGTAAATAATATCTCCGGAAACCTTATCAGCACCAGTTTGTAAGGCAGCTGCAGCTTCTTCGAGTTCCTTTAACATGGAGCTGTATATATCCTCTTGTTTATCATATTTTGGCAGATAAATCTTTTGGTAATATCCTAAACCAGCTTCCGAGTAAGGTACATCGCCATATAAATCCGTTATTCGCGCCAACACCACTACTCGCCAGATACGGGCTATCTGATGCAGATTTTTATATTTTTCCTTGCCACGGGTACCTTCTACAACATCAACAATATTCCTCACCTGTTCGATATAACTTCCCACCGACCCCGTCCCCCAATATGCCGCTGTATGTTCTTCAAAAATCAGATATTTGTCACCCCGCCATTCCGTAGTACAGTTTGCCAGGGCCTGGACAAATGGTCCAGCCAAAGAAAAATTACTCCGGTAAGCGTCATAGGCCATATCAAAGCTACCGGTGTAGTTGAGTTGAGCAGATGACAGAATGAAGTTGGGATCAAACTTATCTGAGCGATTGGTTACAGGATTTGTATTAATCTGATCAAAATCTTTCGTACAACCTGTCATAGCCAAAAGGCAGGAGACAGCAAATACGGATATAATGGGTTTAATAGTTGTTTTCATAATTTTCATAACTAAAATTTAGCACTTAAGTTAATTCCATAGGTACGTACAGCCGGTACTCCGCCTAACTCCAATCCCGGAAACGTCGCATTATAGCTTGACTCGGGATCGACATTATCCGTCTTTTTCATGAAGACAAACAGGTTACGGCCTACCGCACTGACATTAATAGATTTGATTTTATTGTTAAACAAGCTCGAAGGGAACGTGTACCCCAATATTATCTGTCTAAGTTTGATAAAATCAGCACTATGAACAAAAATCTTTGATGTGTTATTGGCAACATTAGTATAATAGGTAGGAGCATTTGCTCCATACTCTTCCCGTTTGTCCAGCGTTCCTTTATGCAATCCAAAGACATATCCATAATAATCTGTCGCAGAGAACAGCTTGCCTCCCCATTTACCATCAATTAGAAAAGACAAATTAAACCTGTCGTACGAAAACTCGTTGTTCCAACCTGCAAACCACTTATTAAACGCGGACCCGTAGGCTGTTAATTCGCCTCTCTCGGGAGATCTTTTGTCGGCGAGTAATACAATATTGCCATTTTCGTCATATTTATTATCGAAAGCCATGACCTGAAATGCGGCATAACCTTTCACGTTTGCCACCGAGCCGGCACCTGTGCGCGACATGGCGACAGACTGAAAGTTGAATCCGTCAGCCAGCGACAATATCTTGTTATCATTATAAGAGCCATTGAGAGACGAAATCCATTTAAATTTTCCATTTTTTATAATTGTCGCAGCAATCAATGCTTCAAAGCCTTTATTTTGCATTTCGCCTGCGTTTAACACTGCAGCGCTAAAGCCACTGGAAGATGGAGTCGTAATATAGGTAATTTCGTTTTTCGACTTCTTGTTATACCAGGTTAAATCAACATTGATACGATCATTGAATAAACGCAGCTCTGTTCCGATTTCGAATTCTGAAGCAGACGAAGCAATGAGTTCGGGATTCGGGATGCGCGTATTGTCAATGATACCAAGCGGTGTTTCATTCAAACTTTCACTTCTGAGGCGATATCCCAGTAATGTTTGGTAAGGATCGGTAGCCTGACCGACCGTGGCATAACCTGCCCGCAGCTTGCCAAAGTTGAGCCACGGAGCCTTTAGATATTCTGAATACACAAATGAGCCTGAAATTGATGGGTAAACCGAATTTAGTTTATTGTCGTATCCGGAGGCCGCGAGTGTGGAGAACCAATCCGAACGAAGGCTCCCCGTTAAGTAAAGAACGTCTTTATAAGCAAATTCCAGGGTTCCATACGCCGATTGAGTTTCCTGCTCTGATTCGTTATACTCCAAAGATTGGTTTTTCGCATTGGTAATATTATAATTGCCAAATACGGCAAGGTCAACTCCATTATTGGTTATCTGTTTGGTTTTGGTGTTCCGATAGCTCGCACCGATATTAGGGGTAATGGAAATATCTCCGAAAGTGAACTGCTGACCGATTAAAATATCCGCGTTGATGTCATCAAAGTTTGTGTTCTGTTCGGAGATCTTACCCCTGGTATAATAGGCGGTACCCGAAGCCACTACATTTTTATAGCGGTCCGCATAGGAATCGCGTCCTGCACGGCCTTGAAAAAACAGCCCATTATCCAGCGTATATTTTGCTGTCAGGGAACTGATTGTGCGCCTTCGATCGGTATTATTTTGAAATTCATAGGCGGCAAACCAAGGGTTCGTTGCATAGACGTTTCCAGAATAACCGATTTCTTTGCCATTTTCGTCCTTCCATGGCTTGAGATCATTCACATTGATGGATGTCGGTAGAAACATCACGTTAAAATTGGCATTTCCAGCTCCGTCAGAAAGCATCGGTCTATTCTTGACCTGCTCATAGATTAGATTGATCCGTCCATCAACTGTCAGCCCCTTCAATGGCTCAAATAATCCAGCCAAATTAAATGACTGCCGATCAAGTCCTGAATTTGGAACGACCGATTTATTTTTTACATCAGTACCAGAAAGGCGAATAGAGCCGCCTTCGAACGATTTATTCAGCGCAATGGTGTTTGTCCATGTATTTCCAGTACGATAGAAACGCCCCAGATTACCTTTTTGCAGCGAGTAAGGCCTTTCCTTTCCATCAAATTGGAGAACCGGAGAACCATCTAATTTTGCTCCCCAGCTACTTGCCCCCGTAGATAAGGCATTATCGATATTGGCGGGTTTGATACCTCCACCACCGTGACCATATTCTGTCTGCCAGTCAGTCTGGTCGATTATTCTCTCAGCAACATAATTGCTACTAAAATCTATTGAATTCCCTTTACCTGATTTTGTCGTTATTAGAATTACTCCTGCTTTCGCCCGCGACCCATACAACGCCGAAGCCGCTGCACCTTTCAAAACAGAAATACTCTCGATGTCGTCCGGATTGATATTGCTTATGGCGTCTCCGAGATCGGGTGCATTATCCCATTGGCTACCCGAATTGCCCTTAGAATTACCATTGTTTAGGCCTACCGGTTTGCTTTCCATGGGTATACCGTTTATAACGTATAAAGGCTGATTAGTTTGATTCAAACTAGAGACCCCACGTATCGTCACGTTCGTTGCCGCACCGCCCCCCCCAGCCGTACTGCTAATGTCCAAACCGGCAACTTTTCCTGCCAAAGCATTCATCACATTATTTTCGCGCGCCGTTGTCAAGGACTCGCCCGCCACCTGTGTTACCGAATAACCCAGTGACCGTTTTTCTTTCTTCTGCCCGAGTGCTGTCACCACGACCTCGTTGAGCATACGGTTGTCTTCCAGCAGTACTATTTTCATATCGCTTTCCTTGGTGACCGCGACCTCCTGAGAAGTGTAGCCTGCAAAAGAAACAATAAGAATATTTCCAGTAGATGCCTCGATACTAAACCGCCCGTTGATATCTGTCGCCCGACCTACTGCGGTGCCTTTAACGCGAACGCTGGCGCCTGCCAGTGGATTGCCCTTGTCGTCGGTCACTTGTCCAGCTACCGCAACTTGCTGCTGCTGGCTGATCACCACAAGACCCTCTTTGGATACCGAATAGACCAGTCCACTTTTATTGAAAAGTTTGCTCAGGACATCCAGGACTTTACTATTCGTCACATTGACCGACACTTCTTTATTTAAATTCTCGTTGGTCGAGTTATAGACAAAGTAATAGTCACTCTGCGCTTCGATCATCTTAAGTACTCTGCTCAGTTTTGTTTTTTGGACATCTAAAGAGACTTTCTGTTGGGAAAATACGTTTGCCGACACATTCATAATAGCACACGTAGTCATAATTAAGGCTAGTTTCATCCGGATAATGAATCTAAAATGCACAATATATCCATTGCGCATTTGCAATAAGCAATTTTTAATCATATTTTAGTGTTGGTTAAAATTAAAATTGAGCAGCACACCCAATGTTGCTGCTTTTGGTTAATCATTTTTTCAATGAAGGATGGTGTTGGTCCACCATCCTTTTTACTTTTCTGAAATAGTTACTTTTCTCCCATATATTTCATATTTAAAAGGTTCAACTTTCTGTAGGGCTGCCAATACCTGTGAGATATTCTCTTTGCTAAAGGTTGCTGTAAAACGATAATCCTTCAGCCGGTCACCTTGAAGCCGTATATCTACATCGTACCAGCGTTCGAGTGTCCGGCGCAAAGATTCGAAGTCCTGGTCCACGATTTCGAGCCTGTTTTCCTTCCATGCGATATCTGGTATTTCAACTCTATTTGATTCCACTACCGGAATATTCTCGATGGCAATCTCTTTGATCGGCAATTTATCTCCGGCTGACTTTGTTACTTTGTCCGCCGCAGCTATGACTGCATCCCGATGTTTAAAAACGGTAATCTTTTGGTTCGGCTTGATAATAACTGAATTCTCCCGCGAGCCTTTACTTGTCATTTCAATAGCACCTTCCACCAACAGAGCTTCTGCTGTAGGTTCGTCAGGATAACTTTTCACATTGAACGAAGTACCCAATACTTTGATATTGAAATCCGAAGCTTGCACCACGAACGGTTTTTTCCTGTCTTTCGTCACATGAAAGTACCCTTCGCCTACCAATCTCACTACGCGCTCTGTCTGATTAAAATCGGCCGACAACTCCAGCCTGCTGGCTGAGTTTAAGGTGACCGTGCTACCATCAGTCAGCTCAAAGTTCTTCTTTTCTCCTTTTTTGGTTTGGTAAGTTCGTCCTACTGAAGTCATAGGCTGTACAGTAGTGTCTATCGTAGGCTGTGAATAATACCAAATGCCACCAACTGTCAGCGCGGTAACTACTGCCGCTACTGCTGCCCATTTGCGCCAATTCATCCCCAAAATGCGTAAAGGAGCAGCCGGCTTGGCTCGCAGATCGGTTTTCAGTCTTTCAAGTTGTTCATGTACAGACCTACGGTTTCCGACCAATATCTGGTATAAGCGCTTGGCTTTTTGGATCATCTCTGCCTGCTCAGGATGGTTTAAGCTATATTGCTGCCAATACAGTACACAGTTTTTGTCTTCTCCCGAACAATACTTCTGGAAAGTATCGTCAATCAAAAAATCTTCTAACTGTTTATAATCTCTTTGGCTCATGCTATGCGGTATTTATCTTATAGTGTCCAAAATGCTTTCCTTTTCCTAAGAAAAAAACAAAATATCTTATAAGGCACTGAAATACAGCACATTTTATTTTAAAGTAGATAAAAAATGATGTGAAACCATGGATTCGGCAGCAGCCGCCTGAGGTCGAATTTCGATCCGAATAGATTATAGGTCTTTTAGCTCTTCCCGAAGGATTTTGAGGGCTTCATATAAGGTATTGTAGGCGGTCTTAACGGACATTTGGGTCAGTTCGGCGATCTTTTCGTAAGAAAAACCTTCAAAAAATTTAAGATTGACCAACTGTTTTTGACGAAATGTCAACTTTTCCAGAGCCTCCTTCAGGCGTATCTGAATGATTTCATTGGTCTGCACTTTGATGACAAACTCCTCATAAGGCATCTCAATCCATTCGTCTTCAGCCTTGACATTCTGAAGGGCAGTATTGATTTTATGCTGTTTCTCCAGAAGCCTCAACATACGGCGTTTTAGAAAGGTAATGAGGTAGGACTGCACATTATCGACCCGCTCGAGCTGCGCTCTCTTTTCCCAGAGCTTTACAAACACCTGGTCCGTCGCTTCGCTCGCCAGATCCGTATCTCCACAGGTCCGGATTCCGAAATTCACAAGCTCTTGATATAGGGCAGCATACAGATCAAAAAAGGCCGCCTCATCTCCTGTACGAATCCGTTCCCACAACAAGCGGTACCCCAATTTATTTCTCATCATAAAGCCTATAATCCGTATTTTAGTGAATATACTTCCTTGATTCCAAAAGTATAAACTTAATCCGTAAAAGGAAAAAGTTTTTATCTCCAAAAACAATAAGGCCATTTAAATGCAGAATTGTAATTTAGCTCTTTCTGTAATAACAGAAAAAGTTACGATGGAATCACCGTGGTCATGATCAATAAGAATAGACTGTACTGAAAGTCCTTTTGATAAATGATATTCATGGGTCCAGCACATAGATACAAGCTAATTAGATATTGATGAAAACTATTTTTGCGATCATAGGCAGTGCAAGTGAAAACTCCTCCAATCATCAGGTTGTCCGCCACTTGCAGCAGCAGCTGCATCCCGAAGTTCAGCTTACATTGTTCGACCGCCTCAAGGAGCTGCCTCCATTCGATCCGGAGGAAAGCCGGTTGCAACCACCGATAGAAATTATTGCTTTACGCCAGGTCATTCAAGACGCTGACCTAATTTTAATCAGCAGTCCGGAATATATTTTCAGTGTGCCCAGCGGACTAAAAAACCTGCTCGAATGGTGTGCCGCTACGACCGTGTTCGCCGACAAAGCTGTAAGCATCATCACTGCATCAGCGCAGGGCGAAACTGCGCATCTGGAGCTACAGCGCATTATGGAAGGACTCGGTGCCAAGCTTGATCCGAGAGGTAATCTCCTAATCCAGGGAGCTAAAGGAAAATTAGATGCAGCGGGGAATATTTGGGACAAGCAGCTCCATTTAAAACTTGATGATTTCGCAAATTTCCTATCTTTGCCTTATGCAAGAACAAGTCAATAATCCTTTACATGGAAAACGGCTAGATACCATCATCGAATATCTTGTCGATTATTACGGCTGGGATGAATTGGGACGCCGGATAAACATCCGGTGTTTCAATGAAAATCCCAGCGTGAAGTCCTCCCTGACTTTCCTGCGCAAGACACCTTGGGCTCGGGAAAAAGTCGAACGGCTTTATGTGAAAACCATTCAGAAACGATAAGCGCCCTTTGCCGAAGGGACAAAGAGCGCTTATATAAATGTTAAATGTTTAAAAGCTATAAGTATAACAGCTGTCGCCGAGAAATAGTTTTTAAATTTATAATTTTAACATAAGCCCAGCCATTCCACCCCCATAAAAGGTGTTTCTCGTGCGGTCCCGCCGCCAAGCTTTCCATTGTGTGCCCGCAGCAGATGGAGCATCTTCGTCTTTTTCGGCATAGTTAAAACTCGGTGCTAGAAATAAAGACAGGCTGTTGCTCAGCTGATAAGCGGGAATAATCCGAAATGAAGACCGGTGATTATCCAGCATTTTAAATTTATCGGTCAGATGGTTGCGTGACACTATTTCGCCGCGTACCGAAAACTTCTTCCTGCGCAGCAGCACTGCGCCCAAACCCGCTTCAAAAGCATATTTCGATTGGCCATCATCTGCAAGCGCTGCTTGGACCGACAGGATGCTGTACAGGACCCGACCGCCCGAACGAAACTGCAGGCCCAGATAGCTTTCTTCATCTATTGCCAAGGACAGGTTCCGCTCTCCATTTTTGATCAGGTTTAGCAAGCCGATTGGATAGTCGTTACTGTCCGCGATGTTGACTATACCTGCCAGCTGGAAGCCCTTGACCCCTTGGGCCTTGTTCACTATACCGGCAACCTGAATGCCGACATCGGCTGCGCTGTTATTTAATAACCCAGCTATTTGTACGGTTCCTTTAGCTTCTTTGGCCGTATTTGCGATTCCCGCAAGCTGTACGCCACGCACTGTATCAGCTTTGTTGATTACGCCTGCAACTTGCACGCCGTTCACGCTGGCAAAAACCCGATTGGCAATGCCCGCTAGCTGCGCACCGCCGACATTTCCGCCTACAGCATTTAACACACCCCCTACCTGCACCCCTCGCATATCATACTGGTTGATATTGAATACCCCGCCCAACTCTACTCCGCTGACTCCCGCCGTAGCACCGCCAATGATGTTTAAGGAAAACTTGTTGACAATCTGTGAACGTATAAAACCGTGGGAACTCAGCCCCGGTGTCATGGAGATCTGGTAAGGACTGTACAGGAACAACCCACCAAGGTTCATGCTTTGTATCCGCTGGGCAGGCGATAGAAAAACCCTGCCGAAGAAAGAGCGATAAAGGCCATGATCTTCCTCATAACCTTCAAAATAGCCATATTCCCGCTTCTTCTTATGACCTACTCTCGCTTCAATAGGGAAAATCACCATGACGCTGGTATCCCTGAACGTCTCCTTGCTGACATTAACAGCGATCAGGCTGCTTTTTTTCTTGACATCGAGCTCGAAATAGCCATTGTCGTCACTCAAGGTCGACAGTAATGCACTACGGTCAAAGATACTGGCATTGGCAACTGGATTATTGGTGCGTATATTCTTGACGTATCCGGTAATGACCGCCCTGTTTTTTGCAGGGGTGTGCACTTCAACATCCACCGACATGCGCTGAGGCGTATACTGCACGATAATATGTCTACCCAATTCCTTAAAGCTATATTCTTTGCCCAATACCCCATCGAGATAACCATACAATGTACCTCGGTAAGCTTGAGGATAAAGGATGCTATCCAGCTGCAAGATATTCCCGTTAAAGGAGAACAGCACATCCTGTTGCTCCTTTAGGACTTTAAACACTTCGCCTACCGTCGTTTTTGGATAAGCGGGCATGTTGACTGTTGCTGCGAGTTTCTGCTGTGCCAGCACCCCTAAAGAGGTGCTCAGCAGTAGAAATATTATATAAAATCGGATTCCGCTATTAGCAAATAATATCATAATGCAGTTTGTACAATTTCGTTTCGAAAACATGGTATCACTTTAGATTATCGTGTCAGGTGAATTTCCTTATCTTTAACAATGACTTTTAGTCCTAATGATTCCCGTATCACTTTAAGTATCTCCGTCAGGCTGTTCTGTTCAAAAGTAGCTGTCAGGAGAAGCTCTTTATCCGACGGTTGGTCAATAATGATCTGGTAGTCATATGCACGGCTTAGCAATTCAACAGCCTTCTGTAAGGGTGTATTTTGAAAGACAAACTCCCTATCCACATAGTATTTGTAGAATTTATCCGGTACAGCTTTCTTTTCTACGCGCATCGTATCGGTATCGTTGACCGTGATCATCTGCTCGGGTCGCAACAGGATTTCCTTATCTGCATAGGCCACTTTGACCAGACCTGTCGCTACGATCACTTCGGTGGCATGGGCTAGACGACGTACATTAAAACTCGTTCCCAAAACGGTGATCTTCGTTGCGCCTGTTGCAATCACAAAAGGGTGATTTTTGTCCTTGTGCACCTGAAAAAATACTTCCCCTTTTTTCAGCTCTACATTTCTGTTTTTATTGGTCCACGAGCTCGAGTAGGTCATTTCCGTATTTCGATTGAGTGTGACAGCAGAGCCGTCAGGTAATGAATCCTGCCGCACAGTCGCCTGGCTGACCAGCAGCATTTGCTCCCGGTGTGAACGGTCAAACACATAAAATCCCAGAACAGAGAGCAACAGAATGCTCGCCGCAACCCACCAGTTCCACTTCATTACCTTGATCTTCCCTTCTGACACTCCAGCGCGTTCCGCTGCCCGCTTATCCCTAGCGACCTTAAAATCCATCCATGCTTTATCCACATCCACTTCTGGTACCTCCAAGGGTTTGGGTAAGCTATCCCATAACTTTTTCATTTGTAAGTATGCCTCTCTATTATTAGCGTCCTTTTCCAACCATTCCTGTACGATAGCGCGTTCCGCTTCGTTTGTTTCACCTACGAGATATCTTTCCAATAACTCCTTATTCATGGCATATAGATAAGATAGCAATACGTTTTTTACTTTCAGGTACTCTGCCCTGTTGTCTGCATCCTCCTCCAGCCAGCTTTGGATGAACCTGTTCTCTGCTTCATTGGTATGCCCAATGATATATCTTTCTAGTAGTTCCTTATTCATAGCTTATAGATGAGGTAAAAAATAATCAATGTCAGATAGTCCATAAGTTCGGTACGCAGATGACGCAGTGCCCTACTCATATGTCCTTCCACTGTTTTTATCGAAAGATCCAATGTAGCGGCGATGTCCTTGTATTTCATTTCCTGGAATCGGCTGAGCTCGAAAACCGTCCGGCTCTTTTCTGGGAGTCCCGCCAGTGCCAGCTGTAGCTTTTTATCAAGATCTTTGGTGCTTTCGTCTACGGCCGGCTCCAGTTCCTGCCGATGGATTTCATAAGACTGATATTTAAGCTTACGCTGTTCTTTTTTTAATACATTCATACTTTCGTTATAAATAGCACGATACAAATAGGACTTTAGTGAGGTATGAACCTGGTGCTCCCAGTCCTTTTCCCAAAGTCTCAAAAACACCTGCTGGACGACCTCCTCTGCACTCTCACTATCCCCTAGGTACCTGAAAGCATACCGGTGCAATTCTTTGTAATGCGCCCGAAAAAGCTGTTCGAAATTTTTCTCTTTATTATCCGACATTTGCCAAATCTACCATATGATTACACAATCTTCTTTAGAAGTAAGACAACCTTAGCAACAGTTACCCTTATTTATTTTTTATTTTTTTTTGCTGCATTCAGCTTGATCGCATCAACATCTCAGTCAACCGACAGACTGTCAGACCATAGCGGTTACCTGGAAAATACAAATTCTTACGTGCATAAGTACTCCCGGGATTAAAGGTAGTCGTTCTGAAAATAGAAAATGTTTTTTTTCTGAGGGTATATTGATTTTCTATTGTCATAACCTAAAAGACATTATCATTAAAAAAACAAAAAACACAATTGACAATGAAAAACACATTAAATGCGACTTTAGTGGCACTGACACTATTGGGGACAGCAGGTATTGCACAGGCGCAAGAAATCACTTACGGCATTCAGGTAGGGAGCAATTACCACATGACTTCTTTCGGCAATAAAACAGTAAGGGACAATAACGGGAAGGTAGGGGTATCGATAGCCGGATTTGCTCGGATCGGTGACCGTCTATTCTTTCAGCCGGGCATTGGTGCGAGTTTGTTCCGAAAAGAATACACGTTTGAAGGCACTCTAAAGACTCCCAAGTTCTATCAGATCAATCTTCCGCTACAAGTTGGATACACAGTACTGCAGAAGGACGATTTTACCCTACGCGGTATGCTAGGTCCACAATTGAACTACGATATCAAAACGGTAAAATCCAGTGCGAATACCGAATACAAGAAATTTTCATTTGATGGCAGGGCCGGCATCGGCGTGGATGTCAGTCGCTTTACCATCGATGCGTACTACAGCCACGGATTTACCAGTATCGACAAGACGCTTGACGCGAAGAACAAAACAGTAGGAATCATGGTGGGGTACAAATTTTAATGGCTACCGTAAATAACTAATTTGCAGCGTCATGTACCCTCAATCATGGCGCTGCACTCCATATTTGGAAAAAATGATTTTATTTTTTGTCAATAATTACTATTTTAGCGCTACCAAAATTATTCCAAATATCTCAACACACAGGATCTATCCTATCTGGTATTGGAGGAATAACTCGGGATGTAGCGTAGCCCGGTATCGCGCCAGCATGGGGTGCTGGAGGTCGTCGGTTCAAATCCGGCCATCCCGACGGAATTACAAAGACCACTTAATTTGTCGTAATTAAGTGGTCTTTTGTTTTTATTGCCGCTCATTTAAAGCTTTTTGCACAACAAACAGCTCCTGTTCAAGCATAAAACTGATAAGCCAGTGCTTGCCGATTTTAGACGCCACCAAATTACGGGGTGTGTTTTCGCTCGATTCATTTTCCAACTGGACATAGGCATGCAGCAATACAGGGTCTCCGATCTGCTTAAAATTCATGCCATCGATCAAAATTGTTTTTATTCCATGGGTGAAAGCATCACCATATTCGTAGAAAAAGCGAAAATCGTCGCCGTCCGGAACAAGAATGTACCGATCATAAACCTGATCCGAAAGTTTTATCGGCGGTATGGAACTTTGGTGGTTACACGAAAAGAACACTAATTCATTATCGATTTTATCATAATAAAAGGCCTGATCTGCCGACTGCAAATACCCTGGATGCCAAGGTAGCTGGTCGCTGATCTTTGCTGTTTGGTCCACCGCCAGTTTATCGTTCACGGTCAGGTGATAAATGGTTCCGTTTAGCTTAAGAAGAATGGGAAAGCTTCCGGAAGTTCGAGTCATCGATGCAAAAGGTAGATATTCTATTTTTTCAGTGGTCATCCCCGCTTCGGCCAACAATTTATTCAGACTTTTTTGCACGACTAGTTCCCCTGTGTTGCTGTTGAAACACAACAATTCATAATGGACGGTTTTGTCCTTATGATAGAGAATATAGCCGTACTCATCCATCATATAAGAATGATCCATAATCAGATCTTTTGCTGTCACTAAGAGATTTTTTACGTCCAGCTCTTTGTAAAAATGGCTCCCGTCCTTAGCGATTTGTGGCGTATAACGGCCCCACTGAAATTGGCCGTTAATCGTAAACAAATCCCCTGCTTTTACCATGAAATCCTTAAAGGCCCTTGCATTGGGCTGCTGTGCAGATGCAATCGTTGCTGTCAGCAAACTGCTATCGGCCGGATCTATGACAAGAAGCTGCTGATCTTCAAAATTACGATACTCTGGTTGTGGATGTAATCTGATCAGTCTGTGATTTGTTTCATCCAGTGCAAATAAGGCCTCTGTCTGTTCCGCAAAGGTCTTGGACCATATCTTCGCCTTCGCACTCTGTAATTGTTGTAGCGGGTGTAGATGAAGGACACTGTCCAGCCATGACTTCCATTGTGCCCGTGTGGCGTCTTCGGCGGGCACCGACAGCAGTTCCATTGAATTGCTGAGATACTTTAAGCGCTCTTTTGCAAGTTCGGCTATTGTCATTGACCGATAATCATGTATAGTATAGCCTCCATCTGGCGTTTCGGCACAGCCCACAGCGTGCACAGTCACCCGTCTCTGATTGTTGAGATTGTCGATCCAGCGTGGCATGTCCGTCAGATCACGATAGTCACTAAAATCAGTCCATTCTACCGTATCCCTCAGACTAGACCGTTCAAAAAGACTGGATGGGTAACGCCGATTTTCCGTCTCGATTTTGTCGTTGTTATGCGCATTGAAAAATGCGATATTTCTCGTATAATAACAGTCTTTGACTCCCGGCACGGCAACGATTTCAAACGTAAAGTCCCGGTCGTAGTTATAAAATAAATTTCCGCGGTCTGCAAAAAGCGGAATTAACACAATATCTTCCGTGCCGAGACGTTTAGCGTCGGTTTCGCTCAGATGAAGAAAGAATCCATTTTCAGGAACGTAAATATCCCCTTTGTTGAGCACAAATAGCAATCTTGTCATGGCTGCACTGAGCTGCACAACTCGATAGTCCGATTTGAACCTTCCCGTAACCGTCTGAGTTCTTTCTATCGTATCCGTTTGCTTATGGAGTGTTCCGCTGCGCATAGACCTACCGCTACCACCATGACATTGAGAAAAAACCGCTAGCAAAGGCATCAAAAAGACCTGTCTGAAAATTATTGCCTTCATTATTTCATCAGTAATATATTTAAATCAAGTTACCGTTTTTCTTATCGTTTTCAAAAGATAAATGCATAGCCATTTTTCCATGCTATTTCAAGCTTTCGATGTAGTCTTGCTTTACGAGCTCGCTCACAAAAAAAGGCATTTAAACTACAACTATATCTGCGTAGTTTAAATGCCTTGATGAGCCTGCCTTTGCTGTTATGGAGACAGGCTGTTTTCCACGGATTATTAATATCCCGGATTTTGTTTCAGGTTAGGATTAACTGCTATTTGTTGGCTAGGGATTGGATATACGAGTGTTCGCGGATCCGGATCGGCAGCTTTTTCCTGCCAGGCCAGCAAAAACTTGCCGAAGCGAATCAAATCCTGCCTACGCCAGCCCTCCCAGTACAGTTCCCGTGCACGTTCATCCAGTAAATTGTCCAATGTCAGTGCTGCGAGTGCTGAGACATTACGATTGACCCGGATACTATTCACCAAAGCCAAAGCATCTACCGCCGTACCCGTACCGCCACGCAATATCGCTTCCGCCTGCATAAGCAATACATCGGAGTAACGGAAAACCACCCAATCGTTGTTGCGTTGGCCCGAGACAGCGTAATCAAATGCGTATTTCATTGGGCGAATACCTGCGGTTTCCAAGGTCGCACCCGAGGTGCGGATCGTCACTTCGCGTGTAAAAGACAATGGTGCACTAGAGGGGTTACGCGCCATCAAGGGTTTATTTGTGCTCCAGTTATATTGTTGACCGGCAAAAAATCCTACATTCTGACGCTTAAATGCTTTTTTCCTGTTTGAGGTCGTATCAGCAGCATATTCGTAATATATGCCTCTACGCTCATCTGAAGCGCTGAACTTGTCGTAATAATCCGATAAAGTGCACCAGCCGTTCCAACCGCCGGGATTCATGTTATAATGAGCAATAGTATTCCAGGTACGGTCCACATTACCCCCTCTCTCACCATTCTTATTGAACAATGTGAAAATGTTCTCGGTCGATTTCACATCATTGTCTGGGGCAAAGTTATCAAAATATTTACCTTTTGCCGACACAGTATATTGTCCTGTAGCAGTGATTTCCTTTGCCAGAGCGATCACTTTATTCATATCTTCTGCTGCAAAACTGGGCGACTGTCTATTTATAAATGCACCCTTATTGAGGTAAATTTTCATCAGCAAGGTTCTCGCCGCATTTCTATTAGCGACATATGCAGCACCGCTTGCAGGTAGGCTAGCCAAGATCTCATTGAGATCTTTGACCATATAGTCAATAGCCGCTTGAGGTTGTAATACCTCGGGCGAAATCCTAAAATCCTCCAAGGCTTCACCTTCTCGAATCGGAACAACTCCATAGAGGTCAAGAAGATCAAACATCGCCAAAGCACGAATAAATTTAGCCTCCGCTGCTTGTTGGGCGTTGGGCTTATAGCGCAGCACGTTGCTGGCATTATATATAGCAGTTCCCAGGCTCACAAAAGTATTGTTCATGTAGGCGTTATCTGCATTCCAGGTATGCAGATGGATGGCCCTGTGCATGCCATTGTCGTCCCAGTCCCCTCCGCGCGTAGGTGCCATCGCCGCGTCCGTCGATATTTCCTGCATAACCCAGCGCTGCTCCTGTTGATAGGGCGTATTTAATGAAATGTAGGCTGTTGTCAGCAGCCCCCCAGGTTCAACATTAGAAGTACCCTCTTCCAATTCACCTTTAAATTCTTCCTTCAGTTTGGTACAAGATAAAATACTTGTGGCAACTGAACCAATCATTCCGATATATAATAACGTTCTTAATTTCATCTGTCTCATAATTTTGTTATCCAATGACATTACGATTATTAAAGTGAGAAGTTAACCCCCAATAGAATATTTCTCGCGGGTGGGTATGGTAGATACTCGATACCCAACGAAGGAATACCATTGGTCGACCCATCTGTGTTAACTTCCGGATCAAATCCAGTGTACTTCGTAATAATAAATAAGTTCTGTCCTGTCAGTGACACATTTAGATTCTTGAATGTCTTACCTAAATCACCGACACGATAACTTAGTGTCAAATTGGCCAGTTTCAAATAGTCTCCCTTCTCTAAGAAACGTGAAGAAGGCGCTGCAGAATTAGATGTAGACTCTTTAACGGAGGTATCAAAAAATGCTGATCCGATATTCCTTGACGATAAATTGGTCAACCCAAGCCCTGTGGCAGCAGTATTGTTAAATAGGTAATGCCCGAGTGCACCGTTCATGTTGGCAGCCAAGGAGAATTTTTTATAATTCACATTTGTCGAAATACCCAACAAAGTTTTAGGATTTGGGCTGTTCATATAGAACTTGTTGACAGCCGGATCGTTCTTGCTGCTTATACTTCCATCCAGTCCGCGATACATGCTCATTCCTGTTTGAGGATCAATACCCTGATAATCTGCCAAATACCACACATTCAAGGGCTGCCCGTTCACCATGCGCTGCCCAAGTACTCCAGAAAATCCCTGGCCCCGTAGCGCCCCTGTTTCGTAATAGCCAACTAAACCACTTACACTATTTTTCAGGAAGGTGGCATTACCGGTCAGATCCCAGGTCCAGTTATCGTTTTTGATGATTGTACCTGTCAATGCTATTTCAACTCCTTTATTGACAATTTCGCCGTCTAGATTCACCCAAATTCTTCCTGCAGGTGCTGGCTGTGCGAGTGTTTGCTCAAAAAGGGCATCCGTGGTTTTCTTATTGAAATAATCAATAGAACCATATAGGCGGTTGCCCCAGATGCCAAAATCAATCCCCGCGTTCAATGTCGTGGACGTCTCCCATTTCAGGTCCCGGTTACCATAGTTCGCCTGACTGATGCTTTGATTACCAAATACCAATCTATTCAGCGATGCCCCAGATGGAAACTCCTGATTACCTGTTTTACCCCATCCCAATCTAACTTTAAGCTGGTCAAATATACCGCTCGATTTCAAGAAATCTTCTTCAGCAACATTCCATGCAACCGCAAGAGATGGAAACATTGCATACTTATTATTCGATCCGAATTTGGTCGAACCATCCCGTCTTATCGTCGCTGTGACTAGATAACGGTTGAGATAGTTAAATCCACCCCGTAAGAAAAGCGACTGCAGCTGGTTGGTCGGGCTCCGATAGGAAGCTATTTCCCGGGTCGCAACCGGAGAATATTGGATATAATCGAAATAATCTAGTCCCATATAACTGAATCCCTTGCCAAAGGAAATATTGTTGTTAAAATTGTAATCCAGATATTCGTAACCAGCGACAGCGTTTACGCTCCAGTCATCATTAATCTGCTTGTTGTAAGAAAGCATGTGGGTCATCTGCAGATTTGTCTCGCCATTATTGGAAATAAAGGCTTCCTCATCGTTGTTTTTTGAGGGATCAATAAGACCAGCTCTATACATTCCTTGGCGGTTACCGGTTTGCCGCATCGCACTATAGATAAAACGATACTCCAGATCATCGGTAATTTTATAGTATGGCGCAAGATTGACAACCAAGGTGTTGGTCGTTGCTAAGTCTTTAAATGCATCTATGCTTGTCAGCGGATTCCGGGTAGTTGTGCTGACAAAGGTTAGGTTACCTTGTGCATCCCGTAACGGGCGTGTCGGATTCCATTGCAGCGCCTGTGATATAACGTTTCCTTCCGAACCGACCATTGCGTTGATTGGCGCATACTTATTATCCATTTGCGTCAGGAAAAGTCCGAAATCAAGTCCTAACCGCTTGTTTTCCAAAAAGCGAAAGTTACCGCTGAAGTTGGCCGTATATTTTTTGAGCTGTGAGCCCCGAATAATACCATTTTGGTTAAGATATCCGCCCGATAAACGGTACTTACCATGCTCTGTCCCGCCCGCTACATCAGCATAATAATTTTGTGTAATCGCTTTTCTAGTAATCGCCTTGAAAGCATCTTCATTACCACCAAAGTCCGCATCGTCGACCTCATCTGGTGTATAATATCTCAGCGCTTCCCTGAATCGTGAAGCATTCAGCACGTCCGGATACTCGCGCATCGTAGATACACCAGCAGAGGCACCAACAGATACTTCTGGTGATCCCACCTTTCCTTTTTTAGTTGTGATAATCACCACACCATTTGCTCCACGAGATCCATAGATCGCCGTAGCCGATGCATCTTTGAGGATGTCCATGCTCGCAATATCTCCAGGGTTCAAATAAGTTAACGGATTACCTCTGTCGGAGGAGAAACCGCCCCTACCCTCAGGTAGAGGAGAATTGCCCGACATCGGCACCCCGTCGAGCACAAACAACGGGTTATTACTTGCCCGAATGGACGAATTTCCACGGATACGAACAGTTGTCGATCCGCCAGGTTGTCCTGTATTGTTGATTACCATGACCCCTGGTGTTTTTCCTTGGATCAACTGGTCGGGACTCGTCATAATCCCTTTGTTGAAGTTTTTTGCACCGATCGTCACCATGGACCCCGTTAGATCTTTCTTTCGTGCGGTCCCATAACCGATGACCACCACTTCTTCCAACCCTTGATCTGTACTCGGTTCGAGCGCAATAGACATGTCGTTTCCGACGATGGGAACCTCTTTGAGCGCATAGCCAATGTAGGATACCTCAAGGAATTTGGCCTCATTCGGAATGTTCAACGAAAATGTACCTCCGGCATCCGTTGTGGTGGCCGTACTCGTTCCCTTGACTTTGACCGTGGCCCCCGTCAATGGGCTCTGGGTCTCATCCACAACCTTACCTTTCAATACCCGCGTCTGAGCTGCGGCAATAAAAGTGACCAGCAGCATGGCTGGCATCATTACACATTGCGCAAGTAGTTTGTTTTTCATACGCTTTTAAATTATTGGTTTAATTGATTAATATGTCTGAGCAAATCCACTGCTCAACACGATGTGATTTTACTGTGTCAAAAACGATAGCTAAATATCAGTGTGATCCAAAAACAGCAACCATATGATGCTCAGTCCTCTGCAAAAAGCACCTATACTGAGGCCTCTTCGAAAGGCATGCTGGCAGCGACTCCACTCTTAGCGCGGATAGTATATAAGCAACTCGTTGAAAAATGCGAATACAGCCTTTTGCTGTCGTTAAATTAGGGCAGGACATAAGTTTAATTTTGGTTATTTCTTACCTATAAAAATCGCCAAATCCATCCGTTCACACCAATCACAGCGTCTCAATTTTATATCAGAGCGTATCAGCAAATCTCTTTTTTTTCTTTTTTATTGCCTATTTTTAGGTGAAGATTATACACTTTGATACGAATAACCATTATACCTATCCTATACCTACTGCTTGCCTGGTCCAACCTGCAGGCACAGTCCCTCTATTTTAAAAGCTATCAGACCACCGAAGGACTGTCAAACAATACCGTCACGTGTATCACTCAGGATGTACAGGGCTTTCTCTGGCTGGGAAGCCGGAACGGGCTAAACCGCTTTGACGGCAACAGGTTCAAGATTTTCAGACATAATGTAGCGGATTCGCTGAGTGTCGGAAGCTCCTCGATATTGAGTTTGCTGACCGACCAGCGGGGTATGATGTGGATCGGGACCACACGGGGGACGTACCGTTACGATCCAGTAAGAGAACATTTCCTTTTTTTTGACAAGATACCAGCTGGTGAAGTAAATAGCATTAAAGAATTTGCAGGTTATATCTGGATTTTGTCGAATGGAAAGCTTTATTGCTACAACCCCTTCACCTCCGACCTACAGCCGGCTAATCAAGACAAAAGCAAGATCACGACGATTTCCTGTACCGGTGAAAACGGTCTGTGGACAGTAGATGACAAAAATGTACTTAGACAATATAGCAAGCAGCGGGGCTTTACACAGGTCCAGCTTGCAGATCCGGAAAAGCAATTGTCAGCAATCAAAACAATATATCCAATAAATGATTCTCTGCTGCTCGTCGGTACAACCAATGCGGCTTACCTGTACGATAGGAAAAAGGCTTCGCTCCAGAATATATTTGCAGGCAGCTTTCCGCAGCAAGTCATTCAGGTCAACTGCATTATCGAGCAGTCGCCTGGGCTCTTTTGGTTTGGCACAGAATCCGGAATATATAGCTATGCAATCGCTACTCGTAAAGTACAGCGGATCAAAAAAGACTTTTTCAACCCATTTGCACTATCGGACAACGTAGTACTGGATTTCTACAGAGACCGGGAAGACAATATTTGGGCCGGAACATTCTTCGGCGGTCTCAACCAATATAGCAGGCAGTTTGATAACTTCAAAAAATATCTATCTGGCTTTGGCCGCAATGCGCTTTCAGGAAATATCGTACATGAAATCTACAAGGATTCGTACGGCTACTTCTGGATCGGCACCGAAGATGGGGGGTTAAATAAACTTGATCCAGCTTCCGGTCAAATCAGCCGATTTACTGCTGATGGCAAGCCGGGCAGCATAACACACAATAACATCCACGGTCTGGCTACCTATAAAAACGAGCTGTGGGTCGGGTCCACCACACATGGTCTCGATGTGCTGGATGTCAAAACTGGAAAGCTCAAACGACATTATGACCAGATCGGCAAAGGCAGTTTACAGAGCAATTTTGTGGTCTGTATTTATAAAACCAAAGATAATACTATGCTATTGGGAACGGACCGTGCCCTCTATGCCTACAATATCCATACGGATAGCTTTGATCTAATGCCCATCGCAGCCTGGATCCAGGGCATCTATGAAGATAGCGACGGTATCCTTTGGGTAAACACTTATGGGGATGGCGTATACCGCTACCATCGGCATACCGGAGCTATAAACAGACTTTATTCTACACCGGGCAAACGCCATAGTCTGGTCAACAATTATGTCAACGGCTTATTTGAAGACAGTAAAAATAATATCTGGCTAAGTACAGAAAGCGGGCTTTCCAAATACCGTCGTGATGGTACCTTTACCAACTACCTCACCGAATCTGGTCTACCTTCCAATCAGGTTTTCAAAGTGCTTGAAGATGATAACCGTAGTATTTGGATCACCACCGGCCGGGGGCTGGTACGGCTAGACGAAGGGAGAGCCAAACGGGTGATCTATACCTCGAGAGACGGTCTTCCGGCAGATCAGTTCAATTATAATTCAGCTTTTAAAGACGAGGATGGAACGCTCTATTTCGGAACCATTAAAGGCATGGTCAGCTTCAACCCCAAGAAATCTATTAAAAATAGCTTTGTGCCGCCCATATTTATCAGTAGTATTCAGATCAACAACAGCGAAATCGCCGTAGATAAGGCCGGACCACTACCCCAGTCGCTCTCCCTGACCAAAGAGATTAAGCTGAGCTACGACAATTCCAACATCAGTTTTAATATTGCTGCACTCAGCTTCGTTTCTCCCGAAAGCAATACATACCGGTACATCATGGAAGGGTATGACAAGGGTTGGACTGATATCAAGGGCAGCCAAAAGATATACTACAATAAACTGCCACCAGGCACGTATACCTTCAAGTTTAACGGAGCCAATAACAACGGTATCTGGAATCCGGCCGGAAAGGAACTGCGGATCATTGTATCGCCCCCTTGGTGGTCATCGACCTGGGCTTATATCTTATATTTTTTAACACTAAGTACCATTACTGCTCTGATCCTACGGTACTATTTCCTATTGATCAAAGCAAACAATGCACAAAAAATGGATAATTACGAGCGCAAAAAAGAACAGGAAGTATATAACCTCAAACTTGAGTTTTTCACCAACCTGGCGCATGAGATCCGTACACCATTGACCTTGATCAAGATGCCGCTGGAAAAACTGATTCGCACAAGTGAGTCCCAAGACCGGGACATGCTGAATGATCTGGTCCTTATCGATAAAAACACAACCCGGCTGATCAGGCTGACCAATCAGCTCCTGGATTTTAGAAAAGCAGAAACAAATAATATGAGCCTTATCTTTACAAAAACCGACATCAACAGCTTACTACTGGACGTATTCAATGACCTTAATGGCCTGGCAAAAGAAAAGATGCTGCAATACGATCTTTCACTACCCCGGATCACGCTAACCGCACAGGTCGACGAAGAAGCCTTACGCAAGATATTTACCAACTTGATCCACAACGCCATCAAATATGCAGCCCAACAGGTCCATATCAAATTGCTACCCTTCAACAGCGACGATATCATGTTCAATATTGAATTCCGCAATGACGGCGACATCATCCCTTTTGACAAGCGGGAAAAAATCTTTGAACCTTTTTATCGTCTGAATGAATCCAATAAAGACACAGGCACCGGCATTGGTCTTCCCCTATCCCGTTCGCTCGTCGAACTGCATCAGGGCACGCTGTCCTTGGTCTTCACTGAAGAAAATCGTAATATCTTCCTGCTGTCCGTCCCTATCGTTCAGGAGCAATCACTCGACATCACACCCCTTCTCGAAGAGGCCGCCGAACAGGAGGACCGTAAACTTTATACAGAAGAGGACGAAGATGCCGAAAAACCTATAGTTCTCATTGTTGAAGACAACAAGGAAATATTGGCTTATCTCAATAAGGAACTAAAGACAGATTACGCGGTTTTACGGGCCAGTAACGGTGCTGAGGCGCTAGAAATCCTCGACCGTGACAATGTACAGCTCGTACTCACAGATATCATGATGCCGATTATGGATGGCATCACTTTATGCAAGCGCATCAAAAGTGATATTCTCTACAGCCACATTCCCGTTATATTCCTCACTGCAAAAAATGCGCTCGATGCCAAAATTCAGGGCCTAAAAATAGGGGCCGATGCCTATATTGAGAAACCTTTTTCCTTAGAATTTCTGACGGTGCAGATCCGTAATATCCTGAACAACCGAAAGATCATCAAACAATATTTCACCAACTCTTCGGCTACTAATCTGACCGACATCAATGTCTCAGCGCCTGACAAAGACTTTATCAGCCAGCTCAACAGTGTCATTTATGAACACATCTCCGACATTGATCTGAATGTAGATGAGCTGGCAAGGCTAATGAATATGAGCCGCCCAACCTTATATCGCAAGATCAAGGGTCTGTCAGATCTGAGCCCCAACGAACTGATCAATATATCCAGGTTAAAAAAAGCTGCTGAACTGCTCGTTCAAAAGGAATATAATATTACGCAGATTTCGACCATGGTCGGCTATAGTGTACAGTCCAACTTTTCAAGAGATTTCCATAAACATTATGGTATGCCACCCAGTGTTTATATGGCCGAAAATAGCTGATCTGACAAAAAAGTCGTGAAACCCTGTATCGAAACTGCGGGGTATATGGTGGTAGGTTATATTGAAAAAGAACCAGATATCCGTGGAATTTGGTTCTTTTTCAATTTAGGCTATTTAGCCTCACTGTTTATTTTTCGGAACAAAGAACGCTGCCAGAAACATAAATATGCCCGCCAGCAGCAACCCATAGATCGATTGGCCGTGAAAAACTAATTTGATGATCATTCCGCCAAAAAAACCACAGACAATCTGCGGCAGCGTAATAAAAAAGTTGAAGAGTCCCATATATACCCCCATCTTGGTTGCCGGAAGATGATCGCTCAAAATCGCATAAGGCATGGCCAAAATACTTCCCCAGGCAATACCAATCCCAATCATAGGCAGTATCAGCAGATTGGCATCTTTGATCAGAAACAGCGAAATTAAGGAGAGGCCGCCGACCACGAGACCAAAGGCGTGAGTTGCGCCACGGCCGTAGCGTCTGGCAATTCTCGGGATAAAGAGTGCATAGATTGCCGAAACACCATTGTAGATCCCAAAAAGTACACCTACCCAGTTTGCTGCTTCCATATATAGGTCCTGTCTGTTACCCTCGTGGAGATAAAAAACCGATTCGGCGATCGCCGGCGTCGTATATACCCACATCATAAATAAAGCAAACCATGAGAAGAACTGTACCCAACCCAGCTTTTTCATGACAGCTGGCATAGCTTTGATATCACGCATGATAGTCCCTAGGCCAAAAACTGCTGTACTTTCTTCCGCCTGCACAGTACTTTCGCTAAAAGACCGAAGCTCCTGTGGACTATATTCCCGTGTTTTTATGACCGACCATAACACTGTGCACAGCAGTACCAATCCCCCAGCATAAAATGAGTAAATTACATTTTCTGGCACATGGCCAGCCGGAGCAGTCCCTCCAAAACTCAGGTACTTAGTAAAGATATAAGGCAGCAGTGAACCGACAACGGCGCCCACGCCAATGAGGAAGGTCTGGACAGAAAAGCCGAGACTACGCTGCCTACTGGACAGATTATCGCCGATAAGTGCCCGAAATGGCTCCATGGTCACATTGATTGATGCATCCATAAACATCAATAGGCCAGCTCCTATCCACAGGGGTGGCAGCAATGCGGTAAACAATGCCGCATTCGGCATCAAAAACAACGTCAACGTGGTTAGGATCGCACCGATCAAAATATAAGGTCGCCGACGTCCCAAACGAGTCCACGTTCGGTCGCTATAGTGGCCGATAATAGGTTGAACGATCATGCCTGTGATCGGTGCCGCCAGCCAGAACAACGACAGATGTTCTACATCAGCTCCAAAAGTTTGCAGGATACGGGAAGCATTGCCGTTCTGCAAAGCAAAGCCCATTTGTATCCCTAAAAACCCAAAACTCATATTCATGACCTGGCGTATACTTAATTCGGGTTTATTTCCCATGATAGGTTATCAAAATTTAACACAAAATACAATTTAATTCCCATTTAGCCACCATCCACAGCAGGCAAAACAGAGCCTGGCCTGCTGTGGGTATGGATTTTACCGAACTTGAGCAATCTCCCTTCGGCTATGTGCAGCCAGTACAAACGAGTCCGACGGCGTACTGATATTCGCTGGGTTATCGCTGATATTTTCGATTGTGTAGGCATCAGCAGAGACCGTAATCAGCAAGGTCGCCCCACGAAACAAGATGCGAAACTTATAGCCTTTCCACTCCGGTGGCAGCATTGGATTTAAGTATAGCTGCCCGTTGCTGACGCGCATGCCTGCAAATCCCTCCACTATGGTCATCCATGTGCCTGCCATCGATGTGATGTGCAGACCATCCTCCGTATCGTTATTATAATCATCGAGATCCAGCCGTGAGGTCCGCAGATAGAATTCGTAGGCTTTGGCGGCTTTGCCAAGTTTGGCGGCCAATATCGCATGCACACAGGGTGACAACGAACTTTCATGTACAGTCAAAGGCTCATAAAATTCAAAATGACGGGCCAACGTATCCTGATCAAACTGATCCTCCAGGAAATAAAATCCCTGCAGTACATCTGCTTGTTTTATATAACAGGAGCGCAGGATCCGGTCCCAGCTCCACTTTTGATTGATGGGGCGCTGTGCCGGGTCTAGTTGCTGTACTGGAATCAGCTCTTTGTCGAGAAAGCCATCCTGCTGCAAATATATTTTTCTCTTATCATCATAAGGATAGTAAATATTATCGATAATATGCTTCCACTGTTCACGTTCTTCAACATCGATTTTGAGTTTATCCAACAAAGCAGTATATGTCCCAGGCGTCTTGCTTTCGCATTGTTGCAAGCAGTTCAATGTATATTCCAGACACCAGGATGCGATCCGGTTGGTATACCAGTTGTTGTTGACATTATTTTCATACTCATTTGGCCCCGTGACTCCCAGCATGACATATCGCTGTTTTTCGGCGCTCCAATTCACACGTTGCGCCCAGAATCTGCTAATGGCGACCAGCACATCCAGGCCATGGGTCCAAATATACTCCTGATCGTCTGTATAGCGTACATAATTGTAGATGGCAAACGCAATAGCCCCATTGCGATGGATTTCTTCGAAAGTAATTTCCCACTCATTATGGCACTCCTCCCCGTTTATGGTCACCATTGGAAAGAGCGCAGCACCTCCACTGAATCCTAGTTTTTCGGCGTTTTCTATGGCCTTGCCCAGTTGTTGATACCGATACAGTAGCAAGTTACGGGCTATATGTGGCGATTGTGTTGCCAGATAAAATGGGATGCAATAAGCTTCAGTATCCCAATAGGTCACACCACCATACTTCTCACCGGTAAAGCCTTTTGGTCCGATATTTAATCGTGCATCTTCGCCGGTGTACGTTTGGTTGAGCTGGAAGATATTATAACGGATGGCCTGTTGCGCAGCAACATCACCAAAGATCTCGATATCACTTTCAGCCCAGATCGTCGCCCAGGCAGCTGCTTGCTTTTTCTGTAGCTGCTCAAAATCGTCGCTTTGCAGCGCAATCAAATGTGCTGAAGCAATTTCCCTTAATCGTTCTTTCGGATGGTTTTCTGACGTGACAATGGCCACTCTCTTTTCTATACAGAGCGTCTGCAAACTGCCTAATGTCGTTATGTAGTTTGCAGCCATGTATCCCGTATCAGAAGTCACTCCATTAAGTTCTACGGATTTTTTGTCAGCGGTGACGCGTGTTTCCAGCTCAGCACAGACTTCGAACGCTGTTTTTTTGGTACGTGAACATACAAAGAGGTTAGCACCATGTTGTCCTTGGGTGATAGGTTCCCAAAATTTCTCATCGTAGTTGCTGTCTCTGTTTATCACCTCAGCGTCTAAAATGGAGCTGACCTCCACATGCAGATCCTCCGTAAGCGCCTGCAGGCGGTACTGTAGTGAAGCCGTTTCGGAGGCGAAAAGGTGATACATGCGACTAGCTTCAACGCGCACCTTGCTACCATCAGGCATAGAAGCGACAAAACTCCGATACAGAATCCCCCGTTGCATGTCCAGGCGACGCTCGAAGGAGCTTAGGCTGAGCTGAGCCAGATCCAGACGCTGACCATTGATCCGGATATCCAGGCCTATCCAGTTAAAAGAATTGATTACTTTGGCAAAATATTCAGGATAACCGTTTTTCCACCAGCCTACCCGCGTTTTGTCGGGGTAATAGATCCCCGCTAGATAAGATCCTTGTAATGTCTTCCCACTGAAATATTCCTCAAAATTGGCTCTTTGCCCCATCCGCCCATTTCCAATCGCGAAGATGCTCTCTGAAAATTCATTGTGCTCAGGTCTAAACTGATCTTCAATAATTTGCCATGGATCGTGCTTAATATATGTTTTCATTCCTTATTGCTGCTATCATTAAAATTTATCTACAAGGGCTGTCAGGTCGCCCACTACATCATCCGCTCTTCCTAAATTTTCGGCGCTACCAATACCCACAACCTGCATTCGGGCCGCTTTTGCGGCATCAATACCAGCCTGAGCATCTTCCAGTACCAGGCAATGGGCCGGCTCTATTCCCAGAGCTTCAGCACCTTTCAGAAACACCTCAGGATCAGGCTTGGAGGCCTGTACCACGTTGCCATCGATCAATGCGTCAAAATAATTCAAGATCTCCGTCTTCTGAAGGATACCCAATGCGTTCTTGCTCGCCGATCCGAGCCCGATCCGCATGCCCTTTGTCTTCAACCTTTGCAATAAATCCAAGCTTCCCGGTAGCAAATGTCCGGGATGTAGCTGCTCGATCAGACTCAAATACCATTGATTTTTTTGAGCTAGCAACTGTTCTTTTTCCTGTTCGGATTTTTCTAGCCCTGCCCATTTAAGGATCAGTTCGAGCGATCCCACCCGGCTGACGCCTTTCAGTTGCTCATTATCTTCAACAGAAAAAGAGTAACCCAAGCTATCCGCCAACCTGCGCCAAGCTTGATAATGGTAGACTGCCGTATCCACCAGCACACCGTCCAAATCAAATATCACGGCTTTTACGTTCGTATAATTAATCATTTCAAAAATGAACTTTAGATACTCGTTGTTGTTAAAATTTAATATCCAGTACTTTCGTCTCGTAAGCTGCCAGCTTCAGGCTATGGTTGGCCGTGGGCACGGCCGCTTGACTGACAATGTCAATATATGCAGTTGCACCGCCGTTCCTTTCAGCAAAACGGTCCAGTTTGATTTCCTTTTCATGATCGTTGCAGTTCATCACGACCATAACAGTCTGCTGCTCGTCGTAACGGAAATAAACATATACACCATCTTCAGGCACATATTGCATAGTCTTTCCGGTGTGCAGCACTGGATGGGCTTTGCGGTAATTGGCAAGTGTACGGACATAGTTCCACACATCCTGTTCAGCGGCTGTTCTTCCAGCAACATTAAACTTATCCGTCTTGTCACCGGGGAAACCGCCCTGAAAATCTTCCCGCAGCAGACCATCCGGATTGGAGAAATTTTTCATGAGGATCTCAGCACCATAATACAATTGTGGAATACCACGCGTAGTTAGTAACCAGGCCAAGGCTGATTTGTATTTCTGAACATTTTCACCGATTACAGAAAAAAAGCGGTCCTTATCGTGGTTATCCAAAAAGAGTACGTTCCGGTCCGGATGCGGATATTGATAATCCGACGCTAGCGTCGAATAAAGTTTGTTGGCGCCAGCCGTCCATTCAGTCTTCTGATTGAGGGCATCACCGATGGCGTAGTTAAGCTGAAAATCCGTCACGCCCATCAACTTCGAGTCGATATCCTGGCCCACTCGTTTACCGCCCAGAAAATAAGCCTGATTAGCTACACCATGCACCCAAGTTTCGCCAAAAAAGGTGAAGCTTGGGTATTCCTGTTGGATACGTTCGGTCCATTTGGCCATAAAATCGAGATCATTATAGGGATAGGTATCGATCCGGAATCCATCTATACCGGCGGTCTCAATCCACCAGATGTGACTTTGCGTCAAATAATTCTGTACATAAGGATTTTGTTGATTCATATCAGGCATGGTGGGTACAAACCAGCCTTTAACCATCTTCTTTTTATCTTCGGCCGAAGCATAGGGATCAAAGACAGTTTGATCTTTATAAGAGGTCTGTGTGTAGCTTGGCCATTCATTCAGCCAGTCAGCCATTGGCTTATCCTTCACTGTCCAGTGATGGCTTCCAACATGGTTAGGTACGACATCAAAGATCAGCTTCATCTTGCGCTTATGCAGCTGTTGCCCCAGCTGCACATAAGTATCGTTGGTTCCGAAACGTGGATCAATGTGATAGGTCTCTGTATTTGCATAGCCGTGATAGGAAGCCAGTGGCATATCATTGGTCAGTACTGGCGTCAGCCAGACTGAGGTTACCCCCAGGTCATTTAGGTAGTCCAGTTTCCCAATCACTCCTTCGAGGTCTCCCCCATGGCGCAGATACATCGAGTCCCGGTTGAGGCTCATGTCGAGCATGCCCTTAACTTGATCATTAGCTGGATTTCCATTTGCGAAGCGATCAGGCATGATCAAATAGATGAGATCCTTGCTGGTCACTCCCTGAGCTTTGACTTCGTGATTCCGTGATTTTAGTTCGTAGCGGTAGGACCATTGCTTCTTTCCCTGACTGAAGGTGAAGGTTGTCCAGCCCGGCTTTGCGTTAGGCTTTACCTGAAGATCCAAAAATAAGTAATTGGGATTTCCGGTCCGGTTTACCCGGACCAGTTCGATCGCCGCATCATCGACCTTCACCTCGCTTTTTCCGATCTGCGGCCCGTAAACGACAAGCTGCAGTTCAGGATTCTGCATACCCACCCACCAGTTGAGCGGTTCAACACGCTGGATGGATTGCCCCATCAAGGGGCTCCATCCCAGCGTTGTCAGTCCTATAAGTATCGTCGCAAGGATTCTATTTTTCTTTAGCATAAGCATGATTATTTTTTTGTCAGTGTGTATGTATTGGTGTTGAGGTCAAAGACAATATCGTAAGTACCTGCCGTGGAGACGGCAATATTGTCACCACCGGCCACTAATGTTCCATTGGTGCCGCCGAAGTTGGTCCCCCAGTCGTGATTCTTACGGAATTTTATTTCTCCTGTCGCCAAGGCAACGGTTAACTTCCAGACCTGATTAGCGTTATCATATTTCATGTCCGTATCCGCGTCCCAGCCCTTCGGTGTCGCGCTACCAATAATTCCCCAGCTATGATCTTTGTAGGAGATCGTGTTGGCTGTCGTATTTACGATAACTTCTAGATTGCCTGCACGCGGAGCCTTGATGTCCTTACCGCCATTATAAACGATCTTCCCTGGTTCTGTTTCTCCATACGAATTGTTCCAGTTCCGTTCTGGCGTAACCTTAAACGCCAATTTGCCTTCCGGAAAGTAGATTATCCCTGTGTAGATCCCATTACTCGTTGGAGAAATCAGCGATTCTGCGTTCGCCTCAACCCAATCTTCATAAGCACCGATGGCATACAAATAGCTTGTCGACGCATATGGAGTAGCCTTAAGGGCCGCTAGCGGAGAGAATACGGCAGCTATTTTATTGTTAATGCTCGATTTTATCCGGATATCGAAGTCAGACATCTCTCCAGTAGGTACACCCAACGCAAGCAAATAGCTGTTTAGTTCGAAGCCTGTAAAAGCCATCTCGTTATGGCCATTCGGAATGACTACTTCTTTCACTGACTTAAAGCCATCTCCCTTCAGTCCAAACTGCAGTACATTGTTTACCGCAGCCTGAAAGCCAAAGTCAGGCTGTACAAACTTCAGCCGTAGCACTGTATCATCAGCATGCTGTTTAGACAGCGTGACACTATTTTTGTCTAAGGTCAAACTAGCCGCCTTCACATCATCTCCAGTACTTAATCTAGCCTGGGTTTCGTCTTTTTTACAACTCTGGAATGCTACCAACAGGAGGAGAGCTATTCCGATATAATGTATTATTTTCATGTGTAAAATACTTATCTACTTCCTTTTATTATCCATTATGTCTTTAATGGCTGATTTACTTTCCGCTTAGTTATAACCAGGGTTTTGAACCAAGTTCGAATTCGCGATGATATCCGCTGCGGGGATCGGAAATAAGTTCCTGTAGCTCGGTACTGCTTGTCCCGCCAATACGCCGCCTTTAAACGGCCAGAGGTAGCTATCGCCTGTGAATTTGCCATAGCGGATCAGATCCGTCCGTCTGAATCCTTCCCAATACAGTTCTTTCACCCGTTCATTAAGAATGTCATCCAAGGAAAGGCTCGACAGCTTGCCACTGGTATTTCCATAAGCTCTTACTCGCAGTTTATTAATATAGTCAATGGCTTTGGCCACTGTTCCGCCCGAACCACCACGCAGGGTAGCTTCGGCATAAATCAAGTGCATCTCTGCCAGGCGGATCAAAGGAAAATCTACCGATGCCACAAAACCTTCAGCTGCTGGAGGAGCAGTCGTACCATCTTTATTTACATTGCGGAATTTGGTGACTGCCAGTCCCTGCTTATATACCGCCATGTCCTCGATCTTGACGCTGGCGTTGAGATGGAACATAGCCCGCTTATCGGTCGCCCCGGAATAATCGCCAAAGATCGTAGCGATATTGTCGCGTGTTCTGTTGCCAGCCCAGCCGCCTCCTGGCACACCAAACGACGTTGGATTCATGGTTGCATCAATGGCTGCATTAATTAAATACGTTGTACCGCCTTTGCTCTGTGTTTTGGTACCATCGTAAGGTAAATAAAAGATAAACTCGGGATTGTTGACATCGTTGTCCGCACGAAATAATTCGCCATAGCTGGCCCCAAGACTATACCCCGAATTCAGCACTTTTTCGGCATAGGTAATCGCTTCGGTATATTTTTTATTGCCAGCCCCTAGGTACACTTCGGCATTGAGGTAAAGCCTGGCCAACAAACCCCAGGCCGCGGCCTGATCGATACGACCATACACATTTTGTCTTGTACCTTTGAGTTGCTCAGCGACTTCGAGGAGTTCCTTTTCCACGTAGGCAAATAGATCAGGTCTCTTGATCTGGGGAGGAGGCAGTTTGCCAACTGGCGTTTCTTCAGTTACAAAAGGTGGATTTCCGTACAGATCGAGCAATACCCAATAATTAAAAGCACGCAAAAATCGGGCTTCGGCTCGGTAGTAAGCGATTTCGGCCCGATCCGCATCTGCGATACCACGTTCATTTAGTTTTGCCTCAGTACTCTCGCGCAAAAATTCATTGACCAGCGTCGCGCTATAGATGCAACGGGTGTACAAACCCCGCAACATTGGATTGCTATCATCAAAATTCAGGTAATCTAGACCGCTGATTCCTGGGTCATTCAGCCAGGCGCATGCAGCTTCATCGGTCGTCAGCTCCTGTGCGTTCCAATAAAGACGTAGAAAATCGGACGTTCCGGGATCCAGCCCCCCGAGGTCAGAATTATTGGGTCCAGACGTGCTGGGCATCGCCATCGTACCATACAAACGGGCAAAAGCCATCGTATACCCTTTGAAATCCTTATACGCTACATCAGCAGTCACATCATTGGTAGGCTTGAGATCCAGGTCCTTATGGCAACTGGACAGCGCCAGGGCCAATAAGCAAGCTGATAGATATTTATTTAATTTTTTCATTGTGTTTCACTTAAAAATTCACATTTTATGTCCTTATCTAATCCTTAAAAATTCACATTGATTCCCAACACGTAGGTCCTTGGCCGCGGATAAAAACGGTCGTCAATTCCGTTGGAAATTTCGGGATCAACCCCTTTGTATTTGGATACTGTAAAAACATTTTGCACGGTTGCCGAAATGGATAGATTGGCTTTACTGTTGCGGATAAACTGGCCGAACTGATAAGAAAGGTTGATGTTGTCCATCTTCAAAAACGAAGCGTTTTTGATGTAATAGTCGCTTTGCAGTTGTTTTTCCCCAAAATTGCTATTCAGGAAGTCCACTGGCGCATTATTGATGACCAAGGATGCCTGATCGATCACATTGAAACTACTGCCAAAGTTTGAGGATACGTTGTCATACACATAATTGTCCAGATTCGCCCTTAATGTCGTTGCTGCGGACCATTTTTTGTAGGAGTAGGCTGCTGTAAAACCTAACAGATATTTGGGCAATGGCGATTTGTACATATACCGGTCGCTGTCACTAATGACGCCATCGGCATTGCGATCGACATAAACACCCTCAACCGGTTTGCCTTGCTCATCGTACACCTGCTGGAATGCCCTAAAGCTGTAAGGGGTATATCCCACCATATGAGCTTGAATATTATTGCCTGTACCGCCGCGGATGCCCCCTGTTTCGATCATGAAATTCGGGTCATCTGATAAGGTCAGATTCGTTACTTTACTCCGGTTGTAGGTAAAATTGATACCCAGGTCGAGCGTGGAGTTTTCGGACTTCACGGGTACCACATGCAAGTTAACCTCGAGCCCCTGATTTTCCATGTTGCCCACATTTGTTAGTAGGAAGTTGCTAAAGTTTGATCCTACCGCGATTGGAATCGTGCTTAACAGATCTTTTGTCTTTTTTGAATAATAATCAATACTACCGTATAGCACATTGTTATAAAAACCAAAGTCAATGCCCGCATTGTAAGTGGAGGTACTTTCCCAACGTATATCGCTGTCATATACGACCGGCGAATACAGGTAATAGTATTCATTTCCAAAGCGGTACATCGACTGGTCACCACCTATGGTATAATTGGGCAGGTAGGAATAGTTTGCTATCCCATCCTGTTGTCCTGTTTTTCCGTAACTCAACCGTAATTTTAAATCCGACACAGCCGAATGATCTTTCAGAAAGCCTTCATTCTTTGCACGCCAGGTGAAACCCACCGAAGGGAAATATCCCCAACGGTTGTCGGCGCTAAAACGAGAGGAACCGTCTGTACGTAAAGTTCCAGATAGCACATACCGATTATCATAAGTGTAGATCAAGCGTCCATAGTACGAAATCAACAGGTTTTCTGGTTTGTCAAAAGGGAGGTTGACTGAGGTAAGCACATCGCCTGCTTCATTGGTACGCGCAAAATTGTAAGATTTGGTACTATTTTTATAATAGCCATAACCCAATGTCGCATCGATCGTACTTTTGATTGAAGACAGCTCCTTATCATATTTCAAGTAAAACTCGAGCATCCGGTTGTTGATGTCTGTTTTATATTCGGTACGCTCACCACCTTCATTGTAGTTACGGGCAGCAATAGCGGGCGTAAATGTATTTCCTTTTGAACGCGCCAGATCGTACCCCACATTCAAGTTAGCATGTAGCTCAGGCAGAAAATGAAAACTATAATCCAATTTGGCATTTCCTATACTCCGGAACACATCTCCCTTATCCTTGCGAAGCTCGAGCAGCGCCAACGGATTTCGGGGCGCATTGGGGTTGGGTTTTCCACCTTGTACCCATTCAAAATAACCTCCAAAACTATTCTTGTCATCCACATACACCGGCTGGGTCGGATCAAATTGAATTGCTGAACCAATAGCATCTTGTGTGGCAAATTTCGACTTTGACCAGGTGCCACGTACATTCACATCCAAGGACAGATGATTATCTAAAAACTTCGGTGTGAGGGCCAATGCGGCAGTTGTGCGTTGTAGCTTGTCATTTTTTAATACACCATCCTGATTCATATAGCCAGCCGACACACGGTAAGGCATATTTCCGGCCTTTGAGGCAATATTAATGTTATTATCAGTGGTAAATGCATTTGCATAAATGACATCCTGCCAATCGGTATTTGCCGTACCCAACAGCTTCTTCATGGCATCGCTACCGTGTGCATTGACATAATCCCGAATCTGATCGGCACTAAGCAGATCCACTTTGTTCGCTATCGTAGCCAGCGAGTTTTGTGTCGAAAAGTTGATTTGAGTTCCAGATCGGCTTCCTTTTTTTGTCGTGATCAAAATAACCCCATTCGACGCTCTTGATCCATAGATAGCAGTTGCATTGGCATCCTTGAGGATCGTAAACGTTTCGATATCATTGGGATTGATCAAGCTCAGGGGATTGGCTACTCCAGATACTGATCCGCCTGCCAATGGAACACCGTCCACCACAATCAATGGGTCGTTGCTTGCATTTAATGATGCCCCCGTCCGGATACGGATGGTGCTCCCGGCGCCAGGCTGCCCTCCACTCGTCGTGATCTGCACCCCGGGAACCTTACCCACAATCAGCTGCTCGGGAGAAGAAATCTGTCCTTTCTGGAAGTCTTTTGAGGTTACGGTGCTGATTGAACCCGTCAGCTCGCTTCTCTTTTGCGTACCGTAACCGATCACGACCACTTCTTCCAGTTGGCTCGCATCGGATCTGAGGTATAAATTTAAAGGGTTACGGCCATCTTGAACGTCAATCAAGGTATCCAAGGGGGTATAGCCAACCATGCTCACTTTCAACCGCAATTTGCCCGGCTTCAGTCTATCCAAGCTAAAATCCCCGTTTGCATTGGTAGACAGTGATTTTTGAATGTCCTCAAAGCGCAATGTGGCGCCTACTAAGGAACTTCCTTTCTGGTCCATTACTTTTCCCTGAAGCGTAGCTTGCTGCGCAAATGCCGTGGCACTCACCCCGAGTAACATGTTCAAGGCCCAAAATGGACGTAACATCTGTTTGTTCATAAAATAACTGTTTATTTATTTAGTTTAGTTTTGCTCAACAGCAGATACGTTCCAGCCCGAAGCCGGATGCTGTTCTGCTGCGACCAGTCGAATGTATTCGCTGTAAAATTGCTTTTCCAAGTTGTCCTTAACGCATTAGGCAATATAAAGTCAGCCTCTTCCACGCCAAAGTTCCCCACTACCACGACCTCTTGCCCATCCTTCTCCAATAAGTAGTATTTTATGGCATCTTTCACAGCTGCTTCCGCGACCCTTCCGTCCCGAAAAATAGGGTTGTGGGTTTTAAAGCGAATCAGGTCGGCATAGACGCCAAAAAGCTGCCTTCGTCTGTCCTGTTGGAGGTAATCCCAACGTAGGGGTTTCTCACCTGTCCGCCCATTCTCGTCGATGGATACGTCATAGCCATATTCACCAAACTGCCAGATCATCTTAGGCCCCGGTGATGCCAGTAAAAACAGAGCGGACAGTTCCATCCGTTCTAGCGCAGTGTTAAGGTTTTTGATCGAATACGCTCCTGCAGCATTGCCATAATTCAGACATTTGTACACAAGACGCTGTTCATCATGGCTCTCCATATAGGAGACAAAAGCAGGACCTGACATCCCGTGACCTGCAGCAAACAGACGGCCCAGATCCGAACCATTGTTGGCATGCCAACCCATTGCCGCCTCGTTAAAGACAGTATTCATATTGTTCCATAGCAACATACCTGATTGAGCCAGCTCCTTTTCCTCCTCATCACCGCCAAGGTGCTCCAAAATCACATAACAGCTAGGATCGATGGCGCGGATATGCTGCTGATATTGCTTCAATATCGCTATACGGGAAGCATCATAGGCGTTCCAGGTGTTTAGATCATTTTCAGAAGTCCCAGAGTTTTTCTGCGTAAAGCCTTTGGACAGATCAAAACGAAAGCCGTCCACCCTATACTCCTGTAACCAATACGTCAGCATATCCTTCACAAAACCTTGAGTAAAGGGGCTTTCATGGTTAAAATCGTAGCCCACATTAAACGGATGTCTCGCCACCGTATTAAACCAGGGACTATTGGCCGCCACTTGGCCATTTTCAAAATAAAGCTGTACCATCGGGGACTGCCCAAAGGCGTGGTTAAAGACCACGTCCAGAATGACAGCAATACCATTTTCATGACAGGCATCGATGTAAGCCTTCAGTTCATTTTTCGAACCATAATATTTATCCAGAGCACGGTGAAAAGAGGGATTATATCCCCAAGTTGAATTTCCTTCAGACTCTTGAATAGGCATCAACTCTACAGCATTGACACCCAGTTTTTTGAGATAAGACAAGGAGTCCCTGAGTGTATTATATTGATGATCCTTCACAAAATCACGCAGCAGCAACTCATAGATCACCAGGTCTCCTGCAGCAGGTTTGTTAAAGGAGTTGACCTTCCATGGATAAGATGCAGATGTTAGATCAAGTACAGCCACTATACCGCGCGCGCCCTGTGGATAAGTGGGAAGACCTACTGGTTTGAATCCCATACCCGGATCATATTGTGGATCAAGGACCAGCCCAGCGTATGGATCTGCCACCAACAGCTGCCCGTCTACCAGAAACTGATAAGTATGATTTTTAGAAAAGTCCAGATCGGACAATGTTATCCACCAGGATGTCCCATCGGGAGTCTGGCTCATAGCATAGGCAGGTAATGCCTTATATTGGTTAAAATCTCCCAGCAGATAAACAGTCTTTTTAGATGGTGCCGTCAGCGCAAAACTGACCTGTTTTTTTGTTCGGTCGATCGTGACTCCGTTGCGATTTATTCCAGCAGGAAGAGCAGCGATAGCCGGTTTTTTTTGGGCCAATAGCTGCATCCTGGTACTGACATTTTTCCCATTGATCTCCAGCCTGGCTTCCATCTGATGCACGCCATCAGTTTCTAAAATAAAGGCTTTTTCTAGTGAGAGCACATTACTGCTTTCTGCTAATTTAACACCATTGTCCCACAGGCTAACCTTCCCCACATGGCTACCCTGTACTTTCAGCCTGACAGTCTCACCTACGGTATAATCCTGTTCCGCCAGAACTGGATCAGTAGGCTGTGTGACCGGGGAAACAAAGCGGATTCCTTCCGTACCGCTCATCAGGGGAAGAAATAGATCTGAATTGTCGCGGTTGCGTTGCACGAGGGATCCATCCCCGTTCCGTATCAAAAGAGCCATTTGACCAAAAGAAGCCGATTGGTTTACATCGAAGAAGACTGAAGGCACACAGGTGAATGTATATATGCCTGGCGAAACAAATTTAAGCTTGTAGGCATTGTCGTTCTTGCTCCAATCCGTCGCCACGTTCTGCCAGCTTCCTCCAGCAGCAGGGACCAGTCCCGCATGCAAGTATAAATCAGCCGAACTACCTTTAAGCGCCGCATTTCCTTTCGATAGGTCAAATCGGAGCGTGATCTCCTGATCCAAAAAGATAAATGGTGAAGAAGTACTGACCAGCGCCGCAGGGCCCTGCTCCACCACAGCAGGCTGTTCGGTATCTATAATGTCTTTTTTGTTGGCGCAGGAAGCGAAAAGAAGCAAAATCCCCAGATACCCCAATAAGCGAACGATATGTTTCCCCATCGATAATTAGTTTTAATTGGTTTGATTATGGGAACGTTCCCGAAATCTGAGAAAAAAGAAATCGCTTTGCGATTTACCTTTTTTCCCTTCCAATATTCTACAAATTGATTACTTAAATATTTTCGGGAATGTTCCCGAAAGTAGATCAAAACTAACGAACGATTGTTCAAAAAACAAATATTTTTTTACTTATTTCAGGCTAGATTTTTGAAAAATCAATTGGGAATCAAGATAAACCGAATTAGCAAATTTATCATTGTGGGGATCTTCCATCTTCTCGAGCAATAGTTTTGTCACTAATTCGCCCATCTCATATGCAGGCTGTTTGACCACGCTTAGCGCTGGATCAATCAGATCAGCAATGTCAAGGCAAGAAAAACAGATGATTTTCAGCTCCTCGGGAATCTGGATCCGGCGGGCCTTAGCTACCCGAATACTGGATATTGCCAGGCGTTCGACTGATGCAAATATGGCATCCGGCTTTTCTTCTTCAATGAGTTTTGCAATATCCTTCATATTCTGCTCCGCATCGTTTACCGTATCCAAAATAAGACGGGGATCAGGCGGTAGTCCTGCTTCTCGAAGTGCCTTTTCATAACCGTCTTTCCGTACTTTGCCAATGGATATAGCTGGATTGATAGCGAGATAGGCTATCCGTTTACAGTCGTTCTCCAGCAGATGTTTAGTCGCCATATAGGCTGAGTCCGCATCGTTACCGGTAACATACCCCCCCTTCCAGTCGTCGTAGGTTCTATCAAAGAACATGACCGGAATGCCGCGTTCTTCCAGCAGCTGGATATGTGAATGGTCCTTGCCCTCACCCGAGGCGGAGATAATGACCCCGTCCACACGACCATTAACCAGCGATCGGACAATGGAAGCCTCGTTCTGCACCTGATGGTCGGTTACGTAGATCAATGTATGATAACCTTTGGACCGTGCTACCGCCTCGATACCCTTGATGGCCTGAGAGAAAAACTTATTCCCAAATTCGGGAATGATGATGGCTATCGTCAAACTTTTATTGGCTTTAAGGCTACTCGCATACACGTTCGGAGAAAAGCCAATCTCTTCCGCCATCGCCAATATACGAGCTTTTGTAGCCGGATTAATATCCACATTGTCCCGAAATGCCCGGGAAACGGTTGATTTTGATAAGCCTAATTTTTTAGCCAGATCGACAATTGTTAATTGAGACATAACTGTGTTTCCCTTTGCTTGGTTTGTAATAATTGTTTTATGCAAATAAAGCAATTATCCGTCCAGAATAACAAATTTTCTTTTTGTCAGTTCTTCATTTTAGCAGCGAAGAATACACAATAATCTCAAACACAGCGACTGTCATTTTAATATACCTGCTATAAAAGACCCTATTTAAGATGAACGTAAATCAGTTTCCCGTGATAATGACTATCGTCTACTGTTTATTTGAAAAGGTATGTCAGAAATGGGAAACTATACATTTTCCCCATTTCTGACATAAACCTACCGCCGCTATACTAGAACTGACGAAAATCCCACTCTCCACGGTATGGTCGGCTGCGCAACAGGTTGGCATATTCATTATCAAACTGCTCGTGTTTCGGATTCCATTTTAAATCTTTCTGAAGTTCATAAGCAATATTGATGGCATTGCAGACTGTACTGGTACGATGGCCTATCTCCACATCACATATAGGTTTGCTTCTTTTCTTGATGGCATCCACAAAATCCTGATAGTGATTATCGCTGTAATAGAGACGCCTATCGGAAGAAGTAAGCTGTAAACCAGCCAAATTATCGGGACTGGAGCGGATAAATTCCCTGCTCACCTCTATTTTGCCTTTTTCGCCAATAAACTGTATGGCATTGTGCACCCCCCACTCGACATGGTTGACCTTCACGCCATTCGCGTAGACAAATGAAAGTCCGCTATTGGCATTAGCCTGTTTGGGCGGAATAAACTGTACAGGGCCCGAATTATCCATGCCCAGCGCCCATTGGACAATATCAAACATATGTGCTCCCCAGTCGGTGATATAACCGCCACCAAAATCCCGATAACCTCGCCACCAAGCCCATTTATCATCTTCAATTGGCGGACTTAAAATCGGATTATAGCCGCGATAAGGCGAGGGGCCCACCCACATATCCCAATCTAGGTAATCCGGAGCTGGCATCGATGGCAGATCACATTGTTTGACAGGTTCGCCCACAGAAACGTTGATTTCCTTTACTTTCCCAATATAACCATTAGATACCAGTTCTGCAGCTTGTCTGAAGTTATACGAAGAACGTTGCATGCTGCCTGTCTGAAAGACGCGTTTGTATTTTCGTGTTGCATCCACCATGGCCCTGCCTTCTGCAATGGTCAATGCGAGCGGTTTTTCACAATAGATATCCTTTCCGGCTCTGGCGGCATCCACAGCAATTTGCGCATGCCAATGATCAGGGGTAGCGATCACCACGGCGTCGATATCCTTACGTTGCAAAAGTTCCCGGTAATGATGATAGGGCGCGACATCGCCCTGCGCCTTACCCAGCTCACTGAGTTTCTTCGTCGTACTGCCGATAAATGCCTGTAGCTTTTTACGGTCTACATCACAAGCCGCCAAGGTATTGATTTCCTTGCAATTGTTTAAACCGTGCATGAGCGTGTATGACTGTTTACCAACACCAATAAAGCCCAGGTTAATACGGTCACTGGGAGCTAGGAAGCCATTGCCGCCCAGAACTACCCGGGGGACTATGGTAAAAGCCAGCGAGGAGACGACTCCTTTCGCAATAAATTCTCTTCTTTTCATCAGATCATCATAATTTAGTTTGTTCCGTTTCTATAATAATTAATCTTTTATAGGTACCAGAGAGACCGTGGCAATCTCCGGTAGAGATTCACCCTCTATTGCACTAGCAATGAGTGTCACCCGTGTACTGGGCTCGCCGATCACCTGTTGGGAGACCTCCACCCTGCCCAGTTCCACTTCTTTAAAACCATTACCCTCTGTGGCAAAAATAAAAGGAAGTTGCTGTCCGAGTACCTGTAGTGTCACCTTACCTTGTTTTTTGGTATCAGGCAAGTAGCTGATCAGAACACGGTACTGTCCTGGCTTCTGGATCTTGATATCCCAGTAAACTCGGTCATCTGGATTTTTCCATTGTCCGATAGCATTTGGCCGGTTGGGATCATGTGTATGTGCGCCGATAATTTTAAGTCCCTTTCCTGCCTGTAGTTTAGCATTATTGGCATTCATGATGATGCGACCGTCTGCCTGGGTCTGCGTCAGGCTTTCTTCCACGAGTGGTTTCCCCTGGATTTCGACCACGATCACCTGGGGCCCCTTTTCGATATCAAAAGCTTCCACGGGCAAGGTCGGCCTCCCGCTATTAAGCGTAAACTTCAGTTTGTTTTTAGGCTGAGCCAATACATAGGCGGCAGTTATTTTATTTTTGATCGGCAGTTCGATTTTTCCACTGGCAGGACGGTTGAAGACATGTAAGTACAGCCTGTCCTCCTTCTGGGTACAATACCCCCAGTCCAGTGACTGAAAAGGACTTGCGCTCGTACCATAGATAGCCTCCTTATTGACTTGCATCCACTCACCGATGCGCTCCAGTATCCGGACTGCGGGCTCAGGAATCGCTCCATCTCCATCCGGGCCTACATTTAATAGGAAGTTGCCCCCCTTGCTGACCGTTTCGACAAATAACTGCATGATTTTAGGAAAGCTTTTCCAATTTTGATCATGGGCACTATAGCCATAACTTTCATTCATGGTATGGCTGACTTCCCAGTACATGCCTGGCAGACCAGTTGGTGGAATGTATTTTTCCGGTGTTCCGATATCGCCATTTTTGTTTTCCAGTCCTTCCCAAAAGCGATTGTTTATAATGATGTCGGGCTGCCACTTGATCAGGTCAGTCAAGATGCGTTTTGTGCCCCAGGACTCCCCATGGTATTTTTTGCTGCTAAAGTCAGGCCACAGAATATCCAAGGTTCCGTAATTTTGTGCCAGCTCTTTGATCTGTCCATAAAGATAGTCCTTATAGCGATTATGGTCGGGCTGATGATTATCCATATTCGGATTGAGCTGGAAAGCTTCATAAGAATCTGGGTGCTGCCAGTCCAACAAGGAGTAATAGGCCCCTACTTTCAATCCTTCCTGACGAAAAGCCTGCATAATCTCCCGATACAGGTCTCTGCCTGCTGGCGAAAGGTTAGCCGTGCCGGTGACCTCGTTTTTCAGCGCATATGGTTGCTGACTATTGAACAGGCTGAAACCTTCATGATGCCGGGATGTCAGTACCATATATTTCATGCCAGCTTTTTTGGCCAGGCGGGCCCAGGCTTTTGGTTCGAAAGAACGCAATGTAAATTTGGGTTTCAGCACCGCAGCATATTGTTTGCTGGGTATTTTACCCCAAGTCTGTATCCATTCCGCATAATGTTGTGGATATTTTTTACCTTCGAAGCTGCCGCCAGCCGCGCTGTAGAGCCCCCAGTGGATAAACAGCCCAAAACGAGCCTCTTTAAACCATGCCATACGTTTTTCCCGGCTTTCCTGCCAGCCCGGCACACCTTCATACGGCTCAGTCGCAGTCTGGGAAAATGCACCCTCGGTCACGCACAGCAGCATTCCCAGTACGGCAGCACATTTCCATTTTAAAAAGTTAATTTTCATTATTGTTTGGTTTATACATAAAAGTTCAGTTTAATCAGGCATCAATGTCCCGCAATCTCCTTTTGAAGCTGGTCATATAGCCTACGCGCTTCCCAGAGCGGCTTTCCCTTGACCATGCCCGGCCGTTTGTGGCCTGTGCTGGTCAGCCAGGCATCTTTCACGATGGTCTCACGTTTTAGCACCAAAGGATATTGCCTTTCCAGTTGGGGAAAACGCCTGCACTGCTCCTCCCAAGTGGAAGCCAAGGGCATGTCGGGCAGCAGATGCGCAACAATTGCCTTGGCCATCAGCCAATGCCCCTGTATGCCGGGGTGAACACCATCTGTAGCCAGTCTGAACATGCTATCGATCTTTATTTGCTGCTCCAGATAATCTTTCATTGGAAAGTGCAAGTCAATGACCTCCCAACCCTCTTGGCCGGCATGAGCCAGCAGCCAGGACGCATAGCGGTCAAGCACAAGGTTATAGCCTCCAAGACGCAACTGCGGATCGTCATGTACCGGTGGGGTCATCCAGATGATACGCTTTACGCCAGTTTGCAGCAGACGCTGCTGTAGGCGTAGAATTCCGTCTTTATACGCTTCAAAACGCGCTTCGTCAAATGGTAGGTAAATCCCGTCATTCATCCCATAACAGACAAACACAACCTCGGGACTGATTTTGCTCAGCACATTATCCAACCGGTCGAAAAGACAAGGACGCGGAAATTTTCCATCAGCGTGGTTCGGTTCACTCAATCCCGACAACGTTTCACTGGGTAGTCCCAGATTGATAAACATAGGCTTGCTTGTCGGATGGGTAACCAGCATCAGACTCTCCAACATGGCGACATATTGGCCAGCATAGGTAATGCTATTGCCCAGGAAAAGCACCGGGCCAGCAGCGTTCCATATAGGAAGGGCCGGTTCGGCTTGTGCTCTGACAGCTGTACTGCTTACACCCAGGTAGCAGAGCAACGCGCAAAAAATTGCTTTTATTCGGTATATCATCAGCTTGGTCATTTTATCATCGGACTGGCTGCGGCTTTCGCGAGCTTAATTCTTAACGAGTATCCCAAAGCACTGTTACGCAGTTTCTGTGGCAGTCGCAGATGCAGGCCATTCTCGTCCTGATTAAACTTCACATGACCAGCTCCCAAGATCTCAACTGTCTCAACTCGTGCCTTATTGCTGCTTAAGCTGCGTACGGTGACCCTTCCGTCAGCAGATGACCGCATTGCCAGCACATATACAAAGCCTTGTTTTTGCGTAAACCAAAAATCAGATGGTGTGAAGTCCGCGGTAAACCCTTCCCTTTCACGCTGTTCGGTATCCGTAATCTGTATGGAGGTCGGCCCCTCGTGCTGTATTGTCCACGGTACACTACCATAAATTGCTTCGCCGCTGGTCGTCAGCCATTCGCCTAATATACCAAGATTTTTCTTGACCTGCTCTGCGACCTGTCCTTTTTCATCGGGACCGATGTTGAGCATATAATTGCCTCCTTTGCTGCTGATTTCTAGTAACCAGTAACGCAATTCGTCGATCGACTTCCAATCATGGTCATACGATTTATATCCCCACGAGTGATTGAATGTCCCGATCGCCTCCCAAGGTTTACCGAAGTTTTCGTTGCCTGTCGGAATCCGATTGTCACCGGGTATGGCATAATCGCCCATACCATTACCGATGCGTTCGGAAACAATGACATCCGGATTGAGTTCATACACGGTTTTGTAAAAGCGAAGGCTTTGCCCGGCAGTCATCAACCCTGGCATATCAAACCAGATATATTTCAGTTTTTTAAAGCGCTGCATAATTTCGCGTACCTGCGGGATCGCTTTGTCATTGATATAGGCTGCAAACGAATTTGGACTGGGATCCCAGCGATTTGCACCGAAGCCGTCCGTTTTTTTGTCTAGCAGATCGTTGTGCGCTTTGGTCACAGCATACTGCGCATCGCTGCCATCTCGCCAGTCTATATTGTGGGAATAATAGATACCGAAATCCAGCCCATGACGGAGACAGGCTTCATAAAGCTCCTGAATAACATCCCTTTTGAAGGGTGTAGCTTGCACGACATTGAAAGTACTCACTTTTGAATCGTACATGGCGAAACCGTCGTGATGTTTACTGGTCACCACCAGGTACTTCATCCCGGCATTCTTGGCCATTTTGACAATCTCATCCGCGTCGAAGTCCTGCGGATTAAATTGATCAGCAAGATCAGCATAAGTGGCCCGAGGAACCTTTGCTACCAATTGGATCCACTCAGCAACACTAGGGCTTCCAAGTTCCTCGATCTTTTGCCCGTTCCAGATGCCTGCCGGAATGGCGTAAAGCCCCCAATGGATAAACATGCCGAACTTTTGTTGTCTGAAGTCAGCCAATGCCATCGCTTTTCTGGCATTCATTTGTTTCCACTGCTGCATCAGCCGCTGTTCGGATTCATTTACACGCTTATTCCAACGGAGCAGCGCTTCGAGGTAATAATAATCCGCGTACACCAGCGGAACGTCGATTTCACCTTTGTGGGGGATGCTGCCTACACTATGTTTAAGTATGAAATAGCCATTATCGCCTACTTTGCTGGAATAACGGTCAGACCCTAGCGACGCTAAGATTACCCCAGCGAGATCCAGGTAGGCCTTCTGCAGGTCTGGCTGCACATAATCAACCAGCTCAAGCAAGGCAGAGGCTGTCACAGCAGCCGCAGAAGCATCCCGGGGAATTGCGCTGAAATCGCTCTTTCGATAATCCCAATTGGGTTGATGCCCCGGCTGATCGACATCAAAATCCCAGAGTGGCACTTTATCGGCAGGCAAGCGCGGATGTCGGCGATAGAAGTCCGCCATCTTTAACGCAGCCTCCAGATAACGGAGATCTCTAGTTTCCCTGTACATGACGGTAAAGCCGTATAGCCCCCAGGCCTGTCCACGTGCCCAAGCAGAGTTATCCGCAAAACCTTGCGCCGTTTCGCGGCTCAGCACCTTGCCTGTTTCCGGGTCGTAGTTGACTACATGGTAGGAACTAAAATCGGGTCGGTACTGATTTTTTAAGGTTGTTTCGGCATGTCGTACCGCCACATCGCGGTACACCGGATCCCCGGAAAGTTTGGATGCAAGAAATAGTAGCTCCAAGTTCATCATATTATCGATGATCACCGGAAAGGTATAGGTATGTTTACCGTCCCAGGATGCGAAGCTATTCCAGGATTTGATGGCGCCTACTTTCGGGTTGAAGCGTGTCAGCAGGGACTTGGCACTCTGGATCAGGATAGCTTTGAATGTGGTATCTCCCGTGAGCCGGTAGGCATTACCATAGCTACAGTTCATGACAAAACCAATATCATGGTGGTTGGTATTGAATTGATTGTCACGCAATGAATTGGTCCATTTCAATGCAGCATCCCGCCATTTGTCGTGTCCAGTATATTCAAAAACATACCAGAGGCATCCCGGCCAAAAACCTCCGGTCCAGTCACTGATCGCCGTGAAAGATGTCTTCCCATTGGGGTCGGCCGACCGTGGATAGCGGCTTAGATCCTTATGATTGTGGTAAAGCAGATTATATTGTTGCTCAGCTAGATGAAAGGCCTTTTTCACCATTTCGCTTGAATCTGGACGCGCGGTCGCAACGCCAAACGAGGCAGTGAACAAAAGCAGTAACAGCAAAGGTATTCGTCTCATATTGTTTTCGGTTTATCAGGGAAGAGCCAGAGCATGCTCCCTTTGGTGCTGCTCTGGCTCGGTCAGTATAGTAAAGTTAATCAATCCATCCTGGATTTTGTGTCAGGTTGACGTTCATCTGAATTTCGGAGGTCGGAATAGGCCAGGTATTCAGAAAATCGCCTTTATAGCTATAATTGCTGGCATTTGTTCCCCAAATCTGTTTACGGCCATTGCCCGGCTGAAACACCTTTTCTTTCCAGGTCCCCCAACGCAGCTCATCAAAATAGTTGATTCCTTCATTAGGGAATTCCACACGACGTTCATTCTGGATGCGGAGCCGTAGATCATCCTTTCCGCCCACAGCGGTTGCCGCATTTGAATTGAGGAGTGCCACACCCGCACGTTGGCGCACCTCGTTCACCTTGGCGATTGCCTCGTTGAGCTTTCCATCTTCATTCAACGCTTCGGCCCACATCAGCAGCACATCCGCATAGCGGAAGATTGGAAAATCGATGGGACCATAATTGCGATCTACAATCTCGTTGACACCTTCAGCGACAAACTTGCGGTAGAAGTAGAAAAAGTTAATCTGAGTATCACTTTGAATATCACCGTCGACCTGTGCCTGCCCACGGAATGGCCAGCGCATATATTGAAGGCTTTCGACGTTGGTAAAATTGTAGGCACCCCTAAATGTCGAATAGGGTGTCACGATGTTGGCCTGCAGGCGCGGGTCGCGGTTCTCATACGCTTTTTTGATGCGTTCTTCGTTGCCCTGTGGCAGGTATAGGCTCATTTTTGCTCCTCGGGCTGCTGCCGCAGCCTTTTCAACTTCCGTTAGGTTGTTACGCAGGAAAAACACCTCCCGTTCATTTTCACTTAAGCCGGAGTACCCGGGAATGACCTTATCCCACTCAAACCTGGAACCGTCTTTATTCTCATATAGATCAACCAGATGGGGTGAAGGCATGTAATAGTTCCAGCCACGGGAATAGACGGACGGCCAACCGCAGAACAGCTGCATATTGTTGCCATATCCCGACTCACTGCGGTGCTGGATAGAGAAAATCATCTCCGGACACTGTTCATTGGCTTCTTTAAACAGTGCTTTGTAATCTGCAAATAAAGTATGCCCAGCATCTTTCACTTTCTGAAAGTCTGCGGCGGCTTTCGCCCACTCCTTACGGTACAGATATACCTTGCCGCGTAGGGCATAAGCTGCAGCTTTGGTCGCATGACCATAGCTACCGTTACCTGCAGGATAGCGGTCCGGAAAATTAGGTTCGGCAATACAGTCCGCAAGATCTTTCAGAATCTGATCCCATACTTCGGCCTCGGAGCTGCGTCCTTTGACCGCTTCCACTGCGGTAAATGGCTCGAGATAGATGGGCACCCCTTTGTACAGCTGATTGAGCCTAAAATAGAAATATGCACGTAAAAACTTTGCTTCAGCGATATAACGGGCTTTTTTCTCAGGTGCGGAAGGTGATTTTAACGGTATATTTTTCAGGGCATCGTTGGCGCGTTGGATACCTTCATATTGGATTTGCCACACCTTAAGGAACATCGGATCCCCCGCGGTGATCGTTCCAGTAAGCAGGGGTTCATCAAAACGTCCCTGTCCTGTATAGGAAAACCGGTCAAACTGGTAAAGCTCATAAGGAGATATCAAGCCGCTATGCCCCATCAGCAGTCTGAAGGAATTGTAAATCCCGGCAACGCCCAGATCCGTCAGGTTGTCCGTCGTCCACATTGTCGCTGTAGATACCGACGAATAAGGTGAGGTATCCAGCAGATCTCTTTTACATCCGAATAAGCTGATGATCAATGCAATGGTTATAATCTTTTTCATGTTCGTTAGAGTTAAAAAGTGAGGTTCAATCCCAGTGAATACTGACGCATGGTCGGATAGTTAGCCGTAGGCCCGATCTCGGGATCAAGTCCCGGAAACTTGGTCCAGGTCAGCAGGTTTTCGCCAGCTACATATAGGCGTAGTTTGGCAATTGAAAAACGGCTAGCCAAGCTTTCGGGAAGTGTATAGCCTATCTGTAGATTGCGCAGCTTCACGAAGGCTGCATTGTACAAATAGAAATCGCTCGTACGGCCATTTTGCGCATCCGTCACGCCTTTGAGGCGAGGATAATAACCATTTATCCGGTTGTTAGGATCTGCGGGATTGGCCGAATTGTAATAATAATGGTCATCTGCCACCAGCGCCGGCACCGACTTGCCCTGGGCGACGATGGAAGAATTGAGATACAGTTCATTCCAATAATACGATACTCCAGATGAAGCTGACCAGATCATGGACGCATCAAAATTTTTGTACCCCAAATTGACGCTCAGACCATAATTGAATGCTGGTACCGCCCGTTTGCCCATAAATTTCTGGTCATAGACATTTCCGTAGATGCCATCTCCGTTGAGATCCGAATAGATCAAGTCTCCGTACCAGATTTTTGTGGGGTCTATCCCATCAGCAGGCTGGAAGGAATATCCCGCGGCCACCATGGCTTTCAGCCATTCCATATCCGCTTCGGTGCGGATCATGCCATCACGGGGGCCGCCCTCTTTATTGACAGTACCATCTGCGAGAAAGTGATTTCCCGACCCTCTGTATACATTGTATAGATAAAACTCGTTGATTTCGTGACCTTCAAGAATGCGCTGGTTACCTCCTGCAGATACCATACCGATATTGGATTGATAAACCCGGTTACCACCCGCATCAGTCACATAGCCTTCCGACAGTGCGCCTTTGTATTTCTCTACCCGGTTGCTGTTGTAGGCAAAATTACCGGATACACTATACTTAAAGTCATTTACCCGGCCTTGGTAGCCGATAGTCAGCTCCAGTCCACGCTTGCTAACTTCGGCTATGTTCATCGTCGCGGCATTGGCCGTACCCACAATGGCGGGAATATTCGGCACATAAAGAATCCCGTCTGTCAAAGCACGGTAAATATCAAATTCGACATTCAGTTTACCCTGCAGGGCCGATGCGGTGAATCCCAGGTTTGTGGTTGCCGTCGTTTCCCAATGCAACATGTCGTTGCCCAGTTTGGTTTGTGCCAGTCCGCGTACGGCCTGATTATTAAAGGAATAATTAACGGCGCCGTATGAAGGCAGGTGATCATAATCGCCAGAGGCATTATTTCCGGTTTTACCCCAGGATGCCCGGATGCGGAGATCATCCAAAAATGATTTCAGCGGAGCCATAAAGGGCTCTTCCGAAATCCGCCATCCTGCCGAGAATGCTGGGAAGAACCCCCAGCGTTTGGCGGATCCAAAGCGGGACGAACCATCATAACGCATTACTGCTTCGGCCAGATACTTATTGGCATAGGCATAGTTGAGCCTGCCAAAAAACGAACGCAATCCATAATCGGCCTCATCTCCAGTGATCGAACTCATCGACGTCGCCGAGTTAAAAGTCGTGAGATCCGGATGTACAAGGCCAAGCTTAGCAGCTCCGGTCGTATATTGATTGAAATATTGCTCATTGTAGCCTAGGATTCCGCCGACGTCGTGTTGACCGAAGTTACCGTTGTAACGCAGCACATTATCGACAATGACGTTGTAGCTTTTGGTCAACCCATACTGAGTGGTGATCTGCCCAGGAGATAGCGCTGCCGTACTTAACTTATTGGTCGCAAAATTCCATTTCTCATAGGGCACCTGATGTGAATTGGTTTCGGTATAACTGTGGTTGTAATTGACCTTTGACTCAAACTCGAGACCTTTCATCAGACTGAGCTTGGCAAAGATAGTCGTATTGAAGCGGTTCACCTGATTTTTTCCAGCTACTCCATTCAGAGAAGCCAAGGCGTTGTTGGCCGTTGCAGACTCCTCTGCGGCAGCCGGAAAGCCATACACACCATTATAATACGGATACACCCCGGGCACCGTCTGGGTAAGGTAAGCATATGCCGTTCCTACATCGGCCACACTTAAATTCTGCATGTCACCGAAAGTTTGGGTACCCACGGTCAGGAATTTAGCGACCTTGGATTGCAGATTGACCCGCATGCGGATCTTATCCGCCCCGGTTTTTGGCATGGTGCCCGGATTGTTGAAATATCCCACCGAAAACAGATACTGCGTATTTTCCGTTCCTCCGTTGAGCGAGAGGTTGTGATTTTGCAGCAGCTTACGCTGACCAAAAAGTACATCTCCCCAATCCGTATTGGGATAAGCGACCTCGTTGGGGATACCAAACTCACTGAGAGCAGCCGGGTTTTTCTTTGCTTCCTCCCACTGGCCGATCGTCGCATCCGTATACACCGGAGCCTGGCCCAGGTTGACAAAACCCTCGTTCACCAGACGCATATGACGGGCATAGTCGGTAACAAATTCCGGCACATTATTGGGACGCAGCATGGATACCATACCCGTATAGGACACATTATTCTTTCCTTTTGCGCCCTTTTTTGTTGTGATGAGGATGACGCCATTGGAACCCAACGAACCGTAGATTGCTGCCGTTGCGGCGTCTTTTAAGATCGATATCGATTCCACATCATTGGGGTTGACGGCATCCATGGATCCGACTATACCGTCGATCACCACCAGGGGAGAGGTATTATTCAACGTACCCCTACCACGGATCAGGATATTTGCGCCATCAGCGCCGGGTTTTCCGGTTGAGGCCTGCACGTTTACGCCTGCGGCCAGACCCGAAAGCGATGAGGACAACGTGGATGTGGAGCGGTTCTCCAGCGAGCTGCTGCTGACGGTGGATACAGCGCCTATCACATTAGCGCGCTTTTGGCTGCCATAGCCCACGACGACCACTTCATCCAGGCCACTGACTTCCTCTTGCAATACCACCTGCAGCTCGTCGTTACCATTCACGGTTTTTTCTTGCCGTTGGTAGCCCACATTGGAGAAGACCAGCACCTGGCTGCCGGGAGGCAACTGTAAAGAAAAGCGGCCCTCCTGATCCGTATTTGTAGAGACGGTGGTTCCTTTCACACTAATTGTGGTTCCTGTGAGCGCTTCGCCCTTACTGTTGACGACACGCCCCCGTACCGTGCGCTGGATTACATCCGTAGCTGACGCCATGTTGCTTCTGCGTTTAGGTTTGAGGATAATGACCTCATCTTTTTTTACCCAGTCCAGATTGAGCGGTGCCGCAATGGCGTCCATAGCGTCCTTCAGCTTGGCATGCTGAATGTTTACCGATAACCTGGCCTGGGCCAATGCCTTGCCATTCAAAAAAAAGTTTAGCCCGCTCTGTTTTTGGATACTGTGCATCACCTGGTTTAGCGTGACATGCTTTGCGGTAAGGTTTATGGTCTGCGCATTTCCCTCTGCAAAGGCCTGCATAATAGTCAGCAAGGAAATGAGTATGATCAATTTCATAATCAGTATACTACGTAACGTTAAACTCCACGGATGTAGCCTAACAAATGAATAAAAAATCATATGTTTGTATGGTTTGTATGTTATTTATAAATGGTTATCAAAATTTTGCCTTTGGGCAACAAGGTAAATACATGCATCCATCCGAGACAGTGCCCCCCAGCACTGTCTTTTTTGTCCAACATGTATCCTGGCTTAGCTTAAGTCGGTGTCATCATTGGTTTTGTTTTCATGGTTATTTAGGATTTATAATTCATAGATCGTTCTAATTAAGGCTGGGCTGTGACCAGCAGTACACGCTTATCACCTGTCTTTTTGATTTCAAAATGCAACCCGGCTTCGGTTAATACGTCCAGCACATCCTGCAGCGGTTTGTCCCGGTTTATCCGGCCATAAAAGTGGGACTGCGGTAGTCCGTCACTGTATTTGACCTCCACATTGTACCAATGCCCGATCTGCTGAAGCGCCTCCGTCATCGGTGTCTCTTCAAAATAAAACAAGCCCTCTTTCCAGGCGATAAAAGGAGCAGGATCAATCTGCGCGATGCGAATTGTCCCCTGGCCACCATTGCTCGACTGCTGCCCCGGCTGTAGGTATACCGCCTGGGTCGACTGTCCCTCATTAAATAGTTTTACCTTTCCGCTGACCAATGTGGTTTTGATCAGGTTATTTGTGGGATAGGCATTGACATTAAAGGCGGTACCCAGTACCTGAATTTCTTGTCCGCGGCTGAGTACCTTAAATGGGCGAGCTGCATCTTTGGTCACTTCAAAAAACGCCTCTCCTTCCAGCAGTACCCTGCGTTCCTGCTGCGCAAACCTAACGGGATATTTTAAGGAAGAAGCTGCGTTGAGCCATACCTTAGTCCCGTCGGGCAACGTGATCTGATACATGCCACCCATGGGTGTCCGCAACTCCAGCATGACCTTGCTGAGATCGCCGGCTGCCTGCTGCCCCATCCGTCCATCAGCTAACCGCTGACCATCTGCATACCGGATCTCATCCCCTATGATAATTCCCGTCTGCTGCTCATTGAGCTGTACGAGACTGCCATCTGCCAGGCGTAGAGTTGCCCGGTTACCCCCCGGCTGCACCTCACTGGCCGGCGGCCCCTGTAGATTGTTGCGCGTAGCTTGCAGCGAATGACCATCTTGTTGCTGTCTCCAGATCAACAACGAAAAGAGCATTAGGAAAAGTGTGATTGCCGCCGCCCAGTAAGGCCATCTTAAGGGTAGCTTTATGTCACGTTGGCTTTCTTGGTCAACAAGCTTCGTTTTAATATTTTCCAATGTTTTTTCGGGACGCCATTCCCCTACGATTACCTTCGTATCGGGCTGCAACAGACTTTCGGCGAGGGCCCGGTCCACCGCTTCATTGTCCTCTTCGGTCAATGCTTTCTGCAGCCAGGCAATTTCTTCAGCCGAGCAGCTCCCCTCTTTATACTTTTGCAGTAATTGGTTTATTTTAGATTTATTGGTATCCACCGCGTGTAAGTTTTAAGTAAATACACGCAGGATTCATTTAAGGTCTGCTCCGACAAAATTTTTTTTTATTTGCCTGAAAGAAATAGCAGGGCAAGTAGAAGCGCCGAAAAACTGCTGTCCTGGAAAGCGGCACTACGCATGAATTTGTTGGCTTTGACAATATGGTCCCTTACCGTCGCGACCGAAATGCCCAGCTCCTCAGCAATCTCCTGATAACTTTTTCCTTCGAGTTTAGAGAGCCGGAATATTTTTTGCCGCTGCTGTGGCAGCTTATCCAGCAGCTGTTCGACCCATGCCTGGGCCTCCTTTGATTCCAAAACGCGATCAATGGTATTTTCCCCTTCAGGTGCCGCTTGTGCCAGACGAACGGCAGACTCCATTTCCAGCTTGAGCCGTCTTTTAAAATTAAAGGTAATATTGCGTGAACACGTAAATAAGAAAGCCGCAAAAGACTGTTCGGGATCTATCCTCAGTCTATTCTCCCAGATGCGGACAAAGACATCTTGAAGCAGGTCTTCGGCTACCGTCTCATCTCGCATAAATTTGAGGATGTTCGCATATATGGTTGGACTATATCGGTGGTACAATAGATCAAAGGCCTGCATGTCCCCACAATGGAGCAGACGCAAGAGTTCTTTCTCAGGCAGGTTTTGATATGAGTCCATAATTGATTATTCTGCCATGAAGTTAGTGACTTCATAGCAATAATTCAAATCGAATTTTTCCAAAAAAAGATAGACTAGCTTTTTTTGGGGATAGCATCTCTTTATTTTTGGGTTATCATTTTCCATTGAGCAATGAGCGTGTGCCCTTCCAATTTCTTCGACGAAGGCAAGATTCCGTCAATTTTCGACACCATTGGGGTTTGCAAAAGCAGGAAAGTTTTATTATTTTGCAGTGGCAAATCCCCCCCATTGCTATCATTGTTTTACAAATCAACTATTCCAATACAACATGTCATTGATAAAAATCGGTATGGGCTGCATTCGGACAGCACAAACATTATTAACCTCATTAATTAAAAATACCTTATGTGCACTAGCGCTGTTACCTGTTTACCATAAGAGTGCTGCACAGTCTTCACTCATGCATCCAGAAGCACAGATCAGCTTTGTAAGGAAGGCAATCAGCCAGAAGTCTGAGCCCGTATACAGTGCTTATCAGCAGCTGATAAGGCTCGCCGATTCGCTGATGGCAAGCCCACAGCATGCGGTACCGGAATTTAATGTCCCGGGCTTTTACGATGACAGGGAAGCGCACCGCGCCATGGCCAAAAACCTGCAATCAGATGCTTTTTCCGCCTATACGACAGCATTAGCCTACACACTAAGTGGCAACAAAAAATACGCCTTAAAGGCGATTTATTTCCTAAATTCCTGGGCGGGCACCAACAAAAGCTATGCTCAGCTCGATGGACCATTAGTCATTTCTTATGCTGGGCCGGGGCTTATGATTGCTGCAGAATTGCTCAAGCACGACCGGTTGTGGCAAGAAAAAGACCGGATACAGTTTGAACATTGGACGACCGAAGTGTACCAGAAAGCCGCACACAGCTTACGTGAAAATCACAACAATACCGCAGATTGGGCGCGATATGCCAATCTGCTTTCCGCTTCTTTTTTGGATAACAAAGACGAACTCTCGTACCTCATCAAACTGATCAAACATGATCTACCGGAAAAAATTGCCTCCGATGGCCACCTGATCGAGGAAGTCAAACGTCAGGCAAAAGGCCTCTGGTATACCTATTTTTCCCTGGCCCCACTGACAGCCTCGATGTGGTGTATTTATCAGGCCACAGGAGAGAACTTGTTCATCAGCGCAGAGCAAGGAACTTCGATTCGACAGGCCATCAGCTATTTATTCTATTACAGTCAACATCCATCCGAATGGCCTTGGTACAACAATCCGGATGTAGCCAATCCGGGGACCGCCACTGGCTTTTGGCCACCTAACTTACTCGAAGCAATGCGAAATATCTATCCCGGCCAATCGTATGAAAATTATCTGTCGGCCTACCGTCCCATTACCTACAGTAAGCACCACTTTGCCTGGACCTTTCCTACGTTGATGCCGATACTCCTGGATTACCAGCAGAAGCTGATACCCTAAAACCATTACAAAAAATAGCGATCTGCATTTCCCAAGAAAGCAGATCGCTACGATGAATCAGCAAGCTCACAGTTGCATTATCCTTAATTTCCAGCAGGCCCAGCCCTACTGTGCTTTTCGATATTTCAGAAAAGGTACAGTCCAAGCGTTATTCCTTGCAATTCTTCATTTCCCCTTAAAAGGTGAAATACACAGCTCCTGCAATTCCAGCATGTGCTGTCCCACCAAGCGAAGGTTGCTCATCGGCTGCCGTGGGAAGAATAGACTGGTCATGGTGGTCAGTCCCCCGTCCCCAAAAAGTTCAACAGAGCTGACATCAACATATAAACTCAACGACAGCGTATCGCTGTCCGATATACGGCTGGCTACACTACGCTTGGGGAATTCGCTACTAAAATCGGTCAGTCCAGATTGTGTACGGTCGATATAATATTCATTTTTTTCTTTGGAGTAGCCCACGACAAGTTTATCTCCAAGACTGTTTGATAAGACAAGCTCAACGCTTTGCCTTTTGAGCTTATTGAGGTCCAGGCGAAATGCCTCGGGAAGCTGCTGCGGCACCGCCAGCTCCTTGGCTTCTTCCACTTTATACGTTTTTATGGGACCAAATGCTGCAGCGACCTCTGCTGCAGCGGCACTGCTGACATAATAGGTCTTTCCCACCTTTTCCAATGTTAAGCTACGCGGTATGGTCGATGCTGAACGCCAGCGCGTTGTTGGCACCACATTAGCATACTGCCAGTTGCTCATCCAGCCGATCATCAGATGGCGGCTTCCGAGATTGCTCCAGCTCACACCCGCATAATTATCAGGCCCCCAGTCCAGCCACTTCATCTCGTTGTCTGAAGGCACAAATTGATGACCGTCAAAGTCTCCGACAAAATACTGCGTTACCGATCCACCGTTAGGTCCCCCCGGGTTGATGCTTACCAGCAAAACCCATTTGCTTTGCCCCTGATAGTGCATCGGGATCAAATCCGGGCATTCCCATACACCCCCATGCGCTCCCACATGTTTCCCAAACTCGCTCTCTTTTTTCCACTCCTTCAGATTTTTGGAGGAGTAGAACGTAATGCAGTCTTTGGTTGCCAAGGTCATGATCCAGCTTTTTGAAGCCTCAAACCACATGACTTTGGGGTCCCGAAAATCCCAGATACCGGGATTCGGAAGCACCGGATTGCCTTTGTATTTGGTCCAGGTACGGCCTTGATCCAAGCTATAGGCCAGACTTTGGTTTTGATGCAAGCCCGTTTTTCGATCTTCTTCCTGATGATTATGGTGCGTAAATATCGCTACCATTGCATTCTTTCCGAAGCCGGCAGTATTGTGTTTATCGATGACAGCGCTTCCCGAGAAGATGGTGCCCAGACTATCCGGATAAAGCGCTATTTTTTGTTCCTCCCAATGGATTAGATCTTTACTGATGGCATGGCCCCAGTGCATAGGGCCCCAGACAGGCTTTTCGGGGTTATGCTGGAAGAAGAGATGATAATTACCATTGAGATACACCATGCCATTGGGGTCATTCATCCAGCCTTGCTTGGGTGTAAAATGATAAAGTGGCCGGTATTTCTCTTCGGGATCATCAGTCTTCTTTAGTACGGTCTGCGCTGATACTGCTCCAGCGATACCTGTCATCAGCAGGACGGCCGCAAAATTTTTCAGTTTATTCATCATTCATTCGGTTTATTACTATAAAGCTGCATTCCTGTCAGCAAAATAGCGATTTCATTTTTTATTCTTTTTTGATTTTACCGCATTTATGGCTGAGACACCCAATGGGGCATCCCTGTTATCCCATTGCGATAATGACTATTCCGCTGATCAATATCCTGGATTTTGCTTATACAGATATTTACTCAGCCGGATCTGGGCTTCCGGAATCGGCAGATACTCATTCCTGTCGGCAGTAAAATGCGCGTTAGCGTAATAAGAGCGCCGTGATTTCTCCGTGCCGTAGTACGTATTCATCGTCTGACTAGCAATTCCCCAACGCACCAGATCGAAAAATCGGCCGTTTTCCATAGCCAGTTCCAGACGGCGTTCCCAACGAACTGCCTGGCGTGCGTTCTCTTCGTTCCAGACGATATTTTCCCCATTTTTATAGGTATCTATCAGCATCCGATCTGCCGCATATCCCGTCATGGTTATACTATTTTTGGCACGGATACGCACCTGATTGATCAAGGGCAATGCTTCGGCAGGACGGTGCAGTTCTATCAGCGCTTCAGCTCGCATCAGCAGGACATCCGCCAGGCGCAGGACAATACGGTTTTTCGTATTGGCAAAGAACGGCGGCATGGGTACAAAACAATCACAGTCGGGGTCCACATTCTCTTTGAGCGAGGCATATACTGAGTATTCCGCTGGATTACGGTTCCAGCTTTGTTCATAGGTGCGTTTGCTATTGTATTTATAGGGTAAACCTGGGATGGCTACCGTATGGAAGAGCCTTGGATCATATTTTTCGGAGGTACTGAACGTAGCCAAGGTGTTGTAATTATCGAGCGGAAGTCCCTTTCCGGTCGTACGGAATGCATTGACTAGACTCTGACTCGGCTTGTTGAAGTCGCAGCAGCCTAAGCCCATAGGTACGGATAGCAAGTCCGAAAAGTTTACACGACCAAATTTTGTTCCGTCGTCCTTCGAAAACTGAATGGAAAAAAGAGCCTCTTTGCCGTTTTCATATTTTCCGGGTAAGAAGTTGAATGCAAAATCCGCTTCGAGCCCATAGCTGGAAGAGAGCACCACAGCCGTATGCTGCACTACTTTTTCGAGGTCGCCAGCGTCAACGTCCGTGACCGTATGCCGTTCTTCATTGTCCTGACGATAGGCCTTATATAAGTAGGTTTTCGCAAGATATGCTGCAGCAGCGATTTTATTGGCACGCCCGGCTTCCGGCTGCACTGCTGGGAGATGATCGACAGCGTACTGAAAGTCATCCACGATTTTCTGCCATAACGCATCATTGCTTAGCGCTCTGTTAGAGACCGTTTCGTAAGCATCTATCGGAACATTTTCGTCGACGTAAGGCACATATTTAAACAAAATTTTGAGCATGAAGTAAAAATGTCCCCGCAGGAACTTTGCCTCTGCCAGCTTTTCCTCCTTTCCGTTAAAATTGTCCATTTGCTGAATCGTCCTGATCGTGGTGTTGGCCCGAGATATCGCCACATACAGCTGAAACCACAGCTTATCTACCTCTGCAAGATTCGTTGTGATATTATTGGAGACTTCCAGAAAGTGAAAAGCCTGTATGTCCTGTGGTCCCGAACCTCCTTTATAGGCATCATCAGAACGCACGGTGCCATATGGCCATAGGCTGAAGGGGACATCATAGTGGTCGTTGCCCAGAGCCGCGTAGGTAGCGGTCAGCAATCTTTCAGGCTCTTTGACTTGGTCGGAGCTCAGTACAGCATTTGGTGTCTGATCCAGAAACTTGGTGCATCCGGACAGTAGGCCGGCAAGCATCACGGTAATTGCAATTTTATTGGTTATTTTTTTCATCTAATTATTTTTTTTATCCCTTGATGAGCAGGCCATGGAAATAAAAATCGTCCTGTATGCCGATATGAAATCCATCGCTTTCAAGCGGGTATGTTTTAATGTTCCTTATCTCCACTATAAACCGATGTTTACGCCTGCGGTCCAGGTTGTCGGAATTGGATAGCCCCAGCCTACATTTTCAGGATCCACACCAGTAAAATTCTTCGATTTAACGGTGAACAGATTCTGTGCCGTCACATATATACGTAGACGATTCATCCGTAGTCGCGATACCGTAGCTGTCGGGAACGTGTAGCCCAGCGACAGGTTGCGTAACTTCATATAAGAGCCATTTTCAATAAAATAATTGGATAGCCTTCCTTCATCATTGTTGTTCGTCGTTTGTAGGGCAGGAATAGTAGCACTTGGGTTCTGTGGTGTCCAGGCATGGAGCAGGCGCACACCCTTATTGGAGTTGACATCGTCCACGCTCCAAAAATCGGTCTGTTTTTTCAGCCAGTTTTCAACGTCAATACCCTGTACGCCCTGAAAGTAAGCCGACAGATCGAAGCCCTTATATTTCAAGGCTATATTCAGGCTATAGGTAAAATCGGGATGCGGATTACCGATCCAGGTCCGGTCCATGTCGTTAATTTGGTTGTCCGCATCGTATATATTCACGTAGCGCAGTCTGCCGACTCCCTTTCCCGTCTGGTTGACATGGGCATCCACTTCCTGCTGATTTTGAAAGATGCCATCCGTTACATACCCATAAAACGAACCAAGCGGCCGGCCAATAATATTATCCCCCTGACGGCCACCATACGAATTTTCCACTGCCTCCGGCAAATGGGTCACCTTATTTTTGTATGTGGAAAAAACAGCGGTCACATCATAGTCCAGGCCGCCGGTCGTTTTACTGCGGTAGCCTGTTGTAATATCTAGTCCCTTGTTTTCCATGGACGCACCATTCGCCCAGCGGTAACCGCCCTCGCCCACAACAGCGATGTAAGCAGGATTGATCAGCATATCCTTTGTAGCTTTGACATACCAGTCTATTGATCCATAGAGGTGTTGGCCAAACAGTGTGAAGTCCAGTCCAATATTGGTCTGTGTGGTGGTTTCCCATTTCAGGTTGTTATTTTCGGTCTGGATTTTTCGGTAGCCCGAAGGTAGCGTCCCCGTACCAGCTCCGATGAGGTCATACGCCGTTCCGTCGACAATATTCCATGTCGGATCGGCGATACCATATTCAGGGACAAAGAGCGCATACGTGGCCAGATTACCAATACCCTGATTACCGGTTTGTCCCCAGCCTACGCGTAGCTTCAGGTCGGTCACATACGCCTTAGTGGCCGACATGAAGCGTTCGGACGAAACCCGCCAGCCCGCAGTGACGGCGGGAAATGTTGCAAAGCGGTTATTTTTTCCAAAACGAGAAGATCCATCATGCCGTATGGTAAAAGAAGCCAGATACCGGTCGTCAAATGAATAGTTGGCTTTACCAAAGTACGAAAGCAACGAAAAACCGGTGGACCCTCCTCCCACCGCTGCCGTCCCCGTGCTCACTCCCGGCCACATGTACTCTGGAGTTTCGATGACAAAAGCGCCATCTCCCGCGGTATAGGCGTTGAAATTGATGTCATTCTGGCGGTTCATTTCAATGCCGGCAAGCACATCAATGGTATGCCTATCCAGTTCTTTCCGATATGTCGCTGTATTAGACCATGTCCACTTCATGCCATGAGCCTGCTCCATATTGACACCGCTACGATTGCTGTTCATAAAGCCCGAGCGGTAAGAGACTTCCAGGTGACGTTTATAGAGATTGCTATAATCAAGGCCATAGCTTGTGCGCAGATGCAGATCCTTTACCAGCTGCAAGTCGGCATACACATTTCCAAACAAACGCCAGTAATTGTACTTATTGTTCCGATTATCATGTAGCAGACGCACGGGGTTGTGGCGATCATTCATACCTAGGGCGGGACCACCCCAGCCTAATCCATCCACGGTATGGACAGGTATGATCGGTAATGCTTTTAAGGATAGATCGAGTACGTCGCCGGGTACCTGTACCTCACCCGTGTTGTTCACGGTAAAGTTTTCGCCTACCAACAGCTTTCCATCAAACAGCTTGTAGTCAGCATTCATGCGGGCCGAAATACGCTGAAAGTTGGTGTAGCGCAAGGTGCCATTATTGTGTAAATAGCCCAAAGAGAAATACGAACTCGACTTGTCTGTCGCCGAACTCAATGTTGCATTGTACGACTGCAATAATCCCGGTTTGGAAACCTCGTCAAACCAGTCGGTGTCTGCGGCATACATCGTCTGCTCACGATCAATGTATTCGGGCACTACTACCGAGGTCAGCTGTGGTACACCGTTGGCATCATTTTGCCAGGCAAACTGATAACCGATGTTATTGCTGTTGGGATTGCCGCCGCTGTTGATTGTCGCCTGCCATAGGGCACGGCCATACTCCTGTGCATTGAGCACCTGCATGCGCTTGTTAAAGTGCGTGCTGGTTACATAAGCATCCACGTTGAGCTTTGGGGGGCCAGATTTACCTTTCTTGGTGGTAATGACGATCACGCCGTTGGCTGCACGCGATCCATAAATGCTCGCCGAGGAAGCATCTTTGAGGACCTGAATGCTCTCGATGTCGTTGGAGTTCAGTTCATGCATACCGCCCTGCGTTGGCACGCCATCGATGACATACAGCGGATCCTGATTGCTGTTGATCGAGCTGATGCCACGCATGCGTACCGTAGCCGCACCGCTCGGACTGCCATCCGATGTGACCGTCATCCCAGCCACACGCCCCTGTAATGCCTTCATGGGGTTGTTTTCCGGTGCCTTCATCATCTCAGTTACGTTGACGACACTTACAGCACCAGTCAGATCCTTTTTACGTTCAGTCTGGTAGCCGGTGACGACGACTTCGTCAAGCCCTTTTTCACTGCTCTGCAGACGGATGTCGAAAAATTTTCTGTCGCCGAAGAGCATGGTTTGCGGGGCATAGCCTATGTAGCTGATTTCGAGCGTGCCCCCATTCCCCGCTGCTTGAAGCATAAATTCGCCCTTCTCATTCGTTTTTGTTGCCTGGCTGGTTCCTTTGACGATCACCGAGGCGCCCACAATGGGAGCTGCTGTTTCACTGTCCACAATCCGGCCCCGAATTTCGGTCTGCTGCGCAAAAGCAACAGCCGAAAAGAGTGCCACAGACGGGAGCAACATCAATTGCTGTCTTGTAAACATAATTGGTTTTTATAAATGGGTTATTAATTTAGATTAGCTATTTCTTGATTATTTGTGTTTTCCGCCGGTCAATGGCGCCTGCTGGGTTCGTTTTCCCCGAAAATTGGGTTGAGCCACTGAAAGCGGTGAATATCGGCTTCACTATAAGCTGGACAGGCTCCGCTGCTCTGGGTAACAAAGCCGCTTAGCGTCGCCGCAAACTCGAGCACCTCCTCCAGCGTAATCCCGGCAGCCATCTGAAAGCGCTTGCTGAGAAAAGCGGCCAAAAATGAATCCCCACTTCCGATGGTATCCTCGACCTGCACTTTCAACGCCGGAAAATGGTAACTGATATTTGCCGCCTTGTGATGGTATACTGCTCCGGAAGCGCCGTAGGTGACGATGGCTTCCTGGATCGAAAAACGCTCGAGCAGTAGATCGACCCGTTGCTGGTCCGTATAGTCGCCCATAGCACCGTTCCATTCTGAAATAATATGCAGTTCTTCGGCATTCATTTTAACCAGATCAGCCTCAAGCAGCAGTTGATGCAACCGCTCCGGACCGAAATAGGGTGCACGCAGGTTGACATCCATCACGCGGAAAGCAGCTTTTTTCAACAGTAGCTGGAGGCTACCAAAGCTGACCTCGTCCCGGCAGGCCAGGCTGCCATACACCAGAAAGTCGGCCTCAGCCACTGCCGCCAGCTCCGCTTCACCTGCAACAATATGATCCCAGGCCACCGGATAAACGATATCATACTGCACGTTGCGATCAGCATCCAGCGACACCTCCACTGTTGAAGTCGGTAAATGCACATCTTGCTGAAAAAAAGCTGTCGGTATTCCCAGTTGCCGGCAGAGCGCCAGCAGCTCCACACCATTTTCATCCTGACCGATGCGCGTTAGCATCTGGGTACGTACCCCAAGCTTGTTGAGATGATAAGCTACGTTGAGCGGTGCTCCACCCAGTTTTTTACCCGTGGGAAGGTTATCCCAAAGTACCTCCCCGAAACAAATACCCTGAATTGATTTATTAAGATCTTTCATTGTCATCATTTTTTGTTTATGCCACAATTGGGCATGCTTATTTTACTAATGCAAGTTGATGGTCTGCCCCATATCCTCCAGCGAGCGCCCCTTGGTTTCCGGCATAAACCGCAGCACATAGATAAGCTGCAGCAGCATAAATACCGTAAAAACGAGAAAGGTGCCCCCTCCGCCCAGCAGTTCTGTCAGTGCCGGAAAGCAGAACGTAATAATGGCCGCCATTACCCAGTGCGTCAGGCTACCGAAGGTCTGCCCTTTGGCACGTACGTCATTGGGAAAAATTTCGGAAATAAACACCCAGATCACGGCTCCCTGAGAGAAAGCGAAAAAGGCGATAAAGCTCATCAGATATATGGTAATCGCAAATCCTGTTGTCTGTCCCGTATAGAACGCCTGTGACACCAAGGCCAACGAAGCGATCAGTCCCACTGAGCCGATCAGCATGAGTTTTCTGCGGCCTACCTTGTCGATAAAATTGATGGCTACTAGCGTGAAAATAAAATTGATCAGGCCAATGCCGACGGTAGAAAGCAAGGAGCCCTGTGCCCCCAGTCCCGCCATCTCAAACACGCGGGGCGCATAGTAAATGATTGCATTGATCCCAGAAAGCTGATTGAACAAAGCAAAACAAAAGGCCAATAAGATTGGTCTGGCATTTTGCCGGACGAATAATTTGCCCTCGCCATTCACCTTTTCGGCTGAGCTGCGGATTTTGGCAATTTCGGCCTCATAGCCATCCGAATTGATCTTCTGCATAATCGCCGTTGCTTCGGACAGCTTATTTTTATGCAATAGCAGCCATCGTGGGCTCTCGGGGATGCAAAAAATCAACACAAAGAACAACAAAGAAGGAAAGCATTGCACGCCTAGCATCCAGCGCCAGGACTCCTCTCCCGTCTGACCGATAAAGTAGTTGGATAAGTAAGCGATCAAGATCCCCAATACCACGTTGAACTGAAAGAGTCCGACTAGTTTTCCGCGCGAACCTGCGGGGGAGATTTCGGAAATATAAATCGGCGCCGTCACCGATGACACACCGACACCGATACCGCCCAAAAAGCGGAATAGAATGAATATGGTCCAGTCGTTGGCAAGTGCGCTTCCCAGCGCGGAGATAAAATAAAGTGCGGCCACGACAAATAGTGTGTTTTTGCGGCCAAGCTGATCCGAAGGCCAGGCACCGAGCGCTGCACCTGCGACGGTACCGATCAAAGCTATAGCCATGGTGAGTCCATGCTGAAACTCGCTCAGATGCCAATGCGCCTGCACTGCTTTTTCAGCACCCGAAATGACAGCTGTATCAAAGCCAAATAAGAATCCGCCCAGCGCCACCACAAATGACCAGGCTAAAACGGTGTTTTTGTTCATGTTTTCCCTATAATTGATTAATCCAAATTTAACATGACCTTCACGCTGACTTAAATTCGGACGGCGCAAAAACATCTATTTATGTAACATTTTTTAAAATAACACAAACACCTAAAATTCAACTAATTACCAACAAAACTACAATAACATCTATCATTTTTTGAACAAATTATGTAGAAAATGATACATATTTTGACTTACGGCATTTAGTGTAAACACAACACTAAGTGAAAGCCGATTATCGAAAAAAAAACGAAATAATGTATATTCGGTTACTCAAGGGGAAACGATCATGGGAAAATACAGCATCTATGGCTTACTGATTTTACTGCTATTGTGGGGCTGTCAGACAGACAGCCAAAAGCGCAAGCGGGTCATAGCCTTTTCACAGTGCATTGGAAATGATGCCTGGCGTCAGACGATGCTCGAAGAGATGAAGCGGGAACTGTCCTTTAATCCCGATATTGAATTCCGCTATCGGGATGCCCAAGGCAATAATGCGGTACAGATCGATCAGATTCGGGAGCTGGTCAAAGAGGACATCGATCTTCTCATCGTTTCACCCAATGAGGCGGAACCCTTAACGCCTATTGTCGATTCCGTATTCCAGCGAAATATACCGGTTATCGTGACCGACCGCAAGACTTCTTCGGGCCAGTACAACGCCTATGTCGGCGCCGACAACCTTGCCATCGGCAAACTCGCCGGCCAGTATGTTCAGGCGCTGTTGCAGGGCAAAGGACAGGTAGGCCTTGTGGCCGGCCTATCCGGTAGTTCAGCATCTATCGAACGCGAAAAAGGGTTTATGCAGGGGATAGATCCGGCCAACGATATACGGATCAGCGGTATCGTCCATGGCGGCTGGGAAAAGGACAAGGCCTATACCGCCATGCGACAGCATATCGATCAGTTCGCCAACAGCGACGTCATCTTCACCTTCAATGATCAGATGGCCATGGGTGTCAGAAAGGCCCTGGACGACGCCCAGATCAAAAAAGAGATCAAGATCATCGGTGTAGACGCATTGCCGGGTCCGGGAAATGGACTTGAGCAGATTATACAAGGCCGTATGTATGCTTCGATGCTTTATCCGACCGGCGGGACCGAAGCCATCCGTACTGCACTGGCCATCATCAAGCAGCAGCGTTATAAACGAGAGAACATCCTGGCGACTTCCGTGATCGACAAAACCAATGCAGAGTTGCTCGCGCTGCAGTCACAAAAGATCAGGCAGCAGCAGCTGGATATCGACAAAAGACAGGAATTTATCACCGAGCAGAATCGAATCTACCAAAACCAAAAGTCTGTGCTCAATATTCTGGTTGTAAGTCTCGTCCTGGCTGTCGTATTTGGAGGCATTTCCATCATTGTCATCAAGAGCAACTGGGAGAAAAACAAACATCTCGAAATGCAGAACAGCGAAATCCTATCCCAGCAAAAACAGATCGTCGAGATGAATAACCAGATTCAGCAGGCTGCAGAGATCAAAAACAACTTTTTTACCAATATCTCCCACGAGTTTAAAACACCCCTGACGCTGATTCTCGCGCCCATCGAAGAACTCGAATTGCGTAAGGACCTGCCCGAGGCTATACGTGACCAATTGTCGCGCGTCAAAAGAAGCGCAAAGAAATTGCAGCGGCTGGTCAGCGACCTGATCGACATTCACCGCATCAGCAAAGCAAAAATCAAGTTGCACGTATCTTCCGTTCCTGTCGACGCATTTATACAACAGGCGATCAACAGTTTTAAGCCCCTGCTCAAGAAAAGTCGGATATCCATCAGCTACATCAATAAATCGGCGCTCAAAGAGGTCTGGATGGACGAATACCTGATGGAACAGGTTCTTTCCAATCTACTGTCCAATGCGATAAAACATACCGCGGTAAGTGGACGGATTGAAATCTCCGTGGAGGAAAACAGCTTTAAGGACTACTTTTACCTGCGCGTTCTCGACAACGGGCTGGGCATCGCACCGGGTGACATCGAACATATCTTTGATCCATTCTATCAGGGCTCGGGTGTACGCAGCGGCTCGGGCATCGGCCTCGCTTATGCAAAACAGATTGTCGAGCTGCACCACGGCCAGATCACCGTCAGCAGCAAGCTCGGACATGGCTCCATCTTTACATTGCGGATGCCTACGGGCAACAGCCATTATCAGCCAGAAGAATTTGTGCGGCATGGACGGGATGAGAAAGCAACTCCCGCGCAGTCCGAGCTGGTGGATATGGAAATCAGGCCACTGACGCAGGACCGCTCCTTTCACTCCAGCAAATCAAAGAGTATACTGGTCGTGGAGGACGATGACGAAATCCGGGATTACCTGCGAACAGTCCTTGAAAGCGATTATAACCTTTTTTTGGCTAGGGACGTCCAGCAGGCCAGCACCCTACTTAAATCGCAGTTTCCCGATCTCGTGCTCACCGACATCATGCTACCCGACGGCAGCGGACTGGATATTCTCAAAGACATCAAAACATTCTATCAGACCGCACATATTCCAGTCATCCTGCTCAGCGCGCTGGCCAATGAAGAGACCCTTATGGAGGGCAGCTTGTTGCAGGCCGATGACTATATGACCAAGCCATTCAATGCGGCCCTGCTTCGCGTACGTATTGCCAATATCCTGCAATCACGCCAGCAGCTCAAAGAAAAATACAGCAGCAACGTCGAACAGTTTGATCCGCCATCTACTGACCACATCAGCGACAATGACCGTCGGTTTCTCAACAATTTTTCGACTATTGTCGAATCCCGATTATCGGATCAGCGGCTCAGTGTAGACGATATCGCCGGGGAGCTCAACCTTTCCCGCGTACAGCTTTACCGCAAGGTGAAACAGCTTTTAGACTGCAGTATCAACGAATACATTGTCGAGCGGCGACTGACAAAGGCCAAAAACCTGATTGCAGATGGGCTCAACATCAGTGAGATTTTTAGTGCTGTCGGTTTCTCTTCTGCTTCCTACTTTGCTTCGGCATTCAAAAAGCGATACGGGCAATCGCCAAGTGCATTCAAAAAAGAGCTGGATAAAAGGCAGTAAGCAGAACAGCCTAAAACTGGCCCTTACGTTTAAAAAGAAAGAAGCTGATCAGTATAAAAATGACAGTCATCACCACATTGCTGTAATCAAGCCGTGCGAAAGCATCATTTTCTTCAACGATGTTCAGGAACGCCTTATATGCACCGGTATAAGGAATAAAATCCGAAAAATCTCTATTGACCGTAAACACCGAAAACACCAGCATAAACATACTGATTCCAATAGGATAAATAAAACTTCGAAAGATCAGGCTTAATGCCAGCTGCAACATGGCAATCGCTGAAAGCGTAATAAAGAGCTTCAGAAATGTATAAAAGATGACCGTCCGATAATCGTAATTCTTAAAACCTAACTGCGGATACAGCTTACTCAGAAAATAACCGCTGGCCAGGAAGGCGGTGTACGCCAACAGGACCGAAAATAGCACAGTCAGCAGGATAAACAACACTTTGGAAAGGAATATGTTCAATCTCGACAATGGCAAGGTAAACAAGATTTTATAGTTGTTGTTTTTATACTCCACTTCACAGCATGCATATACATAGACAGCGACAACAATGGGGTAAAGCAAGTAAAAAAACTGAAAAACATAGCGTCCAAGGAGGACCTTCCAGGGGTTCGGGACGGCTGCTGCCGAACCTGTTTTCATGATATCGTAGATAATATAGCCATCGATCAACAAGATCAGCAAAGCAGGAAGAAGCAGTACACCAAAAATCTGCCTGTTTCGGAGGAGCTTATATTTCTCTGACAAGAAGGCGGTATAGAATGTATTAAACATTGGGCTTTGTGATTAAATTCATAAAAATCTGTTCAAGATCTGCAGTATGGGACTCGATGGCACAGATCGGAATGCACTGCTGGACAAGACTCTTGATCATGAGATCAAATTGGTTGTCATCGCCGATCTGTACCACCAAGGTATCCTGGCCCTGACTTAGTACCGTAAGCCCGAGTGACTGTAACAGCGGGGCTGTACGAAGTGGGTCAGTGGTACGCAAGGACACCTGCCGATCCACCTGGCTCAGCAATTCTCCTTTTGTTCCCTGGAAAATCATACTTCCGTTTTCGATGATGCCGATGTGCGTGGCAACTTTTTCAAGCTCCGTGAGAATATGGCTCGACAGGAAAATCGTCTTACCCTGTTCTTTGAGCTGACGGAACAGGTCTCTCATTTCGACAATGCCCTGCGGATCGAGTCCATTTAGGGGCTCGTCGAGGATCAATAGCTGCGGGTCATGATAAATGGCCATGGCAATACCCAAACGCTGCTTCATGCCCATCGACAGTACACCTGCTTTTTTGTTCTTCTCTCGATATAAATCGACCATTTCGAGCACGGCATCAATCCTTTTACTGCCCTTTTTGTGAATAATATCCAAGTATTTTAGGTTTTCAAAAACTGTCAGTCCTGAATAATAGCAAGGAGCTTCAAGCAGGTTTCCGACCTGTGCATATGTCGCTTCGGGGTCCGACTTGAGGCTACGCCCCTGAATAAAAATGCTATCCGCCTTGTCCGGCAGAAGACCAAGCAGCAATTTGATCGTAGTGGATTTACCAGCTCCATTCCTGCCAAGGTAGCCATAGATACTATTGTCCGGAACATGCAGATCAATAGTGTTCAGGATGTTCCTGGATCCGATTTTAAAAGTAAGTTGACGCGTTATGATACTTGCCATTATTTTTCCGAATATGTAGGTTGTTTATTGATATCAATATAGAAAATGCCGTCAAAAAAGTCACTCCATTGCCGTTGTTCCTCCTGCTGCTGATTCATCGCAGAGACAAAAGGCTGTCTGAGCCTGGAGGCAGCCGGCAGACTGTGCAGATCCAAAAAGAAATAAGGAGAATTTGCCGCATGAAAGACATTTTCGATGGCAAGCTTGCTGGGTCTGTCCACGATACGGCCCCGTTCATTGAATCTAGCATACGAACTGAAACCCAGCATATAGGACTGTTGTCCATATTTCTTTTTAATATATGTTCCCAGCGGAGTATATTCTTTATTGCACGGTGCTGAAAAGGCATGTATGTTTGCACACCAGATGATCACCTTCTTGTCGGCATATAATGAATCCAGCTGATAACTTAAATTTTCGGCCATGAGCGAATCCCGTATGTGCATGCTGGTCATGGATCCCGGCTTATGCTTCCACGACCTGTCAAAGTTATTTTTCATATCACTCAGATAACGGACATATATCCGCTGCTGAGGATCCTTATTCAATGATCGCACGGCTTTTTCGAGGCTGCTGAGCTCGTCCAGAAATTGTTTCTGAGCTGTGGCATCCAGTTGCTTGCTGGCATATCCCGCATAGCTCAGGTAATCCAGCTTCTGCATCTGCTTCCTGAAGACAGGATAAGCGCGGAGGTCGACCCCTTGTTTCTGGAAATATTCATCCAGCAGCTGTCCCCGTTTGTCACGCAGCATACCACCCGAAAACTGTATATCGAATCCTCCAAGGGTGATCGGATCCGCAGTCTGCTTAGATTGCTGATAATAAGAAATAAGTGGCTTATTTTCCTGATTTCGCCACCAAAAATAGAATAGACCAATGCCTCCTAGCGCAGTACTGGGCACCTGTAGCTCCGGCTTTTCCATTTCTCGGTTCATCAGCCACATATCGTACTGTCCCGCCTCGTAGAGCACTACCTCATAACCGAGCTTCTGATGCAGATAACGTATCAATCGGGATTTGGCCCGGAATGTCTCGCCATCGCTGTGAAGCATTTCGCCCAGCATCAAAATACGTTTCGTCTTAAAAACACTGTCAAGCACCTGCAGATCAGAGAAATTGCTATCCGCAAAAGAAACCCCGGTCACAACAGTTTTATAACGATTGACCTCCCGCAATAGCTGTGCCTGATCGGGTAAAGGGCTCTCATCATAGATGAGCGTATTAAAAGTTAAAATGAAGACCACAAGGGCTGCCAGTACAAAAACTGTAGATCGCATGTATTTAAATTTATAGGGTTATGAGACCAGCAAAAGTGACTAGCGAAAGATCGCCCGTTCCACTGATCTATAGATAAGATGACCGCTATTTTCTTTTTCCATAAATTATTAAAAAAAATGATATTTAAAACAAAAAACGGTTAAGCGAAATAGACTTAACCGTTTTTGTTTTTCCAATCTGCGGACGAGTAACCGGGATATTCTTTCCTTAAAATGAATATCGCAAGCCCAGCTGTACCTGAGCACGCGAATTAAAATAATCTATACTGTAGGGAGTCCCCGGATCCCGGAACTCAAATACAGGCCAGTTTCCTTGATTTTGCTGTGGAGGAAACAGACCCGGCGTCAAACCCACCGAACTTGTCGAGTTAAACGTATTTGGTGAAAAGTACTGTAGTCCCCATTTTTTGTACAGCAGATTGGACAGGTTCACCAAGTCTGCCGAAAATGTCAGCACATGCCCCTGTTTATTGACTGGGAGCTCGTGCGCCAGACGCAGGTCAGCCTGCACGTTCCATGGAGTGCGCGCCTTATTCCGCTCGGTAAAATTACCCCGACGTCCATGCAAATAGGCGTTTGCATCAATAAATGTATTGAATGCAGTTGCCTGCTCCGCCGCTGTCTGTCCTCCGGCAATATCTTTAAAATAATGAATAGCTTCCTCCACCGTCGGTATATACACCAGCGACACTTGCTGCGGCAGCCCCTGAATACTGTTATTCACAATACCATATGTAAAGGGCGAACCCGACTGTGCTGAAAAGAACAGTGTCACATGGCTGCGTCCGGCACGTTGCCACGGCTTTTCATACCCCACGCTCGCGATGATGCGATGCCGGATATCAAAATTGCTATAGGCCAGCCCCGGATTGTTGGGTACCAGCGACTGGTTGAGCTGCCAGTTCGATTCCATGGAGTTTCGGACCCCATTGGAGAGATCCTTTGACATTCCGTAGGTGTAGCTCGCACTCGCATTCAAAGTTTTATATTTCTTTACCACTGTTCCCGTAATACTGTATTTATATCCCTGGCTGGTATTGCTCAGCAGATAAATATTTGAAAAACGGTTATCCACCGTACCACTGTATACCGGCTGTTTATGCTCCCGGTCATAACCGTACCAATGTGGATTGTCAGGAGTATTGAGCTGCTGGAACAGCACATCACTGATATTCTTGGTGTAGATACCCTCTACGGTAAACTTCCAGTCACCAGCTGCCTCATAGTCCATTCCTAGGCTTCCACGGAGCACCTGTGGCAATGTAAAGCCATTGTCGACCAGATCCACCTGTGTCTTTCCACTGTTCGGATCATTGACAACAGCACCATTCTGGGCGATGAAATCTGCCAGCCCACGTTCACTTGGACGTATCGCATCGCTGCCCGGAGCAAAAGGCTTCTGATCTGCCCGTTGGTCAAAAGCGCCGTAACTGTTTCCGGTATTGTAATACGCATAAGCTAGCCAGGCGAAAGGAATTCTCCCCGTAAACAGCCCAGCGCCACCGCGCATAACCAGCCTACGGTCCTCCGTTACCTCCCAGCGGAATCCCACCCGTGGCGACAGCTGCACACGGTTCATAAAATCATTGCGCAGACGGTTAAGTGGAGTATACTGATAGCTCGTCCCAAAATTGGGATCGGAGAGGATGTTCTTCACCTTTTCGCTCAGCTGCGGCATCTCCGGCAGGCTCGTCAGATCAGCTCGTAGACCCGGCGTTATACGCAGGCGGTCGTGTACACGGATTTCATCCTGAACATACAGACCGTACATATTGATGTTAAAGTCTGCCGCGGGATGTGCCAGGATATAACCGCGGGTGTTGTCAACATAGTTATAGCTACCGCGCACCCTGTAAGGCTTATTGCTGACAAAATCCTCGATGCTGTTGTAGTCGACGCGCCCATTCCAGCTGTTGACAAAACCATAACGGATGCTGTACAGTTCATTGTGTGTACCCAGCAGCAGTTTATGCCTGCCGGTATTCCAGGTGAGATTGGCAGTAAATTCCCAGGTACGCTGCCGCATGTCAAAAATGCTCGCTTCGCGGTCTGTACCGATGTAAATCGTCGTTCCGGGGGTACGGCCCTGGACTTGCACCTGCGGCAGAGTCGGATCAGACAGCGGATCACGGCTGTCGTTGACGACGGTATAGCCTATGACGGCATTGGCAGACAGCGTATTTGACAAGCGGCTTTTCAGTTCTGCCACGGTGCTGCTCTGGTTGTTGGTCTGTTTAAAGGCCATGCTGGAAAAGCGAAAATCCTGCTGATCACGGTCCATATGCGTGGCCGAACTGCGGATGCTGTTGTTCCGGACAGCGAGCTGGTGCCTGTCATTGATATTCCAGTCCACACGATTAAAGAACTTGACCGACTTGCTCCAGTTGGTATAGCTGCCGGCAGTGCCCGCATCGAATACACTACCATAGCGGTCTCTGACAGTAGCAGCTATTTTTTCAGCATCCGCCACACTCAATATCTGGGCCGTCTCTGCCGTACCGACTACGAGCTGCGTCGGATCCTGCCGGCGGGTTACTTCCTCGTTGGTAAAGAAAAACAACTTATTTTTAATGAGCGGAAAACCGATTCGAAAACCGGACTGGTAATCGTAGAAGTCACTGTTCATCTTTCCCAGTGTCCCTACGCGGTCTTTTCCCGTCAGTGTTGCATTACGTCCAAAGCCATATACGGATCCTTCCACTTTATTCGTCCCCGAACGGGTTACCGCATTCACCGATCCGCCTGTAAAATTACCGATCTTGACATCATAGGGCGCAAGATATACCTGTATGTCCTGGATTGCATCGATCGAGATTGGATTGGTACGTGTCGAACTTCCCGCCATGCCCGAGGTACCCGTCTGCCCGCCCAACGAGGGAGAGAAACCGATAGCGTCGTTATTGATCGCCCCGTCCACAGTGACGTTGTTGTACCGGAAGTTGGTTCCTCCGAAACTGTTGTCGCGGCTTCCCTGCGGCGTCAGCCGTGTGACATCCGTAATCGAACGCGATACCGTCGGCATATTACGGATCTGTCCGGCCGAAATATTCTGCCCCGCCCCGAAAGTGTCGGCGCGCTGACCCCGTGCACGGGCGCTGACCAGCACCTCTCCGATCTGTTGCGTAGCAGCGAGCAGCTGGAGTTCTAGTTCCTGTGCTCCCCCCAGACGGATGAAAATATCATTCCGGACGTCCGACTGTAGACCGACAGCTGTGGCACTGACACGATATGGGCCACCGATCCGCATATTATTGATCGTAAAACGCCCGTCTTTATCAGCTGACAGCGTATATTTCGTTCCCGAAGGCGTATGTACCGCTTCGATGGATGCACCCGGTACGGCTGCTTTTGCTCCGTCCAGCACCCGGCCCGTCAGTGCCCCCGATGTCTCCTGGGCCCGACTGTCTGTTGGTAGCAGCTGCAGCAAAAATAATGCGGCAAGCACCACTAGCCAACGATATAGTGTATTGTTAATTGTTCTCATCTAAACCGTTTTTATATTCACCTTTTAATTGCATGCCTGTCCACTTATTGGAGCGCCCCGCCAATCACATGAATGACTCCGTTTCCAGCAAGCACATCCGTACGCACGGGCGTGAGCGGCCAGGAATTGCCGGGGCCCTGAAGCGTAATCCCGGTAAAACTATTGGGTACATTATACTGACCAAGCAAGTTGATCGTGATCGTCTTTTCGTTCAACATGGTTTCGGTATAGGTTGTTGTCCCATCGGGCGTCAGCAGGAAGTAATCTTGTGCAAACTTGCGCTGCTTGGCAATATGATAACTCAGCAATTTTCGCAGTTCAGCGGCATCGGCCTTCTCTATTGCTTCCAGATCTGCGTACCCCAGTTGCTTAATTGCCGTATTGGTCAGGGCAAATACCGTATAACTTGTGGTACCGCCCAGCGATTCCAATAGTCCAGCGGTCTTTAAGGCCTGATAAAACAGGCTGAGATCAGCCTCCGCCGCCAATGCCTGCTTGAGGTTGCCGTGCAGGTTGGGTGCCAGCAACCGGTCCAGCACCTGCATCACACCGTTGGACGCTTTGATATCAGCCTGTAGGAGCCGTCCGCCATTGATAGTCGTCAAAGTATCCTTACCCCGCAGTACACGGCTCCAATAGATTTTGGTACCCAATAGTGTCTCTTCTTCCTGATTCATTTTTAAGTCCTTCCCCGTAAACAGTACGGGGCTCTTCAGGATATGGTAATTCCCCTGCTCCGCGAGCTTACCTGCCGGCTCGGCATATAGGGCAGCCGGATTCAGATAACCGGCTGCCCGGTAAGCATCATCGGAGGGCGCAAGCAAGGTATGGGAGCCTTCCCGCGTCAACGTTCTGTTTAGACCGCTCTTATACAGCGCGGTCGCGAGATAGGTCAGTCCAAAGTTGTCCCGAACCACATCGTTCAGGGTATTTTTCTCTGGCACCGTACCGGTATTCTCCGGATCTTTCGAACAGCTTGCCAGGGCTAATCCAAAGAGGATAACATATAGATAGTGTAGTGATTTCATTGTTTTTCTGATCGTTTAAGCTATTCGCGTCTATTTTTTCTTATGCCACATGCTGAAATCTTCCGGCACTATGATCCTGTCCACCACATGGACCGGTCCCTGGACGGTATTGATATTTACTTCAGTGATATCCACCGGCGGCACCTTGCTGTGCTCATGACCGACCTGTATGCGGTTGCCTGAGCGGTAAAAACGGTGTCCGATATCCTTGAAATCAGCTAGTTTACGATCGTCCATCATCGGCGAGAAAATGGTCGGATTGTTAGAAAAACGGCTTATCTGCACGTCCAGCGCAAACATGGAATAATCTTCGTTATAGCCTATATCCATACTTGCGTTGCCGATATACTGATACTTTAGCAGGCTATCTACCGGTGTCGTCTGGTTTTGTTCGTAATAGATCGGCGTTTCAATTCTCCCATTCAGTTCGCGCAGATCCGCCTCCGTATAGATGCCCACACGGTGAAAAGCTTCGTCGGTCGGCGCAAACAAGGTGCAATGGATGATATGCCTTGGCCGCTCCGCACTATGGTGAAAAGTACCTTCAAAATAATAGTTCCAGTCTAGCATAAAGCGTATTGGCACCGCAAAGCTCGGATACATGTTCATCATAAAATCATTGGCATATTCGATATTGTTAAGCGCCATGGCTTTTAGATATAGGGTAAAACGGCCGTCCTTTACCAAAAAATCATACATCTGCTGCTGCGGTGCGTTGAGGACTTTTTCAATGACAAAAGCATGTCCCTGTGCGACGGGTAGCTCCTTCACGATTTTGATTTTCTTCCCATCGGCAATCAGATCTGACTGGTCCATATTTAGTTGCTGCCGATAGGTATAAGGGACCGTCCTGACCAATGAGCTCTCGCGGGGCTCACCGTCCAGGAATCTGGGATGCTTCAATAAGGTAAAAAACGTCAGATCACCCCCCGCCAGAGCGAGCTGCTGGGAGCTGACTGCACCGTTGAGCACATGATAGCGCAACACCTGCTGCAAAGAGTCCTTGGTCAGCTGCTGTATTTTCGCACCGGTATATCCAGCGCTTTCGAGCGCGCCATTGCTGGGGACCAAGAAAGTCAGTTTGACACGAGGCTGTTCAGAGGCTAGTATAGCGTCCATTTCGGCCTTTAGCCACATCGTTTTAAACAGGCTTGCCTCCGCAGGCAGTCCTTCCAGCAGCCTGGGGTATGTAGGAGCTGGGATCTGTTCGCCAACGGGTTCGGGCATAAATTCGGTTTTATGACAGGCGGCAAGCAATGCCGATATACTGTATAATACACCTATTATAAGTAGATTTAACTTATTTTTCATCGTTGATCTGTATGGGTTTTGTCCTTGATTAGCGCTTCTTCCGGCAATACCAGCAGGCTCGTGATACCGTGCACAATTCCATTGTCAGCTTTGTGATCTGTCCGGTAAGGAGGCTGAAAATTGCTGATCCGGATCGGACCGTTGGGATTAGGTGCCTGGCTGTGAATGATAAATGGTTCCATCGGTGTACTGGCGGAAATGCCGAAATAATAGAGTTCATCCCCTACAATCCGGGCACGATAAAATGGACTTCCATAATAGCCAGAGCCAGGTAGCTGCCCGTAAATACTCATGTCCGAAAGAAAGAAGTGATTATACAGCAGGTACACGCGCGACAGGCGTTTGCCGTACTGACCGGGATCCAAATCAGCAATATCGCTGGCCGTAATGCCTGCTTTTTCAAACGCTGCATTATCGGGAGCGAAAACCGTTGTAAAGGCCGGTTGCGCCAGGCGGTCCCAGTCACCTGTACGCTTGAGGAAAGCAACAAAGAGGCTGTAAGCTGGATCTGCGGTTAAAATATCCTGCACCGTCTTATGGTATTTTAGGACCTTGTCCACCATATGCAGTACGCCATTGGCCAGCACGATATTCTGTGTAGTTGCAACGGATTTAGAGCCGTTGACATATAAATTCGAAGTTATCAGACATTCTGTACAGACTTTTTCGTATTTATAGCCAATAAACAATTCTTTATCCACCATGTTGATATACTTATTATCGATGGTGTTGACGGGAACATCCCCTGTATACAGCCTCCGGGGCAGGATATGATAGAGCAGAGACTGCCTTAGGCTATCCCGGTTCATCTCCGCAAAGTCACTGGCGCGGACAATGCCCAGGTCGTTGAATGCTTTATTATTGGGTGCAAACAGTGTATATGGTCCTTCCTGCTTCAATAGATCCAATAAATCAGCCTGTTTTAATGCCGCATAAAACAAGCTGAGGTTATAGTTGTTGCCAATAAAATCTGCAGCATTACTATAGTTGTCACTCTCGACATACAGATCAAGATCTTTATTGTTGCATGCACTAAAACAAAGCACGCTCAGTAGCAAAGCCAGCAGCCGCATGGCTTTCGCTCCAGCCCACCCCGGGCAATGAACCTTGAGCCGGACTGTTTTTCGCTTATTTATGGTTAGCATATCTGGTGTCATAATTAATAAATGGGTTGCGGATAGGTACGTTGTACCGTGGTTAAAAATGCATTGCCGTTAACGATCTCAATACTGCTGACCACACCAAAAGTCCGGGGATTGTCTTTGCCAGAATGGACGTTGACCGTCAGTCCCGGAAAAAAGGTGTTGAGATAATACGTCGGTGCATACTGTGCATGATCCATTAGGATATAGCCAAAGGTTCCATCTTTGACCGCCGGTTCCTGCAGGCCGATCGGTACCGATGGAGGTTCTAGATAGGATCCGGAAGTACGCGGATCGATGGGCGGTGCAAAAAACTGGATATATTGCCAGGTATTCGCATAAACTTTATTTTTCTCCTGTAGAAAGATCGGAAAGCTGTAGTAGGGGCTCACTTTCGGTACATCAACGTTGCGCAGCATCTGTCCGGCATATTGATAGCTAAAATTCGGAATCCGCTGCTGCACGGTCGCTCCTGCCGCATTCACACTGGGCTGAATATGAGTAATGAAAATATTCATCGTGTCACGCAGCCCATAACGCAGCGAACGTGATGTAAGCGGCACCGGCAGTTTCAGATCCAGTTCGGCCTGCTGAAAACCTTTCGCGCTCAGGTTGTAGAAATTGACATAAGTCAAAGTATCCGAAAAGGCCTGTTTATGGAACGTTTCCTGCCGTACATAGAGGCCATTTTCCTTTGTTTTGAAATCCTTCTGCAGCACATGCAGGGTATACACCTCACGGGAGGAAAGATCAATAATGGTGTCGAGGAAAACCTTACGTTGCTGTTCATCCGGCAGCTTCGAGAAAGGGACATTACTGATCGGCCGTGTCATAAATAAAAAACGACGTCTGCCTGCCGGCACCTGTGCCCAGTTGGTCAAATCAAAACCGTTCAATATCGGTGCTGTCGGAACCAGCTCCTTACCCGGATATTCCGGATTGAAGCGGGAGGTGCTGAGCCCTGCATGGGCAGCATTGGGAGCGGCATAAATATTCCTTTTGTCCAGAAAATCCCCTACCGTCAATCCACCGATGGGTTTACCTGTTGCATCAAATTCGGGATCGATGAACATACAGAAAAAGGGCTGTGCCTCTTCTTTATTATCCAATGTAATGGTATAGGTCAAGTTATTGAACACCCGGATATAGGCCGGGTTGTCAACTGTACGGTATTCTGTTTTTGTACAGCTTGCAATGACGGCAGCAAAAATTGATGCGTAGGCCACAACAAGAAGGCTCTTGAAAATCTTGTATTTCATAAAAATGCTATTTTGTATGTTTTACGACCATAAACCTGGCTTTGTCAGCTGCGGCATTGCTTTTCAGATCGCCGATAAGTGCGATCGAATATACACCCGGTTCGTGCAGCGGAACTTTGCGGCCCACGGCCGTATAAAGCGCCGGATTGGCAACAAGCTGCGTGCTGGACAGTGGCTGAATCTGTTCCAGCCAGTCGCCGGGAATACGTGTTGGATCTGAACTGTAGGCCATAAACTGATACGGACCCCCAGCGTCATTTGAAGCGGTGTATAGCAAGGAGGTATAAGGTTGCAGGGTATTTAAGACGGCCGGCGCGACATTAATACCGCTGTCCATCACCTGCGTACCGAAAGGTCGCCCCTCTCCATTCGTGAAGGTTGCAAACGGCAGCTGCTCACAGAAATTCAGAAAACGAAAGTTAAACATGTAACTGGAGCGAATCCGGTCTATGCTGGCATTGTTACCATTGCCCTCTTTGCCTGTATAAGCTGTGCCAGCCAGATTATTGGCGGCTAATAAAATGCTCAGTTTTTTGTCCGCCGTTTGGTAAAGCCATGCCGTATAATTTTGTCCGGCCTGTAGTTCCACATCGGCTTTGGCCAGGGCTTGCCCGGAGGTTGTCGCTATTACAACCTGTTGCGCACCCGCCACTACCCGTAGATAATCCGATGCCGCTCCATAGGCTGTCGCTCCTGTTTTCTGGCCTTTAGCTTCCAATACAATCTGTTGTCCAGGGATGGTATTGGCCACCTGTATCTGTGCATAACTGCGGTTGATCGGTTCGGAGCTATCGGCGATGATCTGAAACCCATTTTGCAGCTCACGGATATCGTCATTTCCAGTATTCCATGTAAATTCTTTGGGATGCACGACAATCGTGTAAATGCCGCCCGGCTGAAAGGTCTGTATCGGCGCGTAGGTCAGCCCCGACGACATCCGGCTGAATGTTGCCCCTCCCATCTCCATGGTCGAATTGAAACGGTCAATATAATTGTAGTACGCATGTCCCACTGCCGGGATCTGCCGGCCATCCGCCGTCAGCACTTTAAACTGATACGTACCATAAGGCAGTTCAACATAATCTGACCAGGTGTCGCCTGCAATGGTACTTGTGGTCTTGCTAACGGGCGTCCCATCCGCATAAGCCAACGTGATCGCGCCGGTGATATCTTCCATGGAGCTTGAAGGCATCAATTTCTTCGCGAAATTGATGATGCGGATTTTAAAATGATCCGGTCGTGTCGGCGCAGTCACGCTTCGCGGAACTTCCACCAGCTTGTCAGGCTGCTGCACCCGTTGTTCGTGATTGATCAGCAGGTAGTAGTCTTTCGGCGTATCGTAGGCTTCGCGGACAGTAAAATCCACTTCATGCGAGACTATGATCCGGTTGGGTATCTGTACGAATGTGGCCCTAAAATCGATTGTTCCGTCGGTCCGGAACAGGTGCTGCGGCACCGCCCAGCTTTGTCCCAAGCGCCCGTCCTTTGGAAAATAACGGGTTCCGGGCGGCGTCAGCTCTTCCGGCGGAATATATCCGGGACGCTGCGGCGGCACAAAGAAATTGGTCAGGCTATCACCGTTGGCAATCAGCTGTGTATTCTCGGACAAATTGATCAAACGTACATTGGATGCTTTGTCAGCTTCTGGGTTAGTCCTATAATCAAAGGTATAATCTAAATTTTCCCGTTTGCAGGAGAGTGCAAAAATGCTGAGCAGCAGCAATAGACACTGCTGCATGGATAGCCATCCCATGCCCTTTGGGCGTGCATGCTTCCTTCTTTCTTGCTGTTTCATACTTATAAAATGTTATAGGTAAAACCAAACATAATTTCTGTTCCGCGTTTATAACTGCGGTTGAGGTATTCACGGCCATACCATTTACCCCCTGTATTCGGATTGGCATAGACGGTTTTGATCGCCGGATTGAGAATATTCTTGGCGTAGCCTTTAAACAGGAGTCTTTTGTTGAGCTTTTGGCTGAATACCAGGTCCAGCATGGAAAATGGCCTGGTGTAGAGATCCGGCTCGCCGGTAAGATTAATCTGCACCAATCTTTCACCGACCGTATTATAGGTTGCCGTGATATCGGTTCCCCATGTTTTGTTGTTATAATTCAGCCAGGCATTGACACTATAAGGAGCCTGTTCAAAAAGTGGGCTATTGGTCGGGGCGTTCCGGTCAATGGACCAGTTTGCAGCCTGTCGTTCGGGTGTCTTCCTGATATTGCTCTGTGCAAGCAGCAGGTTGGAGCCTAAAAAGAAATCGTGTGCCGGCTCCCAGAACGCGCCGAGGTTTTTAACCAGCTCCAGCTCGATCCCATACACACGGCCGCGATTGGGATCGTTTTGAAACTGAATCACCGGAAACTCCGGAAAGGTCGCTGCCAGTCCTTGCGTCTGCAGGCTGAATACCTTCACCAGCTGATCGTTGATCTCTTTTCCAAAAGCCGATACAGCAATGACCTCGCCGCTGTTGGGGAACCATTCCCAGCGAAAATCCAGATTTTTGGTCGACTGATTTTTCAGGTTCCGGTTGCCGACGACCAGCCCCATCTGAAAGGCATCAAACTCGTAGACATTGGTAATTTCGCGCAGTTCGGGCCGCGCCAGCGTTGTATTGAACGCCACCCTAAAATTCATATGATCGTTGAGGCTGTAGGTCACATTGGCCGAATAGTACGGTTTGTACCCCTGTTTGTAAGCCGAGTTGGGATTCTGCGGATTCAGGTTTACCGTCCCATCCGCATTGGCCGCGGTCAGCGAAGGGTCGAGATATACATTCGCCGTATCCACCGATGATTGAATATTGGTATTCTCAAAACGCAATCCGCCGGCGATCCGCAGTTCGTCCGTCAGCTTTAAGTCCAGCATACCGTAAAATGCATTGGTTTCGTAAAATCCGGTATAATTGTTAGGTGATTTCTGAATGTTGTACAGGAAGCCTCCTACCGGAAAATCGCCCTCACCGACAGCACCTGTGGGTATACGCAGGCCCACGACCTCGTTGCTGACCAGGCGGTCCAGGTTACCTTCGACATCGTATAGCGGAATGGAGGAGAACCTGCCGGGGCCATAGGATCCATATCCAGTAAAATTGGATCCCGGTAGAAACAGCACATTTTCACCAAATTTACGTTCCCGGTTCAGGTAGTTGAAACCTGTTTTAAACTCCTGTTTATGGCCCAATAATTGAAACGGGACGGCCAGATCCGCCTTATAATTATAATTGGTTTCATCCAGATTCCGCCAGCGCCGTCCATTTGGATCAGCCTGGATAATGCCATAAGGGCCAAAACCATTGACGTATCCTGAACTCAGCGCATAATAACGTTCGGTATATACATACTCGATAGTGCCGCTATTCGGTAGGTGTCCAATACTGGGTCGGGCAATCGTGCCTCCGTTTCGCGGTTTGTAATCCACCAGATTGACAAAGCGGTAATCCGGATCGTTCTGGTTGGATTGCGAAGAAGCGAGGTTATAACTCAGCCGTGGAGAATAAGCGCTTTTCAAAAACTTGTGTTCGCCCTGTAGGTTGAATGTGTGCAAGCTTCGGAAGGTCTGTTTGAGCGAATAGGTCGTACTGTTCACCTCGCCCGGCAAGCCCGCGTAGTAATAGCCGCCGCGGAGGTTGGTCGCCGTATTCTCACCGCCCCAGCTGCCCAGGTACTGGAAGCTGACTTCATGCCTGGGGTTAAAGCGATAGGTCAGACCGCCTAACACGCCATAATTGAGCGTTTCCACGCCCGTATTTTCCCTGTAAGTCTGATATTTCCCCATCACAAGGTTATTTGTGGTGGTAAAATTTGGAATCTTACGCTGGCTATAAATGTAGGGGCTTCCTGTCACGACACCCTGATAGATGCTATACTGCGTGAGATCTCCGTCATAGATATTGCTTGTGCGACGGTAATAGTTACCTCCCAGGATAACACCAAGCTTATGTGTATCAAACAGGGTATAGCTGTTGCCGAACGTGGCCGAATACAACTGGTTCAGCGGAGCCCTTCTGGTTTGTGTGGTCAGGACTGGATCAAAGCCCTGCATGATCCCGTTGATGCGGCTGACTTCCTGACGCACTTCCGGGCTATAATTACTGGAGGCGATCAGTTGCTGAATCGAACTTAGGCCATTGGGGTATTGTCTGGAGAGACTCAGAAAGTCCTGCGACAAGTCTTTCTTGTTGATGGCTGTGCCCAATATACCCATATCGCTATTCCAAAAGCTGTTATAACGGCCTCCAATGCCAATGTTCGAATTTAAACCAGTCTGCGCAATGACTTCAAATGTCATCTTCTCCGGTACCGATTTGGTTTTCAGTTCAACGATACCCGAGGCTGCATCGGCGGGCTTATCCGGTGTTACGGTCTTATAGACGGTGATATTGTCCAACAAAGAGGCCGGTACCAGATCCAGGGGTATAGCGCTCCGGTCGGGGTCTGAGGACGCCAGGCGCACACCATTCAGCTGGCCGATCACCGACCGGTCGCCCAATCCGCGCACAGCTACATATTTATCATCGGTGATCGTGACCCCCGTGACACGTTGGAGGGCCTGCGTTGTGGTGATACTTCCCGTCCGTTCGATCAGCTGGGCGGAAATAGCATCCTGCACGATAGACGCTTTGCGACGTTCTTCCAGTACCGAAGCTTCCGTGTTAGCCCGTTTACGGGCCTGTACAGTGACCTCCACCTCCTGCAATGCGGTGGCCAGGGACTTTAGCCGTACAGTGATATCGGACTGCGCCGCTGTGACACCAAGCTCTATGCGCTGATATCCCAGCGAGGTAAATACGAGTACCGCCTGCTGCCCGGGGACTACGATAGAGAAATGTCCGTAAGCATCTGTGGAGGTTGAATTCCGGCCATTTTTGACGGTCACCGATATGCCGGGCAACGGCTGTCCCGTACCCGCATCGAGCACACGTCCCCGAATGGTCACAGTCTGGGATCCACGGACTGTCTTTTTCCCTTCCGGATTTTCGGTCCCCGTATGGCGAATGGTGACAATTCTATTTTTGACCGTATAGGTAAAAGGCAGCTTTTCAAAACAGCGCTCCAGTACCTGCTCCAGCGGGGCGTTCACCACTTTGATGCTGATGCGGGGCGCATGATCAAATAGCGCTGCGTCATAAAAAAAATCATATCCGGTCTGTGTGCTGATCTGTTCCATCAGATCAGCCAAAAGGACCTTTTCTTTAAAAATAGTGAGGCGCTGACCAAATGTAGCTGCACTTAAATGTGCTAGTACACAGGTTAATAATACCATGGTGATTTTCATAACACGCATGACTTGATGAAAATTCATACTTTTGTCTTGTAGTTATAGTAAATGTTAAAATTGACGAAACATCTTTTTTACTGACTTTAGCTATTTTTAGGCGGTGATGTTGGTCGCATCGCCGCTTATTTTTTGTTATTGCCAGTCGGTTGGGTACTTATTGCTTCACGATAATCCTCCTTTCTTTGATGTCCAGCTTCACTTTATTGATCGAGCTGATCATTTCCACCACCGCAGCCAGGGACTGGCTACGGGACACCTTTCCTGTAAATTTCATGGAGCTTAATTCCGGTGGACATTCTACCGTAACGTCATACCAGCGGGCAATTTTACGCAGGATGCTGCCCAGCTCCTCCCGGCGGAACACAAAATAGCCGTTCACCCAAGCGAGATTTTGCTGCATGTCTGCTGTCGAGAGCTGCATAGCCGCCCCCACCATTGCCTGCTGTCCCGGTTTTAGCAACTCGGACTTTCCACTGCCTGTAGCCAGCAGCCGCACACTTCCCTCCACCAAGGTTGTACAGTCATAAGGTTCATTGGCATAAGCGTTGACATTGAAGGTGGTTCCCAGCACTTCGATCACCTGTTTATCGGTCTCCACAAAAAAGGGTACATGCTGTTTGCTGTCGTTGCTGACTTTGGCGATTTCAAAATAGACTTCACCGGTCATTTTTACCCGCCGTTCATTTTTCTCGAATTCAACTGGATAGGTCAACGATGAAGCCGCATTGAGCAAAGCCCGGCTTCCATCCGGCAGCGTGATCCGATACTGTCCCCCATTGGGTGTGCGGATGCTATTGAAAGACCTGGCAGAGGCCGTCTTTCCAGCGGCGGTATAGATGATCTCGCCAGCAGCAGTTTTCCGTATGCTGACACCGGCCTCATCCACCAGTTTGCCATTGGCTGCGTCAGAGAGTGATATCGTCGAACCATCGGACAACTGTAAAATGGCCCTATCTGTCCCTGGCATACTATTTTCCTGCTGCGCCATTCCTTGCGCGCCCCCTTCTCCCTGCTGGGTCAGCAACCACAGCAGTCCAGCCAGCCCGACAAGCAGCAGCGCTGCGGCAGTATATCTTAACGGAGGCATTTTAAAAATGGCAGGCGTATGTACGGATTGCTCTTCTTTAGCCTTTGGCGCACATTGTTCGCGTACCATTCTTTCGTGCAGGCAATGCTGCCAATGCGCAATCTGCTCGTTGTGCAGTCGTGTTGCTTGCGCCGGCAGATCCCAGAGGACAGCGGTCTCTTCGCTCATGATCCTGTGCAGCTGAGCCACATTGTCAGGATTGTCCAGAAAATCAGTGACGAGCTGCTGTTCGGCAGCAGAACATTTTCCTTGCAGGTATCGCTTCAGCAGCTCATTGGTGATCAGTTGTTCGTCCATTTTTTTGCTTCTTCAACTATAAAGGCGCAACAACACAGCACCACCACCTACGGCACGCTAAAAAAAACTATAAAACACTGATAATAAGGGATAAAATTTAATAAAACAGGATTAGCGCTACCACTACAATGGACACCATGCCCTTGCGAAAGTGCTTAAGCGCAGCGGCGATATAATTCTCTACTGTGTTGATGGACAAGTTGGTCTTTTGGGCAATTTCCTTGTAGCTAAAGCCCTGTTCGCGGCTCATCACAAATACTTCCTTACGCTGTGGGCTAAGTCCCGAAAGAAGTTTCCGGTACTGTTCTTCACCCTCCCGGCAGCTTATCGCATAGTCCGCCATACGCTCTTCGCCGACAGCTGTTTCACTGAAATCCGCGACTGTTTCGACAATACTACGGCGCTGCCTCCGCAATTGGCTGATCACCGCATTGCGTGCAGCACGGTGAAGGTATGCCCCCAGATTATCCGGTATGCTAAACTCACGACGTTTTTTCCAGAGCCAAAACAGGATATCCAGCGCAATCTCTTCGGCGAGGAAGCTGTCGTTCAGATACAATTGACAGGTCATATACAGCTTGGGGGAATAACGGGCCACAAGTTCGTTATAAGCTTTCAGGTCATCGTGCAGACAACAGCTTTCCAATAATTCCCGGTCTGATGCGTTTGTATAATTCACTCTTGGTCAAGTTTTCGATTGTCGCTATCTGTCGGCTTCCCAGCAAGGGATATCCCCCATATCATAGCAGCAAGCTATTGTGATACTTCTGCGCCGGCCATGCCAGGGTCAGCGTACCGCAGGGACATCCTGCTGACGGCACTAAATTCATAAAGAAATATGTGGGCAGTGTGTGTTTAGTATTATGTTTCTGTTAAGTGCAGCCACTGGGCGTATCGGGTTGCGCTGGAGGCTTTATCCCATAAACTGGTGTTCAGGCGCTGTATCATCGTCTTTCCTTCCGACCAATTCATGAGTGTCGTGTCGGAGCATCAAAAAAGCCGCTGATAGGAGCAGCGGCTTTTCTGGTTTTGATATACAGGAGTATCAGTTCCCCCAATTTTTATTGGCCTTGTCACCCATGACAAACTCCAGCGTGCCACCATTGAGGATGTCGTTATGATCCAGCTGAGGCTTGTCCAGCACCTTGCCATTAAGCGTGGCGGACTGTATGTATTTATTTTTTGCCGAAGCATTCCTGGCGCTGATCACAAAGGATTTACCGTTGGGCAGGCTGATGCGTGTCTTCCGGAAAAAGGGCGAACCGATGCTGTAGGAAGCCAGACCGGGGGTGACGGGGTAAAAGCCCATCTGCGAGAAAACGACAAAAGCCGACATGCCGCCGCCGTCCTCGTCACCGGGTACCCCCATCAGGTCGTTTCTGAACCACTCGCCGATCAGCTTATGAATGCGCTTTTGCGTCATCCAGGGCTGGCCAGCATAATTATACAGATAAGGAATATGCAGTGCAGGTTCATTGGCCATTGAAAACTGGCCGACGTTGCCCGTATGGTCCGGGAGCTGCGCATAAAAATCAAATTTAGAACGGCCTAGCGGCTGCTGGAACATGTCGTCCAGGTACTGTACAAACAGCTGATTGCCCCCCATCAACTTTATCAGGTCCGGGATGTTGTGCTGTACATCCCAGCGGTATATCCAGGCATTATTCTCGCCGTAATATTCACGGGCACCCTGACCACCTGAAAATACGTAGTCAAAAGGCATGATAAAATTGCCTTTTTCATCTTTGGGATGGAAAAATTTAGTCTGCTCGTTAAAGAGATTCCTATAGTTGAAGGACTGCTTCATGAAGAGCTCATAATCGTCTTTTATGCCCAGTTCATTGGCCAGCTGTGCCAGGCACCATAAGTCGTAGGAAGTGCCGAGTGTGACTGCCACCGGCTGCCGGCGTTCAAAGCCATGCACCTCCGGATAGATTTCCTTTTCACCCGGATGCAACGCGGGGATATAGCCCTTTTCTTTAAAAAACAGGTCCATTTTTCCGGCCGGCTTATCCGACCAAGGCGCCAGGGTTTTCTCAGTGATCGCTCCCTTTGCGGCCAGATAAGCTTTTTGCACATCGAAACCACGGATGCCCTTGCGGTAGGCATCCAATAAGGTCGCCACTCCGTGATTGGAGTTCATCCGGCGGCTGTCGCCCGTGATCTCCGGGAACGTCGGCAGCCAAGGTCTGTCCATCTGTTCGGACATCCGCACAAAGGAATGCAGGATGTTCGATTCGGCTTCCGGATCCAATAGGACACGCAGTGGATGATGGGCGCGGTAAGAATCCCAGATCCAGTCGTCCGTAAAGAATGGCCGGCCTCCGTCCTGATGGATCTTGCCATCAAAAGCACTGAAATACCGGCCATCCTCCGAGATGTTGACCGGCCGCTCGTAAGTCCGGTACAGAGAGGTATAAAACACCTGTTTGTCCGATTCACTTTCGCCTTCGACGGCAATTTTACCCAGTGCACGGTTCCATTCCTGACGTCCGTTGTGCGCCACTTTGTCCTGATCGAAATCGGCAATTTCCCGCTCGAGGTTCGCTTTGGCCTGCGCCGCATCGATAAACGATATACCATATTTCATCCTGAGCGAGGTGTTCGGCCCGTCAAATTGCAGCAGGAGACAGGCATTGCGCCCCTTCGCTTCGGTAGCAGGCTGTAGTTTCCCCTCCTGCAGACGCTTCACCGCGATTGCCTTATCTTCGGGTACCGCATACATATAGACGCGCGTGCCGTTGCCGATGTCCTGTGCCCCCGAGAGGCCCCGGCCATCCCATTGCAGTTCGCCACTGCGGGAGTTGAACTGTAAGTATTTGGTGCCCTTGCCTGCAAACGTAAACACATATATTGCGGACTGATGTGCTACCGCATAGTCGACCTGGATATCTTCCTGATCCAATAACACCGAGTAGCGATATGGTGTAATTTGCTCCTGATCGTAGCTGTACCGCTGCACCGGGTTCAGCTGAGCAGGTAGCTGCTGCATCGGGCTGAGGTTGAACGCCGACGACCCACGGTGACTTGTGACGACCAACGGCAGGCCATTGAGGCGGTCTGAAGTAAAGTCACCGCGCTCGGGGTAGACGCGCAGCATGCTGTTGGGCAGGTGCACCGTCGGATAAGTCGGCACCAGCAGATGACTGATATTTCCCATATACGGATTGACGTAGTCGACATAGTCTTTGGTCACCTTCGATTGAGAAAAACCTTTTAGCAAAGCAATTAAAAGAAAAGCGCAACAGCAGAATCCACGCCGCCATGTCTGCGTTCCTGATTTGATATTGTTTTTTGGCATGATCATGAATTTAGTAATCAATGGTATTTGACAAAACCGTAGTTTCGTCTCTAAGTTAGCGTTTTTACACAAAAAACACGGCAGATTCGCGTTGAACTTATAGACCGGATTAAAAAACTTGGGATCGGGCCAGCGGCCCTCGCAAACCTCTTGGCAGAGGTGGTACAAATAAGTAAGGGGTCCGACTCCGCCGGGCCCCTTATTGCAATTCTAGACAGTTAAAGCAGCCTAGTTATTTTTTCTCCCATCCCGGATTCTGTTTCAGGTTGGGGTTTTTGACAATCGCTGTCGCCGGTATGGGATAGAGGTACTGTTTATTGTTATTGTCCCAGGATCTCGGCACGGCCTTGTACCATTCCAGGTGGTTATCTGCGGTCATTGTCTGGAAGTTTTTGTCACTACCGCCGATCGCAACTTTCGCTACACCCTTGGGTGCCGAAACATCTTCAGGCTTTTTCTTTCCGTCATAAAATATCACGTCAGGTGTACCGTCACGGTCCAGGTCCATAAGCTGCTCCAGGGTAGGAACATAGATTCCCGTCCACGGCATCGTCGCCATCAATGGTCCCAATTTCCAGCGTTTCAGATCGTTGAAACGGAAACCTTCCAATGCCAGTTCGACCTGTCTTTCCCGACGTATTTCCAACAGTACCGGATCATTGATATCCGGGAAGAAGGTATTTTTGAGGTAGCTATCCACCTTTGTCGGCAAGGTATTGATCCCTGCGGTAATACCAGCGCGTGCACGCAATGCGCCGATGGTATTAGCCCAGTCAGTTGCGTTAAATTGCCCTAATTCCCGGCTTGCCTCCGCATAGTTGAGCAGAATTTCGGCATAGCGCATCAATGGCACCGCATTGATATTATAGGCTCCATTATCATAGTAAGGATCATCCAGTGTATATTTAATAGGCTGGTATCCCGTGTATGTATAACTTGCGAAGTTGGGTGGCGCTGCCGCACCGCCACGCTTATAGCCCGGTGTACGGATCAACTGCGCAAGGCGATAGTCGCGATTCTGGCACTCCTCATAAAATTCTTCGGTCATGTAGTTTGGCCGATCCGTGTACGGCGTCCCGTCCAGATTAAGAATGCTATTGATAAAGGGGCGTACCAGGCTTAGCCTTGGTCCGTAGGTTGCCGATGTCCACCACCAGTTGGCGTCGTTCATCAAGGCCTGCTCCTTGCTGAAGGCGAGACCAAACATCACTTCCTGCTTGACGAGCTGATTGCTGGTAAACAGCTGGCGCTGCGACAGCTTTGGATCACTGCCTATATTCAGCCTATAAGGCCCTTGCTGCATCAGGATCTTGCCTGCGTCGACTGCCATTCTAAAAAACTCATCAGGTTTTGTGGCCAGGTTGAGGTTGTGATATTTCCTAAATGTTCCCTCAAAAAGCGCCGCACGTGTTTTCAGGCCCAATGCAGTCCATTTATTGACCAAGGTACCATCGCCACCATCATCTGTAATATTCGCGTAAGCAAAATCCAGGTCTTCCATGATATGCTTCATGACCACTTCACGGGAATCCTGCGGTGCCATGAGAATATCTGTTTCATCCACCGCTAACGGGTGGTCCACCCAAGGCACATCCCCAAAACGCACCACTTTATCGTAATAAAACCAGGCCCTGAAAAAGCGGGCGATACCGATGTAGTTATTTTTGACCGCATCACTCAGGTTGGGACTCGTGCATTTGACGATCATCTGGTTGATATTGCGTAGGGCGGCAAAATCCCAGCCAGAACTGACCTCCGGGGAATAAGCGCCCTGCACCATAAAGTCATTCAGGCTATTGACAGCCGAATAGTCGGCCATCGCATCCCCCTTAAAGGCGTCGCTCCTGGAGGTAATATTACGGTAGAAGGAGTTGCTGTAGTTGCGCAGCCCATTTTCCGTACCGAAGATATCCTCTTCCGTTGCCGAAGCTTTTGGCAGCTCATTCAGTTCACAAGAACTCAATAAAAATGCTATGATAGGTATAAAAAAGATTCTTTTCATTTCTCACTATTGTTATAATCCGATGGATAAATTAAAACTGATGCTCTTCATGACAGGATAGTTAAATCCGTCGCCACTGTTGCCGCTTGTGGCATCCAGGCGCATGGTACTGTTTACGTCCGGGTCCGATTTGGCCAGGTTTCCGACATCCAGATCTCTCGTGCGTTTATACAAAGGCGACCAGGTCCAAAGATTTTCGCCCGATATGCCCGCACGCAAGCTACTGATCTTGAGTTTGGATGTAACCGCTGCCGGGAAGTTATATCCGATCTGGATATTTTTCATGCGGATATAGGCAATATTCTGCAGATAGCGGGTTTGCGGAGTCGTCTTGAGGGACTCGTTATAACCTGCATACCGGGGCAGGTATGCGTTTGGATTATCCTCAGTCCAATAATTGTTGAGGTGCCACTCCGGCAGATTATTGTATGGCCGGTTATACTGTCCCCAAAAGATAGATTCGTTGCTCGGGTACCAATGCTGTCGGCCGACACCCTGAAAGAATGTCGAGAAATAGATATTCTTCCAGTCCATATTGATATTGAAGCCATAGATATACCGCGGTTCGTAATTCCCGATAATGGTCTTGTCACCATGGTCATAGATGGTGTTGCTTCCATAGTCGATGACACCGTCACCGTTGAGATCAGCAAAGCGTACATCTCCAGGGTATATTTTGCCGGAGTTGGAAGATCTGATTACTTTCTGTGTCGGTGCCCCGTCGATTTCAGCCTGGTTTTGGAACAAGCCCTGCGTTACATAGCCCCAGATCTCACCCAAGCGCTGGCCTTCATAATAGCGATCTTGCTGATAGCGGTCATTTTGCAACAGTCCAGCCTTGTTTTCATAGCGGTCTATCGTCGATCGGTAATCGGCCAATGTAGCTTTCACGGACCAGTTGAATGGGGAGCTGTTCAGATCAAACCTGTCTTTATAGGCAATGCTCAACTCAAATCCTTTGGTTGTCATGTCTGCATAGTTACCCTTTGGGGAGGCGGCTCCAAAAATATCCGGCAGCTCCACACTGAGTGTATACATGTTCAAGGTCTTGCGCTGATAGATATCACCTGTAAAGGTCAATTTGCCGTTTAAAGATGAAAAGTCGACCCCGAAATTGGCTGTCCTGGCCGTTTCCCAGGTCAGATTATTCGGAATTACCTTGGGCACAGAAGTATAGGAAGGCTTCTGTCCGTTGAGGAGGCGATCCATGATACGTATATCGTACAAATCCATAAACGAATACGGATCCACCACACCGTTACCCAGAGAGCCATAGGAAGCACGGAATTTAAGGTCTGAAATAATGCGCTTATCCACGTTAAAAAATGGTTCCTCAGAGACCCTCCATCCGGCGGAAGCAGAAGGGAAAAACGCCCATTGCTGATCTACCGGAAAACGGGATGAGCCATCGTACCGACCGTTGAATTCAAAGAGATAGCGGTCTTTAAAAATATAATTGGCCCGCACAAAGATTCCGGCCGTACGGTATTTGTTATACTCGGCCGTCGCCGTCGTATTCTGTCCTAGTGCCAGGTTGATGTTGTCCACATCCTCCGTCAGCAGGCCTATTTTGTTGATGTACGTCCCGCTGATGCTACGCTGTTCATAGTTGTATCCCAGCAAACCCTTGAAGTAGTGGTCACCCACTGTCTTTTCGTATTCGCCATAGATATTTCCAAACAGGTATTTCCACTTCTGGTCAACCTGATAGATATTGTTGTTGAGATCCGTTTCCAGTTTCAGCGTTTTGCCTTCCTGCGTACTATAGGGTACAGGCACCCGTACGCGCACGGAGTTCAGATCGCGGTTTCTGAACGTCAGGTCCCCCTTGATGCGCAGGGTATTGTTCAGAAACTTAGTTTCAAAGGCTGTGGTATTGCGAAGATCGCGGTTTTCCGTCTCTACCCGGTTTTTACCATAGATAAAATCACCTACCGTATAGGCGGCAGAAAAGCTGAGCGAACCATCGGGATTGAAGATAGGCGAAGATGGGTGTCCCTCGTCCGCAATGTTCCGCCAAATGTTACCGCCTTCGCCTGCGGTAACCGGATCGCGATATTTCGAATAGTTGTAATCAATGTTGTTGCTGATGCGCAGCCATTCGTTGACCTGCACACCGGCCTTTGCACGTGTATTGTAAATCTTATATTTGTCCGTGTTATAGCGGTACAGCCCCTTGTAATCATAGGCACGGCCAGAAATGTAGTAATCAAACTTTTCTGAATTTCCATTCACGGAGAGGTTGTGGTCCTGTACAAAGGTATGGTCTTTGATCAGCGCCCCGTAGTAGTCTTCATTTCCATAATATACATAATTCCCCTTGTCATCTACGGTTACTTCTTCTGTGATGCCCTGCTCTTTGCGTCTTTTGAACTCATTGAGCCAATCCATCGTAAAGATCTGCGTCTTGTTTAGCTTGCTTGGGATCGACGAGTAGTTATTCCAGGCATTGTATGCCTCAAAGAAATGTGACGCATATTCATAACCATCCGTAACAAACTTGGGTAAGGTAATGGGCTTCTGAAACGAGCCATTTCCCGAATAGTTAATGGATGTTTTGCCTGCTTTGGCTCGTTTGGTCGTGATGAGCACCACGCCAAAGGTTCCGCGCGAACCGTAGATAGCCGATGCAGCAGCATCTTTGAGTGTGGTCACGGTTTCGATATCATTGGGATTGATCGAAGCCGGATCGCCCTCTACCCCATCGATCAACACAAGCGCACTTCCGCCCTGCCCGATTGAAGTAGTACCACGGATGTTGAAGCTCGGCGCCCGATTGGGTTTACCATCGGCCGGAGTGATGTTTAAGTTGGGGATCACGCCCTGCAGCATTTGGCTGGCATTGCCCAGCACACGTCCTTCGAATACTTCCGACCCGACCTGGTCCACGGCTCCTGTCAAGTTCACTTTCTTTTGCGTACCATAACCCACCACCACCACTTCCTCCAGCTCGGTATCCTTGGACTCCATCACAATATCGAGCTGATTGCCTGAGACGGTGACAATCTTTTCGCTATAACCGACCAGCGTCAGCTTCAGCTTCTGTCCGGCATTGGCCGGTAAGCTAAACTGCCCGGACGCATCAGTCGATGTTGTTTTTCCTGTCGAAAGGTTTGTGATGGTAACCCCGGGCATGGCTGCTCCGTTGTTGTCTTTGACCACCCCTTCCACGGTAGACTGAGCTGCAATAGTTTGCGTCTCTTTAGTCAATTTGACATGATCACGCTCTACATTCGCCCATGTTGGGTAAGAGAGACCCAATGCCATACTGATTAGTAGTGTTTTCTGCATTTTTAGTCTGGTTTAGAATTTAGCATCAAAGATGATGCTTTCCTTTGGTTCATAATTTACCGTAATGTTAAGAAATATTTAATTAATAACCATACGAAACCAAAAGAAACCCTAACCAGCAACGTGTACTTAACCCTAATTTAATCTTCGGGAAGCAAAATTTTAAAAAACACGGTCATTATTATAGGCAGACCACACTGGGATTTGGGCCTTTCTTCAGCAGCGTACCGAACCCTATTAGATCCGGTTTTCGTTGAGCATCCGCACAAGATCTTCGGCGCCCCCATCGAACTTTTGACCATTGACGAAAAAGGTCGGCGTCCCATTCACCCCGCTCATCATACCGCTTTCAAAATCGGCATCGATCTTTTCCTCGATTCCCTCGTCCTCCAGGTCGGACCTGAATTTTTCCATATCCACCCCCAGCTGCTCAGCGAGGTCGGACAGGAGACGGGTGCTCAGCGCATCCTGATGTTCATATATCCTATCGTGCATTTCCCAAAATTTCCCCTGCCTGCTGGCCGCTTCGGCCGCACGCGCCGCAGGACGGGCATATGGATGCATTTCTGAGAGTGGAAAATTACGGAATACAAAACGGATCTGCTCCCCCAGCTCAGCCATCATCGGCTTCAAAACACCATGCGCAGCAGCACAATGTGGGCATTGGTAATCCCCATATTCGACAATCGTGAGATCAGCTTGTTGATTTCCCTGCGAATGGTCAGCATTGCTGACCTTTGGTCTGAGTGCCATAATTAATTTGATTTAAGGTTTTCTAACGCTTCTATAATACCATCGGCACCGGGATTTACCGCGGTCGGTGACAAGTAATTCCATTGGATCACCCCTTCCTTGTCGATCACAAACAGGGCCCGTTTGCATTCCCCTTCTTCCTCGTCATAGACACCGTATTTTTTGGCTACCGCGCCCTTTTCCTCAAAATCAGCCAGCAATGGAAAATGCAGATTGCGAGACTGTGCAAAGGCCAGGTGGCACCATTTGCTGTCTACAGAAATTCCCAGAATTTCAGCATCATATTTCTTAAAATATTTGAGCATTTCATTATATAAGGCCATCTGATCGCTACAGACCGGACTCCAGTCGGCAGGATAAAAGGCAAGGACAACATTCTTTCCCTTAAACTCAGACAGTTTGATTTTCTGATCGGGGGTCGCGTACAAGGTAAAATCCGGCGCCACGTCGTTTTTTTGTAACATACTAAGGTATTTAAAGTTCAACCATTCTCCGGAGCTACAGGTGATCCTACTGATCTCCATTGGCCCCGTTCCATAAAACAAAGTCTTGTCGAGTAAAAATTGTTTTATTTACTTGACGATCGTTTCAATACCTTGCACCTCAGCGACGGACAATCCGCCTCAGGGACAGTCCACCCTAAGGACCGTTACTTGTTTAACCATCTCCGTATCATTCTGGTATAATTGGGCATGACCAGGTAGACCATTAGAAAAACGATGCTCCCCGAAATCAGTAATCCATCCAAAAGACGATTTTGCGGAATATGCAGCTCATGAAAGAGAGGTAGCAGGAGCAAGGGCATAAGCAATGAGAGCGGGTAAATGGCCGACCAGGTCACCAGGTATTGTTTCCAGCGGCGCGGCACCCTACCGGTCGGTTCCGGCGTTTCAAAAAGGAATTCGAGACCGGATCTGATTTGATAACGATCATTCTGACGGAATAAGGGAGAGGCCTTTTCGATCATTCTTTTGCGGGTATCCGACTCCATCCAAGTTTTTAGATTGTCCACGGTATCGAATCTAATGATCACCGTGTAGACAAAGGTCAGCTTGGGAATAGGTCTAATGACCTGCAGATCGATAAATCCCGCTGCATGTTTGGTAAGCGGAACAATTTCTGCCAGCCATTCATCATATTCATGTTGTCTGTCATCCAGAATGTGATGCGTTATGACAACCGAGGCTCCTTGATTTTCCATATTTTTTGTTTAGTTGATTCATTTACACCCAGCGAACCCTATTTCTGCACACTCCAGCCCGTGCATATGTGGGAACCGAAATAGGGATTGCTCTTCACACGTACAATTATCGTTAAAAAACATCAAATCCACGATTTTGCTACGAGATCCGTTGATCTGACTACATCCGCATTTGGGCAAATCATCACTTTTGTATCAACACAATATTTTAAAGAAAACAGTTATGGAAACACAAAAAGTATGGTTTGTCACCGGAGCCTCCAAAGGGCTGGGACTATACCTCGTCAAAGAACTTCTGAATCAGGGTTATCAGGTGGTGGCGACCTCCCGCACGCGGCAGGCATTAAGCGATGCTGTGGGCGATCACCCCAACTTCCTGCCGCTCGAAGTCAATCTCACCGACGATGAAGCTGTCGCAGGCGCCGTATCTTCGGCTATCGATTATTTCGGACGGATCGATGTACTGGTCAACAATGCCGGTTACGGGCAGATCGGAGCCATCGAAGAGCTCAGCGATGCGGAGGCGAGGCGCAACTTTGACGTCAATGTTTTCGGATCACTCAATGCTATCCGCCACATCGCCCCGCAGCTCCGTCAGCAGCAGTCGGGACATATCTTTAACATCGCTTCGATCGGCGGCTTTGCCGGCAACTTTCCCGCTTTTGGCGTGTACTGCGCAACCAAGTTTGCCGTTGCCGGATTCACAGAAGCACTGGCAGAAGAGATGGCACCATTTGGCGTGCACACCACCTTGGTGTACCCCGGATATTTTAGGACAGACTTCCTGCGTTCGGGCTCCATCCAGACCCCGGCACAGCCTATTGCGGCTTATGTCACCGCCAGACAGTCCGAAGCAACACATCTGCAGGAGATCAACGGCAACCAGAGCAACGATCCGCAAAAAGCGGCCACAGTCCTCATTCAGCTCAGCAAGCTGGAACAGCCGCCGGTACATTTTATGATGGGTGCCGATGCCTATGACATGGCCAAAAAGAAAATCAGCCTGATGGCCGATGAGATCGAGAAGTGGAAATCCTATACGGTATCCACAGGTTATTGATCTCTCCTATGGCCGCTCGCTGACACAGCTTCATGAATCGGTAAAAATAGTAAATTTGTATATGGACACTACATTTCGCTTTCATTCGCTTTCGGAGTTCCACCAATTCTGTGGATTGCCCGGGCCCGAACATCCCCTGATCAGCCTGGTGGACTACAGCCAGGTAAAATATCCCATCAATGACACAGAGATGAAATGGATACAGCATTTTTATTCGATCGGATTAAAGCGGAATGTAAATGCCCGTTTCAATTATGGTCAGCAGCAGTACGATTTTGATTCTGGCGTGCTGACCTTCGTTTCACCCCTGCAGTTTCTAAAAGTCGAAATCAATCCTGAGGTGCAGGTAGAACCCAGCGGCTGGATGCTGCTGATCCATCCCGACTTTCTGTGGAATAGCGAACTGGCACACACGATCAAGCGTTACGAATTTTTCCAGTACGAGGTTCATGAGGCCCTATTCCTTTCGGACAAAGAGGAAGCCATACTCGTCGATATCCTCCAAAATATCGAAAAAGAATATCAGTCCAATATCGACAAGTTCAGCCGCGAATTGATTATCAAGCAGATCGAACGCCTGCTGATCTACTCGGAGCGCTTTTACGAGCGACAGTTTATCACGCGTAAAAAATCGACGCAGGAACTGGTCACCCGGTTTGAGCAGCTGCTTTCCGCCCAATTTGATCGGGACAAGCTTCTGGATCAAGGTATCCCAACGGTTGCTTATCTGGCCCAGCAGCTCCACCTTTCACCCAATTATCTGGGCAGCTTGTTGCGGATCTACACGGGTCAGAACACACAGCAACATATACAGGGAAAAATGATCGAATACGCCAAAGAAAGGCTCAGCAACAGCCCACTTTCAGTCAGCGAAATTGCCTACGAACTGGGCTTTGAGCATCCGCAGTCGTTCAGCAAGGTATTCAAGAAGAACACCCAGCAGAGTCCGGTAGAGTTTAGGCAGTCTTTTCAGTAAGCCTCCGCGGAGACTACGATCTTTATGCATACGGATTCTGGGTCTAATCCGCGTAATAACCTTCCACACCAACCCCTATGGTCCAGAAAAACTTAGATTTTTCGAGGTCCTCAATCAGCATGTCAGCGTTTTCTTCATAATCGCCCTCCGCTTTTATCGACTCCATTTCTTCCTCGATATCCTCTTCGGTCAGCTGCCGCCACACGCCGACGGATATATTCAGAAAGGCATAGCAATATCCCGCTTCGCTGTCGTCGACCGGCCCCTTATTCTTTTCCCCCAGGATATTGAGCAGCTCATCCGCTTCCACCTGAAACGGGTTGACCCCATAGATACTGATTTCGGTTTTTTGGGGGTATGGTCCATTGATGCTTTCAATAAACTGCAGAAATCCAGCCTCGTTAAAATCCAGACGCAGCTCCAGGTCGTCGTAGTAATACTGGTCATCCAGCGCGTCGGACGGCGCTCCGAGGATAGCCTGCACTTCGGCGCGGCTTGCTCCCAGGGGCACCTGCCCAACATTTTCGATATGCATTCCGGCCAGCGGAATAAGTTCGATCTTTTTCATCCTTTAATCCGGTTATATTTACCATCTATGAACATCAACTAGCCCTATAAAGTTAGGCAAAAAATGCCAGAGATACGCCCAAATCAGATCGTGTATCCGGGCGACAGCCTTTACACCGGGAAATCGGAGCATAAGCGGACAAAAAATATTTTCGATAGGAATTTCAGGGAATAGATAATACCTTTGAAGTGTAAAAACACATGACTGCCAAACCAAAAAATGGATGAAATCAAAAAAATCAACCACCTGTGACCACTCCTGCCTGATGTGCCGGCATGTACTGCAGGACTGGCTCGGACAGATAGATCTACACCGTAAACTTCTAAAAATAAAAAAAGGACAGCAGTTTATCCACGAAGGCACCACTGCCGAAGGCATCTATTTTGTACAGTCCGGACTTGTCAAAGTCCACCGACGGCTCGGCGACAAGGAAATGATCGTCCGCTTTGCAGGCCCCGGCGATATCGTGGGCCATCGTGGTGTATCCTCTGAACAGGCAGTATACCCCATTTCAGCCACGGCACTCGAAACCACGCAGCTTTGCTTTGTGGACCTGCCCTTTTTCCTGTCCACGCTACGCGTCAATCCCGAACTGAGCTACCGGCTCATGCTCTTTTTTGCCGACGAGCTCCAGCTGTCGGAACAGAAAATGTGCAATCTGTATCAGCTTACCGCAAAGAGCCGGCTGGCCTGGAGCCTGCTGTTGTTTCAGCGTGTTTTCGGTGCCGATGCAACCGACGGTTATATCGGATTTTCACCCAGCAAAAAAGACCTCGCAGCCTATATCGGCACTACCTACGAAACCTTGTACCGGATGCTCGCCGAGCTGTCTGAGCTGGCCGCCATACGCCTCGAAGGACGCCGGATCTTTATTCAGAATGCTGAACTGCTCCGCAGGCTTTCTGCCGACCAGACTTCATAAAAAAGGGGAGCTGGTACCGTCGCGCGATAACTGTCTCCCCTGCGTAAATATTTCCCAATCTATACGTCAACGCTAAAATCTGTACCCCAGTCCTATCCCCGGCCGCCATTTTCCGTTCGACATGCTGGTCTTGGCTGTGTAAAAGGCAGGCAGCTGCACGGCCAGGTGCCCAAATAGCAGCGTGAGGCCCACGCCCAGTGTCGGTGTCACAAATGCATTTTTGGGTTTGCCTTCTTCCACCTTATCTTCCTTGAATTTCAGGGTCGGCAGCAGCCCCAGCATCAGGCTGCGGCCCGGAGCAAAGGTATACTTGACCGCAGGGCCCGTACAGTTGATATAAGCACCAGCATCCGCGTAGCCTGCCACCACAACCCCTTCAAAGAGGCTGGCTTTGACGTTACTCTGCTGCGCCTGTGCAGCAGCAGTGAACACCAGCAAACTGGCCAGTGCCACCATTGTAAACCGTTTTATCATCATGCAGCGATTAAGATGCAGCAACTTTCTCCTTGCTGTGGTAGGTATAATAAATAGCCATTCCGGTAAACAGAAGTCCGCCCACAATGTTGCCGGCCGTCACGATCAGCTGATTGTACAGCCACCAGTCCGACACACTCACTTTCGCACCAAACATCATACCTGCCGGGATCACAAACATATTGACCACGGCATGCTCATAGCCCAGTGCAAAAAAGATAAAGATCGGAATCCCCGCAGCCAGAATTTTGCCCAGAGTGGACCTGGATGTCATCGACATCACCACCCCCATACACACCATCCAGTTGCAGAGGATGGCTTTGACAAAGGCCGAAAAGAGGCCGGCAGCGCCGTGGCTGCCGTAGCCAAGTGTTTTCTTCTCGCTGATGGCAATCAGGCTCTGCTCGATATTTCCCAGCTGACTGACCTGGCCGGTCTCGGTACTGGCTGCCCAAAACAGCAGCGCAAAGAGGACGCTGCCGATCAGGTTGCCCAAAAATACCCAGAGCAGGTTGCTGGCCATCGTCCTAAAGCCTACTTTTCCTTCAAACCAGGCCAGCGGCACCAGCGAAAAGCTCCCCGTCACCAGTTCCAGACCGAGGATCACGATGATCACAAAGCCGACAGGAAAGACAAAGGCACCGACCAGGCTGAGCCCCGTCTGCCCTGTAGCCAGCAGTGCCAGGGTCACCGAGATCGCCAGCAGCGCACCAGACAAGGCACCGCGGATCAATAAGTCCCGGATCGGCAGTGACGATTTATAAATAGCGGTATTCATCATTGCTCCCGCAACTTCTTTCGGACTGATATAATCCATAATATATTTTTTTTAACGTTTATCACTCATTCCACAGCTGCCAGCTAGGCTGACATGCCAATATACACCCTGCCGTTTTCAACTTTTACCGGATAGGTTTTGATTGCACATTCATCGCCCGACAAGCATTCCCCAGTATCGAGGGCAAAGGTTTTCTTATGAAATGGACAGGCGACTTTAGGCGTTTCGCCCAGCGATCCGAGCATGCCCCGGCTCAGGATCATCTGCCGCTTGTGCGGACATTCGTTCTGGGTGGCATACCACTCGTTGCGGCGCGCGAAATAAAACAGGGCAATCTGTTCATTGTTTAATTTGAGGCATACTCCGCCGTTTTCAATGGCATCTTCGATGCGGCAGGCCTGCAGCCATTGCGTGTCTAATTGCGTTTCCATCTGATTGTTGTTTAAAGGGTTTTCAAAGTATGTTAGTACGTTTTCAGGTTCCAGTCAGCAGCCTTTTTCTGGCCGCGCATCATTTCAAAGCGGACCGTATCATCCTTCTCCTCAGGCGCATTGACAAAGTGGACAAAGCGTTTGCGGATGTTGGGATCCTCCACGGCGACTTTCCATTCACAGCGGTAGCTGTCCACCAGTTTCTGCATGTCATCTTCCCATTGTTCGGCCATACCCAGGCTATCGTTGACCACCACATTTCTGAGGTAGTCGATGCCGCCTTCCATCTTATTGAGCCAGGTAGCTGTGCGGGTCAGCGGATCTGCTGTGCGGATATAGAACATCAGGAAGCGGTCGATGTAGCGTATACAGGTTTCGCTGTCGATATCCGCTGCCAGCAGCAGCGCATGCTGAGGCTTACTGCCGCCATTGCCGCAGACATAAAGGTTCCAGCCTTTCTCGGTGGCGATGATCCCAAAATCCTTGCTCTGGGCCTCCGCGCATTCCCGGATACAGCCGCTGACGGCCGACTTGATCTTATGCGGTGCCCGCAGTCCGCGGTAGCGTTCCTCCACCCGGATGGCAAAGGAGACACTGTCGTGCAGCCCGAAGCGGCACCAGGTGCTCCCCACACAGCTTTTAACGGTCCGTAAGGCCTTCCCATAAGCATGCCCGCTCTCAAAACCCGCCGCGATGAGCTCTTCCCAGATAAACGGGAGGTCATTGAGATGTGCACCAAACAGATCAATGCGTTGTCCTCCCGTAATTTTTGTATACAGATTATATTTCTTGGCGACCTCACCGATCACGATCAGCTTGTCGGGTGTGATCTCACCCCCCGGTATGCGGGGCACCACCGAATAGGTCCCCCCTTTCTGAATATTGGCAAGGTAGCGGTCGTTGCTATCCTGCGCCACATCATTTCCTTTATCGAGGATCATCTCATTCCAGAGGCTGGCCAGCAGCGAAGACACAAGCGGCTTACACACTTCGCAGCCATGTCCCCTGCCCAGACTGTCCAGCACCTGGTCATAAGTCTTCAGTTCATGGATTTTAATAAGGTCATAAAGTTCCTGGCGACTTAGGTCAAAATGCTCACAGATGCTGCTCCGGATATACTTGCCCTGCTTTTTCATGGTATAATTGACCAAATCCTTGACCATGGGCACGCAGCCACCGCAGCCTGATCCCGCCTTGGTACATTTTTTTACGCCGTCGGCATTTTCACAGCCCTGCTGCATCACAGCATCGCAGATCTGTGCTTTGGTCACCCCTTCGCAGCTACAGATCAGCGCCTGGTCTGGCAGTGCCTCCAGCCCCGTGCCCGGAGCTTTGCTATCGCGCTGTTCGCCCAGCAGCAGCAATTCAGGATGCTCGGCCAGCGGCATATTGTTGTTCACCATCTGCAGCAGCATATTGTAGCTCGCCGCCTCGCCGACGAGGATACCACCCAGCAGGCGTGTACCGTCGGTACTGACATTGAGCCGCTTATAAATTCCTTTGTTGCGATCTTCCAGCAGGATGGTCCGTGCATAAGGCTCACTGACAAAAGGATCCCCGAAGCTGGCCACGTCAACCCCCAGCAGCTTGAGCTTGGTGCTCATATCAAATCCATGAAAGGCCTTTTCTTCGCCTACGATATGAGAAGCTGCGATCTCGGCCATTTCATAACCCGGCGCCACCAGCCCATAGATCATATCGTTGACCAGGGCACATTCGCCGATGGCATAGACTGCCGGATCCGAGGTCTGCATCTGCGCATTGACCAGGATGCCCCCGCGCTCACCGACGCTGAGCCCGGCTTTCCGGGCGAGTTCATCACGCGGACGGATACCCGCCGATATCACCAGCAGGTCGGTCTCCAGTACCGAACCATCCTGAAAGGCAATGCCCGTCAGGCGTCCGTCACCCAGTAGCTCCCGGGTAGACTTCTGCAGCAGACAGCTCAGCCCCAGCCCAGCCAACTTGCTTTGCAATAGTGCACTCGCACTGTCATCAATCTGCCTGGGCATCAGACGCGGCGCAAACTCGATCACGGCCGTTTCCGAAATCCCCAGATCGACCAGAGCCTTGGCCGCTTCCAGGCCCAGCAGACCACCGCCCATGACAGCTCCTTTTCTGGCCCGGACCGCATAAGCTTTGATCAGCTCCAGATCTTCCACCGTACGGTATAAGAATACACCCTCCTTCTCTACACCCGGAATGGGTGGCACAAAAGCCGCAGAGCCTGTCGCAAACACCAGGTAATCGTAAGGGACAGCCTCACCCTTTAGGGAGACCACCTCTTTCTTGTTCAGATTTACGTCAACAACAGGGTCATTGAGATGAATTTTGATATTATTTTCGGCATACCATTCATTTTTTGAGAGAAAAAGCTCTTCAAGAGATGAAATTTTGAAATAATCGGTCAAATGCACCCGATCATAGGCCCGAATTGGCTCTTCGGCGAATACAGTTATTTGCAAGTCGGCTGATTTTAACCTCAATTTTTCACAAATCTTATTGCCAACCATACCATTTCCAACAATAACAATCTTTTTTCTTTCCATAACTCCTGTTTTTTTGATATAAAAACCAATTTACTGATTTAACAACACTAATTTAGGTAATAAAAAATTAAAAAATCAACAAAAACATGATTTTTGTAATATTTTTTCAATAAAAATTTCAAAATATTTTAAAGAAACATGATTTATACCACATTTTTTAATACATTTACATATAAAACAAGGTAAAAACAGTGTAACAATGAAAAAACTAAAGAAAAAATCGCTATTTATTGTCGGTTCTGGACCCGGAGACCCCGAATTGCTCACATTAAAAGCACATAAAGCCATAAAAAATGCGCAAGTCATCCTATTTGACAACTTAATTAATGAAGAAATACTAAAATTAGCACCCAAAAACTGCATAAAACACTATGTCGGCAAGCATCCTTATGGAGAATATGTACCTCAGGAAGAGATCAACGCACTCATTCTACAATACTGCGCACAATACGACCGGGTACTGCGCCTAAAAGGCGGCGACCCCTATCTCTTTGGCCGGGGCTTTGAAGAATGGCTGACCGTCAGGGATCAGGGTATAGACGTCATCTATATTCCCGGCATCAGCAGCATGCAGGGCGCAGGCCTCAACGATATCCCGCTGACGCACCGCGGTATCAGCGAAGGCGTCTGGGCATTGACCGGAATGAAGAAAGATGGCAGCTTGTCTGCAGACTTGCCACTGGCCGTACAAAGTCGCTCCACGGTTGTCATTTACATGGGCATGCGCAAGCTGGACGAGATTGCACGCACCTACGTGCTTTACGGAAGAGGCGATACGCCAGCAGCCGTCATACAACATGCCAGCCTACCCCAGCAAAGACAGGTAACCTGCAAAGTCAAGGACCTGGTGCGTGCCTGCCGTCAACAGGGACTCGGGCATCCGGCCATTATTGTGATCGGTGATGTGGTCAGCCTGCAACAGGCCGAAACACTTGCTGCCAGTGAGCAGTATAGGCAGATAGGAGGGCAATAAAAAAGCTCTCAAAAAAATTTGAGAGCTTCATTATCTATATATTATTTGGGGTGTTTGTCACCAATTGTCATTGGTCTTGCTACTGTTGATACTGTTGGCAATGGCCGCGATAAAGTCATTGATAAACTTCTCCAGGTCCTGCTGTGCCGCTTCCCTTCTCACCTTACCACCTGTATTGAACATCGCTGTCTTTACCCACAGATTGCTTTTTTTGACCAGCGGGTACTCAATACCGTCGTAACCTTCGAGATACTTATAGTTGGGCGAAAAACGCATCCGGCCATCTTTAAAGTCCATGGTAATTTTGTAAAAGAAATCCAGATCCTTGCGCAGTCTGCCCCATGAAGTAACTTGCTTTTCCATCGCGTCGAGGACAATCTGCTCGCCCTCCACCTTGGTAATCACTTTTTCTGGCCTGTTGTACACCGAGTTTGCAAATTTCAGCACCGCCTTGTAAAGCTCCTGCTGTGATTTGCCGGGAAAGTTCAGAACCACATAATTTTTGGATTCGTCCGCCGCATCGACAAAATCATTTGGCGTTAATTTCATGGTTTGCGCCTGCGCGAACCCCATCACGATGCACAACGTAATAGCGAGAAAAATTTGTTTGATCGTCATAATACCATAGCTATTGAGTACGCCATCAGCAACATATATTATGCCAAAGTCAACAATATTTCTCGTTTAAATAAAATTTACCCAAGTGCGATAATTTTCATTCCACAGACCATACAGTCCCCTTTACCCCCATACAACCTACAAGCCACTCATCGTTAAGCGGATACACAAATCCAGGAAGCACAATCAGCGAAACGCGGCGTGCTGTCTAGGCCCCTTTGATCCGGGGATCGATCCAATAATGATCGTGTTCGGCATGGCTAAAGAACTCCATGGGCGTCACATGGCAGTCCATTGTATCCTGCAGTCCGCCGTCGGTATAGCTGACCACTTCTTCCGAAGGCAGTACCAGGCCGGTCAGGATCGCCCCTTCATCGAGGCAATACAGGTCCGAAAGCAGCACATTGATATGGTGGGTCACCACCCATTGCTGCATCTCTTCTTTCGTCACCCGCTTGACCTGTTCGGACAGAAAGCGCGCTTCTTCGATTTCCTTTTCGACACTGTCGGGAAAAAATAGACGCAAAAACGCTTCGTATTTGTCAAATTCTTTGGTACGGATGGCCTCATTGCGGAGAAACTGTTTTTCGCCCAGCTGACCGTACGCCGTGGTGTACTTACGTAAATCCAGCTCCGCCAGTTCCCGGTCAGACCAGCGTGCCAGTTCGGACAGGGCGTACACATCCGTGCCATGACCATCACACTGGTTGAGGTATTCCCAGATATCCCCCTCGACGACTTTCGGTTTCTTATGATCCAGGATATTGTATCCTTCAGCAATCCACTCTTCAATTTGTTCTCTTCTCATAGTGTTATTTTTTACTACATACGATGATGACGGTACCTATCCGCCAGCGCACCAAGCTGTTTGCCCTGCGCCGCCGTGCAACGTCCATTTTATAAACAATAACGCCACAGCGATAGTTTCCCTTTCAACGAAAAAAGGCCGGGTGAACATGCGAAACCCGACCTTTAACTAAATTACTTTCAAATGGACTACCCTCAGGACATCCGCTAACAGCGAATAGTTTTAATTTTTTAAAAAAATTATTTCAGATTTCTGGCTTTTAGTTCGTCATCGACCATCCGCTCATCTTTGCCCAGATACTTATAAGCCAGCAAGGCTAACACCAGAGGCACAATCGTACTTAACCCAAGCCCGTTTTTTACGGCGCTGTAGACGGCCACACCAAAACAGAAGCCAATGATACAGGCATTGATAATCTTATTGGGCAGGGATTTTTTCTTTTTTTCCAGCAATTCGGCATCGGACAATTCGCCCAATGGCCTTGCATTCGTTTCGTTCGTTTCCATATCGGTTTTCATAAAAAGTCAGCGGCTCCTATAGCCTCGATGAAGATAGGGATTTTTTTTCGCATCCACCATTGGATATTCCACGTTACGGTACCGCCCCCCCCCCCCGCCCTTGTTTTATCGCCTACATGTAATACGGACTGCTAACCTGACCAAATGTCAGGTCCTACAAAAATGCTTCCTGGATTGCATAAACCCCAGCGATTTCCTGCAGCCAAGTTTCGACACTCGCTGCCGCAGGGCGGTCCGCCCCATCAAAGAAGAAATGCTGTTTGATCTCCAGACCACAGTAGGCATAGATCCCCCGATCCGAGGTCAGCCGGAGCGCCCGGTCCATACCGATCTCCCCGTATTCGGACTTCGACTTGCCATGGGAATTGATGATATATACCGACTTGCCGCTCAGCAGCCCCTTTTGCACACCCTGATCGTAGCGGTACGCAAAGCCATAACTAAACACGCGGTCGATATAACCCTTCATGATCGCCGGCATACCCGTCCACCAGATCGGGTAAACAAAAGTCAGCGTATCTGCCCAGGAGATATATGCCTGCTCCTGCCGGACCTCATCGGCCACCCGGCCCTGCCGCTGCCCCTGCATATCCTCCAGCGAAAGTACCGGATTAAAATTCAATGCATACAGATCGCGGACGACAACCTCGTGTCCCTGCATGCGCAGCTCCGCTTCGGCTGTCTGTCTAAACTGATGGTTGAGGCTTTCCGGGTTGGGATGTGCATAAATAATCAGATGTTTCATATTCTTTTGTTTTATTTGAATGACTAAAACAAAAGTAGTGGAAGGCGGATCCGAAAAATTGTAAGAAAACGAAAAGCTTAGTCGGCCGTGGCCCGGCAGATATCCGTCTGCAACCGTAGGTATTTTTTAGGGGAGAGGTTCATAAAATGCCGGAAGTCGTGGATCAGCTGGCTCTGGTCGTAGTAGCCGCAGGCGCCAATGATTTCAAACCAGTCCACTTTATCGCCACTGGGGGCAAGCTGTTGCAGCAGGCCCACCGCTTTGATAAAGCGCTCGTAGCGGCCACGTTCCTTGGCGCTGTAGCCAAAGTACTTTTTGTGCATCAGCTGCACGTTGCGCTCCGTCTGTCCGATGCTGCCGGCGACGGACTTGATGACGCTTTGGGAGTCCGATTCGAATCCCGACAGCAGGGATGAAGCACCATCCTGCGGCTTCAGATACGGCCTGCAGAAGTCCAGGATGCCACCTACACGATCGGCTACGGCAGACATCGGATCCAGCTGATGCCATAGGCGGGCGAAGCAGTCGTCTGCCAAGGCATCGTTGGGATCTGCCGGCAGATGGTCCGACAGGCGGGCCTGTCCGAAAAAGCGGAAAAAGGCGTCAGCCTTAAAATTGACAACCAGAATCTCTGATCCGGGCGGCAGCGTATAGTCAAATGCCGTCTTTACCGGCCCCAGCACAATACACCTGTGCATTTCGGCCGCCGTCCCCTGCCGGGTATGCAGGACGGCCCTGCTGCCAAAATTAAAGACCATTATCGACTGAAAAGAGGGCATCAATGTTTTGGTCACGGGCTCCGTGCTGCGATTGGCGGCGAAGTAAAAATGCGAAAAGACGTCCGAAAATTCTTCCGGAACCGGCAATCGCACATCCTGATATGTTGAACTGCTGTTGGCCATCGTTGTTTGGTACGCTCAATTTATAAAAAATCTGCCTAAATCCAATCTTAACCCTATTTTGCCCGCGACTTTTGCCTATGTCAGCCTTTCATTAACATAGTGCAGATCGGGCCGTCGTATGCTGGTCGCAGCAGATTATGATTCGCCTCAGTTAAGCAGATACCCGCAAGGCAGTTATACCCTAAAGGTGAAAGTCAGCCCAATATAGAGCAGCAGGAGGCAAACCGGCAGGTAAAGCGCATTCAGAAAGAGCAGCAACAGACCCAACGTCGTCTTTCTCGAATTGATGGCCAGGGCAAGAGCCAGGATCACCAACACGAACAACAGGGTGATAACCGCCCCCTCAAGGTCGTTAACATACAGCTTCTCCTGATAGGTAAAAAGCACAATGGCCATAACGATATGCGCACCTGTCGCGATCAAGCTCAAATTGGCATTGGACATTATTTTGTTTTCGGACATGCACAAAGATAAAGATTTCGGCAACACCCGCAGCAGGACATGCTGAGCGAACGCGGTTTGTGCCCAATAACCGGGTGACACGGGCGCAACAAAAATAGCACGCCAGTCTGGGAAACTGGCGTGCTGTCATTTTACCTAATTTTATGAGAGCCCCTGTCGGGGATGATTGCTACGGTCTGAACATCTCCCGTACACAAAAAGTTTGAAAAAAAATAAGTTAACTTACCGCTATCAGAATTCACGAAGCCCCTGTTGCGCGACTGACCCATTGTTCCGATATTTGCTTTTTTACATGCCGGCATGCAGTATTATCCCGTACCTGACAGTTTATCTCCATTGATCGAGTCCATCTGGTCGTTCGAAAGCCCGGAGCAGCTCCCCGAGCGCGAGCAGGCCCTGGTGATCCCGACCGGTAAATGCGTACTGCTGTGGAACTATCAAGGTACTTACGAGCATGTCGTGGACGACACGGTGTTTCATCATCCGCTGTACGACCTGCATCTGGTGGGCCCTCACAACAAAAATATTGTGCTCCGCGGTTCTGCCCCGGTCAGCTCCATCGGCATCACCTTCAGGCCCTATGGCTATTATGCCATCGCAGGTGCTGCCATGCCCACATTGGTCAACAGGGTAGCGTCCATCTCCCGCCTGAAGCAGGACGGCAGCATGGTACTGGACTCCTGCACTGGTGTGCCTGCGGACGGTATCGGTTCGCTGCTGCAGCTGCTGGCCGAGCGGATACAGTTTGCAGCCGATGGGCGCGTCATCAGCGCAGTGGATGCCATCGACCAGCATCAGGGCAATATCCGCATCCGGGAAGTCTTCGAAAATATTCCCGGCTCGCAGCGGCATCTCAATAAGCTGTTCAAGGAGCAGGTCGGCCTGACACCGAAAGAATATGCTTCCATCGTGCGCCTGCAGGCGATGTACAACCTCTATATCCGTGATCAGCAAAGGGAAAACAAAGACCATCTGTATGACCTTTACTATGACGAATCCCACTTCCTGCAAGACTTCCGCAAGGTATTCGCACAGCGGCCCCGGCAGTTTATGCGCGCCCCCAACCAGCTGGGCAATGCCTTCAACAAAAAACGGTAGGTCTACTTTTTCCTATTTTCCCATCCCGGAGTGCTGTTACTTTGCAAAAAAAACACACAATCATGCGATTAAAACACGTAACAGATACCGCCAGCGCCTTGCTGGCTTTCAAAGCGGCCGCAGGCTCCATTCCCTTTGCGGAAGAGGTAGCTGCCCATTTCGGCATCGAAAGCCCTGCCGCTCCGCAACAGGATTTTGGTTTCTGGGCCAGCGTGCTGCACTTCGAAATGCGGTACCGCTCCCTGGATTATTTTCTGGAAAAGACCGCAGCACCTACTGTACTCGAGCTCTCCGCGGGCTTCTCGTTGCGCGGTCTGGACTACGCCCGCAAGCACCCCGATGCCAGCTACATCGACACGGACCTGCCGGCCATCATCAGCCAGAAGAGTGAAATGCTGCGTACCATGCAGCAGGCTGTCCCGCAAAACCTGCAGTTACAGCCGCTCGACGTGCTGCACGCCGAAAGCTATCCGGAGAGCAGCGGCGAACTCGCCATCATCAATGAGGGGCTGCTGCTGTATTTCGACGATGCGGCCAAAAAACAGATCCTGCAGCATATCCGCAGGCTGCTCGAGCGGCAGGGCGGCACCTGGACCACCGCCGATATTTATATCCGGCATGAGACCCAGGCCGTGGGCAGCGACAGAGACGGACGATGGAACGATTTCTTCCGGAAAAACAACGTGCACGCCAACTACTTCGAGTCTTTCGACCATGCCGGGCAGTTCTTTTACGATCAGGGCTTCCGGGTACTCGAAAAGTACCCACCCGAATTTGACAAGTACAGTAGCCTGCCCAAGCTACTGGCGGCGGCCACGGGCGAACAGCTGGAGCTCCTCAAAAGCCGGGGCAAAGTCCAGGAAACCTGGCAGCTGGGACTGAGATAAGTCCCCCGCCCCAATGGCTGACCAGCAGCCTTTACATACAGCGGCCTACCTTCCGGAAATATACTCCGGAGGTAGGCCGCTCTGCTTGCTGCCTGATGCTCGCGCAACACCAATGTGCATCTAGCCTACAGGCCGATCTGGATCCCCAGATTCACAACGCGCTGGTTCTGGTAGGCGTCGCCGGCACTGTTGGCCGTCACCTCCGGATCCTGCTGGTACAGCGAATAGTTGGTCCAGGTCAGCAGGTTATACCCGCTGAGGTACAGACGTGCATTGTTGATTTTAAACGGCAGCCACCTGTTGGGCAGCTGATAGCCCAGCTCCACGGTTTTGAGCCGCAGATAAGTGGCATCAATCAGCCAGAAATCCGACATATAGGTCGAGGGGCTGTTGATGGTCGTGGGGTTGGTGGTCAGCCGCGGGAACTTGGCTGTCGCCGCGGTCTCCGGTGTCCACCGCTGCTGATGGATCGGCTGAAACTGACTCTGGAACGGCTCGATACCGCTGCCTCTGATGCTGAAGCTGTAGTCTGTGGTGCCCTGCAGCAGCACGTTGAAGCTAAAGCCCTTGTAGCTGCCGCCCAGGGTGAGGCCGAAACTCGTATTCGGAATATCGGGCCTGCCGATGACAGTCCGGTCGTAGTCATCGATGATACCATCGCCGTTCAGATCCTTATAGCGGAGGTCGCCCGGCTGCACCTGATAACCGCCCGAAGGCTTGGGGCTGTCGGCCATATTCTCTTCGGTATAAAAGCCGTCATACAGGTAGCCCAGAGGCTGGTTGATCTGCTGCCCGGTCAGGCGGAGCCAGGGAAATGCCGGTGCGGGTTCATCCTGAAACAGGATCTTATTCTTGAAGTAGGTCAGCACCCCCTTGATATTGTAATTAAACGCCCCGATATTGTTGTTGACGTTAAGCTCCAGCTCCAGCCCCCTGTTGCGCACACGCGCAATATTGGTTGGGGATACCCCCACCCCGATATGCTGGAACAGCGACTGGGAGGTCACCAGCTGATCATAGCGGATATTGTTGAAGTAATCCAGGGTCAACGAGAACTTATTTTTCCAGAGGTTGATATCGAGCCCCAGATCAAAAGACTTTTGCTTTTCCCAGGTCACGTTATCATTTCCCAGATTCCCTTCGGTGATAATCAGCGAAGGCTGGTGTGTCTCGCCAAAAGAATAGCTGCCCCCCTGGTTGTATACCTGTTGATAGAGGTAGCGGTCACCAATCACCTTGTCGGAACCCACGAGCCCGTACGAGGCCCGCAGCTTCAACAGCTCCACAAAGTCGAAGGCATCCTTAAAGAATGCTTCTTTGGCCAGGTTGTAGCCGGCCGACACGGCCGGAAACAGCCCATAGCGCTGTGCCCCCCGAAAACGGTCCGAACCATTGTAGGCCGCAGTGGCATCCAGCAAAAACTTCTCTTTGTAATTGTAGCCCGCCCTGAAGGTGTAGCCCTCAAAATTCTGCGGGATCCAGTTGGTCTTCTGATCACCCTTGGTCTTGTACGACTCACGGTTGTACAGCAGCAGTCCCGTCACGCTGTGGTCGCCGAATGAACGCGCATAGTTAAAATTAGCCTGCACGTTCACACGGTTGTTGTAATCGCCCTGATAGGCACGCAGCGTATAATTTCCGAGTACATAGGGCGCCCCGCCCTTTAACAGATAACCGTTGGTCGAGGGGTCGTAGCGGTACACCGGGATTTCGTCCCGGGCCTGCTCGCGGCCATTGGACTCGACGCTCGCATAGGCCACACGTGTCGAGAAAGACAGTCCCTGCAGCCAGCTATTGAGCTCCTGCGTACCGCCAAACAAGATGTTGAGGTCATTGTGCCGGTCCAGGCTGTAGCCCGAGGCGGCCAGCCGCGCATTGATCGTCGGCAGCAGTTCCTGTGTATCACTGGCATAGGCGAAAGAGCCGTCGGGATTCAGAAAAGGCGCCGACCAAGGTCTTATTTTGTTGAAATTAAACACTTCGCCGACGATATTTCCGGCCCGCGGGGAGTTGATCCGGTTAAAATTGGCCCGGAAGTCCAGCCGCAGCTTCAAGGTTTTAGTGGCCTGCACATCCAGGTTGGAACGCAGGTTAAAGCGACGGTAGTAATAGTTGTTATTGACCTTGTCGCCCTCATTCTCAAAATGATACAGGTTACCGTTCTGCGAAAAGGCCCCTGCAGACACAAAGTACTTGACCGCTTCACCGCCACCGGTGATATCGATGTTGGTATTGTACTGCTGGCTGGAAGGCTTAAAAATACGCTCGTACCAGTTGACATCCGGATGGCCATACTTATCGTCGCCATTGCGGAAATGCGCCAGGTCCTCTTCCGTAAAAGGCTGATGGGAGTTATCTCCTACCGTATTGGCGATGGCCTCATTCCAGAGCAGGGCACTTTCGTAGGCATTGAGAAATTTGAGTTTGGTCACGGGACTCTGCAGTCCCGACTCTACCCGTGCATTGATCTTGGGCCTCCCCAGTTCGCCGCGCCGGGTCTTGACCACCAGCACGCCGTTGGCTCCCTTGATCCCAAAAACTGCAGTTGTGGAGGCGTCCTTCAGGATGGAGATGCTCTCAATTTCGTTGACATTGATCTGCGAAAGCTGTTCATAGGTATACTCAATATCATCGACAATGATCAGCGGCTGATTGCCTTCGGAATTGAGGGAGCTGACACCACGGATAAAGAAGTCCGAGGCATCCCGTCCGGGCTGCCCTGAGCGCTGCACCGACACAAATCCCGGCAGTCTGCCCGTCAGGGCGTTCTGCACGCTGGAGGTCGGTATCTGCCGGATATCGGCACCCTTGACCGAACTGACGGCCCCCGTGCTGGTCAGCTTCTTTGTGGTGCCGAAGCCCACGACCACCACCTCGTCGATATCCTGGCTGCTGGACTGCATGATGACTTCGATATTATCGCCGGGCCTGACCTTCCGCTGCTGCGTGTTGTAGCCGACGCTGCTGAACTGCAGCACCCTGCCTGCCGACAGCGCCAGCCTGAAGCGGCCGTTCTGGTCCGTCTGTGTCGCAGCGCCCCCCTGTTCCTTGACCGACACCCCCGACAGGGGGCCCGTGCTGTTTTTGACGATCCCGCTGACCGACTGTGCATATATGATGAATGGTGATAGCACCATTACAACTAAAAGATAGATGCTCTTTTTCATGTCTGATTTCCTTTTTTTTGATGCACCGGCTACCAACCGGGATTCTGTATCATTTTCGGATTTTTGATGACCTCATAGAACGGAATCGGCGCCAGGTACATCTTTTTGTCAAAGGCCATTTTCAGCAGCGGTACCGGCTGCCGGATAGTGCCCGTCCCTGTCTGGTAGATCCGCATGGCATGCAGCTGGGCATTGAAGTCCGTCTCTGCGGTCTTCCAGCGGCGCACATCATAAAAGCGGTGTTCCTCAAAGGCCAGTTCCTTTCTGCGTTCGTTGTGGATGATGTCGCGCATCTGCTCCCTGCTCAGTGCCGCCGGCAGCAGATACGGGCTGAGTCCGGCCCGCTGCCGCAGCTGCTCCACGGCACTGTACACCGCGGCATCCGGTCTGTCGAGCCGCTCGTTGCGCGCTTCGGCATAATTGAGCAGCACCTCCGCATAGCGGAATAGGATAAAGTCGTGGTTGACGTTGCTGTAGTTATTGAGGGTTTCGAAGCTACCCATAAACTTGCGCAGGTAGTATCCCGTCTTGGTCTGCTGCTTGGAGCCCCCCGGTTTGTCTGCACCGCCCTCAAAGGTCTGCACCGCGCGGTTTAGCCAGGGCGCACCATTATAGAATATGGTCGCATAAAAGCGGCTGTCGCGTCCCTGATAAGGATCCTCTGGGTCATAGCCCGAGTTTTCGTCGTCGATCGCCAGGCCATTGGCCATGCCAAAGGCATCCACGAGCTCCTGCGTGGGGCTGGTCCGCCCGTTGTTGACCCCGTTGGCATAGCCTACCGGGCCATTGTTATTTTCGAAGCTGGTGTTGTTGCCTCCCTGTTTCGAAAAGATACGCTCGTGGTTGCGGGTGATGAAGACATCCTTAAATGCCGGTTCCAGGCTGAACAGGCCGAGGTCCATCAGTGCACGGGCAGCATTCTCCGCCGCCTGCCAGCGGGCGGCCGAATAGCTGGCATATCCCGTCAGCTCATTTTGCCCATCGATGTTGCCACCGTTAAACAGGGGGCTGGCCGCGTACAGCAGCACACGTGCTTTGAGCGCCATGGCTGCCGCCTTGGTGGGCCGGCCATAGAATGTCAGGTTGAAAGGATCCGTGCGCAGGCTGTCCATGGCCATGTCGCACTGCTGCACGATATAATTTACGCATTCCGCAAAACTGGCCCGCGGCAGCTCTATATCGTCGTTGAGCTGATATACTTTGTCGCCCAGCAGCGGCACGCCGCCATGGCGTTTGACCAGTTCAAAGTAAAATAGGGCCCGCAGAAACCGAGCTTCCGCCTTCCACACCCGTGGCATGGGCGTACCATTTTCCAGCTTGCCCTTGACCGGCACACGGTCGATATGCTGGATGAAGATACTCGTCCGGCGGATTCCCTGATACCAGGAGGACCAGAGGTTGTCCTGATAACTGTCGGCCGTATAGGTTCCCGTTGCCAGCTGCTGTACGGAGGTATTGGTCGGATTTGAGGATACCGCATCGTCAGTTGCCGCATCGAGAAAGTCGCCGCCCACGCGGTTGCCCAGGGCCGGCAAAAAACGGTAGCAGTCCGCCAGGAAGCGGCCCGCATTTACGCCCGCCGAATCGCGGCTGTCAAACACCTGGTCCAGGGTCTGCAGTTCTACAGGTTCGACTTCAAGGTCGCTCTCGCAGGCAAATACCAGGAGGGCTACCGCAGACAGAGCGATCCATTTAAACGGATTATAGTTCATAACGTCAATAGCTAAAGGTTTATAATTTTACGTTCACCCCCAGGCTGACCGTGCGCTGTGCCGGATAGGCTGTACCCGAAGAAATCTCGGGATCCAGGCGGCTGTAGGGTGTAAAGGTGACTAAATTGTGGGCGCTGGCAAAGAGCCGCACGGCCGACAGCCTGACGCGCCTTGTCCAGCTGGCAGGCAACGTATAGCCGAGGCTCATATTGCGTATACGCAGGTACTCACCCTGGCGCGTCCAGTAGCTCGACACGTTCTGCGTATTGGTCGGGCTCGGCCCCAGCGTCAGCCGCGGGTAGGTCGCCGAAGCCGCTGTCTCCGGTGTCCAGCGTCCCAGCATATAGTCAAAACCCTGCCCCTCGCCGTTGCTGCCAAAAGAATAATCCGTCTGCTGGTAAGTGCGGTTGCGCACGCCCTGCAGCAGCACACTGAAATCAAAGCCGCTCACCTGAAAGCCGAGGGTAGCACCAAAATACAGCGTCGGCTGGGTATTGCCGATGGCCGTCTGGTCGTACTGGTTGATGATGCCGTCGCCATTCAGATCCAGCAGCCTGACATCCCCCGGCGACACCTTGTTGCCCGACAGCAGCGGCGCGCGGTCGGCCTCCTCCTGCGTCTGGATCAGCCCGTCCGCCAGGTAGCCGAAGGTCTGCCCCACCGGCATTCCCGTGCGGCGGTTCCAGTCATACTTCTGAAATACCTCATTCATATACAGCACTTTCGAGCCGACACGACTGGCATTGGCTGTCACAAAATAGTTGAAGCTGCCCCAGTGGTTCTGATAGGTCAGGCTCAGTTCCTGCCCTTCATACCTATTTTTACCGATATTCTCGTTGGGATAACCAATACCGATCAGTTCGATGGTCGATCCCCGCTGCTGCAGCAGATCAAAGTAGGTATCCCGAAAATAATCGGCCGTCAGTTTGAACGTCGAGTTCCAGAGCCCCAGATCCAGGCCGATATTGAGCTTGTTGCCCTTTTCCCAGGTGCCCTCGATATTGGCGAGGCCCTTTTCGATCAGGCTGTAGGTGGGAGCATATTCCGAGCCGAAGTCGTAGGCATTCGAACCGTCCTGACCATAGGAAGCACGCCAGCTATAGTAGCCCAGCGCCCCTTCGTTGCTGTTGCCGGTCCGTCCGAATGTCGCCCGCCACCGGAGCTGCGACAGCCAGTCTGCCTGCCCCTTCATAAAATCCTCCCCGAGCATGTTCCAGCCCAGGCCGAAGGCATAGAACACGCCATACTGGCGGCCCGGCGCAAAGCGGTTGAAGCCCGAATAGTTGACCGCTGCCTCCGCAAAATAGCGGTCGCGGTAAGCATAGTTTGCCGTGGCCGCGTAGTTGCTGTAGATCGCGGGCAGGTCAAACTGGTAGTTGGCCGTCTGGCGGTCGACAAACAGGCGGGCTCCGGCGCGGTGTCCGCCGCCCAGTTCCCTGTCGTAGCCCAGCATCCCCTGGAAGTAGTAGAAATTGGCCGTGGAGGTGATGGCAAAGGAGTTGGGCTGATCCGCAATGTTGCCATACCTGACATAGACCAGCTCTTTCTGTTCGTTATAAGCCAGATCGTAGACCGGTTGTTGCCGACTACGGTCGATCAGGCTGGAAGAAGACGAAGACACGTTGAATTTTCCCTTTGCATACAGGCCGGGCAGAAAGCGGTCCAGCTTGTAGCTGAAGTCGAGGTTGGCCAGTAAATCGCGCGTGTTGTCCAGCAGGTAGCCCGCACCGGTGGCCATCTGGTACAGGTTGGTCCTGTATACCGACGAGCCCCCATAAGTGCCATCCGGGTTGAAGATCGGATACGCATTGTTGGGCGTATTGTAGAGGGCCGACAGGATCTCGCCCGTCCTGGCTCCCGGCTGCCTGCCGTCCTGTATCTTGCCGAAAAACTGCAGCCCGATGGTCAGTTCATCGGTTACATCCACATCAATGGCGCTGTTGATCAGGTACCGCTTATTCTGCAGGTTGGTTTCATAGTCAAACTGATCGTCCGATTGGAAGAAACCTTCCTGGTTGAGGTAGCTCAGCGACATGGCGTAGCGTGCATTCTTGATGCCCCCCTGCACGCCGAGGTTGTACTTGCTGATGGGGCTCTGATCCCGTATCAGCGCATCGTACCAGTTGACATCCGGGAAAAACAGCGGGTCGCTGCCATCCTGATACGCTTTAAAATCACCGGCGGTATACACCGGCTGGCGGCCTGCGTTGAGCAGAGCCTCATTGTAGAGGTAGGCATACTGGTGTGCCGCGAGCGGCTTGGGCAATTTGAGCGACTGCTGCATGCCCGTCTGCGCGGTGAAGCTGATCCGCGGTGGCCCCGGCCGCCCCTTTTTTGTCGTGACCTGCAGCACCCCACGCGAGCTGCGCTGGCCGAGCAGGATGCTGGACAGCGCGTCCTTGGCGACAGTCACCGATTCGATGCTCTCGGGATCGATGGAATAAATATCGCGCTGCACGCCGTCGATCAGCGTGACCGGGCTCTGACCCCGCAGGTTAAATCCGATTTCGCTGTTGTCGCTCAGGCTGGAGCGGTATTTTACAGCATCCGAAGGCAGCGATCCCGCCAGGTCATTGGAGGTAATCGCAGCCATGGCCGGCGACCTGAAGCCGCTGAACTCCTGCGTGTACAGTCCGGGAATCCGCCCGGTCAGGGCATTCACATAGAGCGGGGTTGGCGTATCCTTGATCTGGCTGTTGTATACTACGGTAACAGCACCCAGCTGCTCCGTTACCTTCTTCTGATCGTAGAGGGCAGTCTGCGTCTCGTCGCTGCGCAGGACGCTGGGTACCAGGCGCACCAGCTTAGCCTCATTTATCCTGATCTGCTGCGGGTAATATCCGGGGTATTCGACCCAGAATACCGTTGTGGTGCTCTCCACCGCAGCAAACTCGCCCTCCTCATTGCTGATCCCCAGCAGGCGGTGCCCTGCGTCATAGATCTTCGCGCCAGCCAGCGGCTTGCCGAATTCATCCACGATTTTCGGAAGCCTTGCCGGTGTGACCCGGTCCAACAGTGGCGCAGTCCGCAAGGCGTCGCCCTGCCGCCAGGCATGGGCAGCATAGCAGTCCGAGACGGCCAGCACCATACCGACAACACTTATTTTTATATAACGGTCAAACATTAGTTTTTCGATTATTGGTTAGTACTTGATCCTGTTTTCGGCAGCGCCAAATTCCGGATCACTCACATCTAAAAGTATATTTAAACGGCTGGTCCGTATTGCCATAGCCCACGCGTTTGCTGCCGGTGGCATCCGTATAGAAATATTCCAGCCGGGCGATATGCAGGTCCTTGTCCAGTTTAAAAAATCCCCTCGGCCAGATGTCGAGCAGGTATTTTTTGCCGCCGATATCTTTGAGGGCCGTCTCCGCTGCCGGCTTGCTGACCTCGGCAATCACTTTGCCCGATTCGTCGATGGCTTTCACCTGCAGGTACACCGCTTCAGCCCCATCCAGCACGGTATGGGCAACGCCGCCGTCAAAGGTCAGCGTGATGATATCGTTGTCCAGGCTTTTGACCGGCTGCACGGTACCCAGCTGGGGGTTGATAAAGTCGATCAGGTCGCCCTCACCGCCAGTCACTTCAAAGGGAGCGGAGAAAGTAAACTTTTTGTAGTCCGTATCCTCGGGACGCAGATTTTCGATGGACGAACCGATGTAGAAGCCCAGCGACACCAGCATATTTTCGGCGCCCACATTACATTCCGCTTTGACCGTAAAGTCAATATCCTCGTTATTGACAAAGGAATAGGCCTGGGTACTCCGGAAGACGATCCATTCCATGTCGTCCACCAGATTGGGACCGATGCCAAACATTTTGCGTGCCGCCTGATGCCAGCTGAGGCCCGACACGGGCTCGAGCTCCGAATCCGGAATGATCCGCATGGTACCGTTGCCTTTGGGGCTGGTAAAGGACATCGTCAGGTTTTTACGGGCATTCCAGCCTTTGGGCACCATGATGCCGGCGACCAGCTGGGTGGTGTAGCTGCCGCCCCCCTGGATGCGCGGCTCGGCACCGCAGTGCATCGTGAAGGTCACCCGTTCATTGACCGCTGCCGAGGCCGGTACCGTGACCGAAATTGCCTTAAGCCCGCACTGTACCAGAAAGACCGTGACAAACAGCCCTATCGCGCAGAAGGCATAAATCGCATATTTTTTTATCTTTTTCATGTAAACAACTTGCTATAGTGTATAACCTTGTCTCCTGTTAATCTGCGGGGTCCTGCCGTTCGAGATCGTACTGGTACGAATTGCCCGCACAGCCCAGGCTCATCGATAAGCTGAGCTGGCGTCTGCCCTTAACAATGGGAAACTGAAACTTTAACAGCACATCCTCCTGACCGTCTGCGGGCCGCAGGACGATGTGAAAAGGATATTGTGGATCCTCCAGCCGGTAGGTGCCGCTGCCGTGGACGACAAAGGGCAGCTGGTCGGCAACCGCGTAGGTACCATCGGCCTTAAAGCTTATCCTGAAGTGGTCGAGCAGCATACGGCTGCCCAGGTCTTCGCCGTTGCGTGTCAGCTGGATCACCTTCCAGTCGCCCGTAATATCTTTGGCCGGCTCTTCTGCCGGGATTTTGGCCAGCTCATCTGTGCAGGACTGTAGCCCAGCGCACAGGAGCATCAGCATCGGAAGCAGTCGTATCGTGTTCTTTTTCATCATTTTATTTTTTTCGTTTACCGTCGGCTGAGCGCTGTGGCAGCGCCCATTGCCGCATTTATCAATATCCGGGATTTTGAATCAGGTCGAGCGATTTGGCCACCTCAGACTGTGGTATCGGCCACAGGTACATCCGTTTGTCAAATACGCGTTTTCGTACGTTGATGCTGTTGTAAACCGTTCCCGTGGCCGTGCGCACCGGTTCTGTACCGTGCAGCTGCCGGTTTTCAAGCGTTTCGGCCTGCCGCCACCGCCGCACATCAAAAAAGCGGTGTCCTTCAAAGGCAAGCTCCTTGTGCCGCTCGTTGTGGATGATGTCGCGCATGGCCGCCTGACTCAGGCCGGCAGGCAGCGCAAAAGGCTGCAGCCCTGCGCGCTCACGTATGGCTTCGACCGCCGCATACACCTCCCGGTCGGGCGCCGCCAGGTATTCGTTGCGGGCCTCGGCATAGTTGAGCAGGATCTCGGCGTAGCGGATGATAGGCAGGCAGCGCGGTGTATAGGTATTGAACCAGTCTGCTGCCACCTCGCGGTTGACCATCTTGTACGTATAGTATCCCGTCGGTGTACCGCGGTAGATGGCATCCTGCCCTGAGGTCACGTTGTTGGGATTGGTCTTATCGATGTAGATATTGACCGGCCGGCGGGCCAGCCCATCCCGGTGGAAGACCAGCGACTGGTCGCGCGTCACGGTATTGGCCAGGCGCGGATCGCGGTCGCGGTAAGGATTTTTAGGGTCATATCCCGAATTCGGGTCGTCGATGGGCAGGCCGTTGCGCATGCCAAAGGCGTTGACCGTCTCGAGGTAGGGATAGGCTCCGGGGTTGCTGACACCGAAGGTCGGCGGATGCCAGATCCCCTCCAGTTCCCGGTTGGCCTCCTGCATCCTGGCCAGGATGTACTCCTCATTTTTGCGCAGCTGGAAGACCTGGTAAAAGCCAAATCCGGGCTCCGGATCGTTGTTGACATGCAGGCTATAGTGCCCCGACTCGATGACCTGGGCTGCTGCTTCCGCGGCTTTCTGCCAGCGGTCTTGGTCCGGTACGGGGTAGGCGACCACTTCCCGCAGCGGGCCATCCGCGGCCAGTGGCTGACCGTTGAACAGCGGGCTGGCAGCATACAGCAGTACCCGCGATTTGAGCCCGTAGCAGGCCGCCCGGCTGACGCGGCCGTAGTCCTCGCCGGCATGCTCCCAGGGGAGATCCCGGGCAGCGGCATCACATTCCGAGACGATGTAGTCCACACATTCCGCAAAGGTATTGCGGGTGGCAGGTATCACATCCGAGGCCCGGTAGACACTGTCGCCCATCAGCGGGACTCCGCCGTAATGTTCCAGCAATATAAAATAATAGTAGGCCCGCAGAAAGCGGGTTTCGGCCTTCACACGCACCTTGATCGGGTTGCCAAAACGGGCATGAGGCAGATTTTTGAGCATAATATTCGCCCTGCGAATATTGGTGTAGGGTGTTCTCCAGGCATCATTCGTAATGATATTGGAATTGACCGTACCGGTGGCAAACTGGATGAAGGTGTTGATGCTGCCCAGTCCGGCGCCTTCGGCTTCATCCGTACTCGCATCGAGCCCCCCGCCGCCAAAACGTCGCGGTGCCGTCGCAAATCCAATATCCGCATAGATGCCCGACAGGAAATTGATGGTATACGTACTGTCGGAAAATACCACGCTTTCGTTTAGGTCAGAAGACTGTGTCTGATCCAGAAATCCCTGTTTGCTACAGGCTGCGCAGGCAACGAACGCCAGCACAGCATACACGAAATAGCTTTTGTTCATAATTGGTTATAAAACAGTGAAATAATATATTTTTATCCCTATTGGGCTTCAGGACCTGGTCCCTCCGCCCGATGTATTTCAGATACCTATTGCAGGCTGCTCAGTGAAAATGGCCGCGAAGCCGGAGCAGTTCCCCTTTCATAATTTGGCTGTGCCCCCATCACAAAATGCAGTTCGCCCCCTTGCAGGATATCACCGTAGGTGATGAAGTTTTTGTCGTACGGCACACCGTTGAGCTGTGCCGACTGGATGTAGACATGCTGCTCGCTGTTGTTGTCGGCACGGATCACAAACTGCCGTCCGTTGTCGAGCCTGATGGTCACCTTTTCAAAGAGGGGACTGCCAAAGACATACTGGTCCGTGCCCGGGCAGACGCTGTAGATGCCCATGGCACTGAGCACATACCAGGAGGACATCTGTCCCTGATCTTCGTCGCCGGGATAGCCCCTTTCGGTCGCATTGTACAACCCGGAGGTGACCATCCGGCTATATTTCTGTGCCTTCCAGGGCTGCCCGCTGAAATTATAGAGGTACGGCACGTGCTGGGTCGGCTGGTTGCCATGCGCATACTGCCCCATCTTGGCCAGCAGCATCTCGCGCATCTCATGGATCTCCTGTTTGTAGGTTCCATAGTTGATGCGCTGCTCCATTGTGAAGAAGGTATCCAGCTTGGCATTGAAGCGCTCGGTGCCCCCGAGCAGATTGATCAGGCCGTTGACATCGTGCAGCACCGACCAGGTGTACTGCCAGGCGTTGGCCTCCGTAAAAGGGCCGCCCCATTCCACCGGATCAAAGGGCTCACGCCAGCTGCCATCCGGGAGGCGGCCACGCATAAAGCCTGCCGCCGGGTCAAACACATGCCTGTAATTGTACATCTGCCGCGCGAAAATATCCGCATAAAAGCTATTGCCTGTCATCTTGGCCAGCTGGTAAGCACAGAAGTCGTCGTAGGCATATTCGAGCGTCTTGGCCGTGCTTTCATGGATCTCACCATAGGGTATATAGCCTTTGGTAAAATAGTCTTTCCAGCCTTCGCGTCCATTGGAGCCACCCCACAAACCCTTGTTGGTCGCTTCATGGTAATAGGCTGCCAGTGCACTGTCGGGATTGAACGTGCGGATACCCTTTACCCAGGCATCGGTGAGCAGGGAGATGGCATGGTTGCCGATCATGCCGCCCGACATCCCGGGATTGGACCATGTGGGGAAAAATCCCGCCTGCTGCTGCGCGTCCAGCAGCGACTGCATATAGCGGCCCTGCATCTCGGGGTGCAGGATATTGCTGAGCGGAAACTGCCCGCGAAAGGTATCCCAGAACCCATTGTCGGTATACATGTAGCCCGCGTGTACCTTTCCGTCATAAGGACTGAAATAGTAAGGCCTGTCCTGCCGGTCCAGCTCGTAGAACTTACGGGAAAACAGGTTTGCCCTGAACATGCAGGAGTAGAAGGTTGCCTTTTGCGCTTCGGTGCCCCCTTCGACGCGTATGCGGTTGAGCAGCTTGTTCCAGATGCCGAAAGCCTTGTTTTTGGTCTGCTCGAAGGTCCTATGCTGGCCCAATTCACGCTCCAGGTTGAGAGCAGCCTGCTCCGGGCTGATGTAGGAGGACGCCATTTTCACCTCCACCTTTGTGCCCGGGCGGAATTCCAGGTAGCCGCCCCGGCCCTTGCCGGCAGCATACGGCTGTCCTGCCTGCAGCGTTCCGTCCTCATTCGCCCAGGTGCCATAGGCCGTAAAGGGCTGACTGAACTGCAGCACGAAATAGTTGCGCATCTGCGGCGGCACAAAGCGGCCGTTGTGCACGTAACCGATGATCTTGCGCTGTTCGGGAATGATCCGGATTTCACTTTCCCCGAGAAAACCGTCGAGCACCAGAAATGCCTTTTCCTTTTTGGGGAAGCTAAAGCGCATATGAGCTCCCCTTTCCACAGGGCTCAGTTCGGCTTTAATGCCATTGTCAAAGCTGACCGCATAGTAGTGCGGTTTGGCCACTTCATGCTCATGGCTGAAGGCCAGCGCCCGCTGCTGCTCATCGACCTGCAGCTTCCCGCTGCCGGGCATCAGCGAAAATACCATATAGTCCCCCATCCAGGGGCTGCACTGATGCACCTGCTGAAAGCCCCTGATCTTGTCAGCCTTATACTGGTACTTCCAGCCATCACCGTTTTTGCCGGTCTGTGCCGAAAAGAAATGCACGGCAAAGGGCAGCCCCACCGTCGGATAGGTATTGCCATAGGAAAGGCTCCACTCGGAGTCTGTACCCTGCAGCGTATTTACATATTTGACCAGGTCCGCTTCCTGCGCCTGCAACCGGCAGGCAAGTAAAACGAGGAACCCAAACATCCATAATTTTAGTTTCATCATATCGCTTTTCTATTTTTTATCCGGATTGCGTCCTTTCCATTTCAGTACCTGCTTCTCGGCCTGCCCATACTGCTTCCACAGCAGGCGGAGGTCATTGTGTGCGGGATCCAGGTCGCTGATCCGGATTATTTTTTCCTCTCCCGGCATCAGTGTAAAGTAGTTGTCCGAGATCATCAGCGGCAGGATACGCTCTCCGGTATGGCCGTCCAGCATGCGCAGCCTGTTGCCAAAGGCCACGGTGCTGCCGGCATTACGGACGGTGAGTACCCGGCCTGAGCTGCTGCTATCGCTGCTGTCTACGCCCCAGCTGAAGTGCAGCTTTGCCGGAGGCAGGCTGTTGAGTGCTGTGTAGTCCAGTTCCCGCTGCCCATTGTGCCAGTAGAAATTTTCGGACAGCAGCTCCCCTGTCCTGCTGCGCAGCTGCAGCCTGATGAAATGCAGGTCCGACAGCGCGCGATCACTGCCGCCGCTAAGGGGGCCGAGGCGGAATACCTCCCGGGCCTCGTTGCTGGCAACCGAGGCCGTGGCCTGGCGGCTATAGCCGGGGACCTCCTGTCCCGACAGGTTGAAGACGCGGGCTGTCACTGAAGCCGAGTCCAGGTCCAGCAGGCTGGTGTTGATCACCTTGACACTGTTATTGGCCACGTTCCACTGCACGTGCAGCGGTTCGCAGGCCTGTCTGGCCCCCCAGTAGGCGCCGGTCGCGTCGTAGTAGTAATCATAGGTCTGCCACACAAACGAAGGGTAGGCCGACTGGCTCATCCAGATCAGCAGCCCCGCAGCATCGTCCCAGAGTTTATCATTCCAGGCCTCGTACATGCCCTTCATGACTTCCAGGTTGAGGTATTGCGCTTTCTCGGCAAAAGCCGGCAGTCCGTCCGAGGGGCCAAATTGTGTATCGACCGCCGCCTTATACTGGATGGGGCTGGCATTGGACGCTTCCTTACCAAAGAAATGCCGGTTCCATACGTTGTCGTCTTCGGACTTCAGCTGTTCATCCGAGGGCAGCGGCCAGAGCTGATCCCGGGGGATAAACTTGACGATGCTCTCATAGTTGGGAAATGTCGCCGTCCCGATTTCGGTCCGCAGGCCATAGCCATAGCTGCCGCTGTAAGGATAGGGCGGCTGGTTCCAGGCCAGGTTGCTGCCCGAGGTTTCGAAGTGATGCCTCGGCGGCTGATTGCCCCACCATCCGCTGCCCGACAGGCCATCCTGGTTGGAGCTGGACTTGTACAGGCGGTCGTTGTGGTCCTCGAGGGCCACGATGGAGCGCAGGTAGCTGTCGAGCTCCGGCTTGGGCCGCGTCTCATTGGCTCCGCACCAGATGGCGATACTCGGATGGTTGCGCAGCCTTTTGATCTTATCAAGGGCGTTGGCTTTGAAATCCGCGTCGCTGGCGACATCGTTGTAGGCCACATACAGCCAGAAGTCGTCCCATACCATGATGCCGTAGCGGTCACAATAGTCGTAGAAGGCATCGTCGGTAATCGATCCCGTCCACAGGCGGATCATATTATAGTTCATGTCTTTGTGCAGTTTCACCTTGAGGCCATATTCCTCCCCGCGGCAGCGCAGCAGGTATTCGCTCATGCCCCAGTTGCCCCCCTTGAGGTACACCTTTTTGCCGTTGATGAAGAAGTTGAGCACCGGCCAGCCCGCACGGTTGCGCACATACTGGTACTCATATTTGCGGATGCCAAACTGGATCCGCTTCTGATCCGACAGTTGGCCGCCGGTCTTCAGCGTCAGCTCGCAGCTGTACAGATGCGGCTCACCGTAGCCGTTGGGCCACCACAGCCGAGGCTGGTGGATTACAAACTCCTTGACCTCATTGCGGGTAATGTATACCTTCTGTCTGCTATGCGCTGCGATGGACAGCTTTTTGCTGAAAGGGATGCCACCGGGCTGTATGAGTCCGGTCAGCTCGACCTGCTGTGTGCTGTCGCTGGCATTGTTGATGTCGGTGGAAAACTCCAGGTAAGCAAATTCGTTGCTCTCGAGGTCCGAGCGCATCCAGGGGTCTTCCAGCGTGACGGGACCTGCGGAGCGCAGCGACACATTGCCCGTAATACCCGCCAGGCGTCCCGGCACATAAGGCATCCAGTCCCAGCCCGCTGCCGCCAGATAGGTCGGACTCGCGGTCACCCCGAAGGCTTCCTTATCGCTGCGTGTCTTTTTCTGGTCCGCATCGCTGATCAGCACAGCGACCGTGTTGTCCGCCCCTTCGCGCAGCAATGCCGTGACATCAAACTTGCTGCGCAGCATATGTCCGCTCACATCCCGGGTCGATGTTGCCGTCCCCGACAGCTTCACCCCATTGAAGAAGAAGTCCGCATAGCGGTTGGTATTGTCAAATTGCAGCCAGATGCGCTGTCCCTTGCTGTAGCCCGCAGGCAGCCGAAAAGTACCCCGGTACCAGAAGGGCCGGTTAAACAACTTTTCGTCCACCCGATAGATATTGTCCGCATAGTTGGGATCCGGCACCAGACCCTGACTGACATAAGCCGTAAAGACCACCCCCGGAACAATGCCCCTGACGGGGTCTTTCAGCACAAAGCCGGGCTGCGAAATCTCCAGCCCCGACTGCAGCACTTCGTCCTTGGGCTTGATCTCCCAGCGGACGGCCGTATTGCTGCTATTGAGCGACAGCTCAGGTACCTGAGCCCTGTTCGGGGCAGCCAGCAGGAGCAGCAGCAGGATATAAATTAATCGTGTCATTATTAGATTCCCCAATTTTTATTGGGACGCGGTCCCATATACAGTTCCAGGGTGGCTCCCGCCACCATGTCTTTAAAATCAATATAACTTTTGTTGTACGGCTGACCATTCAGCTTCGCCCGCTGGATATAGCAGTTGGCCTCCGAGTTGCCATGGGCGATGATGCGGAAGGCCTTTCCCGGAAAATATACCGGATCCAGCGCAAAGACCACTTCCTCCAGCAGCGGGCTCGTGATCTCGTAGCGCGTCGATCCCGGGCAGGAAGGATGTATGCCCGCGGCCGCCAGTACGTACCAGGCCGACATCTGGCCCACGTCTTCGTTGCCGACAATCCCCTCGACCGAATTGCTGTAGGCCCGGTTGCAGATCAGGCGTGTCCACTTCTGCGTCAGGTGCGGCGCCTGCAGGTGATTGAACAGAAAAGGAATCAGGTGCACCGGTTCGTTGGCGTGATTATAATATTCGTTCCACAGCATATTTTCGGGCGTCTTCTCAAAAAATTCCGTCAGGTCAGCCAGGGTCTTGTCCCTGCCGCCCATCAGCTCGATCATGCCGGGGATATCGTGCGGCACAAACCAGCCCTGCTGGTAGGGGTTGCTTTCGATGGTGCCGAACCATTCCTTGGTGCGGGCATTCTCGGGCCAGTCCTCCCAGGATCCGTCGGCCCTGCGCGGCCTGAACCAGCCCTTCTGCGGATCAAAAATAGCGCGGTAGGCCCTGCTTTTGGTCCGGTAAGCCTGTTCCGTGGTGCGGTCACCGAGCTCCGCCGCCAGCTGGGCGATGCACCAGTCGGTGTAGGCATACTCCAGCGTGTTGGATATGCTGAGTGCGCCTGCGGTATAGCCCAGCGAATCATTGCCAAAACGCCGTGAGGTATTGACCGCATAGCGCAGCGCCTTGTGGGCATCATAGCCACGGATGCCCTTGGCATGTGCATCTGCCAGCACCGAAAGTGCGGGGTTGCCGATCATGCAGCCCGAGTAGGCGTTTAAGAGCTCCCAGCGTTCAAAATATTCCTTTCCCGACTGCTCCGCCAGGCTGATCAGCGAATTCAGCTCGTCGTTTACCAGTGCCGGATTGATCAGCGTCTGCAGCGGGAACTGCGAGCGGAAGACATCCCAGCCGCTGAAGATCGTGCGCTTGGTGAAGCCCTCACTCCGGTGGATCCGGCGGTCGCCACCGATGTAGCGGCCGTCGACATCCGTAAAAGTCCGCGGATCGATCATGGTATGGTACAGCGCCGTATAGAAGATGGTCTTCTGGTCCGGCGTGCCGCCCCGGATATCGACCTTTGACAGCTGCGTATCCCAGACCGCCTCCGCTTCGGCGCGGATCCTGTCAAAGTCTTTGCCCTCCATCTCAGCCCTGAAATTATTTTCGGCGCCCTGCATATCCACAAAGGAGATCCCCACCTGCAGGTTGACCTGCTCACCCGCATGGGTGGCAAATTCGGAGAAAAACCCCAGATGGCGCCCTTGCATGGCGTCGATGCCCCGGGTCACGGTTGCTGCCGCCACGCGAGCCTGATAGGCAGGCGAGACGACATCGTCGCGCTTGCGCTTCCAGTCTTTCGGAATATCGGCAGACCAGACGCCATAGTTTTTGAGCGGTTTGTCAAAACGTGCGTAGAAGTATACCGTATAATCGGCTTTGCCATCGCCATCCCCCCAGCCGCCGCCCTCGGGCGTGCAGCGCATCCAGCCGCGGATGCTATGATCGTCGGCTTTCTGTACATACTGTTCCACGGAAGTGCCGCCCACCCGGCGCGCCAGGTCGATCTGTATCCGCGACTGCCTGTTTTCGGGAAATGTAAAGCGGAGCATGCCACTATGCGGTGCTGCCGTGGCCTCCACCTTGATGTCATAGCGCCCCAGGTGGGCGGCATAATAACCGGCTCTGGCCGTTTCGCCCTGCTTATCATAGGGCGAACGGTAGCCCTGCAGGCTGCCATCCTCCTTTCCGGCGATGGTATGCAATGTCCCTGTGGTGGGCATGACCAGGAAGTTGCCCAGGTCGCCGTACCAGCCCACACCGCTCATCTGCGTGAAGGCAAAGCCTTCGATGGTACGGTGCTCATCGCTATATCCGGGGCTGTTGTCGCCGCCGGTGATCGTATTGGGGCTCACCTGCACCATGCCGTAAGGTGTCGTTGCCCCAGGAAAGGTCTTGCCCAGACCGTGGTAGACGCCCGCAGCTCCGGTGCTGGTGCTGGCGCCGATAAAAGGATTCACATAAGCTGTCGGACTGGGCACATGCCGATGGCCGCGGCTCGCACAGGAAGTGATCCCCAGTGCCAGTGCGGCGATACAACAGGTCAGCAGTCCAATTAATTTATTCATATCTATTCGTGCATTTTACAGGTTAAGGATTGATCAGGAAAGTCTGGATGCCGTACGGCGGTATTTTCACATCGAAGGCCGCTTCCTGCTGTTTTTTCTTTGTCAGCGCCACCTCGCCGAGGTCGGCGCCGTTGAGCTGCACCGCCCGCAGGGCACGCAGCGGAAAATTCAGGCTCAGCCCGGCATTGCTTGCATTAGGCTGCGCGTTGTACAGGCGCAGCTTGAGCTGCCCCTGATCGAGGTGCAGCGCCGAAATCTCCAGCGGCCCCCCGGGCAGGCGGACCAGCTGCCGGTCGTGGACGTCCAGCTGCCGGTGATACCTGGCTACCAGCGGCTCGTTCCAGGCATTGCTGTGTCCGGCGATATCGGCCTCGAGCCAGTTTCCCCGGTGTGGGATCAGCGCATAGCGTATATGCAGGGGGCCTGTGATGCTGTAGTCCATGCCCCAGAGGCCCTTGCCCGAGTACTGGGCGGTCAGGCTCAGCGGAAAGTCACTGCCCTGCGCATACGAGCCCGTATGGTCGGTCAGCACCGCCAGTCCCCGCTGCCCACCGGCATCGTAGAGATCCAGCCAGTGCAGCACCACGTTGTTTTTGATCTGGTCCCACTGCCCGAAATGCGTATCCTCGAGCCGGCTTTCGGTCACGTCAAAAGGTGCATCTTTAAACACTTTGCCCCCGGCAAAATCCACCGGGAACATGACTTTCAGCTTGTAGCGGTCGTCGGTAAACGCCCGTCTGTTGTCGGTCCAGCGCTCCTGCTGCCGGTATTCGCCGATGCCCACATTGCCCTTCCAGTCGATACGCAGGTCCATATCGATACGCTGCTGGCCAGCCTCCAGCGCGAGCTGCTGCACAAAAGGATGACCGTTGATCTGGCCTTTTATTTCGACAAGCGTGCTCAGCGCATCATCCCGGAGGATCCGGAATACTGCCGGATGGTCTTTGGAGGAATGAAATCTGCCCTCCTCGTAAAAGTGTCCGGCGATCTCGCCCATGCGGTATGTCCCCTGCTGCTCGGCAAATTTGGCCTTCAGGCTACGGATGGTGCCGCCCTGTTTTCGGTCGAGCACGATCCGGTACATATCATTTTCGAGGATGCAGTTGCCCTCTGCATCAAACTGCACCCCCTTGTGCGGAGCCTGGCTGCCGGAACCGGCAGCCAGGCGGTAGGTCGCATAGCCAAAGCCCTGCACCGCCGCCTTAAATTCCAGCTGCTGTCCCAGGGCCGTCCGCTGCTGCCGGCTGGGGATCAGCTGCCCGCGGCTATCCAGCACCCGAAGCTGCCCCATAGCCGCGGGCAGGGCCACCTGCACCAGGTCTGTGCGGGGCGCCGCAAGCGTATTGTACACCCTCACAAAGCCCGGAGCTTGGCGGTCCGGCGCCACGACGGCGTACGCTGCATCCGCGGCAGCAATAATGTCTTCGGCGGCAGCAATGCTGCTGTCTGTCCACTGGCGGATCGCCTGTGCCCAGGTCTGGCCCTTGTGCAGACGGTTGTAGGGCACGATCCATGAGTCGTGGTGCTGGGCCAGCATCAAGGTCCGCCAGGCCTCGTCCATACGGCTGCTGTCGGGGACAAAGCCCCGCTCGATATAGGCCATGGCGGCAATCTTTTCGGCCTGGATCATTTTATTTTCTGCGGTGCGCACCTGCTGTGCGATCTGCTGCAGCACCTGGCTGCCCCACATCAGGTTGACCAGCAGGTCCTCCTGGCTCAGGCGCCAGTCCGGTGCAGGCTGTCCGGGAGCCACGGCCTTAAAATATTCAGTCCAGGTGCTGTAACGCACCCCGTTTGGCAGCTCATTGCCGCCGCCCAGCCAGGGGCCCTTGTCCCAGCCCGCATCCTGATAACACATGCCGACGGGATTGCTGATCCCCGCATCAAAGCAGCTCTTCCAGTAGGAGGATGTATTGGCCCAGGCCGTGGTCTGCCAGGTGGAATTTTGCTCCAGTGCCTCATTGGCATAGCGGGGCACGGTCAATATGCCCGTCCCGTCGGGGCCTACCCAATTCAGGAAGGCGCCCCCATGTGCCCGTGTGTAGCCGCCCCAGCAGGTGTTGGGGCATTTGAGCACGGCATAGTCAAAGCCAAACTGCCGCAGCAGCTGCGGCAGGCTGCTGGTAAAGCAAGGTTCTTCCACGGCATAGGTCGTAAAGCGGATATCCGGAAAATGCCGGCGGTAGCGGGCCATGCCATAGGCAAACTGCCGGATGATGCTTTCGCCCGAGATGTTATAGAGGTAAGGCTGTGCATAGGTCGGGTTGGTAAAGTCCAGCCGCGGATCCGTGCTCCACTGCCTGAGGCGGGCGTAGCCCGCCGGATCCTTGAGCCTAACGGTATCCCAGGTTTCGGGCTCGATCTCCAGCCCGACACGCCATGCCGGCTGCTTGTCCAGGTGGTCAAGCATAAAGGAGGTGACCCAGAGCGGGTAATGCCCATAGATGCCACCGTGATAGCCATCCACAAAATAAGGTTGCTGCGCCCATAGTCCCGCTATAGGGGCCAGCAGCAGGCAGAGCCCGGTCCAAAAACGCTGTCGTGCTCCCATCATTTATTTCTTTGCCGGCACCAAGCGGATGCGATGTTTTACAGGCTGGTTTACTTCGTTCATACGGCGCTGCAGGTCCTCGATCTGGCTCTGCCAGGCCGCCCGCACTTCGGGATGCATCGCTTTGGCATACAGGTCCCTTTTGGCGCGTAGCCAGCCATCGTTGGCCACGTGCTGGTCCATGACTTCGATCGCCTTGCGGTTGTCGGCATTCAGGAGTCCCCGGGGCTGGAAAAAGTTGTACTGCACCCAGGCCAGATCCCGAAAGCGGCGTTCGATCTCCCAGCGTTCCTCGTTGAGGTACATGACCTTGAGGGCCTGCTGGTACTGGGGAGTCCGCGTCTGTGCGGCCAGGTTGATCCCTTTTGCCAGGTCCGCTGCGGACCAGGTGCCGATCTGTTCGTCATCTATCCAGAGGACCTGGTCGCCCCGGAGGCCTTTGACCTGCAGGGTTTCGCGGTTCATCTCCTCCATGAAGGGCACGATCCCGACGGCATCGTGCTGACTGTATCTGGCGCCCCAGCCCCGTGCCGTGGTATCCAGCGGGTAAGGCAGTGCCGCCGCGAGGTAGTCAAACTCCAGTGCAGCTGCCGAGCGGCGCAGCCCGTCCACCCTACAGTTGCTGGCTTGCTCGACCCGCTGCCGGGCCGCATCGACGGTCACCGTGGCGACCTCACGGCCCGCAAAGCCCTGAGCTTTTAAAAATAGGTAGGCCATGACCATATGCCCGTTGTTGTCCGGATGCACCCTGTCGCTTCCCGAAATCGTAAAACCGGGATCCTTTTGCTGACCCTGCACATTGATGGCGGTAATAGGTTCATTAAAATCAAAGAATTCCCAGCCGTTGGCCCTGGCCGATTCACGCTGAAAGTCGACGATGCGCTGCATGGCCTTATTTTTATTCTTAAACGGCGTATTGTCCTTGATCTGCACGGTCTCATCATAAGGCGTACTGCCCAGCAGCACCAGCCGTGTACCCACCAGCTGTTTATAGCGCTTTTCCATGTCCTTAAAGGCCTCATGGGATTCCCTCACCTTGGTATCCGCAAACACCTGCGGTTCGGCGCCATTGTACTCGAAATAGCCCGAGTCATTCATGCCGAAGGTGGTGATCAGCACCGTGGGCTTTTTGCTGAACACGTCGCCATCCAGGCGTCGCAGCATCTCCACCACCCGGTCGCCCCCGATGCCCGCATTGAAAAATTGAAGCTTCAGTCCCGGAAAGCGGGTGAGATAATATAGCCAGATATACGCGTGATAATGGCCCCCATCGGTAATGCTGTTGCCCAGGAAGACGACACGGTCGCCATCTTTAAAAGGCGCTATCTGTTGCCCAAGGCCACGGAGGACTGTTCCCACAGAGAGGAGAATGCTCAGTCCCGCTAAAAAGAGTTTTTTAGAATATGTTCCCATAAGATTAATATTGTGACGCCGGCAGTTATCGCAGTGATAGATTTATGAAAATTGGTCTTTGCACGGGCGTCATTTCCCTTGTAACAAATGTATAACGCAGGAGCCCCACCTGAATCAGCAGGTAGGGCTCCCGGTAAATGATTTTAAACCCAAAAAGCAATCAATACACTAAAAATCAACAATTTACATCAAACCCAAAATCAGGATTTGGTAAATGTTTTGGAATCAGTTTGTCGGTACAGCACCCAGTTTTCGGACCTTATCCTCAAAATGCTCGCTGTCGCCGAGGGCTTTGCTCTTGACTTTGCTCTTGTAATTGTATATGGTCTGCATCGAATAGCGCAGAAATACGGCGATCTGGTGAACGTCCGAAATCCCCAGGCGGATCAGCGCGAAAATACGGAGTTCGGTATTGAGCCGGTCCTTCTTGAGCTGGTAGCGTTCCTCGGGCCTGAGCAGGCTGTTGAACTCGTCGACAAAATGGGGATACACTTCGAGAAAGGTACGGTCGAAATCCGTGTATAGATCCTGCGCATATTTCTCCAGCGATTCGCCGGAGGAGGTGAGCTGCATCAGGTCATCCAGCTGCCGGCTTTTGAGCTTGCGGTGTACATTCTTCCGGAACTCGTCCAGCTTGTCGAGATATACCGCACACTGATTGATATAATATCCGATGTAGCGCTCACGCACGAGGTTGGCTTCATCCAGCTTACGGTTGACCAGCGTAAGCTGCCCGTTGGTCACATTGAGTTTTTTGCGGGCGCGGGACACGCTGCGGATCTGCTTGAAGAGGAAATAGAGCGTCAGGATCAGGATCACCGCAAAGGCGCTGATCACAATGGCATACATGCGCAGATTTTTGCGCTGCTGCTCAATCTTGGCCAGGTAGGTCGCCTCGATGATGGGCTGAGTGCGGGCAATGACGGTGTTTCTGAACCGTGAGTTATAATAGTTTGCGTCATCCAGCGCTGCCTGGATATAGGTAAAAGCACGGTTGACATCCCCTTTCTGGTTGAGGTAGACAGCGAGGGTGAGCAGCGATTCGTTCTCTTTGATGGCCAGGCGCACATCGGTGATTGCCGCCAGGATCAGGTACTGTTCGGCCTCCTGCATCTGCCCCAGCTCTTTATAGATCAGGGCCAGTCCCATCGCAGCCATGCCATAGCCATGGGTATCCGGCTTTTCGCCGGCAAAGAGCCGCAGCTGGATATCCTTTGATTCCCGGAATCTGCCGGCCGCCTTCAGCGCAAAGGATTTTTCTTTCAGGTACATTTCCGAATTGCTGTCCAGCAGGCCCATCAGGCTGCTGCGGGACTGTGCAATGGCCCGTTCGTAGTCGGCCGTATAGCGTGTATTGTCGGTATACTTGATCAGGTTTTCGTAGTAGCGGATATTGCTCCAGTGATACAGCACCTTGAGGTGATTGGGCAGCCGGCCGTAGTCGATCTGCTGCAGCACATCTGCAGCCTGCGTGAACAGGCCGGAAATGGCCCGTACAAAGGCCAGCTTGGCGCGGCTCTCGCTCAGCAGCATCTTGTCGCCCAGCTGCTCCGCAATGTCGATATTATGCTCAATGTAGGCCAGGGCAGAATCGCAGTTTAACGTCTGAAATTCAAAAATAAGCTGATTCTGGATGTCATACCGTTCTTTCAAGGATGACTGCCGGCTGAGTTTGTGCCTGACCGCATCGATCTGCCCGATCTTGCGGCTGAGGTAAGCAGGCCTGTCTTTGATGGCCCCGTCCAGCACGCGCAGCAGCGAGTCGACGTTTGCCGCAAAAGAAGGTGTACAGTTCGCTATCGCAAGGATACAGACAAGAATAATATGTTTCGCTTTCACAGGTATGTAATTGATCAATCCAAGCCAAAGATAAACAAAAATTTATTGCTTTATCGATGCGCCGTGCGGACAAACATAGTGAGACTCCGGATCTGCATCACATCATCTGCAGGCCCGATTTCCGAAAGGGATCCAGTGCCGGATCATTGGCATCCAGATCGGTGATCAGAGCAGATAGCGCATCCAGATCGCAGACCCTGAAGTGCTCGGTCTGATAAAGCTTATTCTGAGCGGCCAGTGCGACGGTCCTTTTGGCACATTGCAGCATCACTTTTTTCGTCTCACCATCGGCAGCCGATACCGCCGATACCCCCAGCTGCGGATCCACCGCGCAGGTACCCATAATAAAGAGGTCTGCGATGTATTTGGCCGCTTCCGCGCAGGTCGTCATGCCCGAGGTGATGGCCAGATCCGGCTCATAATTTCCGCCGAGCAGCACCAGTTCCACCTGTTTGAACTTTTCGGCGACGGGGACAACCGACAAGTTGTTGGTAATGATGCGGATGCGCCTTTCGAGCGGCATGCTGCTGATCATCGCCCAGACCGTGGTGCCGCCATCTACAAAGACGGTCATGCCATCTTTGAGCAGCTGCTGCGCCTTCAGCGCGATAATATCCTTTTCGCGGGTGAGAAAAGACTGCCGGTCATGGAAGGTCAGCGGATCTTTTTCGCGGAGCATGGCACCGCCCCGTGTCTTGGAAAGCAGGCCATTGCGGTACAGGACGTCGATGTCGCGGCGTATGGTATCCTCCGATACCCCCAGCAGCAGGGCCAGTTCCTCAAATTTGACCTTCGCCCTGCTGTTCAGTTCACGGAGAATGATCTCAAAGCGTTCTTCCTTTAACATGATGCTACTTTTTGAATTTATAGATAAGGGCCACCATTACAAAGAGCAAAGCTATTGTTTCGAAGGCAATAGTCAAAGAAAAATGGTGGGCGATAAAGCCCAGCAGCGCGGGGCCCACGAGCTGCCCTGCGTAGCCGATCGTGGAAATGGCGGGAATGGACACCGTGGGCGACAGTCCGTCGATGCGCCCGCCCTCACTGAAAAATACCGGCACAATGTTGGCCGCGCCCATGCCCAACAGGACAAATCCGGCCATCGACAAGGCGATCCAGGGGCTAAACAGCAAAACAAAAATTCCCAGGGCAGCCAGCAGGCTTCCGCCGATGACGACCACCATGCTGCTGAGCCTGCTGATCAGCGCATCCCCCTGTAGCCGCATGACTGCCATGGCCACCGAAAACGCCGCATAGCCGATACCCGTAAATTCAGGTGGCAGCCCTTTGCTGTCCCGCAGCAGCACAGCACTCCAGTCCAGCATGGCCCCCTCAGACAGGAAGGTGATGAAACAGAGCAGTCCCAGCACCAGCACACTGCCCCGTAACCATTGAAAACGGCCCTGTGCGGCAGCAGCCTCATCCACATGCGAATATTGTCGGATCACCTCCTTTTCGGCAGCATGGCTCAGCAGCTGCGGATACTGAACAGCCAGTAAGACGATCAGCAGGGCCGAAATGAACATGGCGGCGTAGATGGGATCGAGGCCCATCTTCATTAAAAAACCTAGCCCGATCGACCCAAAGAGACCACCTACACTGTACAGACCGTGCAGGGACGACATCACCGGCCGGCCAAAGGCATTCTGCACCTGTACGCCGTGCGCGTTCATGGCCACATCCACCGTGCCGATGCTCCCGCCGAATAGCAGCAGCACCAGGGCCATCAGATAGGGATCCGACACCAGCAGCAGAAAAGGCAGTATGAGTGCCGACAGCAAGGCCGACACCAGTATCACCTTGCGGCTCCCCACCCTGCCGATCAGATAGCCCGAGACGGGCATCATCAGCAGAGCCCCGCCGCCCAGAAAAAGCAGCAGGATACCCAGTTCGGCTTCGTTCATGCCCAGCCGGTCCTTGGCAAAAGGTACCATCGGAGCCCAGCTTGCGATTGCCAGTCCGCAGACCAAAAATATACACTGCGTCGCTGTCTTTGCTTTTTGTATCGTTCTATCCATTCTCATTATCTATAACTAACTTTGCAATATTATGCAAAATTGCATAATATTGCAAATAAACACAGCTAATATCGAACAGCGATGAGAATAGAACATCTGGCGATCTGGGTCGATGACCTGGAGATGATGCGCCAATTTTACGCGACCTACTTTGGTACGTCGAGCAGTGCGAAGTATACCAATGCGAGCAAAGGATTCAGTTCCTATTTCCTGACATTCAGAGATGGGGGTGCGCGACTGGAACTCATGCACCGAAGCGGTATCGCCGCTGCGCCGTCCAACAGGGGCAGCAGCAAGGGCTACACCCATATTGCCATTCAGGTGGGGAGCCCTGCGGCCGTGGATGCGCTTACCGAGCGCCTGCGTGCCGACCACTATAGCATCGCCGGAGAACCACGCACCACCGGCGACGGCTATTACGAAAGTGTGGTATTGGACCCCGAAGGCAATCCCATCGAGATTGTGGCCTGAGCAGGTGTCCGGACATCTGTATGCGAGCGGCTGTCCTTCTGAACAAAGGACAGCCGTTAGTGGCACGGATACATGACAAGCCAAAATAGGCATCTGGAAATAAGTCTACAAAATAAGTAGTCTTTTTTATGAAAACATTGTGGTTTAATATATGCATAATGTTACCTTTGTAAGGTAAAGATATTCATGAGTAAGGATCAAGACATACTGGAAATACAATTGTGGGAAGCGCTAAGAAGTGGAGAACAGGCTGCTTTACAGAAATTATACATGTCTTATTACAAGAGTCTGCTGCAGTATGGACTGCGGTACACCGACGATCGTGATACCCTCAAGGACAGCATCAACAACACCTTTCTTTATTTCTGGGAAAAGCGCGACAGCATAAGCTCCGCCAGCCATGTCGGCAACTATATCTTTAAAAGCTACCAGCGGCAGCTGGTCAAGGACCTCAGCAGCAGCAGCAAGTTTGAAACACTTCTGGAAAATAATGACAATGCCGAAGCCGTGGACATCGAAGAATTCCAGTTCATCATCCGGCAGGAAGAAAATACACGGATCTCCATCCTCAAAAATGCCATTCTCCAATTGCCCAAACGCCAGCGGGAACTTATACTCCTCCGCTATTATGAGGGGCTGAGCTACGATGAAATCTCGCGGCAGACCAACCTGACCAAACGGGCTGTGTACAATCAGATCCATACCGCCATCAATGCACTGAAGAAGGATACCAAGCTCAAAAACCTCAAACAGATCCTTCCGCTGCTGATCTTCTTTTAAGATTTTTAAAAAAAATAACACACAGACTTACAGCAGTTTACAATTTTTATAAAAAATGACTGGTAAAAATCGCGTCGGGCACGCTCTATCTAATTAAACGACTAATTTTTAGACCATGAGTGCATACCAGTCTATTCAGGATTTTATATTGGATGAATCTTTCTTTCGCTATGCCGTAAAGCAGGATGCGTCTGAAATCCGGAAATGGGAAAACTATATCAAACAGCATCCTGAACAGGCGGCGCTGATCGCGCGGGCCCGGCAGGAACTGCTGGATATGCACGATGCCCTTTACCTGATCGATGCTGAGCAGAACTATGCCCGGCTGGCCGGGAAGCTGCATCCTCCGGTCAGCACGGCAGGCGGCAGAAGACGGTGGGACTTGTATGCGGCAGCAGCTGTAGCGCTCTTGTGTCTGATGGCCTCCCTATGGCTTTACCAGTATCATTTCTACCCGACCCGGACGGTCGCTTACCAGACACAGCCTGCCGAAAAGAAAACTATCCATCTGCCGGACGGCACCCTTGTGAAGTTGAATGCCGCCAGCAAACTGGAGGTCTCCGAAGGATTTGGCAAAACAGACCGTGCGGTAAAACTGGTCGGCGAAGCGTATATGGAAGTCGCCAAAAACAAAGCGCTGCCGTTTACCGTGGCCACACAAGCGCTGCAGGTACGTGTGCTGGGCACCACCATCAATGTCCGGGCCTATGCCAATGAAGAACTTACGGCCGCCTCCCTGATTGAGGGCAGTGCCGAAGTCATTCTGAGGGGCAAGGCGAAATCCCCTATTCGTCTCAAGCCCAAGGACAAGGTCGTTGCGGCGGTCCGGGACAAGAAATTGGCCGATCAAGGCAGCGTCCCCACCGAAACGCAGCCAGAGGACTACAAAATGGAGACCGTCACCCAGTACGACGCCGAACAGCGGCTGGCCGAAACCTCCTGGACCCAGCAGAAGCTGGTCTTTGTCAACGAACCCTTATCATCGATCGCCAAAACGCTGGAACGCTGGTATAATATACAGATCGAATTTCAGGACCCGCACATCAGTGCACGCAAATATACCGCCGCATTTGACGATCGCGAAGAGCTGCAATATGTACTCGAAAGTCTGCGGAGCAGTATCCCCTTCAGCTACCGAAAAACAGGTCCGCGTACCATCGCAATTTATTTAACTGATCAATACAACTAACCCTATGAACGACACCGTGACATAATCGAATGGACATAAAAAAAGGAGCATGCCAGGCATACTCCTAAAATCGTTAATTAACACAACAGGCTGCGACGGCGAATCCAGGCTCTGTTGTCAATTGTTTACATTAACCTTGCAAACTTATGAAAAATAACGCAATTCGCGTTGAGGGAAGATATTATCCTAAACTTTTTAATGCTATCATTCTCGTGAAACTGACCACCATCCTAACCCTGCTGTTCCACCTGACTGCGATAGGTCATTCCCTGGCACAAAATGAACGGGCGACATTGAACCTGAAATCGGTTAATTTAGGCAAAATATTAAAAGAAATCGAGAGCCAGACCAAATACCGTTTTGTATACGGCGAAGACCTGGTCGAGGGGCTCGGCGAATCCTTTGCCATAAATGCACAGAACGAGCCGGTAAAAGATATTCTTGACGAGCTGCTGCTTCATACCGATCTCAGTTTTCGTCTGCACCGCGAATATCTCATTGTGCTGACCAAGGAAGAAAAACAGACCCAGCACGACCAGGGTATCCTTCAGGGTACCGTACGGGACAGTCAGGGCCGCCCATTGCCCGGAGTTACCGTGAATGTGCTGGGGGACAACAACAACACGGTGCTGACGGATCCGAACGGCATTTTTAAGATCCGGGCCTCCCTCGGGCAGACCCTTCGTATCTCCTATGTAGGCTATGTTTCACAGACGGTCAGACTCAGTGCCGCACGCCTGCGCGAAGGGATCCAGGTCGTCCTGGAGACAGGAGTCAACACACTGGAGGAAACTGTCGTGGTGGGCTACGGCAGTGTCAAGCGGAAGGATCTGACGGGTTCGGTTGTATCCGTGGATGTCAAGGAGATCCGCGATGTCCCCTTTACCAGTATCGATCAGGCGCTGACCGGTAAGGCTGCCGGAGTGCAGGTGGTGCAGGCCGATGGATCCCCCGGAGGGGTTGCCAAGATCCGCATCCGCGGCGGGACCTCACTCATGGGCGGCAACGACCCACTGTACATCATCGACGGGGTGCAGATGACCGTACAGAACCGCTACGTCAGCAATTCGGCCGAAGTGGTCAACCCTATAGACCGCTTTGGTTCGGACGACCCAAATAGCGCCGTATCAGGATCCTTTGCCCGTGGGCTGAACAGCCTCGCCGGCCTGAATATCAGCGACATCGAAACGATCGACGTCCTCAAAGACGCTTCGGCCACCGCCATCTACGGATCGCGTGCCGCCAACGGTGTCGTCATCATCACCACCAAACGCGGCAAGCGGGACCAGAAGCCGACACTGGAAGCCAATTATTACCATGGTATCAGCAAGCAGCGTCCGATCAAACTGCTCGACCGCGATCAGTATATCATGATCCTGCAGGAGGCCAACCGCAACCTGCTCGAGGCCCGCAAGGCAGCCGGCGAAACGCTCACACCCGAAGAACTGGCCGATTTTGACAACCGCATCAACAATCCCGATTTCTATGGCACCGCCAATACGGACTGGCTCGATCTGGTCACCCGCACCGGGAAATCCGACAATGCCGATCTCTCCGTGCGGGGTGGCAGCAGCGCCTCCCAGTATTTTATCTCATTGGGCTACACCGGCAATCAGGGCGTCGTCAAAGGGACCGACTTCCAGCGTCTGTCGGGCCGGATCAACCTGGACAACGAAATTACCAGCAAGCTCCGTACGCAGGCCACCTTTGGCTACGGCTACACCACCAATAATATTACCAATGGTCTGTATACGCAGGCCTTGTTTGCCCCGCCGACCTTTGCCGCCTACAATGCCGATGGCTCCATTGCCAAATACACGGGCAGCACGCTGGACGGATCCGATTACCAGGGTTATCAAAACCCGCTCGTGCTCCTCGACGGCATCAATCGGGCAACAAGCCATTCGCTGCTGGGCTCCATAGCGGCTGACTACAGAATCCTGCCCGAGCTGGTGTTTCGGAGTACCGCTTCGATCAACTACAACAGCACCAACCAGCGCAACTATGTGACTGGAGACGCACTGATTGCGGCTTCGAACGGTGTGGGCACCTCCAGCCTTGGCACCGGATCCCAGTCACAGAACCAGCTCTCGGACCTGTTTTTTGAAAACACGTTGACCTGGGACAAAGTATTCAATACCGCACACCGGCTCAATATCGTAGGCGGAACCTCCTGGCAGAAGACGAGGTCACAGCTCTTCGGTGTCACTGCGCAGGGATATCCCGACGACAAGTACCTCAATAATCTGTCCTCCGCCAGCCTGGTGACCGCCGCAGTGGGTACGAGCGGACAGAATTCGCTGCTCAGCTTTTACACACGGGCGCTTTATGCCTGGAAAGACCGCTATATCTTCACCTTTACCGGGCGTTCGGATGCATCATCCAAATTTCCCAAAGTCAACCGCACCGGATTTTTCCCTTCGGGCGGGGTGGCCTGGCGTCTGTCTGAAGAATCTTTTATGAAAGAGGTCAAGTGGATAGACGATATTAAATTGCGGGCAAGTGCCGGCTACACCGGAACCCAGAATATCGGGGACAATATGTTCTATACGCTCTACAATCCCTACGCCTATGCAGGCAAGAGCGCCATGGTCCCCAGCCAGCTCGGCAACGAAGATATCCGCTGGGAATCAACCCTGCAGAAAGATGCAGGGCTCGACATCAGCCTATTTCATTCAAGATTCGGTGCCAGCATTGAGGTTTATGAGAAAGCAACTTCAGGCATTCTATTCACCAGAACGGTAGCCGGCAGTTCCTCCTATAGCAGTGTCATTGCCAATCTGGCCAACATCCGTAACCGGGGGCTGGAAATTGCACTGCGCGGCACCTTTATCGAAAACAAGAACCTCTCCTGGAACGGCGCTTTCAATATCTCGTTCAACCGCTCCCTGGTCACCAATGTGGACCGCGACTTTACCGATCCCAATGATATCACAAGCTATAATCTGGGCAATGCGATCGTCCGTGAAGGAGAGCCATTGGGCCTGATCTACGGCAAACAGTTCACCGGCCTGCTGCAGACGCAGGAAGAGGTCGATGCCTACAAAGCGAAGAATCCGTACTGGATATATTTCGATCCTTATCTGGGTATCGGCGATCCGAGCTATAAAATTCCGGAAGGCGAATATTTTCCGTCCAACGATATCATCGGACATGCGGCCCCCAAGTTTTACGGCGGATATACCAACAGTATTTCATATAAGGGCCTGAGCCTGACCACGCTGTTTACCTTCAGCTATGGCAACGACATCCTTTACCAGGGCGATATCCAGAACAACAATGTCAGCAACCGCAGCAACAAAACGACCGAAATACTGGGTAGATGGACACCAGAGAATCCCACTTCTACCCGGCCGCGGCTCCTGTACGGGTATAACGGCACGACCTATACCAACAGTGCCGCCGTATACGACGGCTCATTTCTGCGGCTCAAATCATTGACCCTGACCTATGCCCTGCCCGAGCGCTGGAAAAAAAGGCTGGGTCTGCCACAGGCTTCCATCTTCGGATCTGCCACCAACATCCTCACCTGGACCAGCTACCCCGGCGTGGATCCGGAGGTCAGCAACGATCCCTATAGTCTGATCAATGGTGCCAGCGATCCGGGTACGTTTCCGGCCGTTAGGCAATTTACGCTGGGATTACGTTTTTCACTTTAAAAGAGAGCACATATGAAAAGAAAACTCATCTACATATTTCTTGGATTAGCCTGTACTGCAGGCAGTATGACCATGACATCCTGCGAGAGCCAGCTCGGGGCCCTTCCCGAAAATGCCAAGGTGGACGGCAACACGGTACTGGATGCTGCTACCGCACGCATCGCGCTCAATGGCGTGTATTATCGGTTTGCCAATGTATCCACCAGCAAAAACATTACCGAATGGACGAACAACGAGCGTCTCCCCGCCCAATTGGCCGGCTATATGATCTATGGCTACGGCACCGGCGCCGGATCACCTGAAGACAACCAGATGGTCAGTTCTGCCGATACCTACTGGCTCTATAGCTATGGCATCATCAATGCGGCCAACTCGCTGATCGGCGGCATGGACAAGTTGCCGCAGGGCCGTATTCCAGCTGCCGAGCGCGAGCCCATTGAAGCCGAAGCCCGCTTTTTAAGAGCATATGGGCACTTCAAGCTGCTGAGCTTTTACGCCCAGTGGTTTGATTATTCCAGCCCCTATGGTGTCTTGCTCCGGGACCAGCCGGTCACAATCAGCACTATTCCCAAGGCCCGCTCCACGGTGGCCGAAAGCTATACGTCCATCCTCGCCGATCTGGATTACGCGATTGCGCACTGCCCGGCACAAAATGAAAAACACTACGCCACCAGCTGGGCAGCGCAGGCGCTGAAAGCCCGGGTGCTGCTGTGCCGCGGTCAGGCGGGCGATTACGCCGAGGTGATCAAACTCGCCGATGCCATCATCAACGAAGGCCCCTACAAGCTCGAAGCCCGGGCCGAGGATATCTTCCGCACCAAGGGTGCCAGCAGTACCGAGGTGCTGCTGAGCATCACCCCGCAGCCCAACCAGCCGGCCTATGCCTATAGCCGTAGCCGGCAGTTCTATCCGGGTGCCTCCACGCTGTACTGTGCCACCACCGCTTTGCGCGATCTGCTTGCGGGCGACCCGCGGCAGGACTGGATGATCGGCAGTTTCAGGAAAAATTATGGCAACTACTTCTTCACCAAGTATATTGCCGAAGCGACGTCCCCGACCGTGATTTCCGAAACGTTCTATGCGATACGTCTTACCGAAATCTACCTGATGAAGGCCGAGGCACTGTTGCGCAGCAACAGTTCCATTGCACAGGCAAAGGCCATCCTGAAGGACATCGGCAGCCGCAATGGCCTGTCCGACTTTTCCGGACTCGAGGCCCTGACCAGCCGCGAAGACCTGCTCCGCTACCACTATACGGAGCTCTCCAAGTGCCTGGTCGCCGAAGATGGACAGGAATGGCTGTGTCTGTTGCGCCTGCCGCTGGCCACCATCACCACCATCCGGCCCAAACTGATCAGCAAAGAGCAGTACATCCTCCCCGTGCCGAGAGGTGAATTTGTTGACAATCCCAAATTTGGCGCACAAAATCCGGGTTACAACATTGACTTATAATAATCACGCTTAAAAAAACGACATGAACGCTAAAAAATATATATTCAGCACATTCCTCCTTGCCGCGGCATTAGGAGCCACAGCACAAAAGGCAAAGCTCTCGGGCGAGATCAAAGGACTCGGCGACGCAGAGATCGCCATCGGTTACCTCAAGGCGGGCAAGCCCGCGCGTGACACCATCCAGATTCATCAGGACCGATTTGAATGGGCCGCCGAGATGCCCGAGCCCCAGAAAGTATACCTGATGTTTCCCACGCAGTATAGCGAATGCTTTCTGGAGGCCGGCGATATCCGGATCACGGGCCATGCCGACTCACTGCACCTGCTGAAAGTCGAGGGCAGTAAAATCCAGGACGAAGCCGACCGCTTTCAGGCCACCTTGGAAGACCTGGAACAGCGGGCCACACCGCTCTATCAAAAATGGGGCAAAGTCAGCCCCGAGGAGCAGTTAAAGCTGGAGCAGGAGCTCGAGCATATCAGCGCCGAACGCCGTTCCCGGGCGGCAGCCTATATTGCCGCACACCCCCGCAGTGCCTATAGCTTGAGCCTTGTGGCCGACCGCTCGGCCATGGGCAGCTATGAAGAGGTCAAGCCCCTGTATGACGCCCTCGACAAGAGCGTGCTGATGACCGCGGCAGGGCAGCAGGCCACAGCGCGTCTGGATGTGCTCAAACGGAGTGCCCTGGGGACGCAGATACTCAACTTCACCCAGAACGATGCCGACGGCAGGCCCGTCAGTTTTGCCAGCTTCAAGGGCAAATATGTGCTGGTCGATTTCTGGGCCAGCTGGTGCGGTCCCTGCCGCGCCGAAAATCCCAATGTCCTCAAAGCCTATAACCAGTACAAAGACCGCAATTTTACCGTTGTCGGCATCTCCCTGGATGACAATGCCGAAAAATGGAAAAAAGCCATCAAGGATGATGGCATGCCCTGGACGCAGCTGTCTTCCCTGCAGGGTTTTAACAATGAAGTATCAGCTTATTATGGCATCCAGGGGATACCGAGCAGCCTGCTGGTGGGACCCGACGGGAAAATCATTGCCCGCAACCTGCGGGGAGCCTCCCTGCAGCACAAGCTGAGTGAACTATTCGACAAGCAAAGATAACATGCGTTCAAACCTTTAAATAGAAACAAGAAACATGAAAAAGAATATATTATCCATCCTGTTTGTGGCGCTGGCCGCACAGGCCGTTGCGCAAAAAGCAACTACCGTGGTGACCGGTAAACTGGAGGGGCTGCCCAGAGAAGAATGGATCTATCTCTCCGGCTTCGGCAACGGACAAAAAGATTCTGTACAGCAGACCGAAAAAGGATTCCGCTTTGACGTCGATATCCCCGAAGGCGAAGGTGACTTCTATATCCTTCAGGTAGGCAAGATGCGTCCTTCGGGCCAGATGAACGGGGCCTTTATCTTTCTGGAAAAAGGCAAGCTGCATATCAGCGGCAAGACACTGCAGCTGCAGGACGCCAAATACAGCGGCGGCAAGCTCGCCGACTACTACAATCTCTTTCAGCAACGGAGCAAAACCGAAGGGCTGGAAGAGCTGTATGAACAATTTGCCGCGGCCCGAAAAAGCAACGACCAGGATAAGATGACTGCACTGCGCACCGCAATAAACAGCAAAAATGCCGAACAGGCCGCGCTGGACAAGGCCTTTGTGCTGAAACACAAAAAGAGCCCAGCCATTGTCTATCCCCTGTTTTTCACGCTGCGCAACGGCGACAATCTGGGCGAGCTCGACACCCTGCTGCAGCAGGTCGCCCCGCAGGCCAAAAACAATGTGCCCGTCCGGACCATCGAACACAGCATCAAGACCGACAAGCTCACGGGCGTGGGCCGGCCGGCGCTGCCCTTCGCACAGACCGATACCCTGGGCAGGACCGTATCCCTGGCCGACTTTAGAGGCAAATATGTGCTGATCGATTTCTGGGCCAGCTGGTGTGTACCCTGCCGCATGGAAAATCCCAATGTGGTGAGTGCTTATCAGCAGTATAAAAACAAAAACTTCACCGTACTGGGTATTTCTTTTGACTATCCCGGACAGCAGCAGCGCTGGAAAGACGCCATTCATAGTGACCACCTCAGCTGGACCCAGCTTTCAGATCTGAAAGGCTGGAAAAATGAGGTCGGCGTGCTGTACGATATCAAATCCATTCCGTCCAACCTGCTGATTGATCCCAATGGTATCATCATCGCCAAAAACCTGCGCGGGGAAGCCCTGGACAAAAAACTTCAGGAGCTGCTGGGTGAGCCAGCGATGGACAAAGGTACTTTTGTGGTCAAGGGAGAAGTTGAAAATCCGGACAAATCCAGCTGGTTCCACATCCGCTATACCGATGCGGCCGGGCAGATCCAAAGCGACAGCGCCCAGATCTTCAATGGCGTGTTCAGCTACCTGGGCAGGGTACAGTCGCCCACACAGGCCAGCGGCTATTTCAGCGATGGAAAAACCGGTGCACCACAGTCTTATGAGAAATACCTGCAGTTTTATGTAGAACCGGGGGTGCTGCAAGTCAAAGGCAGCACCGCCATGCCCCAGGAGATCCAGCTCTCGGGCACCCCGACACAGGATGAGTACAACCAGTACAGGAGCCTGGTCAAAACCGAACTGGCCGCGGTACAGCCGCTGAACCGGGCGTACAACGATAAGAGCGTTGAATACAGCCAGTTGAAAAAACAAGGCGCAACGGAAGCGGTGCTGAATGCCAAACTCGACGAACTTGAAAAGCTCAAAGAGGCCATGGCCCCCTATCACGAAACCATGCGCGAAAAGCAGTTTGCCTATATCAAGCAGCATCCCAACTCACTGGTTTCGGCTTCGCAGCTCCGTTTTTTTGTCAGCAGCGCCGATCTGGCTGAGCTCCAGGATATCTATGCCCAGATGGATGCCGAAGTGCAAAACTCGCCCGAGGGGAAAGAACTTGCCGAGGAAATTGCCAAGTTAAAATCCGGCTCCGTGGGTGCTGCAGCCACTGATTTTGCGGGAACGGATATCCAGGGCAAGCCGCTCAGACTATCCGATTACCGTGGCAAATATGTGCTGCTGGATTTCTGGGCCAGCTGGTGTGTCCCCTGCCGCAAAGGCAACCCGCACCTGCTGCAGCTTTACAGCAAATACAAAAAGAAAGGCTTCGAAATCATCGGCGTCTCCGACGATGACAGCAATGAGAAAGCCTGGAAAAAGGCGGTTGAACAGGACAAAATTGGCGTATGGAAGCATGTGTTACGTGGTCTGAAGACCACGCCTGACGGGGGCTTTGACAAGTCAGCAGATAAGTCCGAAGCCTATGGCATCCATACCCTGCCCACCAAGATCCTGATTGACCCCAGCGGTGTCATCGTCGGCAGATATGGCGGCGGTGGCGGTAGCGACCAGGACATGGACGCCAAACTCAAGGAGATCTTTAAGTTTTAGAAAAAGGGAGCCGTTCCGGTCGAAATGAGCGGAACGGCTTTTTTCTGTCCAAATGGCCTGATGCCCCACACGGCATGCCAATCCCGCTCCGTACCTGATCTTGCAGCATCCCGCTGTCCTATGCTGGCACACCGGATCAGCTTTTCGTATAGCGTGCATCCCACGGCACACCCTGTCAGGCTTTCAGCGAAAAATTGACAGTTTTCAGGAAAAAATTTCAGCTTTTGACGATCGGTATTTTTTTTGCGGTACTTTTTATACAGTCGCAGGACTGTAAATAGACATTAAATTTAATTGTTTTCACTTCAAAAAAGGAGGTTATGATGAAACTCGCAAAAAGAAACTGGAACAATTTACCGATGTTTATGCCCTTGTTTGAAGATTTTAACCGTGAGCTGTTAAACTGGGGCAACAGCAATTACTCATCTACAAGTACCACCGTTCCGGCGGTCAATATCAAAGAAAATGGAGATGACTTTGAGGTCGAAGTCGCCGCACCCGGTATGGCCAGGGACGATTTTAAAGTTACCTTGGACGGCAACCTGCTGACCATTTCCTCGACCAAAGAGGAGAAACATGAGGAGCAGCAGGACAACTATACCAGGCGTGAATTCAGCTACCAGTCGTTTCAGCGGAGCTTTGAGCTGCAGAAGGACGTGGTCGATCAGGAAAATATCGAAGCCCGCTATGAGAATGGTATGCTCAAACTGACCATCCCCAAAAAGGAAGAGGCCAAACGGAAAGAACCACGTACCATTCCTATTTCATAAACTATACTTTAGACTGTCATCTCAAGTTGGTCTCCCTGCGCGGAGACCAACTTTTTTAATTGTGTTCAACAGGCTATTGAAAGGTTATATATGATGAAAAAATCAGACTACCATATCGAAGTGCTGATGCCCTGCCGGGGCGGACAGGTCGAGATTGCCCGCTTTGACCTGGGCAGCTGCAGCAGTATTGTGCACGAACTGTTTGACGAGCTGCTGGGGGAGCCCGCATCCTCGGGCAAGCGGCTGCTGCGCATCAACCTGATCCTGAATGGAGCCGGCGCAGACCGCAGGCAGGTCCGTTCGGTCTACTGTACCCTCGACGAACTGGCCGAAAATACCAAGGCCATCATCAAAAAAGCATTCCGCGTGCTCAATATGGAAAACTCCATTTCGTAGCACCAAGGTAGCTCCGCCCGCGTTCATAAACTCATGTGCAGCAGCGGATAGGCTTTGCCCTGTCCGTCCAGCGGCGACCGTTTGACAACGTGGAATCCCATATGTTCATAAAAGTCGACGGCCTGCCTGTTCTGCTCGTTGACATCCACCCTGGTGACCTGCAGCTGCTCCATGGCGTGCACAAGCAACTGCTTTCCGATGCCCTGCCCCCTGTGGTCGTTGTGCACAAATAGCATCTCCAGACTCGGGCCCGCTATGCCCATAAAGGCGGTCAGGCTGCCACCGCTTTCGTAGCCCAGCAGAGTGACCTGCCCAAAATAGAGCGGCAGCTGCTCCCTATAATAGTGAAAATCCTCTTGGCGGAGAAAGTCGTGCGTATGCAGCACGGCACTCTCCCATATTTTTATCAGCCCGGGGTATTCGGCTGCGTCTACTGTCCTGATCATACCGGGCAAATCTAAACACAAAAAGTGTATTTCTGCCTAAAACACCGGCTTTATTCAAAAAATTACGTGTTTTTATCTAATTTTCTATGTATTTAGGTAAACAATTATCCAATTTTTTAAAACAATTTTCAGTATCTTTACGTTAGTAACTAGAGACCCACGATCACAGCCTTTTTGCACCTAAAGACTTTGGCAAAGATGAATGATGAAATAGATGAACTAAGGTTAAAAAACGACGAACTATCCGATTTTTTTGAAAATGCGTGCGTACCGTTCCGTCGTGTTAATGGCAATGGCATTATTATATGGGCCAACCAGGCCGAGCTCGATTTACTGGGGTATACCCGGGAAGAGTATATCGGCCATTCTATGCGGGATTTCCATGCCGATCCCAAGGCCATGGAGGAGATCTATGTACGGCTCTTAAATAACGAAACCATACAGGACTTTCCGGCCCGCCTGCGCTGCAAGGACGGAACGTTCAAACACGTGGAGATCAGCTCCAATGCGCTGTTTGTGGATGGCAGGTTTATCCATTCACGCTGCATTACCAAGGACGTCACCAAGGCCGTGGAGAACGAAGCACGGTGGATCGAACAGGAAGAACGGAAAAACAAGATCCTGCAGCTGCTCAAAAAAAGCGAGGAGCGCCTGCGGCTGGCCATAGCAGCCACCGACCTGGGCACGTGGGACTGGGATTTTGACACCTCAAAAGTCTATTTTTCAACCGAAGCCAAGCAGATCCTGGGACTCAGCTACGATGAGAGCAGCATCTTTGGCGTATTGAAACAGATCCATCCCAAGGACCTGACCGTCATCGAAGAGGTCATGCATCAGCTGCAAAACACCACAAGCGATAAACATTTTAATTTTACCTGCAGAGTCGTTAAGCCCGAGCATAAAATCCTGTGGATCGAGGTCCGCGGCATAGCCCTGCTGGAGGGTAACACCAAGATCAACCGGATCATCGGATCGGTACTGGATGTCACCGAACGCAAGACGGCCGAAGTCAATAATGCGCAGCTGGTCGCCATCGTCAACTGTTCTAACGACGCCATTGTCGGCAAAACATTGGACGGCATCGTCACGAGCTGGAACCATGCCGCGGAACAGATTTTTGGCTATTCGGCCGCGGAGATGATCGGGCAGCCCATCCTGAAAATCATCCCCGAAGAGCGGCACGATGAGGAAGAATATATTTTACAGCGCATGCGAAATGGCGAATCCATCAAACATTTTGAAACCAAGCGCATCACCAAAAGCGGCAAACTGATCGATGTTTCGCTGACGATATCGCCCATCTCTGCAGGCGGCAAAGTCACCGGCGTCTCGAAGATCGCCCGGGATATCACCGACAAAAAGCAGGAGGAGCGCAAGCGAAACGATTTTGTCTCAATGGTGAGCCATGAGCTGAAAACACCCCTGACCTCGATCCTGCTTTCGGCGCAGGTGATGCAAAAGATGAGCAGCAAGAACAAAGATACTATGGGCGTGAAGATGGCATCAAAAATCGAGAACCATGCCAACCGGATGATTGCGATGATCCGCGATTTCCTCAGTCTGGCCCGCATTGAGGAAAGTAAGATACAGCTGCGCAAGGAACATTTTCAGGTAGGCCAGATGATGCAGGAGCTGAAGGAGGAGGCCGAACTCATGGCAGGAAATCACGAGATCCATGTGCTATGCGAACCGACCTCGACGATCTTTGCGGACCGCGATAAAATCGGGCAGGTACTCAACAATCTGGTCAGCAATGCCATCAAATACTCGCCCAAGGGAGGCCGGGTGACCATCGGCTGCGAGCAGGTCGATGGCGCACTGCGCATCTATGTACAGGATGAGGGCGTGGGCATCAGCCCGGCCGACCAGCAGAAATTATTTGAGCGTTTTTACCGGGTAGAAAACGAGACGGTGACCAGCATATCGGGCTTCGGTATCGGCCTCTACATCGTGGCCGAGATCCTCAAGTACCACGGTACCAACATCGAGGTGGAAAGCGAACCCGGCCAGGGCTCTGTCTTTTCGTTCAAGCTGCCACAGGCCTAGGCTTGTTCCCGCTGTGCCCGGAGTGCAAGTACTCATCTATAGCAATACTATCAGAAAGAAACCGATGGGGAGGAAGAAATATCCCAGCCCATGACCAGATTTCTATAACGTTCGTAATCTGCCTTTTTCCATTTTGTGATGTGATATCCACCACAATACGGACAATAATAGGCGCGTTTGCAGGCGTATCTACCCATGCGGTGCTTAATCCGTTTGCCGTCGAGTTTATTTTTGATACGGCTCCTGACCTTAAATTGAAACATACGCCACTTTGCCTCCATTAAGGATGGAAAGGCCACTTTACCTGTGGCACGGCATTTCCAGGTTTTGCTTATCAGATTTTCCATAGCCAATATTTTTATTGATTCATATAATTGTCTTTTTCAATGGGCACCTGCAGCATGACCCACTCTTTGATACGTCTCGAAATCCTGGACGACACCTGAAACTCACGCAGTCCATCAAACGGAACTTTCAGCGCGATACGGAGCTTCCCTCCTTTTAACTGCTGACAGGTCTGTATCATATGAAGCGGTATGGCATGGTGCCGGTCTATCTTCTGGACGTACCCTCCGGTATCGCGCACAACTTCGTTGAGGCTACGCTGTTCACAGGCAAAATCCTCGGTCATATCCTTTCTGAGGTACAGTTTGACCAAGGGCGTGTTGCTAGTATTTTCATATTCGAACATGCCCAGCTCGTCGTACATAATCTTCTTTGTCAAAAGCCTGTTGTTGAGCAAAAATGCCTCCTGCTGTGGATCTAAGGCACGTACAGAGGCAATATCAATTTCTTCCGCAGGATCACTTTCAGCTGACAGTTCCCCGGATGGGGGCATTTCGGCAGCCGTGTGCTCACCTTGTGCGTACGGGGGAAGCTGACTCCTGAGGTCCATTATTTTTTCCTCCAGTTCACACACCTGTTGCTGCAGCCAGAACCTGTGTCGCCTTTCCACCACGAACACAATGCAGTAAAAATATAAGGTATACACCAGATTCAGCATCAGTACGGCTCCGAAGATGACCGACAACGGAAGCCATAGCCATTCGTTTTTTGGCAATGCAATCGGCTGAGTCACGGCAAATAAAAATACTGCCGGGAGTATGAAGCAGCAGAAAAACTGCATGCTGAACCTTTTTTCGGGAACCGTCAGCCAGTTCATTTTTCTATCCAGTACTTTGATGACTGCACTGATCGAAAAGAAAGCTGCCGCCGATACCAGCACATAAAACAGATAACTGACCACCAAAGGCATATTTTCAAACCAGGTCATCAGGGCGCCGATATAGCCCAGGTACCAACACACGAAACCAAAGCAAAACGAAGCGATCCACAACCAGATAAAGTCTGGATAATGCACCTGCAGCTCCGTATCTTTAGAATACCTGACCAGTTGATTACCTTTCATAATTTACTGTTTAAATATGCGGACAAATACACTAACCGACCCATAGATAAAATTGGCTAAGTAAGGTCCTGTACAAATCCCGTTATCGGGAATTTTTGTCATATAAATTTAGCCAATATTTTCGTAAACCGTTCATTTATAACGAAATTATACCCTCATGCCCGATTTTTTGCGCGGGAATAATTACCCAAAAAGCAGAAAATTAACACCCTCGTTGCCAAAATTTATACCTTCCTTGCAGAAAGCCGACCTTAAATGCAGAAAATAACCGTTTGTTGAAATAATGCTGATATCCGAAAAGATTGGCTGGCTTATTCCGTAAATTTGAAACAGAGCAAGTTACTGATTATAAACTGTATACACATGAATACATCACATACGCCAGTTCGCCGGTTCAGCCGCAATTATATTTTGATTGCCATCGCCGTGCTGACCACTGTTTATGGCCTGTTTCTGGCTTCGGCATTTCATTTACGCGTGTATAGCATCGGGGTACTGGTACTGCTGATCCCTTTTTTTGAAATCCGTAGCCGTCAGCTGATCATGCAGCTCTTCATCTTATTATTTATCTGCCTGCAGGTGAGCAGTATTTCGGTCTTTGACCGGCTGCCCTACCAGCTGCTTATCAGTTCACAGCCCTTCTGGCCTGCCGTACAGAGAGGGCTGCCTCTGGCGCTCGGCTGCTGCCTGCTTGTCCATCTGATCTTCAGGAAAAAAACAAGTATCGCCCGCCTGTACGGCATACAGCTACCGATTATGATTGCAGCATGCACCTGGTACGTACGCATGCTGCTGATCATGAACAACTGCCAGCATATTCCGAATGCAAAAGCCGTACGTCTCCCAGCTGTCGTCGTGCAGAAGTGCCCCGCCTGCTGCGATATCCATGAACTATGGCTTTCACTTACGTTTGAAGGCAAACAGCAAACCGTCCCCATCGACGTCCATCCCCAATTACATGAACGTACCAAGGAGGGGGATACCCTCAGGCTGACCATGCACCCCGGCGTATATGGCTGGCCCTGGTACCATAAAGATATCAAAAGGAGGTACGAATGATCGTAAGCCTACATCCCCTGACCCTCATGATAGAAACGCTGGGCCGCCTGGAGGCCAAGGAGATCCCCGAGCGGCTATCCAGCATATCCGTTGCCTGCCAGGACAATTTTGTTCAGGCCCTGCAGGTGCACCGGCAGGCCCATAGTGTGGAGGCGGCCGGTCAGTCGGTGCAGCTCTATCATGCACAACTGCTGCGCCTGCATCAAAAGCTCGACAGCTTCCTAAGGCACAACGGTATTGAGGACCGTACAGCCATAAATGCACTCGAGGAACTGCTCGAGCGCATCGAGTTTCTCTTCAAAAAAGATATCGATCCCCGTACGGCGCTCCCCAGCCATTACCGCGACAAGGTCAAAGACTATGTCAACAGCCATATTCACAGCATTTTTGAAAAACTGGCCCGAAAGAAAATCCCGCAGGTCTACCTCGACGAGATCCTCTCGGCTATCGATAGCCTGTTTGAAGACGGGAAGATCCCTTATATACAGTACCATCACCAGCACTATCTGCCCCACCTGATTGATGCATTGCGGCAGCTGGCCGACGATAGCCGTCAGGGCAAAAACTGGCACTTCCGCTTTCTGGTACTGATGGTCAACCTCAACTTTAACCATATGGGATTCTTTAACCGCTGGAAAGAGATGTATGATCAAGACGCCTCGTTTACGGAGGGATTGCTGCGCTATCCCAAACACTTTTCCTGCATCCCGGACTTTGCCTATGACAACAACCGCAGGAGCCTGCTCAAACTGATGTGCGAATATGTACAGTCCGGCAACAGGCAGCTGCAGCTCGCCGGGGCAGCAGGGGCAGAACAGTATATCCATAGCAACTTCAACGGGAAGGAACTGAAACTGTGGTTACATCTCTGTGTCAAGGCCGATATCACGCGGTCTTCAGAAAAAAAAGAGGTGGCGCAGGAATTTTCGAGACTGATCAAGACCAGGGAGGGTACTCTGCTGTCGACACATAGCCTGACCAAAATGGACAGAGCCGCCGAATATGCTGCCGCTGTCCGGCTGCGTAAGGTGCTGAAGACGATGCTCAGTGAACTACATGAAAAATTTCCGGAGCTGAGCCGTTAAAATCATCAGAAAAATTCAAAAAGCAGGGGTATTCCTCCACTACCCCTGCCATAGTGCCTGCACTCACAGGCCAAAAACACAGCTCTCCGCCTTGCTGTAGCCTGTTTTACCGAGCTGCCGGAACTGACATCATTTCCTCCAGCGTCCCCCCTCCCCCCTTCTCCATTCACCAAAAAGCCCATCGATCAGCACACGCGAGAGCATATACTACCCCTCCGTAGCCCTGATATGCGATCTATCTTTGTCCTGAAGCGTACGAGAAGTAGAAGCTGACGCTTAAACAGGCCGCTGTACCGGGAGAAGGATCAGGTACAGCGCCCTGTTACTGAAACTGACAAAGCGATTATAGCAACAACAATATACAGGCTATGGAATACAACAAGACTACAAACCACTTACATCGGCTGCTCCGTGCGGGGATGCTCCTATTTTGGGTCTATGTGGGCATGGACAAGATCTGGCAGCTGGACGCTTTCCGGATTGCCCTGGAGCAGCAGCCCGTGATCAGCCCGCTTGCCCCCCTGCTCTTTTGGCTGCTTCCGGTAGTCGAGATCGGTATTGGACTACTGCTGGCGGTACCGTCACGCACACTGCAGGTCCGGGGATGGCAGGCCTCCACGCTGCTGATTGCCATCTTTACCCTGTACATCGGTCTGGGCGTACTGGATGTCTATGCCCAGAAGCCCTGTATGTGCACCAGTTTTCTGAGCCGCATCAGCTGGGGCAGCCACCTGCTGATCAATGTCGGCCTACTGGGCCTATCCATACTTGGATGGAAGATGCGGCTATCATCTATGCTGAAAGGCAGCAGCACCTTAGCGGCGGGGGCCGACATTGCACTTGTGCTTATCGGCATTGTGTCGATCGGCATTTTGACCTACAGGAGTACACCTATGGCGAGGACTGATCTATGGCATCTGCCGGACAGCCTCTACCAAGTGCCCGAACACTACAACGTCAGTAGGCCTATAGTAGGCAGCCTGACATTCAGATACGACCGGTACTGCGGACGGTACCGGCAAATATTCACTAGAGGTATGCAAGCCAGCATTTTCACTAATCAATTAATGGCTTGCCATACAGAAAGGAGAAAGCGAAATGCTTACCAAATTTCTAAACAATTATGGCTACATGATATTAGGAGGAGCCATGATTATCGGTTTCTCGGCATTTAAAGGTGCTGAGGCTTATGCAGGAAAAAGTTTAGCTCCTGTAACTGTTTATTTCAATGGAGATCCATTAGATGCGGCTCAAGTTGCTGATGAATCACGCTGGACAACTACGCCTAATGGGCATAGCTGTAACCCTACGAACAATAAAGCTTGTTCGCTCCCGGTTGACAATACAGACTTGAGCGGATCCGCTTTAGATCCAGCAAAAATTTCAATGGATGCAATACCCGGTGCAGCAGGTGCTGCTTCAGGTTACATTCCGCAACGAACTGGAGGGTCAAGTTCGACACCTTTCAATCCCGTGAACCGAAATTAAGCAGTACCTAAAATATCCAAGCCCCAAAAATGGGGCTTGGATTGTATCACTAGAGTGGGTTTTGTTCCATCCCGGTTAACCGAATAATGTCATCAGGCAAAGGCAGGGCGTAGCGATTTGCATTTGGCTCCAATATATATTCGTTTCCGTCCAGAAACCTCCTTTGTCTAATATTTGCGCCTTCAAGATTTAATCTTTTGATATCCATCCATCTCAGCCCTCTAAAGAGCAATTCTTTCCTTCGTTCTCTTAATGTTAAGTCAACGACATCCTTTGCGACTGTTAACTGATAAGGGGTAAAGGCTCCTTTTTTATAACGCCTAGCTAATAACTTATTGAGATCTGCCTGCGCCTCCAGTAGTCTTCCAGCCCTTGCCAAACATTCTGCACGGATGAGATATATCTCATCCACCGCTATCCCCCCAAATGGTGATACCGTTTCCCAAGCATTCGATGCTACAGCATAATTTCCTTTAAAAGCATGATAACCATTCACACCTGTCTTAAAATATACCTGCTTTCTCAGATCATTCGTATCATAAGAATGATATAGTAAGGTATCCATCTGTGCTATCCGAATTAGCGGTGTTCCATTGGAAGTCTGTTCGTAATAACCCACAATTTCCTTATTGTACCGCAAAAACGGATTTGTCCCTATCAGATCAACCTCTGCTGGATTATTGAAATCCATCAAGTCATCTTTGATCTGAAGCATTTTATCCGCATAGTAATAGGCTGAATCATATTTCGCCATCGATAGGTAAGCCCGAGCCAACAGACCATATGCAGCTGCTTTTGACGGACGCATCACGTGGGTACTTGTCTGCGGCAAAAGAGTAACGGCCTTACGCAGATCATCCAGCAATGCATTATAACAAGCCAATACCGATGAGCGTTTTGACTTTACATTCATATCCGAAGAATTGCGCAGTACAATCCCAAGATCCGATGCTGCCGTCATACTATGGAATGCCTTTGCATAATTCCAAAGCAAGGACAGATATTGGTTGGATTTCCCAAAGAGTGCTGTACCTTGAATTCGATCGTAGTCAACAGCATTATGCGCTGTCCGCTCGATCCTAGCTAACCGTTCTAAAACTAAGTTGGAGATATACACAGGTCCATACCCCGCCGACCAATCGTTGCTAAAATTATACTGATTATTTCTCCAGGTATAATTTAACCGATCGATATCTGTCTGCATATCCAAGACCGATTGCTCCATAAAATAATCATCTGCCGATATCTCGCCCATCGAACCGATCCCCCGATTCATCTTTAAGGTATTATCCAGTAATTTTTGAAGGTCTTCCAGACTTCTGGGGATGACCAATCCATCATTTGATTGGACATCCAGATATTTGCTACAGGAACTATGTAGCAGTAGTATACCAATTATACCTAAAATAATTGATAGGCCTCTCTTCATATTTTTCATATTGTACGATCTAATATTCCAGTTGTATTCCCAGTGAAAACTGCTTTGAAGGACGCAGTCTATAAACAAATTCTGGATCAATCTTTTCTTTGTTTGCACTCCATATCATGCCTAGATTGCTCGCATTGGCAAATAGCCTGAGATTTATCTCTTTCGTCATTAATTTATACCGTTGTTTCCATGAGAAATTGATATATTCCAAGCGTATATGGTCTCCCTTCAACACATTGATGCTCGCTCTTGCATAAAAAGCATCCGCATCTGTCGATATGGGATAACTCATAGCTGGAACATCTGTTATTTGCTCATCGCCAGGTTTTTGCCAACGCTGTTCAAAATCCGGATAGGCAATCCCAGACTGAAAGAGGGTATAATAACTGGTGGTAGGTTTATTGAAGTAATAGCCGCCCTTGTAACTCAAGTTGAAAGAAAGATCAAAATCGCGGTACGATAAAGTATTGATCAGGTTACCAAAATGCGTTGGCTTAGCAGCTCCAATGTAAGTTATAGTCTCATTGCCTTCAGGGTTCATTGATGCCGAGCGGAATATCGCTGTATAATCTGAACTTGCCTGACCGTCCAACAATCCTTGTGGCATACCCTGATTATTGAGGCCCATCCATGTATACGCCGCGAGCGCATTGAGAGGGAGACCAACCACGGGATTGATCCGATTACCATTGGCTAAAAAGTACACCAACCCCTCATTTAAATTGCTGTAGTAGGCTGTCGTTTTATTTTTGTTGAGGCCCAACAATAGATTACTGCTCCATTTCAACGAGCCGACAGTGTTTATTGAATTCAATTTGAAGTCCCAGCCCCTGCCATGCATTTCGGCCACATTCTTTACGATTGTCCCACTATTGCCCCATGTCGTGTAATCGTATGCTGTCTCTCCATAGAGGTCCTTACCGTATTTTCGATAGTGGTCGATTGTCCCCGATAGCCGTCCTTTTAATACTGAAAAATCAACACCAAAGTTTAACATCCCCACTTTCTCCCAGCGCAGCGATGGATCATTCAAGTTTGAAATTCCTAACATCGGATATAAAGTGTAAGGGTCTGTCCCGCTCCCGGCAATAGGTTCGGGAGTCTTTCGGAGATCAACATTGCCACTATAGCCATACGTAGCTCTAAACTTGAACTGATCTACCCACCTCACTTTAAAAAACGCTTCGCGGTCCACTTGCCAGGAGGCTCCCACAGACCATAGAGGCGACCATCTATCGTTAGTGGTCGCCCCGAAGATATTGGCGCCATCCTTTCTGAAACTAGCAGATAAACCATATTTATTACGATATAGATCACTCCAATTACTATATACCGAAACAAAACGATTCGTCGTTTTGGTAAACATAGGCGCACCTACAATATTTAGATACAGATTGTCTGGAGCCGTGGCAAATGCAGTAAGGTAATCCACTGGCACCGACGTGAGCGGCACCCCATTATAACCATAAGCCGTATTTGAACTGCCTGCCAGCTGGTTTTCTCTGACCTCCGCCCCCACTATACCTTGAATATGGTGCTGTCCAAAGGTTTTGTTAAAATCCACTTGCGCCCTCGCCGTGTATGATCTGCCCTGTTGCTGGTCTACCGCTCGTATGGCACCCATAGGCACATTATACTTCTGCCGACCCGTCATTGGATCAATAGTCATAAACTGGTTGATTTTTAAACGCGTAAAGTAACTATCCTTTTCATGCAGATTCTCATTTTCAGTACGTTGGTTTTGCCATTGCAAACCAACACTGGCACTCAAAAAATCAAGCAGCTGATAGCTCAAATTGGTCGTTGCAAATAACTCATTGAGATGGTTTGTTTTCCGGTCGTATTTATAGTCCTGTAAGGGATAGTATCCCCAATCCAAGTAGCCATTCGAATAATGCTGTTCAAGGTAAGCATTGCTGTACATAGCCTCAAAGGGAACCTCATTTCCCACTTCATCTCTAAAATAAAGATAGGGATATGATTTACCAACTGTCTTGAAAGTTGAATAGTCTGGTTTTCCAGAGCGGTTACGCTGTTGTGTAAAATTTATCATAATATCCAATCGTAATTTTTCGAAAGGTCTATAACTATTGGATAGAAGTAGATTTAATTTTCGTGACTTTGCGTCCAGACTTGTCCTATCCGTCGTATAGCCTACACCCAACCCGTAAGCGTATGATTTACTCCCTCCATTAATATGCAAGGATAGCTGATTGGAAAATGCTGTCGTGTAGAAGTTATCCGTAAAATTTCGACGACCATCCTGATTAGCAAGCCAGTCTATCATTTTGGCTGAATCCAGCGCCGTGATCAGCCCCTTCTTTCTATCGTTTAGCAGATTAATGACCGGAGTCATCGCATAATAAGGCAAATACTGCAAAAACGTATCATAGTAACCGCCGTTGAACAGCATTCGCTCTACATTGATAAAATCTCGGGAAGACAGCTGATAGATTTGCTTTAAGTTGGGTTTCTGCTGAATAATTGAGGTATTGCTAAAGGATATCTTAGCTCTTTGAGCCGACTTAAGCGCTCCTTTTTTGGAAGTCATCACGATTACCCCATTACCCGCCCTTGCACCCCAAATAGCACTTGCAGCCGCATCTTTAAGAATGGAAATCGATTCAATATTATTGGGATCAATATTTTCGATCGCCCCTTCGTAAATAAAACCATCCAGCACCACCAAGGGATCTAAATTCCCATTTATTGTACTGAGACCGCGAACTGAAAAATTGAGTTTTTGTAGATCGGGATTATTGATAGGCTGGTTGTCAAACCGAAGTCCTGCTGTTACATTATTCAGACGCTGCAGTACATTTAAACCCGTCTGCTGATTGAGCAGCCCGCTGGAAATCACATCTACAGCTCCCGTAACATCACTTGCTTTTACAGTTTGATACCCCGTACTGACCAGCGCCTCTTCGAGATAGTTTACCCGTTTATCCAAAAATAGCGAGCCCCCGCGAGCGAAGAAAGCCACCGCTACCTTCTTATCGATAAAGCCTATGGAGGAGAATATTAGCGAATCTTTCAAAGTCGGTACCTTTATTGTAAATCTCCCGTCCGAGGTACTACGGGTCAACGTGCTCTTCCCCATCAGCCGGACAGTTACCCCAACTAGTGGCAGTTTGCTCTCGTTGGAATAAATCTGACCAGAGATCAGCAAATTATCCTGCTGGGCATGGCTAAAAAAATTGCAACATAGTAGAATGACTACTAAACAGTATATTTTCATAATAATAAGCCTTTCGAATTAATAAATACGGCTGATGTAAGGATATTCTTTTTCTTGATCATGCAGGGTAAGCATGATACCCTTTGTCTCCAAAAAGGTCAGCTTTTCCGCTGTAGACATGTATATAAATCCCTCTGGCATCCTGAGATCAATCCGTAACAACTGGGGCGGGCCGAAGGTTACAGGCAGATCAACATACAGATGCAATAACCTTAACAAGTTTATCAAGGGGTAATTTTGAAAGTAAATTGGCCCGTCCTCCGGATTTATGTTGACTTGCGGTATCCCACCTTTGGATTTTAGACTTGAAATATTATCCAGGATGCCGACTGAATAAAATGAAATCCGTCCACGTTTTCTTTCTACATTCAAACGAAAATAATCCTTAAACGCTTGTTGAAAATATCGATTTGCCTTACTAGATGAGATGGTATCGTCCACAAAGAGCTGATAGCAATATTGATATTCGCGCCGCGATCCACCGAATAACATTTTTTGTATCTTATCTTTCTGCCCGTTTTCAAAAACATAGTCGGTGTTTTCAAAGCCCCTGAGTTCATCTTTAAAAGCAGTCACCAACATAAAATTGAAGGCTGCATTTAGCATCTGATAACTGGAATTACCATTTTTATGGATGACATTGGGATAAGTCGGAAGATAATCTGGCAAATAACCTGTTATAGCCGACAGAAACTTGACACCGGCGGTGTCAAAAATTGGAGGCGTATCCATGACCTTGTCTTTATTGAGAAATTCACTTCTCAATTGCAGATCGGCCGTTTTATTTTCGAGAATAGTCTCGATATTACGGAGCCCCACTTCATCTGGCAGGGTATTTCCCAGAAAAACTCCATCTTGATTGATCCAAGCGATATTGGGTATCGTGTTATGTGGAAAGAGATTAGTCAGCATTGTATCCTCCAATATCGTCATCAACTTAATTTCGAAATTGTACTTTTCCTTGTAGCGATCCAGTACCAGCTTAATGCGACTCGGCGTATCCTTGTTTCTTTTGCTGTTAACCAGTAACACGGATAAACCTTTCGGGTATCGTTTTTGTATGTCTTCCATATGAGGAATATTCTCGATACAGCTCGGGCAACCTGTCGACCAAAAATCCAGCAGGATAAGCTTTCCTTTCAGATCAGCGAACTTAATTGTTTTCTTTTTGCCATTGAAATAGTTCAGCTCGAGCGGCTGATTCCATACCGCATCGGGAATCTTGTCCCCCGGCTTTAGCGCAACTAGATCAGATAGCCCATCCGCCCCGCTATCCTTGCGGGGCGTCTGAGCCGATAAACTAAACATAGAAACTAAAAACACACATGCCAACGACATGCGAAAAGCCTTTCTATAGCCACCAAATTGCCCGACGCATTTTAAAGCGTTTAGAACGTTTGATTTTTTTCGAGCGACCAAAGACTCGTCCTTGCCCATCAAGACCGCACAGGACGCCTGTAAATCACCAAAATTCAAACGATACGCATCAGTTCTCCTAACCGATCGGCCACACACTACTCGTAAAGAAGATTCGGATCCTCTACGCAGCTTATACCCAAGCTTCACTATAGAGCTACCGAAAGCATGTAGCTGTTTAGTACATCTTTGGTATATCTCCAGTAGCTTTTTGGTAGCTCTTCGGTACCTTTTTAGTACCTTTTCCGTACACTCCCGGTAGCTTAATGGTATACTTAAGTACCGACCAACTCCTGACCAACTTCGACCGTTCATCGGGTTTTCATCGGGACGGCATCGGGATTTCATCGGGTCCACCCGAAGAAATCCCGATGAAACATGCATGCAGGACCGATGGCCCGCCCGAACAAGGGCAGAACTTAGGGCGAAGTTGGTCAGAAGAAAGGCAGAAGAGCCTCTCTTATTCCAGCAATTTCGTCGCACCAAACAGGTACTTCTGAAGTACGTTTTTCCTTTGTAAATCTGCTTACGCAACAGTTGCGTAAATAGTACTATATCTGTGCTATATCTGTGCTTAACGAGTGCCTGAAATATACAGGTTATATAGCCCCTTAAAAAGGCTAGAAATTTTAGCGTATTCATAATTTAGTTTGTTAGTGGTTACTTCGATAACCGACCGAAAAACTCAGCGACCTTTTTGCTCACTTCTATCTCTTTTTCAATGTGCTCTTTTGCTTCTGCTGTCAGCTGCATTTTGCTGAGGTCTATATTGCGATGATAGGCGATACAATAAGCGATCAATACGCGGTACAATGCGATTGCAAATTCCTGCATTTCCTCATCCTTCAGGAGCCTATTTTTTCCTGCGCCACTATCAAGATATGTGCTCAAGAGCTGGAGTATATTAGCAGAAACAGCGTCTAGCGCATATTGATTCCAGAATGCCTCAATCTCCTTTATAGGATCATAATCGACCTTATGGACATCATAAATCATCCAATCAAAAGCAAATTGTAACGCTAAAATCCTGTTCATTTTTCAGTAAGTAAATCCGTAACCAAAGTACATAGCATCCCCCCTCCGATCGAAATCAGCTTTTTATTGGGAGCCTGATGTTACTTAGTTCACATTTGTAATAATTAATTCATTCTTGGAGCCAGATCGCGTTTGATTGAGGGGTCACACAGGTGTATAATATTGGCGTTACGCGTTCCATGGCAAGAGAAGCCAAATCTAATTTGGCCAAACCAGCCGAGCTACTCGGGGGCAGTGATGATGTTCTTTGATCTTTGCTTTTTGTTCATAACTCGTTTATTGGTAACGAGTCTTCTGGCAGGTGTTAGAAACGGCAATGGCGTGACATCCAACCTACTGTCAACGAGGCCGTGAGAAGCCCATGGAACGAGTAAGCGGACGCCACGCCATTGCTGACGGGCGTTTTGATCCACTTATCGCCTTGTTCCATTTGAAATTTCTCACGTTTCGTTAACAAGACTCATAAGTGCATCCACCTGTATGAGATGGTGCAAATGTATTATTTTAATCTACTAAAGACAAATAATTTACTTTAAAAGTGGCTTTAAACTATATATAAAGCTCTTTTTATCGACAAATAATCGTATCTTTATATCAAAGGTACAGAACCAATTATTTAGAGCAAAATGGTAAAATACCGGTAAATTACCGAACTTATTAAAATCTATAAAAAATGGGCGTTGCATTTCAAGAAGAGAAAATACACGAAGGAAAAAATCTAAAGAGAATTCGTGAAATCATGGGTATGAAGCAAGAGGCTTTGGGACAAAAATGCGAAAGTAAATTTGATCAAAGAAGAGTTTCCGAATTTGAGAGCATGTGGACTATTCCAGAGCCGGCTTTACAAGAATTAGCAGACGCCTTAGGAGTAACTGTCGAATTTATTAGAGCTTTCAATGAAGAAAAGGCTATTTTCAACATCCAGAACAATAACACCTTCGATGTTAGGGAAAATTCCTTCGGACTCAGTAACCAGCCGAACATCACTTACAATAATATTGATAAAGTAGAAGCTCTTTTAACCAAACTTATTCAAGACGACACGGTTAAAACTCAAGCGATTTTGGATTTGACTAAAGTGGTTGCTGATTTGGCGGAAGAGGTGAGAAAGTTAAAGAGCGGAAATTAAGTTATTGCTCAGAAAAAGCTTTTTAAAAAAGCTGTTGAGATATCGAACGGGATGTAGCGTAGCCCAGTAGCGCGCTTCGTTCGGGACGAATAGGTCGAAGGTTCGAATCCTGTCATCCCGACTTAATGAGAAAGTAGTTAGCTATTTTCTCCTTTTTTATGTCAATAAGAATCTGTGACACAGACTGTTGTCGCCATGTCATTTATAGTTCGAATTTTACATCTAAAATTTGTGGACTTTGGCTTCGAATCTTCTGAAAAACTGCCATTATCTTCTGTTTAGAGTGTTTTTCGAGCAGTTCGATATCCTCTTAAGGTTCTGATGTTTCCGCCTTCTTTCGCTCTTTGTGGTTTTTCGACAATAGATAGAGAAAATCTAATATCACGGTAGCTCCGTCTTTGTCCACCTGGATACCATTTTGTATTAATATTTCAATTGCCTGCTTGGCAGAACCCTTTATGACGATAAAAAAATCGTTAATATTTTGACGATTTAAAAATCGTTAGTATATTTGACGATTAATTTATCGTTATATTGAAATGGAAGATCAGGATATATTTTTAAGGAACAACACAGGGAGCAAGTCGAAGTCAGCTATAGTTGATGGATTTGTGGTAAGAATTAAAGAGTTTGATTATATCAAGACCGTATTGAAGGAGTCTAGCACGATTAATGATATTCACAACACAATTATAATTGGACAAAGGGGCGCAGGCAAAACAACATTAATGCATCGCCTTAGCTATGCCATTTTAGATGATAAAAATTTATCTAAACGATATCTGCCAATTTTATTTTCGGAAGAACAATATAATTTATCTGACTTAACCAATTTATGGGAGGCTATAGCAATAGGAATTGAAGACAACTTCTATAAAGAGAACTTGGCTGCTAAAATAGAGGACATAATAGAGTCAGATAGGGAGTATGAAAAAGAATCCTTGAAGCTCCTACAAGGCTTTTTAATTTCAAAAGACAAAACGGCTATTTTGTTCATAGAGAACATAAACTTTTTCTTGAAGAAGCTTTCTGAAGACGAAAAAAAGCGCTTTAAAAAAATCTTCACCTCCGATTTACCTTTCAGGATAATCGGATCATCTACTTCATATAATGATGGTACTATTGACTTCGGAGATTCCTTTTACAAATTTTTCAACATAGTTCAATTAGACAGCTTGACTCAGGAAGAATGTGAAAAGCTGCTGATTAAAATTGGACAGCAGTACGGAGAAGAGCAACAAATTAAAGACATAATTGCTAATTTTCCAGGAAGAGTAGAAGCTTTAAGGAGGCTGACCGGAGGTGTGCCAAGAACAATATCATACCTTTTCCAGATTTTCCTAGATAACGAGAATGGCAAGGCTATCAAAGATCTGTACCTCCTGATAGACACATTAACGTTGCTATACAAATCTGAATTAGACCAGTTGTCAACGCAACAACAAAAGGTGGTTGATGCTATAGCAAGGAAATGGGATGCGATATCTGTGAAAGAAATCGCTAAGCGAACCAGATTGGAAAGCAAAAATATCTCATCAATCCTGTCATATTTAGAAAAAAACCAACTGGTCGAAAAGGTGCCGACCTCAACAAAAAACCATCTGTACCGAATTAAGGAAAGGTTTATGAATATCTGGTACCTGATGAGGTTTGGCAGAGCACACGATAAGGAAAATGTAAAATGGCTGGTTCGTTTTTTTGATGCTTGGTGTGATGAAAGTGAGTTGACTAAACGCTTAAGAAAACACATCAGCAACCTGAAAGATGGCAAATACGATATCACTGCGGCTATTGATATGGGCAACACCTTTTTGTCTTGCGAAAATATCCCAGATACTTTAAAGGAAGAATTGATTAAAACTACCAATTCAATCCTTCCTGATAAACTTCTCAAAAATGCGAAGACGACAAAATTGGATGCGCTAGCTGAGATAGAAAAACTTATTAAGGAAGATAAGGTTGACGAGGCTGCAGAGTTGCTTGATAATGTTGTTGAAAAGAGCATTGACTACTATATACTTGCTATATCTGTCTATTTAAAACAAAACAACAAGGACAAAATTATAGAAGCGGCAGAAGCGGCTTGGAGATTAGACAATCAAAATTCATCTGCTGCCATTACTATGGGGTTGATTTTTGAGTCATACTTAAACGATGTAGATAAAGCAATACAATTCTATAAGAAGAGTCTAAACTTACCACATCCGCACCCGTACGCAGCTAGTAGATTGGGAGATATTTATATAGACAAAAAAGAATACGAAGAAGCAATTAAGTATCATATGCAGGCTGCTTCTAAGAATATCAAACCTTCCTTAAAATCATTAGGAGAAATTTATATTAATCTGGGCCAATTGGAAAAAGCAGAGCAGTACCTAAAGGATGCTGCTAAAGCTAAAGTTGAGGGAGCTAACACATCTTTGGCTAACGTTTTAAGAAAATTGAAAAAAAGAAAAGAAACAGAAGCTGCTTTACAGGAAGCCGTCAATGCAGGTGAGGAAAATGCAAATATCAATTTAGGCAGGTTTTATTTGCTGCAAAAAAAAACAAACTACAAGAAGGCGGAAGACCAGTTTAATCAAGCTATAGAAAAGGGCGAAATTGAAGGATACAATCAACTTGCCAAGATATACGTAAAGAAGAAGCAAATTGACAAAGCAATCAGTATCTATGAAGATGGCTTGGCTCATGGTAGTGCAGAATCTGCGCATCAGCTTGGTCATATACTAAACATTAAAGAAGAATTTGAGAAGTCTGATGAAATGTTTGCCAAAGCAATAGAACTAGGTGATGATTCTGTTGTCGGATGCTGGGTGCAAAGCATTTATAGCACGCAGAGAGAAGACAAAAAAAATCTTGCAAAAGAATTACTTGAAAAACATCAACCAGATGTTGACAGCATTGGCTTCGATTTGTTATACGCAAAAATACTTTTGTGGAACGATGATTTATTAACCTCCTTAAACATAATCCAGGAACACACAAAAGGTATCGCTGAGATTTACAATGACGAGAATGAAGACAGGCATTCACATAGATTACTTTCCGAGCTCGTAGAATACTTCCTTCTCCTCATCGCAAAGAAAGAATATAAAGTTGCATTGGAAATATTTGAAAATAAAGATGATATCGATTACAAGTCGATGCTTAAACCGGTGTACTACCTGTTAATGGAAGAATTAAAAGAAGAGTTCCCTACCGAATATTTAAAAGCAGGGAAAGAATTAACCGAAACAATTAATGATTTAAAAAAGGAGGTGGAATATTTAAGAAAGGGGTAAACAATAAATAATAAAAAAATATTAGGTGGGATAAAAACATAGTGTAAGTGTAGCTACCTCCTACACTATGCTTAGAATATCACTCAATCTCCGAGGTATGAAGACGAGATAAATGATGATAACTATCATTTCGACAATACAAAAGTAAACAAACTTGTTTTTTGTGCAAGCATTATTGTCATTTTCTTTTCTCTAACCTAGGCGGATTAGCAACAATAACCAGCTTTACTAATGTTTTCGCTGAAACCGGTTCCTTAATGTAAGGAACCGGAGTGTTGTTTGATTTTGCAATAAGATTTAAAAACAAAAAATTAAAAGGGAATGGCAAATAATGCTACTATTAAATATTACCCGGTGGGTAATGGAGATACGTCCTTAATTACCTTAGAGGACAAAACTACGATTCTGGTTGATTGTAATATCAGGAATTGTGATAATGAGGACACTTATGATGTCAAAAAGAATCTGTTAAAGAGTGTACAGTACAACAATGGGATTCCATATGTTGATGTATTTATATTGACACACGGTGACCAAGATCACTGTAGAGGTTTCAAAAAGCACTTCTACCAAGGAGCGCCGGAAAAATATTCTGAAGCAGACAAAAAGGAAGGGCTAATCCGCGTCGATGCCATGTGGTTCTCCCCAATGATTGCCGAGCAACATTCAAACGAAGATGAGGACGCATACCAGCAAGAAGCGGAACGTAGACTTGCACTTCACCGGAAGGGTGATCCAAAGAAAGACAATCCGGGGAATAGGATCAAAATTATCGGGTATGATGGAAACGCCGATTACAAAGATTTAGATCACCTAAGGGCTACACCTGGTGATATTGTCACACGTTTCAATGATAGAAATCAATCTCTCTTTTCGATTTTCATTCACGCTCCTTTTAAAGAACACCTTGAAGCCCTTGGTGATGACAAAAAGAATTCTACTAGTATCGTTTTCCAAGCGAGGTTCAAAAATAGCCCTTACCAGGAAAGCTTCTCAACCCTTGCAATGTTTGGAGGAGACTCTGATCATACGTCTTGGTGCATCATTTTAGAAAAAACCAAAAAATATAAAAACGAGCACGCGCTGTATTGGGATTTATTTCTCTCACCACACCATAGCTCTTGGTCATTCTTTAATGACAGACCCCAAGAAGAAAATCCCGTTCCTAAAAAAACTTCTCTGGAAGTGCTCGATTACAAGAGAAGGAACGCAAAAGTCATTGCTTCAAGCAAAAAGATAGTGGATGATGACGACAACCCTCCACATTATGAAGCAAAACTTGAGTATGTTAAGAAAGTTACCGATGATAACTTTCTTAACACGGCCACCTACAATGTGGTGAATAGTGTTCCCCAACCAATTGTATTCGAGGTGACCATACAAGGAATTGTGAAACCGAAACAATCGGAGGGTGCCGCTAAAGTGATTGGAGGTGCTGGTTTAGGCGCTGTTAACTCTACTTCAAAATATGGAAATGGATAGGTTTAGTGTCAACTTACCTGTATTTTCTAGTGATATAGAGAATCCCGTTCTTAGGGATTCTCTAAAATCACTGGAAGCCCTCAATGGGCATAAGCTTCAAATACTGGATTGGGGAAATGACAAAATTGCTGTGTCTTATGAAGTTGGCGTTGACTTGCCAAGTTTGGGTAATTTTGAAGATATAGATATCCGCGAAAAAGAGCCCATTATTTTGGTTTTTGATTTGATAAATTATCCATTATCGGCACCTAAAGTATTTACAGATCGGCTTGATTTTCCTAAACGTAACCTTGCGCATTTATACATAGCAGTCAATAATCGGCCTTCAGGATTTTGTTATGTAAGGGGTAACGCAGATGAATGGTATGCGAATAAAAGAATTGAGGATCTCATCATACGTATTAGCAATTGGCTTAGAGATGCTGCTACAGGTGAACTGACAGAAAATGGTGAGCAATTTGAACCGTTGCGATTGGAGGGATACACCGGTACTATAATTTATGATTATAACACACTAACGGGAATCGTTAATGGCGATAATGCCTTCCATTTTAAAGAACAGCTTGCTGTCGCTTTATTTGAACGTCCAAAGCAGACGGAAAGGTACACGTATAAATTCATTAAACTACTTACAGCTGGGAATGTCTTGACCACGATTAAGGAAGTTGATGAGGAACGCAAAAAAGACAAGGAAGACGTTACCAGGAAAAATTATCATTACGCCTATGTATTATGGAATGAGGAAGATACTGTAAACAAAGGGTACTATGTTAATTTACCGAGGAGTTGGAAAGAGTTTAAATCCTTCTGTGACTTTTACAACCTCAATTACAGTCAATTAGAGGAATTTATTGCTACAAGTGATGGAAATTCATTTGTTCACTTTCCCGTAATTGTTGGTATAAGGCGACCTAAGCCATTAATTGGATATCCTTCCAACATCGAATTTATAAACTTACGCTTCCGGGTCGATGTTGATGATGTAAAAGATGGCAAAATTGTAAACAATATACCCATCGATTTACTATCACACAATCAGCCTTTGACCATCCAACAAGTAAGCCGCATATCCGGTTGCAAAATAGATGTAAATTCAAGAATTGCTGTTTTTGGATGTGGTGCCTTGGGTTCAAAAGTGGTTCTGCATCTTGCCCGTTCCGGACAGACAAATTTAACCCTTATAGACCCAGATCAGCTATCTCCGCATAATCTAGTACGTCATGCCTTGTTTGGTGAAGATGAGGGAGAAAACAAGGCCACTGCATTAGCAGAAAGAATAAAAAAGATATACCCTTATGAGACGCTAAAAATTTATAGTGGGCCTTCATTCAAAGACGGGATGATTGACAAGAAAGAGACTTTTGATAAATACAACTGGGTATTAGACTTTACCGCATCAGAAGCTTTCTTTAATAAGCTCACAATAGTCAAAAGTATGGATGAGGGAAATGTTGCCAGTGCGTCAATATCCGATTTTGGGAACTTGGGTGTACTATATAAGGAGGGTGTAAACAGAAATCCACGTATAGATGATCTACAAGCGTATTTATATAGCTTGTCAGCGCATGATAAGAAAGTAAGTGATTGGCTTCAGCGAGAGCAGTTGGCGATTAATGGTAATAACATAACAGTTCGGGTTGGTGTCGGTTGTAATTCAGAAACAACTGTTTTGTCAGACGACAAGATCTCTTCTCATGCCTCCTACTTTTCGGGAGTTCTAAAAAGAGAAATGACAGCATCTTCGCCAGATGGAAAGATATATTTGAATCGGATTATAGAGGACCAGGATTATACAATTGAAACACAGGTTACATCCGTAAAGCCTTTTAGAGTGTTGTCAGCATTGAACGACCCCAAGTGGGCTGTTCGATTTAAAGATGGACTTATTGAACAAATAGAACAAGTATCTTTTAAGGCAGGAAAAAAGGAAACAGGGGGTGTATTCGTTGGAATTTGCAATTATAAAACAAAGACAATCCATGTGATAGGTTGCATCAGTGCACCGATAGACAGTAAAGCAGATGCAACCCAATTTATTCGTGGGTATGAAGGGCTACCTGACGAAATCAGGGAAATCCAAAATAACTCAGGTGCGCAGATTGGTTATATTGGTGAATGGCATTCTCATCCAGATGGCCCGAATATGCTTAGTCAACAGGACATGATTAGTGTATATCAACATAAAGCCGAGTTTGAACAACTAAATCCTCCGCTTCCGGTATTCTTGTCTATCATTACACCAGATGGGCTGCACCCGTACATTTTTTAACCTAAAGATTTTATAAATGGAGAAAGAGCTGAATTTAAAAATAAAGAATGTTCCCCAGCTGTGGGTTTTCCTGGCGGCGAACATATTGATTTTATGTGGATTGATATTTCCCGCATATTTTAAAACACTAACAACTGGTGTTGACATTGTTTTTATACTCAAAGCGCTGGGGGTCTCAATAGCTCCTCTATTGCTATTTTTACTAAACGGGCTTATATCTAGTCATCAAAAAACTGTACTGGTTTTCTGGAAATTGAAGAATCCATTACCCGGTTCCGAAGCGTTTTCGAAACTCAGCAAAAATGACACAAGAATAGACAGGGTAAAATTGAAAGATACTTATGGTTCCTTACCTAAAAGCCCTATGGAACAGAATAAGCTATGGTATAAAATTTTCAAAAAGAACAGTGCTAATATTATTGTAACGGACAGTCATAGGGCTTTTTTATTGGCACGCGACCTAACATCGCTATGTATCTTATTTGTGGTTTTCTTGGGCATACCTGTCTTAATCATAGGCCAATGGCCAATTAACCTATATTACTTTCTGGGCTTGCTCGTGCAGTATGTAGTAGTAGTTATTGGCGCTCAAAACAGGGGCAGACGATTGGTTACAAATGTTTTGGCTATTGAGTCCTGTCAATAATTATTTTAATACAAAGTCGCATTATATATAACATAAAATATGAATAGTCTATTCCCGGAAGAAAAAATTGAAATTACTTTCAATTGTACATATATAAAAAGTATCAACGGCAATAAAAAAGAATATTATATTGGAGTCGAACAAGGCATTATAAGAAAATTCAATGGAAGTAATAAAAATAGACTTGTACCATTGTAAGTTCTCATCAAAATCACAAAGTGGAGGCCGCTTAATGATATGGCAAACAGACCTCTAAATATGCAGAAGATAAAACAGATATTGCTGTTTTTAGAACGTGGCTTTTCCCAGCGTTCCATCGAAAGGGAGACCGGTATCAATAGACGCATTTTTTATTTACACACTTGGGACAGTCCTTTTTTCTATCATAATTATGATAAAATTTAATAAACTGATAATTTAACGTCTAAATTTAACCACAACTGAACCAGCATTATCTTCTATAAAGGAAACATGATTAAAGCCCAATTTCTTCACCCATTTACCTGTAGGAGTAAGAAATGCAGCCTCTTCGGGAGAAAAGTTTTCTAAGCTTCGTTTATATATGAGAAGGTTCGTTGACATTCCATTTTCGAAATGCGCAAATTCATCATCGGCATGCCAACTTCCGCAAATTGTATTAATATTGACCAGACCGAAATGATCTACGATCAAATTGAATACTTGAAATCCTAATCCTTGGTTTAAATACTCCAGTTCCAATATCTTAATCACAAACCCTAGCTCCCCATTGGCTAAATACCCTTCTGCCATAACTATTTGTGGAATATCGTTGGAGCCGTAAATGAAAATAATCTTATTTTCGTCTTCTTCTTTGTGGTTTAAAATTAAATTTTCCAACTCCATATTTTATAATGAATTAATCCGAATTCGATAAAAATGCCCCAAATTTGACATATGATACAAAAGGAGCGTAATGCAATATTTTCTCACCTCTCCAAATAACGTTGTGTACTATTCCTAAACTCCTGCTTAAATTGATCATCCATTAGACGTTTAGCAAATTCCATTTGAAACTTACGCATGGAAAGAGCTACATCGTCAAATATTTTCTTATAAGCTAGCTCACGCGTATAAGGATCGAGATTATCCACATATTTCTGTTGATAATCTGGGTGATCTGCGATACGTTGGGTAAAAGTTTCATATACCTGACGTTTATCCTCTGGCGTAGCCTCCCAATCAGCAAACCAGCGATCATTGAAATCGCTAATTATTTTGTCCAATGCATCGGTCTCGTCATCACCATGGGCCCCTCGAGGGTTTGCATTGGCTGGGTCTAAAGTACTCTCATCCTTATCCAGCAACAATGATTCATTCAAACGTACACGTTCGATACCGTAAGTAGACAAGTCTACAGCATCCAATAACTCATCCAATAGTTCATCTTCTTTACGCTTTACAATCATCTTGGGAATAAGGAATTTTAAAAACCAGAATAGCTTTTCCCAAAACATATTTTCAAAACTGATCACCGCAGCCACTTGACCATACACTTTCACAAAATGCTTGGCCTTGATCTTGAGATCCGCCTTTTGTTCTTCACTTAAATCCAAGGTGCTATTAAATCGTAATGCTGCTTGGTCGATAATAGGGCTCAATTGATCTGCCTGTACACTTTGAAAAAATTTCGTATTGAAAAGCTCCACCTCGTGCCATTCGTATATACCCGAATCATCAAGGCTATCTTTAAGATCGTGCAGTACATTTACATCGGTAGCACCACTCAAAGATGTTGCCGTATAAAATGGATCAAATGCAGCTTTGATATCAGCACTCTCATTAAAAAAATCAAGTACAAAAAGGTTCTCCGTTTTCTTGCCATATTTATTGGCTGAACGGTTAAGCCTCGACAGGGCTTGTACACACAATACTCCTTGCAATTTTTTGTCCACATACATCGTGGTCAGCTTAGGCTGATCAAATCCAGTCAGGTATTTATTGGCGACCACAAGGATACGATTTTCATCCAGATCAAATTGATCTTTGGTCTCTGAATCTGGAAATCCATTCAAAGATGCTTCAGTATACTCAATACCGTCCACGAGCTTTTTGCCTGAAAATGCAATTACAACTTTAAAAGGATTATCGTATTCACTAAGTATAAGCTTTAATGCCTGATAGTAGCGTATGGCCGATTCGATACTTTGCGTCACGACCATTGCTTTAGCTTTTCCTTTGAGCAACTTTTTGTAATAAACTTGCTGTAAAAAATGCTGAAGCATAATCCGTGCTTTGGCCTGTATGGTACGGGGATCACGCTCGACAAAGGCTTTTAAGCGTTTTTGTGCCTTGCTGGTATTGAACTCAGGATTATCCTCAACAGATTTTTGTAATTGGTAATAGCTTCTAAAAGTGGTATAGTTAGCCAATACATCTAAAATAAATCCTTCCTCTATCGCCTGTTTCATCGAATAGAGATGAAACGGTTTAAAGGATCCATCGGCCTGCTTGGTACCAAAACGCTCTAGTGTAGCATTTTTGGGGGTTGCTGTAAAAGCAAAATAGGAGGCATTTTGGCGCATCTTACGAGCTTCCATCGCACGCAAGATCAGATCCTGCGCATCGACCTCTCCTTCTTCATTTGCTTCCAATTTGCCGAGCACCTGATTCATCTTATCCGCTGCCGATCCGCCTTGGCTACTATGCGCCTCATCGATAATAATAGCAAAGCATTTATCGCTCATGTCATCGATGTCCTCAAGGATATGTGGGAATTTTTGAATAGTGGTAATGACAATACGTTTTCCGCTTTCGAGAGCCAGTCTTAGATCACTGGAAGAAAATGCTGCACCGATAATATTTTTCACTTCGGAGAAGCTCTTAATGTTATCGCGCAATTGTCTATCCAATACCCTCCTATCGGTAACAACAATAACAGAATCGAAAAGCGGCGTTCCTTGCTGATCTTCCACTTCGATAAGCTGAAATGCTGTCCACGTAATAGAATTGGATTTACCCGACCCCGCAGAGTGTTGTATCAAATAGGTGCTGCCAACTCCTTCTGTACGCACATCAGCTATAAGTCGTCGCACCACATCCAACTGATGGTACCTCGGGAAGATGTAGAACTTCTTATTGAGTGGATCACTATCCTTACCTTCTAACAGCATAAAATGCTGGATAATGCTTGCCCAGCTTTCTTTGCTAAATGTTTCTTCCCAAAGATAGGCTGTACGGTGTCCATTAGGATTGACAGGGTTTCCCTTGCCCATATCATCCCCTTTGTTGAATGGAAGGAAGAACGTGTCTTTTCCTTGGAGTTTGGTTGTCATATACACCTCGTCCGTATCAACAGCGAAATGTACCAAACAACGCCCGAACTGCAATAACGGTTGATTACTATCACGCGTATGTTTATACTGGTGTATCCCCTGTACCGCAGCAGTCTGGCCGGTCCAAGTATTTTTAAGCTCAATCGTACAAAGCGGAATACCGTTCACTGTAATAACCATATCAATTTCCTCTCCTGGATTGAGATTGGAATAGCGTACTTGTCTGGTTACAGCAAATTGATTATGTTCAAAATTATCACGCACAGCCTGTGCACTACTAGCACTTGGTGCTTCATAGAAAAGTGTGAAATGTGCATTATCCACATCCAGTCCTTTTTTGAGCACGCGCAATACGCCGTATTTCTTGACCATCCGATCGTAACGTTCCAAGATCTTTAGTTTCCAGTCGCCATAGGCCTGCAGCTTGGCAAGTTCTTTTGCTTGCGTAGTCTGAAGAAAATTCCAGAAACGGTATGTATCCAAGGCATAGCTCTTGTCAAAATCGAGTGCATCGCCTAGATAGTATCCATTTCCTGACAGATACTTATCATACTTATCGTTAGCAGCGGCAATGGTTGTCCCTTGCTCTTTCAGATCTTCCAAGGATGATCCTGTAAGCGCCTTTTCAATAAGGGATTCTAAAGCTTGTTCGTTATATTTTGAGATCATACTTTTCAATTAAGGTTTACAATTGATAGCTGAAATTAGTCAACTACTTTCAACTTACCCGTCACTGCTTCGTTTATTAGACTTTGTTTGTATTCTTTGAGTTTGACAATCTGCTCTTGTTTCTGGGCAATGGCTTTGTCTATTTTTACGGATTGGCTTTCCAAGTAATTGATAATCTGCTCTTGCTCAGCTTTGTTCAGAGGATAAACGATTATAAAATTTTGAATAAGTGGCAACCTTAAACTGTCAACAGTAGATTTTGCTGTACCTAATATAGCTACATTATAGAATTCTGATGAGAGATATAAATATAAATATTTACCTAGAACATCATTAAAGTTGCTAAACTTATAAACACGTTGATGAAAATCAAATTTCCCGATCACATAATGATAAACTTTGCCTACTCCTGCGCCATCTCCTGCTGTTAAAATAGCCTCTCCATCAAATGAATATGAATTTATTCTTTCTTCAGTTTGTGACCTTACATAAAATGGGTATACTCCATTGTCAACTTTATCTTCAGTATTTTTATTACCAGTAGTAATACTGCACAAAAATTTAAATCTTCCTACTTCCCAATGCTCTGGTATCTCACCAATCCAATCTATTCCAGAATCTTTCATAGGTAAAACCTCTCCCTTTAAATGTGAAATCCCTTTGGTTACAGCGTTGTGAATAGTTATTTGCCGCAATTCCTTTAGTTTTTCTATTTGTTGTTCTTTAAGATTAACTGCTGCATCAATTTTTTTGCATTTGTCGTCAAGAAATTTAGCAATTGAATATTGCTCATGTATAGATGGTAATATTGACGAAATTGAAAAAAAATCCTCAGTATAAAGCCTTAGTCTACTTTCAATTACACCTGATGATTTTCTTTTAAACTCGGATTTATAAATATCCGTTTTGAGGAGATAATGAAAGTATTTATAATAATTGTTTGCTTGCAGTTCATATACACAATATGCTGGACTAGTTATTCCGTCATAATCTGAAAATGCTAAACTTCCGTTCCAGGCAAGCATTATATTAGAAACAAGCTGTTTTTTTCGCACAACTTTATATCCTTCTAAAGTTGAAGCGTTTGTGAGTAAATCACCCTCATTTAATTTATCTACTTTTTTTTGAACTCCTGAATATTGAGAGACCGATAATAAGTCGCCGCTTCCATCTAGAGCTCTTTCATTAATCTCATTAAACAAATACTTAATTTTTCTCACCTCCCAATGCTCTGGAATCTCACCCAACCAGTCTATCCCACTATTCTTATATTTTTCGTATCGCTGCATGTTTACTTCTTATTTTTACGTTCTAGACTCTTGGCTGTGGTATCAATAAAGGCAACAAAATCCTTTTCGACTTTCGATAGTTCGTTTTTAGTCTTCTCCTTATACTTAGCATATTCAAGCTCCGCCTTTTTCACAGCTTGATCATGGCTTACTGCTCCAGCATGTTGTAAAACCTCATTGCCTACCATACGTAGAAAATCATCTAGCCGTGTTATCCAGTCCTGCATATACATCGGTTTACGATTGAGTGCCTGTAATTCGGCCAACTCCAAGTAAGCTGTCACTGTACGATTAAGAATATTAAGCTCCTCTTCCGTCAGATAATTTTTAGCAACTTGTATCTCTTGTTTACTGGGTTGTTCGCCTTTGAAGTTCGTTAATCCAAGATTTGGCTTATCGGCATCAATGCGTTTGTAAATAACCTCAGCGGCTGTATTTCCATGCGCCGCAAAATGCATCTTGTTCTGCACGGTCTTGAAAAAATGCTGCGACACCTCTGTTTTGGGGTCGTAATCAATACTCGTGGCATAGATATCCAAGACTTTGCGCCAAAAGACCTTCTCGGATGAGCGTATATCACGGATGCGAGCCAATAACTCGTCAAAGTAATTGCCTCCTCCAGCTTGCTTTAGCAACTCATCATTCATCGTAAAGCCTTTGACAATATACTCCCGTAAGCGTGCGGTTGCCCACTGACGAAACTTGGTCCCCTGATGACTCTTGACACGGTAACCTACGGAGATAATGACATCGAGATTGTAATAATTAGTAGGCTTGGTAGAAAAATCGGAAATTCCGATTTTTCTCTTTACCTCATCTTCAACCAGTTCTTCTTCCTTGAAGATATTAAGCACGTGCTCATTGATTGTGGACTTAGATTTTTGGAACAGTTCGCTCATCTGTTCCAATGTCAACCATACCGTTTCATCCTCTAATCGTGTCTCGATACGGGTTACACCATCTTCACTTTGATAAATAAGTAGATTACTTTGTGGCTCCATAACCTAGAAATTTAAGATATCTTGCAATAAACCATCCGCTTGTTCTTCTAATGCCAGGAGATCTGCCTTGACTTCTTCGATAGAGCGTAATGGCGTATGCTTATAGAAATATTTGTTGAAGGAGATCTCATAACCGATCTTGACAGAATCCAGATTGATCCAAGCCTCCTCAACATGTGGCAGTACCTCACGCTCAAAATAGCTGATGATGGATTCATCCAATGGAATTTGTTCGCTGTCGCGCAGGTCACCCTCGGTCTCGTATACGGTAAACTCTCCAGCTTTAGCTGTCGGATAATACCCAAACAATGGCAACTGCTCCTCGGAGCAACCTAAGTGATTAAGCAATTGCGCTTTTTTATCGCCCGTGATCTTCTCGATCTTTTTGATCACTTTCTCTGCTTCGGCATCATAAGTACTTATGGCCGATAGGATCGCTTTCTTTTCCGTAGCAGCGAGGCTGATCTTATGCTTTTTGCAGGTATCGTCCACTAAACTTGAAAAAGCATTGAAATCCAAGAATTCATCATCGCCAATATGCGACCAGAGCACAAGGGCGGCGTCATATAGTGCCTTTGGTTTATTCCATGTAGCTGCTTCGATCAACTTAGCCAGTTGCTTTTTGTTGAGACCCCAGTCTTCTTTCTCCGCCCGATGGTTGATCTCTTCACTTTTGCTAACGAGGTCGGTATAGACAAGATCGCCATAGGTTTCGTACAAGACCTGCATTGGAACTTTGAGGGCTTTATCAAATCGTAATTCGTCCAAAGCAACAGCGGTAAACTGCGACTTGAGTCTTTTCGGCCGTTCGATATTGACTTTATAGTAACCAAAGTCTGCATTCTTAAAGCGTTTGACTTGCAACAGGTCATTTTCAGCACTTTCGGAACGGTTCTCAAGATAATTTTTAACGATCTCTCTTATCTGTGCTGGCGAAAATTCGGAGTTTTTACTCCCCAGATTTTTACGTAGTTTTTGAAACAGCTTATTGGCATCAAGCAACTGTACATGTCCTTTTCGTCCAGCTGGCTTATTATTATTCAATAACCAAATATAAGTGGTTATACCTGTGTTATAGAACAAGTTGTTAGGCATTTGAACAATTGCATCCAATAGATCGTTCTCAATAATATACCGACGGATATTGCTCTCACCTGACCCAGCATCACCTGTAAAAAGCGATGAGCCATTGTGTACGGACGCAATACGGCTGCCGATCTTATTGGAAGTAGGTGCTTTCATCTTGTCCACCATTTCCATCAGGAACAGGAGCTGTCCGTCGGAACTACGTGGCGTGGCATCAACAGTTTCCCAATTGCCCCAATAGTCTTTGAGCTTAATCTGAAAACGGTTATCGATAACGTCCTTACCATCTTTGATGTATTTCTGTTCTGAAGCCCAAGATTTACCATAGGGTGGATTGGACAACATAAAGTCGAACTTCATATCCGAAAACTCATTGGTCGATAGCGTGGAACCCACACGGATATTCTCTGGATCCTTGCCCTTGATCATCATATCGGACTTGCAGATGGCATAAGTCTCATCATTGATCTCCTTACCATACAAGTAGACATCTCCTTTGTATTTAAAGGCATCATCCTCCACCAGATAGTTTTCACTTTCGGTAAGCATCCCCCCACTACCACAGGCCGGGTCATAGATGGTAATAATTTTGGGCAGCTGATCTTTTAATGGTTCGAAAACCAAATGGGTCATTAACTGAATTACTTCACGTGGTGTAAAGTGCTCTCCGGCCTCTTCGTTATTCTCTTCGTTGAACTTGCGGATCAGCTCTTCGAAGACATACCCCATACCCAAGTTGGACAATGCTGGCAACAGACGTCCCTCGGGATCGTTCTTTGTTAGCGGTGTCAGGTTGATATAAGGAGAAGTAAACTTTTCCAAGACATCCAACAATACATCTTTGGCTGCCATGTGACGTATCTGCGCACGCAGATTAAACTTCTCGATAATCTCCTGCACATTGGCAGAAAAACCAAGCAGATACTCTTCAAAATTGGCGACCAGTTTTTGTTGCGAATTGGTCGCTGTGCCTTTGAGTTTCTCCATTGTCCATGGTGATGTGTTGTAGAACACATACTTCGATGCATGTCTAAGACCATCGGGATCGAGCTCGATCTGGCCTGCATCTTCCCGCTGATAGCGTACTTCTTCAAGTACCGCATCCTTGGTCGTTTCGAGCAATGAATCGATACGACGCAATACCACAAAGGGCAATATAATATCACGATACTTACCCCGGACATATACGTCGCGAAGGCAATCATCGGCAATGGACCAAATAAAACTAACTAATTTATTATGAGCAGTATGAGTCATCTATCTATTTATCTAAAATCTCTATGGCTTAACCTACAAATTAAGCTTTTTTTTAACTGATTAGCAATAGTGGTTATTAACATTATGATATATCATTGCTTTGTGGCATTTTGAAATATCTATCAAAAGTCTTTTCCCTCTTGTACTAATCTATTGAGTAGATCAAATTAAAACAATGGACAATTTATCCAAAAGAGTAACCGATTCCTCTTTATTGAATGAGGTACTTATTGCCTCATTTGCCGACTTGGCAAAATTTCCATTGTCAAAATAGTCGACAATAGAAATTTTGTTAAAAAATGAAGAAGCGATTATCTTAAGTATATCAGCCGCTTACATTACCAATACCCTTTTTATGGTAATGTAAGTGTTATTTTATCCACAGCTTTTAACAGGTCATCTTCGGTTTCCACAAGCGGATCATACCAGTCTATTTTTTGTTTGGCCCATAGCAAATACTCTTACATATTTGAATCAAACCTACCTTGATTTTTGGCGGTATGCTCAAGTTCAATAAGATAGTTACGCATTAGCACCGCCTTTTCCCATAATTCAGCATTGGTTTTAAGCGTTACAAACTTCTTGAGTTCAATTGCCTGTCGCTTTTCCAGGTCTTCTTGCTGTTGGCGTTTTCTTGCTTCTTCAACTCGCCGAAACTCCCGCTCTATTCTATCTTCCTTGATCCCTCTAACGATTGACTTTATGTGTGCAAGAATATCTTCGATTTTATCTTCTATTACCGTATAAGCCGTATCTTTCCATTCTTTAGACCGCCAAGAATGCTCACCTATCTTGAAATATAAAATTCCAGAGGGAACATACGTGTAAGTTTCCCATGAACGCTGCGGATTTTCATTCTCAATACGATTCTGCTTCTCCCGCAAGGCCACTATAACTTCCTCCCCATCATACTCGACCTTGGTTTTATGGGGTGCTACTTTAAGAATTCCGCCCATCCGTTTTACTCCCTCAATCAACAGGTTGAAGAATGAGAGCGTCCTATCTATCGTCTTCGCTGAAACGGTAATATCAATAGACTCACTGGCGATGCCGATCAGTTCGGCATTGTTTCTTCCATTAAGTCGGTTTCGAAAGATTTTTTCAGCTTCTATAATCAATTTATCCTTCTTTGGAATCGTTTGAACATTCTTGCCTTCAACGATAGGACGATCTATAACTTTTATGCGCTTCTGCTTTTCCCTTGGCTCATAAATGACTATTTCGGAACTATCTCTATCCAGAGGTAGTTCCAATTGCTTCATCAGATGCCCAGATCTCAACTTTGACCAATATCCATTTTCGGGATACGGAACATTGTACTTTGCCAGCATATCCTTGACCTCTTGATAGGAACCACCATACATTTCAATGATATGATTAATTGGCTTTTCCCAGACTAAGTCATATAGTTCTTTTCTAGTAAGATTCAGCTTATTCATTGGATTTATTTTCAGAAATAAAAGAATATCTAAAATACAAAATCACTGGCAAAACCCTGTAGGCAAAACAAACATCTTATCCTACTGGAACAATTTTATTAAAAGCATTGATAAAGGTTAACCAAACTTTTAATGCTCAAATAAATAGCACCTGCATTATGATTAAAAATTGAAAGAGACAATTGCTTCGTCGGTAAAAACACTTGCAAACTGTATGCAATGCTTTATGCTGTTCGCTCCCCAACATACATTTTATAAAAAACTCTTGAGGAAGGACAATATCTATTTCCTATTTATAATAAACAAAAAGCCACATCTCGCGATGTGGCTCTACAACATATATATCTGACTAAACGCTCAGTTATTTATAGGAGTGGATTGATTTGGACACCTTCCAGTTGTCACCTTCGCGCACCAAAGTCACAAGGTCGGTCTTGGTGAAATTTTCAAATTTCAACGTCACTTTAGCGACCATATAATCAGCCGACTCTTCGATGATATCAGTAGCCACTTTGCAGTTCAGCTTCTCTCCTTTTTGCTTTTTAAAGAATTTGACAACGGCACTACGTCCATTGGTACCGGCATTAGCCTTCTGGCTGAAATCTTCAGCAAACAGCTGCTCCACGCCTGCCGATTCTCCCTCGGTAGTGACCGCAACATAGTGGTCAAGGGCGAAGTCTGCGGTAGAAAGGTTAACGTTTGCTTTTGCGGATTTTGAACCGGGTCCTTCAGCGGCCATAGTGAATGTGGATACTGCGATTAAGGCTGCTGCTGCGAATGTTTTTACTAGAGTTGTCATAATGTCTTTATTTTTTGTGTTAGTTCTTTTGTTCTTATTTGTTGACTCAAAACTACGGCACAATACGTCCACAGCCTATGGGCTTTAGACCAACGGACGGGAAAACTCGGTAAATGACGGGAATGGGGAGGTGAAATTCGAGTCGTATCCCTGAAAAGCTGAGCACTTTTCAGGGATACGTCTGCAAACTACCGCCATATGTAACTAACTGCATCATTAAAACTTGCCGTCGCAGAATTTGAGGACGCAGTTTTAGAGCCTATCAATTTGTTGTCTATGTAAACCTCCGCCTTTATTCCCCCTGGTCCAAATGCCGAAAAATGAGCATATGCATCATCATACGGATTTACAGTACGACTTATTTTTTTCGAATATGGTAGTATGACATCTTTCACATTTTCCCTTCCGCCACTTTCATTCGTGTAAGATAGTTCCACTTTGTTCGGCGTACCCGAAGCTACAGTAAACTTGTATTCAATAGTTACATTTTTTGGATAGCCCTTGTCTGAGCCTTCATCAGGTCCATCGTCTTTGCCGCAGGATACCGAGCCAAAGATCATTGTTGCAATCAAGCCAGAAAATAGGATACATTTTGTTTTCATGATTATACATTTAAAAGTTAAAAAAATCAAAATCGTATTGATATCAAATCGAAACAGGTTATTAACTTTCCGATCTATCGGTCATCTTTTACGAGAGATGGATCGCGGAATTGAAGAATCAGTTCTTTTATTGCACCGACAATAACCTGCGGTTGGTCCAAGGTGATGTAGTGGCCACTACCTGCGACCCTAAGATGTTTACTGTTCGTAGAAAGAGACAGAAGATTTTTCTGCATGTTATCCCATGCTGTTACCATTTCGGCCCGTAGTCTTTTTTCCTTAAACAATGTATCAAAACGGGAAGTATCCGTCGCACTGATAACGTAAAGAGGAATATTGCCAAAGGATATTATTTTTGCGGCATCACTCTTTATAACGGCCATCTGCTCTTGTTCTTCAAGAACTGCAGTAGCGCTTTTGTATAATAATGCAGGCATTAAAGAGTTTTGATATTGATATTGCTTCGAAGGAGGAAACATATCCTTGAACATCAGTCTTGCCAAACCAAATGCATTCGCAAACTTCAAAAATTCGGCGGGTAACCCCTTGTTCACCAATTTATAAAGTCCCGGCGAAAGGTATTTTTTATTGTCCGGATGCTGGCTATCGACCAATACAGCTCCAGCTACATCCTGCCGATATCTATCAACGAAAATTCGGACCAGTATACCTCCCATAGAATGGCCAACGAGGATGTAAGGTTTCGGTGCATTGGATTTTTCCAACAGCAAGTATAATTCCTCGGCCATTTGTTCTCCGGTTTTTGGATTTTCCCCTCTTTCACTCCAAAGTATACCAGCCCTGTCATAAGAAACGGTTGTAGTATGCAAACTTAGTTCCTGTTGAATAGAATACCATTGAAGATGGCCTTCGGGGCATAATGCCGATTCAAAGACAATTGTTGGTCCGCCTGTTCCCTTTTTCAGGTAATGAAGTCGGCAGCGGTCCAGTTCGACGAACTGACCATTGGGAATAATCTTTTCAGCTTTTGCACGAGACCAGCTTTCAAATATGAAACCTGCCAGCAGTACTAAAGCGATGAAAGAAATAATGATAACGACTATTTTTTTTATCCGATTGAACATTTTCATATTGCACCTTTATATTGCTTAGCTTAATGCATATACAAAAGTATGCGATATCTAAGCTCATAAAGGCTCATCCGACAGGTTGACACCTCTTTGGATCAAACGATATTAACCTATTTTACAGATCATTATGAAAAATGAGACCTCTATTTGAAGATTGAGACCTTTACAAATCTGTCTTGAGATATTGCTGAGGAGACTTGCCTGTGTACTTTTTAAAATTCCGGTTAAAAGAAGCTTTTGAGTTAAACCCACAGTCATACGCAATTGTTAGCAGTGTATATTTTTTATTGGCAGGTAATGTCATCCGTTGTAAAAATTCTTTCACACGCAGTTCGTTTATCAGTTCGTAAAAATTTTTTTCGATCACGGAATTGATCACCTGTGACAGCAAATTGGGATGCGTATCAACCATCCCTGCGAGGTCGTTAAGGGTCAATTCTGGGTTTAGATATGGCTTTTGCTGTTCTAGTACAATTTGTAGTTTTAAGTATATCCGATTCGCAGCATCTGGTTCCAGTAGTGATTTTGCATATTTGGGCGGATATGAACTGTTCTGCGGCGATTGGTCTTCTCTATTAACGATCTCGGTATAATTAGCAAGGTTCGCATCCTCAATGTGCTTCTGACTAAACACATTTACTTGTTTGATGCCAAAATATCCCATCCACCATATATAGATTACAGAAGCAGAAAAAACAAGATGATCTTTATGGAAGATGAGGACAATTAGCCAGATTGCCGCCATACCCGCGACCAAATAAAGCAGCCATAGAAAATTTACTTTTTCAATATTTGAAAATCGGTATTTAAGATTTTTCCTAAACAACAATAGCTTGTAGAAAGAAAGAGGAATATAGATAACACCGGAAAGATATATTAAAACAATCCGCCATCTATTTTCTGTTTCGAATCCCATGGAACCATTTTTAAGCACATTCACTTTATCTTCCAATGAAAGCCAATAAAATTGAGAGAAAAGCAAATAGCCCAAAATAAATGGTAAAAAGTGTAATAGATCTATTTTTTTAAAGGGAATTGGGCGTGTCTGATATTTTATATAAAGGTAGAGGAACGGTCCCTGCGCTAATGGCATCCATAATCCCTGGATTGATAGTACTGGGTGTTGGAGATAGAGCCCCGATTTAAGTAGGTAAATCGATAGCAGCATTATTGTCGATACTGCGAGCCAGCATGCAAGCATATAGTCCGTCACTTTTTTATCTGTTTTAGTAAACAAAACAAAAGACAAAAAGGTCCCTATAACAACGCCGGACAAGTAAGGTATCTCCAATGGTATAAATAGTAGCGTTGCTATAATCGATTCCATGTGTATCAGATAATTAAAGTATGCCCTAAAAAAGCATGTCTAGTTTAACAAAAAAAGTAAAAAAAATGAAAAATTTACTGACTTTCTGACTTGTAATCTTGCATAAATGAATTTTCCCTCTTGAGTTTCATTAAATACCATTATATCATATCAAAGACTTTATTAAACAATAGTTCCAAGTCCTTTTTTACCTCGTCAAAAGTGAGCAATTATACAGCTTATCGGATTGAACATCAGAATGAAGCCAAAGCGGCGGTTGCCGCAAAGAGTAAAACAGTCGCTGGTCAAGCCCGTGTTGCCCAATGACACTTGGTCGATGGACTTATGAGCGATTACCGACCTCTTTCATTCAGGTTTCTTATAGGTATTAGGCTATAAATACAAAATAAATCGATTCTTAATTAAAGCTTGCCCTAAATTCCAGAGGAGTTTGATTGGTTTTGGATTTGAATAACCTATTGAACGATTGCGCCTGTTCAAATCCTAACTGGTAGGCGATTTCGGAAACGGAAAGTGCCGTGGAGCTGAGCATGGTTTTAGCAACCTCGATCAGCTTACTTTGGATATGGCTCTGGGCACTTTTACCTGTCGATGTTCTCAAAAGATCACTTAAATAATTGGGTGACATATGCACAGCCTCCGCAAAATATTTCACGTTGGGCAGACCCTTTTGCAAATGAAGCTCCTCATGAAAGTATGCATCCAATAATTCTTCAAACTGAACCACAATAGGTCGCTGATGTGTTTTTCGGGTAATGAATTGCCGGTCGTAAAAACGTTTTCCGTAAACCAGCAACAGATCCAGAAAACTCACGATGGCTTCCTGACTATAACTGTCTATTTTACTCTTGTATTCGGTTTCAATACCTTTGGCAATAGCGTGGCACTGGGCTTTTTCTTCGTCTGAGAGAAACAGGGCTTCATTGACTTTGTAATCAAAAAAATCATAGCGTTGTATCTTTTTGTCCAAAGGAAAAGTACGCAGAAAATCGGGATGAAAATTGATGGTAAAACCATCTTTCACTATAGCAGCATTAGGGTCTACCTTGATAGTTTGTCCGGGTTTGAAAAAGGACATTGCTCCCTGCGTAAAATCAAAGTGATGCGGGCCATATTGTAAAATACAATCTGCACCTGATTTGACGCTGATATTGTACAAATTGGAATGGATGTAGCATGTCTCTTTTGGATGAGAATACGTAATTTTCGAAAAATCGATGATACTAAATAAAGGATGCATCGGTTTTTCAATGCCCATCATCTCGTGATAGGACGCTACGGAGTCGATACGTATATGTATTTCGTTGGATTGAGCCATTATTTTACGATATAATATAACTATATAAATTTAGTGATTATATAACAAAAGAGCTTCCCGCTAGTGAAGAAGCTCTTTTGCAACCTGCTTATTTACTCAGGAAAATCAAACGAACGATTACCTGTGTCTGCATGAGCAGGTAGTATTTCTTCAATTTTTTGCAATTCAGCTTCCGTAAGTCGAATGTTTGTAGCCTCTATATTCTGCTCTACATATTTCACTCTTTTGGTTCCGGGAATAGGCGTAATGCCTTTTTGAATGAGCCAGGCAATCGCTAACTGTGAAGTACTGTATCCTTTTTCATCTGCCATTTTTTCCAATTCTTTTACTAATTCAATGTTTTTGTAAAATTGTTGTCCTTGAAAACGCGGTATGTGTCTACGGAAATCATCTGCTGCCATATCCTCCGGCGATTTCAATTCACCCGTTAAAAAACCTCTGCCTAAAGGTGAATAGGCTACTAACCCAATGCCTAATTCGTTAACTGTGTCCAATACGCCATTGGTTTCCACATCACGACTGAATAGCGAAACTTCATTTTGAACTGCCGTGATGGGAGCCACAGCATGTGCACGTCTGATCAAATCTGCATCGATCTCAGAGACACCGATGTATTTGATTTTTCCTGCTTGCACCAATTCTGCCATTGCACCAATTGTTTCTTCGATCGGCACCTTCGGGTCTGGACGGTGCAGATAATACAAATCAATAACATCTGTATTCAGATTTTTGAGCGAACGCTCAATGGATTTTCTAATGTAGTCCGGACTGGCATTTAATTTCCAGGTCATCTGCCCATTATCATCTATCTCATACCCGAATTTTGTGGCAATGATGTATCGATCCCGGTTTCCGGAAATAGCTTTTGCGATCAGTTGTTCATTAAAATGTGGGCCGTACAGATCGGCCGTGTCGAGAAAATTTCCACCTAATTCGAGCGAACGATGGATTGTTGCAATGGATTCTTTTTCATCTGCTTTTCCGTACACATCGGCTCCTTCAAAGCTTGTCATACCCATACAGCCTAGTCCTACTAAAGGTATTTCAAGTCCTAGACTGCCTAATTTTTTTGTTTGCATAACGTATAAATTTTTATACTTCAAAGGTAGAAACCATGGAATCAAGCCGATGATCCGAATTACGGATATGTGTAGCTGAATTGAAGGTATGACGGGATTGGATCGGTTAGCATAATTATGGAGTCCGACAGACTGCCGGTGGTTACCATTGATATATTATATTCGTATTAAATCCGGTCTGTGTTCGGATGATCAGCAGATAAAAGCCAAACTATAGCCAGACATCGGCCAGACTCCAAGCAGGAATTATCTGGCTAAAGGCTGGTCAATACCTTCATAAACATTGGCCAAGACCGCGAGCATTCCGAAGCTGGTCCGAAGACAGTCCGAATAATGTGGGATGTTTCTTCGTTTACTATCTTATCATTCCGCCTTAGTTCCCGGAGAAAATTGTTTATCTTAATCTTCTTTTGTTTATCATTCATTGGGCTTAATTACCTGTCCAGTTTCTAAGCACTGTCGGAATTTTTATTGTTATTTGTCCATCATGACTTCTTTTAATATAAATTTTTAAAATTGAATTCATAGGTCTACTGACATTATACCGTATCGCAGCTTTCCATTTTGGGCTACCGTCACTAAAATAGTTCGTATTCTTTTCAGACAATTTCTTCTGTAGCACTTTTGAATACGAAGATTTATCACCTTGTACTGGTTCTACTTCTTCTACATCGCCTTTTTTTGATATTTTTACTTTGAACAGGAAGACACTATCGACGTCATTTTTTGACGGCATAGGACTACTGATTGAACTTAGATTTCTTTCAAGTACTTTCGTTCCCGCAATATATGTGGCAGGAAACGCCCATACATTTTCGGTAAGATGATGTCTTGTGTCCGAAGAAATGGTATTATTAAATAATGTTATCTGAAGCTTTTTCCTTTCTATAGTAATGGATTTTATCCTCTGGATCTTTTCTATTCCTAAACCTACATTACTATTAAACACGTCGGATTGTAAATCCAATACTTCAATCGAAGGGTATGCTTTTTTTAGAAGCCACAAATCCCCCTCAAATGTCAAGTCAAAGTGTTTAGTCTTCTCGCCAAATGAATCATTCTCAAACTTTAATAAAATATAATAAGGTTTTAAATCCTTATACCCTATAATAATTGAATTTATTGAATCATAGGTTTTAAAAAACGTCTGATTGGTGGCAATATTAAATTGCATATCCTCAGTCCAAGAGGATGGATTGTTATGACTAGTCTGAGCTATACTCATGAAAGGACAATAGCAACATAATATAATTCCTAATAAGAATGAAGAAAACGCTCGTGATATTTCTTTGATCATAACTAATTATTTACAATATTGAATAGAATAACCTGGTCCCCAATAATAAAACCCATCGGAGTCATACGGTCTTTTAAAGTTGGCCTCCTCCTCCCCGCTTATTCAGACGGTCAAAAGTCGAGGTTTCGGGGATTGTGAGCTGTAAGTTAACAAATCCTTTGGGAGTTAAATCATCTAGTGGACTGTGCGGTCTGTAATGACTGTATTCCCACCTGAAATTTTCAATTTTGTGCCTTGCACCTTTAGTGATAGAAACCAATTTACTGACAAACATCCGTCACTGAATTTGCGCCATTGAATGATTCAATATACGGATTATCTGTTGGTTTTCCCCGTCTGGAGAAAACTAATTCCACCTGATGTCCATATACCCACCTATCAAGTTCCTTTGGAGCAAACTCGGATCCATTGGGAGAGGTCACTTACAGATGAGGAACAGAATCGCTTTCCATTTTTTTAATTAATTCGTCGTATTCCTTTTCTCGATCTTTAGAATAGAAATGTGGTCCAGAAAAAGAATCATAGCCATGCCTATTTATTGCAGTTACATTTCTTAAAAATACAATTGCATCATACCTCTTTTTTACATTACCAAAATCGTTATAATCACTTTTTAATTTATACCTACTTATACCCAACATTTGATTTGGTGGGGCAATCAATCTATCCGTTGGAAAATAGAAGAAGTCAATACCCGATTGAAACGCATAACTTTCCAGTGTCCGGGCACGAGGTATCTGAATTGTATCTGTAGTATAATGAAATGATTTACAGTCATCCTGAAGGAATGTACCTGCACCAAATGTGAAATTTATTGAGAAATAAGCGTCCTTATAAAAACGAGCTAAATAATTTCCAAGCATTTTTTCTGTTTTTGTTCCAGTAGTAAATGGTGTCTTTTTTACATGCCAAGAATGTGCTAAAATGATAATCTTTTCCCCTTCCTCCCGGTATAACGAATCCAAGAAACATAACCTTTTAAACATCTTCAAGTCTCGATCTAAGTGCCACCACTCATCCACATTCGAAAATTGCCTTTCTGGGTTGTCGTAGTCTGCAATAAAGTATTTATAAAAAGCTATATCCTGCTTGTTTAATCCCGTATACATGACCTGATCTACTTTCATTTTATTCAAAGCTTGTTTGGTCTCCGCTGCCATAAACATCGATAAATAAGGTCGCATAAACTCTTGTCCAAACAAGTACAGATGATAATCCATCAAAGGGTAATCGCGCCCCCCTTGATTTATAGGATTATCAATACCAAAAATTTTAACCTGCTTTGAGTTTGAATTGTTGTAATTCTTAATCCATTCTAATAGCCCCTCCAATTCGTCCATACCGGAAAACGTTAAATCAAGATTCCTTCTTAATTTTGCTTTTCCTGGTTCGTCTAATTTACCCGTGATATATAAGTTCATTAGAAAAGCCAATTCATAGGGAACTTCCATTAACACCAACTTACAGTTGTGGTGACTAATTAAATTTTTAACAAACAGATTACGCGCCTCCTTTAAATCATTACTACCATGTGTAATTTCGCCCAAGCCAATAACTTTAATATCTTTTATATTTGGTATTGGGTTTTCAAATTCATTTTCTGACTTTTTTAAAGGCTTAATATGTGACTTATCAAATACGGTGTATGTCGAATCTATCGGATATTTAATGATAGTTGATGTCATATCCCTCTTTCCACATCTTATTGAAATATTCCGAAAGTCCACCACTTGATTATTATCTTGGTCACCTTTATAGGTAATCGTTAGCTTGATAGCTGCAATCCTTCCTTTCCCAACAGAAACTACATTCTTTTTCCATTTTGTATTGATCTTGACCTGGATGGTATCACTTTCTAACGCTGATTCGTCTGCATCATAACTGGTAATATCAACCGATAAAGGAAAGTTAGTATGACCGCGTGTTTCAAAACCAATATGAAGATCTTTACGTTCAATATTCACCGGAAAAACTATTATTCGGGACAAGGTAAAAGACATTGTTTTGTCGATCCTCTTTTTATATAAAACACTTAAAAATTTTTTCCCTTTTTCTTCTTTTTGCTGAAAACTCGAACTACCATATGCTTTTACCCAATTCCGGTCACAGTCATCAACTTTTGATAATCCTAAGTCAAACCGATCCTCAAATGTTTGTTGCGCCAGCAAGTTTGCACACAGAAAAAATAGTATGAACAATATGTATAGTCTCATTTAGTTTACTTTCCTTCCTGAGATTTGTCAAGATATTGAAACAAAAAGGTGATTTTAGACCGATCATTTAAATCCCTAAAATCTGTCGCGGCACACCATCCGGAGTCTAGAGAAATGTAATTCGCCCAACCATTTATTAAGCATATTTTTTTGGGGAAAGATTTAATTTTCTTTCCTATGATTACCGCGTCTCCTATTTTAAAATTCCTATCTACTGTTGAAATAAATACAATTCGCCCAGTAGTATCTAAGCCCAACGAAAATTTTATGTCATCAACCTTGATTTGTACACCGTCTATTAGTCCATATTTGGGAACATACAATTTAGCTTCTCGATGACGGTTATTATTCCATATACTTCCGAGTTTAGGCATATGTTGCGCATATATAGAAAACGATAACAACGTTAGATAAATACTTAAAAACATCTTTTTTACTGCGATCAACCTTCCCTCCTTCTTAATGCCGAAAGACCAAATCTGTCTTTTTAGCCATTAATTTACTTTATATAACTTTCACACAATTTTAACAAAATCTAAAACAGTATACTTCCCTTTCTGAATAAATAAATGTTATATATTTATTAAATGTCGAACCAAGATGAAGCCCTCCCGCGAACTATGTCATCAAGTAAAGCTCGCTACTCTACGATTTATAAACTATGCATTCACATAAAAAGCCACATCTCGCGATGTGACTCTACAACATTTATATATTTGACTAAAGGCTCTGTTATTTAGAGGAATGAATTGACTTGGACACTTTCCAGCTATCGCCTTCGCGCACCAAAGTCACCAGGTCGGTCTTGGTGAAATTTTCAAATTTCAAGGTCACCTTAGCGACCATGTAGTCGGCTGACTCTTCGAGGATATCGGTGGCCACTTTACAGTCCAGCTTCTCTCCTTTTTGCTTTTTGAAGAATTTAACAACCGCACTACGTCCATTGGTAGCTGTGTTAGCCTTCTGGCTGAAATCTGCAGCAAACAGCTGCTCCACGCCTGCCGACTCGCCCTCGGTGGTGACCGCAACATAGTGGTCAAGGGCAAAGTCTGCGGTAGAAAGGTTAACGTTTGCTTTTGCTGATTTTGAACCGGGTCCTTCAGCGGCCATAGTGAATGTGGATACTACAATTAAGGCTGCTGCTGCGAATGTTTTTACTAGAGTTGTCATAATGTCTTTATTTTTTGTGTTAGTTCTGTTGTTCTTATTTGTTGACTCAAAACTACGGCACAATATGACCACAGCCTATGGGCTTTAGACCAACGGACGGGAAAACTCGGTAAACAGAGGAAATGGGGAGGTGAAACTCTCCAAGCAGAAGACCATTAAAAATATCCCTTTATTTGGTGTAGATGCGATGCTCATAGAACGGTTCTATTTTTCGAGCCCATGTCTCGTCACGCAAAACATTGATAAATCATGTAGTATAGAATTACCAATGATTAAAGAATAAAGATCTTACATAAACACGAGGAATTTACTATAGAATTGTGTATCTTTGCATTATAGAATTCTTTTCTCAGTGTAGAAAAGTCATCAAAAAGACAGTTTAATTACTAAAGTTAATACACCCTCCATGCCTCTCCGCGATGCACACTTGGGGGGTCTTCTCTTTTTATAGCCTATGCCAAAGAAATCGTACAACAAACCACCATTGAGGTTTGCAGATCAGCTGGAAAAACTGAAAGGCCGAGGACTAGAGGTTCCGGACGAGTCCCGGGCAATAGCTTATTTACAACAAATAAGCTATTATCGGTTGAGTGCTTATTTTCTTCCGTACCAATCCGTAAAAGACATCTTTGATAAAGGCACTACCTGAACCTGCACCTTGGTGAACAGCCGAATGGCAAGGATAACATAGCCTTGTTTTGTAAGTAGAGCATTTTAATAATTCATTTCAATTTATCAAAAAAAAATTAAAACTATTTTAATCTGACAGTTGTTCTTATTATACAAAGCGCTACAAGTAATCCTTCAGCAGAAGGTACCAACATAAAAATTGGCGTAGTACAGTGAAAATCCAATAGTATTCAAACACATTGGATGACGAAACATAAAAGAGGAAACGATAGGAAACATAAAAATTACTGTACAGAACAACGCTAAGAGAAAGGGTCTGATCAACATCAGGCCCTTTTGACGTAAAAAGCCAGATTGGGAGGGCAATGGCCTGCGCCCTCCTCTGTTAAAAACATATCCCGAAAGAATTTCAACGTTGGTTGTCTCCCTGCTGGATGATAAGGAAATCCATGACCCCCTGTCTCGACAGTTGTTAAATACCAACGTAACGGATATCTCTTCGCCTGCTGGTATACATTCTTCAGATTTTCATAAGTATAGAGACTATCATCTTTTGCATGTAATGAATAAATCGGACGTGTAACTACCATAGATCCACCTGATTCAAAGTCAGCGAACTTTGGTTTAGCTGAAATAGCATAAAATGCCCGAAAAGGACTACCAGATCCCCGTGCAAATTGGTAGGACACGTTACCGCCCATAGATAGTCCACCTAAATATATTGTATTGATATCAACAGAATAACGAGCTTTAACTTCGGTCAAAATCTTAGCAATCACACTAGAACAATGTGTATAATCCTTCCATCCAGGGTTGCCTTTTTGAAAAGGATAAATAATAATCGAGCCGGTACTGTCCCCAATTGTAAAAATGGGTTCAAGTCGGGTCTGGGGATCTATTCTCAATGATGCTTCGCCGGTAATCACGCCGCCATGTAGAAAAAATACGGCTCTTGTAGGCTTTTTTGGATTATAGTTCCCGGGAACAAATACAATATACGGTATTTCAAGCCCTCCTTCGTTGACATAATATAATGCAAAACCTGGAGTAGCATTCTGATATGAGCCTTTTCCTTTTGAAATGGCATTGGATAGGATTTCGTATTGCCAAATACTGTCTAGCTTATTTTTTTCTAGTAATTGAGATTCCATTTTCGATAATACCTTTCGGTAGGAATCATCATTTATGATTGTTTTAAATATCGAATCGTTTTTAAAGTAGAACAGTTCTTCTTGGCTGTTGCCCAGCCCGATCTTAGCTCCTTTGGCTAGCCACTCAATGGCCAAGTTGCTCTGGCCACTTCGAAGTGCGGTCACTGAAGCATTTGCATAATCATATTTTCCGATCTCTGCCTGATTTTTAAAAGCTCTCTGAAAAGTCTGAAGCGCATCTTTGTATCTCTCCAACTTAATTTGTGTGCCAGCTAACTCCATCAATTCCTCATAGGATTGAGCAATCGTTCTTTGAAATGAAAGCAAGGCAATAATTATAACTAAAATCTTCATTTATATTTTGGTTGATGACGCTAGATAGCAGTGCCTAAATTGTTAAGCACACCAATGATAACAAGCGAATATGATAAACGAGCAGTTCGTATAAAAGCCACATCTCGCGATGTGGCTCTACAACATTTATATACTTGACTAAAGGCTCCGTTATTTATAGGAATGAATTGACTTGGACACTTTCCAGCTGTCGCCTTCGCGCACCAAAGTCACCAGGTCGGTCTTGGTGAAATTTTCAAATTTCAAGGTCACCTTAGCGACCATGTAGTCGGCTGATTCTTCGAGGATATCGGTGGCCACTTTACAGTCCAGCTTCTCTCCTTTTTGCTTTTTGAAGAATTTAACAACCGAACTACGTCCGTTGGTAGCTGCGTTAGCCTTCTGGCTGAAATCTGCAGCAAGCAGCTGCTCCACGCCTGCCGACTCGCCTTCGGTGGTGACCGCAACATAGTGGTCAAGGGCGAAGTCTGCTGTAGAAAGGTTAACGTTTGCTTTTGCGGACTTTGAACCGGGTCCTTCAGCGGCCATAGTGAATGTGGATACTGCGATCAGGGCTGCTGCTGCGAATGTTTTTACTAGAGTTTTCATAATGTCTTTATTTTTTGTGTTAGTTCTGTTGTTCTTATTTGTTGACTCAAAACTACGACACCATATGACCACAGCCTATGGGCTTTAGACCAACGGACGGGAAAACTCGGTGAATGAGGGAAATGGGTAGGTGAAACTTTCCAAGAGAAAGTGTCTGATCAACATCAGGGCCTTTTGACGTAAAAGCCAGATCGGGAAGGCAATGATCTACGCCTAGTGGTGACAGAGCCCTTGCTGACCTCCAGAATGCAACAAAAAGGAAATTTTAGGGATAGCCCAGTGGATACGATTAATTAATAAAATTATTTGTACTATCGGGCTTTGTAGACAATGGTCTGAAATTGAAGGTATCTTGTCTTGCTTCCAGCTTTCCAGTTTTGATATATTTCCGTGAGGTTATGATAAATTGTCTTTCGTTTATAATATGACCTTTATCAACATAGGTTTGATATTTTTCAGCATAGATTGGGGTTAGATAACGTTCAATTGTGATATTATTTCCGTCAACAATGTATAATCCCCAAATATACCCTGTCTTTTTATCATTAACATTACTTTTTGAAAAAGTTTCATCAATATTCTTAAAACCATGTTTAATTCTCGGGTTCCCACCTTGATAGACTATTCCATTTTTATACAGGAAGATAATATCAAAAAAAACGCTATCTAATTGAGTATAATAATACCCATTCAACAAAAGTCTTTCACTAACATTTTCTTTCAGCTGCAATGTCGGAAGTTGCCGACGAACGGAACATGACACTATTAAAAAGAAAAATACATAAAAATAAATTGTTCTTACCATACCCCAAATGGATCAAGTATGCGCCCAGCTCTCCTATAGAGCGCATTTGAATTCTCATTACGTTGAAATCTACTGTCTATCCCATCTCTCAAGACAACTGAACTGCAAGCATGTATAGAAATGAAAATACTACTATTTAGCTTGCTGCCGCATCACGTTCCAGAAATTATAGTCCATCATTGGAGCTTTTATAACACCTACATGGTGCCCAATGGTTACGATCTGTCCCCGATGATAGGTAGTATGGATGATTAAATGCTGTAAGTATTCATATTTCGGAAAATTCGACGAAAACCATTGTGATTCTATCAAATAGGGTTCGTTCATCGATTCGGTATTTTCGTTCACATAGGCTGCCAGTAGTTTTGCTTCGTTTACCAGATTTTCCATTTCTTGCTGAATATGCACAGCTGTGGGAATGTATTCAAAACTCGGTGTCTCTGTACCACGGATCATCGATGACCAGTACAACTGGGTGTCGCTAATATGTTTTAATGTTTTGGCGATACTACTAAAACTCGAGGGACATTCCTTTTGTAACAGATCCTCAGGATAGTTCTGTAGCCAATTGACCAGCTGTTCCGTAACCCAAACGTTGTAGTCAACGGCATTGGTAATGAATGTTTTTAAACTCATTGTATTCTTTTTTAGTTCATAATTGCATGGATATTACCCCAAATAAATTTAGCGATTTTTTATAGCTATCCTCTTTTTTTTTCAGCTGAATAACTAACAAACAAAGAAGCCACATCTCCGGATGTGGCTCTACAACATATATATTTTGACTAAACGCCTAGTTACTAAACGAATGGATTGATTTGGAGACTTTCCAGCTTTCACCTTCGCGCACCAAAGTCACCAGGTCGGTCTTGGTGAAATTTTCGAATTTCAACGTTACTTTAGCCACCATATAATCTGCAGACTCTTCGAGAATGTCGGTGGCCACTTTACAGTCCAGCTGCTCTCCTTTTTGCTTTTTGAAGAAGTTAACAACCGCACTACGTCCATTGGTAGCTGCGTTAGCCTTCTGGCTGAAATCTGCAGCAAACAGCTGCTCCACGCCTGCCGACTCGCCTCCGGTGGTGACCGCAATGTAATGGTCAAAGGCGAAGTCTGAGGTAGAAAGGTTAACGTTTGCTTTTGCGGACTTTGAACCGGGTCCTTCAGCGGCCATAGCGAATGTGGAAACAAATACACTCATGATGGTTCATCATGTCTTCTTAAATGAAACACTGAAAATTCGTTACGCGGTGCGTAATGAATTCAGGATTCTCTACCCACTGCGTAGAGAATCCTAAACAAATAAAACATTTTGGTAAGAAAAAACTACTCCAATAAAACTATTTCAAACCGACTATTGTTCTTACTATACAAAACGGCAACAAGCTTCTTTTCGAAAGTAAGATTCAACATAAAATTGGCGTCGTACAGTAAAAATCCAATGTCTTCAAAAACATTGGATGACGAAACAAAAAAGAGGAAACGATAGGAAACATAAAAATTACTGTACAAGTAAACGCTAAGAGAAAGGGTCTGATGAGAATCAGGCCCTTTTGACGTTAGAGAACCACAGCGCCAGATGTGGCTTTTAATGGGTTTACAAATACATAGCTGAGTCTGCAAACTGACAGGTCCCTATGACATTGTATTTCTGAAAGTCAGCTAATTACTCCCCCAGTAGCGGTGGAGAGCTGGTGAAGATTTAAGGTCTATTTTCTAGGATCGCTTCTACTTTAGGCTCTATTATTTTAAGCATCCTTTCAAATCCTACATCTGTTGGGTGTGTGCCATCCACTGTTCCTTCGGAATCATCACCTATTAAATGGTCTGTGGGTATATAATACAAATTTTTATAACCTGCCTGCAGCAATCTCTCATACTGTAGCTTAAAATTTTTATTCTGCTCGGTCAACCGCGCACGCCATTTTAAATTATAATTGCCGACCTGACGGGTAATGCTCTCGATCAGCAATATGGGTAACCGGGGATGGGACCGACGGATCCGTTCCACAAAATTGAACGTTCGGTCCCGGACTTCCTCTGGGCTACTGTTTGGTACACAATCCATGATGAGCAGGTCCATAGTATCAATGTCACACAGCATATCGGCCACAGCAGGCTCCATCCGCGCATTGCCGCTCACGCCCATGTTGATCACGCTGGCATTCAGCCGACGCCCCAATTGTGCTGGATAAGCTAATCCCGGACGGCTTGCGGAAGCTCCATGGACAATGCTGGAACCATAAATCACGACCTTTTTAGCAAATGACTGTTTGGTACCAACAAAGCTGGCTTTGTCATCAATAATCAGGTCAAAGTCCAATAGCTCTTTATATAGCGGAAAATAAACAAGAAATTCTTTTTCTGTTTTGGCCATATCTTCAACCAGCGTAGCTTTACTTTCTGCCAAATTAAGATCGGGACGAGCTACTCCTGCAAAGCGCCATCCGCTGGCTTCTTTTACATATACATCAAAACCGCGCGACATAATCGGCGTAGAATTATTGCCTAACACTGCATCAACCGTCTTCCAGCGTAAAGATAATTTGCTCGTATTGCTTTTAAACGTAATAAACATTCCTGCAGCATGGGTATATAATTTCTTTACCGCAGCAGGAAGCTCCCTGTACTTCGCTGTATCTATACGATGAAATTTTGGCGCATTTTCAAAAGCTCTTCCCTGCAGCTCAAATTTAGCAGACGAAATAACCTGTTGGGCGTAAATGGAAAACGAGCCATAAACAAAGAAGAGGAAAAGAAAGATAATCGTCTTTTTTTTCATGATGTTTCAATTAATAGCAATCATTATAACTTAATAGCAGCCATCTCATCTTATCCATGAGATGGCCGTCTACCTATAAAAGTATCGATTTTTTATTTCACGGTAAATACCGTGGCGACAGCGCGTTCTCCTTCATGGTCAAACTTTCCATTATCTGAAGGATAGTTGACCACACCTTCGCCCTTCACCCAGGCTGTGGAGGAACCGCCGCCATCATAGTTTAATGCAGACGTGCAGCCCAAGGCGGCCATTAACTGGCCCAGCTGGGGAATCGTCAGTCCCTGTGACTGCGACGAACGTCCATCGATAACAGCTACGATCAGCTTATTGTCCTTGGTAAGCCCCACTGCTGTACGGGGATGTCTGCTGGTATTGAAATCTACGTTCAACTGCTCCAGCACCTGACCATTCTGCATCAATAAAGGACCGCCAGCCAGTGCAGCTGTAGCGCTCAGGGTACCCCAACCACCTGCTGGCTTCGGCACGATCTGATAGCTTTGCCCGGTAAAGGTAAATGCGCCATTTTCACGGTAGCTATTAAATCCATTCACCGTCTGGTTGATCACCTGGCCGTCGTATTTGAAAAATACGGTTGATCCGCCCGTACTGGTATTAAAGTAACTCCCGTTGAATGCCACCAAAGCGCCCTTGGCTGTGGCAGCAGCACTTGTTTTTAGAAATCCGGTCTTCACATAGGGAATTTCCAGTTGCATACCTTTCTTCAGATCGATCTCAAATACATTAACATATTGTTTGGATTCAAATATCCGCGGGAATTGGTAATACTTCCACACCACACCATCGGCAACCGTTTTTGTATTCCAGGCAGCCGTATGGATAATCTCCGCCAGGTCTTCTTGCTGGGGAATACTATAATCGTAGGGCAGCTGCGTTCCGCCTTCATTTTTCTTGCATGAAATAACAAGAAAAAGCAGCAATAAGCTGTATATAAAATTTCTTTTCATCTGTTTTTACTTTATTTCACCGATCCACTTTAACTTTAATGGAACCGCTTTTTCAATTGTTTTTTGCTCAATAGTGCATACGGCTGACTCCATATTTCGGTAAAAGATGACCTTATTTTCTCCCGGCAGCAATCTTGCCGCACTGACATTGCCCGCACCCCAACTATAGGGCCAGTTGGCAAAATAGTGTTGCGGCACGGTTTCCCGGACATACTGAAAGGCCTTTCCTTTTCGCTCCGCCAATAGCACTTTGTCCTTTCCGATCAATACCAATGATTTTCCCTGGATATACCCTGCATTGATGTGGTTCCAGTTCAATGTGTCTGGCAGCCTCAGCCATTCCTCAATAGGCTGTTCGTCCAGTACCTTATAGTCTTTTTTTGAAACTTTACGGCAATAGCCGCTAAAGAGGATGTACCATGCAGCCGGCTCATCGATATATATCGGCGGATTAAACTCTGAGCTCCCTTTCAGAAAAGGGAACAGCTTCTCCACCGGACTGACGCTATAGCTGGTGTTAGCAGCATCCGTTGTATAGATGATATCCTGCGTCAGGTAACAGGTACTGTCTTTTTTTGTCCATACCGCTTCCGGCGTCAGCCAGGTGCCTTTTAATGTAAAAAGGTGGTTGTCATCGTAAGCGTTAAATATTCCGGCATAATCAAGACGGTCTTCCTTTTTGGGCTGTATAGCGCCTTCAATAAAAAACTTCGCTGTCACCCCATCGTATTTTTGCAGGCGGGCAGCGACAGCAATCGCATGCCAATGGTCGGAAACAACATACACTGTATCTCCTGGCTGCATGATCCGCTCGCCAGCGTTATTTTTTAGGCGCCTGCTAAAAATATAATTCTGCACTGTCGTCTTGGAGTTTTCCTCCTTGAAGATCAATGCCGCAGGCACCCCTCTGCTGACCAATTGCAGCGCCATGGACGACGCTTCGCAAATCTTGGAACCGTGGGCACCACAACCTCCAGACACCACAATAGCATCCATCGGCCGGATACGGTAGAGCTGAGCAGCAACATCTACCCGCCGGGCCAGTACCTCAGGATCGGCTGAACCCAATAATAGCAGGATATTCTTGTGCTCAGCAGCCCGGCTGTTGCCTAATACAAGAAGGATAAGGATAAATAAGCAGCTTAATTGTTTCATCTTATTTCACTTTTGCGCCCATCCAGCTGGAAGAACGCGGGTTATTATTGATATCTTGTTGCATGCGACTATCGTCCAATGCCGGCGTGTATTTCTTGGCAAGCTCCAGCAGTCCGGCTGAATTTAGACCATAGCTCATGGACGGATTTTCGGCTCCGATAGGTAGATAATCTGGATTCAGCATGGTCGCAGGTTCAAAACTTACTTTTGGAACAATGCTTCCATCAGCGCCATACACCGCTTGCGCAGCAACCGTGTGCTGTATCCTTGGCACGACAGCAATGTTATCTGAATAGGCATCAACATCGGTAGAACTGCCCGCCTGGGTATTGCCTGATACAATCGAATTGATCAAAGTCAGGTTGTTGACATTGCTGCGACGATAGACCCCACCGCCGGGACCAACAACGGTATTCTTGGTAATGGTTGTACTGATCACGTCTGCCTGACTATTATCATACAGCATCAGTCCGCCGCCGCCATTGGCTGATGTGCTCGAATTTTCAGCCAGCAGGCAATTAACAAATATCCCTTTTGACTTTTCACGCAGATAAACGCCTGCTCCATAGGATGTATTTGAATTGCCGATCACCTCACAATTATAGAGTGTAATAGCCGCGTTTGGATAGGCGTGCACGCCCCCTGCGGTGCCTTTGGCACTATTGTGATTAAACTGGCTATCGTAGGCAATCAGTGAACCATCGGCGATCCATAGTCCGCCACCGTTATTTCCGCTGTTGCTATTATTGTTGATGCGACAGTTTTCCAACCTGAGCTGGGCACCTGCAAATGCGTAGATGCCGGCAGCAAAACCTGCGGTCCCCTTATCTGCGGTCGCTTTATTGTCGACCACATCCACATTTTTGAGCAAGACCCTGGCCATGCCAATCAACATACCGCCCCCTTGGCCACGGCTGAATTTGACGTTATTGATGGTTGTACTCGCACTACGATCGGTGGCATTTCCCCCTCTGATGCTGATGTTTTCAAGCGTCACCTGATTTTCAGGATCCGCGGTCGCCGTCACCGTGACGGTATGGAACACCGATTTTCCACTGGAAAGCTTTCCCTGAAAGATGGTTTTATACAAGGCCGGATTGGGCTGATCTCCAGGTTTGGCATTGGCCGCATATCCGCCGATCAGGCTGATATTTTTTGCGATCTCTATGGTTTTGTCCGATTCCTCATTCACATCACCATTGCGAATGGTCCGCGTTGGAACATAGGTTCCCTCGGCCAGGAATAACGTACTGCCTGTCGTTGCTTTTTCGAGTGCCTGATCGAGGTCAGTAGCACTACTCCACGAACTGCCATCCCCTTTGCCTGCAGGAGTCACATAAAAAACGGGCACTTTTCCGGATTCCTGCAAGATCAAGATCTCCTGCGATAGATTATCGTTCAGCCTGAGCAGCAAAGTCGCCGAACGTTCGTCTTCCGAATTTTTATCAACAGAAAACCGAATCTTATTTTTCCCCTTGGGATACACCGTACTATCGAGTTTGATCCAGTCTTTGTCGCTGCTTACGGTAACGGTCGCATTTGCCAAAATGTCCAATTGATAGGTATCGGCCCTACTGCCGACTTCCATATAATCCCGATCGATCAGGAGCCGCTGCTCACTCTCGACTTTATCTTTTTTACAGCTCTGTATGCCTAGGGCATACAAAAGGGCCATAAAAATATATAACGATTTTTTCATTATAATCAATGTTTTTTGAACCTACTTATTGTTTTGTGTTCCTATAATTCTGCTGCAGCTGACGGTAACATTGGACCAGCTGCATTGTCGTTTCATAATGACACTCAAACATGAATACACCTTTATATTTAATTTTTTCCAGTGTGGCCAATATGGTATTCCAGTCATTCTGACCTTTGCCATTACAGGGTAAATAGTGACTTTCCTTGGTTCCATCCCCATCCGCGACATGCAGTGTCTTTACGCGCGCCCCAAAAGCCAAGAGCAGGCGCTCGGGATGCGCAATATGGTTCATATCGACGGCAATGCCGACCTGATCAGGAAAGCGCGCGAAAAGTTCCTGACATTCTTCCACGGTCCGCAGCAGGGGCCGCTCCCGCTCACCCACCGTCAGCGAAGGTCCCAGCATATTTTCGATGACGAGCTGCCGCCCAGCCTTAGCCACTGCCGGGTACAACTCCTTGACAGAACGTACCAGCTGATCCTTCCGGGCCGCACGTTTGTTGGGCTCGAGGTAATAGGAAGGGTGAAACAGGATGACCTGCGGATGAAGACGGTAAAGGCCTTCCAGCAGCTGCAAATGCATACGGATCACCTGCTGCCGCTGCTGTTCGTCCAGCGTAGAGATATCTATTTTGGCGGAAAAGGGCATATGGACAGACCATACCTTCACCGCGGCTTTTTTCAGTACAATGGCCAACGAATCGCATTTAAGCAACCATTCATGCTGTGGAATCTTTAAACTGAGGTCTGCATTGACAAAGCTTCCGAGCCCCGCGATCTCGATATAGTCCATACCTGCTGCTTTGTCTGCCTTTAGTTTTTCCAATGCTATCTTCCGGATATCGAGCGAATAGCCAACGGCATAATCAGGTCCACCCTGTTTTTGACAGTAGGTATATCCGGGGACCAATAGACAACAGAGGATCGCTATAAAAATAAGTTGTTTCATGTTATCGGTATAATTTCTCCCATTCAGGATTTTGTTTCAAATTTGGGTTTAACTGGATATCTTCAATCGGGATCGGTGCATAGTAATCGCGTTTTTCATCAAACTTACCCCGTTGATAAAAGGGATCAAGTGAGCCTTTATTGGCGTTCTGAGTATTTGAAACAGGGTCCCAAAGTGTCCGCTGATTGATATTGATCAATGTGGTCACCGTACCCGGTGCACCCGATGTATTGCCTGTATGGACATACACATCGGCCTTGCCATCCCCTGTAAAATCATAGGCTCCAACGCCGGGAAAATAAACCCCGACAATAGGCTGATTGAGTTTAGATCCGGCCTTCCAGCGCATTAAGTCATCCCAGCGCTGCCCTTCGTTGAACAATTCGATCCGTCTTTCGCGCCGTATTTCCAGCAGAACGCCCCTGAATGCACCAGCATCGACGTTGGGATACATGGCCAGCAAATAAGGATCGGGGTTAGCATTCGCTTCAGCGAGGGATAGCATCGGCATGCCCACACGGCTACGCAGCTTATTGACCGTCAGGTCGAGGTCGCTTTGGCTGATGGTCCCAAGTTCGGCTTTTGCTTCGGCATGGATAAGCAGTGCCTCCGCATAACGGAATAAGATGACATCAAAATAGGAGGCCGATACGCCCCATTGCAATTTATCAGGCAACGCCTTGATCAGACGGTAGCCTGTCGTGGTGATCGTCAAGTTGACAGGCTCATTTGCTGTTTCTCCATTAGCACGGAAGTCTGGCCCTGCAGTTGTCTGTGTAAGCCTTGGATCTCTATTTTGCATTTCCTGATAGAACTCCATGGTCTGGTAACCCGATCTATCGGTAAAGCGGCTCCCATCCTTCATCAGATAGCTATTGATCATATCTTTGGCGATACCGTAGGCTCCTGAAGTTGCTGAGGTAAAGGAATAGCCAAGGCCATGAACACGCATGCCCAGTTCAAAATCAATGGCAAGAATAGTCTCCACCTGATCCTGATTATTGCGGGCGAACAGATTCCGATAGGCTTGATCTGCTCCCCCCTGGCTGTACAAGGTATAGGCTCCACTATTCATCAGTTCGGCCGATGCGCTGACCGCCTCATTCAGGAACTTTTCATGTCCCGCGATCTGATGGTATTTTCGAAATGTTCCTTCAAAGAGCGCCACCCTGGCTTTCAGCAGCAGTGCCGTGTATTTGGTGATCAAGTTAAGCTGTTTTTCGGCTGGTATATTTTCGATCGCATAGTCCAGGTCAGCCATAATGGAATCCATCACCAGCTGCCGTGAGTCCCTAGCCTTGAAAAGGTCTTCATCTTTGGCGCTCAGCACCTTTCCATACCAGGGTACGTCACCAAAAGTTTTTACCTTATCGTAATAAAAATTTGCTCTAAAAAAACGGGCTATGCCACTGTATTTTTTTTGTGCCGCAGCGTCGGGAACTTTATGATAGTTGGCCAGAAAATAATTGATCTTGCGCAACTGGCTCCAGGACCAACCGCCCGAGCCGCTTCCCACGGGGACAGTTCGATTGCCCTTGATCCGGTCGGCTACGGTGAGGGGGATCATATTGTCCGAACTCCCATCGTTTGTATACCAGGATTCATTGGGCAGAAAGGTGTAAAAATCATTGGTGGCAACCTCCAGATCCTTTGCTGTATTGAAAAAATAGGGAGCTTCCACCTGGTCCTCCGAAGGACGGTCCAAATAATCTTTCTGACAAGCTGCCAGCGATAGTAAGATCAACAGACCAAGTAGTTTATAGGTGTTTGTTGTAAGTTTCATTATCATTGCGTTGTCGAGTATTAAAGCGTAAGCATTAAACCAAAAGAATAGGTTTTACCCATGGGATAGTCCCGCAGCAGCCCCCGCTCCGAGGAGTCCGCAGGATCATTGGCACTTGCGGGCGAATTATAATTGATCATTGCACCTGCCTGTTCGGGATCTATATACTTGGTCAGATTGCCAAAGTTCCAGGTCAACAGATTCTCGCCACTGAAGTAAAACCGCAGTTTTTCAACTTTATAGCGCCGTGTCCATTGCTGTGGCAGGGTGTAGCCCAACGTAAAATTTTTCATCCGCAGGAACCCGACATTGGTCAGGTAATAATCGTTCAATTCATATAGCGACCTTCCGCTCTGCAAGGACGAGTATCCCCGATAGATCTGTGGATACCTATTCGCTTTCTTGTCCGGAGTCCATGCATTATCTACCAGGTCTTTACGTACAAAGGAAAGATATGGCCGCTGATAGGAACCCCAGTATAAATCCCCTGTCGGGTACCAATCTTGTTTGGCAACACCAGCAAATGCCGCCGAGAGATCAAAATTATTCCAGGAAGCACTCATATTGATACCAAATGGAAATTTCGGCATGGCATTGCCAATGGGTTTAATATCACCGTGGTTGGCAAGCGTGTTGTCGCCTTTGTCGATACGGCCATCACCATTGAGATCTACGTATTTCACATCGCCACCGCGCAACATATTCCACTCACTATTTTGCGATACACTCAGAATATCGTTATATACTTTAGAGAGGGACAATTGCGGGTCCTGGAAACTATTCTGGTAGCTCAATGCCTCCGCGTCGGACTGAAACTGTCCGTCGATATGGTATCCCCAGATCTGCCCCAGTACCTGTCCTTCGTAATAGGAACTCAACAAGCCCTGTGGATTATTATATTTCGTAATGATCCCTTTAAAATTGGTGGTATTCACAGCGATGTTGAAGCGAAAGGGTGAACCGGCAAGGTCAAACTTGTCCTGGTAGCTTACCCCCACTTCAAAACCTTTATTACGCAAAGCAGCGTAGTTTTCACGGGGTTCATTAGCTCCAAATACTGCTGGAAGCGGCTGTCCCGGGAGATACATGCCTTCGACATCTTTCTGATACCAGTCAAAATTGACATTTAGCTTGTTCTGGATCAGTCCAAGATCAACACCGAAGTCAATGCTTTTGGTCCGTTCCCAGGTGACGACGTTCGGCAATGGTGCCGGCGTACTTGCCCCAATAAGACGGGAGCCCCCATTTAGCCAGGCCAACTGCTGCACGGTCATCAATTCCTTAAAGGTATTGACCCCTACAGTCTGGTTGCCGAGCTTGCCATACGAAGCTCTGAGCTTTAAGGTAGGTATAGTGCCTTTGATCGATTCCCAAAAGTGCTCACGATCCAGCTGCCAACCTAATGAAACTGAGGGGAAAAATCCCCATCGGCTCCCGCTAGGAAACCGTGATGAACCATCATACCGTGAATTTATTTCCAGCAGGTATTTATTGTCGTAGGCATAATTAAAACGGCCAAATACGCCCTGAATAGCCCAATTTTCAGCTGTTCCGCTCAGGCTGTACATGGAAGTCCCCAGCGCCAAGTTGGAAAGATCCTCGATCAGCAGGTCGTCCATGGCTCCGGCGATACGGTCCCGGTCAAAGGATTCCTGATTGTAGCCCACCAATAATTTGAACTGATGCTTCTGCGCCACATTTTTTTCGTAGGTCGCAAACAGGTTCATCGCGTTATACTTGTCTTTCCAGCGGTATTCTGTCAGACGGTTGAGGCCGGCAGTTGTATAATTGAGTTTGTTGCCCGAGTAGTAACTGAAGGGGTTGAGGCGTGTGCTCCGTGAAAAGTTTTCGATACGGTTGCTATAATCAAAATTTACCTGTAGGCCTTTCAATGGCTTGAGCAGGACACGGAAGGTATTGGTAAACTCTTCACTATTGCGTACCTCCCAGCTTTTTCCCGATTCCAGCCCTGCATTGGCTCCCTGACCGCCAGTACCCACACCGATATCCGTTGGAATACCATCGACAAAATTAGGGTAAAAAGGCATCAGATTATACCAGGTCGTCGTACTCCAAAGCCCCCCCAGACCATTGCTGTAGCCTCCATATTCTTTATCCTTTTCGTTGATGAACTGCGTATTGTTTGAAATTTCCAACCAGCTGTTGGGTGTGAATACCAAATTGGATTTCATATTCTGGCGGTCCATATTCGCATCGTCATTGATATTATTGATCGTTTCGCGTTTAAATACACGGCCGGAGAGATAGGCTTTCAACTTTTCACTGCCACCTGAAATGGCGATATTATGGAAGTTGGAGGGCTGATATTTTTTAAATAGGTAATCCCACCAGTTGGTCTTATAGAAAAACTTATAGGTTCCGTCTGCCTGCTTCTCATGAAAGGGCGCAATCTCCCCTGCAGCTACCATTTTGATCGCTTCCCAGTCCATTGCATTGTAACGTGTATAGGAACTGCCGTTATAACCATACAGTGCAGCATCTACTGTTTTCCCGTAGACATAGGGATCGGAGATATAGTCGGTACGGGAGGCCGGTGTAGTCCAGGCAAAATTATTGACATAATCCACCTTCACTGTCCCTGCCTTTCCTTTTTTTGTGGTCACCAAGATGACACCAAAAGCACCACGGGCTCCATAAATGGCCGCCGAAGCGGCATCTTTCAGCACAGAAACACTTTCAATATCATTGGGGTTGACCCGAGTAATATTCCCTTCGATCCCGTCGATCAATACCAGCGGGCCGCCCTCATTGATGGAATTGAATCCCCGCACATTGATATCGGGTGTCTTGGATGGATCTCCGTTGTTGAGCTGGATATTCAAGCCGGGCATAAGTCCCTGGAGCGTACCTGCAATGTTCGCACTTGGTCGTAGCGCGATATCATCCGCATTGACCTGCGACACGGCACCCGTCAGATTGGCTTTTTTCTGCACACCATATCCCACGACGACCACTTCTTCCATTGCATTGATGGCGGGCTTCATGGTCACATGCAAGGTTGACTGCTGTGCCAGCGCCATTTCCAGCGGCTCATAGCCAACCATCGTAAATACAAGTATGGCATCACGGCTGCTGACCTGGATCTGAAAGCTGCCATCCTCGCGACTGAGCGTTTTCTCCTTTTTGCCTTTTTCACTGATAGTAACATTGTCCAACGGCCGGCCCTGCTCGTCTTTGACAAACCCTTTGACCGGGTACAGCTGCGGAGCCTCCGTAGCCGACGCCTGGCCAACAGCCTGATCCGTTCTTTTGTTCAAGACAATATTTTTATCCGCTTTGACATAAGATAACTGCAGCTGGGCCAATAGATCTTTCAAGGCTTCTTCAAAAGAGATATTGTGGTAGCTGACGCTGATACGGTCGTCTTTTGCGATCAGCGATTCGTTGTAAAAAATGTTGTATCCACTTTGCTTCTGCAGTTCTTTCAGGACCGCACTCACCTTTACATTGTTCCGCTTCAGATTGACGGTCTGGCCAAATGAAAATGCGTGCAGCTGTAAATTGGCAGCGAACAAGAGAGGAATTGCTAATGACAATTTCATAGAAATTGGTATTTTCTGGGATCTTACCTGACATAATAGGGTCGGTCCGATCAATTTTTTTTTATTAAATTGCATTCGGTTGAGATAAAATTTAACGGTTTTACTATTCATCCATGTCGAGAAAAAGACAAAACTTTCAGGGGCGTTGGCGCGCTCCTGATTGTTATATATGCTTCCCTTCTCATCAGCGTTAGTTTAGCACATATATCCTCCTTCCTTTACGTTCGAAATGTACGCCACCGGCGAAAGCAATTGTTTTCAATAGTTTATCGATATTTTCATAGCGGGAGATAGTCCCCGAGAAGTGCTGTCCCTGCAGCTTGTCTCCGTAACTGATCTCGACATCATACCAGCGAGCTACCTCGTCCATGACCGTTTGAATGGATGCATTATCAAAGGCGAAATTTCCATTTTTCCAGGCAAGGCTATAGAACGGATCCACTTGCTCCTTTTTCACATTCCTGCGACTTTTATCGAAAACGACCTGATCATTGGGCGCAAGGACTTGTTCTTTTAGGGCAGCATCGGCAAAAGAGAGCTTGACTTTCCCTTCTACCAACGTGGTAACGATGTGATCACCAAAACTCTTGATGTTAAAGTGTGTTCCCAGGACCTCGAGTGTCTGTCCTCCACTTTGCACAATAAAAGGTACCCTTTTGCCTTTAACATCCATTTTAGCCACTTCAAAATAAGCTTCCCCTTCGAGCTGCACCGACCGCAGCTTCGCATCAAATTTTACGGGATATTTGATCTTACTGCCTGCATTGAGCTGCACAAGACTTCCGTCAGCCATCCTGAGCGTATATTCCCCGCCCCGGGGCGTAATGATGGTGTTGTAGACGACGCTACTTGCCTGTGACCTGCTGTCCTTGAGCCGATAGCTGATTTGACCTTTATTATCTTTGGTAATCAAATATTCCCCTTGGTCAAGTACCGTATCCGCACGGAGCAAACTGAGATCGATCTGTTTTCCATCTTCAAGTATGATCATGGCTTTATCTGAGCCCGGTACGATCGACACCTTAGACAGCTGCTCTTTCGGTTGTGTTTCCTCGGTATAAAAGTTGTAGTAGCCCCATAGCACTGCACCGCATAACGCAAGAAAGACTGCCGCAACCTGCCACCAATTTCTCCTGAAATTAAAATGTCCATCTGTCGTCCTTTGGGGAGTAGATGCCGATGTTGCAATTCGGGGATCGGCCAATATATTTTCCAGCATCCGGTGCGGATCAGGGTATGCTGCGGGCTGTACCGGGTACGAGTTCTCCCGCCAGACTTTCTCCCAAACCTGAAGAAATACGGGATCATCCATTAATTCCTGAAGCTGTGCCCGTTCTTCTTTACTGGCTTGATCAGCAAGATATTTGCGTATTAATTGGCTGTATTGTTCAATTTGGTTCATTCCTTTGGATCGATTTCAACTACATAATCGCGCGAACCCTGAAAAAGTACCAATAGAAAAATATTTTTTTTTGAAAAGGATTATAGATGCCGTTTTTTACCCCCCGGGATTGCTAAATGGGCTAATAAAAAATCGATGCAAACTCAAGCTGCTTACAAAAAAAAGATAGACAGGATTTTGTCCAGCTTGAACCGGACAAATTTCGAGGCGAGGCTGAGGTGATTGCGCACCGTATTTTTGGAGAGTCCTTCCTCATCGGCAATTTCCTGATAAGATTGGTCTTCAAACTTGCTCCGTCGGTAAATTGCCTGCTGCTGTGGCGGCAGTTGTTCAATAATGGATTCTAGGATGACCTGTAGCTCTTTACCCTCCAATTCATCCTGCAGCGAAAAGGAATTTTCAAGCCAGGTGTGCTGAAGCGCCTGCAGATAATTGGACCGGACCAGCGATTTGCGGAAATTGGATATGGCCATTCTTTTTGAAATAGCAAATAGAAAGGGGAAAATGGCTTCCGGACCGGAAAGCTGCATTCTTTTTAAATAAAATTCAATGAAAACTTCCTGTGTGACCTCCTCTGCATCACTATCGTTTTTACAGAGCTGCCTGACTTTAAAATAGATAATCGGCTGATAATAATTAAACACAACACCAAAAACAGACTGATCCCCAGCTTGTAATAAGAGGAAATCATCCATTGAAATGGAAATATGTTTCAGCCCAGCGATCATGAATTCGGTATATTTAATTGATGCAAATTAACCTAACAGATGTTAATTTCATATAAAATTAACATTAATATCCATAATATCGAGCTTTGTCGCGCTATAAAAAAAACAGAGGTTTCCAACTACATTGATTTCTGTCACTGCTTGAAACAAGGTTGAACTTTCAACATTTCACTGGTATTAAATTAAGATAGTGCTAGGCCCTTATTATATTCCGATTGATTCTCTCTTTTTGACTGATACGTTTTATTTTTTCATGGAGCTCAACTAAAATTATTAAAAAAATCACGCTATTAAAACTATTTCAAAGTAGCCGTTGTTCTTACTATACAAAACGGCTACAAGCTCCTTTCGAAAGAAAGGTTCAACATAAAATTGGCGTCGTACAGTGAAAATCCAATAGTATTCAACACATTGGATGACGAAACAAAAAAGAGGAAACGATAAGAAACATAAAAATTACTGTACAGAACAACGCTAAGAGAAAGGGTCTGATCAACATCAGGCCCTTTTGACGTAAAAAAGCCACATCTCCGGATGTGGCTTCTAAACTAAATTAAACATATTTATTCACTCGTGGCCTGCCTGAGACTGTGGCAAACCACCAGTTATTGGATATTATTTATACGAATTGATTGATTTAGATACTTTCCATTCATTACCCACACGCTCCAAGGTAACCACCTCATGCTTCGATAGCTTATTTTATTATTTTGTTTAATGCATTAAAGTAATGCATGGAGATAGTTCGCAGTATCTGCTAAAGCAGATTTGCATAGTTTTTCACTAAAGCATCTGGGAAAGCCTTATTTGCCCGTTGGATTCTTTTTTCGACCTCTTCTACCGGAATATCCTTGCGCAGCATAACTTCTCTCCATTCGTCGAAAATATGTGCACTCCATTTTGGTGTATAAAGCTCATAATAAGCCAACCAAAAAAGTAGATCACGAATGACAATAGGAAACACGACATTCGTATCTAAAACAGCCTTAAACCGAACGCTATGAATCATACAAACCGGTTTCTTCATCGGCATTCATCATATCGATGATATGCTTCTTTTGTTCCTCTTTCATGTTTTGTTTATATTTCATCACATCTTCAAATCGGATACGACGATGTTTTCCTACCTTGGTATAAGCAATTTTACCTGCTTCCAACAATTTAACAAGATGCGGCCTTGAGCAGCCAAGGATCTCAGCAGCCTTTTGCGTGGTTACCTCTGTAGCTATAGGCACTATTGAAACTGGTTTTCCCTCTCCCATTGCTTTTAGAATATCCCCTAAAAATCGAAGGGCTTTAAACGGGATCTTGATGCGATCATTTGTCTCTTCTATCTCGATCTCAGTATTATCAGACTGGATTTGTAATAAAGCTGCCGCTAAAGTGGCATAAGAAGCATTTGCTACTCTTTGCTCCGATTTTGTAGGCCGTTGTATTTCTTCCAATATAGTCATGACATAAGTTTTTATCACACAAATATAAACGAAATAAACGAAACAAACAAAATAAACATCAAGGATCACAATTAGCGAAGCAGCTCTCCTGTAGAAGCGCATTGGAATACTCATTACGTTGAAATCTACTGTCTATCCCATCTCTCAAGACAACTGAACTGCAAGGATGTGTGAAAATGAAAATACTACTATTTAGCTTGCTGCCGCATCACGTTCCAGAAATTATAGTCCATCATTGGAGCTTTTATAACACCTACATGGTGCCCGATGATTACGATCTGTCCCCTATGATAGGTGGTATATGATTAAGTGCTGTAAACTCATTATATTCTCTTTTAGTTCATAATTGCATGGATATTACTCCAAATAAATTTAGCGATTTTTTATAGCTATCCTCTTTTTTCAGCAGAATAACCACAACAAAAAAGCCACATCTCAAGACGTGGCTCTACAACATAAATATTTGACTAAACGCTCAGTTATTTATACGAGTGGATTGATCTCGAAACCTTCCAGCTGTCACCTTCGCGCACCAAAGTCACCAGGTCGGTCTTGGTGAAATTTTCAAATTTCAACGTTACTTTAGCGACCATATAATCTGCAGACTCTTCGAGGATATCGGTGGCCACTTTACAGTCCAGCTTCTCTCCTTTTTGCTTTTTGAAGAAGTTAACAACCGCACTACGTCCATTGGTAGCTACATTAGCCTTCTGGCTAAAATCTTCAGCAAATAGCTGCTCCACACTAGCCGACTCGCCTTCGGTGGTGACCGCAACATAGTGGTCAAGGGCGAAGTCTGCCGTAGAAAGGTTAACGTTTGCTTTTGCGGACTTTAAACCGGGTCCTTCAGCGGCCATAGTGAATGTGGATACTGCGATCAGGGCTGCTGCTGCGAATGTTTTTACTAGAGTTGTCATAATGTCTTTATTTTATATTGTTAGTTTCTTGTTTTTTTTCTAATTGTCGTAAGGAGATCGATTTGTTGCATCATTTCCTTGTAGATTCTGAATCAAAATTACGACACAATACGTCCACAGCCCATGGGCTTTAGACCAACGGACGGGAAAACTCGGTAAACAGAGGAAATGGGGAGGTGAACATGGTCCAAACTTGGACCGAGGTATTAACAGGTCATCTGGAAAACGGAAGAAATCGAGGGATTGAAAGATCAGTTATAACAATTCAGCCAATGCGATAATCCCTTCTTCCAGATCTTTTTCAGAAAGAGAACCATAGCCTAGCCGGATACCGTGTATAGTTTCACCAAAACTATAGGCATCTGGTGTGATAATTTTTATTCCTTTATTTTTTAGTTTCGTATCAATCTGCTGCCAGTTCACTGGTTTTTCGGGTACGACCCAAAATGCCAGACCACCTTCGGGAATGGTAAATCTGGCTTTGTCTTTGAGGTGTTTTGCCAGGAGGCTGGTTGCGAAATCTTTTTTGGCTTTATAGTGATTTGTTGCCTTTCTGATATGTCGCTTTAATGTACCGTCTTTGATGAGCTGCAAGACAGCCTGTTCCATAATGTTGTCACCCTGCACATCAATAATTTTACGCAGATCGCCTACTTGTTCAATCAAATCGCTATTGTTGCTGGCTAAATAACCGATACGCAGGGCAGGTGCAACAACTTTACTCATTGTTCCGATGTAAACGTAATTTTTTAGCTCCGGGAAACTTGATAAAGGCAATATGGGGCGATACCCAAAATGAAATTCATTATCATAATCATCTTCTATGACCGTGAAACCATATTCGTTGGAAAGCCGTATCAGTTCCAGTCTTCTTTTTAGGCTCAATGTTACCGTAGTCGGGTATTGGCGGTGTGGCGTAACGTAAATAGCCTTTATCTTTTTACCGGATTTTAGATAATTCGTCACATCGGCCATCAGCAAACCATCTTTGTCCACATTTATCGGCAAGAGCCTCGCCCCTGCATGTTCAAATGCTTTCCAGGCTGGTTTATATCCGGGGTTTTCTATCATCACATAATCCCCTTCGGTAAACAGGCATTGAGCTGTGAGGTACATGGCCATTTGACTGCCCCGGGTGAGGCAAATATTTTGTTCACTGATCTGCATCCCTCTTTGGTGATTGAGCATTTGAACAATTGCCTTGCGAAACTCAAGATCACCATATTCATCGCCGTAACCCATCATCTGCCACTTTGCTTTTTGGTTGAAAATCTGCCGATAAGCCCTTGCCAGTTCCGTAACAGGAGCGATTTTACTGTTGGGGTGACCATCGTCAAACTGTAAATGATAATGCTTGTTTTCTGTGCTCTCTGCGTTCGCAATTATCTCCTTGTTATCATGCACGTCTTTAAAATCGGGCAAGGTATCGGCAACAAATGTACCTTTCCTTTCTTTAGAAATCAGCCAGCCTTCAATCAGCAGAACATTAAGGGCTTCCACAACCGTATTCCGATTGACTTTTAATAGTTGTGCCAGATGTCTGCTTCCGGGCAAAACTTCGCCGGTCTTTAACCTTCCCGAATGGATATCTTTTATAAGGGCGTCGGCAATTTGCAGGTAAACGGCTTTGTCCGACCTTTCATCTAACTGTATTTCGAATTTCCAATCTCTTAACATCTGGACTATCTATTATTACAAAAACTGCATCATCATGCCAGTCCAAAGATACGATATTTTTGTAGTGCAATAGTGCAAAAGATCATTAAATAAATTCAATTTATGGCAAAATTAGAAGCAGCTACAGCAGTAAAGAAATCAATTCATGAGGAACAAAAGCAATTCAGCTCTAAAGACTTTCATCAGACCTTTGCTAGACCAACCTATGTAAAGCCCTCACACGTCATTCACAAGAATGTTGAAAACGCTGGTGTGCACAACCAGTTTTCGGCAGAAAGAAAACACCCTGTATTCTTCGTTGACCTGCCGAGTAAAAATGTAAGTATGACCATCGGTGGTTTATTGCCGGGACAGAAAACACATCTGCATCGCCACACGTATGAAACTGTATTGTATGTGCTCGAAGGCAAAGGCTGGACAAAAGTTGAAGATGAAATTGTCGAATGGGAAGCAGGTGATGCTGTTTACATTCCGTCCTGGGCATGGCATCAGCACCAGAATTTGAGTGACAGCGAACCGGCCAAATATATCGCCTGCGAAAATGCTCCTCAACTTCAGAACCTTGGTGTAGCATTGCGTGAGGAAGAGGGCAGAGATTTTTAACTTTTAAAATAAGATCATAAAATGAATAATGTACCATTAAAAGGGGTAATAGCCTATCCAATTACTCCGTTCGACAACAACGAGCACATCAATATTCCTTTATTCAAAAAACAGGTAGAGCGCTTGGTGACAGCGGGTGTCCATGGTATTGCCCCTCTTGGAAGCACAGGCGTAATGCCTTACTTGAATGATTCCGAAAAAGAAGCTATAACCGAAGCAACAATGCAACAGGTAGCAGGTAGAATACCTACATTGGTGGGTGTTTCGAACCTTACGACGGAACGAACAGTCTATCACGCAAAATTCGCCGAAAAAGCAGGTGCATCCGCCATCATGATAATCCCGATGAGTTATTGGAAATTAACTGATGACGAAATTGTGAAACACTATGACGAAGTAGCGTCCAAAATTTCTATTCCTATTATGGCGTACAACAATCCGGCTACGGGCGGTGTGGATATGTCGCCTGCATTGTTGAAGCGTTTACTGGAAATTCCGAACGTAACGATGATAAAGGAGAGCACCGGTGATATCCAGCGGATGTATTACCTAAGAAAGGAATTAGGTGAAGACGTTGCTTTCTTTAACGGTTCCAACCCGCTGGCATTAGCCGCACTGTCCGCTGGTGCACGGGGCTGGTGTACAGCGGCGCCCAACCTGATACCTGAACTGAATTTAACCCTCTACGATGCCATACAGCAAAACGATCTGGATAAAGCGAGATCTATATTCTACAAACAGGTTGATCTGTTGAAATTCATGGTGGCCAAGGGCTTGCCACGTTCCATTAAAGCGGGTCTTGATTTGCTGGAAATAGGAGGCGGAGGCCTTAAAAGCCCTATCAAACCACTTAGTGAACGTGAAATAGCGGAATTGGATGGCATACTTTCGGCCATAGAAAACGAAGTTTATCAAAGTTAAATCTCTAAAAACAAAGCAAAATGAAAAAGGCTATTTTTTATCATGCAGGTTGTCCCGTCTGTGTAAGTGCAGAACAGGATATTTTAAGTTTCATTCCCGAAAATCAGGTTGAAGTAATCCATTTGGGAGAAGATAAAGCCAAAGTAAACGATGCTGAAAAGGCTGGTGTGCGATCTGTTCCGGCATTGGTATTGGCGAATGGAAATGTATTACACATCAACTTCGGCGCTTCAATTGAAGATTTGAAGTAGTTGATTATAAAGCCCGGAAGCAACACTAACTTTCGGGTTTTATGCTTTCCTAAATAATTTATAACGAAATACAATGAGTCAAAAACAAGCAAGTAACTCCGCTGACATAAAGGATCAGCTACGCGACACTGTGAAAGTGACCCTGACTTTAAACGGGGCGACCACTCATATTTTATGGAACAGGCAGATACCGTTACTCGATGCCCTGTTAAATGCGGGTATACATGTACCGAATTCCTGCTGTAGAGGTGCCTGTGGCACGTGTATCTGTAAATTGGAAGAAGGAGAAGTACGGTTAAAGCGAAATTTTGTATTGTCCGAAACGCATCTCCAACAAGGACTGATACTGGCCTGTGTGGCCGCTCCAGTAAGTCAAAGCATTACGATAAACTACGACGAATTCTAACGTAATGCAATGACAGGTGTGCGGTCCAGCTATAGCAGCCTGGCCTACGGGCTTTAGACCAACACTACCGCGCTTTAAACAATTTAGGTACAAAAAGCGTAAGATAATCCCGCCAGTTGGCCCAAATGTGTCCGCCTTCACTTTCATGATATTCGTAAGGCATATTGAGTTGATCCAACGTGGCCCTATATTGTTTTATTTCGTTGTAAAGAAAATCGGTTTTGCCCATGGCAATCCAGTAAAGGTGATAACCGTTTTCTTTTTGGCGCGTCAGGCTTTCATTTAAATTTTGGTAAAACTCAGGTAACTGTTCTGACCTTGGCATCACTGCGGCTGAAAACAAGCCCATATAGCCAAACGTATTGGGATAGTGTCTGGAAATATGGAGGGTATGAAAACCGCCCATGGAAAGCCCTGCAATGGCGGTGTAGTCTTTCCCCTTTTTCACGCGGTAATTACTGTTAATAAAATCCAACACATCTCCAAAAGTCTTTTCCATTTGGCCGTCCATGGTATGTGGCAGGGCCATCGTCGGTTTATAAAATCCTTTATCCGATTGTCCGGGTGCAGCTTGCTGAAAAACATTACCGTTGGTCATGACGACAATCATTGGCTCGGCTTTTCCCTGGGCAATGAGATTGTCCATAATTTGTGATGCTCTACCTAGATCCATCCATGCTTCTTCATCTCCTCCCATGCCATGCAACAGATACAGAACAGGATAATCTTTTCCACTCGTTTCATATCCTGCAGGTGTGTAAACCGTCATTCTTCTTTTCATTTTATTGCCGGGAGAGTCATACCAGCGCTTGGCGACGGTACCATGCGCCACGTTGTTTACCGAATAGTTGTCTGCCTTCCCACCTCCCACAATAAAGACGTTGAAAATAGAGCTCACATCCCGAATGAGGTATACGTTGTTGGGATCGGTAGTTTTGACTCCATCGATAATTACATTATAACTATACAACTCCGAAGGCAGCGGAGGGCTGGTCAGCGTCCAGATGCTATCTTTCCCTTTGGTCATCGTTTTGGGGATAATATTCCACCCTTCTCGGGGCATCCAGTCCCCGGAGAGCTCTACCTTTTGGGCATTGGGAGCAAAGACCCTAAATGTCACTGAGTTGTCTTTGTGGATTTCCGGTGAAATGATTTCTTGCGGATTAAAAAGCGCCTGCTGTGCCAAGAGTGGCAACTGAATCAAAAGAAATAAAACGATAAAAAGGTTTTTCATGCGTCGGAAGTTTTATGTGTTGAAATAGTAAACAAGTTCCTTTCTCTAAAATAATCATTTTTGTTCATTCTATTTCTTTTTTCCTCCTATTTAAATGTTCTTGGCTACTTAAAGCCCCGCATACCAAAAACACCATATTGATTGGTGAAAGAAGAAATAAACCGGAATGAGAAGGTGAAGGTTTGAGTGACACAATAAACAAAAAATCCGCTAAATAATAGCGAATAATAAATGAACCCACGCGAATACTAAACGGCCAAAATCAAGTCGTTTCTTGTCCTTATTTTCATACCAGATAATTAAAATATGCCCTAAGAGGTATATATGGTTAAACTAAAAACTTTAAAAAAATGAAAAAATTAATGATGAGCTTGGTAGCCGTAGCTGCGCTAACCACTACAGCCTTTGCCGGTACAGAAGCAAAAGACACCAAAGAAAATGCTAATGCAAAAACAGCCACTTACGACCTGGCCAAAACCAAAGCGGAGGTTAAAGTTGCAGAAAAAAAGGAGTCCAAAGACATGCTAACAAAATGTGTTTACGTGCTACATGTTTACAATAGCAGCGGCCAGGTGGTAAACACCTATACATCGGAGACCTATGTAGAAAATTCATGCACAGGATTCTTCGGGACCTGCAAACTGATGTACAGACATATGCTTGCCAATAACGAGCTGTAGTCTGAGCAGTAAATGTTATTCGAATACAATTCTAAAAATTTAAGCGAGGCTCAGGCCTCGCTTTCTTCAATCCAACGATCATGTACAGATATTCTCTATTCTTTGTATTCTTATTGGCCATGACGGTTACGTATGGCCAAAAACTAAAAGCGGTGTACGAATACCTGCCATCACCTATGGCTACTTTTCGGGAGGAGGTTTATTTTCAGGACGGAGTAAAGACTGCTGTTCGCGATTCACTACCGCTACCTAAACCCCAGGCCGCCGACAACAGCAACGAGGATGAGCTGAGCGGCAGCATGTCGGTTACGCTGGATATGGGCAAAGTCTACCGGAACATCGTTATCCAAAAAAACAATGTACCTCAATTGATCGAAACCTGCTCGCTCAAAGGCAGCAATTACTTGGTCAGCGACGAATTTCCACCCCTCGTTTGGAACACTAACTATAAGGATGTAGATACCTTGGGCAAGCATATATGCCACAAAGCTACAGCCGCCTACCGTGGGACTACACTGGTCGCCTACTATACCAACGATATTCCGGTACCTGCTGGGCCTTACAAATTTGGTGGTCTGCCCGGCCTTATCGTCATGCTATACAACGAAGGGGCCAACCCCAACTATTGGCTGCTCAAAGAAATTGAGTACCCCTACACTGGCAATGTACCTGTCAACGAAAAATACATGCAGTCGCTGCCCAAGCTCAGCCTGGAGAGCTACATAAAAAAAGTAGATCTTGAAACGGAAGAGCGAATGCGCATGATGATGAGCAAAATGCCGGTGATGGAAGGTGTAACCGTAGAACGCCAAAAAGTTCGTGGCAGTGTCGAACAGGTATATGAGTGGGAAAAAAATTAAGCGTATAGCTGGTTGGCTTGGCCTATGCCTACTGCCCTTATTTGCAGGGGCACAGGTCAATATACATGGCAGGGTTACGGTCAAGGGTGAAGCGCTGCGTGGTGTGCGCATCGATCTGCGCCTTGCGGCAGATTCGCAGATGCTGGCCTACACCTTTAGCAACGCCGAGGGAAATTACCATCTGCAAACCGTGCAACGTGGAAAATTCATACTGCAGTTCAAAGCGCTTAGCTATGAGCTGCTTAGTCTGACCATTGCACCTACAGTAGCCGACACCCTCATCGATGTGCACATGCAGGCCGGCGGTGTGCAGCGTTTACAGGAAGTGCTTATACATGCCAAGCAGCCCTACCGGCATGGCCGGGACACCATCGAATTGGTGGCAAAGTCTTTTCTGCAGGGTGATGAGCGCAACGTGGAAGACCTGCTGCGCAAAATTCCCGGAATCAACGTAGGCACCGATGGCAGCATCAAGATCGGCAACAAAGAGGTGGAAAAGGTCATGGTAGAGGGCGATGACTTTTTTGAAAAGGGCTACCGCCTGCTTACGCAAAATATGAGCGTGCAACCGCTGGAGAAAATTCAGGTACTGCAGCGCTATTCCAATAACAAACAACTGAAAGGCATCGAAAACTCCGATAAGGTCGCTCTTAATCTGCAACTGAAAGCGGATAGCAAAAGCCAATGGCTGGGCTCGGTCGGGCTGCAGGGCTCACCAATTGGTGCCAAATATTACCAGGCCAGCGCCAACCTCATGAATTTTGGCAAGCGCAACAAATATTACCTGCTGGCCAGCGCCAACAATAATGGCTACGATGCTGTAAGCAGCATCAACCACCTGATTCAGTCCGGCTCGGCCAACGAACCCGGTCAAATCGGTCAAGACGTAAGTACACCGACACTTATTGACAATACGCCCAACCTGCCCGGTTTCGACAATCGACGCACGAATTTCAACAATGACAAGCTCATATCATTAAATACCATTTTGAATCCTACGTCGGCAATCAAAATCAAATGGCTGGGCTTTGCCAACCCCACAAAAAAGTCGTTTTATCGCAATGCGGTGCAGGAGTACAATCTACCAGACATTCAGTTTACCACCACTGAAAACTATGCTTTTGCCCGTAAAATCGACAATTATTTCACCAAACTGGAGCTGCAGTACGAACCCGCCACTCATACCACACTTAGCTACATCGGTACACTGGGTTCGTTGAACACCAATGAGGTGGGCAAGCTGCTTTTTAATAATACAGCCAGCCTAGAATCCACCAAAAACAAAGGCTACCTAACTAATCACAACCTGACGTACAGCCGTAAACTGTCGCCACGCAAAGCCCTGGTCAGCTCGATACGTTTTATCAGCCAGCAGTCGCCGGTTGATTACAGCATCAATCCATATTATTATGAAGATCTTTTTGGTCCTGACCCAGTGAGCGAGGTGCAACAGCATATAGACAACAACCTGCGTTATCTGGGGGCGACCACACATTATGTAAGCCGGCAACAGAACGGAAATTTCTTCGAGCTGGGATTGAGCTCAACCTATCAACAGCAGGAGCTCAACAGCCAGTTGCGGCTACTCCCCAGCCCCGAAGCAGAACAGAAGACGGTGGTGTCCCCCCCCAAATTTGCCAACGACATGAACCTACGTTTGTTTCAGACGAACCTTGTTTCGAAATACACGGTAAAGCGCCGCGCCTGGGAGGTGACGCCACGTCTGCAAGTTGGCGCGTTATACAGCAGACTGATTAACTTTGAGGTTCAAAAACACAAAAACGACCTATTACTCTCGCCGGGTGTATCAGGCAAATGGGCCGTGCACCGTAAGGGGCGACTGGAAGCCGATTTGTTTTTTCAGCAGCAGAACGCCAAACTCACCGACCTGATACCCAACTATTACACCACAGGTGTGCGCAATTTTATAAAGGGAATGGATAACTTAGCGACGCTGAGCAGTTCGGGTGGATCGCTCGTCTATACCTATGGCAATATGACCGACCGCTTTTTTGCCAACCTGCAAATCGGGCATCAGATCCTGTTGGACTATATTGGAACGGAAAGCGACCTTAACCCCAATTTTAACCTCGTGCAACAGCTTTTGCTGAAAAATAAAACGATGACTTCTGCGAAAGCGGAGCTGAACTATTTTCTGAGACCTTTCAACGGAAATGTACGCTTGGATATCGGCTTCAACACCGTGGATTATGAAAACTTGGTCGTCGGCCTGGGTCGCAGGCAAATCCGCACAGACCGTTACGACTATGGGCTTTCGTTCAGAAGCTCCTGGAAATCCAGCTTCAACATATATACAGGGTATAGCTTGCAGACCAGCAGCTACCGCATGGAAGGTGTGACAAACAGCTTGACAAATAGCCAGGCTTTTTTGAATCTCTTTTTGCGCTGTAACGACAATCTGCAGATCAGCCTCAAAAACGAATCTTATCGCTTTGGCGCCATGCCCGACCAAAAAAAACAAACGTACTACTTTTCGGATTTTTCGCTGTTTTATGACCTCAAAAAATACCGGACCCGTTTTGATATAACGGCCAAAAATATCTTGAACACCCGTTCTTTCAGAAACACGCTGCTCACAGACATCTCGCGTTCCACCACGGAGTACCGGCTCCTGCCCCGGTACATAAGCTTTGGCGTAGATTATAATTTCTAAGGACCTTTGCAACAAAAATAATAGCACATCGAAGGACTTCTAAAAAAAAGCATGCTTTGGTAAGCTAAATGGGCGTGAGACCAATAAATAAATGTTATTTTTAACCATAGTAATCGCAGCGTTCAGAATGGGAACGAAACTGATAAACGAAAAGAATTACTCCCGCACTGAACACTAAACTTTTGGATAATTATGGATTTATCAAGGAGAGCACAAATCATTTTAGCTAAATTACAGGACCACAATACCAAGCTTGGCGATATACGGATCATTGCAAAAGATTTAAAAAAAGACCATGAATTAGCCATGGAACTTTGGTCGTCCAACTTCTTTTTTGCTCAGCAATTGGCCATCTTAATTATGGACAAAAAATATCTAAGCGAAGATGTTATTGACAAACTGATCAACGACATGAATCGACATAGCGAGAAGGAGAAGCTACAACTAGTGGACTGGTTAATGGCCAACCAGCTCACCAAAGACAAAAAGACAATCGCTGTAATCGAACTGTGGAAAGACAGTCCCAATTCACTTAAAAGGCGAATTTATTGGTATTATCAGGCGCGCTTACGCTGGATGGGCAAACCACAAGCAGGTAGTGAAATATTGTTATCAGCTATTGAGAAACAAATTGAAAACGAAGAGCCTCATGTACAATGGGCAATGAATTTTACAGCAGGCTGGATTGGCGTTTACGAAAAAAACTATCGAAATCGCTGCATCGCTCTCGGAGAAAAAACAGGTTTGTATAAAGGTAAAATGGTGTCAAAAGGCTGCACCCCGGAATATTTACCCGAGTTTATCGCGATTGAAAGTAGTAAAAGGAATTTATAACCTTTTGACGTAAAAAAGCCACATCTCACGACGTGGCTTTACACTAAACTTATAAACATATGATTCACTAGTGGTCAGTCTTCGGCTGTGCTGACCGACCACTACTCGTTGTGTTCTATCTGTAAGCGTTGATCGAACGCGATACCTTCCAGCTATCATCTTCACGTACCAAAGTAACTAAGTCGGTCTTGGTGAAATTTTCAAATTTCATAGTCACTTTAGCCACCATAAAATCAGCTGCCTCTTCAATGATATCCGTACTCACTTTGCAGTTCAGCTTCTCTCCTTTTTGTTTTTTAAAGAATTTCACCACCGCATCACGGTGATGAGTAGTGGCGTTGGCTTTGTGGCTGAAATCTCCGGTAAACAGCTGCTCAACGCCTGCTGACTCACCTGTGGTAGTGACCGCAATATAGTGCTCAAGGGCAAAGTCTGCTGTGGACAGATTGACGTTTGCCTTAACTGATTTTGTACCGGGGCCCTCAGCTGCCATAGCGAATGTGGATACTGCGATCAGGGCTGCTGCTGCGAATGTTTTTACTAGCGTTGTCATAATGTCTTTATTTTTTTGTATTAGTACTTATTCTTATTTGTTGATTCAAAACTACAACACAAACAGCCCCTAGCCCATGGGCTTTAGACCAATGGGCATGAAAACTCGGTGAACGGGGGAAATGGGGAGGTGAAGCTGAGTAATGTACAGGAGAGTTGGCATTTCCGCTTTTAATACCTTCACTTATTTGGAGTTTGTCGATGTATTTTGCAAGCAGAATATTTTACCTTTTCAAAGTAAAATCAGGAGCAATTTGGGGTGCTATATTATGCCATGCAGCGTTTAACCTGAGCATGATCTATTGTATATTTTATCGGTTGTGAAATAATTAGTGTATTGCTGACTTAAAAAAAATGAAAAAAAATCATTCTGATAAAACTATTTCCAGACTGCATCTGTTCTTACAATAGAATGAAGCCAATAGCTGCCTTTCGCAAGAAAGGACCGACATAAAAATTGGCGTCGTACAGTAAAAATCCAATAGTTTTTAAAAGCATTGGATGACGAAACATAAAAGAGGAAACAATAGGAAACATAAAAATTACTGTACAGAACAACGCTAAGAGAAAGGGTCTGATAACATCAGGCCCTTTTGACGTAAAAAGCCACGCCTACCAATCTAAGGAGTCGATCCAGTTGCAGGTAGAAACCGAAACTGACGCTCTACCTTCAACACCTTGGGATAATTCGGAAATAAATTACTACTTTTAAATGGGCAGAAAATCCATAAAAATCAGCGGTCAATTTTCAATCCACAACCGGCTATTATCACTAATGGATAAACTGCTAAGGCTCTTGGTGACAAGATACAATTAAAAACCCAATTTTGGTGGGATGATCCAATATTTTGGACTGTTTGACTGTATATTTCAAAATGAAATAGATGATAATAAAATCACCAATTGCTCCGAGGAGAAATACATATCCGAAAAAATAAATCAAGATACTTCCCAGACTGAGGCCTAAAATCAGGGGTACAAGTCCCAAAATAAGAGCTGGAGCAAACGCACCAATGATGTAGGCACTTCGTTTAAGAGGAATCTTAATATGGCAATATGGAGTAAAAGATTGTTTCAGGACACCAATTTTAATGTTGCTAAAACTTCTTTCCGGGGAGACAGTATACCAAGTAATAGCGTGGATCAGTTCATGTAGGATAATACCAATAATAACAATCAATGCCATAGCTAAGAAAAGCAAACTGATTTTTAAGGGACTATCGATGTGCTGCGATACAAACCATTGTCTGAGGACGGCAAGTTGAAACTGATCTTTCCATATAAAATAATACAAGGTAAAGACAATAGCAGTGATCGGAACAAGCAATTGGAAAAGAACCCGATTGGCATCTCTTTCCGCAATGACATATTCTTTATATCCTTCCAATTTTTCACTGAAATGTTGTTCCATCAATAATCGACTAATTTTGACCTTGTAAAATACTGAACTGTCGTACACAAATATCTTTAAATTATTTATCAAAACAATTAAAAAGAATCTCACCCAAAAATGGCCTAGCTTATACACTTAAATATCAAAGCCAACGCAAAAATACGGATGAGATATTGAAATTAATTCCCAAACATTGATTTGTTCATTCAGGATGTATTTATTAAAATTTCAGACTTTTTCATCTGTAATAGGATGTTAGTTATAGGAATGGATTGACCTGGACGCCTTCCAGTTGCCGTCTGCATACACCAGTGTCACAAGGTCTGTCATACTGAAGTGTTCAAATGTCAGTACAATTTTTGCAATCATATAATCTGTTGATTTTTCAACGATCTTGATATTCACTTTGCAGTTCAGAATTTCTCCTTTTTGTTTTTTTAAAGACTTAACAAGGGCATTACGTCCATAGGTGTGCGCATGGGAAGATTGAATCGTCTGCTTAAAATCTGTGGCAAACAACTGCTCCACGCCCGCAGATTGTCCCTTTGTCGTCACAGCGATATAATGGCCAAGGGCAAAGTCTGCAGTGGACAGATTAATGCTTACTTTCCCGGATTTAATCTCGGGATCTCGGGCGGCCATAACGGATGTGGATACGGCAAATAGCGCTGTGGCTGCTAATGTCTTTATAAGTGCTTTCATAACGATTTTATTTAATATTGTGTTAGTTTATTTAATTGCTGATTCAAAACTACGGGTCATCCTACCGTTATTTGCTGCGCTTTAGGCCAACGATCGGAACAACTCGGCCAATGATGGAAATAAAAAGGTAAAGTTTCATTTCCCCACGCTACTTGTTCCTAGGAAAGCGTTCATAAAGAATATAATGACCCATTTTATCAGCTGCGTGCCAAATAGTATACCAGTTGGCACAAAATCGTTGATTGTGCCCTCAGGGCACTGTAAGGAACCTATCAAGATCTTCTTAAAAAAAGGAAGTGTGCGCATGCGAACAATCTTGTTTGAAGTTGTTCGCATGCGCACACTACTTTAGGAGCCCAGCAAAAGGTTGACTGGCGGTCGTGGGTGAATTACTTTGGTCAGCCTTGGTTAGGATCAAGTTTTTTTGCTGACTCAATCAGTTCGCGCATTTCTAATTTGATATAATCAACATTGGAGGTTGACCCAGTCAGCATATAGCGTATATTACCTTCTTTGTCCAGGATAAATTTCGAAGGTATACCGTTGATACCTAGCTTGCCTGCAAGCAGCTTTCCTGTTTCCGGATCTTTTTGATCATCAAAAATCACTTCAAAAGGGTACTGATTTTTGTCGATAAACTTGGCGACATTCTCTTTGTAGTTTTTGTCCCGCTCCCAAGTATTGACAAATATAAACTGTACATCCTTATCATTGGCATATAACTCTTGGGCGGCTCTCATTCCTGGAAATGAACGCACACAGGGCTGACACCAGGTGGCCCAAAAGTCGAGCACCACAACTTTCCCTTTTAGACTTGCCAAGCTTACTTTGTCGCCTTTTAGATTTAGCAATTCGAAATCAGGTGCTTTTTTGAATACTTTATTTCCTTTGATATGTTCACGTATATTTTTGACAAGTTCTTCTTTAAGCGTGGCATTATACTGCTCATAACCGGCTAAAGTACCATTGAGTTCACCGTACAACTTTTTTAGTTCGGGCTCGGTGTCAAATTGTCCTTTAGCATAGAGTCTGGACAGAACATTGTAAGCTTCAAGTTTACGATTTACCCCCAAAAGTGTCTTTGCATGTACCCTCGCGAGTCCATCCGCCTGTTCTGGCGCTACGGCCAGCGCCTTATCGATATACTCCAGTGCTTCCGGATACTTTCCTTGTCCAACTAAAATATTGACATAAGCCGACATGGCACTTGCATAGCCCATGGAAGCAAACTTGGCTTTGTTATCTTTCTGATCCTCGGGCAGACTGATATAATAATAAGCGTCATCCATTGCTGTCTTCAAAATGGGTGCAGCAGCGGCTGTATCGCCAGCAGCCAGTAAGGCCTGACCAGTCGGTATGTAACCATTTCCACGCCAGAAACGCTCTTTCATCTGCCCTAAATAATGGCTTGCCTTTTTTGCATCCCCATCCTTGGCAAAGGAAGTTGCCAGAGACGCCAGCACATAATCATAAGTCAATTCATCTCCCGGAAAATTTGCCACCGGCCATTTCTTGATCAACTCCAGATATGCTTTTTCCTTGGCAGCGGTTTCATCTGCTTTATAGAATACGTTCGTTACAAAAGCTTCCCTGGTAATCTTTCCTTTAGGATATTTTTTAGTTGCCACTTTTTCCAGAGCAAGCTGTTTGTCTTCTCTTTCCAGCATACGCAGTACATTGATGGCTGTACGGTACTCCTCTTCGGTACTGTATTTTTTGGATTCAGCAAATAGGGCATTCGCCAGAGAGTCCTTTCTTTCGGCGTTGCCTCCATTGGCAATCTGATAATACCGCTCCATTTTGGCACGGTCCGCCTGCTGGGCAAACACTGTTGCCGAGGCCAACAAAAGGCCTATCATCAATTTAAGTTTCATGTCTTGTCTGTTTTTTAATTAATATTTATAGGCTAAATCAATAATTTTCCCAAAACCTGTAAAGGTTTTGTCCAGCTGTTGGACTGTCCCTGTAGGGCTCACTTTAAAATAATAGACCTTCCCTTCGGTCCCGTTCCAGGTGGTCACAATCAAGCGTGGCAATCCTTCGCCATATCCATGCCGTTCAAATTTTATTTTGCTAACAGCCTCATTGGCCGGCAGCTGATATTCTACGGTATAGGTATTAGAGGTCACCTCATATCGATAAAGTTTACCATCTGCAACATAAAAGATATGTGGTGACAGGGTAGAACAGCTGAGGTCGGCCGCTTTGGTCAGTCCCGGTGCGTCCAGACGCTGTTTGGCCACATTTATCGTGGGCTCTACGGCGGTGCGTGTGGTTCTAAACTGTAACAAATAAGCGTCGGATCCATCTGTGGTACGCATAATGGCATTACGCACGGTGCTCACATTGGAAGAGTCCAGTTTAATCAGGTCCATGCCTACATTATTCATATCAAAGAGTGCAGTATTTTGCGAAGCTGGGTCGAATGCATTAAGGTTACTGGAGGTAACAGCATAGAAGCAGCGATTGAGCCGGTCAAAAACAAATACATTGTAAGTATCGGAATAGTTGACACCGGAAATATGCTGCGGGGCCAGATCGTAATCATAATTGTGGCTAGATGATTTCATCTCTGCGCCAAACTTTTTGGCTCCGGGAAATCCGCCGACCATATTGGGATACAGTTTACCACCGTTGATCAGCAGCCCGAGGTTATTGCCATTGACGCCGCCCCAGGCAATATATTCGGGCTTGATCGTTGCCGGCGGCTGAAAAAACAGGTAGGCATAATCAAAACGCTTCTGCATCGTATTCCCGTCGAGCTCGATGGCGTCGTTGGCCCCCACAATATAAAATTTCTTACCATCCTGCGCCACGCCGTCGGAAACGGACTGCGGCGATATAGTAAAGCTCCGGGGATCGGCTATAGGATAGCCGGCATTACGCCCGCTGTAGATATCATGGTACACTGTTCCATTACGCAAAATCATTGAAAGGTCTGCCCTGCCAGCCTTGTCTTCCAAGAAGATCCAGCCCTGGGTAAATAGATCCTGAACTTCCAGCTGATAAAACTGGAATACCGAAATACCGGTTTTGTTGTTCGTCACCTTATAGGTTAGTTTGTAACTTTCACCCAGCACGAAAACATCGGGTGATACGGTATAGTTCAGTGATTTGGTCCTTGCAATCAGCGTACTATCCTGTACGTAACTGGCACTTGCTGAATTGAGGTAGACAAACCATTCATACGAAAGGTCACTGGCATCTCCCTGATAGGATATCTCAGGTGACAGCGTCAATGGCTCACCCTGCCTGACAAAAATCGTCTCGTTATTTTTCTCGCCGGAGAAACTCACTTTTTCCAGTTCAGTATAACTGTAATTGCCCTCGTCCTTCGCACAAGATAAGGTAAATAATACAAGTAAGGACAGATATAGTACAGTTGATAATCTCGTTGTTTTCATGCTATTTTATTTAGGGAATAATGACACGGTTACCATGTTCATCCAACATCGGCCCATTGGCCTTTTCATATTCGTAGATACCCAATCGCGCCTGGGCCAGCATCCTGTTGCTATCCTGTGGAAACAATCCTCCCTGATTCCAATTGCTATAATTGAGCAGCTGGGTCAGAAACAGGATCTTGGTGTTGGAATAATCGCCAAACAGATTTTTCCAGTAAGAATCCCAGATACTGGGCTTTTCCAGCTTATCCGTCAAAGTGAAACGCCAGGTCAGCCTATCCAGCACCGCGGAAACACCTTTGTCATCGTAACCGGGTTTAAAATCATTGTTGGCGACAATCTTTAATTCGGCTGTCACCACACTGTCTTTGAGCCCTGCCCGGCGAAAGAATATCAGATCCACAAGACCATCCGAAGCATCTGCTGGAATAAAAGCATTTTCGAGCTTAAAATGATATCCCTCCCTCGCTGTCGAACCAGCTGTCAATGCAATGGCGACGGGACGGTCCACTGGACGGGGCAAGCCAATAATCCGAAGCGGTATCTGAACGGTATCTGTCACGATATCGCTGGACTGAAAGGCAAAGCTGTAGTTTACGCTATCAACAAGGGTACCTGAGAAGCGTTTGTCGAACGAAACTTTGGGTTCGCTGTCATCAAACATCAATTTAGCGTCCTCCTTACATCCCTGTAAGCAGCACACAAGGGCGATACCTGCCCCGATAAAAGTGAGTAATCTTTTCTTCATGATCTTTAATTCAAGCCAAATTCTATTTCATTGTCCGGTAGAGGGAAAGTATATTTTGTATTGTCCATCGTTCCGCCCACCGAATTCGGCAGGCTGTTATAATTTTTACGCTTATAGTAAAACCACAGCTGCCCTTCGGAATAGAAATCCTTCCGGTACTCTTTGAACAATTCGGTCTCAAGCAGCGCAGCGGTACTGACCGAACCTGCGGACAATGCGGGGATTAGCCGTGCTGTACGTACTTTATTGAGGTAAACCAGCGCCTGGTCAATCGTTTCGCTAGCTTCAGCGGCGATATAGTACATTTCCGAGAGCTTGATCACGGGTACCAACTTCTGGTTTACGTTGGTGACGTTGTTACCGACATAATATTTTGTGTTGTAAACTGTACTGGCGTTGAACTGATTCCAGCGGCTATTGGAGGCCTGAGGTCCACGGATATCGATGGCATGGCCTGCGACCGATACTTCGTACCAGCTATTGAGGTTGGCCAATGTGGTAAATAGGTCCTCGTTTTCGGCCGCACCGGCTTCTGTCTTAAAATAGCGGTCCGAAATAGCCTTTAAGTCAGATTTATAGACTGAAAAAATATGCTCTGTACTGAAAATTGCGTTTGAGGTCGATGAGGTTGGGCTGACCGTATTGGTGTTGCCGTTGACAAATTCAAACTTTTGACTGTCAATCACCGCTTTGGCATATTTTAATGCTTCGGCTTTATTTCCCTGATAGAGATATACCCTGGCCAACAGTGCCTTGACAGCCCACACATTCAGGCGATTCTGGCGAAACATGGTAAAGACTTCCAACGATGTATTGGAAGCATTATCCTTGATCTGGTCGATATCGGGATATACTTCCAATAAAGACTCCGCTTCTTTCAGGTCTTTCTCCACTAACCCCAAGACTTCACTGCGCGTAAGCGCTTTGCCAGGGTTGACCGTAAATGCCGTTATATAGGGAATAGCTTTGCCATCGGTGTCCGTGCCGGCAGCAGGCGCAGCCGCAAATAGACGCAAAAGATCAAAATGTAGCAGGGCGCGCGCGGCTAATGCTTCGCCCTTTATAAGCTGGTAATTCACCCCGCTAAATAGCCCTTTGTCAGCGTCAATATCCTTGAGCAGATAATTTGCTTGTGCAATAGTACTGTACTGTGTAGTCCATAAGCTGCTCAGCAAAGATTTTGCTGTTGCATCGATGTAATTGTATCTTGCCAACCGGCCATAGGCATCCGTATTGGCATTGGATTTATTTTCATAGAGCTGTGCCAGGATGTCCAAACAACCATAGGTTAGTTCTTTCCCGTAGCTATTTGCCTGAGCCATTTTTTGATAAATGCCAATCAGGGCATCCTTATAGCCCTGCTCCGACGAGAACTGCTTTTCTTCGGTAGTCTGTGTACCGGGCTGTACATCCAGCCATTTGTTGCAGGATTGAGCTAAAATGCCCAGTCCTACCATAAGCAATATAATATAAGTCCTGTTGTTGTAAATGATTTTCATCTGCGTGGCTTTTAAAAACTGGTAGATAATTGAAGCGTAAATGAACGGGCAAAAGGATAGTCAAGACCGCGTTCGCGCCGTATAGAAGACATCTGGAACACGTCATTGGAATACATGGAGATCTTCGTATTGCTCATACCCCAGCGTTTGGTAAACTGGTCTTTGAAGCGGTAAAACACCGAAACACTTTCCAATGAAAGCAGATTATCGTTCTGTACAAATCTCGACGTCGCATAGGTAGGTGTTGTAATAGCATAACCATCAGCATCAATCAATCCCTTGTAAAACACATGGTCCCCTTGTTTCATCCAGCGTTCTTCGGCTACCCTACGATCCACATTGTAAAGACGGGCATCGACATTTTCTACCCGGTCGGCAAGGGTCTGGTTATAGGCCTGTCCTCCTACACGAAAGCGGAAAAATGCGTTAAAGCCGATGCCATTGTATTCAAAATTGGTTCCAAAGGTTCCTTCCACATCACTCCGTGAATCGCCGGCTATGACCTGATCCAAGGGATTGTAGGTATTGGTTAATTTGCCATCTCTGGTCCTGAAAATCTCATAGCCTGACGCCGGATCGATACCTAGAGAAGGGACCGCCCATATGGCTGTCTGTGATTGTCCCTCGGCATATCGGGTAATCGGAAGGGAGGATAACTCTTCGTTAGCCGCCTTGTTCAGCGCTGCAATCGTGTTGGAAACCTTGGTGATCTTGGTCTTGACGGAAAAGAGGTTGACAAATACAGACCAATTGTTTCTGTTTGCCGTATTGCTCACTATATTGTAACGGGTATATAACTCCCAGCCCTTTGCTTCCAGATCGCCCATATTCTCTTTGTACTGATCGAATCCCGTTGAAGGCGCCGTGGATATACTCGCGATCGATCCTTCTGTCTTTTCGATATAGTAATTGGCCGTAAGATCAAAGCGATTAAACAAGGTTAGATCCAGACCTATATTATTCTTTTGTGTTTTTTGCCACGCCAGTGCATTATTGCCAAATCCGAGCAGATAAGTACCGATCATACCACGGTAATCGGTGGAGTTAAAGTATCGGGAAGTTGTCTTCCCATAAAATGAATCAAAATTCTGCGATCCGGTATAACCGAATGAATAGCGCAATTTAAGCCGGTCTAATCCTTTGACTCCGGCCAGAAAATGTTCTTTGTGCAGGTTCCAGCCGGCTCCGGCAGACCAAAACGGCGCAAATCTATTGTCACTTCCAAATTGGGAAGATCCGTCCAGACGGAAAGAAAAATCCAATAGATAGCGGTTGTCGTGCGAGAACGACAGGTTGGAAAATAAACCGGCCAGACGTTTTATATTTTCCGTTCCCTCAGGTCGCGTTCCGGTAGCAAATTGGAGTCCCTGACTCATATTGTCCATACTTGCGTTAGGAAAACCGACAACTTTGAACGTTTCAGTATGGTTGTCTTCCTGGCTGATATTGGCCCCCAGCGTAGCGAAAATCAGATTCTTGTCAAAGGTTTTATTGAAATTGGCTGAGAAAATCCCCTCATAGCGCTGATTTTCACCGTAACCTTTGGTGTAAGAACCTTTTTCAAAGGTTGCCACATTGGTAAATGAGGAATGTTGGGCCGGCAGAAAACGATCCGATTCATCTGCCTGGTACAAGTAGGCAAATGTTCCTTTAAATTTAAGCCAGCTGTATGCCTGCCACTCCAACGCAAAATTATTGATTATGCTATGGTAGTTTGTCTGGTCAACCAGATTCAATGCTGCATCATACAGGGGGTTGACCGGTCTTCCAATATAGTCCGTCAGGTTATCATAGCTGTCAAAGTTTGTCAGACGCTTTCCTGTCTCCTCATTGAGGATATCCTCGAGGTATACTTTATAGGATCCGTCCGGATTATAGGGCGTCCAGTAGGGATTCAGCTGCGCATATTGGCGAAATGAGCCGTAGGGCGAATTGGTTCCCTTGTTTGATACGAGGGTAAGGTCATTTTTGAATAGCAGATTTTTGTATCGATAAGCTAAAAATGTATTGCCCGTCATCGTCTGTCGCCCTGATCCTTTCATGACACCGGCATTGTTATAGTAATTGAGGTTGACACCATACTGAACTTCCTCTCTTCCTCCTTCGAGATAGAGATTATGTTTTTGTCCGATACCGGTCCGTACAGGCTGGGCCAGCCAATCCGTGTTAACACCCGATCGCACGGCCGCGAGGCGGCTGTTGTAAATAGTTTTCAGCTGTTGATCGGTGCTGTTCCAACTGTTGTTATATACGCCGGTCTGTCTTTCGAGTTCCAATTTTTCGGTAGCGTTGAGCACATCGTAACCTTTCAAATCGGGCATTTCCAGAGTCATGTTGCCTGTATAGGTGACCTGTAGCTTGCCTGATTTAGGGCGGATGGTTTCGATTACGACGACGCCATTTGCCGCACGTGAACCGTAGATGGACGTTGCCGTAGCATCTTTAAGCAAATCAATACTTTTGATCCGGGTAAGGTCGAGGTCGTTGATTCTGGAGAGCGACACCTCAAATCCGTCTAAAATAAACAGCGGTGTATTAGGGCTATTTGAATAGTTGAATGGGCTGCTTCCTGAACTGTTGGGATCGATGAGACTGTTTCCGCCACGCAACGTGACCTCTGGCAGGGCGTTGGGATTCGACCCTAGATTTAGGTTTTCAGGCATCTGAAAAGAAGGGTCCAGCGATTTTATGGCTGATAGCACGTTGTCACTGCTGACATTTTGTAACTGTTCTTTCGTAAAGGATCTGGCCGCCCCTGTGTACATTTCCTTTGGACGTTCGAAGAGCCCGGTGACCACCACATCTTCTATCCTATTTTCAAGGGTTTTGAGCACCACTCTAAACTCTGTTTTGCCTGAAAGCGGCACCTCTTGGCTGACATAGCCGATCATGGAAAACACCAATACGCTCCCCGGAGCAGTAGCCGGCAGCCCCCAATGTCCATTTTGATCCGTTGCTGTACTGCCGCTTTCCACGCGTACCTGGGGATCCTTGGCATTTTTCAACAGGACGGTCACGCCGGCAATGGGCCGGCCATTTTCGTCCAATACGATGCCTCCGATACGACGAGGTTGGTCACGTTCATTCCGGAGAGCAGTTTTTCCGGGATCCTCAAACAGCACCACACCCAGGGATGTTTCCTTAAAATTCAGGTTGGTCTGCTGAAGCATCAGTCGGAGTGTCTCCGACACGGACCGTGACTGCGTGTCCATGACCGGAGCCATATATCGGTCCACAAGCTCACTTGGATAGAAAATGGTTATCCCTGATTTATGTTCAAGTTCCTGAAGAGCCTTTTTCAATGAAAGAGATGAAGTTCCCATATGGATCTTTACCGTATTCATCCGTTGACCCAACGATTCGGGCAGTGCCATCAATTGTAAAGAGCTGGATAGCAACAAGCCGCCGATCAAATTTACTTTCATGGTAGATAGAAAGATTTTTCGATGTTTAGGGTTAAAGTGGGCAAAATAGTCCCCACTTGCAAAAAACAAGAATTTTTGCATTATTTGTATTGGGTTTAATTGTTTCACAAAAATGGATAAGCTCAGCTCCCTGTTTTGCTTCCTACGGCCAGGGAGTTTTTACATTATCATTCGTTGTTAAGTCTGTTTTTTCGTTTTCATTAGGCGTTGATACTTGAGTTAATTTTTGTTAGTTTTTATTTTTTAAGGACAGCCTGCACCCTGTATTTCATATTGTCCCTCGCCGGTTTTGCGGTAAGTCGCATTTCGGGTTGCACAGATATTCAAAAGCACCTCGTCAATCGTTTCGCTGCCCGTGAATTTTCCGCTGACAGGACAGTTTTCCAGTGTCTGGTTGGCAAAATGCAGGCGCACGCCATAACGTTTTTCCAGGCCTTTAGCTATAGTACCGAAAGGTAGTGCATCAAAAGCCATATCTTGCTGCTTCCAGTTCAGGGCAGACTGGACATTGATTTTCTCAACCGCAGGCTTTACCGCCAGTTCATCGATATCAATTTTTTGGTCTGCTGTCAATTCCGCAAATACCTGCTTTCTGTCCTCCACCCGTACTCTTCCACGTTCAACAAGAACTTCCACCTGTTTGCCTGCTCGCGGATACTTTATCGTAAATGCAGTTCCCAAAACGGTAGTTCTGACCTCACCTGTATGGATGATAAAAGGCCGCCCCTGTTTATGCTTTATATCAAAATAAGCCTCCCCTTCCAAACTAACCTCTCTTGTCTGTCCTTCAAAATTGCTGGGGTAGGTCAATTTACTTCCAGCCCGGAGTACGACACGTGAACTATCAGGCAGTAAGACAAAGCGATTGTTTCTGCCTTCCGATTTTGAAAAATTTACCTGCTGCTCCGTTACGACCGGTTCTGCGCGCATGAAAATGACGAAAGATGCCAGCAACAGGGCTGCTGCAGTAGCGACATAAGGCCAATAGGTACGTTTACGGACTGGCGGTGCGGCTATATCTTTCCAGATATTGCTTTTTATCCGCTGACCGATATCCTGTTCGGTTTCACCGGGCTTAAGGGGCCAGACGGCCTCTTCTTCCTGCTGTTGACGATACCAGGATAGCAAACGTTCTTTTTCCTCCACAGAAATAGTTCCCTGAAGATATTTATCGATTAACTGCTGCAAATTACTATTGTCCATGAAGTCGTCCATTAATTATTAGTACCGCATGTCTATGGGTACCCCTATATTGAAATTGATTTTTTTTAAAGAAAAAATAAAAAGATAAAACCAACCTTGCGGAGCTGTACACGAAGTACTTTTAATGCCCGGGTAATATTGGCCTCTACCGCCTTTTCAGAAATCTGGAGTTCTGCGGCGATCTCACGGTTGGAATAGTGCTCATCACGGCTCAGCTGAAAGACCAGCTTACAGCGCTCTGGCAAGCTGTCAACAACACCATGCAGATATTCCTGCAAAAAGCGGGTGTCAATCGTATTCTGGTCCTGCTGAAAGGCATCCTGCGACATTTCAGCGCTCAGGATTTCCTCGCGGCGCCGGGCACGCTGTAATGCCTTAAAGGTGGAAAATTTGACCGCGGTAGCTAAATAATGAGAAAGAGACACAATCTTCACCGACTCACGCCTATTCCATAAGGACACAAATACCTCCTGTACAATTTCCTCTGCAGTATCCTTATCTTTGGTCAACGTAAACGCGATGGCCAGAAGCTTTTTCCAATAAAAATCATATATATCTGCAAAAGCCTGTCTATCACCCTGCTGTAAAGAGACAACCCATTGCTTTTCTAGATCTTCCACATCCATATCCGCCGTATTTTTAATGTTAGGTCATTGTGAAACTGGTCAAATATACAAATTGCAAGAATATAATCTACCTATTTAATAGATTTTATTTTTCAAAGATATTCTGTCAATTGTATTACACTCACCTAAACTTACGATTACTTTCAAGAAAAAAACAATTGTGCCCGTAATTTTAGTAAATATCTCACAAAAACCGTCAAATAACCGAAAAATATCAAAAATAAATTCATTTTAATAACAAATTCCAAATATATTTCGATCACCTACGCTGCTTCCTACACCACCGGCGCGCATTATATACGGCTCGGTAATGAACATTGATCTTTTATCTACGCTTTTCGGGTAATGATTGCTGCGCACAAAAACGCCAAGCTCCTCCCTTCCAATTGGGAGGGTTAACATAAAAATATTGGATGACAGAACACAAAACAGAAGAAGATAGGAAACAAACAATTACTGTACAAAGAAACAGCCACCAACTCCTCATTGGTGGCTGTTTTGTGATGGCCGCAGGGCACTTTTTATTGGACTTGTACATCCAATAATTTCAACCATCCGGCGCTGGTAAGATCACCATTGACCGCAAGCTTTATTCCCGGCTGATCACCATTTGTCGTATCGACAATAGCTACGGCCCAGGTATATTTTCCCGCGGGTACACCCACGTTAACTTTCAGCTCATACGATGTAGGATTATTTTTGAGCCAGGTAGATGGCTCTCCATTGTCATCCACAAAAACTTTTTTCACATTGCTGTCTTCATCCAATAATGCAAAAGCTACTTTATATTTATAGTTCCATTGGGGGATATTATTAGGGAAATAACCCCAGCCCATATTTCTCCAACGATGGGTAATGGTCGTTTCTGTTCCGGCGTTTACTTTTTCCGGTAAATACACCCGGTCTGGATATAAACGATAGCCCCCTTCGGAAATGAAGCGCTGACACAAAGAGAAAGACTTGGTAAACCAGCTTTCAATCTCGCCGATGCGGAAATCCATCATATTCACACCTGCCTCTAGTGAAGCATCAAATTCACCCTGCCTCACATCTTCGGGATGACCCTCTCTGTATTTTCCGCTCGGATCGATCCAGTAGCGGTGCGTGCCTGTTGTGATCCAGCCGCCCTCCATGATAATCGGACGTTTAAAATTCCAGGCTTTGGCAAAATTTTTCTCCCAACTTTGGTAATAAGCCGTCATCCCAAAAGCGTCCTGACGCAAGCTGTAGCCTTTGTTAATCATTTTATTCAACAGCTTCTCGGAATTGGGGTTGGGTGCTCCGTCTCCCGCAGGGTCGCCGACTACACGATGGTAATTGATCAGTAAAGGCACCTTGGTAAAATTTTTTGTATAAACATCGGAAATCCAGTCGATGACTTCTTCCTTAATCACTTCAATATTCTGACCAGAAGGGTGATCTAAGTCCTCATAAATGACACTGTGTCCCTCTCCCCATAGCCCGAGTCCATACGCGTCAATAAACGAAGTTTTATTTAGATCGTTAAAGTCCTTTGCCAGCTCTTCAATCAGTTTTGTATAGTACTTTCTAAAAATAGGGTCTTGTAATACTGGTGTTTTTCTGTCTGGGTATGATGTATTGGCAATGTAATACTTGGCGCCTGCATCAAACACAAATTGTGGCGTATTTGCCCCTTGGTCCCGACCATCAACGACGATGCGGAAAGCAATCGGCAATCCTTTCTCTTGTGCACCTTTGATCATTTTGTATAAGGCTGTACCCGGATCTCTCCAGGCATACACGCCATCTGCAGGATTAAAGGTGCGCCAGCTGGTACGAATATAACAGGCAGAAGCATAATCAATGGCTTTGACGGTCTTACCCAAATCAGGCACGTAAAACTGCGTGTCCCAATAGGATGGCGTGCCGGACGCAGAAGCGTACATGACCCAGCCGTTCAACGGGTTGCGAAAGATGGAACTTCTGTTGTAACTGGGTTTCACCAAGGTGCCCTGTATGTCCTTTTCTTGGTCAGTATCGCTTTTCTTACAGGCAACCGCTAAAAGACACAATACGACAGCGATTGTTTTAAGACAGGCTATTTTATATTTTATATTTTTCACTTTTAGAAATGTTAAAGTTAATTTATGCTCTTTTTTACACCATCAGTTTACTCATCGCTTTAAGGCCAGGATCGTCATATTTCTTAAATCAAAAATCAGCACATTGGTCGTAGCCGGAATGGTGAAATACGAATTTCGGTTTGCGCTGGCGGTACCGCCCCCCAATTCAGCTACTTTGCCCAACGTAAGGGACAAGGTCTGGGCTGCACCGGCAGATGTAAGCGGAGCACTGAAAGCGTAAGCTAGATTTTTATTGTTACTATTATCTCCGGTTACGATAAACTTGGTCGTGCCGACTTTTCCCCCAGTATAGACCAGCACCTGCGGATCGGCCAGACTGACCGTACAATCCATTTTCAATGGTGTACCCCAGCCATTAATACTGCCATGCATCCATAGATCGGTAACGGTGGTCGTATATGGGGCATCCCCCGTCCATGTCACTGTCTTTGGGGCAAGCGCTTTCGCGGGCGAATAGATGGTTGCCGTGGCCTTCTGCATGTTGACCACAACACGGTACTGCCCGGCAGTTTCTATTTTCCAGGAGAACACATTTTCTCTCATCCTGATACCTACAGGGTTTCCATCATTGAGCACATCGCTTCCATCTGTGGCCACGACGTAATTGGTCTCGCCGTTAAATTCCACCGGAATCTCCAGTTCTCCCGGCTGCAAGTTCAACACATACGCGTACTGATCGAGGTTTTCCAACGTTTTTGGCATCTCAACGCGGCTTACGCCCACGGCACTGCCGCCCAAAAACACTTTGTCGGCATCAAACACTACAGTTTTAATCGGAGTAACGGCCACTCTGACTGTTCTGACTTCTGGTGCTTCAAAGCTGCCCCCACCTTCCCACTGGGCGACCACTCTAAACTCGAGCGTAAAGCTTTTATTTGTAGGTATACCCCATTTTTCGTTGGCCCAGTTCTGCAGCTGCTCGGAAGTGAAGCTCCTGCTGAATACGTTATCGTCTTCATAATTAAATATAGCTGTACCGGTACCAAAATTGTTGCCTACCACATCTAAAGCGGTGGTGTAACTTACCAGATGATCATCTGACTGTGTGCGTGCCGGCGTCCAGCTAAAGGTGACAATATCTTTGTCAAGATGATCCCCGTCCAGGGCAATGCTATCCGATGAAGGCTGAAGCGTCATCGTTTCCTCTACTTTTGGTATATCCTGAACTCCCTTCTTGCAGGACGACAGGCAGAAGACAAAGCTTACAAAAAGTAGGGTTTTATATATATAATTGATTATTTTCATCTGTTTATTAGTTTACTGACGGTTATCCATTATGCTGGTAGCGTCATTGAGCGCCTAACCAGCCCTGGCTGTATTTCGTGATCAGATGTCGAAGCTGCCCAAAATGGCTATTGCTTTTTTTGACCAGCTTCCTGACCTGATTTAATTGTAACCTGGATTTTGAGGGAATGGTGCCCCTGTATTTGCATCCCGGATTACCTGTGGAATCGGCCACAAGATGTTATTGTCCGTGATCTTATCCTTAATTGCATTATTGTACTTTTTGACACGTTCCACCAATGTATTGGTACGCACCAAGGTAAACCTCCGGCTTTCTTCTCCCACCAGTTCACGGATACGCTCATCGAGTAAGAAATCCATATTCATTTGTGCGGCAGTTATCTCCGAAGTTCCGGCTCTTTTCCTTACCTCGTTTACGGCCTGGGCTGCTTTGTCAGGCATATTTTGCCCTAGATAAGCTTCGGCAAGCAATAAATAGGTTTCGGCCAGACGGAACTTCATACGGTCTTTGTAACTGCCCGTCAAGCTTAAATTTTCTGGACGGCCGTAAAAGAACTTGGTGATCGCCGGGAACAGGGTTTTTGTCGTAAACCAGGTCTGTTCGGTGATACTTGCTTTTTTGCCATAGAGCGAAGTCTCGTTGGCGTTATTGTAATACCAGTTGCGTTTGATATTGTAGCCCGAATTACGCATATCATTGGCTTCGAAAATACCGGCTACATTGCCTGTGGCATTGGTACCATTGGTACCCACCCACCATTTCATAGGCACCAGCTGTGCAATACCTCTGCCGCCCAAGGTATCGGCCAGGACAAATCCTGTGATCGACGAGTAGTTAGGTATCCAGGCTCTACGCGTCCAGTCATCAGAATTGGTTCCCCCACCTATGGTATTAAACTGAAATTGCAATACCCATATACTTTCTTTGTTACCGCTTTTTCTATTTTGGTTATTTTCGAGAAACAGGTCACTAAATACGTCGCCGGGCTTGGCACCATTCACGCCATATCTATTTTTCATAAGATTGTAATAACCGCTATTGATCACTGCCAACGCTGCCTTTTCCGCTTCCGCAGGATTGCCCTGCAACAGATAGATTTCGCTTAAGAGATGGTTTGCTGCCCATTTGGTCAGCTTCCCTTCCTTCACAGCATCGGGATTTTCGGGTAAATTATCTACAGCAAACTTTAGATCGTCAACCATATGACCGATCACCTCAGCTTTGGGTGTGCGGGTAAAATTAAGCTGAAAATCATACAAAATTGTCTCGACATAGGGCACATCGCCGTAGAGGTACACCAAGGTACGGTAAGCGTATGCCCTAAAAAAACGTGCTTCAGCCTGAAAACGTGCTTTGTCGGACGGGCTATCCCAGTTGGTATTTTTTTCGGAATAGACCAACATCAGATTGGCCGATGATATCAAATTGTAAGCCCAATTCCAATAAGTACCCACAAACCGCTCAGATGCAGTCAGGGTAAGATTGGCAAAAGCGGTCAACGAACCGTCGCTATTAATAGCATCGGCTATATCTGTGGCCACCTGCAGCGCTTCGTACGGACAAGCGCCATTGTGAATAAAAGCGCCGCCTTCGCCATAGGTATTATACTCTGAGCGGGTCAGGGCATATAAACCCGCGCTCCCCACTTCGAAGCCATAGGTGCTGGTATAGGTGTTGGATGGAGCCAATTCAGTTTTCAAATTTTCATCCAGATAATTCTTACAGCCACCCAATGAGAACAATACGATAAGCGCCAAACTTGTTGTGATAATATTTTTCATTTTCATGTCGTATTAAATTAGAAGTTTACGTTTAGGCCAAACATATAGGAACGGGCCGTAGGGTAAGAGGCCATCCAGGTGTTGTCGTAGTTTAGCACTTCTCTGATATTGGAAAAAGTGTTCAGATTGTTGACACTGGCATTGATGTCAATGCCGCTTACACCTACTTTTTTGGCTATATTGTGCGGCAACTTGTAGCCAAACGTAATGTTTTTCACCTGCACATAATTCACTTTTTTGTAATAGCCATGACCCAATGGGTTGAGATAACCCGGCGAAACAATAGTAGCATGTGGATTTTCGGGTGTCCAGTAGTTGGCACCATGTACATAATTGGTAATTCCGAAAGTCCAGGACCCCAGATTGGCCATATGGTCATCGCGCCATACACCAAAAACTCCTGTCACCAAAGCCGAGGCATAAAAGTTTTTGTACGATAGCCTGTTGGCCAAGGATGCGGTATAGCGCGGATTTTTGGATCCTATCACTACCCGGTCGCTGGGCTCAATCTTATTATTACCATCACGGTCGTAGAGTTTGGCTGCTCCGGGTGCTGCACCTTCAACCGGAATGGTTTCTCCATTTTGCCAGACACCGATCATTTTGTAATCGTAAAATACCCTTAATGGCTTACCGATAAACCAGTTGTTGGCCACATCATCAATGCCATCGCCTCTCAATTCCACGATCTTGTCTCTGTTTAATGAAAACACGGCTGTAGAGTTCCACTGAAAGTTTTCGCCTTTAATATTTGTTGAATTTAAGGTTACCTCAAGGCCTTTATTCTGCGTTGCTCCGATATTGTCCCAGATTCTATTGTATCCGTTCATGATAGGAACGGTACGGGTCATCAACAGATCTCTGGTCTTGGAAAGATAGGCGTCGATGGTTCCGCTCAACCTATTTTTAAACAGCTGAAAATCCAGACCAAGGTTGGTCGAGTAGGTCGTCTCCCATTTCAGATTAGGATTGCCGACACCATCTCCTGCCAAGTAGGCTGTGGTAACGGCCGTTCCGTCATCGCCCCAGATATATTTTACATTGGAATATAGCCGGTCTAAAGTCCTGTACGGTGTAATCGCCTGGTTACCATTGGCACCGTAAGAAAGGCGTACTTTCAGCATATCCAGCCATTTTACCTTACCTTTCAGGAAGTCCTCCTCCCCAATTTGCCAAGCTGCGGCGGCAACCGGAAAAAAGGCGTACTTATTGTTGATACCAAACACCGAAGCGCCATCGGTACGTCCGGTTAAAGTCAATAGGTACTTACCTTTGTAACCGTAGTTGATTCTGCCCATATACGACAGCATAGCTGTTTCGGACAATGAAGCACTATTGGAAACAAGACGGCTCGCCGATCCTATCATAAAGTACTCAGTATCGTCGGTGACAAATCCTGCTCCGCTCTGGCCTGTGGACCAACTTTTGGTTTTTTGCATACTGAACAAACCGGTCACGTCCAAACGGTGATCGCCTAGCTGACGTTCGTATTTGAGCAGGTTCTCCCAGGTATAATCATTATAATTAGAATTGTTGATGGAAGCACTGCCCCCAGCCTGTGTCCCCTGGTCCCTGCCTTCGAATGTATTGCGGCCATAATAGGTACCCGTAAATCCGTTGCGATAATTATAACCAAAGTTTGACCGTAATGATAGACCTTCTACCGGCAATAAAATATTAGCATATCCTGAAAGGAAGAAATTGTTGTTGTACCTATCTTGTATACCGTTGACGTTGCGCATAGGGTTTACGATCAAAGAGTACTCCATCGGTTCGGGCACATAATTTCCGGATTCGTCTTTATAACTGCCATAGGGGCTTTGTTTAATGGCGTGTTCAAGATTTGGCGTGATTCCGCCATCGCTTTTTCTGGTGTATTGCAAACCGATCCCGGTGGTCAGCCATTTATTAAACGTCTGATCCACATTGGTTGTGATATTCAGGCGCGACAAACGTGAATTGTACACCACGCCTTCCTGATCCAGTGCGGCCAACGCCGCCATATATTTCGTATTTTCGGTACCTCCGGAAATACTCAGCTGATGATCCATGGTAAAAGCTTTCCTGAATACATAGTCCTGCCAGTTGTGGGTAATACCTTTGGCATAATTGCCGCGCTCTGTTACGCTTATGATATCGCCGGCGATAGGATCCAACAAAGCGCCTGTATATCCCTGTCTGATACGGGCGATATCCTGTTGAAACCGGATGTACTCATTTGGTCCCATTACATTGATCTGTTGCATAGGTTCGGCCATACCGGCGGTACCTTTGTAGTTCACCTGAGCTTTGCCAAGGACTCCCCGCTTGGTTTGTATGAGGATCACACCGTTTGATGCACGCGAACCGTAGATAGCCGCAGCAGAGGCGTCCTTCAAGATAGAGAGGTTTTCGACGTTATTGGGATCGATATCTGCCAGGGAACCGCTATAGGGAATCCCATCTAGAATAATCAATGGACTATTATTTGCGGATATGGAGTTTTCTCCGCGTATCAGCAACGTTTGTGATGCGCCTGGGGCTGCTTCGGCGGTGGTAATGGAGAAGCCGGCCACCTGACCTACTAAGCGGTCCATCAGGTTGGGCGTGGAAACCATGCTCAGCTGTTCTTTTCCGACGACGGCCAGGCCTCCTGTAAGATCTTTTTTCCTGGCGGTCCCGTAACCTATTACTACGACTTGATCCAGCACCTTGTTTCCGGCCATTTTTACGTTCATTATCCCTGCTGGATCAACCTTTGCTTCCTGGTTATCGAAACCCACATAAGTAAACACCAAGGTAGCTGCTGCTGGTGCCTGAAGGACATAATGACCATTTGCATCTGTCTGCACAGTATTTTTGACACCTTTGACCGTGACCGAAACTCCCACTAATGCTTTCCCTGTTTCGTCGGTCACTTTTCCCTTAACTGTAATTTGATCTTTTGCTTGTGTATAGCCGTAATTTGTGGCCACCAACAATATGGCGACAATCATTAACCAGCTCTTGAGCCTGATATGTAATTCTTTTATCATTGATTTATATTGGTTAGTTTCAAAATTCACTTTGTCGTTCTTTACTTTCCCTTCCCGTAAAGACAATAAGGTTAAAATGGTTTTCTTCAATAGGCTTGCATTTTTTTGGTTTAACTTCGTTTCTTAAACAATATCCGGTAACGTAAAAGCCTGCTCCATGGCAGGGGCAGGTCCGTAAAGTTTTGGTTATCCCTCCTTCAGGTATTCACCCGGTCATAACTATTTCCCATATACATGTTTGTTTTTTTAATTGGTTAAGACAAAACTAAAGTCATCACCGGTCAATGGGGTTCGTTTTTGTACGAAAATGGTTCGATTTTGTACAAAGGGCAAAAACATGTGTTTTTTGCTCTATAAGGCAGATAAAGTGTATTTTTTTATACTTTTTTTTGATGGCTTATACGGGGATAGAGGTCGCCGCTATGCGGGATTGCACAGCGGCAGCTTCAGTCAGGACACAGTTCTTCTATTTCCTGTTCCCGCCATTGGCGATTTTTTTCTTAAACTCAGACGGACTCATTTCAAACTGTTTTTTAAAACACACACTAAAGTATTTTGCATTGTTGAAGCCTGTCTGATAGGCAACCTCTGCCACAGTCAGATCTGATTTTTCCAATAGATAGGCGCTTCTTTTCAAACGCATATTCAAAATAAACTCTTTGATGGACATGCCGACAATATCATGTATCTTTTGGTAGAGTATGGTCCTGCCTACATTCATATCGGACACAAAGTCTTCGACGGAATAATTAGCGTTATCAATATTTTCCTCGATGACCTTGATGGCCTTATTCAGTAGCTCCTCGTCCATGGAGGTCACGGTGACATTTGAAGGATCAACCTGATAATGCTTGCTGTATTTTACTTTCAGTTCTTGCTGGGTTCTCAGGATGGTTTCGGTTTGCTGCAATAGATAATCGACATTAAACGGCTTGTCTATAAAGACGTTTGCACCGTATTCCAGTGCTTTTATTTTATTCTGGTTATCGTCTCCTGTCCCGGATATCATGATGATGGGAATATGGCTGGTCTTAAAATTTTGCCTTAAGCTCCGGCAAACGTCCAGGCCATTGCGATTTGGCATAATCAGGTCGGTAATAATCAACTGCGGATAAATTTTCTCGGCTTTGGTCAAGCCTTCTTTGCCGTCGCTGGCCGTATATACGTTGTATTTTTCAGCCAGCCTTTGCTCCAGATAAGCCCGCAACTGCGGGTCATCTTCGATCAGCAGGATATTGTCTGTCTTTTTGATATTCATAAAGCCTTTTTCGGGCTCTGCCGTATCCTGCATAATGATATCGTCAATTTCGGACACCGTATAATCGTACACATTTGACTGCATATCTCCTGATCCGGCTTGTTTCTTCAAGGGCAATGATATGGTAAACGAAATTTTATCGGCTTTGTTGACCATCCATATTTTTCCGCCCAGCACATCCACCAGTTCTTTTACAATGGCAAGGCCGAGCCCGGAACTTTCTTCAAAAGTAGGTCTTTGTGACGACAGGCGGTTGAAAGAGGTAAACAATGTCGCAATCTGTGCTTCGGAAAAGCCGTCTCCGGTGTTTAAGACTTCGACCGAAATGTATTCTGTCTCCTGTAGATCCGGCGATGAAAACCGCAATTTTTCTTCCTCGGTCGCAGAATAGATGCGTACCCCCACATAGCCGTTGTCTGGCGTATATTTGAGTGCATTGGAAAACAGGTTGGTCAGGATCTTTTCGATGATGTCATAATCAAACGCCACATATAAACTGTCTTTATGTGCGGCAAGGTTGGTCTCGATACCTTTTTTATTGGCATAGAGTTCAAAAAGACCAAAGATATCCCTTACAAAATTGATAAAATCACCGGCCTGTGGATTGAGCGTAATTTTTTGACTTTCAATTTCTCGAAAACGCAGCAGCTGGCTGATCATCCGCTGGATCCGGGATACATTTTTCTCGATCAGATCCATATATCCCACCGCAGCATCGTTGTTGACTACGGTCTCTTTAAGTTGTTTGAGCGGCTGCAACACCAGTGTTAACGGTGTTTTTAAGTCGTGCGAGATATTGGTAAAGAAATCCGTTCGGGCCTGGTTCAGTTCACGCATATTCTGTTCCTTTAAACTCTCCAGTGCGAGTCTTTCTTTGAATACTTTTTTATTGGTGTAATATCGGGTAATGAAAAACAGCAGGGCTAGAGCCAGGGCCACATAGAAACAATAGGCCCACCATGACAGGAAAAATGGAGGATCAACGTGGATATACAGCCTCGATATCTGGTCGCCCCACAATCCATCGTTGTTGGAGGCCTTGATCTCGAATGTATAATCGCCGCCCGGAAGATTGAGAAACTGTACAGATTTTTGATTGGCGTGACTAATCTGCCATTCGTCGCCAAGTCCCAGCATGCGGTATGCAAATTGGTTTTTATCTGCCGACAGATAGCTATTGGCCGAAAACCTGATTTCTACATTGGACTGACTGCTCGATAGCCGTATCTGCTCCTTCTGGTTGGATAGACTGCCGATATCTTTTGGCAAAACGGATGGTTGGTCGCGCGGGGTCACCAGCTTGTTGTTCACTAAAAATGCCGTAAAAAACACTTTGGGACGCTGCAGGTTTTTATTCAGGTAGGCCGGGTCAAAAAGCAGAAAACCGTTGGTGCCACCAAACAGCATTTCGCCCTTGGATGTTTTGTAAGCTGAATGAATATAAAATGAGCCGATATTATTTTCCTGATAAAATCTGGCTTTTTCAAATTTATTTTGTTTCCGATCGAAATAAAAAAGACCTTCGCTGGTACTCAACCAGACGTTTTTGGTGCTGTTATCCTCCAGTATGCCAAATACCATCTTCGCCGGAAACCCGTTGGCAGCACTGTAGTTGGTGTAGGTTCCGTCCTTTTTGAGCACATTGACACCTTTTCCCAGGGTACCGAGCCAAACGTCGCCGCCAGAGGTAACGACATAGCTGCACAGATAGTTGGCAGAATACGCAGTGTCTTTGACCATATAGCGCTTTAACACTTTTAAGCTGCGGGTATCCACCATAAAAAAGCCCTGATGGCTGATCAGACAAAGCTGTTCCTGTTCATTAAGATAAAGTGCTTCCACCTCCAGGTTTAATTTTTTACCATTCGCGCCGATCACGTTTACCATTTCTATGCTGCCTTGCGGTTGCTTTCGGTATATAAACGGTTTATCAGGATCTGTCATCCACCATGTACCTCTGCTGTCATTTACGAAATCGTAAACAGTCAACGGTTGCTGGCTTTCGGGCGAAAGGAAGTTGAAGCTGCCAAACCTATTATTGTCCAGGTCATAGGTACCGATTCCACCATTATAAGCTGAAATGAACAAGCGCCTGCCTTTTGCGTCAAACTTAAGGCGTTTGATCATGTTTGCATTTGACGAGCTGCTCTGTGATCTTAAAGGGCGGCTAAATTGGTCGTTTTTTCTATTCCAGTAATTGAGGTTACCGCCTTCTGTACCAATCCATATATTTCCTAAATGATCTTCCTGAAAACTACTTACAATGGGATGATTAAGCCCGCCGGGACTCGGATTAAAATAGCGCACCCTTGCGTCGTAAAGTGAGCAGTAGGCGATTTTACCACCGTAGGTACCTATCCATGCCCCTTGGTCGGGGTCCGCATAAATCGTCCAGATGGAGTTGTTGGGCAATGAAAAAGCATCATTCAGATTCATCTGTAAAGAGCTGCTGCTTCCCTGATCGGGGCTATAAAGGAAAAGGCCGGCCTGCGTAGCCACCCATATGACCCCTGTTGGGTCCAAGTATAGCTTTTTGGACAAAACGGACTGATTTTGTGCGACGATCACCGGGATTTTCTGTTTTAACGTTCCTGTCAAATCGGTCACATGAATACCACCCCGCTGCGTTAAAAAGTAAAGCAATCCACGGTACTCCACGATATCGTTTACCTGATTGGCCGCGCTACCAAAGTCCGCGAAATGTTCTACACGTTTCCTGGTCATCTCTACACGGTGCACAATAGCTCCCTGCGTTAAAAAAACATGACCTTTTGCACTCAATATGGTATGGAAAGATTTGTTCTCTGGCAACGAAAAACTTTCAGAATGACCATTTAATGGATCATAGCTCAGTACCCTGTCATCTGACAGCATATAAAGTTTGCCGTCGCTATTTAAACAGAATGAGCGGATCTTGCCCGGTACGGCGACATCAAAAGAAAAGCGTTCGTAATCGAACTTTAATAAGCCATAGCCCGAAGCTAAAAACAAATTTCCCTTCCTGTCTCTGATCAACGAACCATACCCCCATTTATGCTTTGGCTTAATAGCAGAGATGATATCATTTAACTGGTAAAAGCTATTGCCGTCATACATGAAGAGCGCGTCCGGACCAGTGTACCAGATCCGTCCCAGACTGTCTTTTGCGATGCTCTGGATACCTCCGTAATAGGAAGTTTCGGGCATCAGGTGAAATCTGTACCTCGAAACGTCGATAGCGAGAACATATTGCCAGAAAAAAGCGATGACACAAATTAGCAGACCGAATTTTTTCATTTAACCGATGCTTTTAAAAACTATTTAAATAACAGCCGTCGATTTCTCTGCTCATCCATTCTACCGAAGGGAGAATCAAAGAAATTGATACAGCTGAGCTCTGTTTCCCGACCTGCAGTCTGAAGTCGACATGCAAACGACTGGTCTTTTTCATTGCCTGAAAATACTATGAATAACCTTAAAAATAAACTGCCGCGGCTATTTTTTCCAGATATCCTAACGCTCTCAGGCTATTTAAAGACAGGCGCTGTGGATAGACTTATGGTTTTTTGCTGATTGTTTTTTAATTCGAAGATAACGACTTCGTTTTTGCCCCGGACCAGATCTTCCGAAGAAATCGATATCGACTTCTGTTTTTCTTCTTCCCAGTACGAACCTAAATAGCGGTGATTTAGCCACACTTCTCCCATTCCCCACCCAGTCATATCCAGATAGATATTGTCGGGTTGGTTGACCTCAAATTGCCCCCGGTAAAAACCGGGGGTATCATCCGCTGTCCGTTGTTCAAAAACCAGATTCTGTATTGGGTAGTCACGCACATTTAGCGGTATCATTTTCCAATTCCTGACCTCGTTTCCAGCTAACGTAACCGCGCCAAACAAACCTTTGGCATTATCCGTAATTTCGGGGCCATAGGTGATCCTTCCAATGTTCTCTACATACAACTGAAGCTGGTGTGTGCCCGGCAGTGCTTGTATCTTCAGCTTTTTTTTGGTATCCGTGATGGTGCCCAGCAGCTTGCCATCCATGTATACTGTTGCATAATCGCGTACGTTTTCCAATTCCAGTTCTTCCTCCCCCGTACTGATTTCTATCCCGGCCTGATAAAGCACATAGCCAGATTCCACGTTTAGGTCGTTCATGGATAATACATTTTCGGCCTCAATAGCCTTTTTATACACCTGTGAGAGCTGTGCTTTCTCTTGTAAGATCACTTCCTGCGCAGTTAATGTCTGGCTCAGAAACAGCAGACCCAATATGATTATTCTCTGCATCTCTTATATCTTTCTTAATTTGTTAAAAATGACTGGATAAAAGTTTCGTCCAGCGGCACCTGTGGCGAAAACTTATCACTGTTCACATAATTGTCAATACTGTACAACAATTGTTGTGTTGCCGGTCGCTTATCGATGTCCGTCTTGGTATCTAATGCCAGCACCAATAATTTTCCACCGTTTACTCTGGCTTCGAAGCCAATACCTAACTTTTGGTTGCTATCATAACTATCGATTACCTGTATAAATGGACGCAGCTTCTGCGGCGTATTTTGCATTTCGATCACTTTTGCATAATTAAGGATATCCCACCATTGCCAATCGGTATGGTATGAAGTGCTGAAATCCTTGAACATGCCCTGCTCGTGATGAATCAGGTTGCCGATGGTCATCGGTGCCCAGGCAAACATGATGGGGTTCCAGAAATGATTGTGAAACATGGACTTCCGGCCCTTTACGTGATCCGGCGATGGATAAAGCACGACTGTCTTTCCCTGAGCGAGCTGTTTTCTCACCGCCTCATCATAAACACTGCTGTATAGTACCTGATCGTTGGACCGCATCAAATTCTGATGGGCCGGATATACCCAGATGTCCCAGCTGTTTCTAATGCTATCATTGATGGCGAGATGTACGGTAACCTTTTGGCTGCTTATATTTTTCAAGGGTATCTCAAAGTCGCCGGCTGGCGATACCTGATCATTGGCAATGGTCTGCCTTTTCAGGTTTCCTTTTTTCAGCACTTTGCCGCTGGTATCAGTCAACCACCATTTAATTTTGGCATTTTTAAGAGCGGAATTGCTAAAGTTATACACCTCGGCTTTGGCCTTAAAAGTTTCGGTATCGAAATAGCTGCTTTTGGCATAACGCAGCAGAGCAACCGTTGGGGCACAGAACTCCCTGAATTTTTGAGCAGTAACGAGGCCTTTGGAATCCCAAAAAGGATCAAAGATACCCACAGGTGCATAACCCTGCCCCGGAAAATCGTTCAACGACAAAAGCTGGAAGCCTGCCGACTTGCCAGAACGTAGCAGCGTTTCGATCACAGCCTTGTACTCGAGTACCGTCAATGCGCCCGATGCCCTGTAAAAATCCTTCGCTTGGTCAAGCATGCCATTTTTTTGGAGCAGCTCCCTGAACACTTCAAAATTGCGCGCTTCGACGGGACTGTTTTCATACTTTTTAATTTCATCAAAATTGGGATAAATACATCTCTGCCCCGATTCGTGCGAAAGTACAGGCACATCTACGTCAGATTCTATATTCTTATCCCAGTCGGTATTGGGCAGACCTTCGTATACTTTTACCGGTCCTTTGTTGGTCTGCTGTGATACGTAATACTGGTCTGATTTTACCCGCGTTCTGGCCGTAGAGCCGCTATATAAATGGCGTGGGTCTGCTTTTCTGCCCGCGGCAGTCAGCTCTTCGATAAAGTCGAAGTTTCCGGTGATTTCATTGCCATTGCAATACAAAACAAAGGAGGGATGATTGCCGTACTCTTTTAAGATGGCTTTCATCTCTCTACGGAAGAAGTTGTACCGTGCTTCGTCAGGTTCTGCATCTTTGCCCCACATAGGCATCTCTACCTCGAAATAAATTCCATGTTTATCGGCCATGCGAAAAGCTGCGGCCGGCGGACACCAGGAATGGAAGCGTAGATGATTCATCCCGTACTCTTTCATCAGTAGCATAATACGCTCCCATGAGGCATCGTCCAACGGAGCATGTCCGGTTTTTGGGAACACCGCATTTTCGACATTGCCCCTTAGATGGATAGGACGGTTATTGAGCAATACGTGATTTTTCCCTTGTTTTACCTCACGCATACCGAATGTGACCGTCTTTTCGTGCTGATAGGTCTTGTTGCCGTCGGATGTGCTCAGCTGGCAGGTAATCCGGTAAAGGTTCGGGTTAAACTCATCCCACAATTTGATATTTTTGCCCAGCTGGATATTGGCCTCCACGAAGGTGACTGAATCGGTACTGGACACGGCAACTTGGTCTTGGAGACTATAGTTGGTTCCGGCAATAGTGAAAGAAGCCTCACCTTTCACCTGTTTTTTGATATCGTTATTTATCTGTAATCTCACTCGTATCGAGTGATCCCCGATGTTGGGATATACCTGGAGGTCTTCCAGATAGACGGGGTCTATGGCCATCAGCTTCATATCGCCCAAAATACCGTTCCAGTTGATCTGTGTAAATTCGGTATGGGCATGATCCCACTTGTGGGTATTGTACTGAAACCTATTGTCGATACAGACCGTAATACGATGCCTGTTTCCGGGTTTTACAAAAGGGCTAAGGTCGTGGTCGTGCGGCACGCTCACATAATCAATACTGCTTACTTGTTTGGTATCGACATAAATCGAACTTAACCAGTGCGTGCGCTCAAAATACATTCTTATCTTTTTGCCCTTCCATGCGGCGGGTATCTCGATATCGCGCTGGTACCAAGCCGGCCCCATGTATTCATATTTTCTAGTTAAACGGTCAATATATCGGTACGGATTTTTATACCCGATCTGGTAGTCATCGGTGATCCCCGGAAGTTTGATCGCTTCTTGTAAAACGTGGTTATAGCGTGGAGAAAGCGAGCCCCGCCGAAAATCCATCACATCGGTCTGAAAGCCCCAGGTGCCTGATAAATCGATGACGTCTTGAGCTTTTGACCAGCTGGTCAAAGCTAAAATCCCTATTAAGCATATTGTTTTTAAGTGTGTATATAAGTTCATTTTATGTTCGTTTAGATGTTATTTCGTTTTTTACCCTTCCGGTCGTGCTGTGCTGCGTATCAACGTACCCACAATGACGACTGGAGCAGTGTTGTTGCAAGGGTCTACAGGCAGGTCCATACCTCCAGGATACGGGCGGACAATTTATTTACTATCATAATATGCCTTCATTAAAAACCAGGCCTTCTTCCGGTATCCCTGATCCGATATTAGCCCTTTGCGGTTCCAGCCTTCCTGATTGGTGGGATGAAAACGGAAAGGCGAACGGAAATCAAAAAGTACCCATGGAGAGGTACCACGCAAGTTTGGGATATGCTTAAACATCTCCAGATTGTTTTTGTACAAAGTGGCCTGATAATCTTCGCTCCATGAACTTACGACATCCGCATCACCTGTTTTGCCAGACAGTGCTTCACCTCCAAATTCAGAAATGATCAAAGGCTGCCCTTTGGCGACTTCCCATTTGGCTTTATCCGGAGCAACCGGCCAAGGATGGTACCAGCCCATATATTTGTTAACGGCCACTACATCCAATTCTTTAATAAAGGGATCGTCCATTACAAACATTTGCCTTTCTTTATCGAAACGCACCAGATCAAAGGCCGCGGTAATGAGCCTTGTTGTATCCATGCTTCGACAGGTAGCTATCAATTGTCTGATAAATGTATTTCTGGACTCGGAAGGCTGTGTTTCGTTTGCTACGCCCCAAAACGTCAGCGCACAGCGGTTTTTGTCGCGCGCAACCATTTCACGCATCATCTTTGTGGCTTTTTCTTCAGTCGCCTCATTATCAAAATCGATACCTTGCCATACCGGGATTTCTTCCCATAACAAGAATCCCATTTTTTCGGCCATTCTGACGATATGTTCATTTTGTGGATAGTGCGCCAACCGAATCATGTTACAGCCTAGGGCTTTCGCTTCTGAAAGTAACATTGCCGCATCTGCCTGTGAAAAAGCGCGGCCCCTGCGCTGTGGTATTTCCTCATGAAAGGAGATGGATTTCAAGAAAATAGACTGGCCGTTCAGATAGACGTCCTCTCCTTTGACCCAAACATTGCGAAAACCGATCTCCTCTTCTATCTGATCATCGGGGCTCGAAATTTTCACCTGATACAGCGTTGGTGCAGATGGTGACCAACGCTTAATTTTCTGCGATACAAATGCTGTCTTTATTTCCCCATGGGCATCGGTCATCAGGGTCTGTTTTAGCTGCAGTTCCGGAATTTCGATCGTCACGGGAATATTTGCCTTCTTTTCTGAAAGTTTGACACTGGCGTTGATTTTATCCGCTCCTGTTTTATCAAGTTGGATAAAATAATCGTCGATAAACACGCTAGGGGTGCGGATCAGGAACACATCACGGGTGATCCCACCATAATTCCACCAGTCAAAGGCCATTGCCGGAATGGCGTCTACCCGCCGGGTATTATTCACCTCGACAGCCAAAAAATTATTCTTTTCCTTAACCGCGTCCGTAATTTCTACCTGAAAAGGTGTAAACCCGCCTTCATGCTGGGCGATTTCCTGACCGTTGAGATAGATACGGCAACGGTAGCTCACCGCACCAAAATATAGAAACAGTCTGCCTCCCCGGTCTTTCGCTGCATCAAATCTGCGGGCATACCAAATAGTTCCTTCGTAATATTTAAGTTCGGGCATCTGACTGTTCCAGTCTGACGGAACGTTTAACCGAAGGCCGTTCTCGAAAGCATATTCAAAAAAGTCGGTTTTGTTCTCCGGCTTTTTATTCAGGTAGATTTTGTTTTTTTTCCCCTGATCATATAGATCTACAATGGCGTCCCATTTTCCATTTAGTGATTGTACACGTCTACCGTATACGTTGGTCATGGTCTGCTGTGCAAAGAGGTTAGCAACCATCAGGCTAAAAAATAGCGATAATACGAAATGAAGATTGTTAAGCTTTATCATAATGTGTGTTTATCTCCTAATAATGTTGATGCAATGAGCGTGTACAGCTAATACCAAGCGCTCATTTGACAATTTCGTACCGGTAGAGGACAAAGTCATTGATCTTAGGCAGTGTTACGTCCATTGTTCCGCTTCTGCTGACCGTTGTACGGATGACTTTGCCATTCCCAAACAGGGGTGTACAGTTTATTTTTGTTCCGGCAGGCAGCCAGGTTTTTACTGAACCGACAGCTTCCGGTGTATTTTCCCTGTAGAAGATGAAGTAACCGGTCTCACCTTTTATGGACTGAAACCCTGTCCAGGACCTGCCGGAAGGTTCATCGCCGATGGGTAAAATGGTCCCCGAATGGAAATCGTGCTGGATCTCCCGATAGGCGCTGATCAGATGATGAATGTTCAGCGCCGCCCCGGGCAAACCGGTACCTTCGAACCATGCCAGCGGCTGTGCCGCCATCGTTGTGGCGAAGAGATACTCAAATGCGTGTTGTTTTGGCGCGAAGATATCATCGCCGTATTTATCCGCATTTCGCCATTTATTTAAAAATTCCACCTGAAGCCTTTCTGGCGGAACATATTTAGCCAATTGCCATAGATTCCTGAGCGTCCAGTAGGGATAATAGTTTTGCCAGTCAGTATAACGGTTTTCGAGGAAAATATTTCCATATTCGTTGAAGATAAAGTAGCCTGTCCTCCGGCCTGCCGTGGCATCTAAGTTGAATACGACCCGGTGGTCGGTCTTCTCCAACACAGTATCAAACAGCCTGCGCAGGTTGACCTCTGATTGCTTGGTCGGGATGGCCAAACCATCTATTTTGAAGGTACGGATACCATATTCTTTATACAGATGGATGAGCGCGCTGGCGTCTTTTTCCCAGTCGGCATAGTCGTTTTGTACACTTGGATTAAACCAGAGACAGATTTCCACGCCTAACTCTTTCCCTCGTTTTACGACAGGAGACAAGCCCCTCGGATATTTGACGGGGTCGGGTTTCCAGTAATTGGGATTATCCCAAATATTCGTGAAGGAACCTTTCGCGACGGCCGAATTTGGGCTTTTACCCACCTGCCAGCCATCATCTATCTGAAAATGGGAGATACCCAGTGCCGCCGCTCTCTCCACTTCGAGCAAACTAAATTGCTCGTTTACTTTAGCATCCTGGCTTCTGTCGCCCCAGGTATTCATCATGACCATCTCATCACGCTGTGGCAACAGTTTACGGATGTTCTTTTGATAGCTTCTGAGCGCCGTCAGCTGCTGCAATTCACCGCCGCTATACACACCGATCACGCAACTGTAGGCTTTTGTCCATACATTGTCTTTTACATCCTTTGCTGTCAGTCCCAATCCACTCACCGTAAAATGAGAAAATTCGGTCGTAAAATCGTACCCCTGATAGGCCAACTGTACACTGGATGTGGGCGCTTCCTTCAAGAAGAAAAACCCTTTATTATTTTCGTTATTGTGGGCGACAAGCAGATTGCCCCTGTATGTGGATTTACGGTAAGGAATGATATTCCTTTCCTGAATCAGGTTGTTATTCCAGTCGGTGACGTCAAAAAACTCCACAATCTTGGTCTGCCAGTGAAAACCATCCAATTTGATCTGGTCCAATACAGCCGCCATTTGCCCAGCTTCCATATCCTCCGTAGACTCGATATTCTTTCGGTCTGCCATATTTGCCGCTTTATCGTCCTGAATGGATGCTATATTGCCTTTTAGATAGATATCGCAAGCGATTACAGGGCTATTTGGGTAAATACGGTATGCTTTCTTTATATGTAGTTTTCCAAGTGAATAATTAATTTCAGCGATTAAATAAGTAGGGTGGATAGCCGTTTCCCTGACCTCATAAGAAGTATATGAAGAGTTTGTCGCTGGGGTTATAAGTTCCTTTGAAACCTGAAAATCGGGCGTGGTCAACTTGTTAAACCACATCTGGCCCGATGACTTATCTATCAGGCTGTGGGTAATCAGATTACCGCCGTTCCAAACGAACTTTCTTTCAATCGATGAATTGCCTATTACCAGTGTATCTTTTTCAAAACGGCTATAAGGACCGTGTTGGGCGTCGACAGTGCTGAACAGCGAAAAAAACAATAGAATCGAAAGTATATGTTTCATAAACTGAATTGGTTTGTGCTAACTACTGGGCATTGATCGAATAACGTTTCAGTTATTTTACACGGAATGCCGACAGTTTGGTCCATCCTTGAGCCGTAGCTTTTTGATCGAGGGCTAACTGAATAGCGGGTTTATTGTCCTTGGTGGTATCAACAATGGCTACTGCCCAAGTATAATTTCCGGCAGGCACAGCTATTTGTGCGCGGAGCTCATAACGCATTGGAGAGCCTTTCAACCACTGCGACGGATCACTATCCTGATCCACAAAAACCTGTTTCACATTGCCTTTGGCATCTAACACCGCAAAAGCCACTTTATATTTGAAATTCCATTGCGGGATGTTATTAGGGAAATATCCCCAGCCCATATTCTGCCAACGGTGTGCAATACGGGTTATCGCACCCGATTTAATGCGTTTGGGTAAGCTGATTTGATCCGGAAACAAGCGGTAGCCACCCTCTGTGTTAAAACGCTGAACTAACTCAAAGGATTTAAACCATGATTCGGTTTCGCCTCCAGCCCTAAAATCCATCATATTTACATGGGCTTCTGCTGACATCTCAAATTCTCCTTTTCTTACATTCTCGTCATGCCCTTCCCGATATTTTCCACTAGGATCTTTCCAGTAGCGATGTTTACCCGGAGCGACAATCCAGCCGCCCTCCATAATAATAGGACGCTTAAAATTCCATTTACGGGCAAAATCTTTTTCCCAATCTTGATAGTAACCGGTCATACCGAACGCGTCCTGGCGCAGACTATAGCCTTTATCAATGACTTTATCCAGTAATCTTTCGCTATTTGGGTTAACCGCTCCCCAGCTTTGTGGATGGCCGACCAACCGGTGATAATTGATGACTAAGGGGATCTTTGTAAAGGTTTTGGCGTATAAATCGGTTACCCAGTCCATGGTTTCTTCTTTTAATGTCTCGGTAGTTTCAGGGCTTGCTTTTTTGGGGTCTTCATAGACTACATAATGCGCTTCACCCCATTTTCCCAGGCCATAGGCATCGATAAACGAAGTTTTATCGGGATCATTAAATGCGTTGGCCAGAGCCGCTATAAATTTGCCATAGTATTTTCTGAATATGGGGTCCTGCGGGTATGGAGTTTGTCTGTCGGGATGTTTTTGATCTTCCAAATAGTAGCTAGCACCTGCATCAAATACAAATTTAGGCGTATTTTGACCTTGGTCACGCCCATCCACCACAATACGAAGTGCAATAGGCAGTCCTCGTTTTTGTGCTCCCTTGATTAGATTTCCGATTTTAGAATCAGGATTGTCCCAGGCGTACACACCATCCTCCGGATTCAGCGAAGACCAGCTTGTGCGTACATAGCAAGCAGAAGCATAATCAATGACTTTGACTTTTTTTCCGAGTGCCGGCACAAAATACTCCGTATCCCAGTAGGTTTCATCCGCATTACGCGGAGCATACATTACCCATCCGTTTAATGGATTACGCAACAGGGAGTGTCCGTCGTATTTTGGCTTCAATAAGATTTCATCTGAAGTGTTCCCGCCGTCTTGTTTCCTGTTTTTTTGAGCGAGGGACGGCAATGCAAAAACGCAAAGCACGAATAAAATAAGTTTAGTTGCCTTTTTTAATATCATTTGTCTGTTCATTGATTCGTATCTAAGAAAGTCTTTATGTCGATTGATCATCAGTTATTTTATTAAGAAGCATGGAGTAATCCGTACTTATGTACCGTAGATAGCGTGCTTGTAAACAGGTGTATCTTGTTTCATACTGCAAGTTTGGTTATTATTTAATATTTATAATTGGTTTAGGTACTGGACAAAAATAGCCAGAGGCAGTCATGTTAAGGGTATCGATTTGTTCAGAAATGGTTTGTTTTTGTACAAAATAAGGCAGTATGCAGGGTGTTTGACTGTATTTGGGCGGTGTGCTGGTATCTGGCGTCTGTTTACACGATGTAGAGTTGTTAAATAACGTTATTTTCTTTACTGATATAGCGGTTTTTTGCTAGACTTGCCGTCGTTATAAAACTTATTTACTCCTAGAAAAGAAAATGATATGCATATTTTAATCGGCCACCCTTCTCGCTCGATATTTTTGATGGCCTGGGCAATTTTTTCAGTTTTTCCCGGTGTTGCGCAGCTAAAGAATCAAGTTCGTGTCAGCATTAATTTCCATGAGATTGATAAAGATAGATTGAGTGTAGATTTCGACGATGGGGTCGTATTGGAGCCCGTCGATTTAAGCGGGGTGGATTCTGTTCTCGTGATCAATAAACCGGTGTATACCCCATACCCGACCATAAGACTCACTTATGACCGCAAATCCGGTCTAGATTATTTTATAAATAGCGACGGCGCAACTTTGAATCTTTTCTATGATGCGAACAGAACAGACACTCCGTTTTATTCGGATGCTAATCCAAATTTTACTGCTATCTATGATTCCATTACCAACGAGATGTATCGTGACCTGAGGCGGGGGCAACAAGCCGAACTGAATAAGCTAAACGATCTGTTTAAAAAGCATGGTCATGAGATAGGAAGTAACGACTCCATTAAATATGAACTTACCACTCTGATCAAAACAATAAATGCGAAATCCATGGATTTCATGACATCCTATGCGGATCATTTTTTCTCCTTTTATTATTTTAAGAGTCAGGTGCTTGGACTGACAAATATGATCGTCCCCGATCCCGAATATTATAAATCCTTATTAATATATTACGAAAAAACGTTTCCGCAAAAATTCAGATTTACGGGTGAAGGAAAACAGATCACTGCGACATTACAGAAAAAAATAAGTCTCGTACATTTAGGCGAGAACATGCCTATGCCGGAGGTGTACTTCAAAGACAGTCACGGGGATACAATTCGATATAAGAATCAAAAAGAGCGCTTTGTCTTACTTGATTTTTGGGCAAGCTGGTGTGGTCCGTGTATACAACAAATCCCTGATATAAAGATATTAAGGGAGCAATTTACGGAGGAAAGCCTGAACATAGTAAGTATTTCTATTGATACAGATTCAACACGTTATGAAAATTGTAAAAAAGAACATAAATTAGATTGGGTACATTCCCTGGACAGGGGCGGCACACGGAGTGCCTCACTGGGAATCAGCAGTATACCAACCGTATTGCTCCTGGACCCAGATGGTAAGATAGTCTATTATAAGAATGGAGGAAAACTTGACATTGAAAAAATAGGCGCCATTGTCCGAAAGAAGCAGCGGAAGAACTAACGTTGAATATTAATCTAAAACAAAACGAAGAATGAAACCAGGTAAAATAATTCGTACAGCAATGCTTTGGATAACGCTTACTTTTGCCTTCTCCGGTAAGGCTCAGCAAAAGCTATCACACATCCCAAAGGGGTACTGGATAGCCTGTGGCGATGACAAAGTACTGATCATCGATCCAGCAATTGGCTCTGATAGCTCTGCAATCGTCTGGAAATGGGCATTCGGAGAAAGTGCCCACCAGATACCAGAGGAATATACCAGTTATTTTAAATCCATTGATGAGTGCAAGCCAGTGTTTGACAATAAAAAGATCCTGGTCACCTCATCGTCGGGAGCGACTTGCCTATTGAACATCGAAGACAAAAAAATCGAATTTTACGCCAAAACACCGATGGCCCATTCTGCTGACGTATTGCCCGGCAAGCTTGTAGCGGTAGCGAATTCAACACACCCCAAGGGAAACTCGTTGGAGCTCTACCACCTGGACCAAGCTGAAAAACCAATCTACAAGGATACCCTATATTCGGGACATGGCGTGGTCTGGAACGACAGGCTCCAGCAGTTATTCGTATTAGGATACGAAGACCTGCGGACTTATCAATTGACCGCTGACAAAAACAGTTTAACGCTCACCAGTACCCTAAAAATCCCGGGAAAGGGAGGACATGACCTTTCTTATGTAGATGATAACCGTCTCTTGCTGACTTATACGGATGGTGTCGTCCTTTTTTCAATCAAGGACAAAAAGTTTGAGCCTTTTGCACCGTTAGCTACTGTTCATCATGTGAAATCGCTCAACTGGAATCCGAAAACCAATAGGCTGGTATATACAAAGGCTGAAGAAAGCTGGTGGACCTTCAACATCTATGCGACCAACCCAGACCAAAAAGTAAATATACCGACCCTCAAACTTTACAAGGTACGCGTTTGTCGATAATCCGGATCATTGCCATGTTAACGGATACGGAGTGGGAAGGGACGGCTCTGTGACGGAATCCACCCTTTATTTGTCGCTTTTGCACAGCATGTGGCTCGGGAATCCTTGCCATCTTTGTGATGTAAAACGCAAATAAATCAGTTATGAAAAATATTCTTAAAACCGTCAGCGTATTGAAATCACTCATCTTTATAATCGTTATGACAACTGTATCTCAATTACATGGCCAACAGGCCCAACTTTCTGACAGTGGCTATGCACCTGTCAATGGCATCAACTTATATTATGAGGTCTATGGCTCAGGAAAGCCCATTGTATTATTACATGGTGCTTTTATGACTATCGGCTCCAATTGGGGGCAACTTATACCTGAGCTTGCAAAAACCAGAAAAGTAATCGCCATTGAACTGCAGGGCCATGGGCATTCGCCGTTTTCGGACCGAAAATTTGACCATACAATACTGGCTGCGGACGTGGCCGAAGTGTTGGACCAGCTGAAAATCGACAATGCCGATGTCGTCGGATATAGCTTTGGAGGCGCAGTGGCTTATCAATTTGCCATTCAATATCCAAAGCGGTTAAACAAATTGGTCATCCTCTCCGCCACTTATAAAAGCAATGGCTGGATGCCCGAAGTCAACCAGGCCTTCAAGAATATGAAACCTGAATTTTTTGTGGGCAGTCCCATGCAAAAAGCCTATGATGCTGTTGCCCCGGATAAAACAAAATGGACAGCATTTTTAACACAGATGATTGCTTTGGCTCAGCATCCTTTTGATTTTGGCGATACAAACATTTCGAAGATATCTTCACCCGTATTAATCATCGCTGGAGACAATGATGGTCTGGATAAGGTTGAACTGGTAAAAACTTTTCAGTTATTGGGAGGCGCAATAGTAGGTGATTTTGGGCAAATGCCAAAATCTCAGCTGGCCATCATCCCTGGGCAGGGACACGTCAGTCTAATGAGTCAGACACAGACCATTTTAGGCTATCTAAACGAATTTTTAAAATAAATATCATGTTAGCGGGCTGTCTCTGGCACACATGAGGTGCCGTCAGCTGCTGATAAGAAGGCCGCGCATAACCGGACAATTAGCTTCAATGCATTCGCAAAAAAGAACTAAAAGAGCAGGACAGTGCAGGATACTTAATTGAAATAAATTACGGATTATAGTAGGTGACGTTATACCTTAACGCAAATTGCTAACCAGATAAACTGCATATGGTAACTCTCCTTCAAAAATCCATCCTCCTCGGACTTCTATTGGTCATTCATTTAACAACATATGCGCTAAAATTAAGCGTCCATGATCTCAAAGTAGAGCATCTAAAAAGCCCACTGGCGATAGAAACCCCGGCGCCGCGATTTAGCTGGAAATTAGTTTCTGACGAAAAAAATACCTTACAATCGGGATACGAAATCCGTGTAGGACAAAATAGGTCTTCTCTGCTTGCAGGCAAAGACCTGGTATGGAACGCTAATGTGAGCGGAGACCAATCGGTCCTGGTCGAATATGCTGGTTCACCTTTGCAGTCGAAGCAGATCTATTACTGGCAGGTCAGGGTGAAAGATAATCACGGAAACCGATCTGCCTGGTCAGCACCGGCAAGCTTTAGAATGGGCATCCAGGCCAATGAATGGTCAGCAAAATGGATTAAGGTAGCGGGAAAAGATAGCAGTGCCCGGAGCCCTCTTTTTCGGAAAGAATTTTCCCTCCGGAAAAAGGTGAAGTCTGCTTTGGTATATGCTACGGCGAAGGGACTGTATGAAGCCAGCCTAAACGGTGAACGTGTAAGTGACGCATATTTTGCTCCCGGATGGACAAGTTACCGCCATCATCTGCAATATCAGGTGTACGACGTTACAGCCTCCGTCAAATCCGGCGCTAATGTGCTGGGCGTATGTCTCGGTGACGGCTGGTATAAAGGTAGGATAGGATTTGCGGGTCAGCGCAACTTCTACGGCGATACGCGCGCACTGTTATTACAGCTGGAAGTGGAGTACACGGATGGGACGAAGGAAACAATTGTGACGGACGAGAGCTGGACATATGCTTACGGCCCCATCTTGGCTTCGGACATTTACGACGGCGAGATCTATGACGCGAGGATGGAGATTGAAGGCTGGAACAATATCGGATTTAAGCAAAATGATACATGGAAGGCTGTGGAAACGCTAGATAAAGGATCAGAAAAACTGGTAGCCATGAGTGGTCCTCCTGTCAAGAAACATGAACGGTTTAAAGCAATAAAAATCTTTAAAACACCTGTCGGAGAGACCGTGGTAGACTTTGGCCAAAATCTGGTTGGCTGGGTAATGCTTAAAGCTCAAGGTCCTGCCGGAACAAAGATCACTCTTAGCCATGCTGAGGTGCTTACGAAGGAGGGGAATTTTTATACCGCCAACCTCCGCTCGGCAAAAGCACAAGTCTCCTACGTTCTAAAAAATGGACCGGAGCAATTTTTTGAGCCTCATTTTACTTTCCAGGGTTTCAGATATGTCCGGGTAGAGGGCTTTCCGGGTCAGCTGACGCCAGATGATCTCACCGCGGTGGCTCTGTATTCGGATATGGAGACAACCGGAAAATTTATAACGTCCAACAGCTTAATAAACCAATTGCAGCACAATATCCAATGGGGTCAGAAAGGTAACTTCTTGGATGTACCGACAGATTGCCCACAACGTGATGAGCGTCTGGGCTGGACCGGAGATGCTCAAGCCTTCGCCAATACGGCCGCGTTTAACATGGACGTGATGGCATTCTTTACCAAATGGCTAAAAGATCTGAAAGCCGACCAGCTATCGGATGGCCGGATTCCCTTTGTCATTCCACATGTCCTCGGTCCCAATGACGCGGCTTCTGCGGGCTGGGCCGACGTATCCACGATCATTCCATGGGATATGTATGTAGCCTATGGCGACCGACGCATACTGGAAACCCAATACGATAGTATGAAAAAATGGGTTGATTATATTTCATCTGTGGCAAAGGACGACCTATGGAATTCGGGATTTCACTTTGGGGACTGGCTTTTTTACCGTCCAAACGATGATAACGACGGAAGAGCTGCTGTGACTGATAAATATCTGATCGCACAGACATTTTACGCACACTCTACCCAGCTGCTGATCAATGCAGCGCAAGTCTTGGGGAAGGTGGATGATGCTACAAGATACAGCGCTTTACTGGAAAAAATTAAAGCGGCATTCATAAAAGAATACATGACACCTTCTGGCCGTCTGGTTTCAAGTACCCAGACAGCCTACGTATTGGCACTGCAATTTGATATGTTGCCCGAAACGCTTAGGCAAGCATGTGCCGATCGTCTTGTTGCCAATATCCGAGATTATGGCACGCATTTGACCACTGGATTTTTGGGCACTCCTTATTTATGTCATGTTCTTTCGAGATTCGGACATGATCAGGTAGCCTATGACCTATTGATGCAAGAGAGCTATCCCTCATGGCTTTACCCTGTTAAAATGGGCGCTACCACCATCTGGGAACGATGGGATGGGATCAAGCCGGATGGTTCATTTCAGACACCGGATATGAATTCTTACAATCACTATGCCTATGGCGCCATAGGCGACTGGATGTATAGAACGATTGGTGGGATAAACTCACGTGCCGACGCTCCGGGATATAAATCGATGGTAATCGCTCCCAGACCCGGAGGAAAGTTAACCAGTGCAACTACCGAGCTGGAAACAGCTTATGGTACCGTCAAAACGTCATGGATAATAGAGAATGCTATCCTGAAGTTGCATGTTACCATCCCGCCAAACACGCGCGCTAGCATTGTTTTACCGGATAAAACAGAGGAAATTGGATCGGGCAGCTATTATTTTGAATGCCCGCTCCTCGGCAACAAACATCGCTCTAAGGAACGCTAAAGTTTGCTTTCTTGCCGCAGGCGTTCTGGCCAAGGGCTTTAGACAAATGGTCTGGAAACTTCGGTAAATAAGGGTAAAATATAGTGAAGTGCTGACTGTAGGAAAACACCTGAATTGTGTGAGACATGCGAACGGCCTAAATTTATGCAATGCTACCCACTATTAAATCAATTGCTTTACGTATATCAATTTCCCAGACTCCGGCTTCATTCTGTTCAAAATCAGATCTCCAGAGATAATATCCTTCCCCTAAATCGTAATGAGCCTCACCTTCGACATGTATTACACTTTCTAAAAAGGAATCTTCTGCAATTGGTAAATGTTCAATACAATCGCCAATATAGATCCCGCGAGTATCTGTGATGTATAAACCGTCAATTCTTACATGTACGATATTTCCATAATTGCTATCCTTCTCCACCGCCAACACAGTTACCCTTGAATTAGACTCTCCTTTTCTACTGTGATAAGACCAAACTTGGCCTGAATTGATTTCCTTCATTTTCCTGTTTGTTAACTGACCAATCGGTACTTCTTAAATACACCGTTCCAGCCCAATGAATACGACGGCAGAAGCCTTTGATTAGCAAAGGAGAATCTACTCTGACCATCTGACAGGGCCCGAAGTCAATGTATAAAAAATTTATTGATTTAAAAACTATTTCAATCATCGTCCTTACTTCCGAATCAGCTAGCATTCGCTGGATGGGAAGCCAGAAAAAAGCGATGTAACTTCCCGAATGAAATCCGGTCAGATGTTTACTGTGCTGATCGAAGCTAACAATGTATGACTTAACCTCCGGTACTGAAATCTACAGGTAGCGGATACCCTTTACCTTGTAAATCTGCGATGGGTACCACGAGCTCACTCTGCCCGACAACAGACTGAGTAACCTTGCCTTTTTTGGCACGTTGGTCTTTAGTCGCCTCACGTTTTTTGCTGTCAGGTGCATTGGCCACGTTTTTATCGATTTTTACGCCAGCAATAACATTTCCTTGGGCATCACGGTTCATCTCGTCCAAAGCTCGTGTTAGATTTGCTTTCTCGTCATCATTCAACTTTTCGTATTTGATACCATACGAATCGAGCACCCGTGTGGCATTTTGAACCGTATTGGTCCCCCGCTCGTAAACGTCTCTATAGATATGCAGATGCCCATCTTGTGCTACAATCGTTTCATATCGAAGTTCGACAAGTACCGGCGAGGCAAGCTTTACGGTTTGGGTTTTTGTATCTTCCTTCTCATATTTAAGGATTTTGTCCGCAGAGATGGGTGTTCCCGCTATTTGAGATAAGAACTTGGTAAAGTCCTGTACCTGATCGTTAGTTAATCCTACACAGCCGTGCGAAGCAAAAGCGCCTAACTTTTCTGGGTTCTTGCCCCCGTGAATCAATGAAGGCAGGCCAATCGGAATCTTAATCGGCCCCAAAGGGTTCAATTCACTTCCTGCTGGTACCTTTTCTCCGGCAGTTACCTTACCTTTTACCCAAGGCTCGTCAGGAGGCGTCCATGTAGGATTAAAAATAATATTTACAGCCTTCCTTACCCCCGTAGGCAATGGAAATTCAGGATAACCAATTCCTATTCTGTACGTCTTTATTAGTTTCCCTTTTTCAAATACATCCATCCGAAAGGCGGGGGCATTAACGATAATACGTGAATCTTGCGGAACATGATTGGGAGCTAAGGGCAACGAATTTTCTGGGTCGGTATACCGTTTCGCCATAAAGGCGAAGAACTGTCCCGCTTTTTCTGCACCCAAGATCCTAACAACCTCGGTTGTGGCCTGCTTGATCGCTTGATTGAAAGATCTAGCGCTCTGAGCATTATCTTCATCGAGATTCTCCACTGCTGTATTCGCCGCAAGTTTTAGCTCGCTGATCTGCTCATTGCTGAGCTGAAGAGTATCTTTTAATTCACTGCTAAATCTTTCTTCATAAAAAAGAGCGTTTAACAAAGGAAGTGTAAAGTCCGTATTTTCGGCACGTTCGATAATGGTTGACTCATCCCGATCTTTCTGGTTTCGATTTCTGTTATTACACCCCAGCACCAATAGCACCAATAAAACAAAGCTGCCTAGGTAAATTCCGGCTATAAACTCTTTCGAAGTAAATTTGACGTTATTTCTCATATACTCAATCAACAATTTTACTTTTGAAATAGTTTGAAAAATGTCTTCATAGCCTACAAGTAGGTCTTAATGAACTGCAACGGTTAAAAAGTCCTGGTGTTCCTTATCAACGAATCTCATTGTCTGCGGGCCTTACTCAAGATCAATACAAGGTCACTTTTGCCTCAGCTGCCTTTAATAACGGCGAACTCAATCGCACAGTGATGGCATCTCCCGGCTGTCCATCCGATTTAATATATGCAATCAATCTGCCATGATAAACACGCTGCTTATTGTCTGTATAATCACCCATATCTTGATTGTTTCCGGCTTCCAATCCAAGCAGATGTCCCGGGCCAGAAAGTTCACAGGTCACCTCACTGTCGGAAAGAATAACCGGATTGCCGTCTTCATCGATCACCTGTACTTCTATCTGAGCAACACCATGCTTCGCATCTGCCTGCAGGGACGACGAATTAAGCACACGCAACGCATATGGTCGTTTGCTAGTCTGAATACGATACCTGCTGATTATAGAACCATCGGTACTCATTCCGACCACTTCCAATGCACCCGGAGCATAAGGTATATCCCATGAGATTATACCTTGTTGGTTGTTATAAGGTTTTTCCTCTCCGACGATCTTTCCGTTCAGTTCTAAACGCACCTTGGCGGTGTTGGTATAACATACTACACGAATGCTCTGTCCTAAATCATAATTCCATATCGGCCATGCATCCATAGATGGAGCCTCATCGGTTTTATTGCTCCGTTCAGCCTCCAGTGCAGACCAAACATCCGTGCTTTGCGATCTTGATTTTATAGGATAGGTTCCCAAATAGGTGACCGGCCTCCCGGACCACAAAGCTTGACGGAAATATCCCCTCGGTTTTATAAATCCTGCAAAATCCAGCAATCCGGAATAAAAGCCTCTAGATGGCCAACGTCCTGATTCGCCAAGGTAATCAATACCTGTCCATAAAAATTGACCAAAGATATGTTCGTTATTTTTAACTGCCTTCCATGCATCGAAATCATGACGGTTTTCGCTACCATAAATGACTCTTTGCGGATATTGTTTGTGATCCTGTTGATATCGGCTTTCCGTATAATTATACCCCGCAATATCCAACGTTCCGGGGTAGGCTGTCTCATTGGACATGGCTACTCCGGCCAGCCCAGCGGTAACAGGCCTGCTCGGATCATGTGCTCTGACGACAGAAGCCAATTTCTGGGCAATATGTCCCAACCGCATCGCATCAGGAGCGTTTTTTTGGTACCCACCGAAAATCGGTTGTGTAAACCCTCCCCCTTGGTTGCCGTCCAATACAGGATGAGAATATGGATCATTGGGATAATCAACTTCATTACCTATACTCCATGCGAAGATGGATATATGGTTACGATCGCGCTTGACCATATCTTCCAAATCACGTTCACCCCATTCCGCAAAAAAATCATACGAACCTTGATACCCGGGTGTTCCATGATTCCAGCCCGTCAACCATTTGCGTTTGGGATATTCCCATTCATCAAAGGCTTCATTCAGAACAAGCAGCCCCACTTCATCACATAAGTCATAAAAAGTAGAGGCCTGGGGATTGTGGCTTGTGCGTACAGCATTTACCCCGATTTCTTTAAGTTTCAACAAACGCCGGCGCCAGACATCAGCATACATCTCAGCTCCCAAAACGCCTGCGTCATGATGGAGGCAGACACCTTTGACTTTCATCCATTTTCCGTTTAGGGCAAACCCTCTGTCTGCATCGAAAGTCAACGTCCGAAATCCTGTTTTAAAAATAGATTGGTCAACAATTTGATTTCCGATGCAAATCGTACTCCGCAGTTGGTACAGATAAGGGTCTTCGAGCTGCCATAAATTTGGTGCCTTGACCGAAAGTGCTAGCTGAACATCTTTGGCGGATTCGGCATTCATGTGAATATTCCTGGTCTGCTTGGCGACAAGATTACCCTCCCTGTCTATCAGCTCCTGCAATAAGGTTACTTTTGTAGCTACCTTACTGTCATTTTTTAATCTTGTACAGGTATAAAGCTGCTCTTTTCCATTCTTTAAGACAGGATAAGCTTGGATCCCCCATTGATCAAAGTGAACAGGTTTGGCCGTTACCAACCATACATTGCGATAAATCCCAGATCCCGTATACCACCTTGAATCGGCAAATTGGCTATGGTCCACCTTGACGGCAATGGTATTATCGCCATCGGTGTTCAAATACGGTGTGATGTCATACGCGAAGGATATATAGCCGTTAGGCCTCTTCCCCACCAGCTGACCGTTGATATACACTTCGCTGCGATTGTATATGCCTTCAAAATACAGATAAACCTTATCATCGGCAGATTGATTATTCACAAGGAGTTTTTTTCTATACCATCCGATCCCGCCCGGAAGATATCCTGTAGCACTTGCTAAACTCGGACTGAGAGGTCCCTTTACACTCCAGTCGTAGGGAAGGTTAACAGATTTCCAGTTTCGTGTATTAAATTCAGGTAGATTGGCATCTTTTAAATCGCCTAGATGAAATGACCAGTCGGCGTTGATCTGAACGGCCTTTCCGAATCCCAGCTGCGCAGATAATGCTTTAGGCAATATATGCAACAAAATAAGGACGAAAGCAACAGCAAAGTGTCTTATAGATTTCTTCATGTTCGTTATATATAAATTCTCGTAATGAGGTTTTCAGCTGAAGAGCGGTCTGGTTCGGTTACCAATGGAAGATCTAAACGATACCTCCGGCAATCCTATTTCCCCGTCCACAAACATTGTCCTTTCTGATAGCTAGCAACCTAAAAGAACGGATTATATAAGAAGGCGGCGATCAAAAAAGTTGTCATAATGACAATTGCAATATTATCAAAAGCATCCTACAGGAAAGGGGGGAAATTTACTTTTTTTAAGGGACAAATTCATCAAAATATGAATGTTTGGCTTCCGCTGCGGCCTTCTACGTTTTTCAGTATCAAAAACAACATGAATTCGTTTTGGCTTCAGCAGTTCTATAAATCGGTTAACTTTTAGTAAATTAGACAGAAGTAAAAAACTAACAAACAGAAAGCAATGCATGTCAAGCAGTATATCTTCGTTGTGATACTTATTGGTTACCATTACATATCCAACGCGCAGGTAATGAGTTTCAATGTTGATCCGCAGAAGATCAATAGAGAACTGGCATCACAACTTGACTCTATTTTTCAGGAAGACCAGGCACTCCCTGTCCCTCGTCATCCAGCATGCCAGTCTTCGCACACAAAAGAAATATTACCCTTTAATACTGGAAGCCGAAAAGAATAGAAAAATCCTTTCGAGCAACGTTGCCATATTGGAAGATAGAATTGCAATTAGAGAAGGACGGCAGCAAACATATGGTAGCAGGGCTACTACGACAGGGAACAGAAAAAGCGATGCAAGAGAACTTTCAAAGAAACAAATTGAACTATAGATCAGTGTTTCAAGGATAAGCAGCATGCTACGATAATGGAGAGCCGGGATCAAAATCCGTTGCTCCGCAATATCGTATACAGCTTATCATAGTCCTCCCAGTCTCCGAAACCGTCGAATTTCAGGTCGCTGCTCCAAGAAACCATAGCCTTGCAATCAAAACAGATTTTGACCGCTCCGACACATTTATTATCTCTGTAAAAAATTAAGATATCTCTAAACTGGTTTATGCATGAGCTATCCAGATAGTCCTTTCTTTGATTGGAGAGAAACAAAGAATCGATAGATCCGTAAAGAGATCGGTCAACCTCTGTTTTAGAATAACCAATTTCTAACAAATGGGCGAGAGAGGAAGTGTCTACCTGACTACCCTCTAGCATAGTCAATAAAAGTGATTCCAGCGATGACTTATTCGCTTTGTCTTCCAACTCTCCTAGTTTATACGGGCTCATCGCGATCGAATAATGCTCCAGTGAATCAAAACCAGACGATGCCGAAATTGAACTGTGACCTCTATCTGAGATATCACGATTTCCACAACACTGCAATAAAATGCCTATAAAGAGGCTTATATAGCACAACAAAAACTCTGTTTTCATCTCGATTGTATTGAAATTCTGTTCATGCTATATAAAATTACAGTTTCGAGAGCCTAATTAGAAAACGATAGCATAGCGATCGACAATGTTATTGAAATCTTTTCTCCGATTTAAGCTGGATTGTAAAATAGGACATCTGTATCTAAAAAATGGCGCTATTTACTCTACAATCGTGTGGGGAGTCAAAGGAACTTTTTGTTTCCAGGTTCCTTTCACATTAAATAGGTGTCCCGAATTTTTGTTTTTAATGGTGAAGGCATATGTACAGGTTCGCTCAAGATAGGTAAACTCACCCCTGACAGAAACACTGGAAAAAGGCTTTACCAGTAATTTTAGGCTGTCTCCAGGCTTTATGTAGCTTTCAGTTGTTATACCTTTGGTATAAGGCACTGTTCTTTGCCAATAGGAAGTGCCGTCTATTAATATCTCATCCATGAAAATCATGGTGTCCTGACTACTGATCCAGTCAAATGCACCATAGCTCTCGCTCAAAAATTCGGACCTATATTTTACATCTTTAAATATCGAAAGAACCTCAACATTTTTTTCGCTACCCGTGTCATTGCCCAACGTCATGGAACTGCAGCCTTCGGAGCTTACATATATTTTTCTGCTACCCTCCACTTCCTTAATCTCTTTTTTAACCAACTCGTAGTCCTCACCTCTCGTTTGCCTGAAATTGATTTCATCCTGCTGATTGCCCGACAGAATTCCAATTGTGAAATTACGGGGTGTAGCACTAAAATTCTCCAACAAACTGATTTTAAGTTCATTGTTAGCCGTTTTCTCCATTTTAAGCCAACCGTCTCCAACTTCAGTCTCACTATTTCCATCTAACTTCACTATATTTCCCACAGCATCTTTCAGCAGCTCGCCACTGACTGCATCTTTCACATAGGAAACCGTCCACTTGTCGGCTTTTATAGGAAAAATGTTATCAGTAAACCCTGTACTCAATGTTAGGCTCTTTAAAGTTGGCTGTATTAATCTCCCTTCGACTACCTCTTCTTTGGAACACGAGTTAAAAGTGAGCAAGCAGGCTAACAGCAGGGCACAAGAAATAAAATTTAATTTAAGACACTTTTTCATAAGGATCAATTAACGGTCGGACAAACAACTTCGCCAATGTCTGCGACATTTAAATTATACAAAGAGACGGTTCTTCACGCCTAATTAGGCAAATCCGAATTTAACCAGCTACTATATGTTTATGAGGTTCAAATGTACTTGCGAACAGGATCAACAAATAAGACGATTTGCCGAGAACGGAGTAAAGAAAAGGTTTCATTATCTTTGGCTTATAAATTTATACAAAGGTAATAAATTATATAAAGTTAATAAATTAAAACCGTAAAACAAGGCTGAAAAACAAGATCATAGAGATGACATCGTATCGCATGTCGGATGCCAATACTGGCCAATGATCTGCAGTAGATTAGGAAGTACTGGATAAATTGAACTGCAGGGTTAACAAAAGCTGGTGCTTCCAACAACCCTGCAGCTCATCGTACGCAGTTTAGCGAAGAGAACTCAATCTTCGGCACTATCATTGCCCGGCCTCGAATAGGATGGCGGATCGCTAGCCGGAAACGATTGCTCCAGCTGTTCATCTATTTTCCGTTCGCGTTCCTCAACCGGTGTTTCCTCTTTTTCTGCGTGATCTTTTTCCTCCTCTGGTTGTCTATTATCGTTCTTTGGGATGTTCATAGCCTTTTTATATGGATGTTCGTTTTAAACAGGAACATGTGCACGGAAAGTTTCGTTCTACAATAAGTCAAATTATTTGCAATGCGGCTCAGGCGGCCTACACGTCCGAATTCCCTTCACCGATCATATCCTCCATAGTGACGACAAGCTTATCATAACCACAGCCTGAAGGGGACAATATCGTATAGGGGAAGATTTGGCCGATAACCGAAATGCGCCCAAGCACAACGCGATCATCAACGTTCATTTTGAATTAATCGCTTTTTTATATAAATTTAATATCAATTGTGTTTCTTTAGACCAATAAAACCTATGGAGCTATGGATTTGAAAGGATCTCCAATTAGTATTGACGAATTTGAACGATTTCAGCTGGGTGACGAACAGGCTTTTCAAAAAATATTTGAATGCTATAAATCGATCCTCTATGGAAGAGTGCGCCGTCTGGCCTGCTCTGCAGCCGAAGCTGAAGAGATTGTACAGGAGGTTTTTATCCAATTGTTTCTAAAAAGAAGCGATATTCCTTCGGCGGAGGCTATTTTCCCTTTCCTATATATCGCCTCCAAAAGAATGGCTATTTCAAATTTCCGTAAAGAGGTGATCCGAAAAGAGTATAGACTAGAAAGCAAGGGCGATCTCTATGATACATCTTCCTGCTCCCAAACTAAGCTGGAACAGAAAGAATACGAACAGCTGCTCGATAAGGTCATTGATACACTACCTGCTCAACAAAAGCTTGTGTATCGTATGAACAAGCTCGAAAACAGAAGCTACAAAGAAATCGCTGAGCACATAGGCATCTCCCGCCATACAGTCAGAAACCACCTGGCTGCTGCCTGCAACTCTATCAAACTACGGTTCCAAAAAATTCTTTTCTCCTTTTTTGCCTTATCACTGCTGCAATATGGTCATCCCAACACTACAGCCTTTAAAGTAGCTGTGCAAATCTTCTCAGCAGTTTCAAAAAAAATTTAGTCTTCCACTAGTACATATTGACTTCTCATGCGAATAGTTCATAAAGCATGTAGTGGAGGGTATAAATGTCCAAAGTAGAAGCATATAAGAAATTGATCCGGCAGTATTATCAAGCGCCTTTCCATGGGGAAGCGCTCAAGCAGTTCATTAATTATATGGACGATGAGGACTTTTTGGACGCTTGGGAACAGATCAGGCTCGAAGACACTACAGATCCTGACACCAATACCGAGATGGGAAATCAAATCTCATTCGAAAAAATAGCCGGCGACGCACGTCTTAAACAGGCGTTGATCCGAAACACCCCAGTAAAAAAGATACATCGCTTTACCTCGGGGAACATCATTCTTGCTGCCACGCTCCTGCTATTTTTAGTTGGCGCATGGGCATATCATTTCTATACATCTGGTTCATCTCCTGTCAGCGATGGAAGTGATTGGGCCCAACAGGTTGAAACGATTGTTCCAGGGAAAGACCGCGCACAGATTATTCTCGAGAATGGACATCGTATCGATTTAGAAAAAATAAAGGGTGACACTGTAATTGACAATGGCGGGTTCGAAATTATCAAAACAGCATCGGGTAGCATTTCATACCGCATCAAAGCTGGTGCAGATCCCCATAAGCTTGTTTATAATACGATTATCACCCCAGGTGGCGGCGAATATCATCTTACTCTGCCCGATGGAAGCCGAGTATGGCTAAATGCGTCGACCACGCTAAAATATCCCGTCATCTTTGATCAGTCAAAACGAGAAGTCGAAATGCAAGGTGAAGCGTATTTTGAGATCACCAAACAGACGGAAAAGGGAAAACGGATTCCATTTATAATACATTCGGGAGCGCAGTCCATAGAAGTTCTGGGAACGGCGTTTAACGTACAAAACTATGGTAAAAAAATTGTCACCACGCTGGTGGAAGGTAAAATCAGACTCAACTTCAAAGCTTCCCAGCTGGAGGACCAGATCTTAACTCCTAATGAACAGGCGGTATTTGAAAGCGGCACCAACCGTTTCAGCAAGGATCCGATCGATCCTTTTTATTATACAGCCTGGAAAGACGGCAACTTTGCTTTTCACAAGACTCCGCTGACAGAAGTTATGGAAATCATCGGCCGTTGGTATGATGTACAGATCCAATTTCAATCGACATTTGAGAATTTCCAATTTACCGGAACAATATCAAAATATAGCGACATCAAAAAACTATTGCAAACGATCGAACTGGTCGGTGGTGTACACTTTGAACTAAAAGGGAGGAAAATATATGTAAAGAAATAAATCTACACAACCAAAAGGCTCCAGGAGCGTTGCGACCGCCCCTGAAGCTGGTCTTTTTAAGACAGTTGACGAATCTTATCAGTATTAACACAAAAAATTATCAACCGAATGCAAAAATACAAAAAAAATCGGTGTGTCCTTTCTATGGATTTTAGGAAGGGATCTACCTTCAAACCATTGGTTATGAAACTGTCTATCGCAGTGCCACTGCTTTTTGCCGCTAGTCTGACAACTTATGCGGGTTCCTTTGGACAAACAATTAATCTCAGAAAGAGCAAAGCTAGCCTCGAATCCTTATTAAGGGATATCCAAAAACAGAGCGGGTATAATATTTTGTATAAAGAGTCGCTCGTGCCCAAAACACGTACGGCTGATGTTAAATTCATCAATGCACCATTAGAAACTGTGCTGAATGAACTGCTCGGCAAATATAATATCAGCTACAAAGTGGTGGACAACAACATTATTCTGAGCAAGGCAGCTGACCGCTTGCCAAACGTACAGCCAGAAGGAACCGCAGCCATACAGCAAAGGATCGTCCGTGGTAGGGTCCGCGATGCTCAAGGTAAGCCGCTCGCCAACGCGACTGTCACTGAAAAAGGCACAGCCAATCGTACTTCCACCTTGGAGGACGGTTCATTTTCTCTGCCAATCAGCGGCAACAATCCTTCGCTTCATGTCAGTATGATTGGTTATGTCGGAACAGATTATAAGGTAACGGCTAATGAAAATGTCGAAATCATGCTGCAGCAGACCATCACCTCCATGGAAGAAGTGGTAGTCGTAGGTTACGGCACCCAGAAAGCTTCTACCGTAACGGGATCTATCGTGGATGTTAAAGGCGATGTGCTCGATCGCGCGCCAGTCATGAATGTCACCAATACGCTGGCGGGTAGGCTGCCGGGCCTCGTGGCGACCACCGGGTCAGGCGAACCGGGCAGTGACAACTCCACACTGAGGATCCGAGGCGCGAATACACTTGGGGACAACTCGCCCCTCATTGTAGTCGACGGGATTGCCAACCGCTCAATTGAACGGTTAAACCCGCAGGATATCGAAAGCGTCACTATCCTAAAGGACGCCTCAGCGGCAATATATGGTTCTCAGGCTGCCAATGGCGTCATTCTGGTAACGACCAAAAAAGGAAAAACCGGTAAGCCACAGGTGAGCTTAACTCACAATCAGGGATGGTCACAGCCTACCGTAATACCGAAGGCTGCCGATGCGGCGGAATATGCGCAGATGCTCAATGAAATCAGTATATACGCCGGCCAGAAACCTAAATATACGGAAGATGAACTTTCATTATTCCGTTCGGGTACGGATATCTGGAAATATCCGAATACCGACTGGTTCGATGCTACATTCAAATCTGCGGCCCCACAACACAAAACAGCGTTAAACATTACAGGCGGGTCAGAATACTTGAACTATTATATCTCGGGCGGTTATGACAAGCAAGACGCGATCTATAAAAATTCGGCGACCAAATTTAACCAGTATAACTTTCGAAGTAATTTAAACGGTAAGTTCAACGAGTATATAAAATATGGTGTAAATGCTGCACTGCGCGAATATAACAGGAATTACCCGACACGTTCGGCTGCCGATATTTTTGGTATGATCCTGCGGGGCAAGCCCAATATGCATGCCTACTGGCCAACTGGCCAAAACGGTCCTGACATTGAATATGGCAACAATCCGGTCGTAATCACGACCAACCAAACGGGATATGACCGCAACAAAACGACCATGCTCGAGTCAAGAGCCAATGTAGAAATTACCATCCCCGGTGTGGAAGGCCTATCTGTATCGGGAAATGTTGCTTATGACCGAACCATACAGAACGATAAATTATGGCAGACGCCATGGACTTTGTATAACTGGGATGGCAGTACGGTCGACGCACAGGGTACGCCCGTACTTGTCGCCGGTCAAAAGGGTTTTACTGCACCGCAACTCCGGCAGGACTTCGACACCAAAAACCTTTTAACCTTGAATGCACTGGTACGTTACGAACGTAACCTCGGCGGTAAACACCATGTAAACGGCTTATTGGGTGTAGAAAAAATCACCGGTGATAATATGAATTTCTATGCCTTCAGAAAGTATTACGTCTCGGCAGCGATCGAAGAGCTGTTTGCAGGGGGCGATGCAGAGAAGGATAATTCAGGTCAATCATCGATGCAGGCCCGCCTCAATTATTTCGGGCGCCTCAACTACGATTTTGACAACAAGTACTTACTTGAGTTTTTGTGGCGCTATGACGGATCCTACAAATTTCCGAGCAATAAGCGCTTTGGTTTTTTCCCCGGCATTTCGGGAGGCTGGCGCGTCTCCAATGAGGCGTTCTGGCAGCCTCTTAAATCCGTGGTATCAGACCTGAAATTGAGAGCGTCCTGGGGACAAACGGGCAATGACCGTATCGACGATTATCAGTTTATGTCAAGTTACGGCTTCCTGACCGGCGCTTCCAATATCTATGTCTTTAACGGAACTCAGGAGAACAAGATCCTGAATGAGCTACGTATTCCAAACCCCAATGTCACCTGGGAGGTAGCCAATCAATCCAACTTCGGTCTGGATGCTAAATTCCTGAACAATAAATTGACCTTGACAGCAGAATATTTTTATAATGTGAGGACCAACATTCTATGGAACAGAAATGCTTCGGTACCCTCCTCTTCTGGCCTTACCCTACCCAAAGAAAACATCGGTGAGGTCACCAATAAAGGCTTTGAATTGCAGTTGGGATATACCGACCAAGTGAATGACTTCCGCTATGCTGTAAACGGAAATATAGCCACTAACCATAATCGGATCCGTTTTTGGGACGAGACTCCAGGTGTACCTGACTACCAGCAGTCTACAGGAAGACCGATGAATGCTAAGCTCTATTACAACGCCATTGGGATATTCAGGGATCAGGCAGCGGTGGACGCCTATCCCCATTGGGCAGGAGCGCGCCCCGGCGACATCATTTTTGAAGATGTCAATCAGGACGGAAAAATTGATGGCCTGGACCGCGTGAGATCTGAAAAAACGGAACTACCTACACTAACCGGCGGGCTGAATATCGACCTTGCTTATCGTGGATTCTACACAAGCTTGTTCTTTCAGGGTGCCGCCGGAGCTATACGGAACAACTATTACGAAATGCAGGGTGAGGCAGGCAACTACCTCAAACAGAATGTCGACGGGAGATGGACCACAGACAACCCTGATGCTTCCAAACCGCGTACATGGAACCGCTACAACGAATATTGGCGATCAAATGAAAATACGTACTGGCTGCAGAATTCGGACTATATCAGATTAAAAAACTTTGAGTTTGGCTACAACTTTTCCGAGGATATCTGTAAAAAGCTAAGGCTAACCAGGCTACAGCTTTACTGTAGCGGACAGAATCTATTGACCTGGACAAAGGTCAAAGACTTTGATCCAGAGACTACGTCGGCAACAGCATACCCGCTAAACAGAGTTTACAACTTAGGCATTTCACTTACATTTTAATGGTCATGAAAAAACAATTTAATCTATTGATAGTGTTGGCGGCTTTAACATTAGGATCCTGCCAAAAGGATTTTCTGGATACCGACCCATCTACTGAGTTTTCTGAGAATGCCGTGTGGGCTGACCCCGCACTGGTTGAAACCTTTATCAACCAAGTGTATTTTCGTCTAGATGAGCCGCTTACCGACGGCCGGTTTAAGGCTAATCTGGTCGACGAAGGACACTACCGCGGTAATGCGTCCTCGCTAAACTTCAACCGCAGCATTCAGTCTCCTGACGATCTATTGGGCTGGGGTGTTTCCCGATATCGATCTTGGGCGGATCTTTATAAAAGTATACGCTTTTGTAACATCTTTTTCTCCAAAGTAGATCAGGTGCCTTTCACTTCAAATGTAGTTGACGGCAAAACGCTCAAGGAGCGGATGACCGGTGAAATGCATTTTCTACGGGCCTATTATTATCATCTGCTTACCAGTACCTATGGTGGAGTGCCATTGATCACCGAACCTTATTCGCTTACCGATGAATTTCAGAAAGAGCGAAGCACGTATGCGGACTGCGTTAAATTTATGACGGATGAGCTGGACAAAGCCGCTGCCCTGTTGCCTCTGGAAAATACAGGAGCAAATCAGGGACGGGCGACGAAGGGAGCAGCGCTTGCACTCAAAGCAAGAATATTACTTTATGCAGCGAGCGACCTCTTTAACAAAGAGGTCTTCCCGGGTTTCGAAAAACCGGAATTGATCCGCTATACAGACGGCAACCGTGCCGCAAGATGGCAGGCTGCCAAAGAGGCCGCCAAGGCTGTGATCGACCTCAATAAATATAAATTATACAAAGCGACTCCAGCAGCTACTGATGATGTGACAAAAAATCTGACTGAAATATTTTTGAGTAAAAATACCGAAGAAGATATTTTCATTAAATATTTCACGGTCCCCATGGGGCAACGAGCAGGACTATACTCTTCTCCAAACGGCTATCACGGTTGGGGGACCAACGCGCCTTTGGGTGACTTTGTTGACGATTTTGAGACCATAGACGGCAAAAAGTTTGACTGGTCCAACCCCGCAATGGCCATTGCCCCTTATCAAAATAGAGACCCGAGGTTCGCAGCGACAGTACTATATAATGGAGCTTCATGGCGACAAAGACCGGATGATGCAAAAGGTCTGGACCCGGAAAATAAGATACAGACCGGCAGATGGGAGCGCTGGAATGCCACCACGGGCAAGGCAGATATTGTCTATGGAGTGGATACCCGCAAAAGTACGATAGAAGATTGGAACGGCAGTTATACAGGTTATTACCTCAGAAAATATATTGATCCCGCGGTAAATGCCCAATACGATAAACAAACTGTCACCTGGCGTTTCATGCGTTATGCCGAAGTGCTGCTGAACTATGCCGAAGCATGTATTGAACTGGGGCAAGAAGAAGAAGCCCGCACCTACATCAATATGATTCGCAGACGAGCGGGCATGCCAGTAATCACTGATTCTGGCTCTGCACTTAAAGAAAGATACCGCAACGAAAGAAGGATAGAACTCGCCTTTGAAGAACATCGTTTCTATGATGTGAGGCGCTGGTTGCTGGGGCCACAGGTATATAACCGGACGACCAAGGTTGCTGATATCGTCTATAAGATGAATCCGGATCATACGACCGCTGCTGTCCCGACAATCAAGCATATCGATTTCGAGAAATATGCATGGAACGACAAAGCCTATTTTCTGCCGATTCTACGCGATGAGCTAAAGAAGAATGGTTTATTGATTCAGAACCCTGGATATTGATTTTCCGCTATTCAGAGCTGGCATGTCTGATGATACCACTCGTAATATATATTGATAAATAATCAAAAAAATGAAAAAAATTCAATTGATACTTGTTTTATTCCTGTTGCACAGTCTCTGGGCTAATGGACAGGAAGCCATTAAGATAACCCATTTGCCGTTTATCCAAGGACTTACCGAGCACTCGGTATCTATCATATGGACAACCGATAAGCCCGCGACAGGTTGGGTAGAACTCGCCCCAGATGATTCCAGCCACTTTTATTTTAAAGAGCGACCTAAATATTATGCTACAGCTTATGGCTTTAAAAAAGTCAGCACACTACATCAGGTTACGTTGACCGGACTCCAGCCGGGCACAAGATATCGATATCGCGTATACAGCCAGGAAGTGCTTAAACATGTAGGGGTCGACGTCCAGTATGGTGCTGTGGTAGCCAGTAATGTATATAAAGCGGCTCCGCTGTCCTTTAAAACTTTTGGGGATGCCAAATCGACACATTTCACCGTGGTAAACGATATTCATGAACGCAATGAAGTGCTCGACAAATTGCTTGATATCGGAGATATCAAGACCAGTGATTTTGTTGTCTTTAACGGTGATATGGCCAGTAGCCTTTTGAATGAAAATCAGATGTACGCTGGATTTATGGATATGGCGATTAAGAAGTTTGCCAGTGTAAAGCCCATGTTCTACGCAAGGGGAAATCACGAAACTCGCGGCCCCTTCGCGATCGAGTATCCTAAATATTTTCCTACGCCTACGGGCAAGCTCTATTATCAGTTTAGACATGGAAATACCGGATTTATCGTACTGGATTGTGGCGAAGACAAACCAGATAGCGACATTGAATACAGCGGTATCGTGGATATGGACAACTATCGCAGCGAACAGGCTGCATGGCTTGCTCAAGCAGTGGAAAACCCCGCCTTTAAAGATGCAAAATATAAAATCGTCATCTGTCATATGCCTCCATTTGGCGGCTGGCATGGTGAACAGGAAATTCTGGAGAAGTTTGTCCCCATCCTCAACAAGGCGGGGACACAAATCATGCTCTCGGGCCATCTTCACAGGCATATGATCAAAAACGCGACAAATGCTGTACAGTTCCCGATCATCGTAAACTCGAACAACAATGTCCTCCGTGCAGATCTGGACGATAGCCAAGGTGTCTTCAAAATCCTCGACCAGCAAGGCAAAACGGTAGACCAAGTCATCATCAAGCCTTTAAAATAGGTTAAAAAAGCTGCTATCTGATGGCTGTGATCTATTAAGCAGAGGGCTACTTGGACAGCAGGCTGTACAAGTCCTGTAAACAAAAGGTGTTAGACCACATTTTTGTGTGGGTTAACACCTTTTGTTCATAGTTAGAGAGCACTAATCTGCCCACACAAACATAATTACCTTATTTCTAGACAGCTATTCAATCGCCTGAAGTACTGCGATAAGCATTTGCAAGCTAGTATCCCAGTTTTGCCAAGCGTGCGTACATTTCCACAAAAGCGCATTGGTCTAATAGCCATTTGGATTTTTGGGTGTTTTTTAAAGTCCAGTCGGACTCAAACAGGCCGTCCCGATCGCGCATTTTATACCATGCTCTATCAAGGTTCCTGGCCCAGACCGCCATATATTCTGGGTTTCTGTCCTGTTCAAATAAGCTGATATAACCTCTCATCATGACGGCGTGAAACCATATATTACTGTTTTTCAGCACAGGAAAATCTTCACCCTCCCTAATCTTAAAAAAATGACCCAGGCAAGCCTTAGCAAGCTGCTGTGCATCGACCAGATACTTTTTTTCCTTAGTCAGTTTGTAGAGCAGTGCTGCTGCCTGCAGCATCTGACCGGAATTATAGGAATATTTGGCCTTTTCAACCTTTCCGTCAAGACGCATATTGTCCCAATATAATTTGTCCGCCGGATCTTGTAGCCGCGCTTTTGTCCATTCATACAGACGTCGGCCTTCGTTCAGATAGTTCTTCTTTTTGGTGGCTTCAAATAGCTTTAGGGCAAACACTGCAGCAGGGGCATTTGAACAGGTATTTTTGGATTCTTTCTTCTGCTCACACCAGTAGATACCTCCGCCTAACTTTTCGTCTTCACCGCTTTTTATAAACGCCCAGATTTCTTCAGCATGTTTTAGATATGCTGTTTTTTGGGTTTGGATATAGCTGTCCGTAAAGTCAATGCCCAGCCAGATATTGTCATCGTAAAAACGGTCGGACGCAGGTGCCGAATTGATATAAGAGGCGTATCCGACAGGTTGACGACGGTCATCTCTATATTCACGCAAACCAACTAACACCTTTTGATCCAAAAATTTATGAAGGTCCGTGTTTTTATTTCGAAGCTCCATCAAAGCATTGACGGCTGAAAAACTACCTGAGAACGGCCAGAGATAGGCATACTTTTTCTGTTGGCCGGCCTGCTCCGCATTATTCAGGTAGTCCGCCTTAAAACCTTCATCAAAAGGATATTTCTCGGCAAGGAGTTCATTCTCTGCATTACCGTATTTCGCATAAACTGCATCCAGAGTTTGTTGGGCACGCTCAAAAAAAACTGCATTTTTCACCTGTGCCTGTCCCGTTAGACGACATAGTCCTGTCAATAATATAGTGGTGGTGGTTATTATATGTATATATTTCATCAGCATGTTTAGTAGCGGAGCCATCAGGCCCTATTAGGTAACCCTCCGGCTCCGAAGTTTCAAAATTATTTTGACCGGGCCTGGTAGCGCGCCAGCCCTTCAAATAGCATCGCTGCACTCGCATAAGCAGTAATCTCACTATTTCCAATCGGCGGCTGGGACCAAGAGGAACCAAATAATAAGGTTGGCCGGCTGGTACCTTTGGTCCATGCAATTTTCCCGTTGTTGATCAGGAACTTTTCGAACTTAGCCCGGTAGTCAGCATCAATGCCTTCCAAATTCAAATATTCAATAAAATACCGGATAAATATCCCCTTAAATAAGGCTCCATCACCATTTCCTTCGTCGCGAAGAATATTATTACCCAAATCTATACAACGCGTAATCGTATAATAGCTAATTTTTTGGGCATCGACCAAATAGATTTGATCTTTGGTTACTTTAAAAAGTTCAACGGCAGTGCCCAGAAAGGTCCCCTGATTATAGGTCAGCGTAGTCATATCTACAGCATCGGTTTCGCCATTGATATTATCATATACGGCACCTGAAGACGGGTTATATAAGGTTGCCTTCTGCCACTCATAGATTTTTTTTGCCCAGTTTAGATAGGTTTCATTTTTTGTCAAAACATAAAGTCTGGCTGCCAGGATGCTGGCAGGCCCATTAGAGCAGGCGTTTTTGCTATACAGCATATCTTTGCGCCACGCCAGTCCCCCACCAGCATATTGTTCGTTCCAGGCTTCGATAATATCTGACCATAAAAGCAACACTGTATCGAGATATTTTTGTTCTTTGGTGACTTCATGCAAACGTAGCATAGTCAAGGCATTCCATTCCATATCGTCATAGAATACATTATAATACGTGTTGCCGTTTTTGACTTTGACACCTTCAAACCACTTGTTAAAATAGGCGCTATACTTCGTATCTCCGGTCCGTAAATAAGCATCTATAACAACGTCCATAGCATGCGCATTAGGCCAATATTGAAAGCCCTGGTCCGACTGGTTAATAGCGTTGTTAAAGTATCCTGCTTCATTCCAAAAACCGGCAATCATTTTATCGGACACTTGCGTGGCTATTGCTGACCAGGATTCTTGGACCGTATCGTCATAAGGATAGGTATCATCAATTTTTGTACACCCAAACAATATAAACAGCATGGATGATAAGATCATTATTTTTTTCATCATCTGTCCTCCTTTAATTTGGAACTACGGTATGCGTATACTCCTTATCGCCCTGTAAAATCAATGAGATTTTTGTCGGATGACCATCCACTGCATCGACAAATTTCCATTTATCATCCCACTGAGATAGATTGGGCAATATACGGACGAAATAATAGGTTGGGTCCGAGCCATTTGGTGGAACATCCAAAGGCTTTTGAGTACCGAGTTGTATGGGTTCTGCTTTACCCGCTTTGACTGTTTCCATCTGGAACTTGTAGCGTTGGTCACGGCCCCAGCTTTCCTGCTTAAAGTTGATTACCCCAGTTGCGGACCAGACACCCTTTCCTTGATAAGGCAAATCCAGCACAACTGCTCCGGAGGGAGAGAAATAGACCCCCATGCTCTTGATTTCCGTGTAGGTAATCGTTGCGACATTGAAATCAATTTGTATTCGGTAAATTGCTGTTTTTGTCACCGTATTGATTCCCGTTTCACTTTCTTTCAACTTTGTCTGATCTTCGGAATAGAAGATCCGGCCATCAGCAGCTTTGCGATCCGTAAATATATATTTCTTTCCGGCCTCCAACTTCGTAAAGATTTCATACTCCCCATTTCCCACAAGCTTAAACGGCAAGGCCTGTGCAATAGCTGCACCACCTTCCGAACCCTCTCCTGTAATGAACAATTCATCCGGAATTTCAGCAAATCCCTCCAGGCTCTTGATAGTTAACTTCCTGTTCGCTTGACTCAACACTCTTTTCATACCTCGGATGGAATACACCGACCAGCTGATATCCCCACTTGTGCCTGGTTCGATTCCCGCTTTAGCGGCTACTTGGTTCAATATCTTATGGCTAATGTTGGCTCCGTTGGAGTTGCCGTTATTATCTGAGGCAACGGTATATAGGGGCTTGCTAAAATCCCCGCCTACCTTATCAAAAACGACTTCATATTGGGCCGCACCCCCATCAGCGACTAACGCAGATTCCCATTCAAAATAAAGAGCAGCAGAAGCTGAATTTAATAATTTGACGGCTCTTCCGTCCACAGGTGAATATAGATGCTCTACAGCAGATACTTCAGCATCCGAGTAGTTCATATCGTCTTTTTTGCAGGAGAAAATGCTCGCAGCCAATGCGAACATAGCAATAACTTTAAAATACCATTTCATGTCTTTATCGTTAATTTTGCGGCTCACAACGAGTGTGTTCTCATGATCTCGGTGGCGCCGCTTTGTTTTTAATTCAATTAGTTTGAGTACCCCGGATTATTCGGCAACAGATTTTGATTCAGGTCAATCTGTGTCCTGGGTACCGACCAGAGGTAATCACGGCTTTCATCAAAGCGTCGGATATCCAATTTAATGTAGCTATTGTTACTACCATATTTCGCCCCAAAGACTTGACCATCCAAATAGGTCTTACCTGCTTTCCAGCGAACAATATCATAGTAACGCAAGCCTTCTAAAGCAAGCTCGCTGCGTCGTTCATTTCGTACAATCGTCTTCAGGTCACCTGTGGAAGGAAAGTCAAGCGCCTTGGCCATTTCAAAGCCTGCCCGCTTACGGATCGGTTTAATTGTCATGTCCCAAATATTGGCGTCGAGCTGACCCAGCGCTTCTTTTGCCTCGGCATACATCAATAATATATCAGCGTACCTGAATAGGATAATATTCAGTCCAGCATCGTATTTCACCGTCGCGGTCTTATCGTAATATTTTTTGACATAATAGCCGGTGGGAGACGCGTTGGCGCTGGCCCCCTGATACTCGTCGAGGCGCTCCTTATCGGTTGTGCCTGATCCGGGCTTGATAAAAATTTTGCGGACTGTATCGTCAAAGTCCGTCCATTGACTTCCATGATGAACAATTGTCGCTGTCATACGTGGATCCCGATTGACATACGGATCGTCGCTATTGTAGCTGGGATCGTTAACGATGTTATTTCCATCGAGGGTAATATAACTGTCCACCAGACTTTGCAAGGGCGCATAAGCATTTAGACGTGCCTGGGCCGACATTGGGGCTGCATCGTAGAGCTTATTCCAAGTTTTTAACTGCGGTACATAAGCATAATCAAGAATAACCTCTGCGTTATACTCATTGGCAGCAGTAAACAATTGCGGATAGCTATTGAAAAGTGAATATGTGCCAAATTCGGACTGTTTATTCATCAGATTTTCGCAATACTGCAGCACTTTATTCCAATTGCTTTCATAGAGATAGGCCCGCGCCTGAAAGGCTGAGGCTGCGCCTCTGGTAATCCTGCCCTTATCATCGGCAGGCAGGGCGTCTTTGCTGGGTAAATCTACAATACATTCATCTAGCTCCTGATGAATAAAGGCCATAATGGTCGCTTTAGGCGTTCTAGGTATTGTCTTTGATTCCTCCAACGTGATATCTTTGGTAAAGAATGGCACATCACCAAAGAAGTTGACAAGCCTAAAGTACAGGAAAGCCCGGATAAATCGTACTTCGGCAGTCCGCCGCTTTTTGAGTGCAGCGTCCATGTCGGGCACGCGGTCTACATTTTCCAGGTAGACATGGCAGGTTTTGATCCCGCCATAGAGATCCGACCACTCTGAAGCAAAGCGTCCCAGGGTAGGATCTGCAGTACCGTTACGAATAGCACGCTGGTCAGTATTTGACCTGCCTTCAAAAATATTATCGCTCAGGGCTTCGTCGTTCCACATACGGTCTGCGGAATACATTTGATTATAGGCCATGTTGACCATTTTTTCCGCATTGTCGGGGTAGTTCCAGAAATTTTCGTCTGTAAATCTATCCGTCGGCAGTGTATCCAATTTATTACAGGAGGTGAAATGGACAACCGCCATTAAACTCAGGCCTCCGATAAGTAGTTTGTATAATTTCATAGCATAAAAGGTTAAAACTGAATATTTAATCCGCCGCCATAGTATTTTAAAGTTGGGTAGTTGCGGGCACTATTGGCAGAACCGCCCATGTTTGAGTCAAATTCGGACGACTCTGGGTCTATCCAGGAGTTTTTACTCAGCGTCAGCAAGTTTTGACCATTGACAAAAAATCGGACGCGTTGTAAGCCCCATTTGGAGACGACATTCTTTGGCAGTGTGTATCCGATCTGCAGATTTTTCAGGCGAGCATATTTGCCATTGAAAAGATAAAGATCAGAGTCTTTTCCAAAGTTGTTGGTCGATGCTGTAGATCCATTTGCGGTCAGACGTGGCCAGCGTCCATCTATATTTGTCGGAGTCCAGTAATCCAGCTGATGCTGATAAATCGCATACGAATAGTTTTGATGAAATGGTTCGATCAATTCACCACGAATCATCATATCCCGTTTGCCAACTCCCTGCCAGAACATGCTAAAGTCGAAATCCTTATAACTGAGATTATAGGTCAGACCAAAGGTAAACCTTGGAAAACCGTTACCCAGGACAAAGCGGTCCCGTGCATCAATAATCCCATCATTATTTCGATCCACATACTTGACATCTCCCGGACGAAGGTCTGCTGCAGTAATACCACTTGGTAAAGCGGAAGTTTCTATGTCAGCGATATTTTGGAAGAGTCCCGCCATTTTATAGCCGTAATAAGAATTATAAGGCAGACCGACACGTGTTAATTTGGTAATGTTATCGACGGTCGAAATGCGGTCATCCCCGGGCATTGCTACGATCTTATTATGACTATCGCCCATGTTGGCACTGACCGTATGCTGAAACGCTCCGGTCGATGTCCGATAGCTCACGTTGATCTCCCAACCTTCATTGTTCATTTCGCCCAGGTTCTGGTTTTTTAATGTGGTACCGAATGTGGAAGGAATCTGCGGTGACATTAAAATATCTACAGTCCGTTTCTTAAAATAATCGAAACTTGCAGTCAGCTTATCGTTAAAGAACGTAGCATCGACGCCGACATTGAAATTATAGGTTTTCTCCCAGCGTAAATCCAGGCTGGCGTAATTAAATCCAGCAGCCGCAACCGGTTATTGTTAAACCCATAACTGTTCGGATAAGATTCGTAAGTAAAATAGTAGGAATAGTCGTCCACAGCCTGATTGCCCAGTACACCATATGTGGACCGAACCTTGAGACTTCCAATATGTTCCTTATACCAGTTCATAAAATGTTCGTCCGAAGCTCGCCACCCAAGTGAGCCTGAGGGAAAGAAGCCCCAGCGGTTGGCTTTGGAGAATTTCGAGGAACCATCATAACGAAAGCTGAACTCAGCAAAATACTTACTTTCGAAGTCATATCCTGCTCGGCCGAAGAGTGAATTGATGCTATTCTGTAAGGTCCCATTGGGCGTGACACGCGCACTTACGGGGTCGATAATCGTACCGGTGGTCGGCGTGCCGAGTACCGGATCTGTAAATTTCATTTTGAGCTCATTCTGTCTACGGGTGTACGACTCATTAGACGCGCCAAACAGTCCTGAGACATGGTGACCACCAAAGTTTTTGTCATAATCCAAAAGCAGCTGAAAGTTTAACAACGAAGCTTTTTCGTTAAAGTCTTCCGTATTGCGGTCGGAATTTACGTAGACCTGTGGTTGAGCGGCGTCTGGATTGGCATACAACGGCACTTGGATCCTCCGGATAAAACGATGGTCCGCGTAAATATCAGCGCCGAAAATACCGCGTAGTTTTAATCCGTCCATGAGCTTCGCTTCCAGGTTGAGATTGATATTGAAATAATCGTTATCATGCTTAATGTAACCACCTTCGTTGAGTTCTGCTAATGGATTCTGATCCGTCAGTGCATTATTGACCAGATATTTTCCGTTGTCGGCCTGCATACGGTAGTAATAGTACGAAGGCAAACGGGAAGCGTTGATAATAGCACTTCCTGCGGTATTACTCATATTGTTATTACGTGTATAGGCCAAAATAGAAGTCAGCTTGAAGCGGCCGATCTCCGTACTGAGGTTGGTCCGAAGATTGTATCGTTTGATCCCAAAATTCTGTCCGACAAAGTTGCTCGGTTGGTTATAAAACCCTCCGGAAAATAGGTAAGAACTCTTTTCCCCGCCACCGGTAACACTGATGTTATATTTTTGTTGGAAAGAATTTTTCATGATTTCCGGCAAGTTCCATTTTTCGATATCCTGATGTGCATATAAATCAGCAATTGCTGCAGGAGAAAACTGTGGGTCCATGCCTGAATTGGTCAGGGCGAGGTTGCGCAAGGTTGCATTTTCATAGCCAGCAACGGGGGAAAACAAAATATTGGGTTGTTGGACACCCCATTGCGTGCCAACTGCAACCGTAGGTTTCTGGTTTTGTCGTCCCCTTTTTGTGGTGACCAGAATGACGCCATTCGCCGAACGTGAGCCATATATTGCTGTAGAACCGGCATCTTTAAGTACCGACACGGTTTCGATATCATCTGGATTGATCTTGTTGAGTGTACCGCCTTCTGTAATAATCCCATCAATCACCACTAAAGGCGCATTGCTGTTGACCGTCGATATCCCCCGGATATTGATATTCATCGAATTATCATTCGGATCCATGCTCTTCTGCTGAATGGTCAGGCTCGGGGATGCGCCTTGCAGCGCCTGTGTCACGTTGCCTACGGGGCGATCCTGAAATGTCTTTGAACCGATCTGGTCAACTGCTCCCACAATTCTCTGGCGGGTCGTCGTACCATATCCGATCACGATAACTTCTTCCAACTGGCTATTGCTATGCTTCATGACCAACTGTAGCTGCTCTAGCTGCGTCGCAGACATAGATGCCAATTGTACCGTCAACTGTTCGTATCCGACGGAAGAAAGGACAAGTGTCGACTTTGGAGAAAGGTTGCGGATCATAAACGTTCCATCGGCAGCGGTCGATGTTCCAGCTTGCTGATTTCCTTTAACCCGGACAGAGACATTTGCTAACGGCTCTCCACGTTCGTTGGTCACCCGGCCTTTGATCACTGCCTGCCCCGAAACAGGCGCATCGGAGGCCGATGCAGAAGCCGGCCCGGCAACAGGACGGTCACGGATAACGACGGTCTTGTTGTCCATCTGATATGACAGCGGCTGATCCGTGAAAATCTGCGCCAGTACGTCGGACAGCCCCCGGTCCTTGACCTTTATACTGACCGGCTTTGCATTTGCCATTTGCCGTTCTGTATAAAGGAAGTTGTACCCTGTCTGCGACTTGAGTTCCTTAAAAATTCTTTTAAGGCTCATATTGGTATATTCCAATGTTACCTTCTGTGCAAAGGTCGTAGCGCTAACCTGCATAAAAGTAACCAAGATAATTATGGTCGTCAATCGCATAATAAGCCATAGTTTACGGAATAGCAGATATGCTATCTCCTTATTTCTGATATAATTTTGATACATTTGCAAGGTTTGATACGCAGTATGTTCCAGTCGTCCAAACAAAAACATACTGCAGATTGGATAGTAAATTCAATTGTCCCAAACAGCAACTGGGTCCTCCGCGGCCCGGTTGCTTCTGATTACCCCTATGGTAAAGCTTATTCGTTTCGTATATTTATGCTCATGATCTGTTTTTTAGGTTATTATTGTAAAGATTATCGATCAACTATTAAGGCAGTACATACAATGTCTTCCCGTCGATACGAAAATGGACTCCGCCCGTTTTTTCCAGCAGACTTAACACCTGCTTTACATCATCAAATCTGGATATCCCTCCGCCAAACTTTTCTGTTGTTTTTTTGCCCTCAAAGATGACCTCGATATTATACCAGCGTGCTATCTTGCGCATGACACTCTCAATATCATCCCCATCGAACATAAATTCGTGATTGGTCCAGGCAATTATAGGTGCTGTGTCCACTGTCTGTAATTTCAATCTGCCGTTGGATGTCAGGCTCGACTGCTGTCCAGGGTGTAATTGTAGCTTTTGGCTTGCTGAAGTCACTTCCACAAGTCCTTCGACGAGGGTGGTTCGTACTGACGGCTCATCTGTATAGCTATTCACGTTAAAATGCGTGCCCAATACCTGAATATGCTGGCCTGCGGACCTGACGACAAAAGGGCGTTTGGCGTCTTTGGCCACCTCAAAGTAGGCCTCCCCGGTCAACTCGACCTCCCGCGTTCCTTGCAGTGCAAAACTTGCCGGATATTTTAAAGCTGAGGCGGCATTGAGCCAGACCTGTGTACCGTCAGGGAGTTTAATTCTGTAGGTTTCGCCTTTTGTTGTCGATAATACATGATGGCCGGTAACGGCTTCACTATTTTGCCCAATTTCGTAGATTAATTGTCCGTCAGAGCTCTTAGAAATCCTGATACCCATTTCGTCCGCGATCGGTCCATTGGAAGCTCCCTGCAATTGAATCTGCTGACCGTCGGAAAGCGTCAAGGTTGCAGATTGCTTTCCAGGTAATATAGACTCTTCTATTGATGCCTGCATCGGGACATTATCAGCGCGATCAACAAACCACCAGCTTAGTATCAATATTCCTGCGACAGCAGCCGCAACGGCGCCAGCATTTTTCCAGAATGTCAACGTTCTCATCTTAGGCTTATTAATCCTGTGATGTAATTGCTCCCAAGTGTTGTCCAGGACAAGTAATAAGTCCGTATTCCGAAGTAATTCTTGGTCGACAGGATCATCCAACGCTTCTTGAATGAGCTCCTGTATTAACACACGATCTGCCCCGGATTTAAGGTATGACAGAAAAGCACGGGCATCCTCTTCACTGAGCTCCCCCCGCATATACTGCCTTAAAGTATATTGAAGTAGTTCCTTTTCCACAATTGGTTATCTTCTTTTTAGCTATTACACTTGAAATGCGGAGATCATCTGCTCGTGCTGAGAATTTTATTTATTTTTTTTAGCTTAAAAAAGATAACACTGTTTAATGATGCTGGAGGAGTATAAAGGAGGCGATTAATAGTGCAGACTGGTCTAGTTTAGCATGTTTCTCTTTGATGTACTTTGTAGCTTTTACAATATGGTCATTGATTGTCGAAGTCGATATGCGCAACAGCGTACTCACTTCGGCGTAGCTTTTGCCTTCAATCTTACATAACCTGTAGATCAATCTCCGTTGAGGAGGAAGCTGCTCAATCGTCTGAGACAACCAGTGCTCATCCTGCTTTTCATCCAATTGTTCTTCGACATGGCTGTAGAGCTGTGTGCCGTGAAGGCTAAGATAGGCTTGCACCTGTTTTTCCAGCTTGGTTTTACGAATGAAATTATATACACTGAATCTAGCAATCTGAAAAAGATAAGCGCGAAAAGATTGCTCAGGATCAATAAGCTTCCGCTTGTCCCAGACTTTGACAAAGACCTCCTGTAGAAGTTCGGTAGCATCCTGTTCGGATTTGACCATCTTCCGAATGTTAAGATAAATCCGGCCACTATATAAAGTATAAATCTGGCGAAAGGCCGTTTGGCAGCCCGAACGCAAGGCCAAAAGGATTTCCTTCTCTTCGATATGGTCATATTTCGGTTTATACATTGTCACATAGGTGAAAACATAAAAATAGAAAGCCAATTTTTGGTCTTTCTTCAAATAGCGATAACAAAGCGGCCAGGATCATCCCTTTCGATGAAAAAACGCTATCGTTTTGTCGTATTTGGTTATCTTCTGATCAGCTTCTGCTACATCCGGGATGTATGCTCCTTGAAACGAAGACGCAGGCACGGCTGCTCAAAAACAATCGTCCCCAAAGTTCTGATGCTCAATTACTGAAGATGATGAAACAAATATATAAAAACTAAAACGGTTTTGCTGATATCAAAAAAAATTTACTGGTATAGAACATCCAACAAGACACAAGCGATACAACAGGTGTGACACGACATGGAGTTGGGCACGAAGCTATAGACGGATACACATATCACCAAAAAAAGAGGCATCCGATATTGGGATGCCCTTTATCATAGAATAGATATGGCTCGAAAAATCATTACGCTGATTGCTACATGATGATATTGAAACACCTTATCCCGTGTTCAGGGAATAAAATGAAATAGTTTGTCGTGGGTTGATATATTCATAATCGCGTGTCTTAATGCTCCGCCCCTGTGATTTTAAGTTCGTCCAGGTCAAGTTGCAATTCAGCTTTACGGATCGCCTCGTCACTATAGTGCTTTTCTTTGCGTAGCCGGAATAGTTCTTTGCGGTGCTGCTGATAAATGGTTAACAAAACGGTATGGTAGCATTCTATCTCCTGCTGTTCAGTTTCCACACATTCCAGGGACTGCAGGCGCGCTTCTGTGTTACGAACCCTTCCTTCGAGGCTAGATTTATAAAATCCGACCAGTTCGTTCTCTTTGAGTGAGTCGGCAAATTTTTCGTCCAATAGCTTCAATGCGACATTATCCAGCCGCAGCTGGATAGCGGCTTGCTGTTCTTCTTCTGGAATAATAACATCAATCTCTTTCAGCCGGATCAGCTTGATAACAAAGGGCAGTGTGAGGCCCTGCACGACCAGCGTTACAAAGATGACAACGAAGGTAATGAAGATAATCAGATTGCGCTGTGGGAATGCTATACCATCGGACATCAGCATCGGGATGGACAGGGCAGTTGCCAACGACACTACGCCGCGCATCCCCGCCCAGCTGATCACCAAAGGGCCTTTCCAGCCAGGAGATGGATCTTGCCGTGCTTTTGCGCTCAGCCAACGTGGCACATGCGCCGCAGGATATACCCATAAAAAGCGTAATGCGATGACGATGGCACTAATTGCCAAACCGTAGGTAACGCCGTCGGCTAGGGAATATGCTCCCAGACCTGCGATTATCTCTGGCAGTTCCAGACCGATCAGCACAAACACGAGCGCATTCATCACAAAAATCATCGTCGTCCATACGCCCAGCATATTCATGCGGGTACTTCCGGTTTTAAACACTTCGTGTGCACGGTAAGACATAAATAAACCCCCACTCACAACTGCCATGACACCGGAATAGTGAAATTGCTCTGCTGCCAGAAACAGTATATAGGGGGTCATTACTGTCAAAGCTGCATCGATGGCAGGCGTAGTGGGTAAAAACCGATGAGTGATATACAGGATATGTGCTCCGGCAAGGCCGATAGCTATCCCCATTCCGGCCACCAGAAAGAACTGTGCCGTCGCCTCATGCATGGAAAAGGTTCCGGTCAAAACGGCGGCCAGCGCAAACTTGAAAACGATGAGTGAGGAAGCGTCGTTGACCAGGCTCTCCCCCTCAAGAATAGTCATCACTCTTTTCGGCACACTCATACCCTTTAGCACCGTCGCTGCAGCAACAGCATCCGGAGGAGAAACAATACCACCCAGTAAGAACCCCAACGCCAGTGTAAATCCGGGAATGAAGGATGAGGAAGCATAAGCGACGACAACCGATGTAAAAAAGACCAGACCGAAAGCCAGTAAAGCAATCGGCCGCTTCCATTTCCAGAAATCATTCCACGACGTATACCAGGCCGCTTCATATAGAAGGGGCGGCAAGAATATTAAAAATATCAGTTCAGGATCAAGATGCAGCAACGGGATTCCTGGAATGAAACTGATGCCCAAACCCGCAAGCACTAAAAATATGGGATATGCTATTTTTATACGCTGCGCAAGCATGACCAGGAGAAACACGGCAAACAATAGGCTGAGAATGAGAAGCAAATTGTGGTGCATAATCAATTGTGTTTAATACTAAGTCGTATGGATTCATAAAGCCGCAGCTGATTTGTGCGGACCGGTGAGATCACCCAGGTAGACTAATATTTTGCCTGCCCGATATCCAGGCGTTCGAATTTCCCCTTCTTGCCAAGCTGAAATTTAAAGAAAGTCCTGAAATCCCCCCAGCTTTCGGTGTGAAAATTTCCATAGATATCCAATCCGTTGTTTTCGACTTTGTCTATACTTGTGAAGCGTTCATGCCCACAGGCGGTCTTTACGAAATTTGCAAAATCGCGTGGATGACCATCGTCGGTTAACCGGGCGTTAGCCACAAAGAAAGATAAGAAGCTTGTGCTGTCCCCCTGTTGCCAGGCCTCAATAGCTTGTCTGGCCTGTTCGTTTGTAATTTTTGATAGATCCATTGTCTGTTCGGTTTTATGAATTGATGTATTTGATGCGCTACGCTGCGGTTTCTGCCCACAGGCAACCAACGACAAAATCATGGCCAGCAACGTAATCAGACATTTATAGGGCATTAGGATAGGTTTTTAAGGGATGCTGTAAATAAATAATAATCAGATTCAACAGTAAAAAAGGGATCTCTATCGCCACACCCTTGATATCCTTATCCAAGAGATGGAAGCATATAATCAACAGAATGCCGGCAGCCATTAAAAAATTGCCCCATATGAAGGTCTTCGGAAATAGGATCAACAGCGCCGCCAAAATGGTGATAAGTCCATTTACCATTAGGCCAGTCTTGGTAAAACCCCATTTTCCAAACATGGCCATCATTTCCGTCTTGCCCGAAACCATCGCATATCCCTGTTTTAGGCCCATAAAAACAGCCGCAAGGATCAAAATAGAATTGATAATTTTCAACATCGTTATTTCTATTAATTCGTTACAAGCAAAAGCGCATTGTAGTTTGATGACTAAAAAAAGAGGCAAATAATCAATTATTTGCCTCCAATATTTCTCCTTCTATCTTGTGGTATAACCACCGTTCGCGAAAATAGTCTGACCTGTCACCCACCATCCGTCAGTAACCAAAAATTCAACTAGCGGCGCAATATCCTTGATATCGGTTAGTCCTCCAAGAGCAGACGCCTGCTTATGGTAAGCTACCGCGTCGTCCGTTTCCTGTCCGTAGAAGAAAGGCGTGTCCATAGGTCCGGGAGCTACCGCTGTCACCGAGATACCACGGCCGCCGAACTCCTTCGAAGCCGCTCTCGTAAAATGTTCAACCGGAGCTTTGGCGCCAGCATAGGTTGAATAATATCCTGTATAGGCTGCAAGCAAGGAGGTAACGATGGTATTGATTTTTCCATTATCATTCAAACGCTTACCCGCTTCCTGGATAAAGAAATAGGCTACTTTGGCGTTTATATCGCTCATACTATCGTATTCTTCCTCGGTCGTGTCAGCAAAAGGCTTTTTCAAGACCTTACCTACTGTATTGATCGCAATATCAACTCCACCGAATTTTTCAATCGCAGCATCAAAAAGTTTGCTGATGTTTTTCACGTCAGTAAGATCAGCCTGATATAAAAATGCCTCTCCTCCTGCACTGTTAATATCCGCCAAAGTTTTTTCAGCGTCCGCCTTTGTGCTGTCACTATTGTAGTGAACAACGATCTTTGCTCCTTTGGCCGCAAGATTACGGCTCAATAGACCACCTAAGTTTTTTGCTCCACCTGCAATTAAAACTACTTTTCCTTTCAAATCATTTCGTGCCATTTTTCTCTTTATTTAAATGTTTTACAATTGTTTTTACAAAGTTGCTCATCCGAACGCTGACTTTTATGGTGAACTTTTCGGAATTTTACCTACGTATATTTTACCTACGTATATTATGTTATACGCTATGCCCGACAACCATGATTTCGAGAGATAGCCCCTACGCCCTGACGACTTAGGTTATCTCTCCGCCCGGACATAACCTTTGCAAAATCAAAGGTGCTGATCCGAACCGCAGGCATTGAAGGAACAGAACTATAAAAAGTTACTTTTTAAGCCCACTACCTCGTTTTTATCACTGTTTTAATATAGTTCCGGTAACTATGGTTTATATAAATTCTAGCTTCATCATCTTCTAAAATCAAGATACATGATATACAGCGCGTTAAATAAAGATAACAATATGTATAAGAAGGTTCTTTTCTGCTCACCAGAAAAAAGATTGTTGTGGAGGGATAACTACACTATTTATGCTTTCATAGCACAAACTTATGGACTACTTTGTCCTACTTTCAATTTCATCTGAGAGAGCTTGCCATAAAAAGAGAAAACGAGGTGACAAACACTCAGATCCCGCGTTAAAATAGTTTCGTATATTTCGCTCAAAAAATTACACAATCTGAGGAATATTCTTTAGATTTACTATACAAGTTGACCTGTAATTATTAACGATTTTATGAAAGTAGAAGTATCGCCAAACTTTAAAAAGCACGCGCGCAAAACTATTCTATCCATCTTTGTTTTTGCATTCACTTATATTTTATTGCTCGTCCTGGCCATCGGTTTAACGATCGGCTTCACCTTGTTTGGTCTATTTATCTTCGCATCCAAACCGATGTTCCTAACAGGCGTGTTATGTTTGGGCCTGATTGCCTCCGGACTTACCATTTTATTCTTTTTGCTTAAATTTGTATTTGCCCAAACCAAGACCGACACCAGTCATTTTACAGCGATAACTGCCCAAGATGAACCCCAGCTGTTTGCCCTTATTGATGAAATCGTCAACGAAGTGGATACCAGTTTCCCGAAGAAAGTTTTCCTGTCGCATGATGTCAACGCATCCGTTTTCTACGATTCAACCTTCTGGAGCATGTTTCTTCCGATAAGAAAAAACCTTCAGATCGGAATGGGGCTAATCAACGTGGTAACACAACAAGAGCTAAAAGCGATACTGGCACACGAATTTGGCCATTTTTCCCAGCGAAGTATGAAACTAATGAGCTATGTCTATCATGTCAACCAGATCATCTATAATATGCTGTACAAAAATGAGGCCCTTGATAACACATTCGAAAAATGGGGAAATGTCAGTGGCTATTCGGCTATTTTCATAGGTATATCTGTTTTCATTATCCAGCAGATCCAAAATATCCTCAAGTATTTGTATGAATATATCAATCTAAATTATTTGGCCCTATCGAGGGAAATGGAGTTCCATGCGGATGAAATCGCAGCGCATGTTGCGGGATCAAAAGCCTTAGCGGACTCTCTGTTGCGGCTGGGATTTGCAAATCATGCACTGGAATATGTACTCAATTTTTATGAAGGTAAAATTCCTGAACAGGTTCGGAGCAATAACATTTATCCTGAGCAGAGCTTCGTTATGTTACTCCTCGGACAAAAAAATAGGTATCAGTTGGAAAATGATCTCCCGCAGATCCAGCTGGCAAACTTAAAAAAATATGATAAGTCGAAGTTGAATCTTGACAACCAGTGGGCTTCACATCCTACTGATGAAGACCGTATCAAAGCACTACAACAAATAAATATTGTAAAGAACGAAACCAACAATGCTCCTGCAATGGCGTTACTGACCAACGATGGTGCTATCGCCCAACAGATTTCGGACAAGCTATTTTCAGGCGTTCAGTATGAACAAGTACCCGGCATTCTGGAAATTGAATCGTTTAAAGCACAATTCACAGACCGATTCAATAAATATACATTTGACCTCAAATTTAATGATTTCTACGATTTCAATAATCCCATATTGAAAAACGAGTTACCGGCACCGCCAATACAAGAGGGTCTGTCGTTCGAAATCTTATATGCAGATAGCCGGGCCGAACTGATTTATGAGCTCAATAGCCTTAAAAATGACAAATACGTTGTCGAAGCAATAAGCAATGGCGAGGTTAAATTAAAAACGTTTGATTATGACGGAAAAAAATACCGGCATACAGAAGCATATGAACTGCTGCAAAAAATCGAAGGGGACATAGTAGCGACCGAACGGTTAATAGATGGATATAACCATCAAATCCACCATTACTTCACCCAGCTGTCGGACAGTATGAACCGACGGGAAGAATATGACCGGAAATATTATGATTACGCGGCTTTCCATAAAACCTTTGACGAATATCATAGCCTCTATGATGAAATGTCAAAAAATTCTGAGTTCATTTTTAAGACCACACCGTTTGCTGAAATTGAAGCCAAACTGAGTGATCTTAAAAAAAGGGAGCCCAGATTCAAAAACAAACTTCGTAAACTACTCGAACTACCCAGCGCTACGCAGGACATGGATGAAACAGTATTATCTTCGCTGAACACGTATATTCACAATGATCTGGTGTATTTCAATACCAACCAGTACAAAGAAGAAAATCTTGCCATTATGGTAAGCGCTATTTCAGAATATAAAAAGATACTGGACAATAACTATTTCAAGAAGAAAAAAAACTATCTGGATTTTCTGCTGGAACTTGAACAAAACAAAAAATAATCTTATGTCTGCGGCCCATCCGAAAGTAGCCATCAACAAAAAGGAGTGACGACCGACACTTGACAGGTAGAGTCTGACCACGGTAACAATAAAATGCTTACATTTGATTTTCGTAACTTACTTAGTCATGAGCGAAACATTGGAGACCTTACAGGATTATTATCGGCGACTCAGCCATCTACATACAAACGGCAGTGATCTGCTCGATGTGGAACTGGGAAAATCACATTTCAACATATCACCGCGTAAATACTGTGATTTCAAAACGCCCTATAACCGAAGGGATTTCTACAAGATCAGCCTTATCTTGGGAAAAGGCAGGTTTAAGTATGGACAGCACGAACTTTACATCGATCGTCCGGCGCTATTTCTGCCCGCATTAAACATCCCTTACTCCTGGGTGTGCGATAGCAATAGACAAGAGGGTTATTTCTGTCTTTTCAACCAGGAATTTTTCTCGGGCAGCCAAACTTTTGAACCGTTCAAGAAAACCTCATTGTTCAAGGAGTGGAGCAAACCGATTATTTTTTTGAATGATGAGCAACTGCATTTGATCACCACGCTGTTTGACAATATGTTCCGGCTCAACAACTCCAATTATGCCCTTCGCTGCGGGGCTATAAAGAGCAACCTCGCGGCGGTATTACATCTCGCATTAGAATGGCGGGTAGAAGATATCCATATACAGGACCAATCGGGCAGCGCAAGAATGTATCGTCTGTTTGACGAATTGCTCCATAAACAGTTTCCCTTAGATTCGCCTGCATACCCCCTCGAACTGCGTACCGCAGCTGACTTCGCCGCGCGGCTCAACGTGCACGTCAATCATCTTAACGCCTCTGTCAAAGCAGTCACTAATCTGACCACCACACAGATTATTAAAAGAAAAATTTTTGAAGAAGCAAAAAACCTGCTCAAATATACGGATTGGAACGTCGCAGAAATTGGTTATACCCTAGGGTTTGACGAACCGGCACATTTCAATAATTTTTTTAAGAAAAATGCTGAAGTCTCCCCGCTGAAGTTTCGGCAGCAGAACAAGTGATCTTTGATTTTAACAATTTTTACTTTGAGAGATAAAATTAAGCACAGCTTAAAACTGCTAGCTTTGTCTTAAATGAAATACGCAAAGCTATGTTGAAAGAAGCGTCTGCACAACGGATCAAATTGGTCACGCTCATGGCATATGTATCGATGCCTCTGTCGGGCTTTGTCACCGACATCTATCTCCCCTCTTTTCCGGCTATGGCCAATAGTTTGGCTGTGCAGGAACACGATATTCAGATCACTTTGACAGCCTATCTCCTGAGCTATGGTATATCCCAGCTATTTATTGGCAATATATTGGACAGCATTGGTCGCTATCATCCTAGACTCATCGCCTTGACTTTAGTGATTCTCAGTAGCCTGCTAATCGCAAAGAGCGACAGCACCCTCATTATCTGCCTGTTGAGAATCGTTCAGGGAATAGCCATTTCCACGTTGGTGGTCGCGACCAGAGCGCTTTTTGTTGACCTATATCAGGGTGAACGGCTGAAAAACTACCTCAGCTACTTTACCATTGTCTGGTCCTGCGGTCCCATATTGGCTCCTTTCCTTGGCGGCTATCTCGAAAAAATATTTGATTGGCAGGCAAACTTCTATTTTTTAGCGTTCTACGCCTCGGGGCTTCTGCTATTTGATCTTTTTTATGGCGGTGAAACCATTGCACAGAAGAAAAGGATAAATCTTAAGGACAATCTTGTACTATACAAGATGATGTTGCAAAATAAACTATTCTTATTCGGTATTTTGGTATTGGGACTGAGCTATTCTATCGTGATGCTGTTTAATATCACAGGGCCTTTTATTATTGAAAACAGATTTCATTTTACAGCCGTCACCATTGGTCATTGTACATTGGCGCTCGGTTTTTCCTGGATGATCGGTGGGTTTATCGCCAAACCGCGTCTGAAATTGGAATTTAAATCACGTATTGTTTTCCCGGCCCTGTTTCAGGCAATATTGATCATTATCTTCATTATGATCAGCCTGGTGGCGCAAAATCTCTATATTATGATCAGTTTCGCTTTTTTGATCCATATTATTTTGGGCATTTTATTTACCAGTTTCTTTACCAGCAGCATGCTTTTTTTCCCACAACATGCAGGCACCGCTGGCGGACTCATGGGCGGGCTGGTCTACATCATTACTTCTTTATCCACTTTTGTTATCGCATTAAGCGGACAAGTAACAACGCAGTTTGGCCTGGCATGGCGCTATTTGATTTTTGCAGCTTTACTCACATGGATCATTATCCGTATGTGGCGACGGCAGGATACGCATTTAAAGAAAAAAATATAGGCACTATTCGATCCGCTCACACACATACCCCCACTCTAACATTTTCCTTATAACACGATGGGTCTCAATAGCTGACTGTGACGATTCAATCCTTAAGATATGCTCTTCATCCTCAAGATCAAAATTAATCTTATACGACGAGAATAATTGGAGTAGCGTGTCAACAATCTGCTGAGCCTCCTTATTCTTATAGACATTCGTTTTAAAAATTTCTACCTTTTTCATTGTACTTATTTAGATATCGAAGTCAAATCTTTATACCGGTCCTCTAATCCAGTAAGTTATTTTGGATCCGCGCATTTCCTTGAAATGAACGGACAGGGAAAAGTTTCCCCTTTGGATACTCCCGATGCTCGTCCAAAGCAGTTGCTGTGACGGACTTTCTATCCTGCCCGGCGGGTGGATTGGTAGCTATAGCTGCTGCACCAACCACCAATAGGATTATTAACGCATTAAATAAATGTACCATATGTTTAGAATTATTCCATGCCGAATTTCTAAAAAGTATAAGGCCGATGCCATGATTTTTCGGTAAATAGCATATTTACGTCGGTAAACCGTAGATTTTCCATTATTAATTAAATACTGTTACTACCCTGCCCGTCATGAAAGACTTGTTCAGGCTACTTATTGATTAAACTCGAGCTTATTGCCGGGGCACAGGTAGATAAAATGAAAAAGCCACATCCCTTAGAATATGGCTTTGCTGTATATTAATTGAAATGGCTACGATCGGAAGACCCATAGATAGGTGTATCTGGACGATGATTGTTTTGTCCGGTCAAATGCAACAACCCCCTGTATTTAGCTATGCGGCACTGATTATGCTTAAGACGAAAAATGCTTATATGCGCATTGCCGGGCTGCCTTCATATGATTTGTCGAGCAAAGATAGGAATAGATGATTTGGGGGATAATTATATTTACAATTCGTCCAGTTTGGTTTAATATTCGTCGCGCAGGCAGAAAATTGGCGATTCGATACAATTGACATATCTTGGACAATCGGTCGGCAAGTCATAAGCGCCAAATTAGTAAATTTGATAAACAGTCACCCCTCGAAAGAGACCCAAATGTAATTATCATTGGAAGCTATTATTTACAGGCTGTTTCATCAAGAGCGACAAAAAATATAATTGGATGAAAAAAATAGGATTTTTATCGTTTGGGCATTGGTCCAAACACCCTGCCTATAGCACGCAGACAGCGAGCGACACTTTATTACAGTCAATAGATCTGGCTGTCGCTGCGGAGGAAATCGGGTTAGATGGTGCTTACTTTCGTGTACACCATTTTGCCGCACAGCTTGCTTCACCTTTTCCTCTTCTGGCTGCTGTCGGGGCAAAGACCAACAGGATCGAAATCGGTACAGGCGTCATTGATATGCGGTACGAAAATCCGCTCTACATGGTGGAGGATGCTGGCGCTGCTGACCTGATCTCTGAAGGTCGCCTACAGCTCGGGATCAGCAGGGGTTCACCCGAGCAGGTGATCGACGGCTGGCGATATTTTGGATACGAGCTGGCGGAAGGAGAGACCGACGCAGACATGGGCCGCCGCAAAGCATTAGCGTTTTTAGAAAAACTGGACGGCGTAGGTTTTGCCACCCCTAATCCCTATCCGATGTTTCCGAACCCTCCGGGTCTGCTGCGGCTAGAGCCGCATTCACAGGGCTTACGTGACCGTATCTGGTGGGGCGCAGCGTCCAACGCTACGGCAGTATGGGCAGCACAAAACAGAATGCATCTCCAAAGCTCCACGCTAAAGTATGATGAAAGTGGAAAACCGTTTCATGTGCAACAGGCCGAACAGATCAGATTATATAAGGACGCATGGAAAGAGGCCGGCCACCCGGGTGAACCGCGGGTTTCGGTCAGCCGATCGATCTTTGCTTTGGTAAATGATATGGACCGGTATTATTTCGGGCAAGAGACAGACAGAGCCGACAAAATCGGTTTTATCGAATCCGATAAACGTGCAATTTTCGGAAGAAGCTATGCTGCTGAACCCGATCAGCTGGTGAAAGAGCTGGCAATGGACGAAGCTATACAGGAAGCAGACACGCTGCTGCTGACGATACCCAATACTTTGGGTGTTGATTATAACGTGCATGTACTACGGGCTATCCTAGAACATGTTGCACCTGAACTGGGGTGGCGGTAAACTAATGCCAATGGTAAAGAACATTCGATACAAAACCAAAATTGCCGTAATCGGAGCTGGCCAGGCGGGACTTTCTTCCGCCTATCATTTGAAGAAACTGGGATTACAAATCGGCGGGGACTTTATCATTTTGGACGAATCCCCAGCCCCCGGAGGCGCCTGGCAATTCCGCTGGCCATCGTTGACGCTCAGCACCGTCAACAAAATTCATGATCTACCCGGAATGGGGTTTGAAGAGACACTCAGCAGCAAGCAAACCGAAGTACAGGCCAATATTGCCGTTCCGCATTATTTTGATCTTTATGAAAAGAAATACGGACTACAGGTATACCGGCCGTTGAAGGTTCAAAACGTATCTCTGGTAGAACCTCGCTTCCATATAGAAACTTCAGGTCCTTCCTTTTCGGCGCTGGGCATTATCAACGCAACTGGTACCTGGGAAAATCCGTATATCCCAGCTTATCCGGGAGCGGAATTATTTCGAGGCGAGCAGCTGCATACCAAGGATTTTAAAACGGCAGACTATTTCCTGAACAAACATGTTATTATCGTAGGTGGCGGCATCTCTGCTATCCAACTGCTTGATCAGATCTCCAGGATAACCAGCACGACCTGGGTTACCAGACGTCCGCCCATATTCAGAGAAGGTCCATTTGATGACATGGCTGGCCATGATGCCGTCGCAAGGGTTGAGGAACGCGTTAGACAGGGCCTTTCACCTTTATCAGTGGTATCGGTCACAGGCCTTCCCTACTCGTCCGAAATTCAGGCCATGGAACAGCGAGGAGTACTCAAGCGAAAGCCTATGTTTAGCGAGATCACCAGCACAGGAGTAAAATGGGAGGACGGTAGGGAGGAAAAGGCGGATGTTATCCTTTGGAATACCGGTTTCAAAAGTGCACTGGAACATTTAACCCCTGTGCTGCCAAAAGAAGAAAATGGAGGAATTCTCATGGGTGGCAGGTTAGCCACAATGGTTGTCCGTCAACCACGGATCCACCTTGTCGGCTATGGGCCGTCAGCATCCACGATCGGCGCCAACCGCGCAGGACGTGCGGCAGCCAAAGAACTACTGGAGACAATTGAAATATACAAATGAAATTTATCGTTACTTTTATTCTCCTTGTCATCTTACAGCAGCTTGCTGCTCAAGAATATCCACGGCTTGTTCCATTCAAGTCTGACGGCGAACTGAAACTGATGGACATCTCCACGGCCGAGGTGGTATCACCGGAAACATGGAACAACACAGGAGCTTACTATGTGGGTGGAGATTTCAAAAGCTATATTGTAAGCAATACTGAAAACAAGGCAACCGTTATCGATGCTTGGACAGGAAAAGAAATACTTTTTGGCCGTCTGGACAACGCATGCGGTGAGCTCAATATCAATAACCACCGCTATTACCATTTTGAATCAGAGGGCAGTTCCATCCTTTTAGCGGATGGGACGACGACAATCTCATTAAACCGCCAGTACTCCAAAATCGAACCAAACAGCAATAGCTGGGACAATGGCAGTCCAGAAGGCCAGCAGTACGTCTGGGCATTAAAAGATGATGGCACCTACGATGTCCTTAATGCGAACAGCAATTTTACTAAGTTGAGCCCATTACCTATTTTTGACAGTTTTGATTTGATCTATGAAATTCACGAAAATGAACCCATGACGTTGATCGGATTTGCCCTGGGCAACAAAGCGGCTATACGACGCGACTTTGCCCAGCTATATAATATTCCTGAATCCGCAGAATTCGTAGAAATATACGATATCGACTTTAATAACATTGGCAAGGCTGCTTACCAGCAAGAAGCGATTGGAGAACTTCTACAAAAGAATATTCAGCTCCGGGGAAGCCTAATAGCACCTCCGTCGATGCGCCAACAGGTAATAGTCCCCGGAAATACGATGATCACCCTCAATGATGAATTTAGTCTTGTTCCGACAGCAGATCATACCGAATTGATATTGGTCAACACGAAGCAGGGAAACACTCCAGTATTGGGGAAGACGCATTTCGACTATCGCTATATCAGTACTTCCCAAGATTTAAAGGCACTTTTACAGATCAGACATGCTGAAAGCGGCAGTTTATTTTACTTTGATTTCAACGGCCTCTATTTTCCCAGAGGAACTCCATTAATCCCTGAACAATTCCGCCAGTGGGAGCAGGAACTGATAGCCCCCTAATGGAAATATGCAGAAAATGAACTAGTGTATCGAAAAAAAAAGGAGATAAGAATTGAACGCCATGGATGTGTCAGAATAATGAGCAACCGATAAACTTGTTCGTCACAGCCATTTTATTATAGTGTAATTCTATATACTGTTCGACACTATCAAACTGTAACTACACATCCAATGACGTTCAATTATAGCCAAATATAACTATTAAAACTAACTAATTTAGTTTAAAAACTAAATTAGTTAGTTTTAATACATAAACAACTGTAAATCAAACAAATTATCTTCTCACCCATAAAGGTAGCATCTGCAATATGTGAGCATTTACGCAGAGCAATGCATACTGATAAATCGCGCGGACAGGCATCGGCAACAGCCAGTCTTACAGAGACCTGCTAATATCGACGACATTAAAGATCTGATCTACATCATCGAGACTGACCTCAAAATCCGGATACTTTATTTTATCGGTATTCAGTGACCGGAGCGTCAGAATGCCTCCAGCTACATCATGATTGGCAATTTCCTTAATAATCACCCCTTCATACTTATGTACAATCACCCAATATCTGTATTTATGGGTGTGAAATTTGGATTGCCATAATTCTCTTTTGATCAATCGGCCTGTTACAATATCGCCATCGAGGACACTTGCATCTGTTCCGTCCGTCATACTTTCGCCACTCACCTCAAAAGAACGATAGACTCCTTTATGAAACTCATTCACTGTGATAAAATGCGCAGGCAGGTCATCCATATATTCAGCGTCCGAAAACCCCGAAAGATATCCCGCCTTCGCCTTTTCGGTTACCAGTTTTGTCTGCATTAGATAACGCCCCGGAGATACCTCATAAAATATATTGTTTTTATTTTCGTCGATAAATTTAATATCGTCAGAAAAATAGCCGATGGATCTACCATTTCCAAAATTGACATGGTTAACTGTGCTGGGCTGGACAAATGAACCTACCTCCTTCCGCTCACCCTTGCCGTATACCAGCCATTCATATCGAATCTGTGGAAAGGCAGTCTGAATCCGTGTTTTCATTGTGAGACCGATAGGATACTCGCCCTTTTTTATACGCGAATAGACTTGCTCGCGCACGCCCAATAGCGCAGCGAACTCACGGTTAGTCACGCCCATCTCTAATCGGATAACTTCAAAATTATTATCTGGATAAAGTTCCATGATTAACAAGTTTTTTAACAATTGTTACACTAATTCATAACAATCTGACGCTAAGTTACACAAGATATTAAACCTAAACAAATAAATAAACCTAAAAACAATCTAAAATACTGTATAACAACATTTTAAAGTTAAACAATTTAGTTTATTAAATTGCACTAAAAAGGAATATAATAAAAAATATAATTTTTAAAGCTTGAAAGATTAACATAATTGTTTAACTTTGTTTAACAACATAAAAAGCCAAGAAGCAAACGGGGACGGTGATTGTTGTGACAAACGTAGACTAAGACTGAAATAAACGATTTAAAAGGAAACACCATGGAACATATCATCACACGAGATTCAATGCTTATCCAAACGCATGCCCTATCCTATAGGGATGGACATGATATTACGCAAAGAAAAAGCACACGCCAAGTTTCCGCTTTCGCGGAAAAAGAAAAGATAGGAATCAGTCAGGGGCCACAAAATAAAAAAACGAATACGCAACATATGAACACGCTATATTATTCTTTTATGATGAGCTTTTTAAAAGAACATCATCCCGATATTTTAAAATCCATCAACCGGATATATGAGCCCGACCTGTCCAAAATCAGCACAGTCATCGATTACTACTGCGATTTCATGGGAATCCCTCCGCAGCAAATTAGAGGTGAGTACATCAAATACAAAGACATTCAGCATCGCTATAAGGCCATTGCCGTTGTGCTCCGTATCTTCCAGCCCGAAAAACTGGACAATCTGAAAACAAAAGTCAAAAGCAACATTTACAAAGAACTAGGTCCCTGTTTAAAAATAAATAGCGATACGCTTCAGAAGTCGATTATCTGCGCGTGCAATCAATTTGACATGTATAAGGATTTCAAAACAGACGTGAAACAAGCCGCGAATTATTATCTCATCAACACGCGGTTCAATGGTAAATAAGGCGATTTGGAGGGAGATGATACCGGCCCGGCAAAAGCAAGCTTGCATGTGATACACTTTTGCCTGGCCGATATCGATACGTCAGTTATATTTCCTTCGCAACCACCAGACAATACCGGAGACCAAAATTAGCAGCCCCGCCAAAAAATAAAGCATACGCGACACCGCTGGCTCCGTTATCTTTTTATCCTTCCATCCAAGCAAACTAATCCTCTTCTCGTCATGCTGAATATACTGCAGGTTTTGCTTCCGCTTATCAGACCCAACTTTTACAGTTTCGCCCTGCTGTGTCTCGTGTTGCATAAACTTTTTATGGATCCTGCCCCTGCGTATTTGCAAACTACCATCCGGCCGCAATTCAATACCTTCACCTTCCAGCAGCATTAATCCGGAGGCTTCAATCGAATGTGTGCTATCTGAGCGCTCGGCACGCACATACTGCTCGTTAAGTTGTGTGTCTGACCGAAGACCGTTGTGTTCAACGAGCGCTGTCTTATGTAGCTCAGTTGTTTTCACTGTTTTCTTAAATAGACCGCAGCTGCTAACCAATAGCAGCATTACGGTCAATGGAAATACATTTTTCATTTTTAACTTTCTTTAATTCAATTTGCAATTCGCTATAAAGCTTCATCAGGTCGTCATATTTCACCTGTAAGGCTGCCAGCGTTTTTGAGCAGGCGATACGTTCCTCGTTAGCAAGTTTCAGCCCGGCATTCAGGTCTTCGATTATTGCTCTTAAATGCTCGATATCTTTTTCCAGCCGGCTGGCATAACTTTCCCATTTATCGATCACCTTTCCGGCGTTATCCACATTCGTAGCTTCCACTTCCGCCCGCTGTTTGGGCCGCCCTACGAGGTATCCGGCGATGGCGGTGACGAGCGGAACAATAAGTTTCTCCAAAATTTCAAGTAGTTCCATGATCGTCCTTTTTTATCAACATTTTAAACTTTGACCAAGGAAATTGCTTTCCCGGATCCTCCTTTCGTCCTGCCGCAATATCGCTGTGACCCAAAATCTCCTGAATCGGATACTGGGCAATAATGGCTTTACATACGTCGACTGCCGCAGCAATCTGCTTGGCAGGGTACACCTCCTGCCCTTTATTTTGCAGTTCGATACCTATGCTAAAGCGATTGATATCGTTCAAACCTTTCCAAAAACTTACACCAGCATGCCAGCATTTGACATTGAGAGGTGCCAGTTGGGTGATAGAGCCTTCTCTGCTGATATGCAGGTGGGCGGACACCTTACTTTTGGGATCCAACATCCAGGTAAGGGCACTAGTAGCATTAGATGCTCCGTCATAATGCATAATGATATAGCGTGGTCTAATAATTCCACCTTTGTTGGGTGTCTCCCGATAGGTTGCTCCCGTAATTTTGTGATCTTTAATTTCCATGTCTTTGTTGTTTAATTTGATTTGAAGCGCCTCTGTAAATAATATTTCGTTTATATTGTACGGTGCTCCTGCACCGATGAAGCAATGACTGATCAGCATTTCAATACAAATGTAGATCGGATAAAGGCCCAAAAGCTGGAATATCAACGATATCTGCGCGGTAGATAAAAAATACCGAATATGTACTGAAATCCAACTGTTTTACTCTGTACGCCGGGGTAAACGAAACATTTCTCCTGCTCCATTGTTATTTGATCGTTATAGCATAGGATGAGTTATATCGTGAAGGCTAGGAAAACGGTTCGCCTAGCCTTTTTAGTACCTATTCCCTTGAGACTACAGCCGAAATTTCCGTGCGTTCGCAGACCGAACATATATTTAGGCAAGACCTATCAGTAGGATAGCAGGCGTGCCCATTATTTAACAGACAAGTTGCTGCAAGGCATGATTTTTTCCTATCTTAGGAACAAGGTTTGATTTAGGCTTAAAACACAGCATACCTGCTTTAAGATGCTCATCACAAGAATGCTCAACAATATCGACGGCAATGAATGAATTCTGTCTATTAATTGGAAATGACATAAACAACATCTCTCCGGGCATTAGCTGGAGTGACCTGCTGGCGAATATTAAAAAAAAATATCATGTCACCACATTGGAAAATGGGCAAAAACCTTTCCCTATGTTATACGAGGAGATTTTTCTTCGTGCTATCCAATCCCGGCATCTCAACGAGAAAGAGCTTAAGACCTATATTTCCGAAAGCGTCTCACTGATAAAACCCAACGAGATCCATCAGATGATCCGCGACTTACCGGTCAGCAACATCATCACCACGAATTATGAATTTAGCCTGGAAGGAGAAACACAGAGAACAAATACAAGCTTGGTCAGGGAGACCACGTACAGTATTTTTCGCAGACATGAAACTATGGATAAAACCTATTGGCATATTCATGGGGACTGCAGCATCCCCAATTCCATTAATTTGGGGTACGAACATTATTGCGGCCAGTTACAAAAAATGCGCGACTATGTAGTCAATGGAACGAATTACACTTCCGACAAGATATTTAAAGCTGCTTTCGTCAAGAGACTGAAACAGCAGAAAGAACTGAAACTGCAATCTTGGATCGACCTCTTTTTCACCCATGACATCCATATTCTGGGATTATCACTCGATTTCGTGGAAATAGATTTATGGTGGCTACTGACTTACCGGGCCCGACATAAATTTTATCGAAAGAGTAGTTTCATTAAAAACCGACTGTTCTATTATACAACCCAAAAGTGGTACAACCTTTCGAGGGATAAGATGCAGTTGCTTACAGCAAATGATGTGGAGATTGTGACCATTGACGAATCCAATAAGACCAGATATTATAAAAAAATAATAAAGGATATTATGAAAAGATACAACGTGTCCATAAAGAATTAAAGTGGTACCCGCCCAAAACATATCGAAACAAAACTTCATACGACGATGTTTGCTTTTTCATCTTAATCGGAGCAGCAATAATTACCTTTACCTTCATAAATAATGCTATGGCAATACAAAATATTAAAATTATAAAGACCGAGATTCTCTCTGACAATTGGTATACATTAAAAAAGGTCACCTACCAGTACAGCAAGCCCGATGGCATCGTACAACAGCAAAGCCGGGAAGCTTACGACCGTGGAAACGGCGCCGTCATCCTGCTCTATAACAAAGAATCGAAGACCGTAATCCTAACACGGCAATTCCGCATGCCTACATACATCAATGGTAATGAATCGGGGATGCTCATTGAAGCCTGCGCCGGTTTATTGGATCTGGATTCGCCCGAGGACTGCATACGCAGGGAAACAGAAGAAGAGACAGGTTACCAGATCACAGACGTGAAGAAGATTTTTGAAGCTTACATGTCCCCGGGTTCGGTGACGGAAATCCTGCATTTCTTTATCGCCGAATATTCGAGCAGCATGAAAGTGAGCGCCGGCGGTGGGCTGACTGAAGAGGAAGAGCATATTGAAATCCTTGAAATAGAGATGCAGAAGGCGCTGGAAATGATCCAGAGCGGCGACATCAAAGATGGAAAAACGATTATGCTCCTCCAATACCTTAGGCTGAACAATATCTTATAATACAAAGCTGCTCCTATACGGGCATCTCGCTTAGGCTCAAGCGCAGTCACTTTAGACCGGACGTACGCTCAAAAACTGGAAAATATGCCGTTTCGGCATTTGCGTCTGGCCTTTCACATTTATTGTGTAGACCACAAAAAAACGGACTAAATGCAAAATTACCACATTCAGTCCGTTTTTATTTACGGGAAACATTAGCTAGTTTTCACCAGCGTTCTTGATGATTTTCTCTGCTAACGCTTTGAGCTGAACCATATCCGCATAATCGAGCTTCAAGGCCTCAAAAAGTTGCATTGGGATACAGCTTGCCCTTTCCTTTAATTGAAGTCCTTGTTGGGTCAATCGGATTTTGACCACTCGTTCATCATCCTTGCTGCGTGTACGCGTAATCAGGGATTTGTTTTCCAGCCTTTTCAATAATGGTGTAAGTGTCCCATTATCCAAAAACAATCTTCCCCCCAGTTGATTGACGGTCTGTTCATCCTTTTCCCACAACGCCATCAATGTGATATATTGAGGATAGGTCAAATCGATCGCTTCAAGGATAGCACGGTAACGCTGCATAATTTCTCTGTGAAGAACATACACGGAAAAACAGAGCTGTTTGTCTAATTTTAATAAATCATCCATCCTGCAAATATATTGTGTTTTGTGAAGCTTAAGTAACCCTCATACTTATTTGTACTCGACGACAAACTCCTCCTTTGGTACCCGTACTTTTTTCATTGTCGAAATCCAGTCACGAGAAGGATCAGCCACACCAACATACATCAATGAAACACTCTTGAGTCCTTGCTCGCTCAATTGTAGCACATTATCCACCACACTGTTGTCAAAGCCTTCGGCAGGCGTAGAATCAACACGCAGTTCAGCTGCCTGTGCCAGTGCAAGGCCCAGCGCAATATAAGTCTGCCGTGCAGTATGCGCAAAATTGTTTTCCGCTGCTTCATTCAAATATATCGATTTCAGCTTGTCGGTATACGAGCCAAAACGGCCGCGCGGTAAATTTCGCTCATCGGTCGTAAAATCATACACTTTGTCAATACGTTCGGCGGTATACCGATCCCAGGCGGCAAAAACCACTACGTGAGAACACTCGCGCATACAATCAGGGTTGAGAGCACCTTCCGCCAGTTTATCTTTTAATTCCTGATTTTCAACGACCAAAATCTTAAAAGGCTGCAAACCAGAAGAGGTTGGTGCAAAACGCGCCGCCTCGATGATCTTATCGATATTTTCCTGACTAACTTTTTTTGTTGGGTCATATGCTTTCACAGCATGACGCCATTGTAAATCTGTTATAAGTGACATATAATATTGTATTATTTAAAAAGAACGGATAATAACGCCAGCAATGCCGGTATCCCCTGTATCAAAAATATTTTTCTATTCGCTGTGATGCCTCCAAAAATTCCGGCCACGAGCACGCATCCCAGAAAAAATAGACGGATATTGTCGCTCCATATAGCGTCTTCTGTTAAAAATGACCAGACCAACCCTGCTACCAGAAAGCCATTGTACAAGCCCTGATTGGCAGCCAGGCCTTTTGTAGGTTTAAATAGTTCAGCAGGAAGTGTTTTCCCGAAACTGCGTCTTCCTGCAGTCTCCCAGGCAAACATCTCCATCCAGACGATGTAAATATGTTCTATCAGTACGATTACGGTGAATACCGTGGCTATATAATCCATATTCTATCCGTTGTTTGAAACCGTTAATTTAACCTCGATATTACCTCTTGTTGCATTTGAATAAGGACAGACCTGATGCGCTTTTTCAATGAGCTGCTGTGCCAATTCCAAACTAACTGACGGAATATTGGCGTGCAATTCAGCGGCCAAACCAAAGCCGCCATTGTCCAGCTGTCCTATACTTACTTTCGCTGTAACCGTAGTCTCGCCGGTTTTTATCCTATCCTGTCTGATCACCAGATTCAAGGCGCTGTCAAAACAAGCCGCGTAGCCAGCGGCAAAAAGCATCTCTGGATTAGCATAATCGTCATTGGCACCGCCTAGGCCCTTTGGCGTTCGCACGGCTACATCAAGGACACCATTTTCACTTTTTACATGACCATTCCGTCCGCCCTGGGCGGTAGCTCCTATTGTATATAATGTTTTCATTTTCTATTTGTTTATTTCAACAGTACAAATGTAGATTGAAAAATTATATTGTGCAAAATATAATAGCGTTATTTACATTAAAATGAAACTCCGCCTGCTCTATTGTCTTCGGGAACGGCAGCTATTTCTATCACTGACACTTTGGCTCCCAGTCCGGGCGCGAAATGTGACAAACGTTTATTCGCCCGCGTTCAAAAATCGCACACTTCTTCCATATAAATCAGCTTTTCTACCATTACTCATTATGCGTTTACAATTGCATTGCATATCAACCTGAATTTACTTAGGTTTGATTGTTACAAATACAAGTTATATGAAAACCACTTCACTCGAACAATTTTATAACGAAATAAATGCGCCTATTCCACAGGAAATCGCACGTGAAATCGGACATTTCAATGTATTCAGTTTTGAGGAGTTGGCCGCAAAGCTAAAGGATAAACCAGTCATGCCATATAATAAACGGACTTATTACAAGATCAGCCTGATCACTGGAAGGAACACAGCCGAATATGCCGACAAAGTTATCGAAATTGAGGAATCAGGACTGGTGTTTGCCACGCCGAAAGTCCCCTATCACTGGATTCCAAAAGATGAACATCAAAAAGGCTATTTCTGCGTTTTTACCGCCGAATTCCTTGCCCGAAACAAAAGTGGTGTCGTTATAGACGACCTTCCGATCTTTCGTCCCGGAGGCCTTCCGATTTTTCAAATCAGCGATGAACAACGTGTAGAAATTGAGGCCATTTTCAAGAAAATGAATAAAGAATTATCCTCTGACTATGTCTTCAAATACGATCTTTTGCGTAACTATGTACTGGAGATCATCCATTATGGGCAGAAATTGCAGCCCAAAAGCATAAGCAACCCCTCTCACAGTGCATCCCATAGGATTACTTCGCTTTTTATCGAGCTTTTGGAACGGCAATTCCCTATTGACTCCCCCATGCAACGCTTACAACTGCGTACCGCGCATGACTTCGCCGAACGCCTGGCTATCCATGTCAATCATTTAAACAAAATTCTAAAAGAAAACACGGGCAAAACAACAAGCCAGATCATCGGCGCTCGGATCACTCAGGAAGCGAAGATACTACTTAAGCAAACCGACTGGAACATTTCGGAAATAGCCTATACCCTCGGATTTGAAGAGATAGCCCATTTTTCAAATTTCTTCAAAAAACAGACAAGTATCTCGCCGAACAATTTCCGTTCGCACAGGTCATAATTTGAATTTCGCAAATATTGGTTTGCTTTTCGCAAAGAAGCAGACAACATTTCGGACGACCTTTGTAGTGTTCAATTAAAAAACAATACAATATGACAAGGAATAAAATAGCATTAGTTACTGGAGGAAGTCGCGGCTTGGGCCGCAACATGGCCATTAGTCTTGCAAAAAAAGGAATAGACGTTATCCTAACCTATAATAGCAATAAAGAGGAAGCCGACCATGTGGTTTCTAGTATTCAGTCATTGGGACAGCGGGCCACCGCATTCCAGCTAAACACTGGTGATGTGTCGTCTTTTGATAGCTTTATTAAGCAATTGACAAGTCATCTGCAGGAACAAACTGGCCAGCCCAATATCGATTTTCTGATCAATAATGCTGGGACTGCACTTTACGCTGCTTTCACGGATACTACCGAAGAACAATTTGACACTGTATATAATATTCATTACAAGGGTGTATTTTTTCTGACACAAAAGGTGCTGCCCTATATGAATAACGGCGGCCGCATCATTAACATCTCTTCTGGACTTGCACGCTTTGCTTTCGCAGGTTCCTCAGCATATGGATCCATGAAGGGGGCAATCGAGGTACTGACGAGATATCTCGCCAAGGAGCTTGGTCCACGTGGCATCGCTGCAAACGTAGTCGCTCCCGGAGCAATTGAGACAGACTTTGGAGGTGGACATGTGCGGGACGACAAAGAAACGAATGCGCATATTGCCAGCGTAACAGCACTTGGGCGAGTGGGCCTGCCAGACGATATCGGCGGCGTAGTAGCCTTCCTATGTACCGAAGAGGCTAGGTGGATCAATGGACAGCGTATTGAGGTCTCAGGTGGCATGAATCTGTAGACGCATAAATCTTGATGTTAAATGTCCTGCACTTTTGTACAGGACATTTATTTTTTTTGTATTAGCCTAGAAAGGAGGTTCCTTCTACGTTCTTACCCAAGAATAAGATCCACGTATTCCCTTTCCACAGCCTTCATAAAGAATAGAAAAATTATGTATAAATTAGATCATACAAAGTTCTTATATCCGTAAAATAGACTTACGGTGATCAAAGTCTACAACACCAATTTAGAAAAAATATGGAAAAGCAGCTATTTATGGCCAACAGGCTGCGCGAGGTATTGCTAGATGGACATTGGATCGCAAATACCAATTATCAAGAACAACTGATAGATACCAACTGGCAACAAGCCGTATATAAGATCAATACGCTAAACAGTATTGCAGCACTTACTTACCACATCAATTATTATCTTGAGGGATTACTATCCGCATTCAGAACAGGAAAAATCGACATCAGCGACAAATATAGCTTCGATGTACCGGAAATAAGCTCAGAAAGCGACTGGAAAGCACTCGTCCAACGTTTTTTGACCCATGCAGCTCGCTTTGCCGACGCTATCGAGGGGCTCGAAGAAAAACGTCTTGAGCAACCTTTTATTGAAGAAAGATACGGTTCTTATTTAAGGAATATCGAAGGTGTAATCGAACATAGCTATTATCATCTGGGTCAGATTGTACTGATCAAAAAATTGATAGTTAGTCAACAAACGCACTGATCAGTTGATGCGTTGATATTCCCCACAAATAGCCATGAGGAATTCAATGTAGCTTTTTGCCAAATGGCAATTGTACTTCGCTCCTTGAGCCCTAGTTTTGAATACGATTTTAAATAAGAAAGATATGGATATTCTAATTGGACTTCAATGGGGAGACGAAGGCAAAGGCAAGATCATCGATTTAATGAGCAGGGACTACGACATCATCGCGCGGTTCAATGGCGGAGCGAATGCTGGGCACAGCATCTACCACCATGGTGAACGAATAACCTTAAAACTGCTTCCCTCGGGCATTTTTTACGCACACATTGATAATATTATCGGTAGCGCTGTGGTGATTGACCCCCTGGCTCTGAAGTCCGAAATCGACCTCGTTGAAACGCTGGTACAAGGCAGTTTGGAAAACCGCATTTTCATCTCCAAAAAAGCGCATCTTGTGCTGCCAACCCAACGATATTGGGACATCTTTCTGGAAGAGTCACCGCGGTATCCATCGATTGGAACAACCAAGAATGGCATAGGTCCGAGTTATGCCCATAAAGCACTCCGCCAAAACGTACGTGCAGGTGATATTCACTCAGCACGCTTTGGCGAGGATGTTTATCACATGCTCAGCAGACAGTATGACGAGTTAGAAGTACTGGGACAGCCCATGCCTCCTTTGGAAAAATTATATCGCAACTTTATGGAAGCGTGCGAGTTTATGCAAAAACTACAGATTATCGACACGGAAATTTTTCTGAACCAAGCCCTCAGCACAAATAAAAAGGTACTGGCTGAAGGTGCCCAGGCTACCTTTTTGGATATTGATCATGGTACCTATCCATATGTCACCTCCTCCAACACGATAGCATCCGCTGCTTGCGTTAGTCTTGGTGTCTCTCCGAAGCTGGTGAACCGAATTTATGGTATCACAAAGGCGTATTGTACCCGTGTGGGCAACGGTATCTTTCCGACAGAAATCAGCGATCCAGCAGCTTCAGACTTACGCGAAAAGGGAAATGAGTTTGGCTCTAACACCAAGCGGCCGCGCCGTGTGGGTTGGCTCGACCTTCCTGCGCTGCGATATGCTGTGATGTTAAATGGTGTAACCGATCTGGTACTGACCAAAGCGGATATCCTAAATGGGATGGCAACAGTGCCCGTTTGCACCGATTACGACATTCAAGGTAACAAAACGGCATTGGCCTCTCTTGCATTTGCCGGAGCGGATGTACAGCCGATATGGAAATTTCTTCCGGGATGGAATGATACAAAGTGTGAGATCAGCGATCCTACCACTCTCCCTGAAGAACTGAGGGCCTTTGTTTCATTTTTGGAGGAAGACTTAAATGTTCCCGTGAAATACCTTTCCGTAGGACCGCTACGCGAACAATTGATTACCTTAGCACATTAGATTGCCGATATGGAACAACTACTGCAATATATCCGAAAATTTGGTTCCCTCGACGGAAGGGAAGAAAGCCTGATCAGGGGTGCCTTCAAAAAAAAGACTATCAGCAAATCAGCGTATTTCATCACCAATGGCAAAGTAACCAATAGTATTGCGTTTGTAGAAGATGGTGTATTTCGATCGCTATATTATAATCATAAAGGCGACGATTTTACGCGTTACTTTATTTATGAAGGTCGTTTTATTGGCGACCTACAAAGTTTTCTGGACCGCACACCGTCGAGCGATTATATCGAGGCATTGACTGATGCAACTATCTGGCATCTTGATATCCAAGAATTTAGGTTACTGGAAAAAGAAATCAAAATTTGGCCTCTTCTGATCTCGAAATTGTATGCTTTCGTTATCGAAAGCAAATTAAAAACGGCAAACACAATGATGAACCTAGACGCCAAAGAGCGGTATCTGTTATTCCTGAAACTATACCCCGGACTTGCCAACCGCGTGCCCTTAGCCATGCTGGCATCTTACCTAGGTATAACGGCATCGTCTTTAAGCCGTATCCGGAGGAATACCTGAGCGCGATTTTCTTTTCCAAGGTAGCCGCATCGGTATAAGCAGATCATATATATTAGAAGGCAAATTCGTCTAAAAGTACATGACATGCTTATCCACAGCTCTGCAATTACCCCTTTCCGTCGACAGCGCTTGGGCTACTACCAACGATACAGCAACCGTGTCGTGAATACGTTGTCTCTGATGTCATCGGCAAAGTTGGCCAAACTCGTCGATTCATTGGTTACATGTTCGTTGTATACCGTAAGCTTTAGCCTATTGCTGATCTGATAAGCCACGCCATAACCCAGTGTACTGAATTTAACATCGCCATCCGCTGTAAAATTATCTGGCGCACCGATAGTCATACCGCTTGCTTTTGTGTTCGGGTCATAGACGTCGTAAGCCAGCAAAGCTGTGATACCCGTCCTGGAAATTTCCTGTGTAAACCAGAGGTAGTAGCCGTTGAACTTACGTTGATATAGATCAGTCGTCGGCTGCGTGGTGAAACTTCTGCTCGCGTAAGGGCCCTTAATATCCGTTCCCCCAGCTACTCCGGGCTGCTCACCAGCCACATATTCCGTTTTGAAGCTGGACTTTCCGAAGCTATTGTCGAGCTCAACCTGCAAGTTGGCACCGTAGTAGTTGCGGCCTATTCCCTTGCCTTCAATATCATCGCCTGTGTGTGCGATGTAGCCATTGTCAATTGGTGTATAATACGTCTTGGTATCGTTGCGTACAGTACCTTTATAGAAAGAACCTCCGAATCCAAGGTGCAGCTTCTTGTCCGCTAGGCTATCAAATTTAAAAGCTAAGTTGCCGATTAGATCTTTCTTCGAATCGTAGTCTTTGGCCGAATGCCCACTACCGTTGACCATCGCTAAGTCCAGATTCAAGAATTTCAGCTTCCCGCCCGGATGATAGCTCACCATACCACCAAGATCACGCTCGCGGGGCATTATAGTTTGAAAGACACGTGCTCGTTCGGGAAAATCACGGTAACCGGAGGAATAGACAATCGAATAACCGAATGGCCGATTAAAAAGGCCGGCTGTCAGGCTCAGTCCCTTTTGGCTGGGATGCCGCAATTGGATAAATGCATCCATCAGCTGTACCCCATCCTGTGTTGCGTCCAGCTGAAATACGATACTGGAGTAGGTGTCCACGCGGTCAATTTTGAGACGTCCACGGCGGATCATAAAGCGGTTATCGGAATTTTTAGAGAAATCGCCGCCTGAAAAAGATGTTATCCCCGGCGACTGGGCCTTTTGAAATTGTGTCTGTAGATATCCGGTGATCTTGATATCGTGCGGATCATAACTCGAAGGAGCGTTATTATTCTGCGCCACAGCTATACCCGGACCAGCTAACGCAAGCAGTAAAAATATTTTTCTCATTGAAAGTAACCCTTTTTTGCAGCAATGAATTTGTAAATTAGCACTTGTCATATAAAACGGTTTTAAGTCCTAAATGGTTTCACTGCAACGATAATCTCTAAATATACGAAGAAGTTTAAACAGGCTCGACCTGCTAACTTCAATGCTGTAAAAATAGAGTCTCAATGTTAATTCAATATTAACAAATTGTTAGCCTATTAATTTATACACATAAAGTTAATGATTTGGTAATAACAACTATTGACTTAATTTCATGTATTTATAAACGCTGTTCAACATAGTGCAAAAATTAATTTACAATCCTAATATTTTTCTGTTAGACGAAGGCGACAAAGTTTTGACAAGTTAGGGCCAAATCCCCATGGAAAAACTATCAAAGCAAAAGTTAAAATCAATAAAATTATTGCTTTTTTTCCAAGTCGCGGACAAAAGTTTTTCAAGAAAAATCCAGTAGTTAACGGTCTTTTAAACTGTTCTAGAAAGTGACAGTTTAGCATCTAGTCTCCTTTCATGCTTATAAAGGTTGCGCCCGGATTGGTCCTAGATCTATTGTTACGCGATTCCATTTTCTTTTCTAGCCTTCAAACGCTCCAAATTATCCGGCAGTTTCTGTGGGCATACAATTGGTATTACTGGGTTTACCCCACACAAAAGTGTATCGGTTTGTAGTTTTCTTGAGAATATCGGAAAGCTTTTCACTTAGGAAACGGTTGGTCGTATTCCCCGGTGTTTTCATCTCGCACAGCTACATGAAGTGGATGCTTTGGCGAACCTGCTCTTCAAGCTTCCGGTTTTAATACGTTGGCCAGGTAACCATAAACCAGCACTTTCAATCCCAAAAACAATAATGAGGCTATCTTTTTGGATAGCCTCATTATTGTTAAATTCAATTAACAAATTAGATTTTTCTCTTGTAATGGATTGCTAAAAAGCAAACATTATTTTCCCCACCACACAGGTACATCCATTGGAATTAACTTCGCATTTGGATTATACAATGTTGTAGTTTTAGGAAAAGGAAATCTTTTTGGAGTATAAGATAACTCTGCACCCACTGCCTCTGGACGAGATACCAAAGCTGGCACGCCAGTTCTTCTGTAGTCATTATAAGCCTCAATGGATTGATTATACATCGCAACCCATTTCTCCATCATAATATCCTGTAATGTTGCAGCAGAATAATTCGCAACAGTAGCAGCGGACTCTTTTCCTCCTGTAACATATTCAACATTAGCTTTTATTGCCTCATTAAGTAACGCACTTGAATTCTCTCCTTGTCTTTGTTTCACTTCCGCTTCAATAAACTTTGCTTCGTAATATGTAATTATTGGATAATTTGCAGCTAATAAATCTGATCTTTCCGGGTCAGGGTGAACACCAAAAAACACACCCAATTTTGAAATATCAGAAGAAATATTTTCAACTGTAATATCTCCTCCGGCATAAATGCCATCTTCAGTTTTAGAAAGGAAATAACCCAATCTAGGATCGTTTTTACTATTTAATCTATCTACAAACAGTTTATTTGCACCAAGGTAGCCGCCTCTTGAGCTACTAAAAGCACCCCATTGATTTAATGCTCCTCCATCAGTAGAGTGGATAGCTTCTAAATTCTCAGCATTAGATTTAATACCTTTGGATAAATATTCCAAAACTTTAGTTTCTGTACCTGCAACTTTAGAAGAGGTACGATTTAAATATCTAGCGCGAAGAGTATAAGCAGATTTTGTCCATCTACTTACATCACCGTTTAACATGATATCATCAGCCGCAGGTAGAAATATATTATCTGCGCTTGGTTTCGCAAAGTCAGCAATAGCCTGCGCTAACAAATCATCAATCGACTTATAAATTTCTTCCTGTGTATCTAATTTTGGAGTTTTAATTCCTTCATCAAAACGAAATGCCTCAGAATAAGGCACATCCCCCCATAAATCAGTAGCTAAAGCCAAGTTAATTGCCATAATCACTTTACCAATTCCAGCGTAATGTGGATTTTCAGTTCCAGCTTTATCTATTAATAATTTAGCATTATACATAGTTCCAGAATACAAGCCTTCCCATGAATTATCAAAATCACCTTCAGTAATTCTGTAATTTTGGATGTCTGTATATTGAGCATCAGTTCCTGCGGAATGCTGCACTAGAATACTACTAATACGAGATAGTTCCCCCTCTACATTAGCAAATGTATTGACTTCCAAAGCAGTAAGCATAGTTGCTAAATTCGCTTCAGCAGGATCATTGGGGCTTAAATAAAGATCATCCCCAGTTTTACATCCAACTATCAATGTAAAACATAAAACATATAAAAATTTAAAATTTGCTTTCATCTTATATTAAAATTAAAATCCAAAACGTAAATTAAGTGAATACGATTTTGTACCTGGATTATTAAAGAAATCATACCCTGCGAAGTTTTGATTTGAACCTGTTAAACTTGTTTCTGGATCAACACCTTTATAATCCGTAATCAATAATACATTACGTAAATTCACGCCAACTTGAATATATTGAATGGATTTAGAGAAATTTTTAAATCGATAACTAAAATCTACTGATCTTAGGCGTGCCCAAGAACCATTCTGAATAGCAATTTCTGAATTACTATTACCTAGGTAATTTCTAAAATATGAAAGCGCAGTAATTTCTGTGGTATTAGCTTGTCCTGCATTAGCTCCTGATTCGTAGACACCATCGATAACGTACATACGTTCTCTATCTGCCGTTTCTGCGGCTTTACCTCTATTGTAAAGCCCCGCTTGAGTACCGCCCCATATTTTACCTCCTTTGCGGAAATCCCATAAAAAGGACAACGAAAAGTCTTTATAAGTAAATTCATTATTCCAGTTCATCAACCAATCTGGAATCGGACTCCCTACATTTCCCAATTCATTTTCATATATAGGTAAACCACTAGCAGGGTTAATTAAAATTTTACCATTACCATCTCTTTTAAATTTCTGTGCATATAAAACACCGAATGGTTGACCGACAATGGCATAAGATTGTGGCGCTGAAAATGCAGAACCTATTGACATTTGTTCAACTCCTTCTGCTAGCTCAGTAACTTCATTCTCGTTTTTAGACCAATTTACAGTCGTATGCCAATTAAAATTATCAGATTTAAAAACATGACCTGTCAAACCAACTTCATACCCCGTATTTTTCATTGCTCCAACATTATTATAATAATATGCATAACCACTTGTTGGGTCAATTGGTTGAGAAATTAACAAGTCTGACGAATGCTGTTGATAATAAGTAAAGTCTAAACCTAAACGACTATTGAAAAATTTCATTTCAAGTCCCGCTTCGTAACCTTTATTTCTCTCGGGACGGAATTCCTCCGCAACTTGTACATTAGATTTAGCAAAACCAGCCTGGCCGAAATAAGGGAAAGAGAAACCATTAGTCATTCCATCCGCAATTGTTGGGACAGTATAATAAGATCTATCCGAGTAAACATTTGGAGAAATACCTACATTTGAATATGCAAATCTTACTTTACCATAATTCAAAATAGAATTATTCTCTAACAAATGGGAGAAAACATACGAAACGTCTGCCTTTGGATAGAAAAATCCTTTAGAATCTTTACCAAAAGTAGTTGACCATTCATTTCTACCCGTTAGTGTTAAGAACAAAATACTTTTATAATCAAAGGTCGCATCTAAAAAAATGGCTTTACTATTTTTATATTCCTCATAATTACTAACGTACAACTCTTGAGCCGATGCGAAGTTATAGTACCCTGGCATTGCCAACTTTCTTCCTCTTCCAAAATTAGTAGTATATTGCGCATAGTTAAAATTTCCTCCTAACATACCTGTAACTGAAAAATTTTCTCCCAATTTAGAATTAAATTTCAATAACAAATCACTGTATAAGTTTCTAAAATTAACATGAGTACGTTTAATTTCTCCTAATCCGGATGAATTGTCATCACCTCTTGAACCTATCGCGTATATTTGCTTACCTTCCGTAGAATAATTATCCAAACCTGTTTTCCAAGAAACCGTAAAAATATTACTTAATTTTACGTCAGCATATGCATTTCCAGTAATCCGGTTGTTTTCTTCCGTATAAGGATTAAACTTTGTAGACCAGTAAGGGTTATCATAATTTGGGAAATATTGCTTTTGCGAACCGTCTTCATTAATATAATCTGCCAAATTAAAATCAGCTGGTGTACGCAATAAAGCTAACATCGTACCTGCCAAGTTACTTCCATTTTGAACTGCTTTCGTATTCGAATTGGTATAACTCAATGTTCCACCTACAGTAATTGCATCATTTAACCTTGACTCCGAACTTAAACGACCGGTATATCTATTAAAAGAAGAGTTGGGTACAATTCCTTTATTATTGTGAGATCCCACAGACAATCTAAAAGTAGTTTTTTCGCCCCCAGAAGTAATTGCTAAATTATTATTAAAAATTCTTCCTGTCTGAAAAAACTCTTTTACATTATCATATGACTGTTTACCAGCTAAACTAGGCCCCCAACTATCAGCACTAACCTTTGATTCGCCTCCTTCCCCTTGTCCATAACTAGTTTGCATCTCAGGCAATTTGTTAACTTTAGACGCTTCGAAACCAGTCGAATACACAATACCCAATCCTGAGCCCAATTTCCCCTTTTTCGTGGTATATATTATTGCACCATTACCTGCCGCTTGACCATAGATCGCTGCTGCGGCTGGCCCTTTCAAGACTGTTACAGATTCGATATCATCTGGGTTAATATCCAAGGCCCTATTGGCTACCTGAACACCAGCTAGGTTTTGATTATATGGATCATCGCCCGCTTTAATGTTATTAAGGCTATTGTCTAATGGAACACCATCGACAACGATCAAAGGCTGATTGTCACCAGAAAAAGAAGCAGGACCTCTTAAAACAATCTTGGAAGATGCACCTGGGGTACCGCTTGAAGAAGTAACTTGAACACCAGTTGCTTTTGCAGCAAGTCCTTGTATAATATTTGCTTCTCCTGATTTAACTAAATCGTCTCCACTAACTTTCGATACTGAATATCCAAGCCCTTTTGTGTTTTTAGAGACTCCCATCCCCGTCACAACCACTTCACTTAAAGCATTATCAGCACCGTCCAAAGTCACATTAAAAGCAGATTGTCCTTCTTTTACAATTAGGGTTTTGTCCGCATAACCGACTGAGCGGAACACGATAACTTTTCCTGTTGGTACAGATAGCGAATAGTTACCATTCGCATCTGTCTGCGTGGCAACGTTAGATCCTTGGACAGCGATCGTTACACCCGCCAACGGTTTACCATCAGCTCCGGTAACACGACCACTCACTTTCTTTTCCTGCGCGAATGCAACAGAAGTCAGGATCATACTACCCACGAAAAAACTGAGTAATTTGTGTTTCATATGTTTACGTTTATTAAAGATGTTTATTTTTCTGAAATACCTTGGCTAGTATCAATATTTTACTTTCCAATAATTTTAATATGCGTCTAGTTAGTAATGCATTTTTTGAAGCACATCAGCTGTTAAAAAATGTTAAATACAAAATTATAACTTTTTTTAAGTTTTACAATGCAAGCATAACTTTCTAATAACAATAAATTCATGTCGAAAATTAAAACTCTGTAAATCAACAAAATAAAATTAACCAATGAACCACCAATTGTATCTAAGTAACGGCCAAAGTTATGAATATGCTACCCTATTAAATCTAATAAAGAAAAGCGGCCATGTAAGAAAGAGCGATACCACGCTTTTAAGCTCTATACTTTATCTACGTTGATATGGCCTAAATATACGCTGTTCATACTCCGGTTGCTGCCGTCAGTCGCGACGAAACCCAAATAGAGATGAAAAGTACATGGGCTATTGACCTTGGGTAACACGACCGTTTCTTCTAGGTCAATGATATTATTTCCCAGAAATATCGAATCGGCATAAAACATCGAAGTTTCTGGAAGCAATAAAAATATGACCTTGAAGTCTGTCAGCTCACGTTGAAACAGTTCATCGCGGTTTTTAAGCTGCCATCTGATGTGAAGCTTTTCGTCCACTATCTCGACTGTTGCTGCTGTAATGGCCTCTTCCAATCCCCTGCTGATCGCGAACTTCCCGTAATCCATAAACGGGCCATTTTCATCCACCTTGACAGCATGTTCAAGATGATAGGACATTGCCGCATTAAATGCCGTCATATTCTCACCGTAATGGTGAAATCCTAGTCGGAAGAACTTCTTATAAGGACTCAGAAAATTTTGCGCAAAACCAAATTTGCTCCTGTTCTTCACTTCGCTATCGGACAATTTTCTTCTTTTTTTTACTTTTGGCAAAGACCTGACATAATTGATTCCTTTCCATTTACAAAATACTACCGCACCGACCTTACCGGAAGGCGCACCGTTAACTCCATTTTTTACACGCGCCATAGCTTTTTATACAAATGATTAGATCTATACAACACCTAAGAATAGGATAAGTTTATGATAATTACGTCATTAAATGTAAAGTAATTATTACAAAACAGGTATAAACAAGGGAAATAATACGGTTTTATCCGAATGAGGTCCCTATTAAATCCCTATTAAATCCGTCTCACATCCTTTTTAATAAATAAGTTATTGTATAGTTGTAGTTGGCTTGAGATTAAGGTTTACCTTCAGCTTCAGCGTGGATTCGATGTAGCCAGTGATGCTGTTCATAACACGGTCGGTGACCGTTGGGATGCCCTGGATACCCTTGCCGCCACTTGCTTTGGGAATCTCTACTTTCCGAACGGTTTGTGGGCGGCAAGTGCCAAAGAGAATATCCGGCTGCAGGGGTTGCCAATGCGTGTCAAGATAGTCACAAAGTTTATCTGTCTGCATTCCATCAACTCCTCTGGCGCCCCCTTGTCTTAAGCTAACACTTCCCACTGTAAAGGCGTGTTCGGGACTTCTACCCTAGAGTTATTGCCCATGCTGGGCACACAAAAAAAAGGACCGAACGCTATTGAGTCCAGTCCTTTAATTGTTACATCAGATAAAACATTAACGTTTTATCTGATGCCAATCTGTTAAAATCGACCTGTGACAGTCTCATTTATTTATCCCCATTAATTATTTAGATTGGGGTTATTGATGACTTCTGCTTGAGGAATATCCATCGTCAATTTATCTGAATTATACGGAAACTGTGTTCCAGCATCAAACAGATGATTTGCCCCTCTCGTTACAGTAGCTTTATTACGTTTCATTGCCAAATAGGATTTACCTTCACCCCATAATTCGATGCGTGTCTGCAAATAAATCTCATCAAGTAAAGACTGAGAGGATAAATTATCAATATAGCCATAAGCTGTTGCATCTTTAAAACGCAATGCCAAAAGCTTTTTCAAACTTTCTCTTGCTTGAGTGACATTACCTAAGTGCGCATTAGCTTCCGCATTTAACAAATAAAATTCGTCAATACGCATGTATAGATAATCTGTGGTAATGGTTCTTTGACCTCCAACAACAAGATCTGGAGCAAAAAATTTACCCAACGGCAAATAATCGGCCTCTGGAATAAATTGAGTTTTGCGCACATCCTTTGAACTAATTTTCTCGTAAAGCCCCGCGTCGATTCCTTTCGGATCTCCCGCCCAAGCATAGCTATAGGTGAATAAATCTACCTGGCCCCACCAAGAAACAAGATCCAAGTTAGTTGAGGTCTGAATATCTGCCCCCCACATCCAGCTGGCTGTTTCTAAGTTATTGAAGCCGGCCGCACTACTGCTTGCTTTATATGTCCACTGTGAATAGTCTGCAGACGGATTTGCGGTAGACTTATCGATAGATAATTGTCCTGAAACTTGCTCATAACTGGTCAGCGGATACGTACTGTTGATCAATGACGAAGTTAAATCGGCTACTTTTTGCCAATCGCCATCCGACTGCCGTGCTGCATAGGCATAAGCTAACATTCCCTTCGCAACATCTTGGTCAATCTGACCTTTCGTAGCACGGGAATAGCCGTTTAAAAGCTCTACAGCTTGAGTTAGATCGGCGATAATCAAATCAAAAACCTCTTTTGAGGTTGCTTTGGGCTGATTAATCTGAGAAGAAGACGTATAAATAGGTAATATCTTATCTGCACCGGTGCCGTATAGATCCTTTGAATATAAATTAGCTAGATAAAAATATGAATTTGCCCGAATCGCCTTGGCCTGAGCATAATAATATTTGTCACTATTTGATTCTGGAATTGCATCTGTACCGCCTAACTTATCAATAACGCTATTTGATGAATAAATTAAACCATAATAATAACGCCAAGGAATATAGTTGGGATTCAATGTATAATTGATCGGAGCGGTAAGGTTGGCTATAGTTTGGTACCAGCCATAGTTAACTCCTTCGAGTACCATATCCCCACTCAACATATCCATGTAGATATCATATCCTTTCTGTCCGAAGTCGTCATGACCTGTTGTACCTCCTGTCTCAGTCTGGTACATTTGGGCGTATAGCCCACGAATCAAGGACTCTGTAGAAGTCTGCTCAGGTGTTAATTTCTCAGTAGGAGTTGTCTCCAGAAAGTCTTTTTTACAGCTGCTGAACGACAACGACGTAGCAGCCAAAACCATATATAATAATTTTCTTTTAGTCATTTTTCTTAAAATTTAGCGCGTAAACCGACAGAAACTGTAGATAATGGAGAATAACTGTAGGTACTTGTATTACCATTTTCAGAAGCAGAAGGGTTAAATCCTTTACGTGCCGAACCTAACCACAAGTTATCTCCGGACACCCAAACATTTAAATTACTTAAACCTGCTCTTTCAACAAACTTTTGTTTAAATGTATAACCTAATCTTACGTTATTTAGACCTAAGTAGTTTGCCTTTGTCAAAAAGCGGGTTGATCGCGAGCTGACGTTAGGATCCAGTTTGTGGTTATTAGATATACGAGGAACATCAGTTATATCTCCTTCTTTTTGCCATCTTTTTAAGATATCAGTATGCCAGTTATTAGATCCTAAATAACCATTGCCCATTAAACCTGCATAGGTATAATCATAGGCATAACCTCCTAAACGGTATACAAATTGCGCCGCAAAATCAAAATTTGCATAGCCAGCTCTTAGTGTAAACGCACCTCTTAATTTCGGCAAAGATGATTTACCAACATAATATTGCGTTGCTTGAGCATACGTTTTAGTCGTTCCCTCCTTAATCTCTGCATTATTGGCATTATCAAACTGCGAAAGTGAGGCGATCTGCTCTCCTGGGTCAAACTGACCGTTATTATTGTTATCGGTGTAAAAAACTTTCCATGTGCTTGCCCCATCAGTAGGGTCGACTCCTGCATAATCCACCATATAGTAATCAAAGATCGAATGTCCTTTTGACCACGCATAAGGCGCTTGTACATCGAGTTCTTTCGGTAAGTTGGTCGTAGGATCTAGCGGCATTTTGGTAATCTTGTTCGTAAACGTCTCACCATTAATACTTAAATCCAAGAACCCTTTGGTACTTTTCCATAAGTGCCCAGTCAGGTCAAATTCCAATCCTTGATTTCTCAAGTTTCCATCATTGACTTTGATAAATGCATATCCGGTAGATGTCCCATATCTTTTATTAAAGATCAGGTCTGAGGTATTTTTTACATAATATTCTACGCTACCAGAGACGTATTTACCTAAATCAAATTCCACTCCTGCTTGAAACATCTTTGATGTCTCCCAAGTCAGATCAGGATTTCCTTTGGTATCAAAAATTGTCGCAGCTTCATCCGTAACATTTTGTACATCATACAAATCGTAACCTGGATAATATCCGACTCCAGCCTGATCTCCCAGGATACCATACGATGCTTTTAGTTTCAAATAGGGAAGTGTGGTATTTCCTGCTAAGAATCCTTCGTTACTGACAATCCAGCCTGCCCCAATGGATCCGAATGTTCCCCATTTATCTTTTAAGAATCGAGAGGATCCGTCCCTACGTATTGTTCCCGATAGATAATACTTACGCGAATAGTCATAATTAACCTGTCCAAAGAAGCTTTCGAGCGTGTAATCATTAATATAAGATTTCACAGGATTGGATACGGCAACATTGTTGAATTCTAAAACATCATTGTCGACCAAATTATAGCCCGACACGGTACCAATGTGCTGCGAAAAGTCAGTAATTTCGTGGGCAGCTAATGCCTCTAAATTATGTCCTCCATCAAAAGACGTTTTGTAACGCAACAAGTTCAACAAATTAAGATTTTTTAACTCTGTAGTTTGACGATATAGAGATCCTCCCTGTGATGCTGACGAACCGTAATATTTGTTTCCTCTTTCTGTTAATACATTATTGTAATATTCCATCCCTAATGTATTCTCAAACGTCAGACCTTTGATGATATTAAAATTCAAATATCCGCGTCCGGAGATCTCATTCCGTTCATGTCTGTTGATATCGTAAGTGGCGTCGGCGATCGCATTGGTCAAAGACCCGAAACGTCGGCTGTTGGTATTACCGTAATCATATAAATACCCTCCATAGATATCGTCAGCGATCTTATTACCGTTGGCATCTCGCTGAAACAGTGGGTAGATAGAAGGCATATTATCCACAAACCAAAATATGGATCCTGAGTCTTCCGTTTGACCATTATTGTTACGGGTCGTACGTGCAAAGTTTAAGTTCACGCCTGCATTTAACCAGCTTGTTACTTTCTGATTTAGATTCAAACGACCGGAAAAGCGCTCAAAATCAGAATTAACAGAATATCCTTTGTCTTTTAAATAACCGAAGGAAGTGAAATAATCGGATTTATCTGTACCACCACCAAATTTTACGTTTGCGTCCAGACGCGATGAACTTTGAAATGCTTCATCTTCCCAGTTTTCCGGGTTCCATTTGCGGGCTACTCCGGATTTGAATGTCCGCGTTTCGGGATCAATCATTTCTGAAACATTAGACGTATTCCAGATATTATTTGATGGATCCAAACCAATCCCTTTACTTTTAAAGAGATTGTTATTTGCTACCGTGATAGCCTGTTCGTCAGTATATCCGGATAATTTTGCGTAATTATAGATTCCCTCCCAACCTAGAGCAACATATTGTTCTGGGCTTTTAATCACATCGTAACGAGGCAGCAATGACATATTAACCCCATAATTAACATCTGCCTCAATAAATGATTTTTTACCTTTACCGTTTTTAGTGGTTACGATAATTACCCCATTTGCACCACGGGATCCATAAATAGCGGTGGCCGCCGCATCTTTCAATACAGTAATATTTGCGATATCGGCATTATTGATTGACGTTAAGTTTCCCGAGAATGGCACTCCATCAACTACATATAAGGGATCACGGCTACCATTTACTGATCCATAGCCACGCACCCGTACAGTTGCTGTAGTTCCTGGCTGCCCAGATGTATTAGTCACCTGAAGACCCGCCACTTCGCCCGCTAATGCTTGGGAAACGTTAGAGACATTTTTCTTGTCGATATTTTCAGCACTGATCTTCTTTGCAGAACCCGTAAAAGATTCCTTTGTTGTGCTACCGTAACCAACAACCACCACCTCTTCCAAGGCATTGTCATGGTTATCCAACGAAACGTTGAATACTGTACTATTGTTGTTCACAATAATGGTTTTATCATCAAAACCAACTGAACGGAATACGACAACTTTACCAGCAGGTACATTCAATGAATAGTTACCGTCAGCATCTGTCTGTGTAGCCTGATTAGTACCTTGGACCACTACTGTCACCCCTGGTAATCCTTTACCATCAGCAGATGTCACACGACCACTAATCTTTTTTTCTTGCGCGAATGCGACCGAAGTCAAAATCATTCCGCCAACAAGAAAATTTAGTAATGTTTGTTTCATGTTTTAGTTAGTTAATTTATTATTTCTAATCCTCTATATTGATATTAAAGTATATCCAATCAAATAACAGTCTAAACATAAATTGCCTAGACAATAAACAGCAGCTAGCGAAAGCATGCCGTCATTCATTTTTTGATAACAGTTGATGATATTAGTGGAACAGCGAACTCCCGGCAGATGTAGAGTCAATCCATTGAAAAATACTCACCTGTAAAATCTACTCTTTTCAGTATTTACAGAATATAATAGTTAGTGCGATTTCTATTAGCGGTTCCAAATATAGAAAGCCAAAGTTGTTTTTACAAGTTTTTTAACATACCGTCTCAAAAATGAAAAATACTGCAATAAAGACCTCAGTATCTTACAAATTCAGACAAAAGAAACAATTTAGAATAAAAAACCAACAAACAAACCCACAACAGAATATTATACGGCAACACCATTATTTAACAAAACATTAACAATGATATAAGAATTTCATAATAGCTGCATCCTTTCATTTTTTTTGATCAAAAAAATGTAATTTATAAACATTCTAAAGTGACTGGTGCGGTATCTAACACAAAAAGGCTCTATCCGTGAAGGTAGAGCCTCTTAGCTAATAAGCCAGTCAGTCAGTTCTTAGTACACAGTCTGCTTAGTCAATGTATTCAAACTTGGTATATGGAACCAAAACTTCAGGTATCTTGATACCTCTATCCGTCTGGTTATTTTCCAATATTGCAGCTACAATACGTGGCAGCGCCAATGCCGAACCGTTTAACGTGTGAGCCAGCTGCATTTTGCCTTCTGCATTTTTGAAACGTACTTTTAAGCGGTTTGCCTGATAGGTTTCAAAGTTAGAAACAGATGATACTTCGAGCCAGCGCTTTTGCGCCGAACTGTACACCTCCATATCGTAGGTTAATGCTGCGGTAAAACTCATATCTCCACCACATAAACGCAATACGCGATACGGAAGGCCCAATTTTTGCAACAAACCCTGCACGTACAAGCTCATCTCTTCAATCACCTCGTAAGACTTGTCCGGATGGACAATCTGCACAGCTTCGACCTTATCAAACTGATGGAGACGGTTGAGTCCGCGCACATGTGCGCCATAGGAACCTGCCTCGCGACGAAAACAAGGGGTATAAGCGCAGTGTTTAATCGGAAATTGCCCTTCTTTTACGATCACATCCCGATAGATATTGGTCACTGGGACTTCTGCGGTGGGAATCAGATACAAATTATCATTATTAACAAAATACATTTGTCCCTCTTTATCAGGCAACTGACCTGTTGCAAAGGCGGAGTCTTCATTAACCACAATCGGCACCTGAACCTCCTCATAACCTTGCTCTGCGGCCTGATCCAAAAAGAAATTGATCAAAGCACGTTGCAGCTTGGCGCCTTTTCCCTTATATACCGGGAAGCCGGCCCCAGAAACTTTCACACCCAGTTCCAAATCCACAATATCGTATTTGGTCAGCAGTTCCCAATGTGGAAGAGCTTCTTCTGATAAAGCAGGAATATCACCGTTGGTCAGCACCACTTCATTATCTTCGGCACCCGCACCGACAGGTACGGAATGATGCGGCAGATTGGGCAGTTGTACAATCTTTTCATTCAATGCCGTTTCTATCGTTGCCAATTTATCCAAAAGCTGCTTGACCTGTTCCTTATATCCCGATGACTTGGATTTAACGGCTTCAGCTTCTTCTTTTTTGCCCTGGCGCATCAGATCTCCAATCTGTTTTGCTGCCGCATTAGCCTCTCCCGAAAGCGCGTCCGATTCAGCCTGGATCTTACGGCGGTCTTCATCCAGACGGATGATTTCGTCGACCAACCCAATTTCCTTGAAATGCTTGACAGTCAATCTTTCGATAACCGTATCCCTGTTTTCACGGATATAATTCAATTGCAACATAATGTGATATATTATTTAAAATAGTGAACAAAGATAGTGAAAACTGATTTTAACCGAAAGGGAATCGTAGATTATTCATCAGCTACCCTATTCGAGAGAAAGAAAATGTTTTTCGGAGAAGTTATTCCCGAAAAACACTTCCGTCGGTACCCTCTTAACAAACTAGGTAAAGGCAAAATTCGCGGGCCACCCCCAGCCAATATTCGATCGAACTTCTGTTATCCACTTGCTTGCTTGCTTGCTTAGGCGATAGTAACCTCGTTACATAGGTACACATCCTGAATGGCATGCAGGAGCTCTACGCCCTCCTTCATAGGTTTCTGAAAAGCCTTACGGCCCGATATCAATCCCGTTCCTCCTGCTCTTTTATTGATGACAGCTGTCTTCACAGCTTCCTGGATATCATTTTGTCCGGAGGCCCCACCGGAATTAATAAGTCCTGCCCGGCCGGAAAAACAGTTAAGAACCTGATAACGACACAGATCGATTGGATGGTCAGTAGATAGCTGGCTATACATGCGTTCATCCAATTTTCCATAGGCACTCTTGCCCATATTCAGCGCTTTAAATCCGCCATTTAGCTCGGGCAGCTTTTGTTTGATGATGTCAGCCTTGATGGTTACCCCGAGGTGGTTGGCCTGCCCTGTCAGATCTGCGGACAGATGGTAATCCTGTCCGTCTACCTTAAATGCAGTATTGCGTAAATAGCACCACAATACAGTTGCCATGCCAAGAGCATGTGCTTCCTCAAAAGCTCTCGCTACTTCAATAATCTGACGGTCAGATTCTGCTGAGCCAAAATAGATGGTTGCTCCGACAGCTACAGCTCCCATGTTCCAGGCTTCGCGTATCGTACCATATAAAATCTGGTCGGCACGATTGGGGTAAGTCAGCAGTTCGTTGTGATTGATTTTTACCAAAAACGGTATCTTGTGGGCATACTTCCGGGACACAGCTCCCAGTACACCAAAAGTAGAAGCTACAGCGTTACAGTTTCCTTCCAATGCCAGTTTAACAATATTTTCGGGGTCAAAATATTGTGGGTTGGGAGCAAATGAGGCTCCTGCACTATGTTCTATGCCCTGGTCTACGGGTAATATAGAAAGATACCCGGTGTTGGCCAGGCGTCCTGTACCAAACAATTGTCCCAGACTGCGCAGCACCTGCGGGCTGCGATCACTCGTTCCGTATACCTGATCAATAAAAGCGGCATCTGGAAGATGAAGCATATCTCTGGATACTGCGGGTTTATCAAACTCCAGCAAATCACTTGATTCGGCACCTAGATATGCCTGAATTTTTTCAATGTACTGCATAATTTATCCTTGCATTTATATAGAAAATAACCCGAAAACGGATAGAATGTTTTAGCTCCTATTATCTAGCAAAAAAAACTTAACTTTGACCATGTTATATTTAGTCCCAACACCTATTGGCAATCTGGAAGACATGACCTTTCGTGCGGTCAATGTCCTGAAAGAAGTTGATATCATTTTAGCAGAGGATACCCGGACCAGTGCTCCTCTGTTAAAACATTTTGGTATTGAAAAGAAAGTATTTGCGCATCATCAGCATAATGAACATAAAGCTGTTTCCGAAATCATCAAGTTTCTGAAAGAAGGACAGCGAATTGCCCTGATTTCAGATGCTGGGACACCCGCAATTTCGGACCCGGGCTTTTTACTGGTACGGGAGACTATCAAGGAAGGGCTTGAGGTTCAGTGCTTGCCCGGAGCCACGGCATTCGTCCCTGCATTGGTCAATTCGGGACTTCCGAATGACCGCTTCTGTTTTGAAGGCTTTCTCCCCGTCAAAAAAGGTAGACAGACGCGATTAAAGGCCTTGGCAGAGGAAAAAAGGACGATGATTTTCTATGAATCACCGCATCGCATTCTGAAAACCATTGATGAATTTATCTCTATTTTTGGCCCGGAAAGACAGGCTTCAATTTCAAGGGAATTGAGCAAATTATATGAAGAGAATGTACGTGGCACATTGACGGATTTAAAATTACACTTCGAAAACAATCCAATTAAAGGAGAATTTGTATTTTGTGTAGGTGGATTGGAATAAACTTTGACAATCTTTAATTACTTTAAAACGCATCTAACATGAACATGGAACAATTTGCACAGGACGGACAGGATATCAAGATCATTGAAAAACTGATCACCAAAGTCCGGGACATGCTTACTCCAGGAGAAAAAATAGATTATATTGCTGTTCAGAAGAAGCCAGCAGTAACCATCTTGCCCGATAGCATCACGATCAGCAACAAGCGCATTTTTATGTGCGAATTCACCAAATTGGGACTGGCAACGGATTTCGAAATCTTTGGCTGGCAAGATATCAAAGATATTGCATTCAAAGAAGAAATCTTCGGCTCTAAGGTTACGGTGATTCCTTTTACAGGCGAAAACTTGAGCATCGACTATATTCCAAAAGTACAGGCAAGAAAGCTCTACCAGTACATCAAAGCGGCACTGGAGAATTATAAAAAAGCGGAACTGGCTGCTGAAAAGGAGAAAATTGTAATCGCTCCCGCAGCCAAAGAAATCGTCCCGGAAAAAACGGAACATGTGACTCCGGCTCCTGCTCCGCCATCCACACCGCTTTCGCAGCCTACACCGGTAATTGCTCCAGCACCAGCGCCCCCCGCAGCCGTCTCCAGTACGCCTGTCAAAGAGGAAGAAGAGGATGAAATTACGCTGAAGCTTAAGAAGTTAAAAACGCTCTTTGATAAGCAATTGATTACACAGGAAGAATACGAAAACAAGAAAAGGGAAGTTTTGTCGAGTTTATAAATACAAGCGGGAGAAAAACGATTGTGAAAAATAATTATCTATTGGCACTTTTTAGTGCCTTTTTACTGTGGCTAGGCTGGCCACCTATCCCCTATTCCAGTGTATTGCTCTTTATCGGGTTTATTCCCTTGCTTCTTGCGCTGGAAAACATCATACAGCATGATTCCATGACGAAGAAAGGAAGAAAAATCTTTCTTGTTGCAGGACTCACCGCACTAATCTGGAATACAGCCTCGATTTATTGGGTATACAACTCGATTTCGTCGGTTATGCCGGCCTTCGCAGCGGTGCTGATCAGTTTGATCCCCTTCTGTCTTGGCGCCCTCTTGATGGCTGCTGCCTTCTGGTTATACTATCGATTGAGGCGTAAAGCCAACCTCACTCTGTCGCTTTTTGGTCTAATGGGGTTCTGGATAAGTTACGAACTGCTGCACGCTTCCTGGGACCTTGCCTTTCCCTGGATGACGCTGGGAAATGGTTTCGCCACTTTTCATCAGTTGGTCCAATGGTACGATATCACTGGCGTGTACGGCGGTTCCATCTGGATCTGGGTGGTCAATATTTTAATTTTCACACTTTATCTCCACTACAAAGGCCGATATACCCTCAAAAACAAAGTAATTCACGCTATAAGTCTTGGGCTGGTCCTGATCGTGCCAGCAACATACTCGCTGCTGCGCTATTCGAATTATGAAGAGCACCAAAATCCTGCGCAGCTCGTGGTCGTACAACCTAATATCGATCCTTATATCAAGTTTCAGCTCAGTCCGGAAGAGCAGCTAAGGACGCTGTTTGCATTATCCAGTTCTGTAGCTAAACCAAATACAGAGTTCTTTATCTGGCCCGAAACGGCTCTTTCGCAAAATGGCTATTTTGATGAAGAAAGCTTTCGGGACACTTATTCTTATAAACAAATCTTAAAATTTCTGGACGCTTATAAAAATGGTAACGTGCTGTCGGGCATAGAGAGCTACCAGCTGTACAATTATCCCAAAACACCGACAGCCCGCCAACTCGCTCCGCACGTCTATCAGGACAATTTCAATGCGGCAACGCTGATCGATTTCTCGTCCAAATTACAATTTTACCACAAGTCTAAACTGGTCCCGGGAGTGGAACAGATGCCTTTTGGTGCGGCAATGGAATTTTTAAAACCCTTATTTAAAGCATTTGGTGGTACAACTGGGGGATATGGCAAGCAGGCCGAACCCTCTGTATTCTATTCGCAAAGTGGCATTGGTGCAGCTCCTGTAATCTGCTATGAATCTATTTGGGGTGACTATGTGGCTAAATATGTAAAAAAAGGCGCGCAATTCATTGCCATCATCACTAACGACGGCTGGTGGGGCAACACCTCGGGCAAAGATCAGCATATGCAATATGCCAAACTCCGCGCCATTGAAAATAGAAGATGGGTTGCGCGGTCTGCCAATACCGGCATCTCCGGATTTATCAATCAACGGGGCGATATCGTCCAGCAAACAACATGGTGGCAGCCGGCTGCTTTAAACCAGGAGATCAACTTAAACGAAGAAATCACTGTTTATACGAAAACAGGAGATATTGCAGCCTATCTGGGGCTCGCTATAGGATTGGGCGGATTGTTGATTATTTTGTTGAGAAAAAAACAGTAGCGGCAGGAATCTACAGATAACATACACAGGCCGTTGGCGTTTGCGCTGTATTCATCAATAATTCTTATGTAAATAAGTTATTTAATGCATCTGATTTACTTTTTAGATTTGTAATTTTGCGCCATGCAAGTATATTTTGACAATGCTGCGACTACAGCTTTGGATCCTGAAGTGATAAAAGTCATGGTCGATGTCATGGACCACAATTTCGGAAATCCATCTTCCATCCATAGTCACGGAAGACAAGTGAAAACTATCGTCGAGAAAGCCCGAAAGACAATCGCCAATCTTCTCCACGTATCTCCAGCGGAGATCTTCTTCACCTCCGGTGGAACAGAAGCAGACAATATGGCTATCGTTCGGTCCATAGCCGATTTTGGCATAACGCATGCCATTACATCGCCGATCGAACATCATGCGGTGCTGCATACCCTGGAGGAGCTCAAGAAAGAAGGGAAGATACAGCTTGACCTCCTGGAGGTCGACACAAAAGGCAATTTAAATCTTGATCAGCTTGAAGTGCTTCTGAGTAACAATCCGCGCACCTTTGTTTCGATCATGCATGCCAACAATGAAATCGGAAATCTCAACGACATCGAACGCATCGCTGCTCTATGCCAGCAATATCATGCGATATTCCATTCGGATACGGTACAGACAATGGGACATTACCCGCACGACCTCAGCAAACTCAAAATAGATTTTATTACGGGTGCCGCCCATAAGTTTCACGGACCAAAGGGGGTTGGTTTTCTTTATATCAACGCCAACAATAAAATCAAACCCTTAATCTATGGCGGTGCACAGGAACGTAATATGCGCGGCGGTACAGAAAATGTCTATGGTATTGCCGGACTTGCCAAAGCTTTGGAAATAGCATATGAGCACATGGAAGAGCACCATGCTTATATCCAGGGCATTAAATCGTACATGATCAGCGAACTTCAAAAAGCGATTCCAGATGTGACATTCAATGGTATTATTGATCCTGACAAATCTCTATACACGGTATTGAACGTATCCTTTCCCTGCAGCGAGCTGGCCGATATGCTGCTGTTTAACCTGGACATTGCCGGCATCTCCTGTTCGGGCGGAAGCGCCTGCAGTTCAGGCACAGACATTGGCTCGCATGTACTAGGAGCTATCCGTGTAGATGCCGACCGCCCGTCGGTACGCTTCTCATTCTGCAAACATAATACAAAAGAAGAAGTGGACTTTGTGGTTTCTACCTTAAAAGAACTTTGCGCGAAAAAAAGATAACGAGATTCATTTAAGAGAAAAAGCCGAAGGGGATACCTTCGGCTTTTTTTTATTGCTCCGAATCTTGCCTCGCGGTAAGCTTCAGTTTTTTGTTAGAACATAGTATTTGGAAATATCACCGGTAATATCGTTACCCGATAAATCCAATTGACTTAATACATGGTTGCCTAGTTTGAATTTGTAATCTACCCCGTCCAATGTAATGATATTGCCGTCGAGTTTCCATTTACCCTCACGAACAAAGACATCTTCGCTCTTGTTTAGATATTTGGATGAATATTTATAGGTATTGTCTGGGTGCAGCGAGATCAGGGTTTCTATTCCATCGCAATCCGCACAGGGCATTACTCCCCTATATTCTCCAATGACAATCTCGGCCTTATCTCTTCCTTTCAGTTCCTGTAAATTATCTTTATAAGCAGCCACACTCTGTTTGGGATTGTCACATCCCCCCAATACAAGCGCTACCAACACTCCCACTGTCCAAACAAACGTTTTCATCGCATTCCAAATTCAAAAAAATCAGCATCTAATATATTCTCTCGGAATTTACATAACAAATTAAATACCAAAATTTTAGAATCTGCTAAAAATCATCCTCATCCTCGTCTGTCAAAAAGGACAACGCGCCCTGTAATTCACCTAATGCATGAAAATTACGGCTCTTTCGAGCAATTTCAATTCCTTTTTTGTATGTAGAAATAGCAGAATCGGGTTGTCCCAGTTTTTCATACAGCTTAGCCAGATGGTAATAGGTGCCCACATAATCGGGATTGCTGTCTATTAATTGTTCAAAACGCCGGCGTGCCTCCTGCTCGTCATTCAGTTTTAGGTATTCGGCGGCAATGGCATATTTTAAAAAAGGATCTTCTGGTGTCTCCTTTAGAAATTCGTTAAGCTGATCCAATCGTGTTGACATAGTGTTTTTATTTCAAACTTAGCAATTTTGCGAGGATAAGCAATGATCTTGAAAAGCGTCCTTTTTCTATAATACTATGCTAGCATATAAAATGACAATTTACTGACGCACCCTCCGCATTGGAAAAGTATACAGACTCCGTTTAAAATATTATCAATTATACAACAGAAACACTAATAAAATAAAAATTTTATATATTTTAAAAGAAATTCCGAGTAAAAATTTAAAAAACAACAATACAGGAACTATCTTTTCATACAGAATTTTAGACCGTTTACCTCTTTTTATTTGGGAGAAAATATGGTAAGTTTGGGTAAAACCAATCGCATATGAAAATATTAGTTTGTATAAGTAATGTCCCAGACACTACATCCAAGATCACTTTTACAAATGACAACACCGCTTTTAACACCGCTGCGGTGCAATTTATTATAAACCCTTATGATGAAATTGCTTTATCCAAAGCCGTGGAATTAGCTGAAGGCGGAAAAGGTACCGTTACTGTCATTAATGTGGGGGACGCCTCTACTGAAGCCACGATCCGTAAAGCATTGGCAATTGGTGCGGACAATGCCGTACGTATCAATGCGACACCACGGGACGCTTGGTTTGTTGCTCATCAGATCGCAGCATACGCCAAAGACAAAACCTTTGATCTGATCCTGACAGGACGGGAATCCATCGATTATAATGGTGCTCAGGTGGGAGCTATCGTCGCTGAACTGTTAAATATTCCGTCAGTCTCGATCGCGAAAAAGATTGACCTGTCTGCCGACAGTGTGAGCATCGAGCGGGAAATTGAAGGTGGCAAGGAAGTTTTGACCGCCAAACTACCGATTGTTGTCGGTACCGCGGAGGGCGTTGCTGAACCCAAGATCCCCAATATGCGGGGAATCATGAGCGCGCGCACCAAACCATTGGAAGTTCTGGAGCCTATATCAGTGGATTCATTATCCCATATCGTCAAGTACGAGAGTCCGGCACCACGTGGCACGGTCATGCTGGTCGATGCTGCCGAAGTGGAAAAACTGGTTTCCCTTCTTCATGATGAAGCCAAAGTTATTTAATTACTAAATCTGAAAACATTATGTCTATATTAGTATATGTAGAAAATACGGATGGCAAATTCAAAAAATCGGCTTTCGAGGTCGTTTCTTATGCTAAAGCCATCGCTGATAACATCCATACCGACCTTACGGCTCTTTCCATCGGCCATGTTTCTCAAGACGAACTTGCCCGATTAGGTAATTATGGGGCATCGAAAATACTCACCGTCGACAATGAACAACTATCCACTTTCGTCAACCAAGCGTATGCGAGCATCATCGCTGAAGCAGTGCGGAGTACAGATGCACAGCTACTGGTGCTTTCCAATTCATTTTCCGGCAAAGGGCTCGCACCGCGGGTGGCCACAAAGCTGCAAGCTGCGCTTGCCGACGGCGTCCTGGAGCTGCCATCCATCGAAGGTGATAAACTGACGGTCAGGAAAACAGCATTCTCGAACAAAGCATTTGCCACGCTCGAACTGACCGCAGCCATTAAAATCATTGCGTTAAATCCAAACGCCTACGAGGCAAAAGAAACCGGCGGTACCGCTACCGTGGAGCAATTTAAGGCAAACTTAAACGCCAGCGATCTATCGACTGTCGTGAAAGAGATTGTGCGCGCCACAGACAAAGTCTCTTTACCGGAAGCGGAAATCGTTGTGTCTGCAGGACGTGGACTGAAAGGACCTGAAAATTGGGGCATGATTGAGGAACTTGCAGAGGTCCTCGGGGCTGCTACCGCCTGCTCCAAACCGGTATCCGACGCAGGCTGGCGCCCGCATGCTGAACACGTTGGCCAAACTGGTATTGTTGTGAGCCCCAATCTCTATATCGCAATCGGAATCTCAGGAGCGATTCAGCATCTAGCAGGTGTCAGCTCTTCCAAAACAATAGTCGTTATCAATAAGGATCCCGAAGCGCCATTTTTTAAGGTTGCAGACTATGGAATTGTGGGCGATGCGTTCGAGATTGTCCCTAAGCTGACGCAAGCTTTGAAAGCATATAAAGGGAATTAAACTGCTTATTCACACTTTATTTTCCCCATTTATCCTCGAGATAAATGGGGAATTTTATTTCATCATTGAATATTTGCTTTCGACCGCTATAAAAGGTGCCTAACAGCTGATGGAGGTCGGGAAATTTGTTCACCGCTAACGCAATTTATAATTGCATATAAAAGCAAATTTATCTAAGTTTGTAGACCGCTTTGGAATTAAAATGAAGAAAATCAGATTAGATATCGTTGGTTTATCCTATAGTCAAACACAGTCTGGGGCCTATGCCCTTGTATTGGGAGAAGTGGAGGGCAACAGAAGATTGCCCATCATCATTGGCAGCCATGAAGCCCAGGCCATTGCTATCCGGATAGAAAAAATGATTCCTAGCCGCCCGCTTACCCACGACCTATTTCAGTCTTTTGCAGAATCTTTCGGCATTAAACTTATTGAGGTATTGATCTACAATCTGATTGAGGGTATCTTTTATGCCAAAATCATCTGTTCTGACGGCAACAAAATTGTGGAAATTGATGCACGTACCTCCGATGCGGTTGCATTAGCCGTCCGCTTTGAAGCGCCTATTTATGCGTATGAATTTATCATGTCCTCTGCCGGAATTATTATTGAAGGCCATGAATTTGCATTTTTGGAAAATTTAGATAAAGCCAGCAAATCACAGGATCCCAATGTTATGGAAGTCGAAGAAAAGACTCCATCGAAATCACCCACCAACCCATTTTCTTCATTGACAGACGAACAATTGGAGCAAGCGCTCGACCAGGCTCTGGCTGATGAGAACTATGAGCAGGCAGCGCTGATTAGGGACGAAATTTCCAAAAGAAAGTAATTTCTTTCGTCATTGCGAAACAAAAACTCTAAATAATATCGTTTTATGTCTATTAAACTAAGATTGACCATTATGAGCTTCTTTCAGTTTTTCGTCTGGGGAGCATGGTTGATTACAATAGCCAATTATTGGTTCGGCACGAAGCAATGGGATGGTACGCAATTTGGTGCCATCTTTGCTACCATGGGCATCGCTTCGCTGTTTATGCCGACATTAATGGGTATCATCGCTGATCGCTGGATAAATGCGGAAAGGTTATATTTGATTCTGCATTTATGTTACGCAGGTGTTTTGTTCTATTTACCCCAGGTGAATGATCCAAACACCTTTTTTTATGCGATGCTGGCAGCAATGTGTTTCTATATGCCTACATTGGCGCTTTCCAATGCAATCGCCTACACAGCATTGAATCAGAACAACTATGACCTGGTCAAAGCCTTTCCGCCCATTCGTGTGTTTGGCACAATCGGATTTATCGTCGCTATGTGGATGACCAATCTAACCGGAAATAAAGCAACAGCTTATCAGTTTTACATTGCTGGTGCAGCGGCTTTGGCCTTAGCGCTGTATGCTTTTACGCTGCCGAAATGTCCTCCAAGAAAATTACAGCAGGACAACGCCTCCTGGACGCAGCTATTGGGTCTGGAAGCATTTAAACTCTTCGGCAACTACAAGATGGCGCTGTTCTTTATTTTCTCTATGTTTTTGGGAGCAGCCTTACAGCTGACCAACGCCTACGGCGATGTATTTTTGGATGAATTTAAATTTTTCCCAAAGTTCGTGGACTCTTTCGTAGTGAAATACTCCACTATTATCATGTCCATTTCGCAGATTTCAGAAACACTTTTCATTTTGGCCATTCCTTTTTTCTTGAAGCGATTTGGCATTAAGAAGGTGATGTTAATCTCCATGTTGGCCTGGGTACTCCGTTTCGGTCTTTTTGCTTTTGGCGATCCTGCAGGCGGGCTTTGGATGATCATCCTATCTTGTATCGTTTATGGAATGGCATTTGATTTCTTCAATATCTCCGGTTCATTATTTGTCGAAACATCGACGACCTCAAGCATACGCAGTTCGGCTCAAGGTTTATTTATGATGATGACCAATGGTATTGGCGCTGTATTTGGTAGTTTTGTATCAGGATGGGTCATCGACCACTATTTTACCAAAAGCTTCCAAAACGGACAGGACCTTGCACAGTACTTGGATACCTCGGTCAATGATGCCCATTTTCTGAATTTCATAAAGGAAAAAAGTGTTTCATTGCTGCCTGATGGCACGTTGAGCAACAGCCTTATGCTCAAAGACTGGCACCATATCTGGCTGGCATTCGCGATCTATACGCTTGTTATTGCGATTCTTTTCGCAGTATTCTTCAGACATAAGCATGAGCGTGAACCGCAATATTCGAAATAACAAAAAGCCGCAAATGCGGCTTTTTGTATATTTGTAAGATGCAAAACACAACAACAGCATTATTAAAAGATCCGCAATCTCAAATCTACAACTGGACATTTCAATGGATTAAAGGCCTCGGTCTGGACAATCAGAGCAGCCATTTTCTCAACTCCATCGTATTATTACTTGCCGTCATCCTTTTTCTAGTCATTGTCGACTATTTTAGCAAAAGAACTCTTCTGCTATTAACCATTAAAGCAATCAGGAAAAGTACCAACCGTTTTGATGATCTTCTGATCAGGAATAAGACCCTTAAACTCATTGCCCATTTCGTTCCCATCCTGGCAGCACAATATATCATCCCCATGATCTTTATGGGTTTTCCGACCTGGAAAGAGAACATCAATAAGGTGCTCGCCATTGCAACAACGATTGTGAGTTTAATGATCATCCATTCGCTGTTGAAAAGCGTGCGCGATATTCTTCGCACGCGTAAATCCTTTGCCGACAAACCGCTGGAAAGTTATCTTCAGGTCTGCCAGATCATCCTCTTATTCATCGGGGGAACCATCTGTTTCTCGATCCTGACGGGCAACTCTCCATGGTCATTTCTGCTGTCTCTAGGAGCGGCTTCAGCTATCCTCATGCTGGTTTTCAAAGACACGATCTTAGGTTTCGTCGCAAGCATACAGGTCTCAGCCAATGACTCTATACGCGTGGGAGACTGGATCGAAATGCCCAAATACGGGGCAGATGGAACGGTCAGGGAAATCAACCTCAACAATGTGAAGGTACAGAACTTCGATAAAACGATAACCACCATCCCCACACATACCTTGCTATCGGACTCCTTTAAAAACTACAGAGGCATGCAACAGTCGGGCGGGCGCCGACTCAAACGGGCAATACATATCAAGATCTCGACTATCCGATTTCTGGAAAACGAAGAAATCGATAAGCTAAAGAATATTCAGATCCTACGTCCTTATATTGAGGAGCGGGCGGCCACGATTGATGCCTACAATCTGAAGCACCACATCGATCCCTCCACTCCGATCAATGGTCGCAAAATGACGAATCTAGGCCTATTTAGAGCCTACGCACTCACGTATTTACGGCAAAATCCGCAGATCCACAAAACAATGCCTCTGATGGTACGCCAGCTTGCATCAACAGAACACGGCGTTCCGCTGGAACTATATTTCTTTGTCAGCGATATTCGGTGGGAATTTTATGAAGGTATCGTATCCGATGTCTTTGACCACTTATTTGCTGCAATAAAATACTTCGATCTTGAGGTGTTTGAAAATCCTGCTTCAGACGATTTCAGGCATTTCGTAAAGGGACAACACTTCAGTGTACTGCACTGAGCCGGCTAAACGGTCTGCCCTAAAAGAGTGAAAGGTAATCCGGGGAGATTACCTTTTCACTTTAAAAACAAACTAAATTTTCAGACGTGTTTCACAACAGATCTACACATTAACCCTAACTCTTTATGAATCAAAAATTACTCTATACAAATATAGTTCTACTATGTTAAGTGCATCTTAAGTTAACTTTAAACTTAAAATTATTCGACCACAACATCTTTTGTGGCAAAATGTTCACGGTTAAACATATCGACAGCTTTAATTTCAACCTGATATTTCCCTGCTTTCAGCTTTGGAAGGTTCGTCATCCATAAGTGACTTGATTTTTCGGGGTTGGATGGCCGGCGGGTCGTAAGCAGCTGCTTCGCCGTGTCGTACTTTGCCAAGGTTCCCAAAAAAGCAGGATCGTGTTCATTGACGTAGCTCATTTCTTTCCACTCCCCCTGATTAATACGCCACATCACCTTATCGCCTTCTTTTCCGATAAAGAAATTGGCATAAATCGGATAACGTCTGCTATACTTTTCGGGTATTATTGACGCTCCGTAAAGCTCGATCTGGTGACTTGCAGGCTTGCCGACAACGCGATAATCAAAGCTATATTGATTACCATCAATCTTTAAAATCGCATAGCCTTTTGGCGTACCGTCGCGCATGGTGGAAACCGGAATTCCTTTGTCATTCAGTTCACCCGAATACCAGTCGCCCGAAGTCGTACCTACATTGTATTCATGATGCGGTTTTTCCTGCTTCCAGCCATCCTGTTTTCCATAGAAATACTGCCGTTGAAAATGTGTGTGCGCGGACAGCGACAGCGTATATTTAAAAGGAGCCAAAATATCAAATAGACGCTGTCGGTCTTCATCGCGGAACACATCTGAATTTTGGTGGTACAGAGGAATGTGAAATGCCAGCACAACGAGTTTATCCTTATCGACATGCTTCAGATCATTTTCAACAAAGTCCAGTTGGTCCTTTCGAAAACCGCCCAAGTATCCCTTTCCTGTGCGTGGATTTGGATAAATAATATCATCCAGTACAATGAAATGTGCGTTGCCATAGTTGAACGCATAATTGTTTGGTCCAAATGTTTTTTCAAAAGATTCGTCCGAGAGACTGTCCGCTTTAGCATCATAATTCATATCATGATTGCCCATAACATTGTACCAAGGCAGTCCCATAGCAGATATAACCGATTTATATTTGGGCTGCAACGACAGATCGTCTCCTACCAGGTCGCCCAAGCTAATCCCAAATCGGGCAACCGATTTATCCGTAATTTCGTTGATTATACCATTTTTGAAAAACGCTAGCTCTTCCTCCGTATAAGCCTGGGGGTCGCCGAAGATAAAAGCTGAAAACCCAGGGCTTTCCTCTTGCTCATACAACGCAAAATCAATGGCTGCCGGAATTTTTCCAGTTGCGGCGACACCTGAGTATTTGGATTGTGGACTTCCTTTTGTTTTGTGGATGTAATAGAATTTTGGATGGTTATCAGTGTCCAGCGACAAGTTGTATCCACTCGGTTTAATCACAAAAATGATATTGTCGGCACCGACAGGTAGCTTATAACGGCCATCTTGATCGGTGATGACGACTTCGCGGCCGTTGCTAACGGAAACGCCAGCTAATCCTTTTTCATTTTTATCTAATTTTCCATTCTTGTTTATATCCAGATAAACCTTACCCTTTGCGAGTTCCTGAGCCTGCACTGACTGGGCCAATACGCAGGCGGCGGCGATTGCTAAAAATGCTTTCATGTGAAATGTAGTTTTGCCGCTAAAGTACCCTATTGGGATTAAAAGAAAATAAAGGGAATATAAAGTAATTATAAAACACCCATATTTTATTATCGCGCCTGCGCAGTCGCCAGCATACGGTTGACTTCGTCAATCATTGATTTGGCCGCATCATGCATCCGGGGATTGCCAGCAAAGTCTGCATCAAGCGTAACCGCTTTTGACTTCTCTTTATAAGTATATTTCAAATAAAAACGCGGCACGGTAGAGTGTGTAGAATCTTCTTTCCACTGCGGGCCAGTCATGTCCGTATCTAAATTCCAGAAGCCTAATTCCATCGCTTTACGATGCAGGTATAATAGGTCATCTTTGGTGAATTTTACGGTATCGGTGATCAGCGAATCCTGTTTGTTCAAATATTTATAGATGCGTGTTTTTGAGTTGTATTCATTGACCATGTGGTTGGGTTCACCGTATTTGAATTCAATCGATTCAAAATCCGCAAAACGGAAAGGTGCGTTCTTGATCATATTGCTATAGTAATAGACACAATACATCAAAAATGGCACAATAACACATAGGCCTAAAAAAATCTTTTTACTTTTTATTGTCATTTCTATAAAATTTTGACAAAAATAAGGATTTATATACCGTATAAAAGATTATATAAACATATGACATAAAACCTACATGTCTTCAGCTTCAAATCTTTGGTGATCCAGCATCAACAAAGGTTTTGGCATACCAGCTGTCCGAAAGATCCGATATGATGACACCCTTACGTGTGGAGACATGCACAAACTTGTTATTATGTAAGTATACGCCGACGTGGTCGATTCCTTTTCGACCAAAAGAGAAGAAGAGCAGATCTCCTTCTTCCAGCTTTTCGGGTTTCTTTTTTTTGACGATGCCCTCCATATCCCTTGATGTACGCGGCAGGCTTCCTTTGTACACTTCTATATAAAGGAGGTTTACAAAACCTGAGCAGTCCACTCCGGCTTTCGTCTGTCCGCCCATACGGTGCGGTATACCCATCCAGTCATCGATAAAGGAATATAATTGGGGATTAAGCTTTTTGGGACTCACGTCGAGTAATGCCGCGTAATTGTCGAGCCTTGACCCGGAAAACGTCTTTCCACGCGCAGTACTGGCATCGGTCAATACCGAACCCGAAGCGTGGGAATTGGAACTGAGTGTTTTTCTCTTCGTTGAACAGCTACTCAACAACAATAACGTGCTCAAAAAGAAAATGTAATAAGATCTAGCAATCATCATAGCCGATATCATTCCGGTAAAACAAACATAGAAAAATTGCTTTTTTTCCACAAGTTTTATTTCAGTGTCTCACCGCCGAACAGACGATGTTGCAGAGATACATGTACTTCCTTAAAAAAGCGGCAAGTAGAAAGTCCTTTTTCTGTCAACAAGAAGGTCTGGGCGAGGAAAGAATTGTTCAGAATCGTAACTTTGCCGGCTAATTTATTTGTGAATGGAAAAATTAAAAGGTGCATTAGCCGTCTTTTTAGGTGCAAGCAGTTTCGGTATATTATCTACTTTTGTAAAAAAAGCCTATGGTCAGGGGCTTACGCTGGGGCAGGTAACAGGAATCCAGGTATTGTTTGGCATGCTGATTCTATGGATTATCTTGATCCTGATGGACGTATTTTCGGCCGGTCCAACAACTTCGGAAGCTCGAAAGTCATCCTGGGTCAAAATTCTGGTCAGTGGCACATCCACCGGCTTAGTCAGTGTATTATATTACAAATGTGTACAGCTTGTTCCAGCTTCATTGGCTATTGTATTGCTGATGCAGTATATCTGGATCGGTGTGGTCATTGAATTTATTTTTTTCAGGACCAAGCCGTCCAAAAACAATTTGATCGGGATCGGAATCGTCCTAATGGCCACGTTGTTGGCGACCGGACTGATTGAAAAGGGACTCAGCCAGCTTAATCTCACTGGAATTGTATTTGGCTTGCTTGCTGCCACGGCATACTCGGTGTTTATGATTGTAAATGGCCGCGTGGGCAATGATTATCACCCAGTACAAAAAAGTGCAATCATGGTAACAGGTTCCTGTGTGCTCATCTTTACCCTATTTCCCCCTGTTTACTTATTCAATGGACAATTTGATCATCACTATCTATATTTCGGGCTTATCCTTTCGCTATTCGGCACCGTGATCCCACCGTTACTATTCGCCTACGGCTTACCCAAAACGGGGTTCTCACTGGGCGGAATATTAAGTTCTGCCGAACTTCCGGTGGCGACGTGCATGTCATATTTCATCCTGCATGAGTCTGTGACATGGCTGCAATGGCTCGGCGTATTGTTGATCCTCGGCACAGTCATCTGGCTGAACGCCGCCAAAGAGAAAGCACATTAACGGTCTTTAATTCCGTAAAAAAGAAGCTGTTCCAGACTCAATAAAGGGAAACCGCTGAATACAACATTTTGAAAGGCTGAGAAAGGTATAGGCGTTAATGTGCCAAGGTTTCAGGAATTTCTTCCACCTCAACTTCACAGCTATCTGTTACTTCCATAAACTTCACAGGAATAACCTCATTGACCAACAATGGATCATAAAGAGAGCGTACTTTGACGTAATTTTTGGAAAAGCCATGCATATAACCGTCTTTTTCGTCCGCTTCAAACAGCACATCACCAATAGCCCCCAACTGCGATTCATAAAAAGCACGGCGTTTCTTCTCAGAAAGGATATGCAGCATCTTGCTCCGGTCACTCCGCTGTGCCCCCGGCACTGCTCCTTCCATCTGAGCCGCAATGGTATTTTCACGTTCCGAATACGTAAACACATGCAGATAAGATATATCCAGTTCGTTCAGAAAATTATAGGTGTCGATAAAGTCCTCACGGGTCTCTCCCGGAAATCCTACAATCACGTCCACGCCAATACAACAGTTTGGCATCAGATTTTTGATAAATTCTACACGTTCAGTGTACAGCTCACGTCGATATCTCCTGCGCATCAGGCCCAGGATTTTATTGCTCCCCGATTGCAATGGCATATGAAAGTGTGGTACAAAACGTTTGGACTGGGCCACAAATTCAATGATGTCATTGGACAGCAGGTTGGGCTCAATGGAAGAGATGCGGATGCGGTCAATTCCTTCTATTTCATCCAAGGCTTTTACCAGATCCAGAAACCGGTCTTCGCGTTTACCGTTGCGAATCCCAAAATCACCGATATTGACTCCTGTGAGTACGATTTCTTTCACTCCAGAAGCAGCAATTTCTTCTGCCTGACGTACGATATCATCAATTTTGCCCGAGCGGCTGCTGCCCCGTGCCAGCGGGATAGTACAAAAAGTACAGGAATAATCACATCCATCCTGAACCTTTAAAAAGGTACGGGTACGATCACCTATCGAGTAAGCCGACACAAACTGGTTGGTCTCATCAATCGGGCCATTATAAACAATCGTTTTCTCCTGCTTGGTCAGGTCATTGATATGTTCGATAATATTAAACTTTTCAGCCGCTCCTAGCACCATATCGACCCCCGGAATCTCCGCGATTTCCTTCGGTTTTAATTGTGCATAGCAGCCTACGATCGTAATATAGGCGTTTGGGGAGTGCTTTAATGCCTCCTTGACCACCTTTCTACACTTCTTGTCTGCATTGTCAGTGACAGAACAGGTATTGATCACATAAACATCTGCCCGGCTGTTGAACGCAGTGGTCTCATAGCCCGCATCCTTAAACAAGCGGCCTATGGATGATGTTTCTGAATAATTCAGCTTACATCCAAGTGTATAGAAAGCTACCTTTTTATTCTCCATAATATTTTGCAAAATTACATTTTTTTTCAGTAACCCCTCCTATCAATTTAAGTTTTGACTTTCTCGTTATAGGGATTTTCCTTAGTTTTGACTGTCCCGGTAGAAATCAGCAACCAGGCCTGCAGGCGGCTGGCCCGCATGTTGCAAATCAGGGAGATTAAATTCACGTTATAGAAATGTAATCCATGAAACAATATTTAGATTTACTCAGGCATGTTTATACAAACGGTGTAGTAAAGACAGACCGTACCGGTACTGGTACCAAAAGTGTCTTTGGATATCAGATGCGTTTCGATCTCCGGGAAGGCTTCCCTTTGGTGACGACAAAAAAATTACATTTACGATCAATTATACATGAGCTGATCTGGTTTTTGAAAGGTGAAACCAATATCAAGTACCTCAAAGAAAACGGGGTAAGCATTTGGGACGAATGGGCAGACGAACAGGGCAACCTAGGCCCAGTGTATGGCTCACAATGGCGCTCCTGGCCAACGCCGGATGGCCGTCATATTGACCAGATCGCGCAGGTCATAAACCAGTTAAAAAAATCTCCTGACTCCCGTCGTATCATTGTGTCGGCATGGAATGTCGCTGAAATCGAACATATGGCACTCCCGCCCTGCCACGCCTTTTTCCAATTTTATGTTGCCCCAGCGCAACCTGAAAAAGGCATATTGAAGCCACAGTTGTCTTGCCAGCTTTATCAGCGGAGCGCGGATATCTTCCTGGGGGTTCCCTTTAATATCGCCTCTTATGCCCTATTGACGATGATGGTCGCACAGGTCTGCGACATGGAAGCGGCAGAATTTATTCATACATTAGGTGATGCCCACATCTACAGCAATCATTTCGAACAGACCGAACTGCAGCTGAGCCGCGCACCAATGTCACTTCCGCAGATGAAAATAAATCCGGAGGTCAGGGACATTTTCGATTTCAAATTTGAGGACTTTGAATTGTTAAATTACCAATCGCACCCGCATATTAAGGCACCGGTCGCCGTATAATATTATCGGAGGATAATATACATTTGCCAGCAAGATTCCGCTTATTCATAGCATTTTGCGCACCACAATTTAATACAGATAAAACGATGAGTAACCCAACGATAACATTAATTGTAGCTGCATCAGAGAACAATGCCATAGGTATCAATAACCAAATGCCATGGCATTTACCCAATGATTTCAAATATTTCAAGAAGAACACGCTGGATCATTCGGTGCTGATGGGGAGAAAAACATTTGACGCTATCGGCAAAGCATTGCCCGGACGAAGGAATATCGTTATTACCCGAAACGCCGAATTTCAGGCCGATGAAGTGGATGTGGCCAACAGCATCCAGGAAGCGCTACTCTATTGCCGTGATGAACGTGAGGTATTCATCATCGGGGGAGCGAATATTTATCAGCAAGCGCTGCCTTTGGCAAGTAAAGTATTGCTGACCCGTGTTCATACAACGATACCCGGCGATGCTTTCTTTCCTACCCTATCGTCAGAAGACTGGGAACTCGTTTCCTCAGAATTGCATGCTGCCGACGATAGACACGCCTTTGCCTACACTTTTGAAGTGCATATAAAAAAGTAAGAGGTTTGACATAATATGCATAAGTGTTTTTTCTTATTCCTTGTCTTTTTTATGACACACAGCTATGCGCAGCAGATCGATACGGTCTATTTAGAAAAGCTGCTCCGGAGCCGGCCCGATCTTTTTCAGCCTATATTGGATCATCCAACAAAAAAAGAGGTTCAGATCCTCTACACGCAGATAGATCGTGACGAATCCAACATCCCGCATTTTAGATCATATAGTTATAGGCTGAATCCAAGCTGGTACTTCTATCCAGCGAGCACGGTCAAACTTCCGACGGCCATTTTTGCCCTTGAGAAACTCAACGACCTGAACCTAGCCGGATTGACCAAAGACACTCCGCTACGCATTGATACGGCATTCGAAAGACAAACAGCAGTTGCAAAAGATGAGTCCGCCAAAAACGGCCTCCCTTCCATAGCACAGTATATAAAAAAAATATTATTGACCAGCGATAACGATGCTCAAAACAGGTTGTTTGAATTTATTGGCCGTGCGCCACTAAATGCGAAGCTCCAAAAACATGGGGCTATGCACAGCAGAATTGTCAATCGCCTGGCCATCGGCGACAAGGGAATATGGTCCAGACACACCAACCCCATTACATTCTATAAGGGCAATCAGGTCATCTATCAGCAGCCAGCGCAATATGATCCAAAAGATTATGACATTAAACTTGAAAATACACTTCAGGGAAAAGGTTATATAAACGACCGGGAAGAGCTGGTGCACGAACCCTGGAGTTTCGAGGGGTTAAATGCATATGCGCTGGAAGATCAACAGCTCATCTTAAAAAAACTGCTGTTTCCCGAAGCTTTTAAACGTAATGAACGTTTTAACCTACATCCAGATGATTACGCGCTACTTTACGATTATATGTCGCGTTACCCGTTTGAATCCGATTTTCCCAAATATGATACCACGGAGTTCTGGCCAACATATAGCAAATTACTTTTCTATGGCAGGGACAAAAATGCGTTTTTAAATCCAGATATCCGGATCTTCAATAAGTACGGAGATTCGTATGGATATAATATCGACAATGCTTACATTGTTGATTTCAAACATGGTGTCGAGTTTTTGCTTGCGGTCGTGGTACAATCGAATGAAAATGGCATCTACAACGACGGTATCTATGAATACGAAACGGTCACCTATCCTTTCCTGAAAAATATCGGGCAATTGATCTATCAAGAAGAATTGAAAAGAACAAAGACAATCAGACCGGATCTATCCAGATTTGATTTTAGAAAATAATATAAAGGCCTTCATGAACTGAAGGCCTTTATATTATTTTCTGCTATATTTTTTTGCAGAGGCAATCGCTTAGACCGGACGCTTCAAGGCACTTTCGATGAGCTCCGCGTAAAACTCCCCTTCCTTCATACCATAAGCACGGACTTGTTGTGGAATAAAACTCTGTGCTGTCTGTCCCGGGATGGTATTGATTTCGATGAAATAAAACTTATCGGTACCGCTTTCCAAAAAGAAATCTACACGGACCATCCCTTTGCAGTTCAGACGTACATAAATCTCCTTCAGAATACGTGCAGCGCGTTGCTGCTGCTCTACAGTTAGATCTGCCGGTGTTATTTCTTCTGTCAGCCCGGGTACATATTTGGCTTCATAGTCAAAAAATTCGCGTGTGGTACGCACCTCTGTTGCCGGTAAGACTATCAGCTCGCCCGCAGCATTGCGAAAAATCCCTTCTGAAAACTCCCGCCCCGTCACAAATTCCTCAACAATCACCTGTTTTCCCGTATTTTCAGCATCGAAGGCTTTATCAATGGCTTGCTGCAGCTGGGAAGCTTCTTTCACTTTGGTCATTCCGATGCTGCTTCCACCAGCATTGGGCTTCACAAAATAAGGAAGGGACAAATTACTTTCCACGATACGGATAGCATCCACCCGTTGCGACTCGAACAACAACACGGACTTGGCGAGAAATAACTCGGGAATACCGCTTAATACCGCTTTGGTGTACCCTTTATTCATTGTCAGTGCCGACGTCAGCGCATCACATGAGGTATACGGTATGTTCAGCAGATCAAAATAACTTTGCAGCCTGCCGTCTTCCCCGGGTACGCCATGGACCATGATAAAGGCCAGATCAAAGGTGATGGTTTCCCCTTGTAGTGGAAGTGTAAAATCTTCCTTAGCAACGGAATGGCGTTCACCATTCGGATCTTCATAAAACCAAGCCTCCTTACTGATCGTAATCCGATAAACATCGTATTTTTCGTGATCTAGCTGAGTGTATACAAAGGCTGCACTTTTGAAAGAAACTGCTGCCTCCTCCGTGTAACCTCCGGTTATTAATGCTATTTTTGCTTTCATAAATTTTAGCGATTCGAATAGCAAATATAATTTGCTATACACGGAAAAACGAATAATTTTGTGACGAATAATTTTAATTTAACCATTCTGCTAAACTGGCGTCAATATTGCGGTCTTATGCAGAATTCATCTTTAATATTATATATAGAAAATGTCCAAAATCGTACAATATCTTCAGACGCCCACATTCAGGAAGAATCTTATTGCCGCATTTATCGCGATAATCTGTCTATTTCTGGCTATATATGTTGGACTGAAAATATATACTAAACATGATGAATCGATAGCGGTTCCAAAAGTAAAAGGTCTACATATCAATGCTGCGCTGCAGGCATTGGAAAATGCAGGACTAGAGTACCAGATCGACTCTGTTTATCAGATGGATGCCAAACCCGGCCTGGTGATCGAACAGGATCCCGAACAGGGATTTCACGTGAAATCGGGTCGGACAATATACCTTACGATTATCACACAGGTGGCTCCCGAAGTTGCTTTTCCAAATATTAAAGACAAAACACTCATTGAAGCAACAGCCATTCTAAAAAATCATAACCTTAAAATAGGTGATACATCCTATGTGGCAGACATCGCCCGCGATATCGTTTTAGATGCCCAGTTTGCCGGTCAGTCGATCCGAAATGGCCGAATGATACCGAAAGGTTCGCGTATTGACCTGGTGCTGGGCAATGGCCTTGGGGCAAACGAAGTGGAAATTCCGAACCTGATCGGTCTGCCGCTGAATGAAGCTAAATTTGCGCTTTCGGGTGCAGGCCTTGGCTTAGGTACTGTCACGTACGACCCCAATGTCACCGATACAACGACTGCCGTGATCAGTGCGCAGTCACCGGGAATAGAAAAGGGATTAACGAGCCTCGGGGCTAAAATTGATGTCACGCTTTCTCTTACGGCTCCCGCTCCTACGGCAACTGGAACACCGGGGACGACAGGTATGTCCAAGCCGCAAACTAATCCGTCACAGACAAACCTTCCGGTTAAGTCTACAGTCCCAGCAAAACCGACGACAACAGGCTCACCGGCAAAATCAACAAATCCACCAGGGGCAACACAAAAAAAGGAAAATAAAAGCAATAGTCTGGGCTTCTGATGCTACGGGAAAGGATTTGACCGGCAGCCTACGAACTATAGCGCAGGAAAATACCGTTAATACATAAAAACAATAAGCTGATGAAGCAAAACAGTGATAATCTTGGCTCTGGGCAATTATCGGACTAGCGTACCTGAATTTCTTGCAACTGAAAATATAAATGAATGAAAAATAAAAAAGGAATACCAAGCTGGCTAAAAATTGGGTTAGTCATCGTTATCGTGATCGGCGGCTATTTTGCCTGGATCTTTTACCGTGCATTTTTTGCTTCCAACGTATCTGGAGAAAAGAAATACCTTTACATCCATGAGGGTGAAAAATATGAAGACGTCCTGAAATCAATCCGGGATTCCAATCTGCTGGATGATATCGCATCTTTTGAACGGGCAGCACAGTATAAAAAATATGCCCAAAGTATTAAATCAGGCCGATATTTGTTAAGCCCCGGTATGAACAACAGGCGTCTGATCGGAAATCTGATGGGCGGCTATCAGGAACCCGTTAAATTTAGGTTCGCCAACGTTCGCCTAAAAGAGAATATGGCTGCATTGCTCGGCAAAAATTTCGAAGCTGATTCAGCAGCGTTTATCGCGATATTGAATGATGAAACTATTGCACAGAAATTTGGTTTTACCAAAGAAAATTTTATTTCAATATTTATTCCCAATACCTACGAGATTTATTGGAACACAAGTCCGGAGAAGATCATCGCCCGCTTTGACGACGAATGGAAAAAGTTCTGGAACGCTGAACGGATGACCAAAGCAAAAGCCCTTAACCTGACTCAACAGCAGGTCAGTACCTTGGCGTCCATTGTAAAAGGCGAAGCCCTGCACCAGGACGAGATGCCTATGATCGCAGGGTTATATCTGAACCGTCTGAAAAAAGGCATGTTGCTTCAGGCCGACCCGACTGTGATCTTCGCCAACAACGACTTTTCCATCAGAAGGGTACTCAACAAGCATCTGAGAATGGATAATCCTTATAACACATACATTTATAGAGGATTGCCTCCGGGGCCTATTTCCATCCCCAGTATAGCTGCTATAGATGCCGTACTAAACTTTAAACAGCATGACTATATTTATATGTGTGCCAAAGATGACTTCTCGGGCTATCATAACTTTGCCACAACAGAAGCCGAGCATTTAGTCAATGCCCGTAAATTCCAACAGGCGCTAGACGCAAGAAATATCAAAAAGTAATGTTTGTATTTGATCATCAGATTCGTGTGCGCTATGCTGAGACGGACCAAATGGGTTATGTCTATTATGGGAATTATGCTGCATTTTACGAAATTGCACGGACCGAAATGCTCAGGAGCACAGGCATATCCTATAAAGAGCTGGAAGAGATGGGCGTCATGCTTCCTGTCACGGAGATGAAAACAAAATATCTCAAGCCCGGAAAGTATGACGACCTGATTACAATACGAGTTACGATACGCAAAAAGCCTGCTGTACGCATTGTTTTTGAATATGAGCTTTTCAATGAGAGCGGTGAACTGCTCAACCAGGGGGAGACTACACTGGTATTTGTGAATATGGAGAAAAACAAACCCTGTATGCCACCACAGGTCTTCCTCGATAAAATGAGTAAATACTTTAATTGATATGGGGAAATTCCACCAATGGCTATTAAGATTTGAACCTTATTTTAGACTGGTCGAATGGAGTAAGCACATCATACTGCCGGGATTTGGGTCACTCCCCTTATACACCGTTGCGGTATTTTTTTTTCAGGAGCTTTCCAGAGACTCTATCGTGAGCAAGGCATCTTCCTTATCTTATAGTTTTTTGCTGGCTATATTCCCCGGTATTATTTTTCTGTTTACTTTGATTCCCTATATTCCAATCGACAACTTTCAGGAGCAGCTACTGGATTTTCTCGCAGTAGTAATCCCGAAAAATGCGTTCCTTGTCGTCGAGACCACATTGGAAGATATTATCAAAAACCAGAATGGTGGGTTACTTTCCTTTGGTTTTTTGTTTGCAACATATTTTGCCACCAACGGAATGGCTTCATTGATGAATGCCTTTAACAAGGCTTCTTTAATGACAGAAAAAAGACCGTGGGCAAGAAAACGTGTCATTGCCTTGGCCCTGGCCTTCCTGATTATCTTTGCGCTGACTGTGGGCATGACCATATTCACTATTGCTGGTATCACCATCGACTACCTGAAGGAAACGACAGGTATCAAATCCAGCATGTGGGCTATATTATTAAAAATCGCGCGCTGGATGATCATTTTCGCCATTTATTTTTTTACGGTAAGCTGCATCTATAAATTTGGTCCATCTACCTCCAACAGATGGAAGTTATTTAGTCCGGGAGCATCCATGGCAACTATCCTCGCCATTCTGACATTCTCCATATTTACTTTTTATATCAACCACTTTGGCGCATATAATAAATTGTACGGGTCTATCGGGACTTTGATTGTGATCATGCTCTGGATCTATTTAAACACACTTATCTTATTACTGGGATATGAATTAAATGCTGCCATTGCCCTCTCCAAACAAACCATAGTCATCGCCAAACCTCGGATTTTCAACTCATTCAAGAAAGATGCACGCTAACATCTTTCGTAACTATTCAAGATGTTCTGGTCTTTGCAACGGTGTGCCAATCGACTTATAACGAGGGCTGCGACTACATAGATACCTTTCCTTTGGGATAAGTGGAAGTCTTTCAATAAAATATAGAAAAATAAAGTTTTGGAATAAAAGATTTTTTGTACCTTTGCAACTCCTACAACGTAGGAAAAAGGAGAAAATTAATTAATGGCAAAAAAACAAGAAGCAGAAAAAGAATTAGCAGCGAAAAACGCGGAGCTACAAGGTGCTGACACTAAAGTAGTGAAAGACACTGAAAAAATTGAATCAGAAGCTGATTCAAACTTAATCGACGAAATCAAATCAAACACTTGGATCACACCGGAAGGTGAATTTGACTGGGATGCGAATGATAAAGGTTTCGGAAATTATAGCGAAGCTGAACGCGCTAAACTTGAAGCACAATACGCTGATACTTTCAACCAGGTTAATCAAGGTGAAATTATCGAAGGTACTGTAGTTTCTATCAACAACAAAGACGTTGTCTTAAATGTTGGTTTCAAATCTGACGGTTTAGTCTCTTTATCAGAATTCCGTGACTTACCAGAATTAAAAGTTGGTGACAAAGTTGACGTATTTGTTGAATCTCAAGAAGATGCTAACGGTCAATTAGTACTTTCTCGTAAACGTGCTAAAACTCAAAAATCTTGGGAAGCTATCAATGAAGCATTGGAAAACGATGCTATCATTACTGGTTTCGTTAAGAGCCGTACTAAAGGTGGTCTTATCGTTGACATCAAAGGTGTTGAAGCATTCTTACCTGGATCTCAAATCGATATCAAACCTATCCGTGACTACGATGTATACGTAGGTAAAACAATGGAATTCAAAGTTGTTAAAATCAACCACGAATTCAAAAACGTTGTTGTATCACACAAAGTATTAATCGAAAACGACTTAGAAAACCAAAAATCTGAGATCGTAGCTAAATTAGAAAAAGGTCAAGTATTAGAAGGAACAGTTAAAAATATCACTGACTTCGGTGTGTTCATCGACTTGGGTGGTGTTGACGGTTTGTTACATATCACAGATATCTCTTGGGGCCGTATCGAGCATCCAAAAGAAGTTTTGTCTCTAGATCAAACAATCAACGTTGTTGTATTAGACTTTGATGATGAGAAGAAACGTATCGCTTTAGGCTTGAAACAATTGTCTGAGCATCCTTGGGAATCTTTAGATACCGCGTTGGAAGTTGGTTCTAAAGTTAAAGGTAAAATCGTAACAGTTGCTGATTACGGTGCTTTCCTAGAAATCATCCCTGGTGTTGAAGGTCTGATCCACGTTTCAGAAATGTCTTGGTCACAAAACCTACGTTCTCCTCAAGAGTTCTTGAAAGTGGGTGATGAGATCGAAGCTCAAATCTTAACTTTGGACCGTGATGAGCGTAAAATGAGCTTAGGTATCAAACAATTGACTCCAGATCCTTGGAAAAATATTACTGAGCGTTACCCTGTAGGTTCTAAACAAACTGCTGTAGTTAAGAATATGACTAACTTCGGTGTATTTGTTGAACTAGAAGAAGGTATCGACGGTCTGATCCACATCTCTGATTTATCTTGGTCTAAGAAAATCAATCACCCGAACGAATTTACTAAAGTTGGTGAAACATTAGACGTCGTTGTTTTAGAGCTAGACGAAGAAAACCGCAAATTATCTTTAGGTCACAAACAATTGGAAGAAAACCCTTGGGATACTTTCGAAACAATCTTTACTGAAGGTTCTATCCACGAAGGTACTGTGATCAAAGTGGGTGATAAAGGTGACATCGTAGCTTTACAGTATGGTGTTGAAGGTTTCTGTCCTTCTAAACACTCAGTTAAAGAAGACGGTTCTTCATTGAAAGTTGATGAAGTTGCTTCATTCAAAATCATCGAATTCAACAAAGAAAACAAACGTCTAGTAATCTCTCACTCTCGTATCTGGGAAGAAGAGAAAGAAGAAGCTCGCAAAGAAGAGTCCAACAATCGTAAAAAAGACGCTAAAGCTGAATCTTCAGCTGTGAAAAAAGTAAAAGATTCTGTTGAAAAATCTACTTTAGGCGACTTAGACGTGTTAGCTCAATTGAAAGAGCAAATGGAAAATGATAAAAACGCTAAGTAATTAGCTATTTAAATCCATAAAAAGAGGCGGTCCACATATGGACCGCCTCTTTGTTTTTAACGGTCTGCTTTGTAAATTTGTGTCTATAAGTGTTATTGTTATGTCATTCAAATCAGCCTTAATTAGCCCTGCGGAACTTCAGGAGGCACTAACAAAAAACGACCACCTCATCCTACTCGACTGCACGATCGATAAGGTTGGCCAATCGTTAAAAGATGCTCCATTAGAATTACTTCCCAATTCACTATTTTTCGACATTGAAGGAAAATTTTCCGATCCTGCCTCTAAATTGCCACATACTTTGGTTTCCGAACAGGTTTTTCAACGCGGTGTGCGAGCCCTAGGCGTTGATCAAGATAGCACAGTGGTTTTATACGACCGATGGGGTATCTATTCCAGTCCAAGAGGCTGGTGGATGTTTAAGGTAATGGGATTCAATCAGGTATATATTCTAAACGGTGGTCTTCCTGCCTGGAAAGAAGCAAAGTATCCATTGGTAAATAGCTATCAAGAGAACATCAAAAACGGTAATTTTGAAGCGCATTTTCAAAAAAACTTATATGCCGATAAAGAGTACATTTTAGCACATTATAGATCATCGGAAGTCAGTATCTTCGATGCCCGCAGCAAAGGACGCTTTAATGGTTTAGTAGCTGAGCCGCGTAAGGGGCTTAATGGTGGGCATATCCCCCATTCCAGAAACCTACCCTTTGAAGAAGTACTTGACGGTGTTTGCTATAAGGATGTCGCTGAATTAAAACGACAATTCGAGCATTTTAATACAATGGAAAAAGAACATGTGTTCACCTGTGGCTCTGGGATCACCGCCTCCATACTGGCTTTCGCCTGCTATCTTTCGGGGCAGCACAACATTCGCGTTTACGATGGATCATGGTCTGAATGGGGCCGTGAGGAACTAAACCTTCCTACAGAAAAATAATCAGAATAAGGTGTTCCAGGAATAGAGATTTGCCTCCAGACGGATGACCTCAGCGTCAAGTAGCTCACGAATAATCTCTATTCTTCTTTTTTCCGAGCCAACCGTCAGACCACCGACAAGATCATGCAGGTTTTTGGGTCCGGCCAATAAGCTGACTTTAACTTCTTGCTTGATTTTTGCTCGCTGGTTTTCCTGATGATTCCGAATCAGGCACAGGTCACAGACCTGACAAAATCCTGCATTCTTTTCTCCGAAATAAAGCAGCAAAGACTGACTACGGCAATGTGACTTTTCGATATAACCAATCATTCCATTAACCTGATCTTCTTTTACCTGATGGCGTTCGCGGATAAAAACATGATCGATATGCAAGTGTTTATAGTCAACGCGATTCTGTAAAAAAGTTAGCTGTGGAGCGTCAGTAGACGGCAGATAGCTTGCTATCTCCAATCCTTCCAAGGACTTTAACAGTTCGACAACCTTTGCATAAGGTATCCCCAGCTTGTTGGCAAACTCATATTCATTGATCAGAATATAATTTTCAAATACACCACCATAGGTACGCAAAATTGCCTTGATCAATTTATCATATTTTGCATATTGTACCTGCACCTTGTACAGTTCGGTATGATCTATTTCAAATTTAAACCGTGAAGGTATTGTTACTGCTTCGGACAACGTGAGCCAGCCATCACGTTCCAGAAACTTCAGCGCGTTCATTACCGGAACCAACGGCAGCTGATACTTCTTCGCAAATGTAACTACATCAAAATCCACGGTAATCCCTGCTCCAGCCCCATAGGGAATCTGGAAGTGGTTACATAGGTAATGATAACTCTGCTGGATAAAAGGAATATCCGGAAAACTTACCTGCAGCGTGTCAAGCAATTTTTGTTCATCATTTTTCTGGTAGAGAATGACCGGATAAGCTTTTTTTCCGTCCCGTCCTGCCCTACCAGCCTCTTGATAATAGGCTTCTAAGGAGTCAGGTAGATCCAGATGGATCACAAATCGCACATCAGGCTTATCGATCCCCATTCCAAAGGCGTTGGTCGCAACAATAACACGAATATTGTTATTCATCCAGGCATCTTGCTTTTGGTCCCGTTCCGGCCCGGGCAGGCCTGCATGATAATAATCTGACGAGATACCATTGTTGATCAATATTCGGGCGATTTCCAGTGTCTCTCTGCGATTTCTGACATAAACGATACCAGAGCCGCCCAGCTTATGGATAATACGCACCATGCGTCCCATCTTATCTTCCTCCTCGATTGCCATATACGCCAAATTGTCCCGCAAGAAACTTTTGACAAACACATTCGACGCCGGAAAACCTAGCTTGCGCTGTATATCAGCAATAACCCGCTCTGTTGCTGTTGCCGTCAGGGCCAAGAAGGGGACGTCGGGATGCAGTTCTCTGAGCCTGGCCAATTCCAGATACGGCGGGCGGAAATCATAGCCCCATTGGGAGATGCAATGTGCTTCATCAACAGCAAACAGATTAACCTTCATATAACGTATACGCTCCCTGACCAAATCACTATAAAGCCGTTCGGGCGAAAGATACAAAAACTTGATCTGCCCGTAGACACAATTGTCTAAGGTAATATCCACTTCCCGTTTTTTCATTCCGGAATAAATCGCCACTGCCTGAATACCATTTTTTTGCAGATGTTCGACCTGGTCTTTCATCAGGGCAATAAGTGGGGTAACAACAATGCATATCCCTTCTTTCATCAGAGCCGGCACCTGAAAACAAATAGACTTTCCCCCGCCAGTTGGCAAAAGGGCCAGGGTATCTTTACCCGACATGACCGATTGGATGATTTCCTCCTGTAAAGGTCGGAAGGATTCAAATCCCCAATATTGTCTTAAGATGGATAGACTATCTAATGTCATAAGTTCTCCTTATTCCAAACATACGCAAAATTATCTTTTAAGATATAATAGGATACACCCAAACTGTCAAGTTCAGTCTTTGTCTGCTGTACATACCTCAAGGAATTGGATCCATCAACGATAATCAGTTTGGGTCTGATTTGCCCAATGAGAATGGATAGCTCTTTGACGGCGTTCTTTCGGACAATGGCCAAATCAGCCTGCGGAAGCCGATCACTGCGCTGCTCGATAACGGCTATTTTACCTATAGGAAGGGAGATCAAATAATTTTTTCGCCTATCGTTGGTCAAAGGGATAAACTGGATTTGATCGCCCGCTGTCAGCGCAGAAATCTCCCGTCCGCAAGCATATTGCAGGGAAGTATGCTGTAAAGAATCAAAGGTACTATAGACCAGCCCTCTCCGGTGCCTGAAGTAGGCTATGGTCAGCTCATTTCGGGTATTATAAACCCGAAATTGTTCACTATCGATCTTCGTTGTACGATCATGGAGATCGATCAGCAGCATTGCGACTATACAAAAAAGGCCTAGATAAGCGTATTTCTTATCTCTCCATTGATACGCATATAGCAGCAAAAATATAGCGAAGTAGGAAAGCAGTAGAAAACCGATATCGATGATATCATACCTTACTGTCGAAAATGCTAAGCGCTCAATATACTTTAAACAAGATAATATTACCGCAATCAGATACTCTAAAACATCACCCAGCATATGGTTGAGCCACTCCAATGGGCTGACGGTCATCACGAAACCGAGGTACATAATCAGGCTGGACGGAAAGTCGACAAGCAGGTTGGCAAATAGAAAATAGGTGGGAAACTGACCAAAATAATAGAGACTGAGTGGTGTTGTCAGCAGCTGGGCAGCGATGGAAATACTGAATGTGTCCCTTAGAAAGCGGAACACAGGACTTGTGACCACTATGACCCGTTCGAAAATCGGAATAAGCAGGGTCATACCGAGTACGGCTAGAAAGGAGAGCTGAAAGCCAACATCCATGATGGAACGGGGGGCACAGATCAGAATAAGTAGTGCAGCCGCTATCAAGGTATTGAACGTAGAACGGCTTCGTCTAAAGTGTTCGGCACATACGATGAAACTGATCATGATGGCCGCTCTGGCTATGGGGGGATCCAATCCAGCAATAAATGCATAAGACCAGATAATCAAGAGAGTCAGTAGAAAGGGCAGCCATGAGGCTGGCCCCCGCCAGCTGATCCGTTTAAAAATTAGCGATAGAAATCCGAAAAGTATAGCCACATGCATACCCGAAACGCTCAGCACGTGAATGGTGCCGGTATTGGTAAACGCACGGATATTATCTTCGCTGATATCGCTCCGGAAACCGTACAACAATGCTGCGGCTATTGAAAAATACTGTTCCTCGGAGAAATAAGGATACAACTTCATCAGAAAGTGCTGGCGGATCCGCAACGCCATTCCCCTGATATCAAAATAGCTGGGCAAAGCTGACCCAACAATTCTATATTGTCCGGATTTCAGAAAAAGTTGATGATGGATATCCGATTTTTTTAAATAGCCACGATAATCAAACTGCATAGGATTATAAGGAGGATCTACAACTTTTGCACGGCCTTGTAACCATAGCTTGTCTCCATATTGCAGAAAGTTTTTGGATGTGTCGCGGAGGCTCACCATCATCTTACCCTTTAAAGCGATAAAATTGCCCTGCATATATCCACCGGTAACTTGCGCGGAGAACCGGATGAAGTCAGATTTCACTTTCGGTTCCTCATTCACCTCGACGACATAGCTATCGAGATTAAAATGCGAAAAATGATCTTTGACATAACGAGGGTCATTACGCCAATATTGCCAGACTCCAAACAGTAGAATAACGATATAATAAAATATCGGATAACAGCGTCCCAGCGGTCGACTACCTAGAAAATAACAGCACACTGTCAGCAGCGCCACGACCTGCAGCCCAGACTTCAGATATAAAAAGGATACCAGATCAAACCTAAACAGCGGCGCCACAAGCAGCGCCATAACGTATACAATCGCGATCTTCAGTAATGGAACTCGCTCCAGCGTTTGATCGAAACTTAAATCACTCATAGCTGCCACCTTAACTGTATCTTGATTTCCGATTTTCGGCCGCCATTGATCTCATCTAGCCCTGATCCGATCGTCTCCATCCCCGGGTAAAAGTATACCCCATATTTTGCCCATATATCTAGACGATTACCGACGCGGTACCGTACGTTCATGTAGGTCCGCCAGCCCGTTGCGGTATACATGCCAAAGCTAGATCCGTAAAGTACGTCATTCTCGTATGCATACATGCGGTTGTCGTAGCTGTCTGTCTGAAAATACGCCACCCTTGAATTCAGCTGAATTTTGCCAGCGGAGGGCTTCCAGAAAATGTCCTGGTAAAATAAGTATCCGAAGGTGTTTTCTTCATATTCTTTTTGATACAGATTGGCCTCTGCGCGTGTACGGATGGTCCATACACGGTCCAATTTATACTGAAATTCGAGTCTCACTTGTTGTTTTGCCGTATTCACCAATCCTGTTTCGGTATTTCCTTCTCCGGAGTAATTTACCTGTTTCAGCCGGTTGCGGTACCGGAGAGAAAGCTGGCCTTTTTTATACCACATATATGTGAGCTGACTAAAAATATCAGCTCCTGACGAGCTTGTGTCTGCTTGATATCTGGCCTCGGGAAATCTGAATATGTCCACATAGTTGGACCAGAGGAGTTTTCTTGCAAGCTGATAAGTAAGGCCGATGTAAGCGCCCTGCTCATTTGCAGTATTACTCGATTCACCAAATCCCTGTCCATAGAACGTATGGAAATTCCTCTTGTAATCGCGGATCAGCAACACGGAGGATAGACGTGGATGTAAGCTCATAATCGTTCCGAACAACCAGGCGGTCCCTCCATCGAGACTACTTGCGAACTCGCCAAATAGATGTAAGTTGCGAAACGTATAGTTTGTATATAAAGAAACATTCCGCAATAAGTCTCCTTCAAAATCGTATTGTTGCCTTAGACCACTCCCTTTTACTTTAATGGCATCCAATTGGGATTGATTGACATTGACACCGATTTTCATGCGGTTGTAGCGCCACAGTATATTTATTCCGTAAGTCATCTGATGGGCAGCATTCCGGTAGCGAAGTTCTGTAGGCGTGCGGTGCAATCCTGACACCGCGATAGTCTTAATGATACGCTCCCCATCCTGATCCGTAACATTGCCATCAATAGATCGATAAGAAAAGTAAGGAGTAATCTCCAATGGCTGTAGCTGTATAGTTGCTGTCAAGCCACGCATAAAATTGGTTTCATTCAGTGAGGTATACTGTTTGGCGCCTATGCCCTGCCGGGCGGTGTTCTGTACAAGCCCACCCTTGCCGAAGCTTAGACCGTTCCACATGCTGATACCCTGCCCGAATTGCAGGGCATAATCTCCGATAATGAGATTGTTTATGCGGCCGGCTTTCTTTACGGCTAAACTCACACTGTAGAAATCGAATCCCAATTTTTGCTTACCCGAAAAAAAAGGTTCGCCAGCATCTTTTTCCATATTGATCGCCAGTCGGATCTTGTCTTTAAGCGCCGCCCGGTACCGGACCGCATATTTATTAGCATCGCCAAGGTAGCGGGACCTGCTCGTATCGGTGATCTGGTATCCTTTTGCTTTTTCGAGAAGCTTCCCATAGCGGATTATCAGCTCATGGGAAAAATCCCTTAATTTAGCGTCTTTCAGTGGGCTCGTTTCTCCCACACGGACAAACGGAAGCAATAGATTTACCAACCTCGCATCAAAGCCCTCAATCGACTGCAGTTCCAGTACGTGAATAAAATTGCCGGAAACCTGACGATGCTCCAGGATACGCTGCAACAGCAAAGGGTTGAGAAACTGCAACTCGTTTAATGCTGTTCCATCGGTCTTATTGAGATCAATAGGATGTTTTAGATAGTAATACCATTTTTCGCTGATTTCGCTTAAGTCGGTATCTTCAGGAAGTTCTTCCGACAAGCTTTCAAATAACTCTTCAGGATTGATGTTCTCTTGTGCTTGCGCCATACAGGTTGATCCAACAAAACAACCTATGATGAGCAAAGTTTTGCTGCAATAGTTCATAACAGGTCTTATTCATATTGGCTACGTGTTGGCTTAAATAAGAAGCATATATCTCGGCATGATAATGATTCTTCACTATGAAGTTAGAAAATTAAACACAATAAAAAAAGGCTTGATGAAAAATTTCTCAAGCCTTTTTATTTTATTTAAGAAACGATACTAGATATCGATCTTCGCGTAACGCGCATTTTTTTCTATAAATTCACGTCGGGGAGCAACCTCATCGCCCATCAGCATGGAGAAAATACGGTCACATTCAGCTGCATTTTCAATGGTGACCTGACGCAGGGTACGTGTTTCAGGATTCATCGTGGTTTCCCAGAGCTGTTCTGCATTCATCTCTCCCAGACCTTTATAACGCTGTACATGAACGCTGTCTTCTTTACCTGTACCTTTTAACCGTTGAATAGCATTGATGCGCTGATCTTCATTCCAGGCATACTCATGTTCTTTTCCTTTTTTCACCAAGTACAGCGGAGGTGTTGCGATGTATACATACCCTCTTTCGATTAGCTCTTTCATATACCTAAAATAGAAAGTCAAAATCAGTGTAGTAATGTGCGAACCATCCACGTCCGCATCGGTCATAATAATGATGCGGTGATAACGTAATTTTTCCAGATTCAGCGCTTTTGCATCTTCTGGCGTCCCGACACTCACTCCTAAAGCGGTAAACATATTTTTGATCTCTTCATTTTCGTAGATCTTATGTTCCATTGCTTTCTCCACGTTCAGGATCTTACCGCGCAATGGCATAATGGCTTGATGTTTTCTATCGCGCCCGGACTTGGCAGTACCACCGGCGGAATCTCCCTCGACAAAATAAATTTCACATTTTGTGGGGTCATTATCTTGGCAGTCTGCCAATTTACCGGGTAATCCAGATCCTCCCATCACGGTCTTGCGCTGTACGAGGTCGCGGGCTTTGCGAGCAGCCGCGCGCGCCTGAGCGGCAATCACCACCTTTTGGACAATGGCTTTCGCTTCACGGGGGTTTTCTTCCAGATAGACACCCAAAATTTCTCCTACAGCGACATCAACCGCTCCCATTACTTCAGAGTTACCCAATTTGGTTTTCGTTTGACCTTCAAATTGAGGTTCGGCAACTTTAACAGAAATAACAGCGGTCAATCCCTCACGGAAATCATCCCCAGTGATTTCAACCTTTAAGTTCTTAAGCAAACCTGACTTATCCGCATATGCTTTTAAAGTCCGTGTCAGACCACGGCGGAAACCCGCCACGTGTGATCCCCCCTCAATGGTGTTGATATTATTAACATAAGAATGCACATTCTCCGAATAGGTATCGTTATACTGTAGCGCTAGTTCCACAGGAATCCCCTGTTTAATGCCTTCTACATAGATTGGTTCTGGTATGAGGGCCTGACGAGTGCCATCTAGAAACTTGACAAATTCTTTAAGACCGCCCTCAGAATAAAATGTTTCTTTCTTTTCGGAGCCGTCATCATTGGCTTCACGTTCGTCTTCCAGCGTTAAGCTGACGCCTTTATTCAAAAAGGCCAGTTCACGGAGACGGTTGGCCAAGGTGTCATAATTGTATACCGTGGTCTGCGTAAAGATCGTCGGATCAGGATGAAATGTTACAATAGTACCTGTTTTATCAGATACGCCGACTTCTTTCACATCGTACATCGGCTTACCGATTTCGTATTCCTGCTGGAATATCTTTCCTTCGCGATGTACTTCAGCTTTTAAATGAGTGGATAATGCGTTGACACAAGACACCCCTACACCATGCAGACCGCCCGAAACTTTGTAGGTATCCTTATCAAATTTACCACCAGCGTGCAATACCGTCATCACAAGCTCCAGAGCTGATTTGTTTTCTTTTTTGTTAATTCCTGTAGGGATACCACGACCGTTGTCCCGTACTGAAATGGAGTTGTCTTTATGAATCGTAACAAAAATCTCTGTACAATACCCTGCTACAGCTTCGTCGATTGAATTGTCTACTACCTCGTATACCAAATGGTGCAGTCCTTTGACACCGGTATCACCAATATACATGGATGGACGCTTACGAACCGCCTCTAAACCCTCTAATACCTGAATATTATCGGCCGAGTAGGTGGATGCATTTTTCTTTTCTTCGCTCATTGAAAACCTCTTAAATGTAATATTCAAAAATACGAAATTTAGCCCGATTTAACAAGCCTCCGGCTAAGTTTAAGCGCATAAACGGAATCACTAAAATAGAGGGTAATTTCACTTTTTTGATATGAAAAATTAGAATTTCAATTTTTTTATGTTAGGTTTGTTTCAATAATTATCTGCAAATAACAAAAAGATGAACACTATAATTTCCATTGTATCGAAAGTTTCCTTCGGCCTCTTGCTGGCCGGAGCCATTGTATCATGCAATCAGCAGGGAACAAAAACTTCCAGTGAACCTGCTAAAAATGACGCGAATGCAGTAAGCAAAGAAAGTCAGGACAGCAATAAAGATAAAATCGTTTATATAAATTCAGATTCTCTCTCAGAAAAATACCAGTATTTTAAAGACATCAAATCAAAGCTCGAAGGAAAGGTAAAAAAAGCACAAGCCGATTTACAGTCAAAAAGCACCGCATTTCAACGCGAGGTTGCTGAATACCAAAAAAATGCAGCCACAATGTCTGCTGCTGACAGACAGGCTACCGAACAAAAATTGGCCCGTAAACAAGACGAACTTGCCCGCCTGGATCAGACAGCCTCTTCTTCCATCGCAAAAGATGAATCGGATGAATTTAACAATGTTTATAACAAGATCACTGAATTCCTGAAAAAACATGCTACGGAAAATGGGTATAAACTGGTGTTAACTTACTCGAAGACTAACCCGACGGTACTCTATGCTGACCCTTCCTTGGAAATCACCAATGAAGTGATCAAGCAGTTAAACGAAGAATACAAATCTTCCAAAAAATAGAAATCTCAGTCAGATAGAAGAGATCACATGATCGAATAAAAATAGAGGCTGTTCAATTGTGAACAGCCCATTTTTTTTTAAAAGACCGCTGCATTTTTGCGAACTCTCCCTGCCCGCCCTTTGCATGGATTGGAGCAAACAAAATTGTTTCTTATCTTGTCTTTGCAAAAATCAGATTTATGGTCAGAACAATTGTTGAAAAAGATATTGCCAGTTACGAGTGGATCGATATCTCCGAACCCACTACGGAAGATTTCGCATTCATCAAGCAACGATACGATCTCAATGAAGCATCGATAAAAGACTCCAGAGAACCTGAACATCTGCCTAAAATAGAAGAATTTGAGAATTATACATTTATTATTCTTCGGGTAATGTCTGATAATTTTAAAGAGAATTCTGACAGCATAGGCGAAGTTACAGACCGACTGACTATTTTTTATGGCAACGACTTTGTCATTACTGTCCATAAACGGCGTATTGAATTTCTGGAAAAACTTAAAAATATTGAGTTCACTTCCATCAAAACAAAAAATAGCCGGAAGCTTGCCGTCTTTATTACGACCGCTGCCGTCTTTACATTCAGCAAAACCCTTGAACAGCTTTCCACACGAATCGATTCCTATGAGGAACTCATCTTTCTGAAGCGCATGAAGCAACAGCCCGTTCTAAAAAATCTATATTTTATAAAAAGACAGATTGATGTCGCCAGGAAAGTCATTTTTCTTTATAAAGAAGTTGTCGAACATTTTCATTCCTCGTCCAAAAAAGATGTATATACACGTGATCTGAAGGATCTACAGATACGTACTTCGACCTTATATGAAAACTTATCGGAAAATATTACGCAGCTGCTGAATGTATTTTTTAATATATCATCGAATCATACCAATGAAATCATGCGCATCCTCACCATATTTTCTGTGTTCTTTATGCCGATCACTTTTGTGGCTGGGATTTATGGGATGAATTTTAAAAATATGCCAGAACTGGAGTGGTATTACGGCTATCCCATAGCCTTAGGAATAATGGTCGGGATATCATTAGCCATCTACCTCTGGTTTAAACGGAAAGGCTGGCTATAAGCCAACCTTTTTCTTTGCCGCTGTTACGATAAAGTCTTTAAGATAGAAGGGTTCAAAGTAGGCGACATCCTCAAACTGTTTAAGCCGAAACTTATTAAAAGCCAGCTCGGATAGGAAAGCCGCAGAATTTTTAAATTTCTTGTGCACGACAATATGATCCATCCCCCGAAACAGTTCGTCAAATTTATCTGCCCCCGAACCAAATAAATGGATACGTTGGTATGTATTCAACAGCGCATCATAATGACTTTCATTAATAATTTCGGCTGAAGTATCTTTTATAAGTTCAGCTCTATCGTTGTAAATAGCCCCATACACCTCCATTCGGCGTGCATCAATCATGGGAATATAAACTTCATTATCAAGCAGACCAAATTGCTCTCTATACCCCCAAAACAAGGTCTCTAGCGTGTTTACCGCCACCAAAGGTATGTCTAAACCGTAGCAGAGACCTTTCGCTGTAGACACGCCTATACGCAGCCCTGTATACGAGCCCGGCCCCATGCTTACCGCTATTGCTGAGAGTTGACTAAAAGTACAGCCCGCTTCGTGCATTAACCGCTCCATTAAAACGGTAAGCTTTGCAGCATGGGCATTAGGCTCGTCAAGGTTTATGACTTCCAGTGTCCGCCCGTTTTTACTTAGGGCTACCGAACACACAGAAGTGGAAGTATCGATCTGTAATATTAAATTATTCATGGTTCTCTTTTTGAAATCAAGGGACGGGATCATGTCCATGGCCACCCCAGGGATTGCAGCGTATGATTCGTTTTAAAGCCATTAAACCACCTTTAAATGGACCGTATTTAACAATAGCTTCCTTACCGTATTGGGAGCAAGTAGGCGTATACCTGCAATTGGCACCCAAAAACGGTGATAGAAACAGTTGATAGAAACGAATAATGGTCAGGAAAAAAAAACTAAAAAAAGGTTTAATTCCTTTTATCCAAATAAGCTTGAGCACACTCATCCTGCAATTTTTTCAGCGTTTTATTCATTGCGGCACGAAACACATCAAAGGCTAAGATCTGTTTGCCGACGTATTGAATCGCCAGATACAAAGTTACATTATGTTCTATCAAAAAGGGAATTAAATCGTTTGATTTTTGTAAGCGATAGCTCTCTCGCAACATGCGCTTAATTGCATTGCGGTCGACCGCTCTTTTAAATCTACGCTTGGAAACGGAAATAATAGACTGACAAGGGGGATTTTTTTCAGTCTGCTGGCTGTTTTCAAAAATAAACACTACTCTAAACGGATACAAAACAAAAGAAGAACCGCATTTAAAAAGCATATCGATACGCTTTTTCGCACACAACCGTTCTTCTTTTGTAAATGTATTTCTCATACGATGACTTAATCTTATCAGAAAGAGTTCCTATAAGCGGCCACCGATCCTTGTCAAAGACTAGCCTTTGTGACGGTATTCGTCAGACACTGTAAGACGTTTTCTACCTTTAGCTCTACGTGAAGCTAATACTCTTCTACCGTTTGCAGAGCTCATGCGCTCTCTAAAACCGTGTTTGTTTCTTCTTTTTCTTTGCGATGGCTGAAATGTTCTTTTCATGACGCTATTATGCTAATTTGTTCTTACTTCAATTAAATACAAAACTCCCCAAGAGGAATGCAAAAGTAAAGTTTATTTTAGATAAAAACAAACAATATTAAGAACATTTAAACTTTCAGTGAAAGAGGCGACCTAAAGCATTCAGCAATAAGACACTAACCGACGCAAACCAAAATAAAAAACAGGGGAATTAAGTTCCCCTGCGCGGATCGTAAATTCAGGACGACTCTGTTATTTGTTTTTCAGAATGTCTCTGATTTCAGTCAACAAGGTCTCTTCTTTGGTTGGTGCAGGAGGAGCTGCAGGTGCGGCTTCTTCCTTACGTTTCAAGGAATTCAAGGCTTTGATAACACAAAAAATACAAAATGCAACAATCAAAAACTGAATAACCACATTAATAAAGTTACCGTAATTAATGGATACCTCTGCCTGTTTGGCCGCTTCGTCTGCAGCTTTCAGGACAATTTTCTTCGACGAGAAATCAACTCCACCTGTTAAATATCCTATGGGCGGCATGATAATATCGTCAACCAATGATGTAACAATTTTACCAAATGCCCCACCGATCACAACACCGACAGCCAGATCAACAACGCTCCCGCGCATTGCGAACTCTTTAAACTCTTTTAAAAATCCCATATTAAACCATTTAATCTGTTAAAACTTAGTCAAAACTACTAATTGTCATATAAATCTAATCAAAATATAACAACTTTTATAATGCATTCATAATTGTCCTACATTTTTATTTCTTAAGTCTTAGTTTCAAAAATAGAATCTAAAACGATATTCTTCAGTTTTTTATAAACTTAATTTGTTATATTTGCACGTTAACTAGGGCAAAATATCAGGATATATTGTATATTGATAGTACTTTAAATTTAAACGGTAACTAAAAAGCCCAGAATAAGATAAAGTATCTATGAAAAAGATTCTTATTGCAGACGACCATGGCATTGTACGATTAGGTGCTTCTGTCATCATTAAAGAAACCCTTAGACAAGCCGAAATCTTTCAGGCCGAAGATTTTGATGAAGTACTGGAAAAGATAACAGCAGAAGATTTCGATCTGTTATTATTGGACATTAACATGCCCGGAGGAAATAACATTAAGGTTGTTGAAGAGATTCTACAAATTAGACCGGGCATCAAAATTTTGGTTTTTTCTTCCTATGATGAATCGCTTTATGCATTACGTTATATTGAAGCAGGGGCCGCTGGCTATCTGAACAAAACGACGGCCATGGCCGAATTGAGCCACGCCATTTTGGCTATTCAGGAAAGGGGCAAATATATGTCCAGCAATGTGCAGGATCTGTACGTGCAGAAACTTACTCAAAGTAAATCTGAGTTAACCAAATTAAATCCTTTGGCCCGTCTATCTAATAGAGAAGTGGATGTGGCCAAGCAGTTGATCAAAGGCTTGGGAATTATCGAAGTATCGAGCTTACTGGAATTGAGCCCATCAACCGTAAGTACGTATAAGAGCAGGATATTTGAGAAATTAAATGTTTCCAATATACCCGAGCTCATCGAGTTATTCAGAATACACTCCAACAACTAAGAAGATCGTTGGAGTGCATTTTATGTTAAACCAGGTCATCCATAGTGACTACTGGGATATCCTTTACATTAAAATCTTTCAATGGCTCAGACTTTCGGTACGCATACCCCACCTCAGCTTCGAGATCCCATAACATCGGTGCCAAAAAGTTCAGACAAGTTGTGAAGCCCTGTACCGTCGCAGAAAAATCACCTGTGTCTTTCGAATTTTTAGCCTCATTTTCAATCTCAAAAGGGCCATCGAAACCACGATCCTGCAACAGGTCCACAAATCCACGCCAGTCCATGCTGTCTGACCCACCGAATCCGGGAAGCATCGCTTCGTAATGATGTCTATCCCAGTCGTGTACGGGAATACTTACATTTGCTTTTTTAGCAAGTTCGGCATCGACGTGCTGCATGGGATACATGCCCCCCCAGTCTACACGGGCAGCCGTTTCCAGATTGCGTGTAGTCTTTACGTGGATTCGCTGCAAACGCTTGATATCCGTATTCCGAATCACCTCAATCGGATTCGTATTCTGCCACACATCATGTGAGGGATCGTAGATTTCGCCGTGGGCCTGACTCGGTATCATTGCATACATCAATTTACGGGCAGCCAAGACAGCAGGCAGGTTATTATAAGTTGAACTGTAACGCGACGAACGCCAGCCTTCCATAGGGCAATTTTCATACAGGATGGTCACTCCCAACCCTTCCGCATAGCGGACAATAGGTTCAAATATACGCTTGTACTCATCCAGATTCTTCTGAAATCCATCGATCTGATTACCAAGCTCGTGGTTATAACCGACAAAAGTACCCACTTTAACATTATTTTCATCTCCCCCAAGCAAATGGGCAATACGAATTAACTTTAATAGATGGTTTTGGTTTTTCACACGTTGCTCAGGATCTCCACCGATCATATTTTCAAAGGCTCCAAGAGAAAGCTTCAAGTCAGCTTGATTAAATAGTTCCAATGTTTCTTTCGCCTTTGCCGGTGTAAATCCATCGTAATCTAAATGTGTAGCTGTATGATCTTCTCGCGTACCATCTTTTCTAAACACGCAAAGATCTATCCCACCAGCACCGATCCGTTTTGTCGTTTGAATCAATTCAGGCAGGGACAATTTGTCAAAGGCAGAACTCATTACCCATACAGGGTTATTTAATTTTGTAGTCATAGCTTATATAATTGTATTGTATCGGTTTCTAAAGATACTAAAAAAGCCATCCGATCGAATGGCTTTTTTAGTTTTATGTCAATTACATTAATCTACATTGTCATGGAGAAAGGAATTATTTGGCCGGATTTCCGTGTTACCATCTTCAAAAGAAAGTGTAAAACGGGACACCTGCGATTGCGAAGAATGAGGTGTATCTTCCAATGACATTTGCTTCCTTTTATATGCAGGCTCGTTTTCGAGTTCATGTAAACCGTTTGAAGACTTCAATTTCATGCTCAGCTCTTTCAAACGTAAAATACGTTCTTTGGTACGCACCAGCTGGTCCTCAAAGGAAACCTGTTCTTCTTCTACTTGTGGTAGTCCTACGTGTTCATTGGTTGTGCTGGAAGAAAAACTTGTCTTTTCTTCGTAGTCCGAAGCTGATGGAGTCGTGTACGAATCAAAGACAGTAGGCATTTGAAACTGAAAGACTGAGGGCGAGGTTTTTAACTGAAATTCGTTTTCATCAAATGACGCTTCCTCCTCATATGCACTATCATGACCTAGATCGTGGCGTATTACCTGCGGTTCTTCAACAGCCACTTGTTGCTGTACCGCATTTTTCGGAGCAGTGAACAGGTCAGATTGCAATGTATTGTTTGGGGTCGACGGATTATTTGTCGAAGGAGCTGCAGTTTCCACGCGGTGTACCGGAGTCACAAAACTATTTGTAGCAGGTGTTTCCTTTGGCGCAACCTGAGATACAGGCTTCACAAAAGAATTAACGGGCTCCGGTGTCAAGGGCATAGACACCTTTGTATTTTCACGTTCTTTGTCACGTTCTTCCGATGTCTGGAAACCTGTCGCGATGATGGTTACCGATAGCTCGTCCTCAAAGTTTTCGTCGATACAGTTACCCCAGATTAAATCCGCTGACAAACCCGCTTTCTCCTGGATGTAATCCGTAATGATGGCGACCTCATCCATCGTCACCTCTTTAGTTCCGGAAGTGATGTTCAACAAAATATAACGCGCGCCTTCGATTTCATTATCTTTCAATAATGGCGATGCCAAAGCACCTTCTACAGCTCTAAGCGCACGGTCTTCACCTTCAGCAACGGCATTACCCATAATGGCAACTCCGCTATCATTCATTACAGTACGAACATCCTTGAAATCGACGTTGACATAACCGGGGATAGTGATGATTTCGGCAATACCTTTCGCTGCAGTAGTTAAGATATCATCTGCTTTCGCAAAAGCGGCAGTCATGGTTAAGTTTCCAAAAATTTCGCGCAGACGGTCATTCGAGATCACCAGATAGGAATCCACATATTTACGCAGCTCAGAAAGCCCTTCTTCAGCCTGAGAGCGACGGCGCTTTCCTTCAAATGTAAAAGGAGTTGTGACAATAGCGACAGTGAGAATGCCCAGTTCTTTGGCTGCTTTGGCTAATACAGGACTTGCTCCAGTACCGGTACCGCCCCCCATACCCGCTGTGATAAATAACATCTTGGTATTGGTGCCCAACATACGTTTGATCTCTTCAATACTTTCGATCGCCGAATTTTCACCTACATCAGGATCTGCACCAGCGCCCATACCTTCGGTCAGACTTATCCCCAATTGAACTTTATTGGGAATCGGGCTCAATTCCAACGCTTGCGCATCGGTATTGCACACGATAAAATCTACCCCGCTAATCCCTTGTTTATACATATGGTTGACCGCATTGCCGCCACCACCGCCGACTCCAATAACCTTAATTATTGAAGATTGCTCTTTTAACATTTCAAACTGTATTGACATAACTTATCCCTATTTAACTTATAATGAACACGATACCGAAGTACGCCAAGCCCACTATATGTAATGTAATAATAATATAATTTCAACAAAAGTTTTCCACATTTGTGAAATTGTGGAAAACTTCAATCATTGTGGAAAACTTACTTTTTATCTAAAAAACTTGCATCATCAATCTCATTTCCATCCTTAATAAACCGTTTGAACCAAGATAGCAGTCCCTGCTCCTTTTGTTGCTGTTCGGACACTTCCTTTGTGGTCACTGTAGGTTGTGACTTCTTTACCGGAGCAAGCATTTCCCTACGGCTATCTTCTTCCTCTTCGTGGGATTGAATACCTTTGATCAGCAAACCAATACTGGTCGCATACAAGGGGCTCTTGAGCTCTTCAAAAAGAGGCTTGGGCAGTACTTCGTTCTTGGATAGATATTCATTTGGGAACCCCACCCGACAATCGATTCCTGTGATATATTCGACAAGCTGCACAAGATGTTTTAGTTGTGCCCCACCTCCGGTGATAACGATACCACCAATAAGTTTATTCTCGTAACCGGACGATTTAATCTCATAGTATACGTGTTCGATAATTTCCTCCATACGGGCTTGTATGATATAAGCGAGGTTTTTGACGGAAATTTCCTTCGGTTCACGGCCTTTTAGTCCGGGTACACAGATCACTTCATTTTCTTTGTTCTCATCAGCCAGAGCAGATCCGAACCGTGTCTTTAACAATTCGGCTTGGGAGCGCAATACAGAGCAACCTTGACGGATGTCTTCGGTCACAATATTACCCCCAAGAGGAATAACGGCCGTATGACGGATAATACCCTCATGGAAGATGGCCACATCTGTCGTTCCACCACCAATATCAACTAATACAACACCAGCATTCTTTTCATCTTCATCCAATACAGCTTCAGAAGATGCCAACGGTTCCAGGATCAATTCAGCAACTTCCAAATTGGAATTATCAATACATTTCTTAATATTTTTGATATCGGTAACTCGTCCCGAAATAATATGGAAATTTGCTTCTATGCGACGACCGGCCATGCCGATGGGTTCCCGTATACCGGGTTCATTATCTACCGTAAACTCTTGAGGCAACACATGTATAATTTCTTCTCCTGGAGGCAGTACCAGTTTATACATATCCGAAATCAAGCGTTCGATATCTCTCCGAACGATTTCATCATCACCATCAGTCTTGGTAAATATTCCACGATGCTGAATACTCTTAATGTGCTGACCGGCGATCCCCACATTAACCACTTTAATATCCACATTAGACTGTGCCTCGGCTATTTCAACCGCCTCCAGAATACTTCCCACAGTTTTCTGGATGTTGGCGACAACTCCTCTGCTCACACCGGCAGATTCGGCTTTGCCCACACCTAATAGTTCAATTTTGTTTCCTGAGCTACGTCTCCCAACCGTAACACAAATTTTGGTAGTACCAATATCGAGTCCCACGATAATTGGGTTTTCTCTTTCAATTTCTGCTGCCTTTGAGTTCATAATTTC